>Ga0209542_10000010_pt1 | contig 674998 bp, 697 predicted proteins | sample RifCSPhighO2_01_FD_184028 | JGI IMG/M metagenome (GOLD analysis project Ga0209542, IMG submission 184028) | Soil microbial communities from Rifle, Colorado - Rifle CSP2_plank highO2_0.1 (SPAdes) (version 2) | ecosystem: Environmental > Terrestrial > Deep subsurface > Rock core/Sediment ... | reverse complement strand
TCACGAGATGATCAACAATCCGCGATACTGATTCGGTTGCGGCAAGATTATATGAGCCCGCTTTTAGAGAGCTGTTAGTTCCTGATAGCTGCGTGTAGAGAATAAACGCATTTTTATCACGGATAAGACCCTTCTCCTTTAGGAACGTCGCTATCGTCGTTGGTGTATCTCCCGATTCGATAATCACCCGTGTCCGCTGCGCCGCCTGATCACTCGATACGGGCTTTAACTGCTCTTGATACCATAGATACCCAGCCCCTAAAGCGATCGCAGCTACAGCAATAAGCCCAATTGCCCATAGCAATAACCGACCCCAAATAGAACGCTTTTTCTTATGAGCTTGCGCGGCGTCGTCCTTGAGATCAATATCTTTCAAATCAACTGAAGGCGTTACTGCTACTGTCTGAGAAAGTGCATGGTCAGCTATGAGTGCCTGCGGCTTTGGTGTTGGAAGCTCGTGATCGTAGCGATATTCTGGCTGTGAAGCCACAGGGACTGACTGGACAGGAGGGGGAGTAGCCCGCCTAAATCCATCCACCTGCACTGGAGGTAGCGACGTACCATTGACGGGCTGAGTCGATGGCTTCTGAGCATCTTCATCAGGCCGCATGATGTATCTCCAAATAGTCCTGCAGAATGAGCGTTGCCGCCCGTGCATCAATATCACCTTTTGTGTACGGTCGTTTATCTGCCTTTAGCTGCTGTTCTGCGATGACACTCGTTAGCGATTCATCCTGGAATACGACAGGTGCCATATCTTTTAGTTGCTGAGCAAACTGAAGCACATATGTCGTCTGAGCTGTTGGCTCTCCTGACTGATTACGTGGATAGCCGACAACAATTGTGTCGATACTATCGAGTGTCACGATCTTCGCAATCGCTGTAAGCTCACTGCCGTCAACCTCAATCGTTTCAAGCGCTACAGGAATTCGGATTGCGGTATCTGCCACCGCAACGCCAATTCTTCGCTCGCCAACGTCAAGCGATAATAACTGCTTACTTACCCGACTCATTTTTGATCTTGAACTCAATAGTTATCTTCTTTACATCGTTCGGGACGGTCTGTACCCAGAATGGCCAAAACTTTGTATTTGCGTCGTTAATGCCATCAATCTCTTTTAGCTGACTCTGCACTTCACCGAATCGCTTACCCTTTACCAGTTCTTTTATCTTTGCGTCATCAATCTTTGGGCCAACCTGCCCTGTCGTCTCAAGTACCACAGACGAAGCTGGTGATGCTTTGTAACCGGTAAACTTCACCTTATCTAATCCATTGTCATAAATCTGCTGCTCGTCAGTCTTGAGCTGCTCTTTGAGTGTTTGATCAAGAAACTTCGATAGTTGGTCTTTTGGCACGCCTTGCATTGTATATGTCACTTCGCTTGTCAGCTTAGCCTTCGCTTCTTTTAGCTCACCGCCGACCGCTGGTGTTGACTGTGGTGATACATCACCTGCAGTGAAGCTCTCATCAATAACAATCGTACTCACACCAAACTTTGCAACCAACTTCTTCTTGATCTCATCGTTGCTCTGCGCCTTTAGCTGTGCAGTTGCTTTTTGTACATCTGCAGCTGTTACGATCTTGATAGTTCGCTTACTACCACCAGCCATTGCACTGCCAGTCGCGGAAATACCTTCGACAGTCGAATCATATCCACGTGCAGAAAGGTTGCATTCTTCCCCCACCGCAGTAGCTTGGACTTTTACATCAACCGTGCCAGGTGACACTCCAAAACCAGAACCATTCCAGACTGGACTTGCGCCAGGTACTGAGACTTGCGCTTGAGTGGTGAACGTACAGTTACCATTGCTAAAGCCTGTACCGTATGGAACACTCACTGCACCTGGTGCTGATCGAGTAAGTGTCATCGTACCAGTCGCTTTTTCACCCACATCTTCTGTACCAGTTGCGTCAAACTCGACACTTGATGCCACTTTCTCTTGCTGAGAGGCGGCGCGTACGGTTGCTCGCTCCGCATTTGTCTCGAGCGTTGGTCCGATTGCAATCGGCTGTTTAATTGCAACTGAGCTTGTTCGAGCGTCTATTACTACCGTTGCTTTTGGTGCGAACCAAATCGCCCATATAAGAAACCCGACAAGTAGAACGCCAAGACCGCCAAAAATAATTGCCTTTTTGCGGAAACTGCCAAAGTTTGGCACCTTGATACCACTTTTAACGCGGGGCTTCGCTGGCGACGCACCCTTTAGGGGCGGGGTGGCTTTTACCGGAGCATCATCTTCGATATTGATACCCGAGATTGCACTAGCGGCCAATGCTTCTTTTGCATCTACTCGCGTATCTGCAGTCCTCGCTAGCTCACCAACGGGTAGTTGTTCACCATCAATGACATCATCACCATCATCGATTTCAAGCGCTGGAATCTCAGCCAATTCTGGCTTACTCTGCAAGTTCTTTGCTACAGGGATTTTCGCAGCACTCGCAAGGCTAGAGAGTGCTTGGTTATTTGTAATAATAACAAGTCGCTTGTCGTTTAGTTCACCCGTACGGGCGAGAAGGCGTAAGTTCACTGCACTCTGAAGAACGCCAATTCGCTTTGGCGGGACGAGAGCAACGACTTTTTCTTTCGTAGCCTTTACTTTACCGATAATTGCGGTAATGTCGTCTTCAACATCAATATAGATAACGTCTTTTTGCATATCTCTTTTTATATTCGGAGCAACCGATTAAATTTATCTTTGATCGTATCGCTTTCGCTTGCTCCTACTATTGTATCATAGCCGACACGGAGCAATCCCATCGCAGTAATAAACGTATGATCATTTACTGTCCCTGTACCGTCTGTAATGCCGACCACTTCTTCAGGCTGGATGTGATGAATTGTTGGTTTTTTCGTAAAAGGTAAGTCCTTGTGCCATTCTTGCGTATTAAGTGCTTCGACAAGCTGCCCGAGGCTTGCTCCACCACCACAAAGAAGAATACGATTTGGGAGATGGTCGACAGAATCAAACTCACTCAACGCAAGCTCGACACCCGATAACCAAACCTCAAGTGTCTTGTCGATCGCCGATTCAGCCTGTTTTTTCACTGATGGCTTAATCTTCTCGCTGTCGAGATTCACCTTTAGCTTTTCCGCATCACTATACGTGAGATCCATCTCACTCGCTATCGTCCGGGTAAAACTTCGTCCACCGATACCGAACATCTTCGTTCCCTCGACGCCACCGTCATTAACGACAGCGATATCAGTCGTTCCACCACCAACATCAGCTAAAATAGCGGTAAAATTGCTGCTTGAGTCAGTTCCAAGTACACTACGACTCACCGCGAACGGCTCGGCCGCCACCGCTACAAGATCAAGCGCAAGATCATCCGCGACACGCTCAAGCGCCCCAATATGCACCATCGGTGCAAATGCCGTGTAGATCTGTACAGCCACATCCTTGCCTTGAAATCCAATAGGATTGCTGACTTTGTAGCCATCAATATGAATACTAACCAGTGCACTATTCACAAGCTTCACTTCAACTTCCTCGTTACCCGTCTCAAGTGCAATCTGCTTTTGCGCTTTACCCTGCGCCCGCTCTTGTACCTTTTCAATGATAAATTCCATTTCGGCAGTATCAAGTGGTCGATCGGGCTGAGGGCGACGGTAACGAATAGTGTTCGTCACACCCTTTACGAGCTCCCCTGCAATCCCAATCACCACGCGCTTCGCCTGCAGCCCAGCCTGGTCTTCAGCTTCTGATAGTGCCTCTTCGCAGTTACGAACAACTCCGGAAATATCCGCGATCGCACCACTATGCATATCACTCACTTCCTGACGCGCACGGCCAACTCCGACAATCTCCAAAGAGTCGTCATTCACCTTGGCGATAAGTGCTTTGACGAATTCTGTTCCGATATCAAGACCGACGATGTAGTCGTTTTCGGCGTGTTGTTTGCGAGCTGCTCGTATTTTTTCAAAAACCATAGATTGTATTATTATATACCAAAGGTGCTTATGGTAGCAAAACATTGCGTTTTTATATGTTTTATGCTATAATAAATAATATGACCATGTACGAACAATCCGGGTATAAAAATCGTCGAAACATTGAACCTATCTCACGCGAAGTGGAGATTAGCCCTGATGAGAAAGAACAGCTCTCGCAAGCCACAAAAGAAGCTATTAGCCTTGCATTTCTATCGCACGACTTCACTGAAGTTACGACAAGTGTTGGTGATATAGACCTCATCGGTCTTACTGCAGCACCAAATGCGACATACAAAGCCTTGATCCCCTGCGTATATGACAAATTAAGAGTTCAAGTATTTACAGAGCAGACGGATGAAACATCCTACCTTACTCAAGCAAATCTTCTCGTATATCTAGATAAAACTCCTCATCGATCAGAAATAACCATTACCGAAGATGAAACCCTCCTCGACCAAGAAGGCCAGAGTGCTGGCTCACTCTATAATCATATTGGGGTTAAAACTGAGGAGGAAATTCCTCTCGATTTTAACGCACGCGAAGCAATTCTAGACGCACTCCTTGAAATGGCATCCCCTGAGCAAGCCTTACAGTGTGGCCAAATGAGTACGAAAGAGAAGCTCCTTGCCCTCGCTGCATCAGCCCCTGCCACGACGTACCAACGCTCAGCAACCTATGCGGTCGAACCTCAGGCTAATTCGGCATATAATGGCGCCCTCTGTATTGAGATTAGCGATAGAACCACTTTTCAGTCAGACGGCACTTCTACGCAAACCTACCACCGAGCGACAGCTACCGCCATCCAACCATTTTTTGATACCAACTCAAGCACGACAACAGAACTTACACTTCAAGCCTCTGACGATGAAGTAGCGACCACTTTTAGCTTTTCCTACGACATGGAGGACCCTTCGGCTCTCTCGATAGAAGATATACCGTCATACACCGACCCTGATCATCAGCATCCAACAAAGTTCAACGAACACCTCAGCAATGCGCTTGACAGCCTGCTCTACCCTCGTGATGAGATGATCGTCAAAAGACTCTTAGACTAGAACTGCCTTTACTCGCCGTATTCCTGCTGAACTAGATTCTTCTTTAGTAATCTTGAAGACCTTACCATCCTCGGCAAGCTGAGCCGTATGTTCAACATGAGGTCCTCCGCAAATCTCAAAGCTCACTCGTTTTGGCTCATCGCCCATTTTGTAGACTTTGACCGTATCACCGTACTTATCGCCAAACGCGCCAATAGCACCCATTTCAAATGCAGTATCTGTTGGATACTCTTGAAATGACACAGGAAGATCCCACGAGATCCACTCGTTGACCAATTTTTCAACTTCATCGAGCTGCTCGCGTGTCACTTTTTCGTCATTATTGAAGTCAAATCGAAGTCGCTCTTCAGTGATATTACTACCGTGCTGCGTTACATGATCGCCGACTACTTTTTTCAGTGCCGCATACATAAGATGTGTTGCAGTGTGATATTTTTTGTGCTGAAGACTATCGCCGCCAAGTCCACCTTTGAATGTGCCCTTAGCCGCAGTCTGTGAACGTGCACGCTGTTCAGCCATCCTATCGTCAAACTCCTGACGCCAGTTATCTGAAAGCGAAATATCTTGCTTGAATGCCTCTTCCGTCGACAGTTCAACAGGGAATCCAAAGGTATCATAAAGCGTAAAAAGCTCAGTCCCCGTCAGTCCATCCGCCGAGAACTTTTCGAGTTGCTTGAGTCCTTTTCGAAGTGTTTGACGGAAGACTTTCTCTTCCTTCACAAGCACTGCAATTACCTCATCGCGCTTTGCCTTCACCTCTGGATAGTCATCGACATAAAGGTCAGCGACGACAGGAACAATTTCCTCAAAGAAGTTCTGCTCTACACCAAGATCAAATGCAAATCGAATCGCCCTTCGAAGGAGGCGTCGCATGACATAGCCTTGCTCTTTGTTGGCAGGCACACAGCCGTCAACCGCCATGAAGGTAGCAGCTCGAAGATGGTCCGCAATCACTCGCATGCTTTCTGTGTGCGATTCATATTTTTTACCACTCAGTGACTGCAACTTCTCAATAATTGGCCATAGAAGACTAATCTTAAACACATCAGGACTATCCATCTGTGCGGCTGCAATTCGCTCTAAGCCACCGCCAAAGTCAACGTTTTTACGCTCAAGTGGCTCAAAACTGCCATCTTCAAGCCGTCGATACTGCATAAAAACCTGGTTACCAATTTCCATAAACTGACCACTGTCACTCGCAGGGTGTGCGAGACCATAGCCTTCTGCGTGATTTTGTGGCCCGAAATCATAAAACACTTCGCTGTCAGGACCACACGGATCACCGATTGGCGTCTTATCAAGCCCGCCGCCTCGACTCCACCAGTTTTCACCATCGTCATAGAAAAAGATTCGCCCGCCCTGCATCCCGAGCGTATCGCCGTTTTCCGCACTACCAAGTTCGACAATCTTGTTATCGATACCTTTTTCGGCAAATAGCGTTTGCCAGATCGCCGCAGCCTCGTCATCACGAGGAATCCCATGAGCCTCATCACCGATAAAACAGGTGACGTAAATCTTACTCGCATCTAACCCAACAACATCTGTTAGGAATTCAAAAAACCAACGAATCTGTTGCTCTTTAAAGTAGTCGCCCATGCTCCAGTTACCAAGCATTTCAAAAAATGTCGTATGACGGTTATCTCCAACGTCTTCGATATCTTGAGCACGAAGACACGTTTGACTGTCTGTGAGGCGTACACCGGCTGGATGCTCTTGGCCCAAAAGATATGGCAGAAGCGGCTGCATACCACTTCCGGTAAACAGCGTCGTTGGGTCATCTTTAAGCATCAACGGAGCACGAGCGATAATCTCATGATTGCGTTCATTAAAAAATTTCAGGTATTCATTGCGGATTTGTTGAGCATTCATCTCTGTTATTGTACCATCTTGTCGCATACGCGACTATATTGACGGTTTAAAAAACTAGTGTTATAATATAGCAGTTAATCCATCCAGCCTAGGGAGGTGAATCTGATGCAGATCCTCGGCGCTTTGCTGTTTTTGATCGGTTACTACCTCGGTGGTGACATCGGAACATGGTGGCTATAACACACTATGCTGCATACTCATTCTCTTTCCGAGAATGAGTATGCAGCTTTTACTTATGGTTGTAACATCTTAAAATAAATGTTAAAGTATGCTAAGTTCATTGACATACTCGCATCGAAGGATGGTTCATCATGAATAATGCTCGCAAGAAACTCATCAAAGCCTCAGGAGCCCTACTGACAGCCATCTGTCTTGCTCTTGGAGCATTAGCTCTCGGCACATTTAGTGCAGGAGGAGTCTCACCTGAGGACCCGCGGGTTACTGAGAATCTCATAGCGCAGAACCGTGCTGAAAATGTAGCAGATAAAAGCACGCTCGAAACCCTTATCGATATAGCCCGCGAATACCAGTGGGTGATTATCGCGGCGCTTATCCTAGCTATCCTCATCACGACAGCGGAGTATTTGATCGTCCGACGAGACAAAAAACTATCATGCCATTCTCAATGAACAATACCGCAACTTATGCAACCGATACATCGGTGCACTAGTTGCGGTATTTTTACTGAGCCCCTACTTTAAGCGCAGGTCGCAAAAAAAGAACTACTATTTGTCTTTTTCAGCATCCTCTTTCGCCTGATCGATGCGGCCTTCGAGCTTACCTTTTTCTTCGTGGGCTTTGTTTTCAAGATCGTTTGCCTTGTTCTTCAAATCATCAGTCACTTCTTCGACTTTTTTCTTTGCGTCATCTATGATACTCATATCTGTCTGCCCTTTCGTTATGTTTGTAGGATAAGTATGACAAGAAATACAGCACCAGTCTGTAAGAAACTTTACTGACTAAATAATAATACCGCCACCAAGACAAATATCACCGTCATAAATCACGACAGACTGCCCCGAAGCTACGGCACGCTCGGCATTATCAAGCGTTAAGGTGACATTTTTATCCTCGTAACGTAGTGTTGCGTCTACAAGCTTCGCTCGATGCCTGACGCGTATAGAATAACGATTCTCAGCTGGCATGCCGTTAATCCAGTGGACCGCCCCGAGGAAAACTGTTTCCTTCCATAATGTCTCGTCATTGAGGTCGGTCGTCACATACACTTCATTTTTTGTCATATCCTTACCAACAACATAAAATGGTAAACCTCCGCCAAGCTCAAGACCATGACGCTGCCCAAGTGTATAAAAAATCGCTCCATCGTGATGCCCAAGCACTTTGCCAGAACTCTTATCGATAATCTCGCCTGGCTTTTGCTGTACATACTGACTAAGAAATTCACGAATCCCCACCTTACCAACAAAGCAGATCCCCTGGCTGTCTTTTTTCGCCGCCGTAAAAAGGCGTCGCTCTTTCGCCATTTCACGAACATGCGGCTTTGTAAATTCGCCAAGAGGAAACAGAGTTTTTTGCAATGTCTCTCCGGTAACTCTATAAAGAAAGTATGTTTGATCTTTGTTTTGATCTACCGCCATCTTAAGGATTCCATCGTCCACCCGCGCATAATGTCCCGTTGCAATCATATCTGCTCCATCAGCAAGTGCTGCCTCAAGAAACAGTTTAAATTTCACCTCTTGATTGCACATGATATCAGGATTTGGGGTACGACCAAGCTTATACTCATCAATCATATACTCGACAACTTTATGCCTATATTCATTCTCAAAATCAAAAACCTTAAAGTCAATTCCGAGTTGAACGGCGACACGTTTTGCATCGGCAAGATCATCTGCCCAGGGACATTTCATGCCAGGCAAATCTTGGGTCCAGTTTTTCATATACACACCCACGACATCATAACCCTGCTCGACAAGAAGCGCCGCAGTAAGGCTTGAGTCAACGCCGCCGCTCATCCCAACATAGACTTTTGTCATTACCGTGTGCCTCCCATATAAAAGACGATAATCTTGAAGAACTCGCTCGAAGCTAGCCACCAACCTCCAGGTGTAAGCCACCACAAATCAGACCACTGATTATCACTCTTTACAGGGTGGTTAACGATCTTAATTTCATTACTTGCGCGCTTAGCAAATTCAAGACCGGCCCGTCGCTGATGATAGGCAGAGGTGACCAGGATAACTGATTGAATACCATTCTTATCAAATACATCTTTCGCATTTTCGGCATTTTGCTTTGTCGTCTCGGCTGTCTCTTCAATGATAATAACGTGATCGGGAATATCTGCCGCAATCGCTTGGCGACGCATTGCCTCTGCGTTACTTGGGCCTGTTTTATCAAGTGCTGCTCCAGAAAAAACAAGCTTATCGGCCCAGCCGTTTTTATAGAGTTGAATCGCCATTCTCGTTCGCGCCTGCGTATCACCTCCGCTCACCGCAACAATTGCATCCACCTTCTTGCAATCACCTTGCTCAGTAGGTTGACTATCACAATCACTCAGTCCATCGGGCGCCAAGTAACTTGAAAGTCCAAAAATAATAACCGCCAGAGCAATAAATATAGCAATCAAACCCTTCATGATATCTTTTCCATACGAGCATATTCTTGTGTTATTTCTTCGATGATAATTGCAGCTGCAGTATGTGTATTTTCTTCCGTAGAAAGCTTACCTAGCGTCAACCGTAAGCTACCATCAGCTACCGAATCGGCCAGACCGATCGCCGTCAGGACATGCGATCGAGTACCTTTGTTGGCAGCACAGGCACTTCCGGTTGCCACCAAAACACCTCGTGATTCAAGCCGAAACACTAGCCTCTCAGCGTCAATACCGTCAAATGAGATATGAAGGTGTCCTGGAAGACGGCGCTTTTGATTGCCGGACACTATAGCCTCAGGAAACGCCTTAAGTAGCTGGCGTTGAAGCGAGTTACGAAGCACATCGAGTCGGTCAGCTTCGCCCTTACGATACTTAACAGCGAGTTCGACTGCTTTTGCAAATCCTATGACACCTGCGACATTTTCCGTCCCGCTACGGAGCCCTCGTTCTTGTCCACCACCAACAATTGCTGCCGAAATTGACACTGATCGAGCCGCCCATAGTAGTGCAACTTGCTTCGGGCCGTACACCTTTCCTGCATTTACAGTAAGCATATCGACGCCAAGTCGAGCCACCTGCACATCGAGCTGGCCAACACCCTGCGATGCGTCACTATGAAGGTATATAGGTGTCACCTCGCCCACAGATAGTCGACGTTCACGCTCCTGCCTTACAACATCCGCAATAGTACGTAGCTGCTGTATCGTCCCAAGTTCATTGTTAGCAAGGGCGATACTTACCAGCTCCGTTTTCGGCGTGATTGCATCCGCAATTGACGCCACAGATACACTTCCCCGTTCATCAACCCCTACAATGGTATGTTCGCGCCGCTTCGCAGCCTGCAGAACCGCATGATGCTCAATTGAGCAGGTAACGATATGTCCCGACACGCCACCAAACGCAAGGTTAATCGACTCGGTAGCACCTGCGGTCATGATCAGTTCATCTGCCTTTGCGCCAATAGATTGCGCAATCACCGCTTTGGCATGTTCGTAATCATTCCGCACAGCAATAGCGGGCGCGTAGGGACTCGATGGATTATAGAATTGTTCAGAATAGTACGGAAGCATTGCCTCAAGAACACGCCTATCAACGGGCGTGGCTGCAGCATGATCAAGATAGATAACTTCGTTTGGCATTACTTGTCTTATTATAGCAATAAATTACTAAACAAGGCTCTGTCCCGTCGCAGGATCTCGTTTATAAATCTCTCGAGCGACTCGCTCATAATAAAGACGCGTTGCAACTAAAAAGTTTTTTAGTTCATCTCCTTCGATAAAATTGTATCGAGCGCCCTCTTGTACTTTCAAAATACCATTTGGGTGGATCTCATAGCGAGTTGTCGTACTACGCTTTTTATTTAAATGATCAGACCACTCCTCGTACCAAATCCAGGTACTGCGATCGAGATTAAAAAACTGTCTGTGATGCCCTTTTGGAATTTCACCAAAAAGCGTTGCACCAATTTCGCTTTCAAGCTGAATAAGCTCACGTGTAGTGAGTTTTCGAAATGGTCGTGATTTTTTAGGAAGCGAGATCGTAGGTACTGAAATAGCGTCGGGTTCGCTGCCGACAAGAAGTTCGTAGGCTTTTTTCAGTAGGTCAGGCACCTACTGCGCCCCACTGACAAGATCGTGCTGTTCGCGAAAAAGTGCAACTCTATCTCCAATATTAAGAAGCGCCTCAAGCTGCTGCATATCTGCAGCACGTTGCTCCGGAGATGTACTGAGTTGCTCATGAACATCTTCTCGTGCTTGCTTCTGCGCGTCAGAGTGACTCGTATCTTCCAGACGACCCAAAAGAGGTTCATTGCCAATAATTTCATAAAAATCATCGTCACCCACTGATTGTGGAGTGGTGATATGGTCGACATTTTGCTGCGGCGCCAGTGTATCAATATGACGATCTAGCATCGTCTGTTGACGTAGCTGCTCCAGGTTTACGTCGACATTCTCAAGCGTCGTTGGATACACGAAGACATTCGGCTGGGTGTGGCCGTTTTGATCATAGGATGGTGGTGTGGCGTAAGCTACAGACATGACATAAATCTCTCATTAATTAAATGATCTTTTTGAAATGTATGTTTGTGTTTAGAGTGCGAATAACGCAGTGGCATTTGCAGATGTAGCGGTTGCGATTTCATCGAACTGCATACCCCGTATATCGGCATGGTGCTGTGCAACATACCTCACAAATGCTGGCTCATTTACTTTACCACGCTTTGGCGTAGGCGTCAAGAATGGTGCATCGGTTTCAAGCAGAAGCCGCTCAACCGGAATTTGAGCAAACATCGCTTTCTGCGACTCATCTTTCGTAAACGTACTGATACCATTTACACCGATATATAGCCCTCGAGCAAGTGCCTGTTCGAGATTTACTTGCGTATCCGTAAAACTATGCAGTTCACCGCGTATTCCATGAAAGTTATCAAAAACCGGCCAGAAATCATCAAACGCTTCACGAACATGAAAAATGATCGGTAATTTTGACTCAAGTGCTGTATGAATTTGCGACTCAAGCGCTCGTAGCTGCACATCACGCGGACTATGAGTATAGAAATAATCGAGACCAATCTCTCCGATAGCGACAAGTTTCGAGCTACGTTTGACACGCGCCATCTCCTCGATCTGTGCATAGCCACCAGCAGTATCATGAGGATGCACACCTATACTTGCAAATAAATGCTCGTACTTTTCCGCAAGCGTCACAGCCCACTCCGAACTCTGCTCATTTGTGCCGACACAGATCATCTTCTCAACATGCGCTTCTTGAGCATGCGCCAGCGCATCACTGACCGGAATCTGATAGTCCTTCTCGTGAATATGGCAATGCGTATCGATCAGCATACTATTCAGGCTTAGGGATGTTCTTTGCGCGAGGGTCTGGTGTATGGAGATAGATTTTTGGAAACAACACGCCATCCTGAGGAACAATCACGCCAGATTCAAATGTCTTATGGATGATCTCAGCTGTATGGGGAAGAAACGGTACGAGAAGATCACCGATCTGTAGCAAAGAGCCTACAGCCTGCGACAAAATCTCCGATAGATGCGCCTCAGCGTCGGTATCGGTATCGCGTCGCTTTGCAACTTCCCACGGCTTAACACGCTCTAAGTATTGATTGAGGCTACGAACCGTTAGCCAAACTTCGTCGAGCGCAACGTTAAAATTGAGACTATCCATAGCTTGTCGATACGGCTTCATGTCATGCTCTGGTTGCGGCGCATCGCCAATCACACCAGCCTGGTAGCGACTAATCATACTCGATACACGCGACACAACATTACCGAGGTCATTACCTAGTTCGGTGTTATACGCGGTCTCAAACTTCTCCCACGTGAAATCCCCGTCATCTAGTGTCGGGATATGACGTGCAAAGAAGTAGCGAAAAGCGTCAAGTCCATACTGGTCAATCAGCTCATTTGGATCAACGACATTACCAATCGACTTGCTCATTTTGACATTGCCAACATTCACAAAACCATGCACAAGAAGCTTCTTTGGAAGCGGTAAATCAAGTCCCATCAGCATAGCTGGCCAGATACCAGCGTGGAAACGAAGAATATCTTTGCCGATGACCTGAACATCTGCAGGCCAATATTCCTGCCAGCCATCACGATCTGGGTACCCCAGCACTGTAATATAGTTTGCAAGCGCATCAATCCACACATACATGACTTGGTTCGGATCACCTGGAACAGGCACGCCCCAACTCAAGTGTTTGTTTGGACGAGAAATACTTACATCTTGCAGGCCGTCTTTAATAAGCTCAAGGAATTCCTTTTTGCGAAACTCTGGCTCGATCTTCATCTTACCCGATTCGATCGCGTCGCGAATACGATCTGTAAATTCACTTGTCTTTAAGTAATAGTTGTCTTCACTCAATCGTTGATAAGGCTGATTATGGTCTGGGCAGATACCGTTATTTGTCGCCGCTTCTTTGTCGGTGACAAACGCTTCACATCCTACGCAGTACCATCCCTCGTAAGTACCTTTATAGATATACGGCTGCAGTTTCTGCCAAATGTATTGCACTGCTGCGACATGATGATCATCGGTAGTACGCACAAAGTCAGTAAACTCTGCACCAACCTTTGTCATGAGTTGCTGAAAATTACCATACATTTGATCAGTATAGGTTTTTGGATCGATGCCAGCTTCTTGTGCCTTTGCAGCTATCTTATTGCCATGCTCATCGGTACCTACTTGAAAACGAACCTCATGTCCATTTTGCTTTTGGTAGCGTGCCCAAATATCTGCTAGTAAGTAGTCGAGCGCGTTGCCGATATGCGGCTTAGCGTTGACGTACGGAATTGCAGTAGTGATGTATAAGTTTTTTCCCATTGTACACTATTATAACAGAGATAAAATGTCTACGCTACGCGTTAACAATCTTGGCAAGACGATACCAATCGTCAAGGTCTAATTCTTCCGCTCGACTATCCGGACTGATAGCTGCTTTTTCAAGTAATTGCTCAGCGTCTTGCTTACTGATCGAAAGCCCGCCCGAAAGTGAAGAGCGTAGCTTTTTACGCTTTGCACTAAAGCCAGCCTTCACTACTCTAAAGAATTCACTCTCAGATACATCAGTAAAAAGAGGTGTTGTGCGAGTACGGAGCACGACAACTCGGCTATCAACCTTCGGTGGTGGCGTAAACAACTTTGCTGAAACGATATCACCAAGCGTCACTTCGGCAAATAATTGAGCGCTCACGGCAAGAATACTCATATCACCAGGAGCAGCTGCGAGACGCTCAGCAACCTCTTTCTGCACGAGCAGTACCGCAACAGAAGGCTTATTGCTCGCTGTCATCAGACTTTTGACTATTTTACTCGTGATGTAATATGGTACGTTCGCGACAACCTTATAGCCAGCTGGGAGTGTCGAATAATCGAACGATAGTATATCGCTCTCAATTACTTCGAGATTCTTACCAGGAAATTGACCTGGTAGCTTGCGGGCGAGTTCACTATCAAACTCAACAGCAATCACTTTCTGACTACGACGAAGTAGCTCACTTGTAAGCGTTCCTAGTCCTGGACCGATTTCGAGGACCGTATCATCAGCAGCTAATTCAGCGCAGTCGGCAATGTGAGCAAGAACACTACGATCATGAAGCCAATGCTGACCCAAAGATTTGTTTGGACCTGCCATTATCTGTAAATATCCTGCAATCCTTGGCTATTTTTACATGACGGCCACGGCTGCCAACCTCGTCGCTGGTACGTCTCCCATGCTTTTTGGTCTTGCACAGCTGCAGGCGCATCGCTTGCAACTGCGAAACCACCATAACCGCCCCAGGTCTGTTTATCAAATTGATACGCGCCGTAGTAGCCATTGCCAGTATTTGAGGTATAGCTTCCCTCACAGCTACGTAGCCGAGCCAGCGCTTCAGCAAAACTACCACTAAACGTATTGGTCATCTTTGCGCCGACAATCTCAATCTGCTTCTTAGGTTGCGTCGTAACGACACTTTGAATTTCCTTACGTGCCACTTCCTTGCCATTCTTCATCTCAACTTCATAGCTAACAGACTTCTTGCCCTTCACTCCAGGAGTTTTCACTTCTTTAAAGCCAATCTCTCTATCGGCGTCTTGAATTTTTTCAGTTTCAAATGCAATATCCTGCTCTTCAGTAATCGTCTGTTTACCATTACGCCAAATCTCAACAATCATACCCTCGGTAAGTGGGTCTGATTTTTTCACCGATACCGTATCGTCTTCAGCAATAGTAATCTTCTTTTCTGCAAGCATCTCGCCAACAGTCTTCTTCTGAGTATAGACAGTCGTTTTTTCACCATACAAGACAAGAGTGAATGATGTGGCGCGTGCAATAAGTAGCTCAACCCCCGCGCCCTCTTCGACGACGTCTCGAACAGGCTGAACAGAGGTCTTATCTTCATCATGAAGTGTAATGCCCGCATCACTTGCAATCTTTTCGGGAGTCTGGCCTGCAGTCATAATCTTCTGACGCACCATACCGTCGGTGACGATAACTGGACGAGCTCGATAAATGTTAACTGTGTAATCAGTTGCAACAAGCTTCTCATCAAGACCCGGTTCTACGATGTCATTCTTATCAAAACGAATCCCAGCTTCACGAGCTGCCGCCTGAACAGTGTCGCTTTTTGTAATGATAACTCGCTGTGCACCGCGGTCATGGAAGGTGACCAAACGCCCATCACGTGTTGCAGTTTCATCAGCAGCACCGGCACGGCTGATATAAAATAACGCAAACAGCGCCGCAAGAACGACGCTCATAATCACGATAAACCCAACAGGGGTTTTTGGACGAGATAAAATCTTCATGTATTTAGTAAGTGCACCTCAAGTGTGACTCGTATTAGTATAGCAAATAGCGCTCTATTTGGGCAACTTATCTAGAGCAATCTTTGTCGCTGCTGACAGATTCGCAGGGAGAGCATCAAGCTTAGCCCACTGCATCTGAGCAATCTCAATAGAGTTTAGTCGCAATGCTTTGAGCTGCTGCTCATTCATCATAGTCCAATAAAGATACACGTCGTACGGTCGATCAGGTCGATTTCTTTCAAAATAACCCAACTCGTACACTGCACCTTCCTCCACTTCAAGACCTGTCTCCTCGCGTAGTTCACGAATCGCAGCCGCTCGAGGTAGCTCATTCTTCTCGATACCTCCACCTGGAAGCGACCAGCCGCCTCGTGAGACCACGCCCTTAACAAGCATCACTTCACGGTTGCTATTTAGGACAACGATACGAGCGCGTTTCTGTCCCGTCACTCGCGTCTGTAGACCGAGCAGTGCGATTACTGCTGGACTCATTATCTTTCCAGCTTTGAGATATATCTGACGGATCATAGCTTCTCCAAGTGAGCATACTCAGCGTTTAGCTTCTTTGTAATTCCATCGTCAAAGGTAATAGTCACCGCTAAACCTTCGATATCAACCACCTCGCCCTTACCGAAAGCCGCTGTTCGCACACGGTCACCAATCTCAAGCGACAGTTCATCACTGTAGTAATCAGGTTCTGCATGCACGATCGGCTCATCAATAGCCGCCAACTGATCACCCATATCCGCAATGAATCTTGAGACATCATTGTATCCACGCTGCCCAAATTGCAACCGACTCTGAGCATAGCTTAAATGCAGTTCTTCCCGCGCACGAGTCATGCCGACGTAACATAGCCGACGCTCCTCCTCGAGCTCACTAGGGCCCGATTCGTACACTCGTGAATGTGGAAATATCCCCTCCTCCATGCCAACCATAAATACCACAGGAAACTCAAGCCCTTTTGCAGCATGAATCGTCATAAGCGTTACCTTATCGGAGCCAGCCGACGTGTCCGCACTCGAGACAAGTGCCACCTCTTCAAGAAATTCAGGTAAGTCGACAAATACTTGCACCTCCGAGATCAACGCACCGACGTTGGCTTCACGCTCCTCAGCTTGCGGCGTTCCATCCAGAAGATAGCTTCGATAATTTGTCAGAGCAAGAAGTTTTTCAATGATGTCCGCAGGGGTCGCATTGCTCTTTACCATCGCCTGTAAAATGCGCATCTTTTCACCAAACTCCTTAAAAGCAATGCGTGCGCGTGGCGTTAAAGATGTCATCTGATCGGCATTTGTGAGCGCTGCAATAATATCCATCTGTGACCCAGACTGCCAGACCAGAAACTTTTCCAAACTCGTGGCACCAATTCCACGACCGGGAATATTTGCGATACGACTAAAACTCATTCGATCATTTGGCTGATAGATAAGCCGTAGATAAGCGATAATGTCTTTGATTTCTTTACGATCATAAAACCTCACCCCGCCAACTAGTTGATACGGAACACGCTGCAGGCGAAGTGCACGCTCGAGGGTATAACTCTGCGCATTAGTGCGGTACAGTACCACAAAATCACCATACGTTCTTGCGCCCATGCTGACATGCGATGCAATGCGTCCAGCTACTAAGCTTGCTTCTTCAGCTTCGTCATACGTCCCGTGTACTTGCACGGGAGAACCGTCGCCGAGATCAGTCCATAGTTTCTTGTCTGTGCGCTGAATATTCTTGGCGATAACATTATTTGCTGCCTCCAAAATAGCGCCCGTACTACGATAATTTTGCTCCAGCTTAATAACCTTAGTGCCAGGAAAGTCCCGCTCAAAGTTTAGGATGTTCGTAAAGTCAGCACCACGCCAACTATAGATCGACTGCCAGTCATCCCCCACAACACAAATATTGCGCTCTTCATTGACGAGGCTTTTTACAATAGCGTACTGAGCAGCATTTGTATCCTGATACTCGTCAATTAAAATATGCTTGAACGTATCGCGCCACTTTTTCTTTACTTCAGGTTTTTCATTAAATAAACGCACCGTTTCAATCAGTAAGTCGTCAAAATCAAGCGCCCCTGCATCGCTCCGCAGCTTTTCATATCGAGCATAGATATCTGCGACACTTTGCTCAAATGGATATTTCGCACTAAGCATCATATCTTCTGGCGTTCTTAGCTCATTTTTTGCATTTGAAATCGCGCTACTTACGGCCCTTGCCTTGATCTGCTTATCACTGATTGAAAGCTGCTTCATAGCCTGCTTGATCAATCCTTGACGATCATCTTCGTCATATATAACAAAGTTTGCCGCGATACCTATCGACTGGCCATCGATCCGAAGAAGACGGACGCATATGCCATGAAATGTCCCCATCCATGGCATAAAATTACGTGACTGCGCATCTTTACCAAGAAGATGACCCAGGCGTTCTCGCATCTCTTTTGCAGCCTTATTCGTAAATGTCACTGCTAAGATTTCGTTTGGCCACACCGCCTGCTGCTGCACGAGGTAGGCGATACGATGCGTCAGTGTTTTTGTCTTGCCGCTTCCTGCTCCAGCTAAAATGAGCAGAGGCCCAGACGTTGTTGTAACCGCCGAACTTTGGGCGGGATTTAAACCTTGTAGTTGATCCATTATCTTTAGTATAACCGAGTTACAAAGGCGACGCTAGCAAAGATAGTGCTTTATTTCAGCAGTAGGTATGTTGCAGCGCCAATGCCGCCACATACTGCCATAATAACAATAGTAATGATAATCCATAGCCATCCTGAAGATTTTTTCGCAGGATGCTTGAGCGGTGCATGGTATTCTTTGACATCATAAATCGCGCCCGTATTTTCAACGACATCAGAAGACGAAGCCTTCTGTGTATTTTTCGCCGATGGTGATGTGACCTGAGGAGCAGGAATCACTTCTGTAGACTTTAGTTGCGTAGTTTCAATAGCGAGTAGATCGTTGTTGAACTCATCAGGTATGATTGATGCCTCACCAGTACTAGGGTTTAGCTGCATATCTTCACCGCCATCTTTCGAGGCATCAGGCCACGTGGCGACTTCTTGCGCGCCACCGGTAGCTTCCTCAGAAGTATTAGTGCCTCCAAGAGGACGTTTCTCTACTTTTGCATCAGTCAAGAAGGGTGAGACGATTGGACCAGTCGCTTCCTCGGGCATACTTTTCTGCGAGATAACAGGAGGTGCATCTACTACCACACTCGCCTCAACAGCCACTGGTACGAAAGGGCTTAATGAAGTCTGTGGGATTGCTACCTCGGGTGCCTTAGTCGGTGCCGAATCAGAGCGGAGCTCTGGAGTTGCAGCATCGCTCAACACGGCTTCTGGCGAAAATTGCTCTTCAGCTGCCGCAGTAAGCGGGCTGACGCTTGCTATTGGCGTCGCGGTAGCTTGCGGCTGTCGAGGTGGAACCGACAAAGCAGGACTACTGTCACCTGATGAGACTGAAGCTGTTTTCATATCAGATGAAGGGTGCATGACGTCCATAAAGCGCCCACTCCGCTTAACCGAAGCCTGCCCTCGGGCATCCTCTATAGTTTCGTTACCGATGCGACGTGCGGCTGCATTAATCTTCTCGTATGAAGGTAGCTCGCCTGGCGCGAGCGTAGAATTAAGTTCTGTTTTATTGATAGCAGTTGGATCAAGCGCCTCGCTACCAATTTTCTGAGCCGCTTCTCCAAGTTTGTTATACTCTGGAGTCTCATTAGGAGCAAGAGTTGCGTTGATCGTGAGTGTCTTGGCGGGATCAGATCCATCTGAGATCTTAGCCGCTTTCATACCACCCATAAGAGAGTTTACCGCTTTATCAAGTTCATCAAAGTCAAACTCAGTCATAGCTGTCTATTCGTCCTCCGATAGGCCATGAGCCTTAGCCGCGATAGCTGCAAAATCATGCACGCTGAGGCTAGCGCCACCCACAAGTAGACCATCAACACCTTCGACCTGTAGATACGCAGTTGCACTATCAGGCTTCACGCTGCCGCCGTATAGCACCTGAATCTCTTCAGCTGCTGCAGCACCGTACAAATGGCGAATCTGGCTGCGGATCGCCTTGATAGCGCGCTTTACGTCAGATGGTAGCGCGTTGTTACCTGTGCCGATCGCCCATACCGGCTCGTACGCTATCACGATATCTTTGAGCTCATCACTCGTCACATTCGCAAGCCCACCTACAAGTTGATCGTGGATGACATCGGCAGTTTCACCTTCACTCTTTTGTTGAGCAGTCTCACCAATACATAGGATTGGTCGAATTCTATTTCGAATTGCAGCCTGGACCTTTGAGCGGATCATCTTATCTGTTTCGCGGAATATATGTCGTCGCTCACTATGCCCAACGATACCGTACTCGACAAGCCCACGTAACTGTGTAGCCGAGACCTCACCAGTAAAGGCGCCGTAGTCCTGAAAATGAAAATTCTGAGCAGCCAACTTAAATTGTCGACGATTTACCTGCAAACTCAGTGGCTGTAGGGCGAGCATTGTTGGCGCCAATACTACTTCGACATCACGATGCACCGCAACTTCTTTCTCAAGATTATGCAAGAAAATACTTGCCTCTTGAATATTGAAATTCATCTTCCAATTGCCTGCGATAATTTTCTTGCGTCGTGTCATAGTGTTATAGCTCTTATGCTTACTTTATTACTGTTAGTGTAGCGTATTTATGGGCGAGCGTCTAGCAAGCTTTCAATTCCAGGTAGCTTTTTTCCAGCCATAAGATCCAGACTTGCGCCACCGCCTGTCGAAACATGCGAAAAGCTCTTTCCGTCACTGCCATCCCACTTCAATGCGAAGTCGGCTGTATCACCACCACCGATAATCGATGTAATCTTAGGCTGAGTCGTCGCCAATGTTAACGCCAGTCGAGCTGAACCATGTGCAAATTCTGGTAGTTCAGCATACCCAAGTGTTCCATTCCATATAACCGTCTTTGCATTTGCGACGATAGCCGTATAGCGCTCGATGCTCTCATCACCTACATCAAGCGCAATGTCATCAAACTTAATATCCGCCACACTGCGAACCACACGCTTAGCCTGCGCGTTAATTTCATTTGCGACTGCAACGTCTGTTGGAAGTACGATGAACGAATCGACATTCTCTTGGCCTACTTTCTTTGCTGCAGCTGCGTATAGTCGATCGAGTACCTCCGTCTGGTCGCTTTCGATCTTACTCATCCCTACGCCATACCCCTTATATGCCAAGAATGTATTCGCCATTGCTCCGCCGATAAGAATCGTGTCGGCAACCGACACAAAGTGCTCGATCACACCGATCTTGTCGCTCACCTTCGCTCCACCCATCACTGCGACGAGCGGACGTGTTGGTGCCTTCATAGCAGCCGTGATTGTCTGATATTCCCTTTCGAGAAGCAGCCCGGCTACACTTGGAATCTCCATAGCAATCGCATGAGTACTTGCGTGCGCACGGTGTACTACGCCAAATCCATCTTGCACAAAGTATGTGGCTCGCGTACTACGAATAATAGCTTTTGCAAACGCAGCACTATCAGCCTCTTCTTCACTATAAAAACGAAGATTTTCAAGCAACAAAACACTCTTCTTAGGTGCCTTGCGAACCGTCTGGTACACTTCGTCACCGATTGTATCTCCAATGAACGTCACTGACTGATGAAGCAATTCACTGAGTCGCACACCCACCTGTTCGAGACTATACTTAGCCTCTTTGCCGTCGGGACGCCCAAGATGGCTAATCAATACTACCTTGCAGCCCCGCTCAAGTAGATACTTAATCGTCGGTAAACTACCGCGTATACGAAGATCATCACTGATCTCACCCTTTTGATTAAGAGGAATATTGTAGTCAACGCGCACGAGAACAGTCTCGCCGCGAAGCGGTACGTCTTTAATTGTCTCTTTGAAAAAGCGCTGTTTGCTCTTCATCTGCCCACCTAGTTATTGTTTATGTTTATTTTATCACATCACCCTGACTGACGACTATATTTGATCAAATAAATACAGTGAGACTTCTTAAAAGTAGTCTCGCTGTATTATCAAGAATATATATTAAGTAAGTCTATTCGAGAACGCGCACGCGTATTGTGTCGGTGCCCCCAATAAGACCCGGTTGCCGTCCACTAACGATCGCGACAGTGATTTGATCATCATCGCCGAAGAAGCCTTCCTTTTTTAGCTCCTTAGCAAGCTCAAAGCCCGCTTTTTCACCATCAGGACGCAAGAAGCTTTTGTTTGCATAGCTCAAGGCAAGTTGCTGCGCAGCGCGTGGCTCACTTGTTACGCTGATAATTGGAAGATTAGGGCGTACCGCTGCGATACTTGCCGCCGTCGCACCAGAACGAGTCTCTGCCACGATAGCACTTGCACCTACAGCCTCAGCAAGACTTACAGCAGCACTTGCGATCGCTCGGCGCGCAGACTTCTTTCCCTGTAGTATGTCGGTAATCGGCGCAACCTCAATATGCTCTTGAGTATAGAGAATAACACGCTTCATCGCTGCAACTGTCTCAAGCGGATAGCTACCGTTTGCCGTCTCGTCACTCAGCATCACAGTGTCAGCCCCAAGGATAACAGCGTTTGCCACGTCACTCACTTCGGCGCGAGTTGGCTCAGGGGCATCAACCATACTTGCCATCATCTGGGTTGCAACTATGCTCAACTTACCGTATTTTCGACAAAGCGCAATGATCTTTCGTTGCACAACCGGAACAACTTCCGCTCCTGCCTCAACGGCCAAGTCACCGCGTGCTACCATGACGCCGTCACTTACCTTTACAATCTCTTCGAGCACGTCATCTTTGATTGCGGCTTTTGTCTCAATCTTCGGGATGATCTGAGCTGTCGAGCCCAATCCGACAAGGATCTGGCGTAGGTTGTTGATATCATCAGCGGACTGCACAAAGCTCAATGCTACATAATCGATATCTTTCGTTGCTCCGTATTCGACGTCCTTTAAATCTTTCGGTGTAAGAATATCACCACCAAAATCAGTGTCCGGCAAATTGATACCTTTTCTACTCATAAGCGTGCCGTTATTTTCTACGCGTAATGTAATTGCGGTATCAGACGGAATATCAATAACTGTCGTGCGGATCTTACCGTCAAAGATATAGATAGGCTCACCAACTTGCACCTTTTCAGCAAGATTATATTGCACAGGGTACGTATTGCCGTTATGTTCAGCGGCATAGTCAAGAATAATCTCATCGCCTGTCTTTACATCGACATTTTCAGTAAGATTACCGAGGCGGATCTTTGGACCCTGCAGGTCCTGTAGAATCGCTACCGGCTTGCCAAGCTTTGCGCTCGCGGTGCGAATCCACTCGATTTGCTGATCACGCTCCTCATAGCTACCATGGCTAAAATTAAGGCGAAACCCATTGACGCCGGCTTTTGCCATTGCCTCAATTGATTCATAGTTATTAGTTGGTGGGCCAAGTGTGGCCAGAATTTTTGTACGTTTAAAGATAACACTCATATGGACTATTATACACCTCTCCCCTGTTATGTTAACGATAAATTGCCACTATCTACCAAAAAACGAAAATTCCAGTCATCATCCTGCTCTGTTTTGTAGCTCCAATAAAACCATCCCGCAGCCGCTTCGTAGGTAGATAACTGCGCTTCTATATACTGATTGCGTAGTTCTATACGCTGCCGATAATCCATCTGCGCATACACTTCTTGTGGCAAAACTCCACTCCACTCTCCCACTACCACTGGCTGTTGTTGTCGTAGGTATCGTAGTTGGCGATATCGTTTGACGCGTACTTTTTCGAGGTGACTCGATGGACCACGCTGCTTGTCTCTCGCACTAAAGCATTGATAGAAATGACTATCCATAATCACCGGAAAGTTCTTGTGTGCACGAAGGGCGCCAGTGAGAAGGAGTGGACGAAAGCCATCGCCAAACACAATCACCGTACCTGGTCGCGCAACTCGTATCAGCCGACGGTATGCCTTTCGGTAAAAATGCACCAGCCGAAGCGTCGACCAATCAAGCGTTGGCTCGTTGAGCAGTTCAATCCCCCAGATACTTGTTTTGTCGTAGTACCTCTCTGCAATCTTCTCTAAAATCTCAATAGTTCGCTCCTGATACCCGGATTGATGAAGCCATTTCTCCGTTTTTGGCCTCCCGCTCCCGCTATGATCAGCCTCATTCTGCGCACCTGGTGCACCGTGAAGATCTAGTATCACTTTCAGCCCGTACTTTTCGGCCATATCGACCGCCCAGTCGAGCTTCTCGATAGCACCTATATAGGGAGGTTCATCACCAAATATCCAATATCCAAAGGGAATTCTTACTGCCGTTACCCTGTTATCACGAAGCCAACGAAAATCCGCCTCTACTATAAAAGTATCGTGGTGATCTCGCAGCCGAGCACCGCCGCCCTTTACTTGCACAAGTTCATACTCATTATCTGCAGTAGTATCCTGAAAAACACTCGGCGTCATCCACTTTTCGAGCACAAGCCATCCGCCAAGATTCACTCCATAAAGACACTGCTTTTTTGTCATAGACCTATTATAATGCCTCACCAAGTAAAACACCCATCGGCGAGGATGGGTGTTTTACTTGGTGATCTCACGGAGAATCGAACTCCGATTGCCAGGATGAAAACCTGGTGTCCTAACCGTTAGACGATGAGACCATTGGTCATGCTACATACTTAATCAAGCTTGTATACAACTCGAAACAGTATAGCAAAAAAATAACCTCTTGAAAAGAGGTGGATTACTCCGAGTGGAGCGCAGTAGTCGTACTACGCCCCACTCGGATTGCACTAACTTAGATCTTGTCTGCCAGAGAATAGTGGCCTTGTCCTCTGCAGCGAAGATTCCGACTTCGGATCAACGACTGGATTGCCCCAAGAATTTTCTCATGGCAATCTTGACTGAGGTGCTCTTCTCGTATGATTCGAGAAGCAAGACTCTTTTGATCATCTGCTTTTCGGTAGCCACAGTCGCTTTTGCAAATGTAGTCTACCACGATCGCCTCGTCATGAGTAAGCTTTGCTGCGACAGTCATGCTGACGCTCCTACTCCGACAAGATCCTCCCGACGAACTGATTCTGCGTACTGCACGTAGCAGTACACAGAGTGCTTTGTAGCGAGAAGATCAGGGAAATCGCAATACCTCACCCCTCGTGACTCCAGAAACTCGAAGAGCCTCTCTCGAAAACTGTTGGTGTCCGGGCATTCGTGTCCCAATATGCGCAAATGGCGCTGGGTGATTTCACAATCGGGTTTTGCCTCCAACTCCTCAAGAAGAGCCGTGAAGCGCTGCCGAGCCTGATTTTCCTTATTCTTCACCTTGCGAGACATGTATCTCCTAAGATAGTACAAGTACACGAGAAGTCCTCGCGCACTAACAGTGATTTATACGCTAGTTGACATACTTTGTCAATCATTTTCTACAGTGTTTTTTTATTTTGTACTCAAAATTGCACCTACAACTTTATTGTTCTTATGTAAATAAAGTAGTATAGAGTATTGACATTATAAGCGTTTTGTGATAATATGAATATATACGTCGATCTGAGGTGGAGACCGTAGGAGGCGCATGATCGTTAACAAATCAGATCATTACAGCATATGTACAGATCTGCGAACGTAGCAAAATGAGCATGAGCCCCAACCTCGACACTTTGTATCTCCTACTCACTTTGCTGCGTTTGCAGTATAACTACATACATAACTTACATAGATATGCGCTTCTCCCACACATAGGATAGAGTCAACGTTGCGATGATTTAAGTCATCGGAGCGTTGACCCTATCCCTGAGGGCAACCATTACAGAGACACTCTCTGTAATTGACATCCCTCAGAAAGGGGAGAAATGATGTTTACGCTTGATCAGGCACGCATTCGCGTACCGAAGAAGGTCGAGAAGCTACTTGAAGAGGTACTCAACGCTAGCTCTCCGGACGGAGATAGCTGGCAGGCTGGCGAAAAGGCATTTTACGATGCCTACCGCAAGCAGGCGAGTCTCGACAAGTGCTTCTGGGAAGCACTCGATCAAAGTGCCCCCGACAAGCCATACTGGAGAGCAGGTCGCGACGTCTACCTCAGCTCTCAGGATGCGATCGGCCAAGAGCCCTACAGCTCGCTGGTCGAACGTATCGCAAACGATCAGCAGAAATACGAACGACCCGTTCGCTTCTGCGTAAAAATTGCAGATCGCTTCGGCGCATACCGTCCGCAGCACGCCTAGACAAGAAAGGATAATGAGATGATTCTCATTTTCGCTCTCATCGCAGCAGCTGTCGTTCTGGCAGCCGCGGCGACGCTGTACTACGTGTTCCGAGCAATCGGACTCGCATCAATCCTCGCTACCATCGGAATCACTATGATTCTCGCTGGAGCTGGAGTGATCGCTCCGATCTTCACTATCGCTGCATTGACTGCCCTGACGATCATACTTACAGTTTCGATTGTACTTGGCGATCGTATGGGCATCGCAGCGGGAAAGATCGGCTCAGCAGCGACTGTTCTCCTGCTCGTTGTTGGAGCTGCCATGGCAGTAAATGCGACGAATACATCTGGCTCGCTCCATTACAACGGAGTAATTGAGAAGAATACCGATGGTAGCTTCTCAGCAGCCCCAGAGGGAACAGGAACTCAGGATGGTGAAGGTCAACTGATCAACACCGTTGCCTACGCTACGTCAAACTTCTGTGAAACCGGTCTAACTGGCATCACAGAGCGCGACAAGGCAGCTTCACTCCTCGACTGTGCCGCAACCCGGCCGTTCATGCTGGCTACAAGTGCAGCTGAAGTTGTGGATGAAAATGGCAATCGTCTTTGGGACAATCCAAACAATGTCGCTCCGCTCATCAGCCCTGACGGCAAGCACCTCTCGAAAGAGGGACGCGAACTGCACGGCAAGTTGACTAACTTCTACAACACCGCTGAACTATCATTTAGCGAGGCTGATCAGAACGCAGTTAACACCGGAGTGTCTGAATTTGGTGTTTCATCCAGTCAAGGAGTAAGCGGTGCAGACCGCCTCACCTTGGTTGCTGTCTCCAAAACGATGCGAGTGGAGACACTCGTACGCTGTGGTAACCGCGTTTTCCCAGAAGGCAGCGGGCCAGCCCCATCGGGTCACACCGATAGCTACCCGCCTCGCACTCCAGGAAAGCCGTGGAAGCCACCGACCAAGCCGCCGGTGCCCCCGACGACGACAACCACCACGGTTCCGCCGACGACCACCACGACAACGGTGCCCCCGACGACGACAGTCCCTACGTGCCCTCCAGGCACGACAGGAACTCCTCCAGATTGCCTGGAAGTCAAGCCGTCGGATCCAAATGAGTACCCGCATATCACAGATGCACCCCAAGCGACTGTAACGGGACCGGCGGCAACGCCCACAGTCCCCGATCAGCCCGCTGGTACAACCGAGCCTGGTGTATCAATTCCCGACGACGGAGTTGATGGACCGATTCTAGCGCCAGATGCCGGTACGACGGAGCCCCAGGCGACGCCCGCACCGATCATCACTCAAGCACCTGCAGAAACGGAGGCACCCAATACGGATGTCGACCCCGATGCAGGAGCAGCGCTTGAACCCGCTCCGCACGAAGCCGATCAAGTTCCAGCTGCCGAGGTTGAGGTTGAAAACAGTACGTTCTCAACTTCAACTGACAATCGTCCAGCTCTACTCGGCGCCCTAGCCCTGCTTGCAGTAATCGTTGCCATTGCTGGCATCGTGCGCTACAAGAAGGACTAGACGTAAGATGAAGTTGGCAGTAGCCGATGTGGCTGCTGCCAACTTCTCTTGCAGTAAGTAATATGTATGTAGTTACTATCAGGGAGCTTTCTCCTGCTTGAGTACCTACTCGCAGTTAGACGAATAGCTCCCTGCTATTCCATGTTTTGTAATGATCTGATTTGACGAACTACTCGTACGTTAACAACTTAACCATAAGCATTCTTTAAAATAAAATTTACTTTTATATAAATTTGTTATATAATCTAATTAAATCCAATAAATCTGGCTCGTGGAGTGCCAGAAAGGAGTTCGTAATGAAAAATATTATCACCGCACTTAAGCGGTCACCAAAGCGAGCAGCTAGCCTTTTGGTGGTTGCGCTTGCTGTCATGATCCCAGCAGGCTTACTTGCATGGGGACCTGATCGCCCAACATACACTATCAATAACCCAGCCGACCATGTGACATTTAACTCAATCACCGACAACCCAGCATATGGTGACGAGCGAAATTTCGTTCGAATCAAAGAGGCAACAGCGGCAAATAGTACATACACAGACAATATTACCCTTACTCCTGGCAAGGAATATGAAGTGTACGTGTATTACCACAACAACGCATCATCAACACTAAACGATGCAGCTCACAACTACAAAGGTATCGCTAAAGATGCAAAACTACGCATGGAAATGCCTGCAACAGTAAAAGCTGGTCAAACTGCCGCTATCAATGGCTACATTAGCGCAAGCAATGCAACGCCAGGCACAGTATATGACGACGCAAAAGCTACAGCTACAGCTGATGTAGCGCTCCGTTACGTACCTGACTCAGCTAAGATCACCAACCGCGGTGCATCAAATGGCCAAAAACTTGCAAACACAATGATGACAACCGGCGCGCCACTTGGCTATGACGCCCTCGACGGTAAACTACCTGGCTGCAATGAATACTCAGGCTATGTCACGTTCCGAGTCAAGGTTGACCAGCCAAACTTTGAAATAACGAAAGAAGTTTCAAAAGCAGGCCAAAATGCATTTCAAAAATCTGTCGCTGTAAATGCTGGCGACAAAGTTGACTATAAGATTAAGTACAAAAATACTGGTACTGTCCAGCAAGATAACGTAACAATCAAAGACACACTTCCTACTGGAGTGACATACGACAACAACTCAACGTTTGTATCAAATGCAAAGACCAATAATCAGTGGAGTAAAGTTACAGAAAATACTCTCACTACTAACGGTATCAATGTGGGTTCATATGCTCCAGGTGGTGCAGTATACGTCAAGTTTACCGCTACTGTCGCTGCTAATAGCGCACTCGTATGTGGACAGAACAAAATGACCAATACAGCTACTGCCAACACTGAAAACGGTAGCAAGCAAGATACTGCAGACGTGACCGTCAACAAAGACTGCGCACCAGGCAACATCAGCGTCTGTGACCTTTCTACTAACAAGATCGTTACTATTAACGAAAAAGACTTTGATAGTAAAAAGCACTCAAAGAACCTTGCTGATTGTGCAGAGAAGTGCCCGATCCCTGGAAAAGAACACCTTCCAAAGAATAGCCCTGACTGTGCATACTGCCCAGTTCCAGGCAAAGAGCACCTCTCAAAGGACAGCAGCGATTGTAACGAAACTCCAGTTGAGCTACCACAAACCGGTATCTCAGGTGGCGCAACAATCGCCGGCATCGGCCTTGTAACTGCTGGCCTCGGCTACGCACTATCAAGTCGTCGTATCCGCGACATGCTTATTGGACAATAGAAAAACGAGTCTGACCGCTCTTCTAACGAAGCACCAGCCTCGTACTCGACAACCCCTGTAGATTTACAGGGGTTGTTTTGCTATAATAGCTATACTATGGCAAAGCAGAAAAAGAAACGAACTAAAGTATATAGCGGCGCAGATGCAGCAACTTCTCGTCCAACAATCACCCGTGTTCAAGCGGCAAATCGCAACAAAGTATCACAATGGTGGTTTGACCATAAGCGTATCGCTAAACCAGTCGCAATAGCGGCGGTTATACTCCTCGTCATAATCATCGTTATCGTCGAGGTCGTTCGTCTGGCGACTGGCTCGGCGTAGGAAAACTTGGCACTCTAAAGCCAAAAGAACTACCTATCTCACCTTCAGCTTTAAATATCATCGCACCCTTATGTGCGGTGATTACTTTTTTCGCGAGGAACAATCCCACGCCAGTACCATCAGGTCGCTGTTTGCGTGCGTTGGTTGCACGGAAGAATTTACTAAACAATCTCTCCTGCTCCTCAAGAGGTACGCCGATACCCTGATCCTTTACGAGGACAATCGCCTCATCATCGGTATATTCAAGTGAAACACTAATCGTACTGCCGCTTGGCGAATAGTAGATAGCATTGTCAATAAAGTTCATCACAACCTGCCCTACTTTTGACCGGTCAATCTCCGTCTCGCGCCGAGCTACCGGCCCACTATAGACAAGTGTTTGCCCGTGAGCTTCGGCGAGCGCTCGAAGTGTATTTACCTCGGACCTCATCATTACATCCAGATCCACAGGATGAGCATCGATGATAAACTTGCCTGTCTGCAGCCTTGATACCGATAAAAAGTCAGCGATAAGACGCACCATACGCTCACTACTTTCAAATGCCTCGCCAAGCAGATGGCGCTGCGTATCATTAATCTTTCCGGCATCCCCTTCCATCACCATACTCACGTAGCCTTTAATGCTCGTCAGAGGAGTACGAAGCTGATGTGATGCCATGCTTACAAATTCATCCTTCGCCTGGTCAAGCTTCTGAAGCTCTCTATTTGTTGCTCGTAGTCGAGTCGTTGCGACCGACACTTCATGCTTGAGTGTGTCGTTGAATAGCTTAATCTCCTCGTAGCGCAAGCTATTCTGAATCGCAAGCGCTAGCTCATCACTCATCATACCGAGGAATCGAGTATCCTTCTCATCATAGCGTCGTCCACTTTTACGGTCACCGATAAAGATCGCTCCGATTCGCTCGTGCTGGACAAGCAGTTGCACAATCATAGCTGCATCAACATCCTCGATATACTGCTGCATATCATTGTCACCCATAGATGACACCCTATGTCCGTTCACCACTTGAGGCAGCTGATCGAGTAGATTTGCCACGACATCAAGCTGCATGGAACGCTGCTTGTGAGAAATCCTTCCAGGACCATGACCAAAATAACGAAGTTGACCATTATTGTCTGTCACATACACCGAGGTATATTCTGGCTCAAGCGCATCGTGAACAATATTGAGCGTCTTACGCACCAGGCGGCCAAGCTCGATCTCTTCAGACATAACATCTCCCACCTGCTGGAGTGCCTTGCTTGAGCTATAGTCATTCTGATAAAACAACCGATGAGTCAGCTGGTCAAAAAATCGCTTTACCGGTATATACGTCAGGGTCAACAAAAGCGCCACGACCACATACACCGCAGCATAGACGTTATCAATGACCCGTCCGACAAAAAATAACTGTGTAATACCGAATATCGTCACGCTATAAATCACCGCAAGCGCACCAAGTAACAGTACATACGCCATACTCCTTGCGAGAGCTGCGCGTAGATCAAACAATCCCTGCTGGATAATTGCATAAAATACTGAGATAACAAACAATACCGTAAATGGTGGTCCAGCCCATATCAGCTGATAGTTACCGAGTAGTGGGAGAAGCAGATTAAATAACGCTCCAAAAAATATAGCGACAACCACGCCTACGCACACCGTTCGCAGCTGATGTCGCAGATGAGCCTGATTGCGTCGCTTCGTCTGGCCATAGCTATACATAAACAACGACGTCGCGATAACCACATACACAACAAAATATGCGACATAGATTCCATATCCTAGAAGATTAAGTGTCGCCGTATTACCAGTCTGCCTATCGAGTGTTACCCCTTCGAGTAGCCCCCATGGAGCCACCGATACCACTATCGCTACAATAAGACCAAGCAGAAGCATTGGCTGCACAAATGGCTTTATTTTTCGTCGATACGGAAAGCAAAGTGCAAGCTGTACAAGAAAATAAACGATCAAAGCGGCAATAACATAATACGAGTGAACAACGATACGCGCTATCGCTTCACTATACTGGAGTGAGAGAAACAAAGAGACCCCAACTCCCCAAAATCCTGCACATATTGCAAGTAACGCGATCCACAGGGGTGATCGTTCCTGATGTTTCGAAGTAAGGACGACTCCGGCAAGTGCGAAGTTCGTCAATGCAATACTAAACGACACCACCAATGTTATCAATTGCAGATCCATTCTTTTCCAGTATACTGCTTTTGCTTTGATTCATCTATGCACGAATGCAATAAACTGCGTATACATTGTCATCCGGCAAAAGAATCGTTAGTTGGTTTGGCCCGAACCCAGCTTTCTCAATAAGATCTTTAACCTGATCAGATGTTCTTGGCAACACCCCCGGCCAACCAAGCCCCCTCTTATGAACCTGAAGCTGCGGGTGATCAGCATGCATATTTGAAAACACGAACGAACCGCCTTTTGACATCGTTCCACGTATCTTTCTCAGCATCTCCACCGCTTCGCCCTCGTCAAGGTACTCAAAAAGCCCCATAGCCTCGATGATCTGCGGCTGAGCATCTACGACAAGTGCCTCGAGCACGCCTGGTCGCTTAAGGTCATGTTCGATCAAATGCACGCTGCTCTTTGCTATACCATACTCATGCGCAAGTTCATCTGCAAGCGCCAACGCGTTTTTGTCGATGTCACATAAATAAAAATTCTTCTCACCATCAAACAGTCGTGCAGCATCAAACGTCGGCTGCCCACTGCCACATGCAATGCTCATCCAGCGAAGCTTTGCCTCGTCTTTATAGATACCCTGGAGGTACCATGACATCGCATAGGCACGCGATCGTAGACCTATAGCGTCACTCGAATGACGAAATAGATTACGGGTTATATAGTCAATCTTTTTTCCACTACGAAGCTTCTTTCGATCTGGGTTGTGTACATGAAATGTAGCAAACCCTCCAGGCATATACGCCGCCCATGCTCGCAGTGCTGGTGGCACATAGATGATCTTGCGAATATGATTTTTGGGATGCTCAAAATCAAGATGGGGGCGCTTACGCAAGTACGCCTCCATAGCGCGAGTAAATAACGCAAACGTTTTTCGCTCCAGTAGATGTCGTTTTGTACTAAATCGGTCACTTGCATGAAGACGAATAGTCATGACTTCACCATTCAATGTTTCATCTAAAACTCGCAAGCTAAATTGATCACTCGTAAAATCCGCTGGTTTCTTGCTCATGAGAACCTTTCTATGCTTCGTTTATCTGTGTACGCTTTTTTGAAGTATCGACAGGTATCCTAAACCCGAACTTACTTCCCTTACCTTCAGTCGATGAAAAGATCATCTTACCACCATGTGCGGTGATTACCTTTTTCGCGAGGAACAACCCTACGCCAGTGCCGTCAGGTCGCTGTTTGCGTGCATTGGTTGCGCGGAAAAACTTATGGAAAAGCTTCGCCTGCTCTTCGACTGGCACGCCAATTCCCGTATCGGCAACCACAAATGCGAGTTCATCATCGATCTGTTCGAGACTCACTGTAATTGTCGTCTCTGGACGAGAGTAGTAGATAGCATTATCGATAAAGTTCATGATCACCTGGCGAACCTTCGCCTCATCAAGTTCGATAATTGGCAGGGTCTTCTTTGGTACCTTCACGCTTAACTTGATGTTGTGCGCTTCAGCGATGAGTCGTAGACTATTCGTTTCCTGCTCAACAACACTTCCAAGATCTGTCGGGTGGTACTCAACAAGAAATTTCCCTGTTTGCAGGCGCGATACGTTCAGGAAATCACTGATAAGTCGCACCATTCGCTCGCTACTGTTAAACGCTTCCTTCAATACAGTCTCTTGCTGTGGAGTGACGTTCCCCATGTCACCCTCGAGCACCATACTTAAATAGCCTTTTATACTTGTCAGCGGAGTACGAAGCTGGTGCGACGCCATACTAATAAACTCATCCTTCACTTCATCGATATGACGAAGCTGTGCGTTCGATGAACGCAATTCTTTTGTCGCAACATCAATTCGCTGCTGCAGGGTTGCGTTGATTTCTTTGATCTCGTGAACCGAAAGTGCATTTTGAATGGCAATGATCAACTCATCAGAGACGGTCGTAAGCACCTTTAAGTCCCGCTTCGTATAAGGGCCACTCTTTAGCTCTCCTAAAAATACATACCCTATGGTATTGCCTGCGTGCTTCAAAGACATAACTAATGTAATTTTGTGACTAATAAGCATTCTGCGGACTGCCGACGCATCCGGTAGCATATCGGTGAGGACAATAGTACCGCTTTTATTAGCTGTAAACATGTCATCCAATAGGTCAACGTCACTTGGCGGTAATCGGTTATGTTGTGGCGTTCCTGCGGACATGTGATGCTTAACGCCATTTGAGTAATACAGCCAGAAGAAGGTGTGTTCTGTCTTGAACGTATCTGTGATTTCTTGAGAAGCGCGCTCGAGTAAGCCTCGAAGGTCAGTAGTGGACGCAAGCAGTTCACTAAATCTCGCAAAAAAATCGTCAATCTGGTACCTATCTTTGTAGAAAATACTATCTGTTAATCTATCAAAAAAGTGCTTGATTGGTTGAAATATAAACGCAAGAACTAGGGCAAGCGCTATATTTGCCGGATTAACACTCACGGATGACGCCGTCTGACCACTAAATAGCGTAACAGATACTACATATGCCATAGCGTAGTAAATAAGCCCCAGAGATAGAAGAGAAAATACATATGCAGCACTCCTAACCGCAGCAAGCTTAATATCAAATAGACCATGCTTTATCATTGCGTAACCAACACAGATTACAAAAAATAGAGTATAGACCGGAGTTAATACAATTAAACTACTGTTCTGGAACATTAACGGGAAGATAAAACCCGTTAATGGAGCGAAGAAAACGATGGGTATTATGCCTAAAAGTACTAGCTTATACTGCATTGCGTGCTTACCCGTACTAAACATCGCACCTCTTATCAGAATCACTAACGAAACCACTGCGAGTCCAACAAAATGTAGGGCATACAGCAAGAATCCAGGCGCAGCGACAGGTTGAGCTGGACTTGCTGCTATTACCTCCGAAAACAGAAATGGCGTGTAGTCAATGATAGCGACAATTGCCGTAAATACGGCAAAGACATAGGCAATTCTCCGCAGTGGCTTAGTCGGGTTCTTTAATACAGTAACGAGAATATACAGTAGATATATTCCCACGGTCGTAGCAGTCATGACAGTTCTCACATAGAATGGCTGTTCCGGTGAGGGTACTAGCGAAAAGTAATTAGCAAGAGAAAGAATGATAAAAGATGCCGTGAGAAGCGCGTAAAGGCGATGTATTACACTATTCAAGTTGTTGTAGACAACCAAAAAACCTACCACAGCACTCGCCAAGGTACTTGCTATAAGGATGTATTGACCTAACATACATCATAAGCATAATACAACTTTTAGATAATGCCTAGGATTTCATCGAACGTAAAAGTCTGCCGATACTTACTGCATGTTCGCGACGCGTTGAGATGCGCTCAGTACGAAGCGTATTGCCTGCTGATTCTTTATATATACCTGAATCCAGCTTGCGGCCCAGAAGAATCTCTCTTATAGCACGATCAGTTAGCGCAGCCCCCGCCGTAGCGATTGCACCGAGTTGTGGGATGCCCGCTAAGTTCTTGCCAATATCCATATTAGAGTCTATGAATCGAGCCGACGACAGCGCATTCCGCGCACCTAGTATTTTAATGTTCGCTTTTAGATATTCGTCTTTCGGCAGTTCGTCGGCAAGAAGCGCATTAAACATATCTCTCGATATCCTTCCATTAAACGGCTTCACGTCGTGAAGATCATGCCTCTCGACGTGCAACAGAGAAGTTTCATGCAAGTCTGCCGCCATCACTAGCGGTATACCCCTCTCGCTTGCGTACTGCCGCACTCGAGCCTTAGCGACGATATCATCAACCTCTTCGATAATAATATCCGGCTGATGCTGATCAAGGATATTTGGCGTTGTCAGCTCATCATACCCGTCGTGCAGATGAACCTGTTCTATATACGGATCAACTTCACTAATCTTCTGTGCAACAATGTCTATCTTTCGGACACCAACACGCCCCATATGAGAGCGGATTCTGTTAAGATTTGACGGTGCAAGCCTATCGAAGTCTGCTATAGCAACAACCTCATCTTCTCCACCGCCTATTCCACTTGGTATGATCTGATCAATAATATTACTGCCAACACTCATACCGAAAGCGGCAATCGTTGTATTATGAAGCGTATCCTGCTCGGCTTGTGTGATAAGGTGCTGATTTCGAAACGTTCGAAGTCTGTAATGATCGTCTTGTTCCGGATAGCGCACTACAGTGCGACTCCATGGAAAATGCACCCATTCACCATACTCCGTCCCACTATCGACAAACTGCTTTACAAATTCAGCTCGTAGCTTGCTGTCTTCCATGTCCCCCGGATGGCGTAATTCAAAAAGATCATCTGATATTTCGGCGATCGGATCATGAACAAGTAAAGATTCACGATCAAGCAAATCTTCAAAACGATCATTGTCAGTACCGTCAAGTTTGTAGCGCTCTGGCTGAGTCCAGCTTCCATCATATTTAGCGTTATTCATTTTTTCATGTAAACTCATCGCAGCTATACTTCCTGTCCGTTATTTCTTAATGTATCTAGAAATGATATGCAGCTATTGACGCTATCACTCATTTCCTCTGACTTCATACCGTCAGCAAGAAAAAAAAGCGTTCTACATAGCCTTCGTTGTTGCCGAGCGTCTTGCTCTTCCTGGATATCTACTACCAAACCATCCAGTACTTCACACGGTTTAATTACAGTGGGAACAAGACGCAGTTCATCGGATGTTCGACTATCGCCAACATCCACAGCAACTGGTTGTGAAATTTGAGTGAGCGCACGTCCACCGAAGTTCCCTCTTATAGCGTCAAATGCAGGCTGTGCAAACGTAATCAGCCAAGTCTCGTTCGTATCGTCTCTAATAGCCTCTTGCACGATATTCCTAATCAGCTCGAATGAAGACATAGGACTTGCTTCGTTTGATTTAGACAAAGCAGCAATCTCCTTGACGCTTTCTGGCCCTCTAAGAGCAATTGTATGGCGTAAGTCAAGCTCTGCTTCAATACTCATGACTTCCTTGCAGTACTTATAGGCAGCTAAGTCATCAAGAGACCCGCCCGAGGGTATCGACAAAATACGCAGGGACGCCTGATCCTTATTATCAGGAGCTTCTTCATCTATCGCCGTAGCTAGCTTATAGATCACTGTATCACCTCGAGACCTATCAAGCTCTGGTTGAAGCCTTCCGAGATCATCAAGGGCGCTTTTATATACAAAGCCTGCAGCTACATAACTTTCACCTTGAATCGCCTGAGCTATTAATGCCTTCTCGGGCTCTTCAGACTCGGTAAAAGTCTCTATTCTATATTGTTCATGCTGATGCTTAATTTCCCGACGCTCAAGAGCCGAATCATCAATCGTCGGGAAAGGTAAGTTGTTGGCTCGTAATTTTTCGCTCATTTTATTGTAATTTATCTACCGTTATAGTCAGTTATTTAGGCTATTCTATTACATTTTACTTATTTTGTCAATAACATCAGGTACTCTACTCTCATTATAGTGCGGAATAGCGTGACATGCTACACTTAATGGTATGACCAAAATTGCAATCATCGAAGACGACTCAGTCATTAACCAAATGTACCGTATGAAGTTTGAAGCCGATGGCTTCGACGTTCAGGTGGCAGACAATGGCAAGAGCGGTATCGAGATGGCAAAAACCTTCAAACCAGACATTATCTTGCTCGACCTTCAGATGCCAGAAATGACTGGAGATGAGGCGCTCGTACATATTCGCGGTAGTGACTGGGGTAAACAAATACCCGTCATCATCCTCACAAACCTTGGTGCAGAAGAATCACCAAAGATCCTCAAGCAGCTTGATATACATAGCTATATAGTAAAAGCCGAACTTACCCCGAGCCAAGTTGTAGGACGAGTCAAAGAAGCACTCCACCTCAATTAAATCTTTAAGTAAGCTAGTCTTTAGCTGTAGCGGTGGCTGCTGAGATAACGTTATCAAACAGCGCCGTGACAGTGAGCGGACCGACTCCACCTTTGAGTGGTGTAATCGTAAGATCATCTCTTGTGCGAACATCGTCGGCCACGTCACCAACAACCTTGCCATGCTCGGCTGCAGTCCCAGCGTCTATAACAACCGCACCATCTTTCAACTGTTCTGAAGTGATAAGACCTGGTACGCCAGTTGCCGTCACGATCACATCATACTCCTTTAGTTGCGCTGCAAGGTCTTTCGATGAACTATCGAATATCGTTGATTCATAGCCGCTTTTTTGCCATAGCACTGCAAGCGGAGCACCTACGAGGCGGCCATTTCCGACAATTGCGATCTTCTTATCTTTGAGGACAATATTGTACCCAGCTGCCAGCCAATTAATCGCGAGCGCCGTAGCAGGATCAAATGTATGATCTACTCCGAGACCGTCAACGTCCTTTTGTGGCGCAACCGCGTCGACAGCAGCCTGTGTCTGCGTAGTGTCAGCGAGCGGGAGTTGAATGATAATGCCATGCACTGACTCGTCGCCGTTGAGCGCCTCAATCGTCGCCATAAGCTCTACACTCGACACTTTATGAACGGCTACATCGACAAGAATATCCGCACCATATTGTTTTTTCATACGAACATACGTATCAATCACAGGGTCATCTGTCGTCTGAACTACCGCAAGCACAGGAAAAACACGCTTTGCCTGCCTCAGCGCACGTACCTGTTTTGCTTGGCGCTCTTTTATAAAGCCCGCCAACTCATTTCCATCGAGTAATTTCATTGTATCTAGTTTACCAGAAGCTGAGCTGTGCTACAATCTAGACAACACTAGTAGCTAAGGAGAATTAGATCATGGGAATTTTAACGTATCTAGCGCAAAGCTCGGACACTTCACTGTTTGACGATCAGCCATATACCTACACGTCAACATCGACAGCAACGCTCTCGCCTGAAGTGGCGTTCACTATCACAATTGTTGCATTACTATTTGCTGCGGCTTTATATGCCGTATCAGCGTATCTACTAAGTCGAATCTTTAAAAAAGCCGGTGTCGAGCAGTGGATTGCTTGGATACCCGTATACAACTCGTGGAAACTACTCGAACTCGGGGGTCAAAAAGGCTTCTGGGCCGTGCTTGCATTCATCCCTATCGTCAACATTGCTTCTGCCGTGTTTATGTACATCGCAATGTACCACATAGGTAAAAAGCTACAAAAGGAAGACTGGTTTGTTGTTCTTGCAATCTTGGTACCAATTGTATGGACTTTGTGGCTTGCGTTGGACGACTCTAAATGGCAAGGCGCATCCGACTCAACTAACGGCACTCCAGCCTTTCAGCCAGCAGCATCAGCTACCGCAACCGATGATAACGGTCAACCAAAACCACCGCTCGTACAATAGCTAAAATGCTATCTCCAAGAAAAAAGACTTATCTAACGATAAGTCTTTTTTCTTGGAGGGCCAGGAGGGACTTGAACCCTCGACACCCTGCTTAAGAGGCAGGTGCTCTAACCAGCTGAGCTACTGGCCCGTATTGCAAAATAAATTGTACTCTATTACTCGAGGAAAGGCAAGAGAAATCTTCCCCATTCCAGCAAAAGATTCATCATATTCTGTATATTCAATCGGCCCATACGATGCTATACTTAACCGTAAGAAGTTTGTTGTATATGAAGAATACTCACCCATCATCTGGTTTTACCGTTGTTGAGGTATTGGTTACCCTGGTGATCATATCGCTATTTATGGGGCTCTTTTTTCAGACCTACATGGCTATGGAATCACAACGTCTCGCAGTGCAGAAAACCGTCTTTGCTAGTAATATCGCTTATGCCAACTTGCGTAAATTCTCTGAACGCCCTGATTCAACAAAGCTCAGCTGCACCAACGACATGAACCTCGCTAGCAATCCAACCGCACCGGGTATCGAGATTGGCGGAAATAACACCAGCCCGAACACATTTGGGTTTGTTGGCGAAAATCTCACCACTTCACTTGGAACTGACGCTACTCAGCAGGTTCTTATCTTTGCACCAAATGGCTGTACGAGATTTGCAGACATGCCGCTAAAAATAGTGTCTATAGTTAGATACGGACCCGCATCAAATCAGGAAGAGATCGCTCATGTATCATATGTCAAATAAAAATCGATCCCAGGGTTTCACTATCGTCGAGCTGATTGTCGTAATATCAGTACTATCGATACTTATCGGCCTCATAGCGACAACGCTCCTAAATTTCTACCTATCAAATATAGCCACGATCAACCGTACGACGCAGGCAAATGACGTCGCAAGCACGCTACAATCGATAGAAAAAAATGTATCGCTTGCGAGTAACTTCCTCAGCAAGACATCTGGTTCGGCACTTGCAACACCACTTGGTCCAGAAAACTCTGCGATGCCTTGGATCTTCAAGACAGGTGAGCCGAACTACAACGTATTGATTGTCCAGAACTACGCAACAGATGGTACATCGAGCGACACAGCTCGGAAACTCATCTATTCATCTCCTGATTGTAAGTCGGATCCTGTCAAGAATACTCTGATCTACTTCGTTGACACTTCTAGTACATTATATCGCCGCACTATCAGCGGACCCCCCTCTGTCTGCGGCGGCGCAATATCTCAAAAAACAACTTGCGCTCCAACAGCGACCTCATCACCACTATGTATCGGTGTAGACGCTGTCCTTTCCAGGAACGTATCAAAATTTCAGATACACTATTTTGCCAATAGCTCAGACCAGACACCCGTGGACCCATACTCACAATCAGAGGTAACAGCCGCAGACACCATAAGAAACGCCAAAGCAATAAACATAACACTAGAGACATCCGAAAACATAAACGGTAAACTGAATAAGTACGCAAGTACTTTGCGGATTACAAGGTTGAACGAATGAGACTATATACCATACTTCAAAAGAACATTGACAGGCACGAACCTAGTCGTGGCTTTATATTGCCTGTCGCCATCGTACTATCCTTGGCTATAATGACCGTAAGTATCACTGCGCTCCAGCTCATCAGCCAAGCTAGCGCACGACAAAGTGAGGCCTACGCTCAGACACTTGCCGCCGAAGCGTCTCAAGCAGGGATCAAACATGCAAATGCTTGTATCGAACGAGGGGTGGCAACATGGGCTACCCCGCTCAAACCAGGACTTGATTGCAGCGGCACTCCGTCAGGCGCCCCCGACACCCTAACGACTCTTCGTGACTGGACTACCAGCTACAGTGTCACAATTAGCGGAGGAACCATAAACTCCGTGGGAATTGTAAACAGAGTACGAAGCGACGGCATTTCGATAGTAAGTACTATCGATAAACAGCTCAAGTCAGACACCGTAACCGGAAGCTCATCGGTAGCCGTTGCTGCGCCCGACCCTAATCGACAATTTAGCTCTATAGGCGCAGGCTTTGAACATACCTGCGCTGTTTCGAGTGGAAAAGTATTTTGCTGGGGACAGAACAACGTAGGCCAGCTCGGTATCGGCATCACTGGAGGTACCTATACTACACCACAAGAAGTAAAAGGCGGACTGCTTGGCAAACGAGTCACCAGCATTGCACTCGGCTCTAATCATACCTGTGCTCTCGCGGAAACCATACCTCAAACAAGTACAAATGAGGTGTGGTGCTGGGGGCTTAATACATACAGCGGCCTCGGCTCCAACGGCACCACTAATCAAAATGAACCGAGACGTGCACTTGGAGATATTAGTGGTAAACGCGTCATGAAAATCGCACTCGGCACAGGAGTCGAAGGCAATAACGCGTGCGCCATAACAGACGAGTCAGCCGATGCAGGCACGCGAATAGCTCGAAATCTATACTGCTGGGGAAAGAACGGACAGGGGCAACTAAGCACTAATACCATCACCACTTCTGCAACCCCTAAGCGCGCTATTGACCAGGCTCCATTGAATAGAAGCTTCGTAGATATAGCGATGGGCAATAGCCACACTTGCGGTATCCTAGCAAATGGCGACATGTACTGTTGGGGTGCAAATAGGCCGTCAGGCGGTAGCGGTCTATTTGGAACATTCGGCATAGGCAAGGAAGACGACGATCCAAAGTACTCTACTATAACCTGGCGATACCCCCGACAAGCCATAGATACAAGTGAATTTGCTTTTGGTAGTAACTTCGCAACAAAAGTGACTGCAGGAGCAAACAATACATGCGTTATCTCTGCAGGATCAATCTACTGTTGGGGTGACACCTGGAATACCTATCGACCCGATCGCTTAGCAACGAGCCTCGATGGCCCGGCAAATCGAGCTGCCGTTGACATAGACTTCGATGGCGATACCGGCTGCGCGACATACGAAGGTGGCGCCACTCGATGCTGGGGACAAAATACAGTGAGCGGCATTCCAAATGCAGGGATGCTCGGCACAAACTCTTCCACCTCCTGGGTTCCTCAGCCAAATATCGTCAGCTCACCTCTTAGAGACAAGGAAACAATCCAAACATCGGTCGGTCAGAACCACGCGTGCTCCATTACAAAAGAAGGTGAAGCATACTGCTGGGGTGCAAACAATGCTGGACAGATGGGTACAGGTGATTACAATTCATCTCGAGTTCCCGTCGCAGTAGCACAGACAGTTGGATTAAACTCAGGTGACTCAACGATGGTAGCCACCAAAGTAGCTGCAGGTTACGACCATACTTGCGCTATTATAGAAGCGCAAGTCTACTGCTGGGGTGCAAACAATGACGGACAGCTCGGTAACGTAAGTACTACGTATCAGACCAAGCCACTTCTAGTAGCAGCTATAGCTGACAAAAAATTTACCAAAATCACCTCTGGTAACTACTTTAGCTGTGCGGCCAGTACAACCAATGAAGTATACTGCTGGGGAAAGAACACAAAGGGTCAGCTCGGCCGTGGTGGCGCACCATCCCAAAAAGAACTACCCGCCCCCATGATTCTCCCGGCAAACACGGTCGGAGTGAGAGATATTAGCGCAGGAACTGAACACGCCTGTGCAGTCTTCCTAAACCAAGACGAAGCGGCATGGTGTTGGGGCGACAACAGCACTCGACAGCTTGGCGACAATTCATCGGTATTAAGTAGTAGTACTCCAGTTCAAGTCTGTGCAGATAGCGTCTGTTTCAGTCGAAGCTACGCTATCGCAAGCGTATCGGCAGGCAGTAGTTATAGCTGCCTTGCTTCTGCGAACCAAGCATCAAACAATACGTATTGCTGGGGGCAAAATAACTCTACAGGAAGATTAGGAATAAACAACTCTTCAATGAACTTCTATTTACCTACTCGAGTGCAAGGACATATGGGAGGGGTGAAGGCGATAAAGGTAGTCGCTGGCCCAAATAGCGCATGCGCAATATCGATTACGGGCACGCCTGCTCATATCAACGCCTGCTGGGGCGCAAACAACTACAGTCAACTTGCGACTGGAGATTCAGCGACAAAGCTCACCTCTACTGCCACCACAGCACCCATACTTAATAGCTCATATACGGTTGACACGAGCGTCGGGACAGATCACGCCTGTTCTATCCTTAGTTCGGGCGCTCTCTACTGCTGGGGTGCAGGATATTATGGACAACTTGGTCTCGGCGACACCTCAAATGCCAGTCCCACACGAGTCAACACGCCATCTGGTGATTTTATCGCCACAAATATTTCAGCGGGCGATCGACATACCTGCGCAATATCAAAGGGGTTGATCTATTGTTGGGGCGCTGGGCAGAATGGACGGCTCGGTGTAGGAAGCCTATCCCAGCAAAACTCACCCACCCAGATCACCGAATACATCAAAAGCCTCGGAGAGTCTTCGACACCTGGCACTATTATTTATTAGATGCGGATTTATATCTCCACCCCTTATATATGATATAATTAAAAAGTTATGCACCTGTAGCTCAGTGGATTAGAGCATTGGTCTTCGGAACCAAGGGTCGTAGGTTCGAATCCTACCGGGTGTACCATAGCCGAAATCATTCACTTTCCTAAAAACAGTCTAGTTCAGATCTGAACTAGACTGTTTTTTATTCACCATACCCATCTCATTCTAAGTACTACTACCTCACCCCTATTCTTGCTATACTAAGCATAATGGACATACAGATACATCAACCTCTTTCAAACTACACTACTATACGCATCGGCGGCCCTGCACATTTCGTTGCCGACATACACACTGTCGAAAAACACATAGCTGCCTCACAACCACAAATGACAACACGCTCTACTGCTGGGGTGTAAACGGAACATACGGAGTTGTAGGGAATAACGGTGCAGCCGCTACGATATACAACCCAACACGAATCAGTACAGGAGCCGTTGGAACCGCAAAGGTAAGTGCCGTTTCTACTGGCACAAACTTCTCCTGCGTGACTATGCAGACAAACAAAAATGTCTGTTGGGGGCTTGGAACAAATCGTCAACTTGCCAATAACTCCATAGTAACTAGCAAAATTCCTGTCGTGTCGTCAAATACAGGTGCTATGTCGGGAAAAACAGTTGTTAAAACATCCGTCGGCGACAACAATGCCTGTTCAATTACCACTGATAATTCGCTCGTATGCTGGGGTATGGGTGCGAACAAACAGCTTGGCGACAACACGACAACTGACAGGGAGCCGATCAAGATCAACACCGGTGGACCGTCAGAGGCCGACAAGATTCCTTCGGCTCGCACAGTCACTGATGTGTCAGTGGGCGCCGCGCATACGTGTGCTATTGCGGATGGGCTTATCTACTGCTGGGGAGTAAACACAAGTGGCCAACTGGGACTTGGTATGAATTCTCCGTCAAATCCACCAACGCAAATTCCGTCGTATGTACCAGTCCCGGGTGCCGTAGAGACTACAGAGCCAAGCTATATTGCTTACTAAATTTAAGCAAATTACAGATTGAACACACTTGCCGCTTATGGTATGCTAGAGACAGAGATGACGGTGAAAACGAGCATACAAGCAGCCCTAGGGGCTAAAAAAATGTCTTCTTTTAGGCGCAAAGAAGGTGGATTTCTGCTACCTGTCGTTATCGTCCTTTCGGTAGCTATCTCTATCGTCAGTGTTGTTGCGATGAAGGGTATAGCCGAAAATAGTACGACACTCAACAATCAATATTATGACTCACTCGCTCGCGAGGCAGCAAAAGCCGGCATAGAAGCTGCTGCAGCATGCATCCGCAGCAATACTGCAACTTGGGATGACACTTCTAGCCCTGCAAGGCCACTGACACCCCTCACCGACTGCGCCGGCAGCGCCACTTCAGGAGCCACATCAAAGGTTGGCTATGTCGCAAAAAACGATAATTGGGAGAGCACTTACTCTGTCAAAAAAGTGGAAGCAGTGGGCTCAGACCACTCAGTAGTGACTTCAATTGGTAGTGTCACTTTTTCGAGAAATGGAACCGTCGTGCCATCGCTCACCAAGACTGCAACCGTACGCACCTATGCGACTACATCAATAACAGCCGGAAGCGCCATAAAGCCAGCTACCGCATTATCCACTGGATCCGCACACGCCTGCACAATCGCAACGGCAAGCGTATTTTGCTGGGGCCTCAACACAAGTGGACAGCTCGGCAATAACTCAGTTATAACATCAGCCTCCCCTGTAGCCGTAGTGCCTCCACTTGCCGGCAAGACTGTCACGAAAATTGCAGCAGGAGCCGACCACACCTGCGCAATTGCCGACGGACAAGCATACTGTTGGGGCAAAAACGATAAAGGGCAGCTCGGAGATAGGACAAACACAAATCGATCGGCACCAGTATTGGTAGACGCATCAAACACAAACACAGCCGCGACTGCAGCTCAGTGCACAGGAGGCTATAACATTTTTGGTAATTGCCGCTCAGGATATACCCCTGCACAGCCTGCAATCCCTCCAAGCTCGCTCTACGGAAAAACCGTCAAAGACATCCAAGCCGGAAATTCCTTTACCTGTGCTGTTACAAATGATGATAAGATCTCTTGCTGGGGAGACAATCAATTTGGGCAACTGGGTGTAAACGATAGAGTAAATCGTAAAAATCCTACTCAAGTATATGCACTAGCTGCTGTTGGCTCAACGCCAGCTTCTGCACTCTACAACAAGTCAGTTGAAGTAATTGCAAAAATGAGCGGCAATGATCATGTCTGCGTACTGCTTAAAGGCACCCCACTCCTCCCAGCTTGCTGGGGTAGAAACTATGCCGGCCAAGTAGGCAATGACACTATAGCCTACAGTAACTCAGAAGTCGGATACTCATGTCCTGCTTCAGATCCACCGATCGTGACAACAAACGATGTACTACGCCCAGTGAACGTATCGCGGGGAGGACCTATGACCACGTCATTCACGACAGGTGCAACAAATCGACCCGCGAGCAGCATTCAGAATCAGGGTGTTCGAAGTATAGGAACGTATGGCACCTACACGACCATCATCGCCGATGATGGTAAAGCATACTGGTGGGGCGGCACCACCTCAGCAAATGTCTTTACCTGCTCTCCAGGATGTTTTGACTATAGCGGTGACTCAGGACCTTGCATGGCGGACACTTATCGTGAATACACCAGTACTATGCGACCATACGGACCAATGTACAAGAATACTCGAGCTTTCTGCTGGATGTATCTTTATAATGGATCTGCCAGCTGCGGCAATGTAGTGACGCCGCTCGACAACCAAAGCTTCTCTATGTTTTCAGGAAACGCAAATAGCGGAGTTTTCTGCGGAGTGTTAAGCTCAACATCCGCACTCTACTGCGAAGGAACCCCAACTCAGAACAACAAATACACAGGACACCTTGGAAATGCGAGCCTTCCGGTCAATACGAGCATGTTCAATAACACCGGTGTAACACCGTACGCAGTCACGATACCGCCATGGATGAGCGGTCGCATCATTACCGACATACAGGCAGGCGGCCAAGCAGATCAAGCCGGCCTACATCAAGGCACGGCGGCATACACCTGTATACTTACCGCGTCTCCATCCTCGGTCTCACAAGTCGCTTGTTGGGGTAGAAATAACAATGGTCAGCTAGGTAACGGCACCACAGACAACGCAAAAGTCCCGACACCAGTCTCAGTTTCGGGCGTGCTTGGTGGTGGTAGTACGCCGACAAAAGTACCAGCATTTAATGATCCAATTTCATTCTAAAGAAGATAGCTTATGAAAAAATATACACACTACAGCAACAACCCAGATGGCTTCACTGTCGTAGAGATCCTCGTTACAACAGTGATAACTGCGTTGTTCCTCGGGCTGCTTTTTCAAGCATATATGACAATGGAATACCAGCGCATCAACGTGGCAAGACAAGCAAAAGCAAGCGATATCGCCCTCTCGAATCTCAAGAAATTCACCGTTCGACCAAGCGGAGCGATGACTATCACCTGTGATTCATCTATGGACCTTGTAGCTTCAGCAAGTGCACCCGGCAAGCTCATAGGCAATGAAAGTCTTACCACTTATGGATTCAACCCAGAGCCTGCCGATTCTATGAAAAAGTTAGGAAAAGATGCCAAGCAGACAGTCACAGCCTTCGCCCCTCAAGGATGTGCTATATTCGATAGCTCGCCTATAAAAATAACATCCACCGTTACATTTGGTGATCAAGGAGACAAGGTTGTACATGTCGGCTACATCAAATAAACCACACACAGGCTTCACTGTAGTTGAGTTGCTCGTCGCAATAGTCGTTATAAGTCTTCTCACTACACTCATCATGACGACACTCTTCAATTACTATGGAGCAAACGTTACATCACTCGGCAAGACCACCCAAGACACCGAAACGACAGCCGTATTAAGAACCATAGAAAAAGAACTCTCCAACGCCTCGCTCTTCTCTGCTCAGCTCGGCGTGTCAGCAACGCCACTCGGCCCCAACTCGAGTGCCAACCCATGGTCGTACCGCAGCAATATGGCAGTCGACCCAGACAAGCACCGAGTTGTTATCGCAACTTCCTACGCGACCGATAAGCCAGTATCAGATAACAGCAGGCTTGTTGTGTTTGGCGATAACGGCGATGGCTGCGACGAGGCAAAGAAAGTACCTATGCGAGTTAGTTCGATATATTTCACTGCAAAAGATACGACACAACCCGGCGACATCTACAATCTCTACCGTCGAACTATCGTCAACCCAGATAATTACGCAGCCTGTCCTGGTAATCCAGCTGTCCAGAAACAAACGTGCGCCACTGGCGTGACGAATCCGATATGCAAAGGAATAGATGCGACACTTCTAAGAAACGTCAGTACCTTTGCTGTTGACTACTTTTCTTCAGCAAATGCCACCTCGCCTATAGCTAATCAGTACGACGTCACATCCGAATCATTGATTAACTCTGCAAAATCTATAAATATAACCGTCACAACTCAACGAAAACTCGACAACAAAGACACTCCGTCCACTGCATCAATCCGAATCAGTATACCCAATTAGCGCGCCGCCATTCCAAAAGGAGTGAAATCTCTGTCGCTCACCCCGTTATATATGATATAATTGAAAAGTTATGCACCTGTAGCTCAGTGGATTAGAGCATTGGTCTTCGGAACCAAGGGTCGTAGGTTCGAATCCTACCGGGTGTACCATAGCCGAAATCATTCACTTTCCTAAAAACAGTCTAGTTCAGATCTGAACTAGACTGTTTTTTATTCACCATACCCATCTCATTCTAAGTACTACTACCTCACCCCTATTCTTGCTATACTAAGCATAATGGACATACAGATACATCAACCTCTCTCAAATTACACCACTATACGCATCGGCGGCCCTGCACATTTCGTTGCCGACACACACACTGTCGAAGAACTCATGGCAGTCGAAACAAACGCGAAGCGACTTGGACAGAAGACCTATGTAATAGGTGGCGGGAGTAACCTCATAGGGCGCGATGAAGGGTTCGATGGCGTCATCATACGCAACCAAATCCCTGGCTTTGATGTAATCGCCGACGACAGTGAGTCTACAACCTTAAAAATAGGCTCTGGCGAACTTTGGGATAGTGTCGTTGCTCGAACAGTCGACATGCAGCTCAGTGGCATCGAAGCCTTATCGCTCATTCCGGGTACTGCAGGCGCAGCTCCTGTGCAAAACGTCGGAGCTTACGGACAAGAAGTTGCCGACACTCTCCAATCTGTCGAAGCATACGATACGACATCTGGCAATATGGTCGAACTGTCATGGCAAGACTGCGAGTTTTCATATCGTCACAGTATATTTAGAGGCAGTTCGTATGGACGCTACGTCATCACCTCCATCACACTCAAGCTATATAAGAAAACCCCCGAGCCACCATTTTACGCCGCCCTCCAATCTTACTTAGACGAGCACGGTATTCATGAGTACGACGTCGCCACTGTCCGCGAGGCCGTTATCGCTATTCGAAAAGACAAGCTCCCCGACCCATCCATCCTCCCAAATGCTGGCTCATTCTTCAAAAACGCTATCGTGGAAGACTGGCAGCGTAACTCGCTCCTCGAACAGCACCCCGACATGCCGTCATACAAGATGGATGAGAAACACTACAAGATCCCAACAGGCTGGCTCATCGAACAAACTGGCCTAAAAGGCGAGTCACTTCACAACATGAAAGTTCACGATGCAAACGCACTCGTACTTATCAACCAATCAGCGACGAGCTATCAAGACCTCGCCAATGCTAGAGCGCAGATCGTAGGTGCCGTTCGCGACCTGTTTCAGATCACCATAGAGCAAGAGCCACTCGAGATAACCAACCAGTAAAACATCAGTAAAGTGCTTGCGCTTACAACGTGAACGTAGTATATTACTAACTATACAATCAACTAAATAGGGGGCACTTATTAACATGAGTCTTCAGAAGATAAACAAACTTAAAGACGAAAAAGGTTTCACGATCGTTGAGCTCCTCATCGTTATCGTTGTTATCGGTATTCTTGCGGCGATTACGATTGTAGCGTTTACTGGTGTACAGAACCGTGCGAAAGTTGCCGGATATAAGTCAGATGCTAACGGTATCGCAAAGGTAGCTGAAGGATATAATGCTGACAAGCAAACTTATCCCGTGGGTGCAGATGCGGCTGCTACAAAAGCTCTATACGAAGCAACCACCAACGCAGTCAAGCTACCACCTAACGTCAAGGTTTTAGCTGTTACTGCAAGCCCTACGATCACAGCTAGCAATGGACCAACAGTAAGTTCTACAGACAAGACCTACACTGTATGGGCATGTGCAGCTGGAGCGAACGTTTACTATTTCGATTCAACAGCAACTCCAACAACACAAGTTGTTAAAGCGGGAGACGGCTGCTAGTCATTACCGTAAAGTCTAAAAAAGCTCGCATATTGCGAGCTTTTTTAGACTTTACGGTAATTTAAACGCGACTAGTTGGAAGTTGGAGGTAAATGACTTTGCGACAGCAAGATAACCTCAGACTTAATGCTCAGCAAAGTTGATTCATCATCACGATTATCTATAGCCGCCTTAATCCACTCTGCTAACTGAGCCATATCCTCTTCCTTCATACCCCTTGTCGTCATCGCAGGTGTGCCGAGACGAATGCCACTAGGGCGAAACGGCGGTAATGGATCGTCAGCTATACTATTTGCATTGACTGTTAGCCCTATCTTACCCAGAGCCTCCTCTACAGCCTTACCATCAACGCCAAAACTTCCATAGACGTCAGCAAGGATAAGATGGTTACTCGTCCCACCACCGATCAGCTTAAACCCACGAGCCTGCAGCTCCTCTGCAAGTCGCGCAGCATTCTTAAGCACCTGCTGGGCATAGACCTTAAACTCTGGCTGCAATGCCTCGTGGAACGCCACAGCCTTTGCCGCTATCACATGCATATGCGGGCCACCCTGCATACCAGGGAAGATCGCTCGATCAATAAGTGTTGGGATGTTTTCTATCGTTTTTTCTGGCTTCTTGAGAGGGTTGCCCACCTTGCCTTTTGAAAGGATCAGACCGCCGCGTGGGCCTCGTAGTGTCTTATGAGTCGTCGTCGTGATGACATGAAACCCATAATCAAAGGGATTCTTCGCAACACCCGCAGCGATAAGTCCTGCGATATGCGCCATATCTGCCATGAGGAGTGCCCCGACTTCATTACCGATCGCGGCAAACTTCTCATAGTCAAGTTCGCGAGGATACGCACTAAACCCAGCGATAATAAGTTTTGGCTTGTGTTCCAGTGCGAGCTCTCGTAGATGATCATAATCGATCTCACCTGTCTCGATGTCTTTCATGCCATAGCGCACAAAGTTATATAATTGTGCACTTCTCGTCACCGGTGCCCCATGAGTAAGGTGTCCACCATGAGAGAGGTCCATAGCTAGTACCGTATCGCCTGGCTCTAGCCATGCCGTATACACCGCTTCGTTAGCCGGTGCACCACTATGCGGCTGGACATTCGCATGATCTGCGCCAAAAAGTTGCTTGGCGCGGTCAATCGCAAGCTGCTCTACCTGGTCGGTATTTTCTTGCCCACCGTAATAGCGACGCCCCGGATACCCTTCGGAGTATTTGTTCGTAAACACACTCCCGAGAGCATGTAGTACATCTTCGGACACATAGTTTTCACTCGGAATCAGCTCGATACTATGCTTTTGTCGCTCTTTTTCCGCCTCTATAAGATCATTGATTTTTTTGTCTATCATCCCTGGAACCCTCGTTATACTTACTATAAATTAGTATAGCATTATTGACAATATATCATAAATGATATAAGATGGAGATATGGACTCAGACGATTACAAAGTAAAAATCGGAAATCTCATTCAGGAAAGTCGTCAACATCGCGGCTACACCCAGGCCCAACTGGCAACAGCCCTCGGCACCAGCCAAAGCGCCATCAATCGTATAGAAAAAGGCGGCCAAAACATCAGCCTCGAAATGATTGCACGTATCAGCGACGTACTCTCCCATGACATCATGACGCTCAACCAGACAGGAAAGATTAACTTCCGCGTCAATGGCGGCAAGAAACTCTCTGGCAGCATAGAAGTCAAAACGAGCAAAAATGCTGCTGTTGCCCTCCTCTGCGCAGCACTTCTTAACAAAGGCAAAACAACGCTTCGTCGAGTCGCACGAATCGAAGAAGTAAACCGTATCATCGAAGTACTCCAGAGCATTGGCGTAAAAGTCCGTTGGCTCAATGCCGAAAACGACCTCGAACTCATTCCACCAAAGCGCCTCCAACTTGAAAACATGGACATCGAGGCAGCCAAGCGCACTCGAACTGTCATTATGTTCCTTGGACCACTTCTCAACCAGTATCCAGATTTCAAGCTTCCATTTGCCGGCGGCTGCAACCTCGGCAAACGTACTGTCGAGCCACACATGACTGGTCTACGTCCATTTGGCTTGGACGTGGAAGCAACGACTGAGTACTACCACGCAGTTACGCACAAAAAAGGCATCAACCACGCAATTCTCCTCACCGAACGTGGCGACACAGTTACCGAAAACGTCATCATGGCAGCGGCACTCCACGATGGAGAAATAACGATTCGAAACGCTAGTCCAAACTACATGGTGCAAGACCTATGTTTCTTCCTACAAAAGGTTGGCGTCAAAATAGAAGGTATCGGCACAACGACACTGACGATTCGTGGCGTAAAAAGCATCAATCAAGATGTCGAATACTACCCAAGCGAAGACCCTATCGAAGCGATGAGCTTCATTGCCGCCGGCGTTGTCACTGACTCAGAAATCACCATCAAGCGCGTACCGATCGAATTTGTTGAAATCGAGCTTGCCACACTCACAGAAATGGGCCTCTCTTATGAGCAAACACCCGAGTACCCTGCACGCAACGGTAACACTCGCCTGGTAGATATCCACCTCAAGCACTCCAATCTTACTGCCGCAAAAGACAAGCTTCATGCCCTGCCATTTCCTGGGATCAACATGGACAACCTTCCATTTATGGGACTTATCGCGACAGCTGCAAAAGGTCGTACGCTCGTACACGACTGGTCATACGAAAATCGTGCAATCTATTTCACCGAGCTTAGCAAACTAAACGCGCAGATCGAGCTTCTCGACCCGCACCGCGTCTACATAAACGGCCCAACAAAATGGAAAGTAGCTGACGTTGTCGCACCACCTGCATTACGTCCGTCTGTCGTCGTGCTCCTCGCTATGCTTGCCGCACCTGGCCACTCGATCCTACGTGACGTCTACTCAATCAACCGCGGGTATGAAGATTTTGCCAACCGTCTCAATAGCCTCGGAGCTGAAATCGAAACAATTCGCGAGATCTAGAGTCTAGATTCCCCCCGTTAATTGTGCTATCATAATGAGCGACCGTTATGGCGGATATAGCTCAGTTGGTTAGAGCGCCGGGTTGTGGTTCCGGAGGTCGAGGGTTCAATTCCCTTTATTCGCCCCATAGAAAAAACACTGATGATTTTCATCAGTGTTTTTTCTATGTCGAGATACTTATCCGAATGGATCGTAGCCGCGTCGGGCAGAGGCTGGAGGTGCCTGACGACGTGCAATATTACTATCAATCTTTGGCTCGGCGACCACCCCTTTGCCTTGCGGGCGATTACGGCCGTAGCGAGCTTTGTCGGTAAACCCATCAGTACTTGCGTCGTACATGCGACCATGTGCTTTATCCGCAGTGCGAGCCTTAGCTGCGCCGTACCTTCGGCCGAGCTGCGACTGCGCGTAACTACCGACAGTTTGCCGGCCGTACATAAGTTTTCGTCGCTGATCCATCGAAAGCCCTGCGCTTGTTGCGCCAATCGTACCGCCAGATGCCGCCTGCGCGTAACCGCTCGTGTGAACGATATTTTTAGCGTTTAAGTCAGGGTCGATAATTTCATTGAGCGTTGGCATATCTTTTTATTTGTCCTCGTATGTTAGTGGTCGTGCTCGGCTGCATCAGCCTCAGCTTTGTCTTCGTGTATCGTCCCGTGCGCGTGCTCAGCAGGAGCATAGATCGAATAAAGCTTCAGTGGAGTATCGCCTGTGTTGGTGACATTATGCCAGCTACCCGCAGGCACGAAGATCGCAAAATCATCGCTGACGTCTTTTACGTATGTCAGCTCTTCTTCGCTAGGGCCCATCTCTACACGACCACTACCCTCTTCTATGCGAAGGAATTGGTCATGGTCATCATGTACTTCCAGTCCAATATCGTCACCAGGCTGAATCGCCATAAGCGTCAGCTGTAAGTTTTTACCTGTCCACTTAGCAACACGAAACTTATCGTTCTCTACTGTTGCTTGCTCAATATTCACTACGTAGGGGTCGGAACCATAGTCATTTGTATCAGCCATAAAAATAATTCTCCTTATACTTTTTATTATAGCAACTTTGCTGTTATAATAGCTAGGCGCATGTCGCACTACGCGGGTGTAGTACAGTGGCTAGTATGTAAGCCTTCCAAGCTCGAGACGGGAGTTCGATTCTCCCCACCCGCACCAAAGCAAGAACCGTATCTCACGATGCGGTTTTTACTTTTTGAGCATTGTATCGATAATTCTCTCATACACAGTACAAGCTCGACGCTTATGCGCACTTGATACACGCATATAGTATTCCATCATTATGCCATCGTTCACTTCAAGCACCTTTATCTCACCCTCACGCGTTTCGACAAGATCAACTGCGCAAAGGCGCAAGCCTATAGCCTGCCTTGCACGCTGCGCAATCTCCACCTGCACCTTTGTAGGAGAAATATCCCGAGGAGATGCACCCCTCCCAAGATTAAACATCACCAGTCCTTCGCGAGACTGCGGGATCTTCTCATATGCCAGGAGCACCTCATCATCTAGAAGTATGAGCCGCGTTTCACATACTATGTCGACAAACGGCGACACCGCCCACGCCTCAATCCCCTGCTGACGCATCCACTGCTCAGCACTAAACTGGTCATCAAATAGCCGTACGCCATGTCCGCTCGTTCCGGTCAGAGGCTTCACGACAAGTGGCGCATACTCGATAGACCAATCGTATGTATGATCTATTTTCGTACGTACCAGCGAATGAGCTATCGCTGGAACATCCTCGGCATGCATGATCTGACTTGCCGCAACCTTGTCAGATGCAATCTGCGCAGCGACCGAATTATTAAGCTCAAACTTATAGCCGATCACACGAGCAACATACTGCTCACTGACAAGTTCCATTATCCAATCATCCGAGAACATCTTGAGTCGTATACCGCGTTTTTCGCATATACCTCTTACTATTTCTATCAACCATCGATCGCTAATATATTCACCACTCTGCATACGTCGTAGTATACCGTATCTATGACTTCAAAAACTTGTAATTTCACTCGAAGCATTCTATTCTAGCCTCAAGCTATCTCGCTCGTACCTACACAGGATATGGAGTTATCATGGAAACATCACGATACCCAGAGCCAAGCATCCAGGAGATGGTTGCATTTCTAGATGACCAGTTTAGCCAAATACCTGGATCGTACGTCGCAGAATTTGTCGATGCAAACGGCAGACACATTCGTCGGAGTTATGGCTACCGACACAATCTCTTTGAGAACGGACCTGGATACAGAGTATACCTGTATAAGCACAAATCATGGGACCTACTTCTACTCAGAGACGGATCGTGGCTAGTCGTGAGGATCCGCAAACCACCGCAGATATCCCAGGTGACGCACTGCTCGACGAGTGAACTACGATCATTCTTCATGGAGATTGGTAGCTACGAGAAAGCGCTAGATGTTGTCTACGCTGCGTTCTCGTCACTACTTGAGCTAAGCGACCGCCCAAAAGATTGGACACGACTAAAGGAGAGGATCGCTGATAAAGTTGCGCAAATTTGCCTATGACCATGCCCCATGCCTACCCAGGTCGGCGAGGAAGTATATACTACTTACCCTCGTCGACCATTTAATTTGCTATAATACTAAACAATGCCCCGGTAGCTCAGTGGATAGAGCAAGAGACTTCTAAGCTTTTGGCCGTTGGTTCGATTCCAACCCGGGGTACCAATCTTGTTTTTTTGTTAAATTTACATCCTTATCAATCTGCTGGAGGCCCGTTCTAACCGCTCCTGAAGGTATCTTCTGCCTAATCAACCCTTCCCCTACCGGCTTGAGCCAGTTATAAGGTGTTATTGACAACTTTCCATCCATTAAAATCGGGTTCTCACCAATCGCCTTAAGTATGCGATTTTTCTCGATCAATTCACCTTTCGTGAACTTTTGATTGACATTCGTAAGGTCATCAAGCGTATTACCGACAAATTCATACCAATTCTTTGAACGTTCGAATGAGTCTTTCTGCTCCTGCTGGCGATCTATGAGCTCTTTTTCCAGGGGTGCACTCTTTTCTTTGTATCTATCACTCGTTATAAGGCCTCGTGTCGTCATATCAAGCAAAACATCTAGCTGCGACTGAATGTCCTGGACAGCACGGTACTGAACCACCTGAGCATCATCACGAGACTTAATCTCTTTCGAAGCTATTACCTTCAGTGCATCCATACCCCATTCATACAACGTTGGACTTATTTCATACCTACCAAGCAAGTCCTCTACCATCTCAAAAAGATCATCCTCGCGGACATTTCCCCTCTGACTGCATGGGCGTTTTTTGTGCAATGATAGTATGTGTGTTCGTTAATCCGCCCACTCACAAGAACCTTTTTCTTAGTCTGCGCCGTGATCATGCACCCACATTCGCCGCATCGGATTAAGCCCTTAAGTGCAAACTCTCTACTTTTACATAACCTTGGTTTACCCTTCGCACCAAGCTCTTTGTTATTGGGTTGCTGTTTGACATCCCCTGGTATACAAATGATTACTTGGCTATCCTAAGTTGACCATATCCATAAAAACTAAGCTAGCATCAATAATCTACTAGACTCCTCAAATTCTCGTGCCAGCCTAAGAATAATTTCATAATATTTCACCGGAGATATTCCCAACAGGTCCCGTATCTATAGGTACTTGACTTATTAACATAAGTATGATATTATATAAATATCGTGGTTGCATATCAATGACAGACTACGCGTACATACTAGATGAGAAAATTTCTCTCTAGAACACATCACTCTTAGGAGCTCAAGTGAATAATGTACCCGAGATTGATCAGTCAACTCTCAACATGGACGAACTTAACCCTGGCAGCATGCTACATGTCACCGGCTATACCGATTCAGGTGACTGGGTTCATATTCGTCTGGTTCGTCTAGAGCGTGAGACCCAGCTCTTTCGAATCATACCCGGATTCGGTCTTGTCCGAGAAAAAATGGATGACGAATGCCCCAAGTCGCAATACCACTTCATCCATCTCCACAATGACACCTTCAAGGAAGTTCAAGTCTGCCAGAACCTAATCGTAGGTCAACGCTTCAATGACGGTGTTCAGTGGCTCAGTGTAAGTACGTTCTTCTTTGAATCCTGAACTATTCGTGATGTGCGCCGGAGACCTGCGTATGCAGTGATCTCCGGCACGAAACCCCACCTACAGCGTGGGGTTATTTTTATATAAAGCTATAGAGTATTGTTCTTACCTGATATATCGTGCTATACCATAACCAGAGTCACTCACTACTCAAAATTAACCTCAATCAACTACATGAGAAGTAGACTTATATCATTAAGTACAGCGTACACTTCCAAAAAACATCATACTATTGACTTTTATTACCTAATATGATATTATTTATAACAATTCAGTGAGATCAGATATCTCCTGGATGTATAGTTTGACAAGATACAGAATGCCAGGCTAGATAGACTAGTCGGCTCACGTTAGGAATCTCCTTCCATGGATACAATCGTTGTCTTTGGTAGCGTCACTTCTGCCACCTACCAGCACCTTCGCCTCGCTATGATGCGCAAGGGTCTGAAGCCCAAGATCGTTCGGTTTGACCAAGCACAGGAGTATGAGAATTTCTCCAGTTTTCTGGGTGCTGCCGATGATCGCATGCACGAGCTATACGGGTTCGGCTGCGGCAATGCTGAAGATGATCCACAGGTTGATGCACTCCTAGATAAGACCATGGAGACACTCGCCCAGGAATACTTCGCTCAAGTCTTTAGCTCGGACGATGAGGTCAATGCCGTCAAGGCACTCATCTTTCCATCAATAGACGAGTTCGGGGATTCGACACAGTGGGAGTGGGTAATCGAACGCTTCCCACGCGGTTACGCTGAGTACACCGTTCAGAAGTCCGAGGAAGATGACTCCTTCTGGCTATCGGGCCACGGTTTTGGTGATTCGTTGCCCTGCATCGAGGTTCTCGACTAGTATTTTGTCAAAACGCATTCGCTCAAGAGCGTCCAATCTTGAGCAATAACCAATGGTATTTATATTTTAAATATTTTTGGTTATTTTTAATTAAAAATCTAAATAATTCCATAAATCTGTGCTTATATTGATGAGTCCAAAAGGACGAAAATGGTAAACTAGAATAGAAATGTTCTCACCTGATAGATTGCGCTGTACCATAGACATAAACACAATAATAAACCTCCCTCGTGGGCTTTTTGACTCGTCCAATATCATTACTTGACTTTCCTGCAATTTTTTATATAATATTGAACAGATTAATTCTTTTACGGGAATTAATCTGGATCTAAAATCGTTAGCTATACGCTCCTGACATACCGCCCAGGGTATCCTTCTATGTGAAGTATACGTTGAGCGGTATGCCAGAAGAGAGTCTGGCGTACAACTGATAGCATGTGGCTATCGGGAGGAGGAGTCCTTTCTAGTGCATTGGAGATGCTGTGAGCAACTCGCGTAATACCCATCGTCAGAGCTGGATCACGACCTATCGGGTCGTGAGTCTGGTACTGCTCGTGGCCCTCGCGGTCATCGGCAGTGTCCTATTGACCCGTCCCGCGCCGCATGTGTCGTCGGCGACCGAGATCGCCGAGGCGATCAACGGCCCCGCGAAGTTCCAGCGTCCGTCTGCTATGGAGTACGTCGCCAAGACGGGCTCCTGTGTGGTCGGAGGTACCGTGATGTCCACCCAGTGGCACGTCGGACGCGACACCTTCGCTGTCACCGATGTGGAATCGAAGAGCGTGGACTACACGTCGTTCGACTTCAAGTCCGACACGGGGCGTGAGTTCCGCGTGTCGGTGAAGGGGGCACTCTATACTGGGCCGGGTGAGAACCTGGGCCTGGAGCTCGACTGCGACCCCGCCACGATGAATAGCGCTGCATCCTTCGGGATGATCGCGATCATCTACGGCGGCTCGTAGCTCCGACGATTTGACTCATAGACTTTTTCTATGACGCGACGCACACACTGCGACAACTGTGTGCACACCTCGCCAACGTTACATTGGCGAGGTCTTTCCTTGACAAATGATAGCTTCACTGAAATCACACCGATTCAGTAGAATTGTTTCTGACGGTACGGAATACGCCGTACCAGATCTGGATTAACAGATATGATTTCGTTCGAACTTTTAGAACGTTTTGATTGCATTAGGAGTATGTAAATCAATTGCAGATCTCAGAAAAAACGATCAGCGCATGAAAAATAAAAAGCCACTCAAGGTTTTTTATGCCATGTGGAATGATGCACTACGGCGTCGCAGAGTCACTTCAAAATAAAGCAATACATCAGGGCAATGACACATTCACAACAAACATATCATTTGAACCGATCCAAAAACAAACTGAAAATGTAAGTGATGAAGAATTTGAGCTAGTACAAGATCATACATATCGCGGAATGATAGTTTATCAGAATTGGTTGCGTTCTTGAATGAATTTTATCCGAAATTAGACCCATTTTTGTATCACGACATAACATGATAGTCTAGATAGATTATGAACATATTCGTTGCAGCCTCATATTCATCAAAGTAAATTACGAAACAAATGAAGTTTTTCCTGGGTATAAAGAAGAGCTTGAAGGTCATTTAACGAAACTTGAAAGCTTTGGACATAATGTATTCTGTGCATTACGAGCAGACCAATACAAAATCAATGACTCCGACCCAGCGCAAGCATTTCAGCTTGACTTAGACGAGATAAAAAAGCAGATGGTATGCTTGCAATCATCGAAGGCAAAGTCTCTGCAGGTGTGCAAACAGAAATTGGGATCTCAATTGGACTTGGTAAAAGAGTTATCCTAGCGCGTAACGCGTTGGATGAGTTTGCATATTTCAATTCGGCAATTATTAGGGCCGGCAAAGCAAACGACACACTTTTACCTCTAGCGAGTGATCCATTTTTACATTAATATTTTTCTAACTTCGTAAATCACGCTGTACCATAACTTTTATACATAAAAAACCCAAATCATGAAAACTCCCCCTAGGCTTTACTTATCTTTAGGTATTGAAAAACCCCGAAGGGTTTCTCAAGCTTTTCAGCGAGTCTCCTTTCGAGGTTAACTGCTAATACAGTATACGATCGCGGAACTTATGACGTACGGGATGGCATAAATCCAAAGATATTACGATCACATAGCACGAGTTGGATGCAATCGTTGTTGCTACATAGAACATATAGCTCCTTGCGTAAATCTTGTAGTTTAATCGCTGTTTGATAGACATCCTTCTTGGCGACATCGACGATAACCCCAACACCAAAAAGATCAGGCTTGTTCATACTGAAGATTGCTTCAGCATGACCGAGCACTGAGAGTGCCACGCATTGAATATCGTCCAGTGACTTTACATGAAAATCATGCAACGGGTATTCGACACTCTGCCTTTTATCCTTATTTCCATGCCCAATAAAAGCCAGGACACCTCTTCTCCGCTTCCCGAACTTAAGCATATAAACTCCATAGATAGTAGGTGCAAGATTTGATTATTGTAACAGGCTGTGTGATAAAAATAAAATTTAGCTATGCGACAGTGTACTAGAAGGACCTTCGCTAATAGCGATCCATACTTGATAGGTTACAGTGTATTTTAGCTCTTATCCCAGTAATCATGCCGTACCAAATCTATGGTGCATAGAAATTATGCTATAACATCTGATATGATAGTCCGTATGAAAGACTGGGTAAAATGGCACAAACACTACGATACAGACAACTCTCCTCTTAACCAGCGGCTCGTGCTGGTGCAGGACGCGATTCGCCAGTGCCTTCCTAAAAACCCCCGAATCTATACAATTATTGATATCTGCGCAGGTGATGGGCGCGATTTAATGGAAGTGCTAGATACATACAAGTACAAAGATTCGATACAGGGATGCCTTATCGAACTCGATCCACGACTAGCAAGTGAGGCCTACGAGCGTGCACAAACAACCAAAATGCCAAATAACCTGAAAGTTATTCGAGGCGACGCTAGCCAAACATATGCATACAAAGATACCCTTCCAGCCGATCTGATCCTTGTTTGTGGCGTGTTTGGCAATATCAACGACAACGATGTAGTAAAAACGATACAAAATCTACCAAAGTTTTGTAAACAGGGTACGCAAGTTATCTGGACATGCAATCGTCGGGCTCCAGACCGCACAAAAGTAATCAGAAATGTATTTCGCGATAACGGGTTCGACGAAACCAATTTTACTTCTACGAATGACAGCATCTACAGTGTCGGTGTTCATACATTTAACACCTATACTCCTGACATGGGTGAAAATGTCACGATGTTCAGCTTCATAAGGTAGCTGTTCTGGTTATAATTTCATACATAGTACTGTACTAAATCTGAGTTTTTCTGATTCCGATACCGCACTATATTAGATGAATTAAATTAAAAGCTAGAACTGTCCCTATCAATAGTCAACATATGTTCCACGCACAATTGAAAACACCCCCAGTCGAGAGTGCTTTCGCATCCTTTCATGGGAGTGTAGACGACGGTTTTTTACTTTGACAAGCCTAGGCAAGCTTACGGAGTAACCTACAGGCCTCTTCATCAGACATCTGCTCAACGGTAGCATCAGCCTCGTTTATAGCAAAAGCCCCAGGCTGACCAGCATTCTTCGCAGTCACTTGACCCGTCAAGATGGCACCTAGCCAGGACCTGACAATTGCCATTTCACTTACGATACCCGACAAGTAGCTAGCATAGCCAGCTGCTATAGAGTGTCCAAACGGATTTTGAATCAACGATCGAACAGAAACGGACAGATCCTCACGCGAGAACATTTTTGCAATCGTAACAGCCTGAAAAATATGAGCTGCACCTGCAAATACGACTATTCGAGGTACTGTATTGCCCGAAGCCTTCTCGGCCAGAGTGTTTGCCCTACGAATAATACACTGGACACCGATAGTATCTCTATGCGAATCGTACTCTCCGAGCATTGAATGCGCAATATGCATACTCGTAAGGGCTTCAGAGAATGCACCTTTTCGCATCGCATCTTCTGCGCCCATGTAGGCCTCATGATAACGATCTATCAAACTGCGCAGATTCAGTTTGGAAACTTCTCTTTCTGAGACATCCCAAAACTCCTGCCTTATCCCCGTACCAGCAACCGACTTTAGGTGCTGCCAGGAATAAGATTCATTACTACCCATGCCCACATCGAGATACCTAGAATCTCCCTGAGAGATAGCATGTAGTGCAAACTTTTTCTCGCTAGACCATGCAAACTCTTCGTGGAATACCACATCCGCCGATGTGACAATATCCCTCCATAACGGATCAAAATCCTTTCGTGAGACGTGACGTGCTGTCAAATAAGTGATGTTGCATGAACCAGTAAACTGCGCATCTACACCCTGAAGTGAGGCAACATTACTGACATCCATGACAACATCATTATATGTTATCGTCATGAGAAATATTATCTCATATTGTTAATAATGTGTCCATACTATTCTCATCCTACGTGCGCGTGCGACAAGCCGATATAGATACGTAAGCAGTTCTTACTTCAAAGATCACGCTGTACCATTGTACGTATGTTTAAAATAGACTTCTCTGGAGGTCTATTTATAATATACTTAAGCTATGACAAAGAAAAAAAATAACATTCCGAAATCACAAACACGATCAAAATATATTTTATGGGCACTTTGGCTTACAGGTACCTCGCCTATTCTGTGGTATTACCTTCTGCGAAAGAGCTATACCGATGCGAATACTACTGTCGTACTGCTCATTGCTTCATACATTCTTATCCTGCTGATCTCAGCACTACTTCCAAATAGAAAGAAAAATAATACCAGATTATTGATCGCAGCTTTCGTATTGCTTTTAATCAGCACCATAATGACGCTTGATTATTGGGCTCAGATTGCGCTTACCCCTAGTTGTGGGTCAGGATTCTCTGCAGGAAACTGTCTCCTTCTTGATGGACTTGGTGTAATTCTTTACCCATTTATAATCGCTCCGCTGCTACTATGTGCAACCATTGTCTTGACAATGAACTACCTCAAAAAAACAATAGAAAACAAAAAACTTTTGAATTAGCAGAAGATCTAAAAAATAACCGTAGACGGTGTACGAAATCGAATATCATGGTTTCACGAAAATTCCAAGCTCACAGAGACTGCCGCACCATAACTCTTATACATAGAAACTCCCAAATAATGAAAACCATTCTACTCATACTTCTAGCCTTTACAGCTGATCGTCTCAGTTATTGACTTATCATTAAATATTCGAAGTGTTTGATGCGCCGGAGACCTGCATATGCAGTGATCTTCGGCGCGAAACCCCACTAACGGCGTAGGGTTATTTCTTTATGTTCTTTCTTTGTTCAACGTAGTGATGCTCAATTGCTACAGACGACACAGCTGCTACTACCGAACTAATAAGTGTATAGCTTCACATCGGGTGCTGTATCAGTGATATAATTACTAAAATGAAATATGACTACACTTCACTTGATCATACGCCCACGATAAATGAACTATGGCGTGATAGCGACTCAAAAGTGTTGTTCAAAAAAGTTGGCGTCAGTATAGCTGTGGCGATTGTTTTCTTTATTGGAATACCCGTTGTCGCACACTCCATCGCACCTGCTATGCTCGATGGTACAGTATTCCTCACAGTCATGATTTTCACCATCGCAATTTGCTTCCTTACTACATACCTTGCTAGTGTTGATGCTATCCAAAATGCGCGGTCAAGCTACAAACGGAGAGGCTTCGTAAAAGAAAACAACTTAGTAATGATTGCAAACGACGACTATGATCGCCATACGGGAATTATCTTTAAACAACCGAGTACGAGCCGAGGCATAGTAAATGGTGTTCGAGATAAATCGGGCAGCGAACATGTTACGGAGTTTGGAAATTATACATACGCGCAGAGAGGCTCTCGGGAAGATACCATCTACTGGTATACCTACATTTGTGTAGATCTGCCCAAACAGCTCCCCCATATTCTTCTCGATGCCAAAAAGAATGATGGAGCCAATAGATCTGGTGTGATAAGAGATCAGTTCTCGCCCGATCAGCAACTTTCGCTCGAGGGAGATTTTAATGAGCACTTTAGTTTGTATACTCCTAAAGGCTATGAGCAAGATGCACTCTACCTGTTCACGCCAGATGTCATGCAGGTATTTCTTGAGATATCACTAGCGTACGATGTCGAGATTATTGGCAATAAATTGTACTTATTCCACATTGGAAAATCTGACTTAATGACTAAAGCCGTGCTCGAGCCCTTGCTCGATGTCGCCTACACTCTCGCTAAGAAAGTCACCTATCAATCTCGAAACTACTCAGACAGTCACGCTACTAATATTCGTCCACTGACATCGAGATCACCTGTAGCGGTGCAACTTGAACGCAAGAACCAAAAAGTTAATCCAAAGCTTATTTTTGTCATCCTGCTTATGATAGCAGCGGGCATCGCGTCGTTTTACCTTAAGCAATAACGAGTTAAACTACGCCACAATAAACTTTATGTCGAAAAACTACCACCCCTCTCATTAAGATTAAAGGTAGCGCTTATATGGACCTATCTATATTTAGTAGCATGCATTTTGCTAGCAATACTATACTACACCCTGCTAGATAGATAATGGAATCATCACCTGGTTTCGTTAAAATCAACTAACTGCATGTCACCTGCAAGCATTTGAAGAATCTGACCTTGATCCATGTCAGCTAAAATAGTTCTTTCATTCGTTGTGCCGAGATGATCTTTCTCGATATACCATTCTCGTAACTCTTTTTCGCCAAATTCATGCGCATTCGGCTTTGAAGAGTGTCTCTGTAGCGTTACTTCTATAGGAATATCAAAATAGTATACATATGATTCGCCTGGAAAATCATTGATTAGTTTTCTCAGCATATTTCCGTAACGCTCATTTACAAAAATTCCCTCAACGATTACATCATATCCGATCTTACCTCCATACATAGCAAGGTCGTATACAAGTTGGACACTAGGATTGTTATCGATATCTTGTACTCGTAATATTTCGCGTCGAACAACATCCTGCGGGATTAGCATTGTTTGATAGCCCATATGATACTGCAACTGCTTAGCAACGGTAGATTTACCGCTCCCTGAGTTTCCACGAATAATAACGAGATGTTGCATAGTTAAATAATAACAGATTGGATTTCATTTCTTATTTTGAGTATAACCCCGTACCATTTCTATGACACATCGAAATTATCCTGCTATAGTTAATTTATGCTTCCAATATTTATTACTGGCAACCAGAATAAGGCGGATTATTTATCAAAAGTACTCGGTGTTAACTTAGAACATAACAAGCTGGAGCTTGATGAGATTCAATCTGTCGACCCATTTGCAGTAACCGAACACAAAGTTTGTCAGGCATATTCTATTATGCAACAACCTGTTTTAATACAAGACACATCTCTTATGTTTAATAGCCTGCACGGGCTACCGGGACCGTTTGTAAAGTTTTTCGTCGATGCGGAAGACGGGCTGAATAATCTATGTAGGATACTAAATGATTTCGACGATAGGTCCGCTTATGCAGTGGTCATATATGGATACTACGATGGACAGGATTTAGTGTATGTATCGGGAAGGTTAAATGGCGCGATCTCCACCCAGCCACGTGGAGACGGTGGTTTCGGTTGGGATAAGATATTTGAGCCAGAAGGATACGGCGGACTTACGCGCGCAGAGCTATCTCCTGAGCTAGACATCGAGACTTATAACAAACTACATAATTTCGAGGAGTTACGGGCGTTTCTTAAATCGAAATAGTAATTAATCTAGTTCTTATTTCTAATATAATGCCGTACTAAATCTGGAAATTATTTATTTTACCTGTTGTTCTAGCTCTAGCTTAATGAATCAGGCTTTTATTATAAATATAGGTAGATTGGCAATCTTCTTGCGATGTCAATCACTACGAACTACTAGATTAGTCCACTAAAGGACAGTACTATACATCTAACTAGAGATAAACATACTATATACAATATACGACAGATAGCTCTCCCCTTTTTTGTCAGACTCCTTAGATACAGTGGTAAGCCCCGGGATAACAGCGACAAGCCCCAAGACAAGCACTATTAATGCAGCTAATTGAAACAGCATCACCCCCACCAGCGCCCCATGCCTATACTACTATGGTCATCCGCAAGAATACTCAAGAAAAGCAACCCTGTCACTAAGCCAAAGATAATAATCTCCAGAAGAAAAATATATAGACTTACGAGTCAAAGTTTGAAATTCACTAATGGCTTTTCACATGCCTGCAATATAGCATTAACCACACAGGACAACAAGACGATGATAAATAATTAACTATGAGCAATAACACTAGCAAAGTAGCAATGGCTTCATTTCATCTACCTTCTAGCCTGAAATTTTTCAGGAGCTTTACTTTACCAGACACTACTTTTGATATTTACACCACAGACACTCAAGAGTTCTTTGCATTTATCACTACTGATTATGCCGACCTTACTATCAAAGTCGTGAATTGAAAAATATTTCAGGAAAATATAAGTTCGAGTTTGAAAATCTTATCATGCCTCACAACACTAATTACGAGACCGTTACGGTTTTACCGCATGATGAAATGGATGGTGATTTTTTGTGACTGTACCTTATAAAAACTACAGGCTTTATTATTACTTAGCACACCTCAAAACAACATCCATAAGATAATCCTGGCCAGCTTTACGATAGCTTGTTCCTAATGAAAAACCCCGAAGGGCTTCTCAAGCTTTTCAGCGAGTCTCCCTTCGGGGTCGTAATATTTTGGAATGGTTGTGCTGAGCAACACGTTACCGAGAGAGTCTCAGGGCCCGCTCATGTGTGCCATTTTTCTCTTCTCGCCGACGTAAATATTCGCGCGATGCGTGAATCTTACGTAGCTCTGCGACCTCGCGAGCCTCTTCGTGGGTCACTGTGATCTGTCGGTCATAAGCCCCGACGCGAATGTCTCGATAGCTCTGAAGCACAAAACTATTACCCCATCGAATATCTCGGCTCTTCGCCTCACATTGGACAGCCTCGCTCTCGAGCATGTCAATCAGCTCGGCAGGTACAGCACCCACCTCAAGCAGCCGCACCACACAATCGCCAAAGCCTGGCCGTACGGTCAATCGTTTCGCGCATTCAACGGTGACGTCTCTTGATCGAGCAAGTGCATAATGATGAAAGTCATCACCAGTTTTTCCAAACTCACCGCGATACTGCTTGAGCTGTTCGAGTGTTACTCCTTCGTGCTTACATATTCCATAGTCCGAGGACGTCACACCTGCCTGCATGGCATCGATGATCACCTCACTCGATAGCTCTTTATACCACGAGAAATCTATATATTCCATCGCATCCAGCCCTTTGCGTACAGCATTTCCTACATCTCGCCCCTTGACGTTACCTCTATCGAAAGACTTACGCACCTTCCAGAGATATGTATCTATACTCCATAGCTCAATATCATAGGTAAGAATTGCCATAGTAGCCACATGATCCTTGACGAATCTATAGGTGGTAACATACACATCGAGACTCACGCCTGACTTATACGCTGCGTATAGCTCGCGCTGTAGTGGCTCCGAAGACTTTCGACTCATCGAATTACTCCCGTTCCAAAATGTCCTTCATGCCCGTTGCATGACTAACCTATATTATACAACTTTATTATACTTTAATCAATTGTTTGACCTACTGCGTCAGAAAGCACTCGGTCCACACCAGTCATTAACCTTAACTCTCACTTGAGAGATACTATTTAAATACTCATACGGCTACCGATAATTCTGCTTATTGACTGATGCTAATAAAATATGTATAATATATTTATTCATATGACATTTCCTCATCTAGGAAGTAGGCAGTACATGACAAGGTTCACAGCGAAGACCGAGAAGCGAATTACACTCACCCTCGACGACCGCACCTCATCACTATCTACAACTGAAGCAAAGGAACTTGTGTATGAACTAGCGAAGATCCTTGACCTAGTAGTCACAGAGAGCAAAACAACCAAACCGACAGTCCTCGAGTGGTTGACGCGCGACGATTTCGATCGCGTCGTAACCAAATCGGTGGCGGAACATTTCGCACATCGCGCCTGGAATGCCCTGTCGTTCTTTGGTGCCGATCGTATCGTGCAAGTCAAGTGCGGGGTTTGTGGACTGATCGTCAACAGGAACCATAAATTGGCCTCTGACTCAGGATGCGAAGGTTCGCGCGAATACTCAAAAAGCATGATCGAGGTATCGTCGCTAATCGCAGCCTACGACAATGGAACACTCTTTGACCCCTTCTATAAAACTCAAGGATCAAAGGTAGCCAAAGCGATAACAGAGCTCGTAACACAGCTCAAGACACGCTAGATCTTCGCGATACACGCCCGCTCAAGAGCGTCCAATCTTGAGCAATAACCAATGGTATTTATATTTTAAATATTTTTGGTTATTTTTAATTAAAAATCTAAATAATTCCATAAATCTGTGCTTATATTGATGAGTCCAAAAGGACGAAAATGGTAAACTAGAATAGAAATGTTCTCACCTGATAGATTGCGCTGTACCATAACCTTTATACATAGAGACTCTCAGACTATGAAAATCACTCTGCTCACACGACCCATCTCTACAGCTGATCGTCTCAGTTATTGACTTATAAGTTTAAATATGATAATATATTCACTATGAACATACTTTTTGTATTGTTTAGCATCACCTGGCTATACTATTAGTCAGTACTTCACACGAAAGGTTCATCATGGACAACAACGAACTGCAAGCTGAAGTTTTCATGTTTCTGGGCTTACTGGAGGAGAATACGGCTAGTATCGCTGTCGATTCGTTCGTCGACGAGCTTCGACAGGGATTCACCCCAGACCAGCTCCATGTTGACATGAGCGATGATCTGGAAATCGGGGTTCCGATGACCATTCTGTCTACTCTGCAACGCAAGATGCCCGAGATTTTCAGCCTCGATGCGCTCGAAAAGCTCATCGCCGACAGTCGCGAGATGGTCAAGATGGGTCATGACGCTTTCATGCGTGCGCAGGCCACGGTCGACGCGGAACGCAGTGGCGAATAGCTAGGCACCAACCTCTGAAGTAAGATGCGTCGGAGACCTGCACATGCAGTGATCTCCGGCACGAAACCCCACCTGCAGCGTGGGGTTATTTCTTTGCTTTAAACGCAGTGATGCTCAATTGCTACAAACGACCTAGCCGCTACCGCCGAACTAATAAAAAGGTGTTTGCGATTAGGTATACGCACTGTGCTACAATCTTAACTATGAAAAACACTCAAACAAACAAAAAGTCTCGAAATACCATCTTCACCACCGCCATAGTAGTGGCGATTATTATGAGTAGTGCGTCAATCGTGTTAAGCTTACTCGCAATCAGCACTCACAACATACAAGCAAAAGAAGATAGTTCTCAAATTTTTATTCTCACAGAACAAAACGCAAGGCAAGATTATTGTATAGACAATAACGTACAACCTTGTACACAAGAAACAATAAATCAGCACGCGACCACAAAGCAATAGGTATTACGATTTATACTATGCAACCCAAAAAAATGAAATTCTCAGTAAAAATATTAATCGGACTTGTATTAATTCTATGTGCGATCGTCATCCTTAATATTGGTTCATTCAAAATTAAAGATGGTTCTAAATATCCTGCCGCCGAGAAAGCAGCTCCTGTTCTCGCAAAAATGCAAGAAATCGGCGGCACCGAGATATGCAAACAAGAGCATAACGGCGTCCAAAGTTTCAATGAATCTTTCACCCCTCAAAAACCCGTCCCAATGATAGAAGTATTCTATAAATTTAAGAATGCACCTGCCGACCTTAAGGAAACTCTGGTTCGCTCACTGCAAGAAATTGGTTACCCAGTCACCGAAGACGTTAAAGAGATTGCTGAGATAAAACAAAGAATCAAAGACGGACTCACTTTTAATACCGACTACAATGACGAAACCGATCTTATGCAGTATTCTGGCGAAGGTACAACAGTCAACCTAAGAATATTTAGAAACATAAAGAACGTAACTGGATGTAGAGTCGCCAAAGGCATCACTCCAACCATATCAGTGGCAAACAACGAGTCGCTCGTCAATCTAAAGATCACTCTCCCAGAAAGAAAAGATTAATAACACCTTACATCACCCATCGTCTGTCATAAATAAATATCGGCTGGCGGTGGCGACGGCTAGCTATTGCAAAAAACAATTGAATGACTTCACTTAGAATAATCTATTAAGATGGTTTTTAACCTGACATGTATTTTGTTACTTTAGCTGATTCATTCTACTTTTCACTAATTGGCAAATATCCTGTATACTCCTGAGATATACCGTGTTTGCGAGCATTGACTAGAATAAGTACAAAGAAGCTTTAGCATTACTAGGTGTGCATGCACCCATATTAATACCAAGTGGTGGTGCTGAGAATCGTTCATATGCATCACCCTGACCTAACAACAAACTAAATCTACGATCATCCGAGCAACTGACATATCTTGATTTGAGTGGAACAAAATACGCAATAATTACTCCAGCTATAATGAGTGTAATCGATAGGAGCAGCACACGTTTCTTCATGCAAGAAGTATACCATGAATATAAGAGTCAAATTAATGTCAAAAGTTAAAACTAAATCCTGCAGCGGTCTAGCTCTACAAGAGTCCGCGTCGTCGCTGCCGACGGCGTATGCCGGCAACCGAGAGTGGTGTAAGTGGTCTTCCAATTGGCATCATAAACCTCCTTTGTTACTTACTAGCCGTCGCCTTAAGATCGCTGACAGCGGCTTCTACGACATCGGGGTGAATCCTACCTTCGTCAAGCAAGATAGCATCATGCGCAAGTAACGCTTTTTTTAAATCCTTGGCCCACAATTGCTCGACCACCAAGACACCAGCCGACGTATCATTTTCCATCGACTAACCGAATTAGCAAACTCAGTTGTGACTCCTCTCTTCATAAGATCAACAATCTGCTCATGACTCAGCTCAGGACGAGAAAAGTGATTAAAGCGCAGGTAGCTCAGTGTATCCAAATCGCTTTTTAGTGCGTCGAGAACCCGATCGGTCAAGTTGCTGCACCCCATTCGATATGAATAATCTTCAATTTCTGAAGATGATATCCCTTGGGCTAGCATGTTTACCGCTGTAAGCGGACTTTGAACCACTCTACGAGCCTTGACGTATGCATCGAGGCTAACACCGGCCATATAGGCAGCGTGCAGCTCCGTAGGTGTAAGTTCAAGCATGTCATCGGACATTTTTACTCCTATTCCAGAAGGTACATTCACGTCAATGTGATTAAATGTTATTATATAACATAATATTAATATTTACAATGATTAGTCTTGAGGGATAAAAATAGTGGCTTAGAGTAGTTCTGCCCTTACACGAGAGATCACATCGTACCAAGTCTGGAAATTATCTATACGTAGAACTAGAGTACTCGGTTGCAATAGGCTATAATTAACTTTATGTCAAAAAAATCACCCTCTCTCTCATTTAGATTGAAGTTAGTACTCATATGGAGCTACGTATACTTCATAGCAAGCATCCTGCTATCTATCGCTTACTGCTCTATACCAGATAGCGAATTAAACACAGATCCAAATACAGATCGTATACTGACAATCTTCACAAACCTCATTGTCAGTGCTCTCGCAGGCTTGACCATCTATCTCCTTCACAAAAGAAAAGAAAAAGCTGTTGTTGCATTTATAATGATGACGCTAGTGAGTTACGGCTTATCCGGCATCGGTGGAATCGCCGTTAGCTCGCAGGCATATACAATTTCAGAAATCACCATAGTCTCTATATTCTTTTTAGTTGATCTTTACTTGGTAGCATATCTGCTTTTGAGTGCTGAGGTGAAATCGCAGCTAAAGCAGAAGTAGGCTGGCTTTCACTCTATCTATTACATCTTTGCTATAGTAGGAAGCATGCAACCAACACTACAGATCCTAACAAAAGCAATCCAAGATTCATGGAGTGCGGAAACTGCATATAATGCAAACAACTGGTCTCGCGAGAACAAAGCACGTGGACAATGTGTCGTGTCATCGCTCGTAGTGCAGGACTATTTTGGTGGTGATCTTATACGATATGAAATCAGCGAAGGCGCTTTACGTGAAACACACTATATGAATAGACTGGATGATGGCACGATTATCGATACAACAAATTCACAGTATAGATCACCAGTAGGAATGCGCCTTAAGCCTACTGCTCTAGGTGACTTTACGTCACTACGCGAAAAACGACTAGATGACAAGTCGACCGCAGATCGATATACATTACTGAAGAAGCGTGTATCGATACACCTAAGTGGCGAGTGACATTCTAACTTTAAGGATTACGTTGTACCGTAAGCATAATAAGAGACTTCTTCGGAAGTCTTATTTTTACGCTGAAAACTCCGAAGAGGCTTCTTAGACTATGAAGAATACAATGCTACGGGCTTAGAGTAATAGTATCTACCCAATTCCACTAATGCGCAGTAGTGCGATACAAAGGACGCATAGAAATACAAAACATAACGTATAGCAAATCTTTTTTCCCTTCATACTAGGCTCAGTGAGTGCTGCGATAAGATTCAAAGGTACGGCCGCAATAGTTAGCAAAATGGTGAGCCCGCCGCTGATCATAAGAGGGAATACCCACGCATACGCAGCCATACTACCCCCTCCAGGTTCAACGATAGCAATATATAGAATAAGTGAACCAGATAATAAACTGACCACACCGGCCACTATTGAAAATACTATAACGGTTCGCGTGACAGACCTAAGTTCTTGAAGACTTTTAAGCATAAACAAGTTTACCGCATAATCTAACTAGCGGCAAGTAAGGATTCACTGCATCGAAAAGTGTAAGACTTTTTGCTTTTATGAGCATACCCGAATTCTAACTTGGGAGATCGCGCTATACCAAATTAGAAATGAGCACTTTATAGACGCTGCGATACCTGTCACTCCAGCCATTAGCTTTACGCGGCTAGCGACGAATGGTATACTCTCGTCAATACATCACATCATTAAAACAAAAAGATCGGCAGCAGAAAATGGCGAAATCTAGCAAGCAATTTGATAAATCAAAAGGTATTCTTGTGAGCGTAGTCGCACTGTTAATCTTAGTCATACTGGCGCTTATCGTGACTTATCCCAGGAATCAAACAGCGACAACTAATGTAGCGACTGGCGAATTCGGCAAGCACGTAAGCTTAGGGTCTATCCAGTACGACTTTTCGAGTGGCAAGGCCGTAAAGATTAACGGTGAGAAGCTGATGAAGCTAGAGTCTTTTTTGAACGGGATGGTAAAAAAGGATAAAGAGCTTAGCCAGGACTGTTCATCGTATTATAACGTCGTGGCGGCAAATCAAGATAAAACGCAAGTACTTTTAGAATACGGATGTCCATACCCTAGTGCAAATATGTTTGCCGTATTGCAGGATAACCAATGGAAAGTACTTTCGCCGACCAATAACTTCGATATGCTCCCTATTCCGCTCTGTAAGCATGTAAATGATAATGGTATCGCAGTAAGTCTTGCCCCTGTTTGCTTTAATGAACCAAAAGAGGCAGGTAGCCCCCTTACTTACACCGTAAGAGTATGAAATGAAGATCAGGTCTTTAGTTACACCCCAATAAAGCTCTCGTTTTTTTTCATCGCGCCGTACCAGCATGAAACAGCTACCCTTTTATGTGAAAAACTTCCAGATGCTAGCGTGGTAGATTTTCATGGATCAGTATATTCTTGATAATACTGTTATTGACTTATTATATAATATATGTTATTATCAATATGACTGGACAGTTGCCCAGTTACCATCGAGCAAAGGAAATGTTCATGATGCTTCGTCCTGCGGTATACGCCGCTATCACGTTTCTGTGCGTTGGTTCTGTGGTGTGGATTCTTGCCGTATACGGCACATATGGCCACTTCCTCAACAACAGCGCATGGGTGCAACTACGGATCGCGCTCATTCCGGCATTCATCATTGCATCCGTTGTGTTCCTCGTCAGTCTTCTGGACGAACACAACAAGTCGTGATGAGCCCAGAGTAACCAAATAACAAAGTACTGCTCGAAACCGGGAGTTTAACAATAGCGAATGCTTGCGTTAAGCTCCCTAGTTTCATATCAAGAAGTAACTATTCATGATGTTCGTCGGAGACCTGCGCATGCAGTGATCTCCGGTACGGAACCCCACCTACAGCGTGGGGTTATTTTTATATAAAGCTATAGAGTATTGTTCTTACCTGATATATCGCGCTGTACCAAATTTGGAAATTATTTACATATGTTTTATTTGGTTCAAATATGACATAGGGCGAGTTTAAGTAAGAACTTTGCTATGATTAAACTATGCAGAGACTAATAATCATTCGTGGCAATTCGGCAAGCGGTAAGTCGACAGTAGCAAAAGAGCTACGCCTAAGGATGGGTTATAAAAGTATGCTTATTCAGCAAGATATAGTTAGAAGAGAGATCCTGCGAGTGCAAGACTTACCTGGCAACCCGAGCATTCAATTAATCTATAGCCTTGCAATGTATGGTAAAAGTATCGGCTACGATGTTGTTATCGAAGGAATATTACATGCAGATAAATGTAGCGAAATGCTTAAAAAACTCATTAATGATTTTGGTGGAAAAAGTTACATATACTACTTTGATAAACCATTCGAAGAAACATTACGGCGCCACAATACAAAGTTGAGAGAAAAGAATGAATACGGAGAAGCGGAGATGCGGAGATGGTGGAGAGAGAAAGACTATCTAAACCTATCTGACGAAAAAATAATCCATGCGACTTCAAGCAAAGAGGAAATTATAAATACAATTTTTAATAATCAAGCAGAGTCTAAGTCGGCGAAATTGCTCTAACTTCGTGGATCACGCTGTGCTATAAAGAGCAATTATCAAACAGTACAATGAAGATCTTCGACATATTCCACAATCTCTTGAGACAACTCCGACCAATTAGGAAGAACTTCTGGTAACGTGCGAATATCGAATCTCTGTATGCCAGTACTCTCGTAGCTTAGTAAAGAGAAGTCATTTGTAATGTCGGCAATCGCACCCACATACATAGCTATAGCACTAGCCAAAGGATAATCTTTGTTATATTCATTCATGCGTTGTGTCGTAATATTCAACAAGCCTACCAATCGATACGATTGAAGCTTCCCTTTGGTCTCTTCATCAACTTCACGACGCAGCGCATTCTCCACTGTCTCACCCGCCTCGACATGCCCACCAGGTATGTCCCAACCTTTTGGTGTATTTACGAGAAGAATCTCTCCATCGAGAACATCCAATAGCTTTACTGCAGTTATCGGCAGCTCGGGAGTCAAATTATTAGTCGGCGTAAATTCGATGAGACTTTCCGTCTTCTTCCAATAGTCTGTAGAGAAATTTCTGGTATTCACTCACCCTAGTGTAGCACCGATTTGTGATATAACTTGAACCCTCATTTAGCTTATATATGTGATCGCTAGCACTGGAATAAAAAAGGCTACGTAGTACACAATTTGAAAAATCATCTTTCTTTTTAGCTTCGCACCTTGGAGTGCAGTAATTACAATTATCGTAAGCATACAAATCAAACCAACTATAAAAATAAGTTGAAACACGAAAGGGATGGCGATCGCTGTTGATAACATCGACATGCACAGCACTAGAAGTATTGCCGATACACCTGCAAGTATCTGGTGAGGAATCCTCCATCTTCCTTTTTCAGGAAACAATGTACATAGAATTTGCGTAACGCATGACGTGAAAAATAAAAGAAGGAACATTTTTGACACATGAAACGTCGGAACGAACCAATGGCCAAAAAATATCACCAAGAGGGGTAGCGTCACAACAAAAAGCACTATGTAGTAAACATAAGATTGCCTGTTAGTTGCGGCATGTTGGCTGAATGTAGTATCAATGCTGATCGGCCAGCGCTTTGTGAGAAAATAGAGTCCACAAATGAGAAGTATGGTAGCAATCGCTATGAGATTTTTCAGGATAAGATTCGCGTCCATCTAGAATAATACTATACCACTAATTATCCTAACCTTTTCAGTCAAGCTACACTTACTGTATCCATTTATCGTTAGCACTGTCGTGGGGTGTAGCCTCAATAGTTATTTTGGAAAAAATTGACTGAATAGTCCTTTTAGTTGTAAGCTCTGCAACTTCATCCGGGCTCGCAGCAATTCCAGTTTCACGATAGTATTCAATTGAAATACTTTTCCATAACGCCTCGTCAGCATATGTCTTAAGGTGTAGTTCGATCTGCGACCAATCCCGCTCTACTTGAAACTGCTTAATAGTCAACATAAGATATGTTGCAAGCTCGCTAAGCGTACCTTGACCCACGCCCAACGTCAACTTACTTATATACCCCATATCCTGATCATTTCGCGTTAATGCGGAATTACCTTGCTCATAGCAAACATACTTATCTTTTAATGAACGGCTAATTATGTCAATTAAGATCACCTTCAACCTCAAGAACGCCACTTGCTCATTATCATTTAAGCCATGCGCCCTTATAAGCAATGTGACATCACGATAGCACTTGGACGCTTTTTTTGCCTTAAGACAAGAAACAGGCTTCTGTGTAATATCCGTGACAGTCTTATGAGAAGAAATCCGATCAGATAAATGGATGATCTCCTGATGTAGCCGCTGGGTGTCCATAATGCTAAATTCTGACTTTTCTTCGGCGCCGATATCAGCAAGTGACTTTTCTATTTCAATCGCGCTAAACCGAAGGCTAGAATGAATAAAGTCGTCAAACAGTTCAGCAGTACGCTTGTCATAAAAACCTGTATCAAGAAATATATACTGTTCAAACGTCGCTCCTCGAACCCATCCGTAGAGTGAAGAGTTAAGATTATTGACAATAAGATGTGTATGCCAGGCATGTATCAGAAGATGTTCGAATAGATGAGCAACGTCCCATTGCACATCATGCACATCTAGTTTATATATAGCAGTTGAGATCATATCGTTATTATAGTTCAAAAATTGATAAAGCCACCTTCACTCCCCTTTTTGACGGAGAGTGAAGGTGGCCAGTGAGACTAGCGGCTGCCTTTGCCCTTATTGCGATTCTTCTTGCTGCCGCCATGACTCGTTGAGCGAGGTCCGGGACCGAAGAGGATTTCACCGATAGAGGGTCCGCTACTGCGTCCACCTCCGTTGCCGCGCTGAGGCTTGGGTTTTTGTCCGAACGAGGCATTGCCCGACTGAGAGCGACTCGCACCATGATGCGTGTTGCTACCATTCTGGAAGCTCTTCGACGGACGTCCGCTGCTACCATACTGATTTCCCACAATATCCACCTTTGGATAGAGGGCCTACCCCCGACTGTTGTCGAGTTAGCAATTATAATAACACCTTAATTGCATTTTTGTCAACTATAAATTAAAAACAATGAGCACTAAAGGGCGAAAATAGTGGATGAGCAAAGTACTATTCTTGCTTGAGACATCGCACTGTACCAAATCTGGAAATTATTCGTCTATATTATTTTTAGCATCTAGTAAGCGCAGAAGACTACGATGCGCCTCAGCAGTTCTCTCTACATCAAATGGTGTACTATCTAGTGGGGATATAAAGTCGAAGCCACCACTAATAATTGCCCCTTGGCCAAAAGCCCTACGCACCTGCTCGTTAATACGCTCCATAGGAAATTCAGATTTGTTTGGAGGCTGCCGTAATTTAGATTCACGATTCATATAGATTCAGTCCTTTAGTTTAAAGATCTTATAGTAGCATGCTGTTGATATCATATTCCAACCTTATATAACTAGCTAGTCTATTCCTAATTTCACATATTATGCCACACCAAGTCTGGAATATATATACCTTTCTAAGGCTTGTATCCATAAGAGAGAAGAGCTATCTTCGCTAGTATATTTATTTGCTAACATAGGACTATGCAATCATATGAAGAAGTAGCTAGAGAGGTTGACGGTATTGTCGATAGCATGGGTGAGCATATTGACGGGAATATAAAGAAAATTGTCATTGCACTTCGTATGGCCGGATTTCCAACAAGCTCATCTTGTGAAGGTCACACCAATTGGGGGCTTCCTTATCCATGGGTGGAAGTCTACGCGTTAGAGCAAGAAGGAGTTGCGTGGAAAAAAACAAATAATCTAGAGCGAAAAAAGATGCAATCCTTTATCGAAGATTTTAACAAAAGCCATAAAGCAAACCATCACCTTCTACTGCAAAATATTGGTATTTTTGGAGCGTTTAGATTACAAAATGTTACTTGGGATCAAAACGCAGAGGCTGATTTGGATAAATTACTTGACTACCAAAAGGAAATGGATTCATTTGCCGAATTCATCTTCCAAAAACTAGAGGCTAATAATTAATTATATTTACATAGTGAAACATTGTATAATATAAATATTCCAAGAGGAATGTTCTTTACAGTAGAGATCAAGCAGAATAAGGTGCGTGCAACCAATGACCGAACGAACATCTTTCTCTATTCCAATCACGGGGCCTATAGTTAGCCGTAGATTCACCTATCGTCTGAAAGATGGATGGTATCTAATCGAGAGAAATGGGAATACTTACACAGGAACTCCTATAAATGGCTGGCGTGTTCTATGGTGGCGGGTCATGACCGCTATTGAGATGACTTTATGGAGTTTTGGAACTATTCGACTTTGACATATCGTCGGAAAAACCGCAGGAGCTAAAAATGACAAAAAGGCTGAACTCTGATGGCAGTCGGTACTATTCATATCCGCAGTCTCTGATGCGTGCCTTCTTGGCTGGTTTAACATTTGGTGCATTTCCGCGCGACTACGGAGCTTCCGATGATTCATCGAGCTGGACGCGCATTCAAGATGCCATTACACGTGCAGAACAGGAAAGATCGGACAAACCAAAAACTTGAAATCTCACTGAGTACACCTCACGAATCCGCATATAGCACTAAGCTTCGCGTTGAATCGTGGGGCTTTTTGCTTTTATAGGAGTATCTGTGTTCTAATTTGAAAGATCGCACTGCACCATTGAGAAAAATCAGTCTGTTATTGCAACTCTAGCTTTTGAAGCTGAAATGGAGTTGGTCTTTTTTGTTATGATAGGCAGATGAAGTATATGCTCGGCAAAAATAAAAAAAACTTATTAGCTATGTTTTTTGTGATAACTGTATTAGTAGCGGTCACTCTTGTCGTAGTGTTTACATATAGTCGGTTTAACATTTTTCCTCAATTGATCGCAAGCAATCTTGCTTCAAAAGAGAAAAAAGCGTTTCCCGAAATTAATGAAGCACAATTGTCAGAGAGTCAGGTGAAACTCATCTCGATTTTAAAAGCTGAATATGCTTTAAATCCCACAGGAACCAAATACTCTGAGGGAGTCAGTGAAGCATGGTGTGCAGATTTCGTAAGCTGGGTATTTATGAAGGCGAATAGACCATTTAAAAACCCTCACTCTGGTTCTTGGAGGATTCCAGGAACATACACATTACGTGAATATTACGAGTCCACTGACAAACTCAGGCTAGCCAGCTCTGACTACGTACCTAAAGTAGGCGACATTTTACTATACGACAACCCAAGTCCGTTTGGTCAGCATACAAACGTTGTCTTGAAAAACGATAATGGCATTGTGACTACTATAGGCGGTAACGAACCCGGGGGAATTAGAATAGTTGAGCATACGCCGAAGAGTGACCCAGGGTTTATAGGCTACGGTGTATTTTAGCTCTTACCTCAGCAACCATACTGTAGCATAACTGGAATCAACGAAAACCATATTTAGATACAAAGCCATACATCTTCCCCGATAGCAGTCTGCGTAAAATCGATAATTTCATATAACTTTGCTATTATAACTCTATGTCCATCATTGCCATAAGACACGGTTTATCAGAAGCAAATAATCGTGAAAATTACGGTACTCCCTCTTTTGATAATCCAGATTCGCCTTTGATGCCAGCCGGTCGAGAGCAGGCTATTAAGCTAGGAGAAAGGCTGGTTGATATGTTAAATATCCAACTTATAAATGAGCCCGTTGCCGCATCAACGATGCGTCGCTCCCAAGAAACCGCAACCCTCGCAGGCTTTCGACAACTTACTGCCTACCCTGAACTAAATGAAGAAAAGGGCGGACTAAGTGACATAGAGATTGCCGAAGCCTTAAAGATGAGACGGCCTCCAGAGGCAACGAGAAATGCAGCTAGACATTTAATACAGAACCCACCCACGGAACGGATCTGGGTAACACATGCGCTACTTATTGCCGCACTCTGCCAAGAGCTTGGCGTCTACCAGGATGAGCGATTCACACCAAAGTTTTGTGAAATTAGAGAGCTCCCAATTTAGCCAAAAGCGACGCTTTTCACCTAGCTTCACTTACGAATGTAGGTGCGGCCTACTGTATTTACTATCAAATAACTAATAGAAAGAATTAAGCATTCATGATCAACTGGAACCAAACATATGACAGCGGCAATGACTTTCGTCTAATAACGTCGGCAGAGATTAACTATATATTAAAATACACACAGTCGTACAGCAAGGCTAATACACAGTGCTTAGATATCGGGAGTGGTACCGGACATTTAACTAGAGAACTCTGGCATAGAGGGTTTAAGCCAACTGGAATTGATATTTCCGAGAGTGCCATTAGGCTTGCTCGACAATACACCAAGCTCAGTGGCGACGAAATAACATACTTAGTTGCCAATCTAGAGAAAAACGAAGTTAATGAGCTTATAGGTAAAAAATTTGCACTTATAACTTGCAAGCTTGTCTACGCTTTTATCGATAATAAGCAGATATTTCTAGAGAATGTATCGAAGTTAATGAACGATCGATCTATTTTCGCTATCATCACACCTCTGACTGACGATGTTCCACCAGTAAAAAAACATATCGCCGTAGATTTTGATACCACTGTTCTAGAGCTTAGAAGATACTTCAATTTACTCAGCTCCGAAAAGAATAATGGACAGGTGATTTTTATCTGCCAGCTAAAGAGTTGATACGAACAGGAATGGCACAATGCCGTATTAACAAGCTTTTTCTAAAGTGCACAACGAGCCCTATGTATCAAGACCTGGCATCATTGAGCACCTAGGCAATACGACGATATGCTCTGACGGCAAAGAAATAAGCAACAATCGTAACACCCACGCACCATGCAAGGGCAATCCATATATCACTACCAAGTGACGCCGAACTAAGGAGTGAGCGAATAGCATCTACGATGGCAGTTACAGGCTGATTCTCTGCAAATATTCTTACTAGAGTTGGCATAGTATTCGTCGGGACAAATGCAGAACTAATAAATGGCAGAAATATCAGCGGATATGCAAATGCACTTGCTCCATCAATAGTTTTTGCCTTTAGACCTGGGATAACCGCAAGCCATGTAGGCGCAGAGGTAAATAATAAAAGTTTTCCAGCCACCCCAAGCTACTCGCCTATACTAGCGCTCGAGCGAAACCCCATGAGCAGCGCCACTACGATGATCACTATTATCGAAATCGCATTGGAGATAATTGATGTTAACACATGCCCCCAAAGTACCCCCGAACGACTAATGCGCATGATAGTTAACCATGAGGTAACACATTGTATCATCAAACATCTCACTTACACCCCCTACGTACACTAACGACTACTTGCGTAAGATATTATCCATACCCTTTCCCTTTGCTAACTCATCAATCAATTTATCAAGATAGCGAATTTCACGCATTACGGGTTCTTTGATCTCTTCAACTCTCACGCCACATATAGTACCTTTGATCAAAGACCTGAGTGGATTCATGTGTGGTGCGTTTGCAAAGAATGTCTCAAAATTTCTTTCGTCTCTGATGCATGACTCTAATTCATCCTGCGAGTACCCCGTCAGCCAACAGATTATTTCGTCAACTTCGAACTTCGTTCGCCCTTTTCGTATCGCTTTGGCGACATAGTGAGGGTAAACACTTGCGAAGCTGATCGTGTAGATGCGGTGCTTATCCATACTTATATTGTCTCATACCCTATAGTCAGTCCGGCAGCCAGATAATTTACTAGTACCGGAATAGATGAACCATTCGTTACTACGCAAAAGATTGTGGTGGATATAGAGGAGAATTCATTCCTTCGGGTGTAAATTTAATTGCAAATCCACCCCCAGGTGCAATAAAGATATTCAAAGAATCAGTACTACTTACTTTTTTAGTGTCGATCTCTATAGCTTCAGGATTTTCTTGCCAGTGCGCCGTCTCAGCATCTCGATAGATAGTAGCGTCGTAACTTCTGTGATCATGAAGGAAGTCAAGCTTAATTGTCACCGTACGATCATGCTCGTCGGAAACTCCGCCCACATACCAATCGTCACTAGCACGATCCTTTCTTGCAACAACATAGTAGTCACCAATCACTCCGTCGAGCGGTATAGTTTGCTCCCAATTCACTGGAACATCCCTAATGAGTTGGAATGCTGGCTGATTGATATAATGTTCAGGTATATCGGCTGCCATCTGCATCGGACTGTACATCGTGATGTAAAATGCAAGCTGTTTCGCGAGCGTTGTTTGCACCTTGCGACTAGTGCCTTTTAAATTAAATAGCCCTGGCGTATAATCGAGCGGTCCCGCAAGAAGGCGCGTAAACGGCAGAATCGTTGTGTGTTCAGGAATAACCGCACCGCCCTCATACTCTTGCCCCATCACACCCTCGCGTGTCATAAGATTTGGCCACGTTCGTTCGATACCAGTGCCTTTGACTGGCTCGTGGATATCGAGCATTATTTTTCGCTTGGCAGCCAGCTCAACTGTTTTTTGATAATGCTTCACACCAGCCTGAGACGAATGGAATTCACCACTATTTAATCGAGGACTCACATACCCTGTTTTTATGTACTGTACGCCAAAGTGTCGATAATAGTCATATGCTTCAGGCAGCTCCCACTCGTAATGAGAAATATTGCCCGAAGTTTCGTGATGCCCGATAATTTCCACACCCTGAGACTTTGCATACGAGGTAATAGTTTGTATATCAAAATCAGCATATGGCCGCATGTGATTCATCTTGTCGCCATTTTGCGTCCAATCACCATCCCACCCTTCGTTCCAGCCTTCGATGAGTAGCGCGGAGATACCGAGCTCTTTTGCGGCATTGATATAGCGAAATGCATTTGCGGTCGTGGCACCATGACGCTCACCGCTCGCCCAGGTAAAATAACCAATAAACATTGCCCACCAAATACCCATAAATTTCGTCGGCTTTATCCACGAAAGATCTGAGATTTTCGAAGGCTCATTTAAGTTGAGCATTACTTTTGAGCGACCAAGCTCAATTGCTGTATCTGCCACTATGATCGTCCGCCACGGTACATTAAAAGGTAGTGTCACCTGCGCGGCATGGCCTGCCATTAGTGGCGTAATGCTACTCATAAGTCCTCGCTCAGTTGGAATGATATTCATAGCACCATATTCATACAACGCAGCCTCATGAATGGCAATATATTTTTGATCTGGCAGCTCGACAGTCAGTGGCGTATGTGCTGTGTCTATCTGTGAAGCAGCTGTCTTTCTATAGAGATGCTCGTAGTGATTTTGCGCCAAAGCAGGTATCCACCATGCGCTCGAGTCACGGCTTGCATTAAATTCTGTCTCTTCACGTACAATCGTCACATCTCCGTCGCCCATCAGTTCATAACGAAACCCAAGACTATCGTCGAACAGTCGAAAACGTATCGAAAATGTATCTGTTTGTGCGGCAAGTTCGTGATAGTGATTCCTTACATAGCGTTGCTCACCCCACGGCTGCTCCCACGTCTCGTCGTGCTTCGACTCCTTATAAGTAACCCCTCCAAGGGCTAGCAGAAGATTCTTATCGTCCGCACAGTAGAGGGAAAGATACGAGCGAGCGATGACGGGCTGCTCATCAACACATAACTCATACCAAAAACGAGATGACTCATCTACGCCTATGTGCAGTTGCAACTTGCCATTTGGAGAACGCAAGCTTTGGTTAACCGAGCCAGACTGATTGTGATTGTTTGTTTCTTCTCCCATGTGTTCGTATGATTATGATGCATATGCTTAATTGCTGCAAGCTTACTCAATTTATAAGATGACAGCAGTAAAACTTATAGATCGCTTGCAGTTCGGTGTACCCGCTGCTACTATAGTGAGCTACGTTAAATCGTAGATAGCTATTTCACACTTATTCAACAGGAGGTTATCGTGCCACTATCATCAAAAGATATCACCGGATCACTCGAGCTTATTATCGGCGTCTTTAAAGAGATAAGAAGCGAGCTTATGGATTCCTACGGAAACATTCAGCATCTCTCGAAAAGCGACAACTCCCCGGTCACACATCTAGACATTAAGGTTGAAAATCTCCTAAAAAGTCGCCTCGCTCAATATTATCCGGAAATCGGCTTTCACGGTGAAGAAACCGAGAATACGCCGAGTAACATCGACGCTACATGGATTGTCGATCCAATCGATGGAACGTCAAGTTTCATACATGGACTCCCCTACTGTACAAACATGGCAGGACTCGTTGTAGATGGCGAAACTGTTGCAAGCGTTATTTATCAATTTCCAACAAATGATCTATACACGGCAATCAAAGGACAAGGCGCTTACAAGAACAACGAGCGAATTCAGGTAAAAAATACCGAGCTTGATAACTCAATTGTATTCGCAGGGTCCTTCGTCTACAAGAATTTATATCTACTTTTTATGCCCTACAAGCTCGGCATCTTCGCACCACTTGGCGCATCTGGCTACGAGTACACTCGCTTGGCGGGCGGAAACATCCAGGGAGTTACGAAGCTTAGGTGTGGATCAATGATGCACGATAACGCACCTGGAGTTCTGCTCGTTCAGGAAGCCGGAGGCGATGTAATCTCCTTTGAAGGCGACACTTACAGTTACGACACACTTAACTTTATAGCAGGCTCATCAAACTTTATAGATGTCGTCAAAAGGCATAAAAAAGAGATCGAAGAAATAATTAGTAATCACTAAATACTATACATCATATAGTAAACATGCTATTATTAAAGGTGAAGTATTGTTGCCTATGTCGCTGATTAGTCACGAATAGCCACAATCTCTCAATTTACTATTAATCCATTCCAAGGAGTTTATTACACATGACAAAAATTCTAGTTGTCGTCGGAAGCGCACGACCAGGACGAGTAGCGGACAAAGTTGTCGACTACATCAAAAAAGAGACTGACACTCGTGAAGATGTCACGACAGAAATCGTTGATCTCAAAGAACTACAACTTCCTTTCTTTGATAATGAGCTCGCTCCAGTGTCACCCGACTACACAATTACTAACCCTCAAGTAACTGTATGGCAAGAAAAGGTAGACGCCGCCGATGCCGTACTATTTGTCACTCCCGAGTACAACCATACACTGAGCGCGATTCAGAAGAACGCACTTGATTCACTTGGAAAAGAGTGGGCAGACAAGCCAGTAAGCGCCGTAGCCTACGGCTGGAGCGGAGGATCTCTCGCTGTCGCAACACTAAGAGAAGTGCTCTCAAATCTTAAAGCAGACACAAAAGAAGATATCGCTCAATTAGGCTTCATGAAAGACCTCAACCCTGACGGTACACTTCTCGACGAATCGAACGTCGCTGCACAGATCAAAGCAACAATCGACGAACTCGCCTAACCTACTACACTTTATGTCAATATAGCAAAGACGATACTTAATAGAGTATCGTCTTTGCTATTTTAGAGCTATCATTTGCTATAATGATCAAATGGAAGAAATTGGTATAGAATCATCCCTCGTTGAGGCAATTATAAGCGGCGAGAAAACGGTAGAAATACGACTGGGTAAGCCACGTTTTTTGAAGATACAGCCAGGCGACAATATATACATCCGTGAAGACCGCTACGACGATAGCGTCATCACCTATTCACTTCACGAAGCAGCAAAGATCCATATAGAACAAATTCTCTACTTTGAAACATTCGACGAACTCTTTTCGGCCGTGAATTATGAAAGCATCGTACCTAAAGCAAAAAGCGAGGACGAAGCATTGCAGATCTGTAGAAAATTCTACAGTAAAAAGGATGAGAAGGAATACGGGGTTGTCGCCCTATTCTTCAGTCTTGTTTAAATCTTAGCTGGGGCAGCCCTACTCTATCTACATCCGAGGAGGCACAGAAACTGATGGACGGTCGTCTGCTGGTGCTGGTGCTGGTGCTGGTGCTGGTGCTGGTGCTGGTGCTGGTGCTGGTGCTGGTGCTGGTGCTGGTGCTGGTGCTGGTGCTGGTGCTGGTGACGATTGTACGAGCGGTGCCGCGATACCTTCAACTTGACCCGACGGCTCTATTTCCGTACCCAATACTGACTGCACCTGTTCAAGTGTAATCGTAATCGTACTACCTGGAAGCACTGACCCGGAAAGCATCTGCTTTGCAACTGTATTTTCAACAGCACGCTGCACAACACGGCGCATCGGGCGAGCACCGAGTCGCGGATCATAGCCTCTGTCTACAAGTAATAATTTCGCATCCTCCTGAACGTCAACAACAATTTTCTGTAAAGCCATCTGCTTATTTATACCTGCAAGAATTAAGTCAATTACCTGCACAAGCTCTGGTTTGTCGAGGGGCCGGAATGTTACAATCTCATCAAAACGGTTGAGGAACTCCGGACGAAATTGATTCGTATTGATCAGTTCATCGATAAACTGTTTTTCGAATTGCTCGAGTTTATAGCCTCGTTCGATATACTCGCGAATTCTATCTGCACCCGCATTGCTTGTTGCAATAACGATAGTGTCACGAAAACTCACTTCGCGATTTTTTATGTCTCGCAAAATCCCCTCATCGAGTAGCTGGAGTAGCGTTGTCAGTACCTGAGGATGCGCCTTCTCCATCTCATCAAGTAACACCACACTAAAAGGCTGCTTCATAGCCTGGGCAGTAAGACTTGATGGGTCATCGGCACCGTCCGCGATAAGTCGAGTTACATCTTCGGGACGGACATACTCATTGAGGTCAAGACGAATCATTCGTTCTTCACCGCCGAAATAAACATCAGCGAGCGCCTTTGCAAGCTCGGTCTTCCCCACTCCGGTTGGCCCTAGAAAAAGAAACGTACCGATAGGACGATTTTGGTTACGGACACCGGCACGAGCACGTCTCAACGCATCACTGATTACACCAACCGCGCGCGTCTGATTGATCATACGCTTATGGATCAGATCTTCGAGGTTAAGGAGTTTTTCTCGCTCATCGTCGTTGTTTGCAACACCGACTTTGATATCCATCGTCTGCTCGATCGCGCGCTGCACGGAATTTCCAGTCACTAAGCCGCTGTCGCTGTAGCTCGCTGCTGTCTCGAGTAGTTTTAGTGCACGTCCCGGCATAGAAAGATCATGGATGTATCGCTCACTCAACCGATAGGCCTCATCAAGCGACTGATACATATATGTAACATTTCGCTGAAACTCAGTGATGATCAACTGGTCTTGCATAACTGCAATTGTTTCTTCACGAGACGCACTCGCGATACTAATACGGTTTAAAGCATTGATGAGCGAAGGATTACGCTGGCCAATCTGCAAGTAGCGCTGTTCGTCCATCGTAAGGATAATCCGAAGACTCCCCGCTTCAAGTATCGGTAGCAGTACATTTGAAAGATCAACCGACCCCACACCTTCTTCAAAGAATAGCTGCGCATTATCGAGACAGATGATAATATTTTTTGCCGTATAGGCTTCTCCAAGCACTTGCATAATTAAACCTTCAAGCTCGCCACGACCTGGCGCAGCTGCGATCAAGGCAGATGAATCAAGCAAGAAGATCTGGCGAAACTTCAATGATTCAGGGATCTTTGCTCCTGCATCAAGGATACGAGCAGCTAACGCATGGACGATCGTCGTTTTACCTACTCCTGCGGCGCCAACAAGAACCGCGTTCTGTCGGCCACCACTTGCAAACGTATCGACAAGCTGGTCAAGCGCTTGCTGATGTGCCTCAAGTTCAACGTTCATACGACCACCTGATTCACTGAGGTTAATACCAAATCTCTTGAGAAGTGGGATATAGCCAAACGAAAAGTCTCTCGCTATACCGCCAGTTCTTTTGGGCATTTTACTCTTTTTTATGAGTGCTCGAATGTGTTCATACCAACGAACACCGGCGTATAGATCCGCAATATCCAAATGCATATGCGCCAGCAGTCCGTCATGATCTTCAAAGCTCTCAACAATAGCGACTGCAAGCACTGCCCCAGAGATATGTTCACTTCCCGTTAACTCTTGAATCCTGATGGCGTTTTTCCAAAGCAGCTCCGTCTGCGCAGGATCATCGCTCGTGATATTTTTTAGAAAATTTGCAGTCACTCCAAAGCGAAGAGAAAAGAAGAATCCACCCTGCACTTGACTCGCTGCCACCGCAATCTCTTTTGGCGTAGGGTGAGTACCGAGCTGTCCCAGAACATCACCAGACAAGCGAGCATCGATTGACTGACTATTTTGAGGAGTTGGGAGGTGGTGAAGATGGCCCGCCCACCAGTCGTATAGCATGTAAAATGGAGCAGCAAAGCCACAGATCAACCAACCAATTGGATAATCAAGTACTATCAATACAGCTCCAGAGACAAGAAGTCCTACGGTAGCTACGAGAAGAAGTACTCGCCACAATTTTGTTATCTTCCTTGAAAAACGAGCCTGGACAGCACGTTCACTTTTGCCGTCATACGTGACATATTGATCCATCAGAAGGTCGCCCCGATAATAGCCATGACTAGACCGATAAGTGGAAGTATAGGAATTGCCGCCCAAAAAACAAGAATCAAAAATCCAATGAGAACCTGAAACACAATCACTATTGCACCTACCAGAAGAATGCATATACGCACTATTGCACCGATCAATCGTGATATTAACTTATCCGCAAATGCTCGAAGCTGAACACCAATGGGGCCATCCGTACGTCCGGCTGAAATCTGACGAAAAGGTGAGAAAAGTGTTTTTACTAGTAGACCCATAGAGAAGTAGTCGAGGCTACTGTCGAGTTTTGCACTGACGATACGCGCACGTCGAAGCCATCCATCGCTATACCACCACCGAATAAGACCCATAAAAAGCATAATCATATTGTACCATCTGTTGATGCGCTATAATAGATGATATGCCAAAACCCTTTGTAACTCTTCTCGGTAAGACAGTGAAGTACATCGCGCAACTACGCGGTGGCGGGTCTGCATTGCCAGGACTTTTTGTAGAAAAGATAGACCCTCACTTTATTCGCGACACCTTATCCGATCTTGAGTACGGCGTTGTTCTTGTAAGCGGTACGAATGGCAAGACTACTACCACAAAAATGGTCGTAGAGCTTCTTGAAGGTCAAGGACTAAAGGTATTTACTAATCGTACTGGCAGTAACTTTACGCGAGGTGTCGCAGCGGCGCTACTCGGAGAGGTGGACAACAAAGGTAACCTTGATGCAGATATTGCGGTGCTAGAACTTGATGAGGCGCATGCCGTTCATTTTGTCGCGGCAATCGCCCCGCGATATAGCCTCCTTCTCAACGTTATGCGTGATCAGCTTGACCGCTTTGGGGAGATAGATGCTACCGCCAAACTACTACAAAAAATTACCGAAGCAACGACCGACACAATCGTACTCAATCGAGAAGACAGTAGGATAGCTGCATTAGCAGATCATACGAGCAGTAAAAATATTCGCTATTTTGGACTCGATAGTAGCTTGCGTGACACATTCCCTAGCGACGAAGGTCTCCACTCACCGAGTATTCTATCCCACTCTATTGCACATGCTGACGTCGCCCTTAAATCATTCTCCGGGAATACCGCATCATTTGTCATCGACACAGAAGAAGCTACAACGACGCTCGAACTTCGCGGCATCTATAACATATACAATGCAGCAGCGGCACTTGCGCTTACCCGCGCCATTACAGGTGAGTCATTTAATCAAGAAAAGGCACTGCATACTCTATCAAAAATTCGACCCGCATTTGGTCGTGGCGAGACGATCACTGTAAATGGCCAGCCTATCGAACTCGTACTCGTGAAGAACCCAAGCGGCTTTCGACTTGGCCTACAATCGTTCCCTGCTAATGGCTACGCAACCATGATAGCAATCAATGACAACTATGCAGATGGACGTGACATGAGTTGGCTGTGGGACGTCGATTTTGATAGTTTAAGGGAAAATGGCGTACACACAATATCTGGAGTGCGCGCTTACGACATGGCACTTCGTATGCAATATGACGAAGTTGCTGTCACGACCGTTGAGACAAACATTTCGACGGCGCTTGCGTCATTCATTGATCAAACTACAGACCAACCAAAACGCATTTACTGCACCTATACTGCAATGACCCAACTACGAAAAGAGCTCTCAAAAATAACTGACGTTGAGGTGATATCATGAACGAAAAACAGCTCAAAATTGTACAACTTTATTCACGTGACATGAACATTTATGGTGACAATGGCAATCTTCTCGTCTTAGAGAAGCGCGCAGTATGGCATGGCTATACGCCAGAGATTATCTGCTACAACCCTGGCGACCCATTTCCAGAAGAAGTAGATATAGTCATCGGTGGTGGCGGTCAAGATAGTGGACAAGGTACTATTCAGGATGATCTTTTAACAATTGCAGAACGTCTACGAACACTCGCAAACAGTGGAACACCTATGCTTATGATCTGCGGGCTCTACCAGTTATTTGGCCGATTCTTTAAGACAGTTGACGGCACAACTATTAAGGGCATCGGGGTGCTCGACTTAGAGACTCATGCTGGAGCCGAGCGACTTATTGGAAACATCACCACTCATAGCACCGAATTTGGAGATATCATTGGCTACGAAAATCACAGCGGCCAGACATTTCTTGGCAGCGAGACTCGAGCGTTAGGCACAGTCCAAAAAGGTGCCGGCAACAATGGACAAGACGATACAGAAGGTGCACGATATAACAATGTTATCGGTAGCTACCTTCACGGCTCTCTCCTTCCGAAAAACCCTGCTATTGCTGACTTCCTTATTGAGCAAGCAGCAATCAAAAAGTATGGAGAATTTACGCCAACGGTCATCGACGATCGATTTGCAACGATCGCAAGAGAGCATGCAATAAAACGTCCGCGCTAAACCTCGTGAACAGAGGTACTCTGCAGCGCTTTCAGATCTTCTATGACTTTCTCGCCATGACCAAGAGGAGTAACACGTCCATATACTTTTTGCACGATACCCTGCGGATCAATAATAAAGGTCTTTCGAAGTACACCCTCTTTTCCAAACTGCTTTTTACCCCACGCGCCATATGCCTCCATAGCGACACCATCCTTGTCGGTGAGAAGCGTAAAGTTGAGTGAGTACTTTGATTTAAATTTATCATGACTTGACGCATCGTCTTTACTGACTCCAATCACCTCAGCGCCAAGCTCAACAAGCTCATCACGCGCATCCCGTAAGCTGCAAGCCTCTACTGTACATCCGGGTGTATCGTCTTTTGGATAAAAGTAAACAACTACCCATTTTCCAGCGTATTCAGCAAGCATATGGAGTGTGCCTGTTTCGTCTGGTAAGGTAAATTCTGGTGCTTTGTAGGGTGGTTGTTTCATTGTCATATATATCTAGTATACTCTCTTCAGCAAAGACTCAACCAAGTTAAGGTATACTAGAAAACAACTATGGTACACGAAAAAAAGTCTCGCCGAATGCTGGCACTTGATTACTTGCGAGGTTATTTTATCCTTGTTATTATCATTGACCATCTATATCGATGGCCTAGCGCACTTGCACTTTTAACTGGCCAGGGTTATCTATGGTTTAACGCGGCAGATGGATTTGTGATCGTCTCAGGACTCATGATCGGATATGTACGAGGCTACAAAGGCTTAAAATTATCATACTGGGATGTAACAAAAAAACTATGGAGCCGAGCATTCCTTTTGTATATTTGGCTGATTACCAGCACACTCATCTATACCACGCTCGCTTGGCTCAACCCTAGCCTACAAGGACTCCCATACGTTCCGATAGCAAACGGTGCATGGCTTGATCTTGCCTGGCAGGCTGTCACTATGCAATTCTCTTATGTCTGGATTAATTTCCTCTATCTCTACGCTATCTTCCTAGTCATTGCACCAGCCGCCGTCTGGCTTTTGCGCAAACGACTCGCATGGGTAATTGTTGCTCTATCGCTAATTGGACTATTAATCGGCGACATGACAAATATAAAGTGGCTCCAATGGCAACCGCTATTCTTTATTCCATCTGTCGCCGGGTTCTACTTAGAATCAATTCAGTCGTGGTGGAACTCTAAAAAAGCAACAAAAAAGATCATACCTACAGCAATTTACAGCCTCACATTCATACTACTTGGAGCTTCAGTGCTGACGACATTCATCCTTAGCTCAAACCCAACCATTGATGCTGTCAATCTCTATTTCAATAAAGAACATATAGAGCTCGGGGGAGTTATCGTTTCCCTTATTACATTCTGCGGCTTCGTATTATTTTTCATACAACACGAGTCGTTTATCCAAAAATGGCTCGGCTGGCTGCTGCATCCGTTCGGAGTAAACTCTCTGACAGCGTACATCCTTCACGGGATTGTCATTATATTTATCGCTGCTACTATACCTATCAGTCAGTCGATCATCCTTAACACTCTTGCTGGTATTTTTGCCGTCGGAGCAACTCTCCTTTTACTCAAAGTACCTTTCATCACAAAGATCTTACCTCGATGATTCTGGTATAGTAAGACTATGCACAGCTTCTCACGTCTGCTTACATTTTTCCGAAAGCACTGGATCTTGATGGGTGGTATCATTGGTATCATACTCCTGCGCCTTCTCCTTCTCGTCATCACTCCGCCAGGATTCTATCTTGACGAAGCCGCAGGAGGCGCTCATGTCATTGCACTGCTTCAGCATGGAACAAATGCACATGGCGAAGCCTGGCCATTGTTCTCAGCTTCACTTGGAGGAGGCTACACAACACCAATTTATCTATATCCCTTAGCAGCTTGGGTGGCTATATTTGGCGCATCGGAGTATGCACTGCGAGCCTTTTCACTTTTTGCCACCATACTCACTGCAGCGCTCATCGGATACGTACTGCGAAAATGGTTCGATAACAAAACTGCGCTTATTGGTGTCGTCGTAGCCCTTACACTACCCTGGGGCTGGATACAGGGGAGCGTAGCATGGGATCCGGCGCTCGTCCCATTATTTATCGCTGGCGCACTCGCCAGCTTTTCGATCGCCATGAAAACAGCCCATAGCAGGAGACGTATCGCCGCCATCACGGTAGTGGGAATTGTACTTATACTTCTAGCGTATCTTTATCCGCCATGCAGAGTGACAGCTCCATTACTCCTAGTTACTTTCTACTCCATACTTTTTTGGCAAAAAAAGCTCAGCATGACGTATACTTTACTCGTTATTCCCTTTTTCCTCGTACTCTGTATTCCGCTACTACAATTTATGCTGCAACCCGAAGCATTAGAGCGATCAAGACAGCTAAGTATCCTATATAACACTTCAATTGGCGACGCGATCCTACGAGGTATCCTCAACTTTAGCTCTATGCTTAGTCCACAATTCCTCTTCATAACAGGAGATGACAACCTTCGACATGCGACAGGAATACAGGGAATGCTTGGCCTTGCAGCACTTCCCCCACTTATCGCCCTTGCTGTAGCAGCTATACATTTTCTTAAAAAACGACCTCGATATACGCAGCTTCTAAGAAATCAAGAAATCTTTCTCGTACTTATATCATTACTAGGCATTGTTTTTAGCCTGCTTGGATCAGCACTTACTGCGGAAGGTCAGCCGCACTCACTTCGTGCAACCGCAGCTTGGCCATTCTACGCATTACTTATCGCAATTGGATGGCGACAGCTACTCACCTCTTCGCCGAACTACATAAAATATACATCTCTGACTATTGCCGTCATTGCAACCACATACTACATCGTTGACCTTGCAACTCTCTACCCGCAACGTAGCGCCAGCTCATTTGACGTCAGCACCCGGCAGGATATTGAAGCTGGTACAGTCAACCAAAACTATCCTAGTCTGTCGATCGATTACTACAAAAACAAGTAAGTACTATTGTTCGTATATAATCACAAACGTCTTATCAAAGACTCGTCTCTCAACTTCTCTGAATCGCTCATCTGGAGTAAGAAAGACGGTGCTGTCTTCATAATAAACAAACACTAGCCGTTTCGTTGAAATGCTTGTTGAATCAAGTATCATATCCTGGCTTCCGTTCACGGGCGCAAACCCTCCTACAAAAGTCTCAGGCCAAGGGTAGTAAAATTTTAGGTCGCAGCCCTTAAGGTCATACTTCATGTCGATATAACCAAACGGTCCGGACGTAACAAATGTCGTATTATCGCAACCAAGTTCCTTTCTGATTGTATTCGCTTGAAGGTCTTGAAGGCGCTGAAAGTTATAGTTACCAACCGCCGCCACAGTTAGCGAACCGTATCCAAGAAGTACGATACTTACGACAGTAAATAGCAGCGCTGATAGCTTTAAGCGTACATGCCACCCTAACGCAATGACTACACCCAACAAGGCATACCAAAATACTGAAATATGAACAACGTACCGCTCTAAGAATCTTGGCGGATTTGGCGGCAATGAAATAATCGTATAAAAGATAATACCCACGACAAAGCAGAGTGTCAGCAGCACTAGTCCTTGTTTTTGCGTCTTGCCAATTCGTCGCCATACCTGCCCATAGACATACCCAAAAAGCCCGATAAACACAACCAGTAGGACAGTAAGCCATGGGCCAATTTGCCATCCAGCTGAATACGCCGTGAGGAGCCCAAGTATATTCGTGAGTTCATACATCGTGATGCTACTCATATACGGAGGTAGTGCGGAGTCGTTCAGCTGCGTCAGTACTGTCGGAATCCATGGCAAAAATAACAGCACCGACACAGCATATACTATCCAATACGGCTGGTAGATATACTTTAGTACCGTATGCTTTGACGGCAACTGGTGTGTCATATATAAAAGCCACGCTAGATGAGCCAACCAAAATACCGCAGACATATACAGCGTATACATCCCAGCCACGACAAGCGCTCCATAGAGCAACCACCACAATCTTTGCTTCGTCCGCCACGCCTTCACGAGTAACCATGTAGATACGACACCAATCAGCATCACAAGTGCATACATACGAATCTCATAATCATACCGCAACATAAATGGCGCAAACGTGATAAACGGCAACGCAATAAGAGCAATTCGTTTTGAGAAAAGATCCCGAAGGAGAAGTGCCATGACCACGATAGAGGCAGCACCACAAAGCGCACTACTTGCACGTATCATAAGTTCGTTTGTTCCAAATAGTGAAACCCACAATTTCAACATAAGATAATAAAGTGGCGGATGCGCGTCAACCGAAGTTAATGAAATGATTTCTGACACCGGACGTTCAATCAGCATCAATGAATATCCCTCATCAAACCAAACACTCTGCCCGACGCTCACAACTAGAGCGAGAGTAAAGCTAATTGCGGCCGCCAGAGTTAAGTAAATGTACCAGTGACGCTCCAGGAATTTTAGTACACGTCGCGCTTTTGCTTTTGCCTCGCGCCAAAGATCTTTTGCTTTTCCATTTTTCTTAAATACAACGCGGCTATACCACATATAATTCCATACAAAACCAGCTGCAATACCGATTATCTTTGCCACATTGTCAATAATCCATACCTGATTAAAGTCTCCAGGCAATACCTGCGAAAGAAGTCCATGCATTAGTACTATGACGCCACCTTGGACAAACCATATGCTTGCAAGTGTGACCGCGATAAACTGCACAAACTGTTGGCGGTGGCTCCCGTCATCGCTTCCACGAAATACAGCTTTTTTATTTAAACTAAAGCTCGTCAACATCGCAGCAGTCGTTGATACGATATTTGCTGGCAACAATGACACTCCAAATACACTCCGAAGTATATTAAGTACGGCGAAATCAACTATAGTATTGACCACTCCCACTAAAGCAAAGCGTGTCTTTTTTGATTTCGCAGCTTTACTTCGAATGATTCGAGTCGGTAGAGCACGTTTCAAGTAAGAGACAACTGTATCCATGAGTCCTTCTACTATACAACATTTGCCTGGCATTTACCTGACTAGGACAACTCATTGACGTTTCTTCATTTTACTACTGGAAATCCACTTGCTTTTGCAGTATAATCATAAAGCACATCTATCGGGGTGTGGCGCAGTTGATAGCGCGCTCGGTTTGGGACCGAGAGGTCGAAGGTTTGAGTCCTTTCACCCCGACCAGTAGAGATTTCATCTAATTCCGTCATCATATTGTATGGCGGTTTTAGTTTTATAACAGGGGTAGAGTCATCTCCAGCATATAGGTTCGCAATAAACTCATTACATATAGTATCTAAAGTCATGATGTCAGTAGTTTTAAGCATGTTTAACACCTTAGAACGTGTGAGTTCGTAGAACTCTTGCTCAGTTGGTAGTGCAGTATCAAGCTTAGCCAGTTCAGTCTTGTTGCCTGGTATAGCCTCTTCGTCTAGGCGTATCAGCTGTTGGTACTCCTCTAGTTTGCCCTCATGGTACTTCTTGTAATCAACAGGACTGTTTACTTGAAACTCTTGGTAACGTGCATACTGTTGTTCGTTATTCTTTTGTGACTGCTTAGCCTCAGCAAGTTTACGGTTCAGGATAGCCCTATCAGAAGCTATACGCTGTTCTAGGCTGTTTATGTACATACGGTATGCTTGTTCACTCTTTTTAGTTAGGTGACGCAGTTGCCACTCTATACCTGCTAGAACGTATTTACCACGAATGCTCTTAGATAGCTTGATGTTGAGATTTTTCTGCTCAGCTGTATTGTGTCGCAAACAAGCCTTGTTACGGCAGTAGAAACTTATAACCCACTTGCCAGTATTCTTACCACGTTTAATAGGCGTGTGTTGAAACCTCATAGCGTTATCGCAGTAATCACAAATAACTTTATTGTGTAGCAGTCCATAATCTAGGCGTTGTGAACGGTTAGTCTTTACGCTTGTAGTTTTACCAAAGTCTTTAGCAATATCCGCATTCAGTTGTATGTATTCATCTGCTGTTATGAGAGGCTTAAAGTTATACAGGTCTACTAGGTTTGCGAGGTTGTCACCGTATTTGTACAAGCCACTGTAGAACGAATCTTCAAAGATATTGCCGACCATATTCTTGGTAACTTTTACTAACTTAGGCTTATCATCTTGGTCTTTCCGTTCGGTTAGTTTGGCACTGTTTAAGAACTCTGCAATATCTATATTGCTCATGCCACCGTATAGCCTCATATCTACAGCCTTACGGAGTATATTCCAGTTATATTCATCAGGTATAAAGTACCCTGTAACAGAGTCTACATAGTAACCCTTTTTAACTACACCATTATATTTACCCTCTACGATATTGCCGACAGTACCACGCTTAACATCAACTGCTAGCTTGTCGGAGTATTGCTTAGATGTAGCAAACAATATACCTAACATCATCTTGCCATTAGGCGAATTATCGAACTGATACGTAACAAAAGCAAGGTCTTGAATCTCCTCATGGTCAATCATTTCGATGACTTCACCAGCTTCTTTCATATTGCGAGATAGACGGTCAGGAGACCACGAGATAAGCCCATGGTATTTACCAGTCTTATAGCCTAGTAGTAGCCTGTCAAAGATAGGGCGATTACCCGAAGTTTTAGCAGAGGCACTTTCTACAAATATATCCTCTTCACGAATCACTACTTCAAGGCGGTTAGCTAGTTTTAGACATTCTGCACGTTGGTCATCGAGTGAACGTACTTGCTTAGCCTCATCGTCTGTAGACTTACGCAGGTACACAGCATAACGGCGTTTCTCTTTTGGTAGTATCTTTTTAGCACCCTCAGTTGTTGCAGAGAAGTAGTTAAGTAGGTCATTGACGCTACGTTCGCTACTGCCAAAGGCTTTATTACGGTAATCAGATGTATATACGTGCTGTTCTTGTACACTTGCAAGCTCAGCCTCATCAGCTAGAATCTTAGTGCGTTTTTTGCGGTTAGTTGTACCTTTAGTCATATAACAATTCCTACTAATAGTGTACAAAATATGTGAGATAATGTAAACTATTGTTATATGAAAAGTGAACTACCAGAATATCTAACCTTGCCAGAAGTAGTGAAGATATTAAAGGTACACCCCAACACCCTACGCAACTGGGATAAAGACGGCACACTTAAGGCTATGCGCATAGGTAAACGCAATATACGGCGCTGGAAGAAGTCCGATGTTCTAAAGTTTATCGAAGTTAACCAGTAGACCACTAGAATACCCCAACATTGCCAGAATCACCCCTGAGCCTGAATCGAATTAGGCGTTTTTATTGCCGAAATGGATAGAGAGTCACCTTTTAATTTTGGACGTGTGTTTTTCATTTTTGCTCAGGGGTGAGAAATTGCAAAACAGGATGTATTAAGTACTTTTGTTGTACAATTGTAATTGTCTAGGTTATACACAAAGAATGGTGTGAGTTCTCACACGTAGTTGAGCTATAAATGCGGCAACTCGTGAAAGACTCAGGAGCTCAGCTCTTTGTGTTTGGCCTAGACAACCTAGCGAGTTGTCGCTTTTTATTTAAGGAGTCAAAACAAATGAGTAAAAAACTAAGCATCAAACCCGTACACCTAGTAGTTATAGGATTAACTATTCTTGTATTAGGTATTCTGATACCATCTTTCTTCATTGACCCATCTAGCACTATTGGCTTGTCTCTGATTATGGGTTCAATTATCTTACTATCTGCTTATACGTTTTTTGCAGTTAATGTAGTTAAGTCAAATGGTAAAAAGTCAATTAAATGGCTAGTGATACCAGTTTTACTAGTCCTGCTAGTATCTGGCGGATTCTTTACCTACAGCAAGTATCAGCAGCACCTAAACAATAAGATTTATAGCGTTAGCGACACTATAAAGCTCTCTGGCTTTAATTTTAAAGTTACTGACGTAGCCTATAACGAAATTCCGATAGACACCAAAGGCATTAACCTGTCAGACCGCAAGGACTGCTCTGTAGTGTCAGAAGATGATAAGCATGATTGCGACTGGTATAACTGGCCTCGGCGAAACGCACAAAACTACATAAATGAGTACACGAGGGCAACTATAAATTATGAGGTAGTGGCTAACGAATCTATGGACGGCAAAGATTTAAATATTGAAGTATTGCCAGATAGTGGACGAAAAATCACACACAACACAGGCTCCGATTCTAATGATGAAACATTCTCATGGGCATGGGTATTAAATCTAGATTACACAGCTAATCCTAAAAGTGATTTTGGTGGTGCGTTAAACAAGGGACTAACACGAAAGGGCACAATTGGTGTTGACCTACAGAATACAGAACAGACCATAGACCTTAAAATTAGCTATAAAGGTGAAACACGCTTAGTACGCATAAGCCGATAATAGGATATTTAGACATAACCAAAAACTGCTAGTTTCCGCCGATTTTACAGGGGTAAAAGTATAGATTTTATGTTCTTATTGTTATGGTATGCTTATAGCTGTCTAATTTACCCAGAAGCAAGGGGTTACCACCCATAGCTTGATGTCATTTATGCAGGAGTTGGAAGTGCATCTGCCAGAATCTTAGCACCCTTAGTTCTGTTACACTTCCAGCAAAGAGATTGTAGATTTGCCTCAATAGTTATACCACCCTTGGACACAGGCATTATGTGGTCAATCTCTAGCAATAAATGAGCTTCCTTTTCTTTAGATATTCCACAAAACATACAGGTGTACTTGTCTCGTACTAAAATGTTCTCCCTGAGTCGTGGGGTCATGAGCTGACGTTGATACTTTGCAGATTTTCTATATGCTATTAGGTCGTTCAGGAACTCTGCAAAATCTTCTAAACGCTCTTCATCTAATATGATTGAGTTGCTGTATGACTTCCTGTTAGTTGGTGAAGTGTAGTTAAATGCATACCACATATAGTAATTCTTCTCGAACTTAGGCAACTTGCGTGAGCCTAGCTTTTTCATCGTCATAGATTGGAATATATAAGCACCCCTATACATATGCTTTTGTATGTATTCCATGAGTTCGTTATATTCGTCTGTCAGAATATCGTGAGTCTGGTTTATGGTGTTATATTTTTGCAGAATAGATTCAATAATCTGCATTGTGGATTCGTCAATTTTAGTGTTCTTGAAGAAGTATTTGATTATATATTTATAGACATCAAGTTGTGAGTTCTTGTAAACGGTTAAAGTACTGTTACGTACATTCCCCGTTGTAAGTAGTTGCTGTTGTGAACGTATATAATCACGAGTCTCATCCATAAAATTATCAAACTCATTATATTCAACAATCTTCTCTGCTAGCTTTTCTTTGACAGATAGAAAATCAGGTGTTTTGTAGTACGCTAAAGTCTTAAAAAGGTATACCAGATAGTAGATGCCCACAGCTACCATGAATATAAATAGCGGAATAAGTATCGTGAAGGCTGTAATACCAGCAATAAACAACGCTAAAATTGTGTACAACACTGGATGCTTTTTGTAGATTTTTACAAACTTAACTAGGAACTCATGCATGTTATCAAATATTATACCATCGAACGTCAGTAACTATCCTCGTCAATGTATGGAGCTTTTAACTTTTGCTTACGCTAATATTCACGCCATAAAGTAGTACTCCATAAACAGGACTTGGGCTTCTCCGCTTGGCTGCCCCTACGCCACCCCACGTATAGCAAGTAATCAATTGCTCTATTAGGTTCAACATATTTCTCGTTGATAAACTATTTAGATTTCTTTATGTCTAGTTCTTTGAGCTTAGGTCGTTTCTGGCATTTAGATTGAGGTGCATTTAAAATCATCTCACGTCTCTGAACGCTCTTTTTAACCTTGCTGACACTACCAGCTACAGGGGTATTGAACACTCTATTATCCCAGTTAGATGTATCTGTGGGCGATTCTTGAGGCGGTAATTTTATATCACTCATTAACCTCTACTATAGCAAAAAGTCCATGCCTGATACACGCTCAGAACGTACGAGGCTATTAAGTCGTGAGTCTAATGAATCTAGGCTAGTTTTGATACTACCAAAGTTAACTAGCAGGTTATGCAGGCTTTTTAGTATAGGTTCGTTTGAGGACGCAGTACGCCGACCAAGAAGTATTTTCGCTTAAATCCACCATTAAATCATATGGTGGATTTAGCTTTATAACAGATATAAAATTGTCATTTGCTCGGAGGTTCAACACTACCTCACGATAGACTAAATCTTCTTCGACCACATCGGTAACGCTCCCGTTGATTAGTGTGGTCAAAAATAGCCACATAATTATGACTAAATAGACTATTCAAAGGTAATGCCCTACTATGGTCGTAGTATGAATAATAAAAATCAAAAGACTAAAAAGAGATTACCGCTTACCCTTACCATTATCGGAATACTATTAGTAGTCGGTGTTGTTGCTGGCTTAATATTTCGAGATACGATAAAGACCGTTGCAACGGACATACAGACAAATATAGAAAATCAAGGCAAGCCAAAATTTATATTTGATACGGAGAAGCACCCCGATTGGGCAACGGCTGGTAATGTATTTACAAATCTTGATATCACCGATGATTTTCAAGGAAGTAAAGAAGACTTACCTATTTCGGGTATCATCGTAAATCAATGCACGACAGGTAGTAACTGTAATACTCTGGTAGACAAGTGCAAACCGCAAAACAACGGCAACAGTAAGGACTGTAAGCAATTAGCGAAATACACGACAGACACTCATTGTTTCGTATCTCTCTTTTATAACGAACGTAACGTTGACCCTGAACAAGAGGTTGCAAAGTATATTGAGCATAACAACAGTTTTGGCAGTATGACCATCACAGAGGCTGGCGTAAAAAATCTGACGATGAACACGCCTGACGGTAACAAAGAATACAAACTCCACTACTATAATTACGAGAATAAAAGTGCTGAAACCATCAAAAAAGGTAACGCTATTGGCTATATATCGCTCACAAATGGACATATCGACATACGAAGTGTCTGCTCGGAAACTAACCAATTAGATGAAACTTTGCCTATATTATCGGCAATCAGACTAGAAGTATAACAACTTTACCAACAACCCCACCCCTGTTGAGCTATAACTAAACTGTTATATATAATAAAGTCGTCTCACCCCTGTTAGCCAACATTTATAACCGCACTTTGTTGGGCATACAAGAATTACTATTTTTTGACAGCCACAAAAATTTAGGTAGACTGTGCGTTTACACCCATTTTGAAAAACTCACTTCGACAAGGTAGGGGGGCTATTCTTCGGGCTTATGCGACTCGTCGGCTCGTATATTTCGCTCACCACTAGGGTCAACCGAAACTTTGTTTTCCCAATTAGATGTATCTCGTGGCGATGCTTGCGGTGGCACTTCAAAACGAGGAGAGTCAGCACCAAGCATAGCGGTTTCTTTTGGTTGCTCTTGTGGTTGGTTGTCGGTGTCGCTCATATTACCTCTATTTTACATCACGAAATCAGTAGTATCAAAATCTTGAGGCTTCACGATATTGGCAAGTATTCGCTGTAATCGCTCTAGTTTGAACTTATACCTATCGTAGTTCAGCAGTATTTGATACATAGTTTCTAGTTGCGAGGTTCGTTGAGTGTCGGAATCTCTCGACCATATGAGAATTCATAACCAAAAAGAGTCTCCGAGGAGACTCTTTTTGTATACACTAGCACTACCTAATAGTAACGATTCTCGGCGGCAGTAGTCTGCCGTGGACTCGCCACAGACTGAGTCGCCTGCTGATCAATCGATGTGCCATTCGCGTCAATTATCTTCTTGATCTCATTTTGGAGATCCTTTAGACTCATTGCATCTTTTGGTAGAGTCACCTCAACAGGCTTATTGAACGTAGTCTTCAGATTAAGCGTGAGCGACTGTTTTGCGCCGACCGAAGCGGTTGAGGTTGCATTGATTTGTGTCACTGAATGATCCCACTGGTCAAACCACACCTCAACCCTACTGTCTGCTTTCGAATCATCCTGCATGTCGCTACCGTATGCAGCCTCTAGATCATCCTGCGTGATGTCACTTTCAAGACAGTCGACGATCTCTTTAGACACAGGAAGATTCTTGATGGCTTCTCCAAATTTCTTTGCCGCATCCTTGTCGACGTCAATTACATATCCCATCGAACCATTGACCATACCAAGTGATTCCTTTACGAGGATTAGCTTATTGGCTTGATATGCTTTTTTGATATCATTTGCAACTTGCGGGTCGTTCTCTATTTTTTTGGCAACTTTTTGGACACACTCGTATTGAGTTTTTGCGTCTTTATTATACTCTTGCATATCATCTAGTGATATTTTCACCCACTGATTATCAATTTTTTTGATAAGAGGATTGATGGTGTTTGTAATCGTAGTTTTTGCTGTTTTCTTTTCTTGAGCAGTACTTTCAGACCCACCCATTTGATTAATAAACGTATCCACTGTCGTATCTATCGTCTTCGAAAGATTACTCGCGCGGAAGTACACATCTCCATTTGGGGCATACATAGCCTCTCCCTCGAATGGGATCTTGGTATTATCTTTCAATCGGATAGAGCCAGTGGCCTTAATATTCGATCCGCTTGACTTGCTACCCTTTGTATCAAGCGATATATCGAAACCAACCTCATTGCTGTATTTGTACGAAACAGTTCCTGTGAGTGTCGCCGTATTGGCAGTCACGGCATTAATAAGTCCGTCTGCTATGACCTTGTCAGGATTCTGATACCAAAAAGCATACACAGCACTCGCACCACCTCCAAGAACGATCAATACTACAGCGATAACCCCAGCAATAATAGGCCATTTCTTGCGCTTCTTTGGCGTCTGTAACGATGAAGCAACATACGTAGCTGGTTGCACAGAGGGTTGGAGGCTGGAGGAATCAGATACATCTACTCCACTCTCGCCAACAAGCTGGGATTCGATTTCAGCCAGCGAACGTTCACGCTCTATGTCCCTACCGAGATCAGTCTGCGGAGAGCTACTATTTACTGACTGTGTATCATCATCTTTAAGTTCTCTGTCATCCGGCATATATACTATCCTTAAACTATTCTTATAATATTAGTTATGTTTAATTTACCACAAATAACGAGGATGAGTACAGTATTCATCTACAAACAACTAGATATCAATACATTTATATTTGCAAAATAATACATTAGAGACTAAACTAACGAAGGTTTATGTCACGAAATGATGAAAATATACAAAAAATCGAGCAATCGATCGATCAATTCCGTCAAGTTATTAACGGTATTCGGAAACACAATCTCCTCGATCCGACGTTTAGCCGGACTCAGTTTGAGATAATTACCTCAATTAGTGACAATCCAGGGCAAACTACATCAAATCTTGCTACCCAACTACACGTCACCCGCGGATCGATCACCCAAACGGTCGATACTCTCGTGCGAAGAGATCTGGTGGCGCGGACAGTCGATGCATATGATCGTAGGATTGTACGACTTGATCTTACGGAAGCTGGCCGCAGCTATGCGCAGGCAGCCCGCGCCGCACAAGACTCTTGGATGGCAAGTCTCGTTAGTCACTTGACTCAAGATGAAGTCAAGAAGACCCTCGAGGCATTCGACACGCTACATACAACACTGCTTAACAACAGAGCCGCTATCAAAGAATCGCCAACGAAAGAATCAGCATCATGACACCCCCAGCTAAACTCACAAAAATTGGAGTTAACCTTCAGCAAGCCATGACGGCAATCGAATCGTTTGATGCTCAACAAAAAAAAGCTGATGGTCAGCCAACACTCCATATCACAAACATGGGGCATGTCATCTCAACAGCATATGAGCAACTTCGGAATGCTTCTGAAAATGCTGAAGACCATCTCCTCCTTCAGCGTGCCGCAAGACGCTTCTTTGTGCGCAATATCTCCTTCACTTCAAAACAACTCACTCCGAAACTTGCCGAAGAATTAACAATCGAGCTCACGCAAGCAGAGTACTTAGCGAACAATACGACAAAACTCACCACCATAGAGTCTATTAGCCACTTAACCGAAGAGTTGCATAGTGCCTACTGGAACATACTTCAACGCCCGACAGCTCCCGCAAAGGACACGCTACGCCAATGGACATTTGACCTTATGTCAGTTCGGGCTGAACAAGCATATAACCCTCCAGTTCGACCGATGAACTTCGCGCACTTCGCACATGCCTACTATGCCAACCATATTGCGGTGGCTGATTATATCGTTAACGACGAAAAAATCAGCCCTGATCTTTTCCAGATTGTTATTTATATTGCCATTCATCGAGCATTACTAAAGTCAGATGACGCTAATATCCGCAGTCTTCTGCTTGACCTCTACCAGATCAAACCAGGCGACACTGAACGATTCATCACCTTCAATAAGCAGTGCGATACACTCTTTTCACTAAAAACAGTCGATCGCGTCACACGAGTCGTCAGTAGGAATGGTGCGCATCTGCGTATCATGAAGATTGCATTCTTCGATGAAAATCCAGTATCAAACACGGCAAGCATCTCAAAGCGAGCCCACATCCTCAGCGCCATAGAGCAGCGTATTGACGAAACTTACAGACTCACCAAAGCAAAGCTCAATTCTGGCATCGTAAAGAGTATCGTCTTCCTCCTCATCACCAAGGCACTGATCGGACTTGCAGTTGAAATCCCGTATGACCTTGCTGTTTATAGCACCATCCTTATCGCACCGCTTCTCATCAACTTATTCTTCCCTGCAGTCTTTATCGCAATCTCAACACTCACGCTCAAAATGCCAGGAGCACACAATACGAAGGCGATCGTCGACGCAATCGACGAAATGCTCTATGACACTGACGAAAACCAGCACCTCCGCTACAGCTTCCGAAACTTCTCCCAAAGCAAACAGCCCGTTACATTCAATATAATGTACGGTATTATGTTTGTCGTAGGAGTGGGCCTCATGGTAAATAGACTCATGGCACTTGATTTTAATATCGTGCAGGGAGGTATATTTATACTCTTTCTCTCAACTGCAGCATTCCTAGGGTATCGCCTCTCGCTGCAAATCAAAGAACTTGAACTTGTTTCGGGTGGGCAAAATATCATTGCACTTATACGAGATTTTCTCTATACGCCGTTCATCTTTATCGGTCATCAGATTTCATTTCGTTATGCCAAAGTAAATATTGTCGCACGAGTACTCGATACGATTATTGAGCTCCCCCTAAAGACGACTCTTCGCCTTATTCGCCAGTGGACAGCGTTCCTCAATGGTAAAAAAGAGGAAATGCTTTAACTATCCTTTACGGTACCCTTTGTCGTCGTCTTCCGCTCCTGTACGCTGGCGCTGATCTATCGCTTCAAGATACTGCGACACTTGCTGAAGATACTGATTTGTCGCTTGAAATTGTGATTTAAGATTTTCGAGATCGAACATAAGGCGATCGATTTTATCAACATCATGAGAAACGTCCTGTAGGCTTCTCGTCACGACGTCGAGCTGCGGAATGATTCGCGACAACTGCTGGATCTCTTGCTGCGATTTATCTAGATCATTCGTTCGCTGCTCAATCTTTTGAACGTCGTCACGGATACGTGAAATATCATTCTTCAGATCATTAAGCCCGTCGCGAACCGCTCTTTGTACATCGTCTCTTGTAATATCTGCCATGTTTATCTCCTTACGCTATAGTAGGTGCTTCAAAATAATACTCTGTTTGCCCAGTTTCAAGCATCGACTGGAGGCGAACATACCCTGGCCTTTCGCCAGATTTGCGCCCAATCTCAGAAATTGCAATCCAAGCATAGTCTTCGATACCCTTTTCTGGCACAATTGCCAGCTCATCTCGTTGAATCTCTGCATAAAAGAAGAAATGAAACCTATCTAAAAAACCATGCTTCTCCGGCACATACGATACGCTAAAAAAGCGCGCATGTTCCCGTGATACTTCGATGCCAATCTCCTCATACGTTTCACGAAGAGCTGCAACAAATGGAGACTCCCCTGCATCAATGACACCACCTGGAAACGTCCAGTACGCTTTGTAGTCATCTTTTACCATCAGCACACTGTCGCCATCTCGTAGTACCATCGCCGCGCTCGAGCGCTTTGTCGGTAATCCGTTATACCAGTTACGGTCTTGTTCAACGGTATACTTTGCACCCATAAAACTTATTTCGCAAACTCAATCGCGCGAGTCTCGCGAATGACATTAACTTTAATCGTACCTGGGTATTGCATCGTACTTTCAATCTTCGTTGCAATGTCACGTGCTAGCTTAATAGCATTCAAATCATCAATATGCTTAGGGCTTACAATTACTCGAATCTCACGACCTGCGCTGATCGCATACGCTTTATCAATACCGTCAAAGCTCTTTGCAACATTTTCAAGGTCGCGCATACGCTCAACAAAATTCTCAGCACTGATATTTCGAGCACCGGGTCGAGCGGCAGATAAAGCATCACACACGCGAACGATAAGTGCTTCAGGAGTGGTCGCCTCGATGTCATCATGGTGCGCTTCGATCGCATGGACAATATCATCACTCATGCCATACTTACGCGCAAGTTCAGCACCGATATGATGATGTTTACCCTCAATCTTATGCGTTACGGCCTTGCCCACGTCGTGCAGTAGTGTTGCGATTTTTGTCGTTCGAACATTTGCGCCAATCTCTTCTGCAATCAAACCTGCCATATGCGCCATTTCTGTACTATGCATGAGGACATTTTGTCCGTAGCTCGTACGGAACTTTAACTCACCAAGAAGTCTTACCATCTCTTTTGGAATACCTGCAACCCCAACTTCACGAACGGCATCTTCGCCTGCGCGAGTGATGTCTTTGTCGATTTGCTTTTCAGCTTTTGCAACTACCTCCTCGATACGCCCTGGATGAATTCGCCCATCTTTCATAAGCAGCTCAAGTGTCTGTCGAGCGATCTGACGACGAATTGGATCAAAACTCGAAAGGATAATCATACCAGGCGTATCGTCAACAAGAATATCAACACCCGTAGCTCGCTGTAGAGCTTGAATATTTCGCCCCTCTTTACCAATAATCCGCCCCTTCATCTCTTCGTCAGTTAACTTAATTGCGGTTACTGTTCGCTCCGCAGTTACTTCCGAACTCATACGCTCCATCGCTGTAAGAATAATTGTCTGGGCGCGCTCTTCTGCATCATCCATCGCGTCTTTTTGCAGCTTATTTACAAGACCTACGAGATCATCCTTTATGTCCCGTTCTGTCATCTTCATAAGCTTGTCGGCAGCATCAGCCTTCTTAAGGCCTGCAATTTTCTCTAATTTCTCTTGCTGCCTACTGCGAATATCCCGAACATCCGTCTTCAGTTCTTCAACCTCATCCTCTTGCTTGCGCAGCTTGTCGGTTCGTCGATCAATTTCATCAAGTTTTTTATCGAGACTCACTTCGCGATCTGCAAGACGCTGTTCAGTTTTTTTCCATTCTCGACGGCGCTCATTTTCAAGCTCGAGAGCTTCGTCTTTCGCCTTCAAGACAATATCGCCCGCTTTTATTTTCGCCTTAGCGATCTCTTGCTCGGCCTTATTCTTTCCAGCTGCCTGACGTCGCTTCTCATAAACAACCGTTCCGCCAATACCAAAAATAGCCCCAAGTACTGCGGCAATAATACCCTCTATCATGATCGTGTCCTTTCTTTGCCTAGCTGTATGTCGTCCGAAAGGTTGTGTGAAATTCAGTCACTTCAGTACGCAACTTCTGTCAGTCAATAGTAAGCTATGCAGGTGTTTCAAAAAATTTTCAGAGTCTTACTCAGTAATGTTATGTAAGACTCCTTCCATTGTAGCCCTCGACAGTCATGATGTGCAAGCGCTATTTGCGCGGCTTTGTGATTGTCGCAGCACTTCCGTATTCAGGCAAGACAATCTTGTCATCTTCTCCAAGGTTCAATCGCTGCAAAGCAACTTCTTTCCAATCAGTTCCAGTCACACCAACAATAGGCACCGTCTGCACGGAAGCGATGGTATTCAAGACAGTTATCCCTATGCGAAGTCCCGTAAAGCTACCAGGGCCCTTAAACACTCCCAGCCCTGAGATGTCGGTTATTTTGCCGTCTGTTTTACCAAGACACTCTTCTATATAACCAAGAAGGCCTTTTGCTAGCCCTCTTTCAGCCTGCCACTCGTATTCACTGCTCTGTCCATCCTTATAGATAGTGATGCGACAAACGGGAGTTGATGTGTCGAGAAGTAGAATCATAGAATCTCCCCTTTCAGCAGATCACTTCGTGATCCCCCCGCCTTTATATCGACACTCCGGCTCGTTTCAGTTGGGCTCGTAAACCGCAGCGAAAGCCGATCATCAGGAAGCACTCCGCTCACGATATCCGCCCATTCAACTACCGTGACTGTTTTATCATCCTCGATCGATTCTTGGAGATCTTGCTTCATCACCCCGGCATCATGTAACCGATAAAAATCATAGTGTACCATACGAATACTCTCAGTGTTTTCATACGTACGACTGATCGTAAAGCTGGGACTCTGAACAACCTCATCAATACCCATGCCGATCGCCAGCCCTTTAGTAAATGTTGTCTTGCCAGCACCAACATCCCCGATCAACTCAATCACTTCACCGCCACGAAGAATTCGACCTAGCTGTTGGCCAAATTCTTTCATCGCTACCTCAGTAGTAATCTGCTTCATAATAAGTACTTATTATACCATAGAGCCTGTGGATATCTTTTGCTCATAAACAGTCTAGCCTATTTACAACAACTCATTTACAATAGAGCGTAAGCGTTATGCGTATATCTGATGGAACAGTAGAAAAACTTCTGACTCAAAGCGGTCGTGTATCGAGCGAGCAGATTGCCACCCTCAAAGAAGAGGGTCTTAAGTCTAATCGCCCACTGCAAGATCTAGCGGTTGAAGATGAACTATTCGATGAAAAAACTCTAACGAAATTATTCGCTGAGTATGCAGACATACCCTACATAGAACTTGACCCGCATGATATCCCCAGTGATGTTCTCGATAAGATCCCAGAACACATTGCCAGGCAGTACAATGCGGTCCTCTTTCGCATAGATAGCGATGGACTCCATCACCTCGCAATGGACGACCCTGACGATGTACAGGCGGTCGACTTCATCGAAAAGCAAATCGGAGAAAAAGTTCGCACCTATATCGCGTCACACAACAACATCCTAGCAGCGCTTGATAATTATCGCGGCGATGTCGACAAGGAGCTCAACGATGTTATCGACATTCAGCGAGAAGACAATACCGCTAATGAAAATGTTAGTGACGAAGACGTTGCCGAAAACTCCCCGATCGCCCAAACAATCAACCTCCTTCTTGAATATGCGATTCGAAGTAGTGCAAGTGACATTCATATTGAACCACGTGAAGAATTCGTGCAGATTCGCTATCGAATTGATGGCGTACTCAAGGAAGTAAATCGTCTTCCACGTAATGTTCATGCTGCCCTTGTGAGCCGTATCAAAATTCTCTCCAATCTCAAGATCGATGAACGACGCGTGCCTCAAGATGGACGCTTCAAGGTAAAAGTTGCCGGTAAGCAGTATGCCCTTCGTGTCAGTACATTACCGATCGCAGATGGCGAAAAGGTAGTTATGCGTATTCTCGATGAGTCAAATCAAGCAGTTACGCTTGATCAACTAGGCTACTGGGGACACTCCCTGTCCACACTAAGCGAAGCAATTACCGAGCCAAATGGTATGGTACTTGTCACTGGACCTACCGGCTCAGGTAAATCCACAAGCCTCTTTAGCGTTCTTTCGCTCCTCAACCAACCAGATGTTAATATCTCTACTGTCGAAGACCCAGTTGAATACAAGATACCAGGAGTCAACCAAACTCAGACAAACAGTAAAGCGGGTATGACATTTGCTAGTGGATTACGCGCATTACTCCGTCAAGATCCAAACATCATCATGGTTGGAGAGATCCGAGACGGCGAGACGGCAAACCTTGGCGTTCAGGCTGCACTGACAGGACACCTTGTTTTCAGTACGCTACACACAAATAACGCAGCAACCTGTCTCCCTCGTTTGCTCGATATGGATATCGAACCATTCCTTATTGCAAGTACTGTTCGCGCAGTCGTAGGTCAACGCCTTGTACGTCGACTCGACAAGACAACTCGTGTCGCCTACGCACCAACCGAAGAAGAGCAGCAAGCCATCGTCCATCTCTTCAACTTGCGTGACGGTCAAGACTTCCATTATATTCATGAGCTTGAAAAGCAAGCTGCAGCACAAGGCGTTGGCGGCAATGCTCCGCTCAGTACCGACGAAAACGGCATCCTTACTCTCTATAAACCAGGTGAGTCAGAAGATAATACTGGCAAACACGACGGCTACAAGGGTCGCATCGGCATCTACGAGGTTCTGAGCAATACAAACAGTATTCAAAAACTTATCACCAGCAATGCAACAAGTAACGAAATACAAAAACAAGCTATTGCTGAAGGCATGTTAACGATGCAAACCGATGGACTTATAAAAGCACTCCGCGGCGAGACAACAATCGAAGAGATTATACGAGTAACCAAGGAATAGCATGCCAAAATTTAAATACGTCGCAACCTCGAATAATGACTCAAGCAAAACAGTCACCGGCACACTCGATGCACCTGATGAAGCAGCAGTCGTTGCTGCTCTTAAAAAGCAACGCATACAACCGCTTCGAGTTACTATTGACGGCTCACGATCTTCGTCATTCGGAAAACTATTTGGTGGCGGTAAAGTGAAATCCGATGACTTAGTTATCTTCACAAGGCAACTCAGTGCCATGGTTGGTGCTGGAGTGCCACTCCTTCGTGCTCTCAACTCACTAGAGCAGCACGCAGAAAGCCCTGCACTCAAATCAATTCTCGTAGCAGTCATCAAAGATGTCGAAGGGGGCGCCCCACTCGCGGATGCACTCGAAAAACATCCTAACACCTTCAGCGATGTATACATCAACATGGTTCGCGCAGGAGAAGCTGCAGGTATTCTCGATGATATCCTCAAGCGCCTTGCACTTCAACAGGAGAAAAATGCAAGTATTCGCAAAAAAGTAAAAAGTGCAATGGCCTACCCTATGGTACTTATGGTAATAACAGTAGTGGCATTTTTCGGCCTTATGCTCTTTGTTATCCCGCAAATCGGTAAAATCCTCTTAGATCTTGGAGGCCCAGACGCTGAGCTTCCGCTCCTTACAAAAATCATGCTCGGTATTAGCGCATTTAGCCTCCAATGGTGGTATATACTGATACCGGCTATCGTTGGAGGCGTTTTTTTGCTACTTCGCTACATAAAAACCCCGATCGGAAAAAGACACTTTCATAGACTCGTTCTTAAGGTGCCAGCCGTCAATACAATCATTAAGAAGGTTGTTATAGCTAGATTTGCGCGAACATTCTCCTCTCTCAATGGTGCAGGCGTATCGATCCTCGAGACACTCACCGTCACAAGCCGCGCACTAGGCAACGTAATCTATGAAGACGCACTCATTGAAGCAATTGAGAAAGTAAAAAACGGCCAGCAGCTCTCTCAGGTTCTTGAGCAGGACGATTTATTCCCTGCGATTGTTCCGCAAATGCTTGCAGTCGGAGAAGAAACCGGCCAAACAGATGTCGTTTTACTGAAAGTTGCCGATTTTTTCGAAGAGGAAGTAGATACATCTATCAATAGTCTCAGCTCTATCATCGAGCCAGTTATGATCGTGATTATGGGCAGTGCAGTAGGACTTATTGCTGCAAGCGTCATGGGCCCAATCGCTAGCCTATCGCAGAACATTAAAGGCTAGGCACAAGCACAAGCGGCATGGTATACTAACAACAAATCAATAGTGGGCATCATGAGTAAATTATTCTATAGAGACAAACCAATTATCGGACTTGATATTAGCAGTACGGACATGAAGGTCATGTCTATCGACCTGAAAAGAAAAGCTGTATCAGGCTATGGAACGATCGATCTTGACCCATTACGCATTAAAAAAGCGTTTGACGAAGAAGATGATTACCTCACGGAAAATCTCCATAACCTTCTCGAGTCTAAGCTCGTTGGTGAACTGCAAAGTGATCAGGTTGTGCTTGGCATACCTACCTCACGAACGTTTTCTCGTACATTCACCCTTCCTGTAAGCGCGGAGAGCACTCTCAAGGATGCCGTTTCGATCGAAGTCGGACAGTACATTCCTATTCCACTCTCACTACTCTACGTTGATTATGAAATTATCGAGCGCAATGAAAAGCAGCTCACAGTCGTCATGAGTGCAGTACCGAAGCGACTGATAGACAATACAATCGCAGCATGTGAGGCCGCAGGCCTGACCGTCAACATGGTAGAGCCAGCTATCAATGCTGTCGCCCGAGTTCTAAAGCTTACAGAAGAAGGTCATCTTCCGACAGTCATCGTCGATATTGGCGCCGCAAATACAGATATCGCCGTACTTGATGGATCAGTACGTGTTACCGGAGGTATTGCCACTGGAGGTAATACGTTTACACTCGATATCGCAAAAAAGCTAAGCGTCACACTAGAAAATGCGCATCAGCTCAAGGTACTCAATGGTCTTGCTCCAGGAGCTCGACAAGAAAAGCTTACAGCAGCACTCCGTCCGTCACTACGTGGCATCATCACAGAAACAAGAAAAGTTATCCGCTACTACAACGAGCGTCTCAGCAATGATCGTCGTCTTGAGCAAGTGCTCGTCGTAGGCAGCGGAAGCAATATTCCTGGTATCGGCGAGTACTTTACTAACGAACTCGTTATGCCTGCACGCACCGCAAATCCTTGGCAAGAACTTGACTTCGGAGAACTCCCTCAGCCTGCTAAGCAATTTCGCTCACGCTACATCAGTGTTGCTGGGCTTTCAAATGTAGAGAAAGGAGCGATGTGGCAATGATAAATCTACTTCCCGAAAGCCAAAAGAATGAACTTCGCTCAGCACGCGCAAATGTCGTACTTCTTCGCTATAACATTATTACTATAGTGGCGATTATATTACTCGGGCTCTTCTGTGCACTCTTTTATGTCATCCTCTCATCCGATAAAAATACCGCAATAGTTCAAAATGAACAAAGCTCAGCAGAATCAAAAAAATACAGCGACACGCGTAAACAAGCTGATATGTTTAAAAAAGATTTAGCTCTTGCAAGCAAGATTTTTAGCAAAGAAGTGAATTATACAGATACCATCTTTGCTATCGCTAGTGTTCTTCCACAAGGAGTAGTCCTTGATAGTCTAGATCTGAATGCAAATTCATTTGGAAATGAAACAGTCTTTACGGCTCACGCAAAAGATCAAGCGAGCGTCACACGACTCAAAGATAGTTTCCAAAAATCTAAGGAACATTTTGAAAATGCCCACTTCCAAACTATTAGCGATACAAACGCACAGAATGGTAACAACAATGGAGACAAGGCGTATCCTATAACGGTTAATATTAGCGTCAAGATTAAAAAGGTGACACAGTAATGTTAAAAAAACAAATAAATGGCCTCACCGCAAGTAAACTAAAATACATTCTTGCTATCGGTATCCTCGTATGGGTTCTCGTCGGTGCAACTGGCTTTTGGTTCTTTAGAGGACAACTCAACGTCTATGCAAAAGAGGTAAAAGTAGCTTCCGACAAAGCAAACAAAAGTGGTAAAGATGTCGATGACCTCAAGCGATTAGAGCAATATCTTGCTGATAACAAGGTGACCGTTGATCGAGCGCGTGCAATCACATCAGAGGCAGGAACAACATACAATTACCAAGATATAATATATCAAGACATTAATGCCTACGCAGCAAAGACTGGTGTAAAAGTAGCAAGCTACACATTTTCAGACATAGCGGCAGCAGCAGGAACTGCAGGAACAGCTACAGCGACAACTCCAGCACCAGCTGCAAACCCAACCGGCTCGGCTGCATCGGGGATAAAGTCTACCACTGCATCGATCACACTAGCTGGCGAAAATAAGTATGAAAACATTATGAATTTTATCCATTATATTGAAAATAATCTAACAAAAATGCAACTATCGGGAGTTTCACTCAGTAAAGGCAAGGAGGGAAACAATATCACCGTAAGTGCACTCACAATAGAGGTATATTTAAAATAATGAACACTTCCGTCTCTTCACTTATTAAGCCAATCAGCTCCGCTATCGTACGATATCATTCAACACTTTTTATTGTGTTTATCGTAGGACTTCTCAGTGTTGCTGTTTTCTTACTCTCACTCCTACTGGCTCAAGACAGTAGTGATACCAGCGCCTCGGACCAATCGGTTGCGCAAACATATGCATTCCAAAAAGATAAAACAATAACAAAAGTTAATGAGCTACGGAGTAGTTCAGAGCAAACACAGCCACTTGAGCTGCCTAAAGATCGCCGCAATAACCCCTTTGTTGAGTAGTTCGCCGTAAACGTCTATACTAATAGTATGCTAATTCCTGGGTCAGAACTTATTAATACACCTGTCATGAGCCTACAGACAGGTGCCGAGCTTGCTACAACTCACACAGCAGTGATAAATCCGCATAAGCTCACCGTAGAAGCTTATGTACTTTCCGGCCCGACGCTCGACTCAGAAGTCTCCCTGCTCAGAACTCTCGATATCCGAGAGATTGGCGCAATCGGTATGATCATCGACTCAAGCGATGAATTCATCACACCAGGTGATGTTATCAAGCTTGATGACATCTACGCGCTACACTTTACACTAGAAAACAAACTCGTACTCAATGAGAAGCGACATAAAGTCGGTAAAGTAATAGACTATACTGTAGATGTCGACAACTTCTCAATCGAACAGTTAAACGTTAGGCGACCACTCCTAAAGAGCTTTAACGACGACGAGTTGATTATTCATCGAAGCCAGATCATTGAAATCACCGATGATGCCATCGTCATCAAAGAAATGGAAGTAGCACCTATGCCTACATTAAGTCAAAAAAGCTTTGCTAATCCATTTCGCGGTACGACTCCTCAAGCTGAAGGCATTGATGTGTCGCAAGACGAGTAAACATATTTTGCGCCTTATTCTTCGTCCACTTTTGCTAACGCCTTTTTAATCTGATCGTAGGAAAAACCTTGCCTAGCCAAGTACTGCATCAGCTTCTGAGGATCGTCATACCTCCGAGCTTTCTTTGCGATCACCTTCTGTATCTCATCCTCATCAGAACGATCTGACTCGGCAAGATATACCTCGATAACACTTCTTGACACACCTTTGGCTTGAAGTTCAGCCTGAAGTTTTCGGCTACTAGCGCCTTTGGTGAGGCTTCGGTTATCGATCCAGTATCGAGTAAACTTCGCATCATCAACATACCCCTTCGCTAAAAGCCGTTCAAAAACTCGCACTGTGAGAGCTTCGCTCACACCAGGTTTAATACGCATTTCTCCCGACCGACGATCTTTTACTTTCTGATCCCGTGTTTTTCGGTAGAGGTAGTCTCGTACTTCTTTTGCACTATGCGGCCGCATCAAACAATACTCGAGTGCTCTCGCGTAGAGTTTGCCAAATTGGCTTTCGCATTCTAGTTCGACTAGCTCTTGTTCGGTGTACTCTTTTCCAACCCTAATCCCAAGATCAGCATATTGAAAAATGTCGAGAGAAAATCGATATATACCATCAACCATAACATTGACACGATTTTTATCTTTTTGCTGCGCTGTGATGGCGGTTATTTTCATCGCACCACGTTAGAGCCAAGCTTATGCCTCGGCTTCTGCAACCTTTGCGCGAACTCTCTCGTCAATCTCTGCGAGTACCTCGGGGTTTTCTTTGAGGTAGATTTTTGTTGCCTCACGTCCCTGTCCGATCTTAGCGTCTGCATAGTCAAACCACGCGCCAGCCTTACCGACAATACCGTGCAGCACCGCGAGATCAAGCACGTCACCTGTCTTGCTAATACCTTCGTTATACATGATGTCAAACTCAGCTACTCGGAAAGGAGGAGCGATCTTGTTCTTGACCACCTTTACTTTCGTACGGTTACCGATAATATCTTCACCGGCTTTGATCTGCCCCGTACGACGAATATCAAGACGGACTGATGCGTAGAACTTTAGCGCATTACCACCTGTCGTTGTCTCGGGATTACCAAACATTACGCCAATCTTCATGCGAATTTGATTGATAAAAATAACTGTCGTTTTAGACTTATTGATAATTCCTGTGAGCTTACGGAGCGCCTGGCTCATGAGTCGAGCCTGAAGGCCCATATGGCTATCTCCCATGTCGCCATCAATCTCTGCTTGCGGAACCAGTGCTGCCACCGAGTCAACCACTACAAGATCAACTGCGTTTGATCGTACCAATGTTTCAGCGATTTCAAGCGCCTGCTCACCGTTGTCCGGCTGAGAAACGAGAAGATTGTCTGTATCAACACCAAGCTTACGGGCATATGCAGGATCAAGTGCGTGCTCTGCGTCGATAAATGCTGCCGTGCCGCCTTGCTTCTGAATCTCTGCGATCGCGTGAAGTGTCAGCGTCGTCTTGCCTGAACTTTCCGGTCCGTAGATCTCTATGATACGACCCTTAGGGTAGCCGCCGCCAAGCGCCAGATCAAGACTCAGTGCTCCACTACTAACAAGTTCAACATCAACAGTCTTCGTATCTCCCAGGCGTCGAATTGCACCATCACCAAACTGCTTATTAATCTGTTCCTGAGCGAGTCCCAGCGCCTTTAACTTACCTTCGCTGGTCGTTGATTTTTCGGCCATTTCTGCTTTTTCAGTCTTCTTCGCCATAGCGTCTCCCTCTCTTAATTCTTGTTCTATTATACACTATTTCTCTCCTTGCGTCTGCTTACTCCCGAGCATATACACACTCCAAGCCACTGCTTTTTTGGTTGATTTTTGCTATACTATAAACAAATGAGCCAAACCAACTCTCGGCATCTATCTGGTTTTACTATTATTGAGCTAATGGTTGTTATTGTCGTTATCGCCGCCGCAAGCATTCTCTTCTTTGTTCAGAAGCAAAATATCGACACTGCCAATCAAGATGAGCGCCGTAAGGTAGCCATAAATGCAATGTACTACAACCTTGAGGAGGTTTTTCATCCAGCAAACGGATTTTACCCTTCATCTATCAGCGCCGATAATCTAAAAGCAATGGACCCTGCTCTTTTCACTGACTCAAATGGCATCACTCCAGCGGATGCAAAGGAGTTTACAAACCTTACTGAAGAGGAGAAGGCAAACTATCTCGCTATTGCCGGTGGGCTACCGAGCTATGAATATAGCTATACACCAACTAATTGCGATAATGACGGTAAATGTAAAGGCTATACTCTTCGGGTTGCTCTGGCGAACGAAGCAGAATACGTCAAAAAAAGTCGCCATAACTAGGCGACTTTTTAGATTAACGTTAATGAACTCGTAGGCTATAGGCCAGTAACGGGTCTGCCGTTCTTGAAATTCTCTACCGCATTGTTCAACACAGCAATCTGTTGCTTAGGATTTGAGACATAATAAAATCTATACGTCGTCTCCTCGCCCTCTGTACTGAGCCGTATCGAGCCATAATTAAGCATACTTTGCAGTATTCCATTCTGTCGAAAGCTCGCGTCCTCAATACTACCCAAGCTTACTGTCTGTTCATGCTTAGCGAAAAGGCTTGTTTGAATCTCCTGGATAACACTTTCGTTTGTAAGAAAAAACTTATTCTGCAGATACACCCAGACGACGACATACCCACCAATAATAAATAAAATCATCAACATAATCGCTGGCAGAATCACCTCCGAAACGTCCGGTAGTCCTGTGTTCTTGGCCAATTCTGGATATGCGCCAAGTCCAACTGCTGTCACCATAACCAAAAAGGCAGACAAACCTACTGGCGCAAGTAACCCAATAGGATGACGACGCACGCTATTGACGACATACTCACCTTCACTAAGATTCAGATACGGGTATCTCCTAACGGAATCCTGGTGTTTTGCAGCAACTTCAGCCGAAACCTCTGGAGCTACAGGGTCGATCGCCCGAGACATATGCACAACCGCCGGAGTTGGTTGCGGCGGTGCTGATGGCGCGACTGATGGACTAGGGCTCACTGGAGGATGCGCATAGAGCGGACGGCCTTGTGCATCATAGGCGACAGGTTGCGGCGGTGCTGATTCTGGATTAGGAGTAACTGGTGGCTGCTGTGGATTCATATAGTACTATTATATCAAGCTTCTGCTTCATATACGGTAACATCAGGATGTGTTTTTCCAAGATGTTCATACCCCTTTCGGGTAACACGACGGCCGCGAGGAGTTCGTTCGATAAACCCTATTTGCAACAAATATGGCTCATAGAAATCTTCGATAGTAGTCGCCTCATCCCCCGTTAATGCAGCAATCGTGTTAAGCCCGACAGGATTATTTCCATAGTTCTCGATCATACTCGAGAGAAGGTTACGATCAGCCGGATCAAGTCCTAATTCATCGATTTCAAGCATTGCGAGCGCCTCCGTCGTCGTCACTGTATCGATAATCCCATCACCGTTAACATCAGCATAATCACGGACTCGTTTTAGGAGTCTGTTGGCGATACGAGGTGTCAATCGAGCTCGCGTCGAAAGCATACTTGCCGCCTCGTCATGAATCTGGCTCTCCAAAATCGATGAAGCTCGTGCAACAATTCGCCCAATTTCATCTGAGGTATAAAACTCCAATCGATGAATAAGTCCAAAACGGTCTCGAAGTGGCGCGGCCAGTGCGCCTGTTCGTGTCGTTGCGCCAATAACAGTAAATTTCGGTAGATCGAGTCGTACACTGCGAGCAGCCGGGCCTTTACCGATAACAATATCGAGCTTAAAGTCCTCCATGGCACTATAAAGTACTTCTTCGACCGTGCGACTAAGTCTATGGATTTCATCGATAAAAAGCACATCGCCATCAGTAAGGTTAGTAAGGATACTCGCGAGATCTCCTGCACGCTCAATTGCCGGTCCAGCCGTAACCCGAATATTAGTACCCATTTCATTCGCAATGACCGTTGCCATTGTCGTCTTACCAAGGCCAGGAGGACCATAGAGAAGCACGTGGTCAATTGGCTCGCTGCGTTTTTTCGCTGCATCAATCGCAAGCTTAAGGTTGCGTTTTAGCCGCTCCTGTCCGATATAATCATCGAAACTTTGAGGACGTAAAGTGACCTCGATCTGCTGCTCATCGGAGTCATCATCAGAAATACTTGTATCAACTATTCGCTCGACTGCCATATCTATTACTTAGTATATCAAGTTGCGCTCTATCTCCTAGCGCTCATTAGCCTTTCAGCGCCTGTGTGACACGATCCGCCGTTGATAGTTCGGTTGAGACACCTTCAAGCGCTTTGCTCGCATCGTTGAGATTATATCCAAGCGCCATCAATGCCTCAAGCGCTTCATCACTATGCTCAATAGCCTGACTAATCCCTGTAGAGGTCTTGTTGTCGTAGTATAGCGGCATGCCGACTTTATCCGATAAATCCACGACTACTCGTTCGGCGGTCTTCTTGCCGACGCCGCTCGCTTTTGTGATGTAGGTTGCATCATTATTTGCGATAGCATTACGGACTGTCTCACTCTCACCAAGGCCGAGTATAGCGAGCGCTGCTTTTGGTCCAACCCCTTGAACAGTAATGAGAAGCTCAAATAACTTCTTGGCGGCGAGCGTAGAAAACCCAAAAAGATCTTGTGATTGCTCTCGAATATGGTGATACGTATAAAACTTCACCTCTTCGCCAAGCACTGCATGCTCATAATCACCAAGCGGCGTCTGAATTTCATACCCCACTCCATGAACATCTACAATTACTGAGTTGTTAAATTTTTCGGCAACACTACCGTACACATGCGCAATCATTTAGTTATTCCTCTGACTATTTCCGTTATTTGCGCCTGGGGCGGTTGAGCCAGACGCCGTGACCGTATGCGGAACCGATGATGATGAGCTAGTGTAGGCCGATGTGTCTTCAGGAGTGAATTCAGCAGTAATTGTATGCGGGCCGACAGTAAGCGAACTAGTGGTAAATGAAGCGCTTCCGCCACTTGCTGTCACAACGCTCAGTGTTGAGCCTCCATCTTTAAATGTTACCGTGCCTTTCACTGCCGATGTGAGCAGTGCGCTAAAGGTAACAGACGTACCAAGCGTTGAGCTGCCAGACGGCGATGAGGTAACGCTAATTTTTGTTGCGACCGGGGTAGATTCTTCAGATTCAGTATCTTCTTCTCGATCTTTCTTTTCCTCTGTTTTGTTTTCAGTTGGCTTGACCGAGCAAGACGAAGAGGGAAGACTTGTCGAGATAAAATATTCGGTGCGTGTTTTTCCTGCAACTGCAGCATCCGCGAGACTACCGTCTGCACAGATATTCTTTTGAACGATACCTCGCGCCATAGGAAAGTCAGTTGAGCTCACGTCAGCAAGCACCTTGCCCATTGCCTTTGTCCAGATTGGGCCAGCCATTCCAGCGCCACCGTTTGTCATTGTCGTATTGTCATTATTGCCAACCCATACACCTATCGCAATCTGCGGAGTATAGCCAATTGTCCATGCGTCACGAGAATCATCAGTCGTCCCAGTCTTTACAGCAGCCTTAATAGTTTTGTAGTTCTTGCCATAGACAGTCAGTGAATTACCAAACACAGCACTACGAGAGCTGTTATCGGAAAGTATATTCGAAATAAGGTACGCACCTTGTTCACTTATAGCCTGGCTACTATCATTCTTTGCGACAAACACCTTGTCATTATATTTACTATTTATGCCCTTAATAGTTGATGTATTATAACGCTGACCAGCATTGGCGAATCCGGAGTAGGCGCTCGTCATCTCGAGTAGAGGCACTTCAGCTGAACCGAGTGCTAGCGGGAGTCCGTACTCTTTTTTGCTATCAAGAGTTGTTATACCCATTCGCTTTGCTGCATCGATAGATTTATCAATCCCAAGCTGCTGCATGACTTTTATGGACGGGATATTGAGCGACCAATTAAGCGCATTTCGTACTGTCACATCACCCCTAAACCTTCGGTCAGCATTCTGTGGTGCATAGCCACCAAACTCCGAGGCAGTCGGCTTAGTATCTTTTAGGATTGTTGCAGGCGTAATAATACCATCTGCTAACGCCTGGGCGTAATAAAGTGGCTTAAAACTACTCCCCGGCTGACGAGCAGTTGTTACCATATTTACTTTGCCGAACTTTTCATCTGACCAGTCATAGCTACCGACCAGCCCACGAATTTCACCAGTCGTTGGATCAATTGCAACTGCACTTGCATTACTGCCGCCGCCACGTCGAATCGTATTCATATTTCCAGCAACACTCTCTTGTAGCTGCCCCTGCAGTCCAGCATCGAGAGTTGTCGTTACCTGATAGCCACTACGCGTTACCTTTTCCTCGCCATACTTTTTATACAGCTCATTCATAACCATTTCCGTAAAGTGTGGCGCCTTACTGCTCTCGCTTGGTGACTTTACCTCAGCATAGACCAACTCTTCGCCGAGTGCTGCATTCTTTTCTGCTTCAGTAATAAATCCATTCGCAACCATCCGTTTCAGTACCGTTCCTTGTCGCTCCTTGGCATACTCAGGATTACCACTGATCGGCGAGTACGCACTTGGCGCCGGAAGAACCCCAATCAACATAGCACTCTCCGCTAAGCTCAGCTCCGCTGGAGATTTGTTGAAATATGTTTTTGCTGCGTCTTGTATCCCAAAAGAGTTCTCGCCGAAATACACCGAGTTTAAATACATACTTAAAATCTCATCTTTCGAGTATGTACGTTCGATCGCAATTGCAATTGATAGCTCCTGAAATTTACGGAGATAATTCTTATCACTTGAAAGTAGCGTGTTCTTAGCGAGCTGCTGCGTCAATGTCGAACCACCAAATGATTTACCACCCGCGATAAAGTTCGCGTATACCGCACCCAACATACTTCCTAGTGAAAAACCGTCATGCTTGTAAAAGTTTTTATCTTCACTGGCGATCAGGGCTTTTTGCGTTGACGGAGCAATCTTATCGAGTCCAATTAACTCGCGGTGCTTCGCGCGCCCCTGACTATATATCTCAGTCTTTCCATCATTTGCGTACAACACAATACCCGTATTATTGCGATTCATTAGTCGTTCTTTGTTTGAAATGTCACGCGCAAAATATAGATATGTTGCAAGGGGAATAATAATTAAAATAACAAGTATCGGAACGACAATAACGGCAATTTTTTTCTTGAGACTCATCTCGCGCCACCAGCGAAATCCGCGACGTGCCTCACGTTTTGCCTGACGCACTGGAGTCACGGGCTTTGTGTATTTACCTTTACGAATCATTGTTTCTCTATTATAGCAAAAATCCCTGAAATAAGACTGAGAGTCCACCCCCTAACCTGAGCCAATAATCATCAGGATTCAGCGCAAAATAGTCACCGTTCAAAGGAGTAGTACCATATAATGACATATCCCTGTACACTAGAACCATGAATACTCTTGACACCTTCGGCTGGAATAATGAGCGCAAGCAGAACTGGGAAGCTTTAGAAGCTCCTCAGTTCTCACCAGCGCGCATCATTGCTGACTACGGTCGTCAGTATAAAGTCGCGCTACCAGAAGAATGTACCGCACAGCTTTCAGGCGCCTTAACTCATAAACTAACCGCAAATGATATGCCAAAAATTGGCGACTGGGTAGCTGTCGAGCTAGCCGACAATCAACCCCCGATTATTCAAGCAGTGCTCCCACGATCAAGCGAAATCGTTCGTGGTCACGTAGGGAGGCAGCTTGATAAGCAAGTTATTGCCGCAAATGTCGACCTCGCTTTCATTATGCAGCCACTCGATCACGACTTCAGTCCAGAGCGTCTAGAGCGGTATATTTTTCAACTCTCGTCTCAAAATATTCGCGCAGTGATCCTGCTCAATAAAGCAGACAAAGCTCGCAATATAGAAGAAAAAAAACAGCAGCTCAAAGGTCTTGATACCGAGCTTGTCGTTATGAGCGCACTACACGATACCGACCTTTCGACCGTAGAGTCATTCATTACACCAGGAAAAACAATTGTAATCTTAGGCTCATCAGGTGCTGGAAAATCAACACTGACAAATAAGCTTATAGGTCAAGAGCGTCAAGCAACTCAAGCCATTCGCGAGCGCGACTCTAAAGGCCGACATACTACCGTCCATCGTGAGCTATTTGTACTACCAACTGGTGGTATGATTATTGATACGCCAGGTATCCGCGAACTACAGCTCTGGGGTAGCGTAGATGACCTCGAGCTGTCATTCCCAGAAATATTCGAAGCCGCAAGGCATTGCCATTTTAGAAACTGTTCCCATGATAGCGAAGCTGGCTGCGCCATAAAAGCAGGGCTGGAAAACGGAACAATTGATAAAAAGCGTTACCATGTGTATTGCAATTTTAAACAAGAGCTACAGAAGCTAGAAGATCGCCGTGGCTTTATAGAAAAACGTCGATTTGAACAAACAAAAGAGTCAGCAAAGCGACGACAGCGAAGACTACTCAGAAATGCCGAGGGCAGAGAGCGTAATGATCATCGCTACGAAAAGTAAAAATAATCCCGCATAGTAGCGGGATTATTTTGTATAGTTGAACTATTTTTTAGATTTCGGCGATGTTTCCTCGCCCTCAATTGATATATGAGGTACGATTCGATCAAGCCACTTCGGCAACCACCATGCACTTTTTCCGAGTAGCGTCATCACTGACGGTACGATCGTCATGCGAACAACAAAGGCATCAATCAAAATACCGACCGCCAATCCAAAGCCTATCGTCTGGATTGTTGCATCATGATTTGTTATAAAGCCTGCAAAAATTGCCACCATAATCGCTCCGGCTGCAGCAACTACTTTACTGCCAAGCCCAAACCCACTTATAACTGCTTTTTTTGCATCACCTGTTCGTTGATATGCTTCGTGCATACTCGATACGAGGAAGAATTCGTAATCCATAGCAAGGCCAAACAATATGCCAATAGCAATGATTGGAATAAAGCTCACGATAGGGCCTGGCGCATCAGCAATACCGAACCAACCCCACTGGAAAACTGCCACCATCGCTCCAAACATTGCAAGAACAGAAAGGAGAAATCCGAGTGTTGCTTTGATCGGAACTAGGATTGAGCGAAACGCAACGACAAGTAGTACGAGCGATAGGCCAACGACGACCGCAAGGTACTCTGGTAATGCAGACGAGAGTTTCGCATTGATATCACCCTGTAAGGCAGTCGATCCTGTGACTGCGAAACTGACAGTATCACTTCCCGAAAGATTTTTCATAGTATCTGGCGCTCGAAGGTATTCGATCAAATCAAGTGTCTTCTGATCAGAAGGTGACGAACGCGGTATCACTTGGAGCGCGCCTTTTGTACCATCGTCGGTTACGAGTGCGGGCTGAACCTGCGCAATGTCCTGATTATCCGTAAGCTTATCGGCTATCTTCTTTAGTTGATTATACTTAGCGTACTGCGAAACGGCGCCCTCTATCTGTGCTTCAGCTGCGGCTTTTTTCGATTCGGCAGTAGATTGAGCAGCCGCAATATCCTGTTGCAACAGTGCAGCCTCTTCCATAGTTGTCACCGATGCTGCACGCTGTGCAAATGACGCTTGCTGTTCGGCAATTTTTTGATTCATCTGTGCTATAAGTGGTGCACGTATTGCCTCCTTGTCACTTTCTGATACTGCAGGAAGTCCTTCAACAACAACGAGAAGCGGTCCGTTAAAGCCGGCTCCAAAACCACGGGATAGTAGGTCATATGCCTTTCGCTCAGTTGAGCTAGTCGCCGCATGCTCATCCGTCGGAAGCCCTAGATGGAGTTTTCCAACCGGTAATGCAACAATACCGATAAGTACGATGGCCGCGACAAGAATAGTGATCGGACGGCGAGTGATCGCTTCACCCCACCTGTACCAAATCGTTTTATGACTCACTGTGTGTGCATCGCGCGGACCACGAGCTTGCGCTTTTTCTATCGCTATTTTCGTCTTGCCACGGAAAATGCGGCTACCCGCAAATCCAAGCAATGCCGGTACGAGCGTTACTGCAACGACAGCAGCCACTGCAATTGTCGCCGCCCCTGCAAGTCCCATAGTAGACATAAATGGTATTTGGACGATCGTTAGCGCAGACAACGCAATCACCACAGTAGCAGCAGCAAAGATAACAGCATTGCCAGCAGTAGCAATGGATTTACCTGCCGCCTCTTTATAGCCATACCCTTCGAGGAGGTAACTACGATACTTGCTGATAATAAACAGTGAGTAGTCTATGCCAACAGCGAGCCCAAGCATCACTGCAAGCACTGGTGTTGTTGCGCTAATATCAATTACTTGACCGAGTGAGAACAATCCTGCCATGCTTACACCCACAGCAACAAGCGCCGTTACGATTGGCATACCAGCAGACAGCAAGGATCCGAGTGTCATCGCAAGTACGAGCAGCGCGAGAAGCACACCAGCCGCCTCACCAATACCTAAAATCTCTCCAGGTGCTTTATTGATGATATCTCCACCAACTTCAACCGTGAGGTTATTTGCGCGAGCCAACGAAACCAGTTTTTCGATCGCTTCCGTCGTTTCAGTTGGCACCGATCCGTTTTCATTTTTCAGTTGTACCTGTACATACGCAATCGTCTTATCTTCCGAAATCGCTGATGCGTTCTCAAATGGACTAATCGCTGCCGACACGCCATCAACTTTTTTCACTTCATCTGCAAGTGATGTTATTTGTGGCGTAAAATCTGCGACAGTTTTACCTTCTGGACTAGCGACAACTATTCGACCAGAGCCTTTTCCAGCGTCGGGGAATAACTCCGCCATGCGATCGATAGCTTTTTGCGCTTGAGTACCAGGAATACTAATCGCATTGCTTGTTGGCTTCATATTCATAGCAGCAAGTGAACCGAGTAGTGCCATAACTACCACCCATATCGACACGACCTGCCACTTATGCGTAAACGCATAATTCCCTAGTTTATGTAAAAAGTTTCCCATCTTACTGCTCCTCGCTTTGTTTTTTATCTATATACTGTTCGAACTGCTCCACCTGATCTACCAGCTCTCTCATTGGCTCGACGTAGCGCTTGAAAGTTGGGTGATAATACCGCTTCGTGCCATCACGCTCCTCAACGATAAGCTCCGCCTCACGCAGTATCTTTATATGGTGCGACACTGCTGGACGCGAAAGTTTTGTTAAGTGAGTCAAGTCGCCAACACTCAATCGCACTTCGCGAGCAAGCAAAAGTAATATACCCTGTCTCGTCTCGTCACCGAGTGCATTAAATAATGGCCTAGTTCGCTCAAACACTTCTTTGTCTGGACAGTTTATTGTCGTCATAATTCTATACTACTCCTTTAGTTTAAAAATTTCAACCAATAACTCAATTTCACTAAAAATTGCTATACTAGAAAGATACAAGGAGCTACTATGACGAATCAACTTACAAATTACATTCCAGGTGTATGCAACATCAATCCCGTCGAAATCCGACGTCGCCGACAAGCAGGTCATATCGGCCTCGTGCTATCAGTTGTCGTTATTGTCGGGCTCATTGCACTCCACACCCCATGGTACCTTCGTCTCGTTGCCTTTTTACCGCTCTTCCTATCAGCAACCGGCTATCTACAGGCTCGTCATAAATTCTGCGTCGGGTACGCTAGCGCAGGCATGCAACACGCCGACGATGACAGCGCCGCTCTAAAGATTGACGACGCCTCAATGCGAAAAGCAGACACCCTAAAGGCGCGTATGATCAATCTGCAGGCTTTTCTTATCACAGCCGTCATCACCGGACTGATTGCACTACTTCCACTATAAACACACGAGGCGACTACAGCCCGCGGGACATCAGCGAGTGAGTAATCGCTGCAGCCAGCGCATCAGCGCAGTCATCAGGTTTAGGTACTTCTTTTAGTCCGAGTTGCATTCGTACCATTTCCTGTACCTGTTTTTTATCTGCTTTGCCGTATCCAGTGAGTGTCTGCTTTATTTGCATAGGAGTGTATTCGGAAATCGGTAACCTACCTTTACGCCCGGCGAGCATTGCCACGCCACGAGCATGCGACACGCTCATCGCCGTAGTAACATTCTGTCCAAAAAACAATTTCTCAATCGACATCACGTCCGGTTTAGTTTCTTCGATTATCTCAGTAAGGCCATCGTAGATATCTTCGAGACGGATATCAAGTGGAGTATGGGCAGGCGTCGTGATTACCCCCGCAGTCACCATCTTTGCTTTTCCAGCGACGACATCTACCACGCCAAAACCCAAAATACCCGTACCTGGATCGATGCCAATAATTCTCATTTCTCTAGTATACGTTATTTACGACCAGGCAAGATAGTAGCCATAGCTTTTCGGAGCATCGCTCGCACCTCCTGCCTCCACTCCCATGCAGCATATCCAAACGCCAGAAGCAGGACACCTCCAAGCGCCCACCATCCGACAAATGACGTAACCCCTTGCTTGATCGGCTCAACTGCAAAAGCAGCCGCTGGTACCGCCCTCAAGACGGCATTACGACAGCGATTTGTTGCTGGATTACGCTCGCGACCTTCCCCACAATCAGCCAGACTTGCGTCATCAGCACTGGCGATTTTCTTGCAACGATTTGTTGCTGGATTCCTAAACTGATCATCAGCACAGATTTTTAATGCTGATACCACCGATGCAAGTGAACGACATCTATTCGTCTCCTCACTTCTATATTGCCCTTCTTTACACGGACTTAGCCCACCTACAGTCGCAATGGACCGACATCTGTTTGTTTCTTCGCTGCGATACTGATCTTCACGACAAGGCTTCAGTGTACTCACCACACTGGCACTCCCCATGCCGGGATCAATAGGTGCGAATGTGTTGTCTCCGTCAGGAGAGGGCACGGCCCACTTCCACGATCCGTCACTTGTATCATACGCCCAAGATCGCCCACTGTTCGCCACAGTATCTCCTTTTTCATATGGCGTAACGTTTGATGGATAATCAACCACTCCATACTCATCTTGCAACCATGCCGTACCTGCACTATTTGGCAACGTTACCCTCACTCCATCTTGATTGTGTGAAATAATCGCATAGCCTCTCGCAGGGACGATTCCAGCGATTTGTATGCCTGCACTTGTTGATGTTACTTGGCCTACTTTGAGTCGATAAGCCCCGAGGTTTATAGCAGTAGCTGTTGGATTATACACTTTTACATAATCAAAACACTGCTGACGAAGATCACCCGCAGTACATGGCTGAGGGTTTGTGTGTAACTCGACAATTCGTAATTCTATATCTGCACGAGGCTCATACAAACTACTCGTCAGAAATACTCTACTTGTTACTTTTTTAAAATCTACCGCAAAGACACCCGTCCGACGACTTGACGTAGTGCCTTGTCGCTCATACACACCCTCTTCATTCATCGATTGTATCCGCTCGACAAGTTGCGAACCGTGAAAGACTTCGACAATCACCGATGTCGCGCTCACAAGATTTCCACAACCCCTTATAGGATACACGCCCGCATCGGCGGTATACTCACTTGCGAACGTCACCGAATAACCAGGCAGTATGTAGCCCTTCATTGGAATATTACAGATATCCTCACTATCGTTATCCAGCTGAGACACTCTTATAGTCCAACTATCTACATTAATTGCTCTCGTTGCTGTATTTTTCAGCTCAAGTGCATCAATGGTATTTTTCGACCCAAACTTTATTGCTGTTATAAGCAAGTCATCTGTGGCTGGAATCGCTACTTGCGTTTTAATAGGATCAGACACAGCTTGGGTAGCTGAAAAAGGCGCAGACTCGGAGACTTGTTCTGCTTGCGACGTAGTTGAATCCTTAGGAGTGGAGTCGACGCTCTCAGTAGTTCGAGCCTCCTCATTGTTAGCCTTATCATCTACTATAGGCGTGGGCTGCGGCTCTGCAATGATCGGCTCGGGTGATGGCGCGACACTAGGAGCATTCAGCAATGGAGCTTCAACCAAAAGTGTTTCGTCACTGGCAAACACAGACATAGGCACAAGCGAACAGAGGAGTATCACAATAGCCATGTACTGCATTATCCGTCGCATAGCCCATCCTTTATGCTTACGTTTTATGTCTTATTTATAGCAAGCTGAAACTTGACTTGTCAACACGCAAAAACACCCCCTTAACTTAGAAGGGGGTGTGGTGTTTATCATATAGAGCCCTACTCTAGTTCAACAGTGACATCTGCATTCGTGTGAACATTCACTACATCATCCAAATCATCGAGTGCATCAAGTACTTTTAAAAGTTTTGATGCAGTCTCACTGTCGTCAATCTCAATCTGTCCATTCGCTACATACTGAAGTTCAGCACCCTTTACTTCAAGACCCGCTTCGATGATAGCTGTTCGCACCTTTGCAAGTTCTTTCTGGTCGGTATAAACGATAATCTCACCATCCTCTTCCACAGCATCTTCCGCCCCCGCATCAAGCACTGTCAGGAGAGCATCTTCACCGGTTGCCGCAACTTCGATCACACCCTTTCGCGTAAACTGAAACATCACACTACCGGCGTCTGCAATTCGCCCACCATTTTTGGTAAGCGCATTACGCACTTCAGGGAATGTTCGGTTTTTGTTGTCAGTTGCCGTCTCGATAATAATACCGATACCGCCAGGCCCCATACCCTCATATGAAATCTCTTCTAGTACTGCAGCATTTTTATCACTGACACGATCAATTGCGCGTTGGATATTATTATTTGGCATGTTTGCTTGTTTTGCTTTTTCGATCGCAAGTGCGAGTGCCGAATTCATTGCTGGGTCAACCCCGCCACGGGCAGCAATAGCAATTTGGTTACCGATCTTTGTAAAAACCGCACCTCGTTTTGCATCTTTTGCGCCTTTTTCACGCTTAATTGTCGACCATTTGCTGTGTCCTGACATAGTATTCTCCGCTAGATTTTATAGTGTAATTAGTCTTATTATATCAGATACCCGCCTACTCGACGATGTTGCTCTCGCGCAAGCTATATTTCGTCACTCGCCACATGTAGATGCAAGAGATAATAATAACACCGTAACCAACCACCGCTTGCCATGGTTCAATCATAACTTCCGACAGCGCCCATGGTAACTTTGCTAAATAATCCGCAACTGCGATCATATACTGGAGTAGCCAGTTCGCTGGTAGTCCAATTATACTGGCAAAACTAGGAAAAATCATAGCGCCAACACCCGAAAGAAATGTCAATAGCATCGCGAGCGGTACAAGAGGTAACACGAGCGCATTTGCAAGAACAGCCACCGTACTAAACTGACTAAACGCAAGTACTAGAATCGGCAAAGTTGCGATCTGCGCCGCTATCGTCTCCCCTAAGATCTGACGAACCGTACCGGGCTTTTTGTCACCAAAGAAATATGCCTGGCCGAGAGGCGCAAGGATCATTACACCTGCAAATGCAGTAAAGCTTAATTGCCATCCTAGATCTCCCCAGGCAAAACTTGGATCGATGAGCACCGTGACTGCGGCCGCAAATGACAACAACACGAGTGGGTGAAATTGACGCCCGTAGTACCATGCGAGTAATGACAACCCAGCAACCAAACCTGCTCGAGACATACTCGGACTAGCACCAGTTATAAGCACGAAACTTCCGATCATGCCGCTCGCCGCAAAAGCCGCCAAATACTTTGATACTCGCACAAACAGACGGCGCGCTAGTCGTACTAAAATTGTTAGATTATAGCCGCTCGCAACCACTACATGCGTCAATCCCGCAATCTGTAGTGCCTCATCAAGCTCTGGCGGTAGTGCACGACGCTGCCCTACTAGATAGCCAATACCCAATGCCGCCTGCGGGTCAGGAATTGCTCGTCGAACCATGTCTGCAAACCAATCCCGAACCTGCCTTGCGATGTCACCAGGCTCAGGTCGCTGTACTGTCAGTAGCTTTGCCCGGTAGATTGCAGATGAAAAACTACCAAACCCTTCACTCATTTTCCCATCTACTACAACACGGTCGCCACGCTTAATCTCTGCATCCGTCATAATACTCACCCAAGACTTGCCAGCGATTACATGACCACCGACCTCCAGGTTAGATAAGCGCAGCACTAGCTCACCTCGCCTCCCAGTATCTGCATCTTCACTTACTAGACCCGTCATCGTCACCGCCGAACCGTACAGTTTTTCATACACAACAAGCTGTGACTGTAATACCGAACCACGCCACAATCCGAGAAGCAATCCGCCAACAATGACTAGTAATATAAGATATAAAGAACGACGCCACAGCGCAGTACCAATCATAGCTAGACTAGTAAAAAGCCATGCATAAGGGGCGAACAACGTCTGATCGACGTATCTCGCCATCACGACACCCACAAGGACACAGACACTCGCAATCGCGATTAGCCAAGACGTATGAAGCTTCCTTCGTAGCATCCACCACTGCATATAGTCAGCATACTACACCTCGTCGAAATCAAAAATATCGTATACTATCACTATGAACTCTCTTCAAATCTTTGAAAATAAACAGGACTTAGCAAACGAAGCAGCCAAGCGCGCCGTCGACATACTGCAAGAAGCCACCCTTCAGTATGGCTCGGCAACATGGGTACTTGCTGGCGGTACAACCCCAGAGCTAGCCTACAAAGTTATCGCTACTACCTACCTGGACAGTCTCGACTGGTCAAAAGTAATGTTCGTCATGGGAGATGAACGAATCGCACCACTTACATCTTCAGACAACAACTGGCATGCTGCAGAAGCCGCTCTTCTCCGTCATATTCCCGACGCAACTTTTCTACGTCCAAAAAGCGACCAGTCCGCCGAAGTAGCTCGTGACGATTACATTATGCAGCTAGAGTCACTTCCAAAAAACGCATCTGGCCAACCGCGGCTGGACCTCGTATGGCTCGGTGTTGGCGAAGACGGACACACTCTCTCGTTATTTCCGGGCCATCCTGACTTTACTCAGACAGACCGTCTCGTTATTGCCGTCCATAACTCACCTAAACCACCGTCAAACCGCATATCACTCACACTTCACGCACTTATGAGTGCTGAATATTGTGATATTCTCGCTGCCGGCGAAGGCAAGGCAGACGCTCTTAGCCAGGCACTACAGCCAGACAACCTCTTGCCTATTGCCCAAGCGGCACGTGCTACATCCGCCAGCTGGCTTATCGATACTGCTGCAGCAAGTCGTCTTACGTAGACGGATACGCTTTTTTGATATATTTTAAAATATCCATAAAATCTTGCTTCGTCTGGAAATGCTTTCCCATCGGCACCTTGATGCGATCTGCGCCAAGATGAAGCACAATATAGGCAAACTCAGACTGAGGAATGTATGGATCGTTATCGCCCCATACAACTGCCATCTTTTTCTGGTTTGCTTTTATATCATTCCATAGCCACTTCTCGTCAAAATACCCACTTGCTTTTTCAGTCTCGTCTCCAAGATCCGTATAGCTCGGTGATATCAAAATCGATCCTTTGATCTTTGTTGTTTCTGCGTAGCGCATCGCTGCGACAGCCCCTGAGGAGTAGCCGATAATCACATCGTCTTCACCAATCTTAAGCTCATTTTTCATGTATGGCAGCCAGTACTTAGCACGCGCCGCAGCTGGATCAGGCATCGTTTCAAATACCGTCTCAAATCCGAGCTTCTCGATTTCACGTTTAAGCCATTCAGCCCATGCCGAGCGCCAGTCGTCGCCACCATTGCCATGTATGTAAATAAATCGAGGTTTCATCTTGTCATAGTAGCACGTTCAACAACTTCGCATTTATTTTCCCCAAGAAAAAACGTCGACCGGTAGCGAAAATGTCGACGTTTTTTCTTGGAGGGACCACTGGGGCTTGAACCCAGGACACCCTGCTTAAAAGGCAGGTGCTCTAACCAGCTGAGCTATGGTCCCATAAATATTACTGTGTGTAATGTACTAGCCGGATGGCTTTGTCAACGACAAATAGCCGTAAACTCCTACTAATCTAGCACCTCCAGGGGTCACCTGTCAATATCTAGTGCTTCTCTTTGCTGATTTTAGGAGTCTTTACAAACAAAAGATCCGCAAGGGCGAGTAAAATACCTGCCGTGATAATCCACACTCGATACTCTACCAAAATATCAAACAACCTCTTGCCATCACCTTCGAGGACAAGCGCGCCCCCAAGTGGCTCAAGCATAAATGCGAGCGCAAGGAGCGAAAATACCAGTGCCCCAATTGCCCGCTGCAACTTACTACTATAGGTTGGTCCACTAAAAAGCAGCACTACTGCAGGAAGCAAGATGATAGCAGCAGCAACAACACTACTCAGAGGCGGTGCAACCAACTCGACCCCCGCTTGTTGCACGATAGGCACCACGTCAGGCGTCCACAAACCACTAAGAGTCGCCCCTGCAGTCAACGCAAGACCGAGTACACCAAATCGACGCTTGGTAAAAAAGGTCAACGCAAATAGTACAACGAGTAAGATCAACAAAACAATGGCAACATTCATGCTATTTATTGTACTCCTGTCGTATCGACTTCAAATGTCGCCTTTGAAGAAAGCTGGATATTACTTCGTTCGATTGAACCAGCTGGAAACTCCAACACAAACCGCGCTACTTTCTTCGGCGTAAATCGTGTTTCAGGGTAGCTATCTGGTTGCGCGTCTTTGACAAGATGCACCACCCTCTTCTCGCTATCCAACCACACTATATCAATCGGAAATTTCATATCTTTCATCCAGATAGACCACTTGTCTGATTCTGGAAAAACAAATAAACGACCCTCTGTTTTATCGAGTTTTTCGGTACCAGATAGGCCTTTATCGCGATTTTCTGGCGTGCTAAGAATTTGCACCTGGTATGTACCCCGTCCAATCTGGACAGGTATCTTCTCGGCGGATGCTTGCTGCTGATCGATAAGCACTCTGATGCCCGCCCACGCCATGGCGCCCACAACAGCAATAACAACAAACCACCAGAGGCCGTTGTTACTTCTCATGCGCTCGCATCACAAAAATTGTGTGTCATACGCACTATTATAGCAGTTATGCTCTATGCGCCGACTTTATCTTTTTTATTGCGGCGTTTTGCATTCATCTCGACATATTCTATAACAGCCGTTGCTACATCTCTTTTCGTCACTTTTTCAACCCCAAAGCCAGGGCTTGCGTTCACCTCAAGCACGAGCGGTCCTCGATCGCTACGCATCATATCGACACCTGCAATATTCAGTCCCATTGCCTTAGCAGCTTTCACTGCAGTGCGACGCTCCTCTTCAGTCAGCTTAATGACCACTCCCTCACCACCCTTATGTAAATTTGAGCGAAAATCATCATCCAGGCTCTGTCGCTTCATACTTGCAACAACACGACTACCAACAACAAACGCACGAATATCCGTCCCAGCTGATTCTTTGACAAACTCTTGAAGCAGGATATTCGTCCCATCTTCATTTGAAAGATAAAAAGCTTGTAGTACCGATTTTGCAGCCTTCTTTGTCTCAGCGAGCACGACACCATTTCCATGTGTACCACGAGCAAGTTTAATAATAATCGGTGTTCCGCCAATCTTTTCCAAAAGATCATCGATGTCAGCTGAATTACGAGACACCACTGTTTTCGGAATCCCTACACCAGCCTTAGCAAGTAACTGCATACTTCTAAGTTTATCTCTCGATCGATTAATCGCAATTGAGCTTGACACGGTATAGACACCCTGCATCTCAAGCTGGCGGACGATCGCAGTGCCATATCGAGTCATATTAGAAGCAATACGAGGAATAATCGCATCAAAAGTACCGAGATCTTCACCTCTATAGCTAACTGTCGGATTATTCTGTTCAATCGACGCATAGCAATCACGATATTTAATAACGCGAACTTCATGACCACGAGCCTTAGCGACCTCTTTGAGACGCTTCGTCGAATAATTGCCAGAACCGTTGGAAAGAATTGCAATTTTCATAATATTATTCCTTTATCTTTAACATATCTTTGGTGGAAATCGTACGGACCCTCTGCAAGTTTTCTATTCAGCTGCTTTGTTCTCGCGTTAGACGGCGATCGTCTAACACCTTTTGAAACATCAACTAAAAACTTACCGCTCATCGTTCTTCGACCGATAAGAATCTTATAGGTACTATTTGTTCGATCCGATAAATTAAACAATGCTCGTATTCTTCTGCCAGCAATCGTAACCGTAAATTGAGTTCTATAGCGAACCTCCGACTGACCATTTGAACTCTTGACCTGCGCAACCGAAAAAACCGTCCGTTTAAAAAGCTTGCCGTTGTAATATGGCGAGCCTTCACCAAATAAAGAAAACCGCAATACTCCATCCCGACCAATCCGAATATTACTTGCCCATATCGCCGAACTATCTGCACCAGTGTCAAGCTTTGCAGGCACATCAACCGCCCGCCTACCGATAGACACACGCTCAACTATACCGACGGTCGTTAACTTTGTCATACGCTAGTCTGCCTCCGTAGTATTAAGCGGATCATGTCTGCGTACAGCGCGGTCTTCTCCTCAACAAATGAACCCGACGATATCTGAGGTCCATTATTTACTTCGAGTAAATAAGATACGCCAGTCTGAGAGTTAATCATCACATCCACGCCCGCAACCTGTATTTGTAGCACCTCGGCTGATCGTCGAGCCATCGCAAGAATGTCTTCACCGATCTGATCAAGTGGAACTACCTCTGCAATTCCACCCTGGGACGTATTATTGAGATGAGATGACCCATCGCCAACCCTACGTATAGCAAGTACAGGCTTATCTGCCATTACTAAAACTCGTAGATCACCGTCGTTAGGAATGAACTCTTGAAGCAAAAAAAAGACGTCCGAATACTGCTCTACAATGGACCGTATCTGTTCAGGAGACGACACGACAAAATTAAGCCGTCCTTTTGAGCCAAAATTATCCTTCAATACAGCCCTCTCTCCGAGCTCGGCAAAACGACGCTCCATCTCCTCAACTGGACCATAAAATGTTCTAGGCCAGTTCCTCACCCCTCCAAACCATGATGCAAATTCTGAACTCAATTTATTATCTGGCAGTAGTCTATTCAAGTAGGTGTCTGTGTAGGAAATATTAAAATACTCACAGTACGCAGTAATCGCATGAGCCTCGACCGCATAAGATCCAATGTGACGGAAGATCACCAAATCGAAGTCACGAATATCGAACCGTTTTTTAGGATGATAAATAGCGATCGACTCCGAATCGAGCTCAAAAAACAATTCCGATATCTCACAATTCTCAACAATCAAATCATCTTCCAATAATTGTCGAACATTACCAGCAAATATATCAGCCAGTTCGAGAGTTCTCTCAGTTTTAGCGCGTGCAATAAGTAAAACCTTTTTCATCTATTCGATTATAACATTTTATTGGGTAAAATTCAAGTTATTATCTGTCGTATCGACGATCTTGTCGACGATCCAGTGGTTATCTTCGTTACGAGCTGATACATACATCTTAAGGCTCGGCGAGGCGTTACATTCATTGAACCAATAGTGGCCCTTACTAGCCTCCACTTGGTGGTCCACGATAAACATATCAATCGCCACAAAACCAGCACCAACTGTTGTTGCAAACCTCTCGGCAAGCGCTACGTAGGACGCATCGACGTCGCCTCGTAATTCATATAATGAAGCACCTTTAGAGACGAGAGTAGCCCCTGATAATATACGCACTTCCCCTATCCCAGGGATATCTTCGCTCATAACAACATCTCCAATAAGGTCTACCGTCCATTGTGGGTATATAGCATCACTCAAGATCAGGTCACGTCGTGTGCTATTTTCTCGTGAGACCAATTGACGCACCGTACTGACTCCATCGCCAATGACTTGAGGGCGTTCTCGTCGCAATACAGACACAACCGCTCCTTCTAGAATCGTAAAGCGATATTCTTCGCCACCAACCTGCTCTTGAATGATTGCAACTGGAGACTCCTGGTAAGCATGCTCTAGCGCCTGAGGCATTATGTCCATCGAATTCACTCCAATCGTGACACCATGCGACTTATAGCTATCGAGCGGCTTCACAACAACCAGTGGATACTGCTTCAAAAAAGCATGCAACTCCTCCATGCCCATTGAGCGATCAACATACATAGTCTTCGGCGTGCGAATACTTAAGCTACTCGCAAGCTCGTAAGATAAACGCTTATTGTCAGAAATCTGGTGAATAAAAGCACTATTCATCGGATAGGCCATTTTTTTGCCCGTCACCCAAACTCGACCGTTCGGAGCGATAATACGTATGACTGACTGGCCACTTATCTTAGCATCTTCTACGATGTAGCCCCGTTCACGTAATCGTGCATACAGACCACCACGTTCGCTTTTTTTAAATATACTCATCTACTCATCGTACTCGATTTCAGGCACCATTGCTACATACTCATGGTTTGTTTGAGCGAAGCAATGCCCTTTAACGCCTCGTGTGGTCCGTTAAGTACTTGGTGGTCGTGCCGTCTTAGTACTAGTCAGCACTATATCGCCAATTACTCAATCTTCTCGCGTACATCAGGCTACAGAATGTCTTACAAAAACTCAAGCAATTGAAAACCCCGCAACATCGAATTGCGGGGTGTGTGCCTGTGTCGGGCTGATCAATTAGAGGGGTTAGTTCGGTCGCCCACGTCTCCTTCGACGCTCTCTTGCCTCCTGAAGCCTGACCTTAGCATCTTCAGCATCCTGCGCACGAGCCGCAGCGAGCGCGCTGGATTCAGCAAAAAAGACGGTCGATCGATGATGCTCGGCGATCGAAGGGCAAATCTCCCGGAGGAGACGAAGCACCTCTGAAAGCTCTTTCTGGAGATGATCACTTCTCGAAGCAATCGATACAACGTACTCCTCGAAAGAAGTTGAATCCTCATGACGACGCCACTTACCCAGCACCCATGACCTCGTATTGACCTCATGCGGAAATGATCGCAGCCCATGCTCTAACGTCAGATACACATGTGTACCTACGCCAAGCGCTTCATTTGCGACGAGCACCCAGGCGGCAGTTCTTTCGCCAGCGCATTCAATCTGCTCAGGCCGAATACTATTGTAGTTAAGCCGCGAGACATATGGGTCTGCTCGCAGTGCCGAAATTACTGACGGCACGATAGCATCGATCTCCTGCCTCAAAGCAGCGATCGAAGGCAGCGGCGTGAATTCTTCGGCATCACGTCGTCTCTGTTCTCGATCTGCGTCAAGTCCAAGCAAATAGGCATTAGTCGGATCCATAGCCCGATCCCTTCACTATGTTCATCTGGCCCTTCCAGACTAAACTATTTAAACATATATTTGCTATTTAATCAATTACTAGAAGTCTTCTGGAAGAATATCTGGATTGATAGATAGTGCAATACGTTCAAACGCATCCTTGCGCTTATCTAGTGCGCCGCTGAGGTTTGCATTCTTGACGACGCCGAAGATTGCGCGCTCAAGCTTGTCTCGCTCTTCGGCACCAAACAATCCTGGCTCACGCTCTAGAAGCGAAGCGAGATGCTCAAGTGTATCCTTGTCAGCTTCAACAAGCCCCTTTGAGCCGAACGTATTGCTCTTTACGGCATCGACAAATGCATTCTTAAGTCCGTTAGAGCCGAATCCTCCTGCAACACCCTGGCCGAGCTTATCAAGCAATCCAGCACTAAATTCTCCAGGCTTCTTCGAGTTAGATTTGAGGCCATCAACAAATGCAGTTCGCAAGAATTCATCTGATGTCTCACTAAGATCCATGATAGTAGAAAGCTTATGGATTGCTCCAACATCTGGTCCAGACGCAATCTTTTTGATTGCCACTTCTCGGATTTCAGGATTATTAGCAATACCGCGCACCTCTGCAATACCGCTTGCCAGCTGGAGTAATTCATCGGATTTGAGATTCTTTACGTCAATCATGAGCTCAAGGTTCTTGAGACCTTCAGAGCGCTCATTCACACGAGTAGAGAGTGCGCTTGCTACTGCACGTGGCTTGCCGCTAGCTAAATCAATACCCGCCGCAACCGCCTGCAGATGGTCGCTATTAGTGATGGCATTAGATAGCTGTCTGTTAACGACATAGTCCGCTGACTGCGCCGCACGAGCGTTCATAGCGATGTCCTGAGAACTCTGCTTAATCTCTTGGTTGTACGACTCATAGAGTCCATTACTGAGGCCGGCTTTTGCGTTTCGCTTCTGAGTTTCGTCAAGTGCATTAATAGCTTGCGCTGACATATCCGCTGCATATGCACTTTCATGTGCAGCACGGGCCATGCGATTGTTGCGACGTCCGACAAATGTCGCTCGTTCACCTGGAACAATCCCCTGATCATCCATCTCATTAAGCCGCTTCGTATAATGCGCCTCTGAGCGCTTTTCGACAGCAGCCTCGTAATCCTTCAGTTTCGCTTCTTTCTCATGCTTCTTGTCATGATCACGAAGGGCATAGTTACGAAGGAATTGACGTCTATTGTATATACCTTTTGCTCGATCTTCCGACGCCTGGCTAAGACGCTGCTTGCGCCTCTCATTAGCCTTGCCTTGACTCCAGTTTCGCGTTCGATCGATAAGCCCCTTGTTTGGATTATTAACAATACCAGCAAGCTTGCCGAGTAGTCCGCCACTGAATTTAATCAGCATAGGCGTAATTACAATTGGCGCCACCTGAACAAACATACCTAGGAGAACAACATTCATATTTGAGGCAGTCTGCACAATGAGACTTCCCGCTAATTGCGAGCCACCAAATATAACCGAAAATATAGGAAAAAGGAGCAACATTGTCATTAGTAAATCTTTCCACTTATCAAACCACTTCTCAGTGTTTGGCAAGAGATATGCAACAAAAGCAAGCGGTGCAACAACAATCAGAATAACAATTATAGCTTGGCGAGCTGCAAGCACTAGGAGTGCCACAAGAACAGCCAATAGTACTCCAAGAAGAAATGGAAGAAGGAGATAAATAAGTCCCGTTACACCCACACCAGCAACACTCGACAGAGCAAGCTTGGCAGCAATTCCACCAGCAACCGCCATCGTTCCACCAGATAATATAAAGCTCGTCATACTATCCCACGAGATAACTTCGTCGTTCGAGGCACTGTTTGCTCCAAGAATATTACCCCTCATGTCGATAAACATCTGCTGTAGTGAATGACCCAGTATATTAGAGATATCGACAGCACCCGCTACGATTACATACGACATATTAACAAGTATCGCCGCGATAATAATTCGAGGCAGCATCTTTTTAAGGCTATAGTTATTGAGACCGCCGCCTGTCACTTGTGAGTAGATGACGATAAGAAATGCTAGTACAAATGCAATATTCGCAAATCCACGCATTACTTCCCACATACGATAAATTGGCGTCGTAGAATCAAATGATAGCGGCTTCACGGTAAGATAATCCTTGAGAAGATCGAAGATAATGTCCATGCCACCAGCGAGAAAGCGCATCGTTGGACAAATCACCCAACCGATTCCCTTAATCGCACAGGCTGTTTTCTCGCCGTCACCCTCATCGAACTGCCCAGTTGTTCCAAATGAACGATCTACAGCCCCACTCTTTGGTTCTAATCCAATTTGTCGAGCTGTTTGTGGATTTGTGTACGTAGAAGGAGGACTAAAAGTAAAGCTCTGATACTGAACCGTCGTTGCGTCGTTGACATTTGTTCCTGGAGGGAAATACATCACCATGGCACTGTTTTGGTCCGGCTGCTTATAGACATACGCACTAGACCCCGCAGGTATACCAGGGATAGACGCTGTCTCTTTTTCATAGCGTTGCCCCTCATAGGTCACAACATCACCGTCCCAAGCAGCATCAACAGCATGGGCTGTTTGAGGAGAAACAGTAATTGCCCATAAGAGGGCCGACATGATAATGACGGCAAGTGCGGTGGCAATTTTACGGAGAGAAAAATCGCCGATTGGATTCAATCGGAACACATCCCACATAGCATCTGTTATTATACTATCTTATCGTTATATAATCAAGTATATTGTAATGATGTGAAAAACACGAGCACTATCGGTAAAAATATAGGACCACCAACAGTGACTATTTGCTCTTTTGCGTCCTCATCAAACGCCAAATCACAAACCCAATTATAAGTAATCCTAAGAAGCCAAACGCCAAAAAGACGATATCTCGCAGGAAGTAAAGAATGGCAAGCGAAGCAGCACTAAGCCCCCACCACAACGCCCAACTTTGCTGCCTCATGGCACCAAATACAAGCAACCCAACATGCTCTACCAAGAACAACAGCGCGTAGCCCCCTCCGCTACCCAAAGCATATAGCGCCGTCGAACCCGTCACCATCGCCATGGCGATGATAATTCGCTGTTGCGTCACCACACTCCTCAAGAATCCAGCAAGAACAATAGTTATTGCCCAGTAGTGTGCATAAAAAACAATATTTAGCTCAGGCAACAACACACCAAGCACGCGCTGCACACCAAGTGTCGCCAAATACACAGCAGCCTCAATGATGCCGTACATTTGTCGTCGATATCCCTCGACAGCCATAATGCCAGCTCCAGCAATAAGCGTCATCGCGGCGGCGATAGGAAGCGGGAAGAATTGCGTTACAATCGCAAATGCAAGGACGACACCTGTCGAAACAAGTAAGATATCCGCGCGCTGCGTGTCGCGTCTTGAATGTAGTGTCCAGTACAGCCCGTAAAATAGCATCGCCGTAATCCATGAAATGCCGATAATCGCCCAGGTCGAATCAAGCCCAAACAATGACCATATTCGCAATCCTGCAACAACCAGAAGAGCATTGCCCAGTGCAACTACAAATGGCTTTTCTTCGATATATGAAGCTACCCACGCAATACCCGCGCAAATCAACAACACTCCAACCCCTTCAGTCCCCGAAAGCCCAAGCGACAGTAGTAATGCGATAACAGTAAAGATAGGGTACGCAACAACTGCGAGACGACGAGCGTTATTCTTCTCTGTCCCGAACAAGCGTGCCTGGCGACGAATCAGTATTGTGATCATTGCCGCAACAAGCAACAATCCACATGTGAGCTGAGTAACCAAAGTCTGCTGCCATATACCGCCAATAATCGTCACACCGATGCTCATTTGCGCTACAGCAAACGCCAGGAATGCTCTATTGTATTGTCGGTCATGTGACTGCACGAAGAGCATAATCATATGAAGTGTCGCTCCAGCACCTCCAATAAAAAGTGGTCGCCAAGCTGCTTCAAGATTGATCATCCAGCTGAGCGCAGTAAGTGCAATCAGCGTCATGATTGACGCAGCAAGTTGAGCATAGACCTGACGCCAAAGGTACGAAGCAAGCAGCATATGAAGCGTCGCGACACCAAATATACCTGCGATATACCCCGAATTGCTGCTCATAAGTGCAAGTAGTAGAGATAGTCCGAGTAAAATCATAGCACTTATCATGACAAACAGCCGCAATGACGTTGATCTCGTGCGCAAGCGATAATACAGCATATGCATGACCCATGCCATACACATAAACAAGATAGCTGTCGCTGCGTACGACCAGACAGGATCAAGCACTTGACGCGTCGTTATGAGCGTCACAAACACCAAAGAAGCCAATCCTACATATCCGTATCGTGCATCTCGCAGACGAAGCGCAGCTGTGAGCCCCGTAAGTCCAATCAATAATAATGCAAACACTGTAAGGAGCGATGAGTGTGCATCGCTTTGCCAAAAAAGCACCGCACCAAGCTGCAAGCCAAACAGACAGCATATCCACCACTGTTCAACGCGACGACGTAGCGTCGTCTGCTTCACTCGTAGCAATGAGTACACCTGCTGTAATGACGCTAGAACAAATGCATACCCACCAAACGTAACAATATGATCACTGAATACACCCCAACCAACCAACAGAAGTGTCGCATGACCCAACCCACGGATCGCAGCTTCATACTCAAGACTCCTTGTCTGAAGCCATGCGACAATATAATGGAGTGTCGCAAGGGCGAATAAAACTTGATAACTAACGATATTCATCTGACTATACACAAATAGGCTCGCAATAAGTACCAATGGCGTCACAAATTGACCCGTTTGTTCAATTGGCTCTCGAAATACCTCTGGCACCCACTGAGGCTTGATACTTCCGAGCAGTCCAGCCCCTATCGAAACAATAATAAGTAGGGCTAATTGCCAAATAATAAACGTACTCACTGTGGCGCCCGCTGCAGCTGCAAGCGATAAAACGAATGCCATCGTGAGATAGGAGACAAGCTGACTTTGCAGCTTTATAGCAGCGACAGAGTATGCGATAAGACCGATAACCGACGTAAGCGCCCAAGCGGCAATAGAACCGATCTCCGTGTAGCTATATAGAGCGAGCCCCGCAAATGGAACCAATGCCAAGCCAGTACCAAGAAAAGCCATGCCCGCTGGACGCAGCCGCTCACTACCGACGTATAGCCCCATACCAACACCGTAAAATACGATGACGATCAACCACACGCCGATCAGCTTCACAATATCAGCAATATCAGTGGCGATAAATGCCACTCCAGCAGCAATCAAAAGAAAACTCGCCATATAGAGTAAGATGTTAAGATTACGAATCGAACGCTGCTCTTTTTGAGTACTCTCATCGAGAGGAGGAGCAGCAACAGTTCGCTCTTCTATTGGAGCTATTTCTTGCGCTTCAGAGGAATTGTTCGTAGGTTCGTCATACAACACAGCTTCTGCATCGTACACTGGGAATTCTCGCGTAGGAGATGATTCAACGACACCATACTTGCCCTGATCAATGAGCGACTGCAATACTTCGCGGTCAAGCTTTGGCTGTGCCATTTCATCTTGAAGCTTTTCGCCAAACGCGCGGTAACCATCCCAATAGCCTCTACCGTACTGATCATCAGATTCGGGTGATTTGGATCGTACCGCAACCGCGATGACGATACCAATAATAATTACAAATAATAAGAATCCCATTGCTACACTCCCTTATGCGTAGCTTAATTCTAACGTATTTGTATAGACTTGCCTACTAAAAGAGGCTACGTTTTTTGGCGCCAGTAAACTGCTCGAGAAGTTCTTTTTGCTTCTTTGATAGTTTCGTTGGCGTATCGACAATAATGCTTACGATGTGCGAACCACGTGATTCACTACGAAGATGCGGCACACCATGCTTTGAAAGCTTAAAATCAGTACCGCTCTGGGTACCAGCAGGCACTTTCATTCGCACTTTGCCGTCAACCGTATCAACGTCGATCTCGGTTCCTAGTGCAGCATCAACCATACTTACATGTTCTTCGCTCAGAATGATATCGCCCTCTCGCGTAAACTTCTTGTGTGCTTTTACACGAATATGGACATACAGATCACCATGCGATCCACCACCGATTGCCTCGCCACGCTCTTTTAGGCGAATCGTCGCTCCATCGTCGATTCCCGCAGGAATCTTAAGTGTAATTGTCTGCTTGCGACGTTCCGTTCCTTTACCGTGACATACTGTACATACTTTTTCGGGTACTTTACCGGCACCATGACACGTCTCGCAGGTAACCGCTTGTTGCATTTGGCCAAATATCGTATTCATTACTCGCACCTGCTGACCAGCACCCTTACAGGTATCACACACTTTCATGCTGTAGCCCGGCTCAACTGTCGTTCCTTTACAGTGAGTACATTCGCTATCAAGATCAAGCTCTATCTCACGCTCATCACCAAATACCGCCTGCTCAAAACTAAGCGTAATACTCGTTTCGACGTCGCGCCCCCGCTTTGGTCCGCGTTGAGATTGCTGACCGCCGCCAAAGAATTGCCCAAAAATATCTCCCAGTCCGCCATCGCCAAAGTCAAAATGAACATTTTGTCCACCAAAGCCTTCAAATGGATTACCGCCAGCACCTCCACCAGATGCGCCGCCGACGCCTGCGTGACCAAACTGGTCATAGCGTTGGCGTTTTTGCTGGTCCTTTAGGACTTCATAGGCTTCATTTATCTCTTTAAACTTCGTCTCATCACCGCCTTCTTTATCGGGGTGATGCTTAACTGCAGCTTTACGAAAAGCCTTTTTAATTTCATCTGCTGATGCCGTTTTACCGACACCCAGTACTTCATAGTAATCGCGCTTGCTCATTACTCTTATTATAATAAATTAGCACTCAATATTCAAGAGTGCTAACAGATTTTACGACCAGCTATTTACATACGCTCGCAACTCATCAAGCTGTAAAATATAGCTCTTTCGAGAATGCGATACAAGGTTCATACGCTCTAGCTTTTTAAGTTCAGTGTTCGTTGTCTCCCTAGAAATACCTAGTGCATTGGCAATTTCCTGCTGTGTAATAGCAATCTTTAATTGGGTATTATATGGCCGCAGCACCACCCCCACGCGGCTCGCCATATATAGAAGTGTATGTGCAATTTTTCCTCCTGCAGTTGGCTGCTCTAGCGCTTCGACGCGTGATAACGTAGACAGTAAAAGTGATGTCACTCGTACCTGCCGAGCATACATGCTCTCTGCATTCTGGTTAAGGTAGTCTGCATAGTCCGCACGCGGCACCATACGCACCATACAGGAAGTAAATGCCTCATGAAAATATTGCGCCTTTTGCGTCAGCCCTAGCGTGAAGCCTATCGGGAAATCTTCATGCTTACAGTCAATCGACACAAGTCTTTCGCATCTATCAACAGTAATGCCATACGTCTTCACAAGCCCCGATTCTATGACATGCACTGCGTCAGGACGCTCGCCTTTTAAAAGAATCGTTTCTCCTTTTTTAAAACTGTGGTACGTATACTTATTGAGAAATTTCTGCAGTGCTTCCATGATGACACCCTAAGCAACAAACGTTGCAATACCTTTCCTTCTAAACAATTCGATTAAGAGACCAAAGCCGACAATCACCGATCCGCCAATCGTCATAGCTACGGAGAATGGATCATTTCGAGGACTCGCATTTGGCTGCAGGAGGCCATCGCCTTCTATGCTCACCTCATCAGCCGCACTCGTCGGAGTAGTATTTGCACGCACAAGCTGCGCAGATGCTCCCTGGTTTTCATGAGCTACGCCACCTGTAAATGGTGCATTACTAGTAGCCGCTCCCTTCGGGGTAAAACCGAAGCGTATCGCAGGGCTTGCCTGCGTCTTTACTGGCTGCATGGCAGAATTTGGAAGAGCGTCAGGTACATCGAGTGGAATGATTGTACCGTTTTCTGTATTAATGCCAAAGCTGCCGTACCATGATCCAAAAACATTGATGAAGAGTACCCCGAACCAATCAGTCAGGCTAAAACTACTCATACTTATATTGAGTACATTTGCTGAAGCAGTTGCATTTCCGGAAGTCGCATTGCCTGCCGAAGTATTTCGCGCTACAGTCGCATCACCAGACTGCGCGTTAAGCTCTATGTTATTTTTGATTGAATTTGTCGTGCTTGCTAGTGTCGGCGATCCTCCACTTGTCGATTGCGTGACACCACTACCAAGTGCCGCTGCAGTGGCACCCATGGGTGCATCGACAATCATCCCTACCCACTTCCCTAGTACATTGACAAATACGAGTAAGCTATTGCTCGCAGTGACCTGCCTACCGGTTAGATTAAGTACCGTTAGGTTTGTACTTGCGGCACCACTTGTCGCATCTCCAGCTGCGGTGTTGTGACGGACATCAGCCTGCCCAGAAGATGCGTTAAGTGCGATAGTGTTGATAATTAACTGCGAATCTTCACTTACGAGCGGTACAGGACTTCCACTCGTTGCCGAACTTGATGCAGCGTTTCATGCAATGAGTTGTGGAATAAAGTCTGGTGAAATCAGAATATCACCATTGAGGTTACCGTAAATATTAATCGTCCCTATAAATGACTTGTTCGCAGCAATGATCGAGTTGATGAGATTCACTACATTCGCCATAGCATGGGCGTCGCCAGAAGTTGCATTACCCGCTGTCGTGTTGTGTGACACGCTTGCATTACCAGAGGTAGCGGAAACAGATATATTATTGTCAATCGAATTCGTCGTCTCAGTATTGATCGCATTCAAAGAAGGAGGAGTACTAAGACTATTAATTACAGGTGAGAGCGTAATATCACCCATAACGTTACCGTATATATCGGAAGTAAAGTGTGCGACACCTGAGGTATCACCCTGTACCGTAGAATGAACCGTATTAATGACCGTCGTACCACCTACCGCGCCACCCGTAGTAGCGTTTCCAGCTGTCGTATTACCTGATACCTGCGAATTACCCGACGTTGCAGTCGAGTTTTGCGTCACGCCAACTCCATTCGATGAGGTCGCTTCCTGCTGAGAGGTAGAGCTCCCTGTCTGACCGGTCTGCCCTGTGTCTTGATCGGGCGTTGACGGTGATGAAGATGACTGCTGCGTCTGTATAGGTGTTTCTATGGCAGGTGCAGGGCTCGAAGGCGCCGGGGCAGTCACCGGCTTTTCATATGATTTCGTTGTAGGGTTATATCCCCATTTTTCACTATCCCAGTGCTGAGTATCTTTATTATAGGTATACGTCGGCTTAACAGGTGCCGCCTCTGATGATTGAGCATCCGGCGTCACTTCCGCTGCCATCACTGATGAAAGCGGAAAACCTCCAGCAATCACCATAGCTCCTGCATAAAGCATAGCTACTCTCATAATCTTTTTAAACTGTTGCATGATGTCGTACCTCCAACGCCTCGCTCATCCATTTGCTGGCGAGTGCGGAAGAATTCTCACACTTCTCCTCCCACTCATCATCCCATTCAGCTATACGTACATACTCTTCGAAATAGTCATCACCAGTGTGTTAATTAAAAATACTCTATTCCGTATCCGTCTTAGCCAAGCAAGCAAGGCTTCTAGAAACATCGTATAGATCTCACAAGCTATTGACATATTTTATATATTTGTTATAATAGTGATTAATTCCTTGTGGATGCAAGGTGGCTGATCGGGAGACCGATCGGACGACATCCGTTTGCCGAGGATTCATCGGCTCAGTAGAAAGGTGTGACGTATGTCCACCAAACCATTTTGTATATATGTTCCCGTCGACAAGATCGTTGTCACCAACGGCCCGAGTCTGGCGCAACTGTACTTATTTGACTCATATCAGTACGAAAATGGCGGCAATGCTACACTGACATTTCTTACTCCTGCGAGTGATAAAACTTTCACGAGAAAGGTCCGTATTTGGAACTTTGTAAGGCAGGACTGGAGTGAAATTTATAGTCGACCAGAGGTAGGTGTGGCGGATGGAGAATCATCGTTCAGCTTCGCTTATTACGGGGAAGATCTTCACTGTTCTTACAACTACAAAACACGTAGAGGGGAGGTGATCATTTCCCACGAAAACCCCGAAGACAACCCTGACGGCAACTAATATACAAGCCCCGCATCATTAAGTTGATGCGGGGCTTGACACATTTCTGCGTACTTAGACGATATTACTTCTCGTCTTTTTTCTCTTCTACAACTTCACCCTCAACAGGCTCATCGTCTTTTTTCTCACCATCCTCAGAAGCAGGTGCGTCTTCTTTGGCAGCTTGTTCATACATCTTTGCACCAATTGGCATGATAGCATCATTGAGCGCTTTCACTGCTGCTTCAAGCTCTTCTTTATCGGCATCGGTATTTTCTTTTACCTTTTTAGCAACTTCGACAGCATCTTTGATAACTTTTACATCATCTTCTGAGATCTTGTCCTTGTACTCGTCAGGCATTTTTTCAGCTTGGTAAATACCGTTCTCTAGTTGATTGCGACTATCAACAGCTTCACGCTTCTTCTTGTCTTCATCAGCGTGCGCTTCGGCTTCTTTTTGTGCCTTTTCGATATCTTCTTTACTCATGTTGCCACTATCTTGGATAGTCACAGAGCTTTCTTTACCAGTACCTTTGTCTTTCGCAGTTACGTTCAAGATACCATTTGCATCAAGACTAAATGTAACTTCAATCTGAGGTACGCCGCGAGGTGCTGGTGCGATACCGTCAAGCACAAAACGTCCAAGTGACTTGTTGTCACTGCTCATTTCACGCTCACCCTGCAGGACATGAATCTCTACCTGTGGCTGGTTATCCGCAGCAGTTGAGAATGTTTCAGATTTGCTGGTCGGAACCGTACTATTGCGGTCGATGAGTTTCGTGGTTACGCCACCCATTGTCTCGATACCAAGTGAAAGTGGAGTGACGTCAAGAAGGAGAACATCTTTTACATCTCCAGCAAGTACACCGCCCTGGATCGCCGCACCAACAGCAACAACTTCATCAGGATTAACACCCTTAAGTGGGTCTTTTCCAAAGATTGACTTTACTTTCTCTACGACAGCTGGCATACGAGTCATACCACCAACAAGGACGATTTCATCGATATCACTTGCCTTAAGATCAGCGTCCTTGAGTGCTTTTTCGACAGGCTCTGCAAGTCGATCGATGAGATCCTTCACAAGATCCTCAAGCTTCGAACGAGTCAATTTGTACTCAAAGTGCTTCGGACCATCTGCATCCGCAGTAATAAACGGCAGGTTGATCTCGTACTCAGGAGTGCTCGAAAGTTCTTTCTTTGCCTTCTCCGCCTCATCCTTGAGACGCTGCATTGCCGCTTTGTCATTTTTCAAATCGATACCTTCTTCATTTTTGAAGACATCAAGGAAGTGGTTAACAATACGATTATCGAAGTCCTCACCACCAAGGTGTGTATCACCGTGTGTTGAGCGAACTTCAAATACGCCGTCGCCTAGCTCAAGTACTGACACGTCAAACGTACCACCACCAAGGTCGAATACAACGATCTTTTCTTCTTTTTTCGTATCAAGACCGTAAGCAAGTGCAGCAGCAGTTGGCTCATTGATGATTCGCTTTACCTCAAGGCCAGCAATCTTACCAGCATCTTTTGTCGCTTGCCTCTGCGAGTCATCGAAGTACGCAGGAACGGTAATAACCGCTTCGGTGACTTTCTCGCCGAGGAAGGCTTCCGCATCTGCTTTGATCTTTGAAAGAATCATCGCCGACACTTCTTCTGGTGAATAATCTTTGCCGCCTAGTTTAACAGCAACTCCATCGCCTTTTTTAACGATCTCATATGGCATGATATCGTGATCTTTTTGAACTTCGTCGTCACTAAACTTACGACCGATGAGTCGCTTAACTCCATAAATTGTATCCTTTGCGTTCGTGACACGCTGACGTTGCGCCACCTGCCCGACGAGTCGATCACCTTTTTTGTTGATAGCGACAACACTTGGTGTTGTTCGATTACCTTCAGCGTTTGCGATCACTTCTGGCTTACCCGCTACCATGTACGCAAATGCGCTGTTTGTGGTACCAAGGTCAATTCCAATAATTTTTCCCATAAATGTATTTACCCTTTCTAATTAGTCATATCTTACTCTAAGAATTCTATATTCATTTTAGCACTCTACTATATAGATTGCCAATACTTTCATTATACATAAATTAGCACTCTCATGTCAAGAGTGCCAATTTATACTTATCAACCCCTATTCGTCTCGCATGTCATTGATAGGATTTCGTCGAATATTACGAAGCAACGGGAAGAGCATTGCCATAAGGCTCGTTATGACAATAAGTCCAAGGACGATAACTATCTCACCTGACCATGGCGTAAACAAGTGGAATGCATTGTTATTATCGACACCAAACGCGAGCTGCGCCTGCACCGTCGCTTCTTTTTGATAAAGAATATCAACCACATACGCGACACCAAGCCCAAGCACCGTTGCAAATATCAGCACGCGAAGAGCAAGAAGTAGCGTGTAGACTGAATAAATAGACGCTATGTCGAGTCGCTTGGCTCCAATCGCTCGAAATACAGCAGTCTCTCGTCGCCCATCAGCTATCACCCGTCCAATCGTCCCCGACATGACAATAACAGCTATCGCGGCCACAATACTTGCAACTATCTGGAATCCTTTTGTGATAGCATGTTTGGCGTCCTCGAGCGCTATACTGTTACTCCCAAAAGACGTAAGCATAAATGGACTCCGTTTGGCGCATTCGCTACTATCAAAACTACATGTCTGCTCTTTTATGAACGCTCTCGCCTGATCCGCTGAGTCAAATTCAGCATAATACGTTTGGAACATTGACTCAGCAAAACCAGCCAAAGAACGTGTTTGCAGTAAGTTGCGTAGTTCGTCGTAATTGGCGGTTTTTTTGAATAAGCCATCAGGAACCGCCCACTGTCCATACAATGATGACGATGCCAGTAGAGTTACGATATCCATAGCAGCTGCAACAGGCTGCGAAGAAGACTGGGCGCCAGAGCCTGGCGTGTCAGGTGCTACGCCAACGACCTGAAGCTTTAGCTTTCGCTGTGCTGGATCGACGTTTTTATTAAAGAGACGCTCAAACTGCTGCTGCTTCTCCGTCGCCTGCTTTTCGGTAGTGCTACGAGAATCTTTGGTAGTAATAGCATCTCCACAGGTATCTACCGCCGGATAACCATACAGCAAACTTGGGGCTGGAATATTTTTATCAGATTTCACTTGAGAAGCAACTCGACGCTGCACTTCAATGCTTGCAATCTTCTCCTGTGACGCGGTATTCCTATAGCAAACATCGATAGATGCGTCCTTAGCGTGTTCCCGGACATACTTCAGTCGCTCTACGCGCTCACTAGCGCTTGCAGTTTTTGCTAGTGGCTCAAGCTTGAGAAGCTCCTGCACGATACTGTACGGTAAGACAACCGGTATAATGTCCTTTTCAAATTCCGTCTTATGACCAGGCGCCATAAACGGATTCGTTAACTGGTCGGGTGAGAGCACGAGTGAATCGCCGATAGGCATACGGCCACTTCTTGAATCAGCATTGTCGAGCTCTTGCTGCTTTCTGCTATCAAATTCCTCTTTTCCATCTTGCATCTGTATGAGATTCCCATCTCGCGGCGCTATGTTCGCACTGCTATAGAAAGCCTTCGCATCGTACTGAAGCGCGAGCGTACGAAACTCTTTTTCGCCTGCCGACGGATACTTGTCCCGAAATTCTTCAATTGCTTGCTTCGCTGCTGGATGCATCATATTAAGATATGGCTCTTGATCATCATACGATGTCACGGGTTGAGGTTCCGACTTAGCATCGTACGTAGCACCCATTTTCTTGGCTTGCTTTACTTTATCAGCGATAATGCCATCATTAATCTGCACTGCTCGAGCTTGGACCTGTTTGTCTTGCATTAGTCCGTTGTTCGCAGGCATCGGCGTACCCGATACTATATATCGAGAACCAAATCCAGCCTGGCTAAATTCCTCGACACTCTTTATTGTGCCTTGAACAACCGATAGCGTTGCAATCATACCGCCAAACAACAACCCTGCCGTCGTCACTGTAATCGCCGTTCTCACGCGGCGTGTACGTAGTTTAGCAAGTGCCAAAATAAGCGTATCGCTAAGTCGTATCATACAATCACCCCGTCTCTCAGTTGAATCTCGCGATCAGCCCGACGAGCAATCTCTTTATCGTGAGTAACAATAACGATCGTAGTTCCAAACTCAGTACGAATTTTTTCAAACAATTCAATAATCGCCTGGCTATTTGCGCTATCTAGATTACCCGTAGGCTCATCTGCAAGAATAATCTTTGGGTTATTAAACAGCGCACGCGCAATTGCCGCTCGCTGCATCTGGCCACCTGATAACTCTTTTGGAAGATGATCAACACGATCTGCAAGACTCACGGCTGTCGCTAATTCAGAAATCCTGTCTTTTCGATCATGTCGTTTGGAGCGCGCAAACATACCAGCAACCTCAAGATTGCGCCCTAACTTCAAGAAAGGCTGCAGATAGAAAAACTGAAATACAAATCCAATCGTCCTCCCGCGAAATTCCGATAACTTTCGGTCGCTCATTTTTGTAAGTACTACGCCATCAACTGTCACCGAACCTGAAGTAGGCTTATCGAGCCCTCCCATCAACTGCAGTAGTGTACTCTTGCCACTCCCGCTCGATCCTGTGAGTGCGATGAATTCTCCCTCGTACACATCCAAACTCACGCCTTTTAGTGCTTCGACTTTTTGCCTCCCAACCTTGTACGACTTAGTGAGCTCCTGGACTGATAGTAGCAACTTCCCTGAATGAGTCGCTTTGGTTGGACCTGCCGTTAGTAGTTTTTCGTGCGCTAAATGGTAATCACGAATTGCCTTTACTGCACCTGTGGCATGGTTATCAAACAAGTCGATAAAGGCTTTGATCTTTTTATCAGATACTTTTTTTGGTCCACCCATAAAGTGTTTTTAGTATATCATATGCGATATGAATAAAACGGCAGAACTACTGTGTTGTTTTGCGCTTAAACAGCCAGGCTGCGACTGGGATCGATACAATTAAAATACCAAGACTCCAGACTATCGACCAGAGGATCGAATCTCCCGCTGGTGTACCCACAAGTAGTGCTCGAATCGCATCTACCATATGGCTTACCGGCTGATTCTCGGCAAATGGCTTTAGCCAAGACGACATACTTTCTGCTGGCACGAACGCAGTACTTGCAAATGTTAGAGGGAAGATGACCACAAATGTTAACCACTGCACGCCCTCCACACTTTTTGCTACCACCCCAACAATTGCAGATAACCACGAGATTGACAGCGTAAATAATGCGAGCAAACCGACAATCGTCAACCATTCGCCGAAATCCGCTGTCGGTCGAAAGCCAATCACCAATCCCGCAAGTAGCATCACGATAGTCGATATGCCGTTACGGAAAAGATCCGATACGACGTGCCCATTGAGGACAGCGAGGTTTGACATAGGGAGTGAACGGAAGCGATCAACAATACCTTTTTGTAAATCATTGCAGATCGCAATTGCTGTCGTAGTCGACCCAAATGCAATCGTCTGTACAATAATTCCCGCCATAAGGAAGTTGACATAACTTCCCCCGCCAGTAGCGATAGCTCCGCCGAATACAGACGTAAATAACACCAAAAACATAATTGGCTGGAAAAATGTACCGAGGAGTTGATCGGTATTACGAATAATGTGCGTACTACTTCTTCTAATCATCACGAGCGAGTCGATGACCGCTAGTACAAATTTTGGACGAGTATCTATCTCAAGTTTGACCGCCATGCTATGCCTTCTCCTCGGAACTATCAGTTTGCTTACCGGTAAGCGACAAGAAAACATCATCAAGCGTCGGCTTATGCACTGCCATGGACTCAAATTTTATATCTTCTTTCGCAAGAATATCGAGTACTTGACGTACGTCAACATTCGTATCCTTGAGGAGCGCAGTCACTGTTCGCTCAGCATCATCAGAGTCAAGTAGCTTCTTGCCCAGTGCTTTTTTCGCTGCCATAAATAGCTTGTCGGAAGCAAAGGTAAGTTCTAGTCGATCCTTGCCAACCTTCGCTTTGAGCTGCTTCGCTGTTCCCTGGGCGATCACTTTCCCTCCATCAATCACAACTATCTGATCAGCAAGTTGGTCAGCTTCCTCAAGATACTGTGTCGTCAAAAGAATAGTTGCGCCATTTTGTTTGAGTTTATTGATGATATCCCACATCGCAATTCGCGAACGTGGATCAAGTCCCGTTGTCGGCTCATCGAGAAAAATGACCGGTGGAGTAGTGATGAGACTAACCGCCAAATCAAGTCGGCGTCGCATACCGCCTGAGTAAGTTTTTGCCGGTCGCCCTGCCGCCTTTACAAGATCGAAGTCTTCTAACAATTCTTCAGCGCGCGCCTTTGCACTCTCTTTGGTCAAGTGGTATAAACGCCCCATCATCACTAAGTTTTCGCGACCAGTAAGCATCTCGTCAACCGCCGCAGATTGACCAGTCAAACCGATAAAACTACGGACGTCATCCGCCTCAGAGCGTACATCATGGCCCTCAATCGATACTGCTCCTGCGTTGAAACCGAGGAGCGTACTTAATATTCGGACTGTCGTCGTCTTACCTGCACCATTTGGCCCTAGCAGCGCAAGCATCGTACCGCGCTCAACGGTAAGGTCTATACCTTTTAGAACTTCTGTATCGCCATACGACTTTACAAGGCCTTCTACTTCGATTACTACGTCTTTTTTCGTCATACCTTTAGTGTACTCTTCTAAAAGGCATGAGAAAAGTTTTTATTGTCGTGTAACTTTTACCATTGCATGTCGGATAGGCTGGCCATTGAGAGTGTACCCTGCCTGCAGCTCTTCTGCGATCACTTCTGTCTCACCCTCAGCATCTTCATCAAACTGAATAGCTTCATGCAACTCTGGATTAAAGACCTCTCCCTTATCTGCCGCAATTCGGGCAACACCGAGAGACTCTAGGGACTTTTCAAGATTCTTGACTAAGCTACCGATACCCTGTGCCCATTTGTTATCTTTTAGCTCTTCAGGAGTATAGGTAACCGCGCGCTCAATATTATCGATCACAGGAAGCAACTTCAGCACAGCGCCTGCTTGTCCGGCAGTACGTGCTGCGGTTTTCTCTGCTTCTACGCGCTTACGGTAGTTTTCAAAATCAGCTCGTGTGCGCTGCAAATCTTGCGTTAATTCACCAACTTGCTGCTCAAGTTCACTACACTCATTATTCTCTTCGTTCACCGTATTATCCTGTTGTGACTTCTTTACCATCATCTTATCCTTTCATCCGATTGCTGTTTTGATCCTTATTCTCAGGCTTGACTCGCTGTGATCTGATCATAAAGATTGCCGCTACTATAATAATGATGCCAACCGCGAATAATCCTATAAATCCCCAGATGAACACCGGTGGAAGCAAAACAAAGAAAAGAAAATCCATACTTCTATAGCACCTCCTCAAGCATTGCTCCTGCATGACGGACAAGGCGCATCACCTTGCCGTAGCTCTGTCTTGTCGGCCCAAGCACTCCTATATAACTGCGGTCGCTGTACGGAGAGCGAAATCGACTAATGATCAGCGTCGCTCCGCTTGTTTTACCAATAGGGTTTTCCGCACCGATAAAGACATTAAGCGGTTCATTTGGTGCAGCTTCTCGAAGCCACGGCTCAAGGTTGTCTAAGAGGCGTGCAACAGCCTGTGTATGATTGCCCTGCATAAACTCCGGTTGGCTGAAAAGATTACCCATACCACTCATATATAGCTGGTCTCCAATCGTCGCAAGCCCCAAGTTGTGAGTAAGGTCAACGAGGCTGTCAACAGCACTACGAATAGCATGATCGGCACGATCTCCGTGTGTGTTCACTCTTGCATCAAGTGCACGTGCTCCGCGATCAAGCTGCATTGGCTGCGCTTCATTTGCATGAGCGTCGTTTAGCGTGTTGACATAAAAACGATAGCCTTGATCTGTGGGGATACGACCTGCGCTTGTATGCGGCTGCATAATAAAGCCGAGCTCCTCAAGTTTTGCCATTTCACTACGAATCGTTGCACTAGAAACGCCAAATAGCTTTGCAAGTGTAATACTACCTACGGGCGCAGCAATCTCTGCATATTGCTCAATAATAGCTGCTAGAATTTGAATTTGGCGTTCTGTCATAGCTTCAGTATAGCGCATTTTGGCACTCTTTTCAATCGAGTGCCAATTAGTAACTATCTTTTTCGCTACTCAACTATAGAAAGAGTAGATGCTATACTATTAGGATGAGCTTTTTAAGTGATTTAGGCGGACTTTATAGTGAACTTGAAAACACTATCGACACCCTCAAACAAGAGGTTGGTTCGACTTTAGCTGAAGCCACTACTCAATCTAACGAAATATCTATCGAAGCAACAGACACCGTCGGTCAAGCTGTCGAATCGACAAATGAAACTGCTCAAGAAATTAAAGATTCACTCTCGAAATAATACTACAAATTCACTAGATTATTTTACGGATCCGATCGTCTATCTGGAAGGCTGGCGCGCAGGATCATTGCTATCAATAGTAGTACGGCAACAATAAGAAAGTAATACTTCATGAGTTAACTGTTCTTAGTACCGCCGTAGACCGACCCACCATAGCCATATTGCGACGCATTCGTCTGTTGCACTGCAGCTTTTTTCGGAGCTGGAGCAAGTGCCTTTAAAAACGCACTAAGTCCAGTGACCGCCACAACACCAATACCGACATGTTTCAGAAAGTCTTTTCGATCCATCTTTTTTGTAAGCAGTGTATTTAGCTCTTCTTTAATTGCCATCTTGATCCTTTGTATGTTTATACGCTTATGCTCTTATTGAACACCAGGCCGCGATACTTGTCAAACTTAGCTAGCTTACTAAAAAACCGTCAATAGAGCGGACTGGCGGAGCTGAACGACGAAGACCAGCCGCTGAAGGGCTTACCGCGGGTCGTTCAGCTACTACCGGTTGAGATCGCTGCGGCAGTCGAACCGTCGAGGGAGCGGAACGTACGCGTGTCGCAGAAAAGCCGTCAACCGTTCTATGAGCTTGCGCTTTTTTACTTGTTTGAGATTGAGATTCTGCAGAAGGAGTGGTACTGAGAACGGACGCAGATACAGGAACGGACACTTCTTGAAGCTCAGCTTGAGCTGGAGCTACCGGGCTCTGATTTCTATTTTGACGACGCTCACCGCGCCGCCTCATATACACAGCGAGCGCACCGAGCTGATAGATAGCAATGATCGGGCCTGCAACGATCATTTGATTTACAACATCGGGTGTTGGCGTAATCAATGCAGCTGCAATAACCGCTCCAACGATCACAAATCGCTGCGACGATAAAAGCGCACCAGGAGGAAACGGTCGTACATGATCAAAGATAAATAACAGTAGTGGCAACTGAAATAATGCAGCCAACCCCAGCAGATAGGCCACCACGAACCCCAGATACGACTCAGCGGTCAGACTCGGAGTGACGGCATCACCTGCAAATGTCGTTAAGAACGAAATCGCTGCAGGAATTGCCACCATATAACCAAAAATTGCACCTGCCGCAGCAAGCGTAGTTGAAAGCAACACAAGGCTAATAATAAACTTTTTTGAGGTCCGTCCAAGTACAGGCTGCAAGAAACGATAGATATGATAAACAATCACCGGAATCGTGACGAGCGCACCAAAATAAAGACATACTGTAAAAATAAAGCTAAACCCGCCTCCTGGAGTAAGGTAGATCAACTTTTCACCGTGAAGAGGGGCGACGATAAAGTCCACAAGTATATCTTTATACTGAAACCCGATCGCCGAAGTGATAATGAGTGCAGAAACTATCCAGAAAAGACGCGTTCTCAACTCATAGATATGTTCAATAAACGTCAGCTGCTCTACTGACGAAGACTGTGTGCTAGGATTGTTTTGGTTTTTTTGCTGCGTCTGACTTCGTGTCTTTTTTAACTGCAGTCTTGTCATCGCTCATCCCCTTACGAAGTTCCTTCATCGAATCACCGACACTTCGAGCTAGCTCTGGAAGCTTCCTGCCTCCAAAAAGGAGTAGTATGACTAAGAAAATAATAATTAATTCTGGTGTACCTAGTCCGAACATAGTTGCCTCACTTATATAACGTAAATCTCCTCCAATACTATACTGATTATGATAAGATAGCAAGTAGATAACCATAAGGAAGACATATTAAATGAGCCCCCTAACCACCTTTGCCCAGGCGGCAACATACAACTGCGAAGGCGCGACCGACAGCACTTATGGTGCGGGCAATTACAACGAGTGCCTCACTTCATCGACCGGCGAGGGTAATCCTTCGGATGGCGGCACGACCACCCAACCAGGCGTTGGCGCTCCAAACACTGGCGACTTCATGGGGTTCATAACAACAGGTGGCTTCGGGATAGTACTACCGCTCCTTCTTGCAATCGTCATCGTCAGCGCCGCATCAATCGCAGTTATTCGCAAAAAGAAGACTCAAAAGTAATAGGTTAGTACCATTAGAGCTGTGGCGATGCTTGAATTGCCTCTAGCAAGTCGCGCGCGAGGAGCCGCGCCTCGTCATCGTGTCTGTTGAAGACGTTTCGACGATGGGCAATCTCATCTACAACCCGCACAGAACGATCGAGCTCATCATTGATGATAAAATGATAATACGGCACGCCTAGTGCATGCTCAAGCTCGTCAATTGCGGTTTGCCTACGCTCAGGAAATACACGACGAAGCTCATCAGGTGAACTGTACCGAGCCGCAAGACGCTGCAGCCAAACCTCATAACTTGGAGGTAAGATAAATAGCGCTCGAACAGCGTCACCTGCGAGCGCACGAAACGATGTGATACCATTGACATCAATATTCCCCACTGCCACAGCACGCGAAGCATTTGCAATGCGGAACTCTTCAACACTTGTTCCATAATACTGCGTACCATAATGATTAACCTCGATCAGTTCATGCTCTTCGAGTAGTAGCTGCATCGCTTCAAAAGAAACAAAATGATACTCTCGACCGTCCTGCTCCAGAACTCCATTATTTTCTCGTGGTGGCCGAGTCGTGTGAGTGACGATCTTATGATAGCCCTCTTTTTCAAGTAAACAAGACTGAATGGTGTCTTTTCCGGCACCCGAAATACCAACAAGCAGTAATGTATCTGACTGTCGAACAACCTCTTGGGCAGACTGATTTGGTTGATAATGCGCGGCAAGTGTCTCTAAATTCATACCCTATTGTACCAAACAATTAGTCCCGCTTAAGCATAACAGTGAACGCTTCTGAAGGTATGTCAACTTTACCGAAACGTTTCATACGCTTCTTGCCTTTTGCCTGCTTGGCAAGTACTTTTTTCTTACGAGATACATCACCACCATACAGTCCAGTTGTAACATCTTTACGATATGCAGAAAGATCTGCGCGTGCGATAAATTTACCACCAATCGCTGCTTGAAGTGCAACTTGGAAATTCTGACGCGGGATTACTTCTTTTAGTTTGTCGACAACCTCACGGCCAAGTCGCTGCGACTCTGTACGATGCGCCATCACACTCAGTGCATCCACCATCTCGCCTGCTACATAAAAATCAACCCGCACCAAGTCTTCTGGCTGATACGTATCCAGTTCATAATTAAAGCTTCCATACCCGCTCGTAACAGATTTCAGCTGATCGTAGAAGTCAGTGAGCAGATTCGCAAGTGGCGCCTCAAAGCTAATGAGCGCACGCTCGTCGATATAACTTAAGTTCTTTTGCTGTCCGCGTTTATTAACAATAAGCTGAATCACTGCTCCGATATATTCTTTCGGTACAATGATCTCACCCTGAATCCAAGGCTCTCGAATCTCAGCAATCTTAGTGACGTCAGGAAGATCACTTGCACTCTTAATATCAAGCTGTGATCCATCCTTTAAATCCACCTGGTAGTCAGTTGAAGGGTTCGTCACGACAAGATCAAGATTGTATTCTCGCTCAAGCCGCTCGCGAATGATATCCATATGGAGTAAGCCGAGAAAACCAATACGAACACCAAAGCCAAGTACTGGTGAGTTCTCTGGTTCAAACTGTAGCGCAGAGTCACTCAGTGATAGCTTCTCCACGGCATCTTTTAGTTCATTGTAATCCTCGTTACTCACAGGGAAGAATCCAGCATATACAAACGGCTTTACATCTTGATAACCAGGTAGCATATCCTCAGCTCGTGTACGCTTGGTTGTCACCGTATCACCAACGCGAGCATCTCGCGTAGTCTTAAGGTTAGTGACGATATACCCAATTTCGCCAGTCGTCAGGTCGCCACTTGGGCTCATTGTTGGAGTGAGCGATCCCACTTCAAGAGCAATTCCATTTGCCCCTGTAGCGAGCATCTCAATACTATCTGATTTTTTAATAACCCCATCTACAACGCGGATATACAAAATAACTCCACGATAATCATCATAGTAGCTATCAAAAATAAGCGCTCGTGTTGGCTTCTCAGCATCACCTTGAGGCGGCGCTACTCGCTCAACCACCGCGTCCAACACCTCAGGAACACCTTCGCCGGTCTTAGCACTAATCTTTAATATGTCATCTTCCGTACAGCCAAGTAGATTGATGATTTCTGCCGAAACTCGAGGTACATCGGCGGCGGGAAGATCAATTTTATTTAGTACCGGAATAATCGTAAGGTCAGCTGCAAGCGCCAAGTACACATTGGCAAGTGTCTGCGCCTGGATACCCTGACTGGCATCAACGACAAGAATCGCTCCTTCGCAAGCCTCAAGACTTCTCGACACCTCGTAGCTAAAATCAACATGACCTGGTGTATCAATCAAGTTTAAATCGATACCTTTATGCTGCATTCGGACTGGCGTCAACTTAATCGTGATACCTTTTTCTCGCTCAAGATCCATACTATCAAGAAGCTGCGATTTCATATCACGCTTCTGCACGGTACTCGTAAGCTCCATCATCCTATCGGCAAGCGTACTCTTCCCATGGTCGATGTGTGCAATAATACAAAAATTTCTAATTTGAGACTGGTTCATATTCGTACTTAAAATTATACCAGAAAACAGAGGTGACAGCAATCGTCGACATGCGTGATACTGCTACTTTGTTCGACCAAACAGTAAACTTCGTAGTCGCCGTAGTACGGGATCAGCCTCCGTCAGCTTGAGATAGCGGCTGACAAGTAGGTACACTCCAGCGCTGATCAGCGAGATCGCAACAAACTTTGGGAAAGTCGCTAGGAAACTCTGATCGTCATTTTGTAATTGGAAAAATTGAAGCGTGCCATAAGTGACGACACTCATGATGACAGTAGCTATAGTCATACGTCCAAATGCCCGCAGCAATGCACCGTCAAATAGCCCTGGAATGCGACGGTTCATTACCGTAAATAGAATGAGCACTTCGACGACAGCTACAATTGATTGCGCAAAACCAAGTCCGTACGCGCCCATATTTAGCTCCATCGTAAACCAAATAGCAAGTCCTATATTAAGACTGATCGCAACAATCGATATGTAGAGTGGCGTCTTCGTGTCCTGCTGTGCATAGAAACTTCGTGCGGCGATATAATAGATCGAACGAAACAAAATCGCAACAACAAGTGACCCTAGAAGCCCAGCCATAAGCGCATCACCGCCATTTTTAATAAAGTTAACGAGATACCCACGCGTAAAGAATGTAATCGCCGCCACTGGCATCGCAAGCCATATAATAACGCGGAGAATGGATTGTAGCTCTGATTTGAATAGATCTGGTCGTCCCTGGCTAAGGCGTTCTGTCATTTTCGGGAATGCAGCCGTACTAATCGCCACACCAATAAGGTTGATTGGTGCCATATGAAGAGTAGTCGCATTATTGTAGGCCGCAAGCGTACCCGCACCTAGTCGCGATGCAAGGTTTGTCTCCACGATACCAACCAAATAATCCATACCTTGATCGAGTGAGCGCGCAGGCAACAGAGTTAGGACTTTTCTAAAGCCTTTGTTTTTCCAGAAGATCTTAAACTGATAATCAAACCCTAGCCCTAATAGCCCAATACTACTAACGATTAACTGCAAGATTGATCCCAGCACTACACCGAGAGCAACGCCCATAATTCCACCCTCAAAAACCTGCCACCCAAATATTGTAATACCATTCGTAAAGACAGTCAGCCCAATAATAATACCGATATTGTAGAGAATTGGAGCAAGCGCAAAAAAGGTAAATCGGCCAACCGCTTGCTGGATGCTCGCAATCACGGTAGCGATTGCAAAAAGAAACGGATTAATTGCGATGACACGCATCATGCTCGTTGCAAGTGCGATACCTGACTCATCGAGGCCTGGAGCGATAACATAGCGGATCAATGGTTCTGCAAAAATGATCATCAATATACTTGCAACAAGCGTGATAAGCGCCATGAAGTTGATCATACTTGTTGAGAGCTCCCAGGCCGACTTTTTATTGCCAGTCCCTAGGCGTTGATTAAACACAGGTATAAATGTCACACTCAGCGCACCAGACACTAAAATGAAAAACATAAAGTCGGGCACTGTAAAGGCGGCGATGTACGCATCGTATCCTGTTGGATAGGTGTCATAGTACGCAGCATTCAGAAGACGCATTCGGAAAAATCCAAATAGCAACGAGGCCAAAGTCGAACCAGCCAGCAGTGTTGCTGCTAGCTGGATAGTGACTCGCTTATTCGCGCGAGCAACGGCGGTTCTCATTCGGCCCATAGAAACTTTCTCGCTTTGTCTAGGCGGCTTTTTTTAGCGGCGTATAAAGCTGAGCTTCCTTTGGTAATGTTGCATCTTTTAGGAGTTCGACAACACGAGGTTCATCGATCGTCTCTTCTTCGAGCAATGCTTCCGCAAGCGCATCGAGACTCTTTCTGTTTTGATTGATCACCACTTCAGCGCGACGTGCAGCCTCTTTGATGAGACCCTCAACTTCTTTATCGATCTCTTTAGCGGTGTCGTCACTGTATGGTCGTTCATGCGTCATCTTATCAAAGACCATGCCGCCATTATCATCGTGGAACACTTGATCGCGCAGTTTCGTACCCATTCCCTGCTCGATGATCATGTCACGTGCAATCTCTGTTGCTTTTCGTAGATCAGAGCCAGCTCCGGTCGTAATACCATCAGCACCGTAGAGTATCTTCTCCGCAACACGGCCGCCCATAGCGCGAGCCAAGATATCTTTAAACTCATAGACGTTTGTGTAGCTTTTATCTTCCGGAGGCAAGAACCATGTCACGCCACCCGTACCGCCACGAGGGATAATCGTCACTTTATGAACTGGGTCGCTATCAGGTAGGACGTGTCCAACGATCGCATGTCCCGCTTCGTGATACGCAGTGAGCTGCTTTTCGCGATCGCTCATTACCTTCGTCTTTCGCTCTGGTCCAATCGCTACTTTTTCAAATGCTTCAGTAAGATCGTCATTAGTAATCTTTTTTCGGTTGGCACGAGCTGCAATAATAGCGGCTTCGTTTGCGATATTTGCAAGATCCGCGCCAGATGAACCAGCAGTCTTTGCGGCAAGCTTATCAAGATTTACCGTACTATCAGTTGGCTTTTTCTTGAAGTGAACCTTCAAAATTGCTTCACGATCTTTTCGCTCTGGCAACATAATATTAGTTCGTCGGTCAAAACGGCCTGGTCGAAGAAGTGCAGGATCAAGTACGTCAGATCGGTTTGTTGCTGCAAGAACAATAACATTCGTACCTGTCTCAAAACCGTCCATCTCAACCAAGATCTGGTTAAGTGTCTGCTCTCGCTCGTCGTGTCCGCCGCCCATGCCCGAGCCACGTTTACGACCAACGGCATCAATCTCATCAATAAAGATAATTGCAGGAGCGTTCTTCTTTGCTTTTGCAAATAGGTCACGTACACGGCTTGCTCCGACACCTACAAACATCTCGACGAACTCAGAACCTGAGATTGAGAAGAAGGGAACATTCGCTTCACCAGCTACCGCACGCGCAAGCATCGTCTTACCTGTACCTGGACTACCGACAAGTAGCACACCTTTTGGTATCTTCGCACCGAGCTCTTCATACTTCTTTGGATGCTTCAAGAAATCAACAACTTCTTCAAGATCTTGCTTTGCACTTTCATTGCCGGCGATGTCCGCAAAGACAACTTTTTCCTTATCCGTGCCGTAGAGCTTAGCCTTTGACTTACCAAATCCCATGGCTTGGTTGTTCTGACCTTGCGCTTGCCGCATCATAAACAAGAAGAACCCAGCAATCAAGAGTACCGGAATAATAATTATCGCCAAATTCCAAAGCGTCTCACTCGTCTGCGACGGAGGTGTATCTGAAACAACCTTTCGACCGCGCTCATTAAGAATGTCATCACGAAGCAGTGCAGCTACACCACCAGTGAAATATGACTTCTCAGTCGCTTTATCACTGCCTTCTGGAGTAATTTCAAGATCATTTCCTTGACCTTGAATTTTTGTAATCTTACCAGCGTTAGCCCGCTCAATAACAGTAGAGATATCAACTTTCTCTAGCTGCTTTTGTGGAGAAAGAAGTGCAAATGCCGTAATAACGCCAAGCACGATAATCGCCCAGAAAAGACCTAATCTCATTAGGTTGCTGTTTTTACCCTTCGGTGATTTGTTTTTTGTTGCCATACTGACGATTTTGCTTCCTTTCAATCAAGATACAATAGAATAATCCCACTCCTATTATCATACCACTTTTGAAGGATGCTCTACAATAAAAGATTGCTTCGTAAATCGAATTCTCACACCAAATGCAGCATCTACTCGACTTGCTGGACGAGCAACTTTGATCTCGTGGAGTAGTTTTTTTCGCTGAGGCAGCGTCAGAGAGACGCCAGCAGATCGCATAACCACCGCTCGAAGTAATTCAAGCGCTGCCCGCTCCGTACTATGAATAAAGAAATATCGTGAATACTCATCGTTTCCACCGAGATGATCGGCCACCGTCTGATCGATAGCACCGCGAAGCCGTACCTGCTCCTCCCAATACTGCAGAAGGAGCGCATGCGTCTCGTCGTCAAGGCGAGACAAGATCCGACGTATGCGATTACGGAGATACTTGTCACTCTGATTCGTGCTATCTTCGCGCCAACTGAGATTATACATTTGCGCATACTCAATCAGCTCTTGTTTACGTAGCCCCACAAGTGGACGTTCAATCGATTCGTCACCAAATACCGCAAGCCCACGCCATCCCGTACCGCGCAGTATATTAATAGCAATAGTCTCTATTACATCATCAGCATGGTGTGCGGTAACGAGCGTCCCTTTCTCTTTATTTGTGATATCTTTCAAAAAAGCATACCGTCGTCGCCTCGCCTCATCTTCGCTGGCGTTTATGCCAAGCTCCTCCCGCTTCACCTCAAAAGGCACTCCATACTGCGAAGCAAGACGTTTAACAAACATGGCGTCCTCAGCAGAGTCATCTCGAATTCCGTGATCAAAATGAGCAACGACAACAGAATCGCCTTGCTGTACCAGCTTATGCAACAAGACGACCGAATCAACTCCACCACTTACGGCAATGATGTATTTCGTCACTCACCGAACCTTTGCTGAGCTTTCACTCCTAGCCATATACCCGCAAGTCCCCCAATAAGCCCGCCGATAATCCCCCAGCCACTCAACAAATCGTCGTCACCAAGCAACGTAGGTACATAACTACCGATCGCCCCAAATACCGCCGCAAACAAGATAATAATCTTTTTATTCATATACCTATAGTATACGCTCTTGTCTCCATTCGCACGCTACGGCATACTTATGTAATATGTTTATAAAATACCCTTTTCTAAAGTACGTTGCAGCAACTTTACTCGGTCTCTTTGTCTTATGTATTTTGATTATTCTGTGGATTTTCTTTTGGCCGCTTACGGATAAGCGACTACAAACGGGCGCAGAAGCATCCGCAACTTACTCTCAAGCGATCGAAAAAATCGCAAAGATCAATAAACTTGAGACAGAGAAAAAAGTTGAGAAAACCTGCGAGTCTCAATTACTAACACATGGTCAAAAAACAGCAAAAACCGTAGTGATGTTTCATGGCGTAACAGCCTGCCCCAGTCAGTTTAGAGAACTTGCCGAACAATTCTTTGCCAGTGGCTATAACGTATACATCCCCCGAGCGCCCTACCACGGTACGAGCAATCCAAAAGATCACGGCCAGGTAACAGCACAGGAGCTCGTCGCCTACGCAAATGAATCCATCACCACCGCAACCGGGCTTGGTGAGGAAGTAGGCGCTATCGGACTTTCAGGGGGTGCCGTTGTCGCTACCTGGGCAGCCGAGTACCGACCAGAAGTGCAACGACTACTGACACTTTCACCGTTTTACGAAACAGCTGCTTCTCAAGCACCAAAGTGGCAACTTCCAATGCTCAAAAAACTTCATGGCTTCCACATACTTCCCGAAGCGTTTAGCGGCGAAAACAACACCGGTTTTTCACTTCGTGCACTCGCAAACTACCTTATCGTCGTTGAAAACCTCAAAAAAGACCCCTCAAACCTTCATCTAAAAAGTATCGGTACAGTTGTCAGTGCTAGTGATGATGTCATTGACCTTGATCTTGCGCTTACCATCCCTAGTAAGATCGCAAAGAGCAATAATCTCACACTGCTTTCTCGCACACTTCCAAAAGAATGGAATGTCGGCCACGCTATTGTAGCGCCAGATGAAAAAGGCGTTGCCGAACGCAAAACAGAACTCTTCTCGCTTTATCAGGCGTTTTACGAGGGGCGCCAACCCTAAAGATATCTTGTACCTCCAAACGGAATCTTTTGTTTCAGGAAGTTATTCGTGCCCAACGTATCGGCACTATGGATCACTCGCTCGCCATAGCAATTATTTATCTCGTCCATCATAGTTGTCAGGCGAATCTCTTCAGCAATCTGATCACCAAACAAACTAAGCTGTGGATCGTTGTCATCACATAGCTCATAGCAGGTGACACCTATCTCCTTGATCTTATCTGGTGCATTCAGAAAGAGCTGCCTCGCTACCGAGTAAATCGCTTTATCACTTGAAAAAGGTAATTCCGCCATACGACGAGCGTGCCAATACCCTCGATCATAACTTTTCGCATACACCATCACACCCCTCGCTGCTTTTTTCTGACTGCGGATCTTCCGCCCAACAGCCTCACTCAAATGATGTAATCGTTTCACGATCTGCTCGCGACTCAATGAATTACTCTCAAGTACATACTGACGACCCGCTGTTTTCAGCGGACGCGGCACATCATCGACTTCCCAGCCTCGAAGTCGCTGATGCCATTGTTCACCACAAACACTCTTAAACACCATCCGATGGAGCGTCTCGGGACTTGCATCGAGAAATTCCAGCGGAGTATAAATACCCACTGCATTGAGGCGTTCTTCGTTTCGATCTGCGATACCGGTTAAACCTTTTAGTTTCAATGTCGCGAGAGTTGCACGGAGATTAGTCGCATCGATCACGTCGAGACCATCGGGTTTATGAAGACCTGCAGCTGTCTTTGCCAGAAAACGGTTTGGTGCGATCCCCACATTACAGCGCATCGCGCGACCAATCTCATCACGTAGCCGTTGTTTGATCTCGTAGCCAATACCCACAAGCGATTGTCGACGCACCGCTTCTGTCGTCTGATGAAAATCAATCACCCCTTCATCGATACTCTTCATCGTGACGTGAGCCGAGTAGCTGTTCATGATCTCAAGCATCTTATGATACACAAACCGATATTTCGCTGGATCGCTCTCAAGCATAACGATATCTGGACAAAGCACCTGTGCCTCCTTAAACTTCATGCCAACCGTCACTCCACGCGCCTTTGCCTCATAACTTGCCGTGACAATTGCCGTATGTTCAGTTCGTCGATTGACGATCGCCACTGGCCGACCACGCAACATAGGACGAGATTGTTGCTCAACCGTCGCAAAACAACTATTGAGGTCTATGTGCATGACAAGCGGCACTTCTGGATTATATTCATCATGCAGTTGCATAGTGATCCGCCTCCCTGGTGAGGTGCCATGTTAACCGTTCACTATCAAACTCTAATCGATAGTCAGCTCCACCATCAGTCACGTCAAACACATGCACTGTCCGCTTACCGGCACTTGTTGGGTGCCGAAGACCGATCTCACTTATCTCAATCTCGCGCCCACTCAAGCGGCGAAATCGCACTGGCCTACACGGATTCAGTCCTTCGCCAAATGTTGCAATTACCTCTATCCGTTCGTTCAAAAAAAGTTCATCATTCATACAATTAAAATCCTCAAAAAAGTTAGTTTGAGAAACGATTATCTAATTGTTCGCCCGCCATTTCCTCTGCTCGTTTCAGGCTCGGAATGTCGAAGACGATGAATGATTCCACCGGAGGGACGCTTTGCGATAGGTCGCTAGTGTGTGTCGCGGGGATATAATCCTATTATAGCACTTTCGCAAGATCAGCAATCACCTCGACATTCAGCAACTTCAACAATTCACTTGGCGCAAGCACTACCTTACTTGTTCGATTACCGCCACCCATAACTATCTCCGGCTGCTCCATCACTGCGCTATCTACATAAATAGGTAGGTCAGCTATACCAATCGCCGTGACGCCGCCAATCTGCATATCAGTCAGCTGTACTGTCGTATCGCCATCAGCAAACGACGCCTTACGGACACCGAGTAGTTCACGAACTTTTTTATTCACATCGAGTTTCGTCGAAGCCAGTACGACACAAACTGCATACTTAGCTGGCTCAACTTTTTTAGAGGCAACTAAAATCGTATTCGCAGACTGCTCAGACGTAAAGCCGTACTCCTCCATAAAAGCTGCCGTGTCGGCAAAATCAGCGCTACAAGCAAGCTCTCTAACAGTAATCCCTGCTTCTACAATTGCCGCTTCAACGCGTGGATGTAATAATGATGTCATTGTTTATATAACTCCTATCATATCCTCTTAGCATGACACGTGCGTATTCGAGCGCAATACACCTATAGGCGAGCTATGGTGCGAGTCACTACTGGACTATACACTGAAAGCGCAAGTACAATTGGAACAAAATGACCCACCGCCCATAGCCGAACCTGTCGACAGCCGTGAAGTAATGTGTCGCCTACCGGGACGACCGGGTCATAGGTCGGATGGACTGATATAAAGGCTCGTCGCATATCTGGCGACAGGCGTGAAATTGCAGCATCAGCGCCCTGCATCGCTTCACTAAACGCAGGGTGCTTTTTATATAACCTTGGAGATACCGTACTGGCACCGCTATTTTTACCGCAGATAGTCAATACACCGTGCAGCAGGTGAGGGGAGTCGGCCATGCCGCGCATGACCATACTACCACCTGCACTTTCACCGACAAGAACTACTCGCTTACCCGTCTCATGGACGCGCACCATCACCTGCACAATCCGAGAGTACTTCTCTTCATACGACTCGTCGCCTTCCCACTTCATCGGCACCAATACCGTCTCAATGCCCTGCAATCGCCACAATCGGAGTCCTAAAGTGCGTAACTTATCGTACCTGTCACCAAGTCCAGGAATATAAATCACGCATATCGTACTTCGCTTTGCCATCACTATTTTCCACCAAATGTAAATGCGTTGAGCTGGACACCTTTAGGAACCGACAATTCGACCGTCTGCCCCTTTGTAAATGCATCATACGAAATAATATGATATAGTCTTGCGCCAGCTACCGACACGGCCGAATCTTTTACGTCTGCGCCGGCGCTCTCAGTCACGGGACTATTGTTGAGCGCAACCGCAATTCGACCTGAGGTATCATTACCTGTCACGATATACATGTCCTTTGCAGCTATATTCATACGAAGCGTCGCCCCTTCGCCGGCTATTATACCTTCGCTTGTTACGTTCCATTCACCTGATAGCGTCCAATCGTTGCCGGAGAGCGTATTCGCTGCAGTGAATGTTGCCTGCCCCTGCTTCAGTCCTGGCGCACCTTTATAATTACTTGCACGCTTCGTGCCAAGATAGGTTTCTGGACTCTGCCCCTCTATTATGGGAGCGTCGTTCGTCACTCCATCCGTAAACGCATCTGGAACTGTAGCGCCAGCATCTTTGAGAAGTGTACGAATAGCTTGCTCAGTCTCTTTGTATTCACCTTCACCAAAATGCGCACGACGAACATTACCATCCTTGTCGATCAAATAACTTGCTGGCCAGTACTGGTTTTTGTACGCTGCCCATGTCCTAAAATCGTTATCTAGAGCAATTGGATAGGTGAGGCCTGCTTTTTTGGTGGCATTTTTTACGTTGGTAGCATTTTTCTCAAATGCAAATTCCGGCGCATGAATGCCAATTATCTCGAGTCCACTGCCTTTGTATGCCTGATACCAATCTTTTAGATACGGCTGTGTGCGAATACAGTTGATGCAGCTATACGTCCAAAAGTCCACCAACACCACCTTACCCTTCAGGCTTTTGAGTGTTTTAGGTCCACTATTTATCCACTCGCCAAGTCCGGTAAACTCGGGTGCTTTGTATGCTTTGATGTTTAGCACACCGCTCGCAGCCTCTCGATCGCTCGCCGGAATAAGCTTGGATGAAAGCGCATCAAAATCAAATGGCGTCTTTTCCGCAACAAATGTCTGAAATTGCTTGTCCATCCCCGTGATTACGAGAAGCCCAACAACAATAAACAACACCGCCACAATCCGCTGGAATACACCCCGAGGATTACTCGCCCATGACACCTTACGAACAAACTTCTGTCCGATAAATCCAACAAGTAGCAGTACGAGACTCAGACCTACGACATATGCCACCATATAGATAATTGCTTCGCCAAAGTTCACAGGCAGTACAGTCGCGAGGATATACGCATACACAGGACTACAACTACTGAACACAGGTCCGAGCGCAGCTCCAGTGATAATCGCCCCGATCACCGCACCCTTGCCCGAACTCTTTCCGAGCAGTTGCTGGGATTTCGCCTGCAAATTAAATGTAATAATGAGTCGCTCATACACCCATGGAAACAGCATCAGTAGCCCGATACCAACGATAATCCCGCCAGATACATACGTAATCACCTCTGGTGATATATCGATAAATAAGGTCGTCGCTTTGAGAAGAAGCGTAAACACCATCAGTGACACTGCAAGACTAGCGATAATAATAAATGGCCGTCGCTTATCATGGACGTCTCCACTCATTGAGCCACCAACTATTACAGGGAGAAGTGCGAACACACATGGCGCAAATACTGTCAAAATCCCTGCCAAAAATGCCCCAATGAGTAGTAACATATCGTTTGTTTCCTTTCTGATTTATTGTTTTATAGAGCAACATCCCTACCTACCTCGTGATAATAGGGATGTTGCCACGCAAAGACTCTTAGCTCTTCGGCATCAACACACTCTGAACTACGTGTGTCACGCCATTGCTCGAAATTACATCGGTAGTTTCAATAGCGGATTTATTACCCATTGCATCTTGAATGTACACTTTGCCACCGTCTAGTACTGGCATGAGCATCTCACCTTGAACTGTGGTGAGTGATTCACCCTTCTGCGCCATGACTTTGAGCGCTGCACTCGTATAGGTACCCGGGACAACATGATACGTCAATATATTCTTGAGAGTACCAACATTTTCTTCTTTTTGAAGCGAAGCGACTGTCTCGGCTGGTAACTTAGAAAAGGCATCGTTGTTCGGTGCAAACACCGTGAATGGACCCTCACTCTTGAGCGTATCGACTAGTCCAGCCTTTTGAACAAGGCTTACCGTCGTCGTCACATTTTTTGCATTCAGTGCGTTATCGACAATGTCTTTATCCTTTACCATAAGCGCACCACCTACCATTGTACCTTCTTTATTCTCAGCCATCGACTGCGCTGATGAATCATTCTTCGTGTCAGTATCTGTCATATTCATATTACCAGCAGCGTAGCCGCCCACACCGCCAATAGCAAGGCCGAGTACAAGGGCAATAGCGACGCCAGTCATTGTATGTCTAGTTTCCATAGTAAATTCTCCTTGTCGTAGTGCGTACGTATACGGCAGCTACAATTTCATTAATGATATAAAGGTGATCGTACGTTAAGCTTATCAATATTACTTTACTTAATTAACTTAACTTGTTACTATAGTAATATAGAAAGAACAACGTTGTCAACAAAATCATGAAAAAAGATATTTCTCAGATCACTACCTATCAGTCCGGCGTTATGCAGTCTACTGCACACCGTATTTTAGGTCGCATCAAAACCCAGTACCTCTCTCAGTATAATCTCACCGCCATGCAGTGGTTCGTCATCGGCTATGTCTATGACGCCGGCGAGCAAGGCGTCCGACTCAATGACCTCATGAAAATACTCGACACTACGATGCCTTTTATTACAACAATCGTTACCCTGCTCGAGTCAAAAAACATTCTATTCAAAGTAAGCGATACAAAAGATAGTCGCATAAAAATCGCTCGACTCAACCCAGATTACATGGCAACCGTTGAAGAAATAGAGGCTGGGCTACGCGAGGAACTCCGCACCCAACTCTACAAAGCTGATCATATTAGTCGTGAAGAGCTCTCCACGTATATCGCGGTCCTACAGAAAATAACCCAGTACGGCAAAGAAGAATAATTAGCTTGTGACGGTCGTTAGTGGACGTACCACTAAATAGTCAAACTCGGCGCCAGCGGTCCAAGTACCGATACCAAGTGCTTCGCCAGTTTTTCCTGTCGTCCAACTACCGAGTGTCTGCCAGCTATCACATCCCTCTGGCATCCAATATGCAGTCATCGTCTGACCAACTACTTTCACCGCCAATTTCACCCATTCGTTCGTGAGATTTCGTCCACCGCCAATTGTGCGGATAAAGACTTCGTCAAAATCATCGCGTGCGCGAACGACCCAGTTGTTCTGGCTAAATCGAACAAGCTGAATATGTACCGCAGATCCAAAGTACGGGTCAGGGGAGTTGCCTTTTGCTATAAGTGACGCTTCCTGCCCATCATGAGTTGCATCGGTGATTCTCGCACGTGTCTCTAGCCAATAACTCCCAGGGAGGGTCACATTCTTTCGTGCCGCGCGAGTATCTTGCCCTGCCGATCCCCCGTCAAATGCGAACCGAATCGTTGATCCTGTTGCCTCAGCTTGCGTTCGATCACCTACCTGATTCCAGTCTGCAGCACTGAGACTGCCCGACGCCCCAGTAAACTGATCGTCAAGTATCGCCGTCGCACCTGTATCGACAGTTTGAAAATTAATAGCACCTGGAGTATTTGTCCATAGCCCAGCAAACGCAGATAAACTTACCGTACTTGACGCAAATGCCCCTTGGTTACGCTGTCCAGCATTGACGATAATCTTGATGTGCGAACTAAAAAACAATGGATCCTCTGTAAAGAATCTATAGTAGGTTGCCGCTAACCCACCATTGATACTATTGCCCGCTCGTCCTGCTGGATAGCCACCGATCGGAACGTTATACCAGCCTCCGTTGAATGCATCTTCCGTACCAGATGATTGCCACGAAGGATACAATTCTCCATCAATATAAATCTCTATATTACCCTCGAGCACCCCTATATCCTCATCAGCTCCAACCACCGAAAGCCAGAGCGACTCCAACTGCCCGCTTCCCGCCGTGTCGACAACCGTCAGCTGGTCATATGGTGCTGCAGCTGGCCGCTCGATGCTATGCATCTTATAGCTCAACTGTTGTGATCCAAGAAGTGAGAAGTCGCCAACGACACTGTAATCAGCCGACCCAAATACTATCGCGTCATTCGATGAAGTGTTTTCAACTTCCACTCGCAGATACTTTTGAAATGGCATATGGAGATAACGATATGCAGATGATTCACCATTACCACGCTTTGTCCGACCAATTCTCCTCGTCGAGTACTCGCCAGCCAGAAGCGCATACGCAAAAAAATCATTTATAGATAACTGAACAACCGGCGTAGTCTGGTCATCAATAAAAATACGGACTATCCCACCGTTCTCTCCGATACTTTGCGCTCCGGCATCGCCATCTGATGTCGCCATCCATATATGTTTCAAAACACCTGCTTTTCCCCATAGCTCAGCAAGTACGACTTTCTTTGCACCGCTTGGATTCATAGAGGCAGTGTGTGCCTTGCCAAGTTCGGTTGGATACGAGTATATCCTCTCTCCTGTAAGACGAAGTGGAAAGCCCGACAAGCTCGTCGCCCCAGCTCCCGCTGGTGGAGCCGACTGTAGGGCAGTGTCAGCCTTATCTAAACTCGCCTGCACGCTTGCCGATAAATCCGACTTTGCAATTCCATCTGCTGGTTTTTGATACTTTGCAGCAAGGTCTATCGACAAGTTTTGAATCTTCGCCTGTGGCAATATATTATCCGCAACATGTATCGCAGTTACTGCATTCGCTGCAATCTGAGACGTCCCGACTACCCCTGGCTTTAGATGCCCCTGCCCATCGTGCTCAACCAATAAATACTCATTTAAAATGTCACCCCAGTTACCAGAATCGCCACCAGGTTGCGGTAATCGCGCCATGTCTTTTTCCCACTTATGTTTATTCTTTACCATTGTCAGACTTTTACCCACCAGTGTCAAATAAAAATAAAGATACACCTCTTGTACAACTCCACTTCAACTATTATTATTAAATGACATGACTAAATCATTCGAACCAAAGCCACTCATAAAAACAATCCTTTATCTTCTCGGTGTATCTTTATTTTTTGGCGGCATCGCTTCACTCGTATTTGCGGATCGTTATTTCTCTATTTCTCTCGCTGCAATCGTACTCGGCATTTGTTTATTTGCCGTCATCCCGCTCACCAAAGCATCAAAATAGAAATAGGCAGTAGTAGCCTGTCTTTTTTCTTTACAAATGTAACGTCAGGAGCCAAGAAGGCTGGGATACGCTACCTCGATAGTATATTGCTACATTTAACTAAAAGTGTGTTGACATAATATTCCTATAGTACTATACTTGAAGAATAGTACTATAGGAAGGAGTTGCATGAGTAATGGCGCAATTGACGAACTTGTTGCCGATTGGAACGATGTATACAAAAAAGGCCAGCTAACGCTATGGGTCCTACTTGCGGTGTATGACGGCAAGAAGTATGCTGCTCAAATCAGTAGCTTCATGTCAGAAGCCACAAACGGAGAGTTTGAAGTTAAAGAACAAAGTCTCTATCGTGCACTACGACGCTTTGATGACATGGGGCTAGTTCAAATTACGCTCGAAGAATCACCCAATAGTGGACCGAAGCGAAAGTACTTTCAACTTACAGAAGTAGGTGAAACAGTTGTCGGAAAGTTCGTCACGCTAAACATCGCCCCTCTACTCCAACCACATATTATGAAATTATTACAATCAGCACAATTGAAAGGACAAAACCATGATTCATAAACCAAAACACAGCAGCAAAACACGAGTGTACGCGAGCATTATCGGACTAGTACTCGCAGCAAACATTTTTCTCAGCGCTCTTGTCGTGTTTGCAAATTACCCAACCGAAGCACATCGCGCGACTGCCCGTAAACTTGACGTTTTTAGTGCCAGTATGTTTAACGGTGGCGACTTCACAACAATCATGGACTCGGAAGAATACAAGAAAGCAGCCGAGAGTCCTGAAGCTAGTTACACGAATACCGTAACAATATACACCCTTATATTTAATATGATTGCTTCTGTTGGACTGATAGGAATAGTCTATTATTACCTTCGCAAGCACCGTATAACTCCAAAGCCTGTTGGTATGACGGTTCTATTAGTCTCGATTGGAGGACTACTCCCACTCATACTTACACAATTTGGTTCAGCACTGTACCTTGGAACACACATGCCTGGCATCGGATCGGTCGCATTTATGCTCTTTATCGGAATGGTCGTCGCACCGCTCGTGACCTTACTTATCACTCGAATAATCGACTGGTATTACACCCGTAAGTATAGTTTCGTTATAGATTAGTAATCACCTAACTAAATCCTACCAAGAAAAATACTCCACTTTTTGGTGGAGTATTTTTCTTGGTAGCAGCGACAGGAATTGAACCTGTGACCTCAAGCTTATGAGTCTTGCGCTCTAACCAACTGAGCTACGCTGCCATATCTTGATTGATTGTATCAAATTTGGCGCGCGTTTTCCACTGTTTTATGGTGATATTATAACTCAATGTCAGTAAGGGCAGTGTGACGACGATCGATAAACGAAGATAGTTCCTCTTGGCTACGTACCCGATTCCAGGTAGAAAGTGTTAGGGCCTTGAGGGCATCTTCAAATTGAGCGACAGTACTGTCGCCGCTGGGCGTTTCCATATTGTTTTTCCTTTTTTGTTTTAGTTGTTTGTACTTATTATATTAGCATAAGTTTGTTAAAAAAGCAATAATGTTTTATCGAAGTATCTGTACGCCAGCAACAGGAGCGGCGATTGTTGTTTTTAGCTTATAGCAAACCTCACCCGCTGGGTGACCTTCAATATAAAGGTACTCCTGGTAGCCGCTATTGTCATCGCTGTACGTACGCGGAGATCCAGTACCCGAGGCTTTCATATACGTGACACAGAGTTGATAGCGATAGTCTGTATCAGAAGCAGTAGCGCGATCTTGCCTAAAGGTGTTTGTTGATTTTACCGAACCCTCTGGCTTGTATGTGACAAGGTTGTCCGAGATAAGTGCGCCGGCATCCGGACTACCCGACACGTCAATTTGTGAAAGATTCGTTGGTAGCGCCTTTTTATCCTGGGTGTATCTCTCGACGGCACTACTAATAACAGATAGATTCGTCTCGATACGTCGATCGTCCTTCGTTAAGCGCGCCTGCGCAAGTGGACCAACTACGCCCAAAGCGATAAACACCCCGACGACAAGCACCATGAAAATCGTATACCATCGCCCAATCTTGAAAGAGTGGAACGGGTTAAGCGTACGAAGAAACGTGAGTGCATAAACAACAGCACTCGCTAAGAAGCTATACAGCCACACAGTGGTCCATGAACCGGTACTACTACTTGTACCGATAAATAATTCAATCGCCAAGAGTATTCCCGAAATCAATGCACCAATACCAAATAGTGCAAATATAACTGCATGAATAATCATCACCACCATCGAAGCGCCAGTCTTTTTACGTAGCTCATGTCGACTATAAAACACATCACATACGACCGAGATAGGCAGCAGTACTAAGCTTGCCGCAATTGCATATGGAACCATGCTACTCGTATCGTTTCCGGTGACGGCATTGCCAAGGACGATAACCATCAGCCAGACCAATCCTAGGATCGTCCACCCCCAAAATACGTATGTCAGCCACTGCAAAACAATATGCCCCGCAGAGGCTTGCTTGTGTGCCTCGGGTGCTATCACCTTTGGCTCGGCGATTGTCGCCTCAGGAGACGTGGCAACTGGCTCAGGCGCAGCCTCTCGGACTACCTTGACTGGTGTGACCTCAGTAGCAGTGCGCTTCGACGCAGCTGCCGTCTTTGCTCCAGTTCGCTTACTAAATGTCGCAAGCGAATGAATTGCCGCCGCCTCAACTGGGGTGCGCACAGGAACACTGTGCTCTGTTTTTACATTTACTTTCATACCACTCCTTCTATATGGTATCCATTATACTACGCACCAAAATATACGCCAGAGAACAGTAGTAGCTTTTGACCAATCTATCATGATTGTGCTATAACTAAACAAAAGGATTATAAACATAAACATGGAAGTTATCAGCTCATTTGCTATCGTCGTTCTCGCCGCGATTATCCACGCGACGTTTCAACTTAGTATCAGCGTCCTGACACTGATGAGCGGCCATGCTATCGGTACAAAAACAGCGCACACAAAACTGCTTCGCCTCACCCATGGGTTCCTTCTTGGTGCAACAGTTATGACTGCACTGCTTATCGCATTTGTCGCCTTTTTTGTCACTGCTTTGTTCGGCACAAAAGCACCACTCCTACTATGGGCAACCTGCTGCGGTATATTAGTCGGGCTTGGCTTCTCTGTATGGATGTTCTATTACAGGCAGGGCAAGGGTACGAGCCTGTGGATACCTCGTGGATTTGCAAATTACCTTTCAAACCGAGCAAAAGCAACCTCTCGAAGTGTTGAGGCATTTTCACTCGGACTGACAAGCGTACTCGCTGAACTACTATTTATCATCGCACCCATCCTCGTCAGCGCACTCGTACTGATTCACCTTAGTCCTGAGTTGCAGCTGCTTGGCGTACTGCTCTATACAGCCATCTCGGTACTCCCGCTCGCACTCGTCACCGCTCTTATCGGCAGTGGTCACAAGCTCAGCCAGATACAAAAATGGCGCGAGTCCAACAAGCGATTTCTTCAATTTGCCGCTGGCAGTGGACTACTCGTCCTTGGCTTCTATATCTACGTTGACCAAGTACTTTCCGTTGCCCTCACTTCAGCAGGAGGATACTAGTTATGAATGAACCTAAAGCGATTGATATTATCAAACAATCTGGAAAACGAGCCAGTGAAAACTTCGCTCCAGAGAAGCTACATCATAGCGTTCGTGCTGCGTGCCTCAGTGTTCGTAGCCCTGAAGGCGAAGCAGAAACAATCGCACACTCAGTCACAAATGCCGTTGTCATCTGGCTCGATACGAAACCAGAAGTTACAAGCGGCGACGTACGTCGGATTGCCGCACTCCATCTCAAAAAGTTTCACCCTGAGGCGGCGTATTTCTACGAACATCACGGAGATATTATTTAATGAAGCAACACCTTGACCTTACTACTACCGATGACTATATCGCTGCTCACCGTGAAGAATTTCGCGCAGAAGCAACTGAAGCGCTAAAACGCTTCACTCCAGATGACCGTGAATTAGCAGCTAGCCTCACAACACAATACGCCACAGTCGATGACGTTTTAAAAGCTTGGACAGAACAGATTGAGCCGATGTACCGTGATCTTGAAGCAAAACGCTCAGACGTTCGATTCCGAAAAAGTCTGATGACACATGTTGGATTTCACGAAAATGACGCTACCCGAATGGTAGATCATATTGTTGAAGTACGAAAACAAAGTCTTCTCGACGAAGTCCTCGACAACGTTTACCACAGCGACATAGAGGAGGCGCCATATCAACGTGAATACGCACTCAACCTCCTTTCTCAACCGATGAATGAGGTTGAAAGTTTCAAGCAACGCTATGAACAGTTCTTCGAAGCGCTCGATGGCGCCGAGCAACACAATATCACGCTATGTGACCCACACGGCTCATGGATTGAACGGCAAAAAACAGCAATGCTCGTCAATAAAGAACGGCAGCAAACAGCCAAAGAAGAAGACGAGCGCCTCGAGACTATTGATATCAATCTTCAAACACTTACCACTCACGATCCATTACTGCGCGTCATTCTCGACAAGAAGATCAGCATAGTACACCTTCTTGATCTTGCGTCCAAGTACAACAAACAGCTCGATAGCCTACCAGACGAAAAACAAAAAAGCTCCACGGATCGCTTACAGCTTTTTGAGCGCGTCACGGCACCGTTTCGCATGCAAGAAGTAGAGAGAATCGCTTCGTCTCATCATATACACAACTTAAAATCCCTCAGCGTCGTCCAGTCAGAGATTTCCGACATACTTCTAGAAGTGTGTAGCGCTACACCTACTCATCGAAACCGTCTGCTACTCGATGTGCAGCGGCATACGAGACTTACCCAGGAACGTGACCTCATATTGCTGATCCAACGAAATCGAGAACACTTCTATGAAGGTAATTCATAGTGAGCACCTCTACCGCTTTGACCAAACCACCCCGCTTATGCTATAAATAGAAGAGAAATCGACCAAACACAAACACACCTTTCATCTTTACTCGAATACATCATTTACAAAAAACTCTCGAGGAGCAAAAAAATATGGCAAAAAAATCTACTTACGACTACGACCTCATCGTGATTGGGAGCGGTGCTGGCGGCAGCGCTGCTGCGACTATAGCTGCTCGCGAGGGTAAACGAGTCGCTATTGTTGAGGCATCAGTCTTTGGAGGCGAGTCACCAAACTGGGGAGACGTCCCGACTAAGGCGCTTCTCCACGCCGCTCAGCTCTACGAAGAAGCCAAACATGGAGCTCGCTTTGGCATTCGCTCTTCGATGCTCAGCTATAATTTTCCGAGCCTCACTGCATGGAAAGAGCTCGTTGTAAAGCGTACTGGCGCTGGCGGAAACCGTCGCTACTACGAAAACGAAGGTATCGACACCTACCAAAGTGTTGCTCACTTTTTAAGCCCTCATGAGATCAGTATCGGACGACGACATCTTTCTGCTGAGTATTTTATCATCGCCACGGGCTCACACTTGGTACCGCCAGCTATCCTCGGTCTTGATACTGTAAAGTACCTCACTCCTCGCAACATTCATACTGTCATGCGCCCACCGAAGACGCTGTATGTCATCGGTGGCGGGCAAACTGGCGTCGAGCTTGCTCAACTCATGGCGATTCTCGGAACAAAAGTATACATCGCCGACATCGCTAGTCGTCTCCTCCCGGGTGAAGATGCCGAAGCTGGAGAAATGCTGGCTAAGATTCTTCACGAGCAAAAAGGCGTCACCGTCCTCACCCAAACACGAACTCTCTCTGTAGAGAAGGAAAACATCGCAAAGCGCGTCACCTACACTCGCGGTGGTGTCGAGAAGTCACTACGTGTCGATGAAGTGCTCGTCGCGACCGGCCGCCAACCTTCGGTCGACCTAGGCCTTGAAAACGCAGGCGTAGAATACACACCAAAAGGTATCGAAGTAAATGAATACCTGCAGACGACAGCGAAACATATTTTTGCTGCTGGTGATGTCCTTGGCCACCAAAGCTACACTCATACGGCATTACTCGAAAGCCGCATCGCTGCAAACAATATCTTAAGCAAAAACAAGGCAACACCTGACTACACCGCAACACCACGACTTATCTTTACTTATCCAGGAGTAGCATCGGTTGGGTTTAGTGAAGATGACTGCCTCAAGCGTGATCTTGCTATCAAAACTGCGATCGCTCCGCTCAATATTATCACCAGGAGCAACGCCTCTGACTTCCGTGATGGTTTCGTAAAGCTCATCACCGATAAAAAAGGTGTCCTACTCGGGGCTACTATCGTAGCACCTCATGCAGGGGAGTTGATCCACGAACTCGCCCTCGCACTCAAACATGGCATGACCGCCAACGACATCGCCATCACCCCCCACGCTTTCTTGAGCTGGAGCGAAGCAATTCGCGTCGCTGCTGCGAAGCTAAGCTGATCCTCCCACTCCCCTACTCTCTTTTTATATAGTATTTTTGACTTGGTACTTTATTTATGTTAATGTAACTTTACATCATGAACAGTGATTCAATTGATTCATGAAGCACCTCTCTCGCGGAAACACATAAGTACGCGAGAACAATTTGAGGAGTGATGTAATGTCCATTCATTCGACAAAGATACGTGTATTCATCGTCCCGAACAATAAGCGCGTAGAGTCATCTGCGTTTATCGCTGACCTCTCTGCCGTGAGCTACATCGGCACTGCACATGCGCTCGAAGTAAAGGTTCATGGGCACGATAGGCCTGCTGCGGCTAGCTTTGCGGCAGCCATATCCCGTAAGAGAGAGTGGGATAAGCGACTGACTGTCGATAGGCCTCAAAGCGAGCTCGTCGACGTACTCCTTTCGTATGTCATTACCGGCGAATACGGTGAAGTTGACCACTTCAACTACGCCATCCAGCTCATGCAAGACGTATCTGAAGTCGCGGCAGATCTCGCCGATCAGGCAACCAACTTCATCAATGCTGATGCGAAAGGAGAAGATGACAGAGACGTCCTGAGTGACATTCAGCTACATCTGCAGTCGTAGTCAGAAGAGCCAGATGTCGTCCCCGAGACTAGCACGTCTCGGGGACGCAGGCCTCCACTAAAACTCCTCATACCACACCCCGCAAGTCGGGGTGTTTTTTATGCAAGGTCAACTCTCTTAAATACGCTCAGCGAGAGATAAGAGCTTTTTTAACCTCATGAGCCGTCGCCAGCTATAGACCTCCGAAGCTACCATAAAACATATAACACTTATCATGAGGATCGTCATGATAATCGTCGGCGATAAAACTATAGACACCCCAAGAAGTACTGCCGTAAAAACATACCGAGCAATAACCATCCACCACTCACCACCCCTGGCGCGTGCGAGTCTTTCATGCTGTTTGATGATAAATTCAAGATAACGAACAAACTCCTTTTTCTCTCTCACCGTTTTTGGTACTTGCGTACGCCGAATAAGCGCATCAAAATTCCCTTTACGGCCTTCGCGCGTTTCGCTGTGTATCTCAGCCTCTCGCCTACAGCTTGGGTAAAAAATAAGCGCCATAAATACAGCTGCCGCCAAGCTGGTCACCAAAGGATCATGCTGAGGACTTTCCACAAAAAACCTAAAAGTAAGATTATAAAGAAGTACAAGCACTATTGTCAGTAATGCCGTGTAGAGAATCGGCGAACAAATAATCTTTTCATATAAACTGCGAATAAACATCTATATTAGAGTATCATACCAGGATTTAGGTGAGTTGATATCTATAAAATCTTTTACAGCCAAGAAAATCTGTCTCTGGAACTCAATCTGTAACGATATATTTCATTGAAAAAGACTAACCCCGCACCATAATTGACTTAATAGTATTACTGTGTTATAATAAAACTATGGGCATCAGGCACTAACCGATGCCTCTCCTTCACATCAATAGACAGGAATTAGCTGTGACCACGTACCGCCTCACTAAAACGACCGTCAACCATTTCGTCCGAGAAGGCGAAGAAGTCACCTGCGAAATACTATGGGTGGGAAGCAACCTCACGGAGCTCAACGACGAATACCCTCGACCGATGAGTCATCACGATTCCCTCCTGTTTGGAGGTATCGAAGATGGCTACGTCAGATGGAATTCCGTTTTCGAGAAGTTCGAAGGTGGACAGTGGGCAGAGTGTGCAGATCCAAGGACACCCCAGGATTTGAACGAAGACAACCCCTACGCTGGACTGCCTTACTGCGAGATTCACGACAGCGACAGCCATTCAATGGCGAGCTGTCCAATGGCGAATGCCCTGTAGTACAGATGCGAAGGAAGGCCACAAGGAAAGGTTGGAGTAAGCTAATTACTCTCACACCGATCCTTGTGGCCCTTCTTTTTTATACAAGGATGGTACTTGGCTGTAAAAACTAAAAGAGTCAATGACTTTATTGAATGTCCACCTTCTTAGGTTTATTCCTCACCTCATAGACAACCCTCCACCAGCAAATACAAAGCAGGATTGGAACCAGAATAGCAGAGGTGACAACAAAATAGAGACTCGCATAAAAAACGAATCTCTATCTGTGATATAAATTTGGTTGCCCAAGTACACCAGCATTGGAACCTAATCTGTAATGAGATTCTGAGATGGAAAGCGGTTACAGAGGAGACTACCTTGGTGAATTGGATAGCGGAGAGAGATTGAAACTTTTCTGATTCCTCGTAACATTAAAGAGAGTTATAGTCGCCGTTAAGCAAGATTTTTCAATAATCACAGCGTGCTGTTCATATCTGTCTATAGGAGAACTTAGGTAATATACTATGAACATGAATAATACAAAAGCCGTATGGACAGAACGACCTTCCAAGTCAGAGCTAGTAGCGTCTGTGTGGATGTGTAAACCAACTGAAATAACTCCTCGCACAGTACTTGCCGATCCTTGTACATCCATCATTCTTGTAAAAAGTAACGAGAGAACGAAGATCGTTTTGCGAGGCCCTGAAACCAAACCACGTAATGAACATTACATGCCCGACACTACTTGGATTGGTATTCGTTTGTATCCTGGCGTAAAATTGAAAAACTTCCCTGCCCAACCGTACCTAGACTGCTCTCGGCCAATCAAGGCAGACAATGACGGGCGTTTTCTATTTGAAGGTACATTATTAAGTTTTCAGGACTTTGATAATGCAGAAGAACTTATCGAACAAATGCGTGACTTAGGATACGTAAGTGGCGAAGCCATTGACGTCCAGGGCGTTACTAGAGCTGAGATGTCTACCAAAGCCTATTCGAGGTACATCAAACATAATACAGGACTGTCGCCATATAAGTTACATCAGCTACATCGCATGACAAAAGTTTTTGAACTAATCCAAGACGGAGTACCGCTTGCAACTATTGCAACAAATCAGGGCTTTGCAGACCAAGCACACCTTCACAGGGCTGTCAGGCAGTATTTAGGACATACTCCAAAGGAATTATTGCGATGGCCGCAGAAGCCATAGATATGTCCAAAATCTTCAATAATTAAATATTTTTATGTGATAAAAGTATATTTATAAGTAAATAAGAAAGGAAAAATAAATGAGAAAAGTTACCACGTTTCTTTGGTTCGATGAAGCCGCAGAAGAAGCTGTCGACTTATATGTTTCGCTATTCGAAGATGCAAAAATAGTAAACACATCATACGTAACGGAACCAGTAGCAGATGAGGCCAGTAGGATATCCGAAGATGCTGACGTAAAAGCGGGTGAAGTATCAACGGTAGACTTTGAACTGGCAGGGCAAAACTTCACTGCACTCAATGGTGGACCAATGTACAGGCTCACCGAGGCTGCCTCGATAGCCGTAAACTGTAAGGATCAAAATGAAATTGATAAGTTATGGGATGAGCTGGCAAAAGACGGCAAAGTTCTGTCTTGTGGATGGCTTACAGATAAGTGGGGTGTGACATGGCAGATTATGCCAGAGAGCTTAGATATTATGATGCGTGATCCAGATCCAGTCAAAGCCGAGCGAGTCAGCGAAGCAATGCTCGCCATGGAAGGTAAGCTAGATTTAGCCGAACTTGAAAGAGCATACAAGGGCAGATAGTCGCTGGTTTCAATTCCATTCTAGGGTACAAAAATCAAAATCACTCTAAGAGCCCTAATATTTTAGCTTCCCATATCAGGTTCGAACCCCTAAAGGAACCTTGGAACCAATTCAACAGATATATAAAAAAGAGACTCGCAGTAATTACGAATCTCTATCTGTTATTTCATCCTGGTTGCCCAAGTACATCTGCATTGGAACCTTATCTGTAATGAGATTATGAGGTGGAGAAGGTTAACAGACCATCCGCCCCTAGCTAGAAGCACTCCCGCCCATTATTAGAATATTCACTCTCTTATGTAATAATGCAGAGACCCACATAGAATCTAACTGGAACTTATGTCGATGAGACTACTCTTCAGAGGTTTCGCTATCGCTGATTTTCTTAAGTGGGACAAGTACGACGAGGTATGCCTGGAGTACAGCAATAGCTTTATGGTCTAAGTTGGGCGTGGTGGCCTTAAGTTTGCCGTGACCATTAAAGTTACGAAGGTTAGCTTTAGTCGGGTCGATTAACTGGTAGTGTAAGAAATGATATGCATCACTTCCGAACTTTTTCTCTAGTGCAGTTAGAATTGAGCCCAACATTTTATAATCGACAGTATCAACTTCTGCTTGACGATACCGACTGATGCCGAGTCCAACCATCACATCGGCAAGCAAGTCTTCAAGTTGGGGCAGAAGCAACGATAGAGCTTCATAATAATTGCCATCAAATAAGTGCTGGAATCCCCTGAGAATCGACTCATAAGTCTCTGCGTTGATGTCCCTAACTTTTTCTAGATGGGGCATAATGTCATCAATCGTAAACTTTCCGTCTTCGATTGCCTTAATAATAGTAATGTGTGTCATTGCCGAACCAACTTGCATTGAAGAGTCGTAGTAACGCATCGTCTTTTTGTACTTGGCATCACCTGATTCTTTAGCAATCGGCATATTATCTTCATTCAGAACCACAGATGTGAAAAGTGAGTCGGTAACGCTGGTCTGGGTGTCAGCAGCTGCTGTTTTTTTCGACTCCTTCCACGAAGGCATAAATACTGGAGCAAAGGCAATCAGCTCGCCTTTGTCGGGAGCTTTCTCGAAAGATTCTCTAAGACTATCAATTTGTTCTTTCGATATTTGAAAATCGGCAGATGCAACCTTAAACGACTTTGTGAAGTTAGGGTCTTTGGCTACCGCTTCCATTCGGCTATGGATTTTGTTTGCCTCCGCATTTAGTCCACCATCACGAAGAATCTTCTCCGCTTGCATTAAGTGGTATTGAACTAGGAAAGGACTGGCATTATCAACGTCTGCATTATCAATATATAGTTGGGCATTCGCACGAGTCGCTGCATCCTCGTCGTAATCTGAAGGGGTTGCGAGTTTTGTAAGTGCTTGCTGAGCTTTCATATAGCTCTCCAGCACGAGCTGGCTGCCTTCTTCGGTTTGGTAGGATTTTACTCCCTCATCGGCAATCTTTTTTGATGATAATAACTCATCCCCTGAAAACTTATCGTTGTGTAGGATTATTAGCTCTAGTAAATCAAGTGCCCAACGCAAGTTGTCCTTAGCGAACTTCTCACTGAGTTTCAGTAATGCGTTCTTAGCAGTGACGAGCAAATCTGGGCTGTCTGCTTCATTCTCCAGGGCAACTTCAAACGCACGAGTAATACTGTCGATTCGGTCAATCTCGTTGCCTTCGACGCTAACACTTGAGGCATCGACATATGAAGAGACTACTGACTTCGCTAGTTCTCTTTTTCCAATAGAGTCATTGTACTCGTAGTTCAAATCAGAGTACCGAGCCTTCATTACTGGATTTGAAGTCGAGCGAGCACGCTCAAGCCAGTAATCCAATCTATCTTTGTTAATCTCTTTGCTGTCGTCTGGAAAGACCACGCCGTTCGTGTACTCAACCATCGGACGAAACCGCCTCTCTTCGCCATTCCGACTCATAAATCGGAAAGCAATAAACTCGGCTTCCAGCAATTTGCTCTGTTCCTCGGTTACCTCATTCTCGTCAGCAATTTTCTTAAACTCGTCAGCAATTTGAAAATCATACTCGTACGAACGGGATTCAATTGCTTCAATTAACTTTTTGAGGTCGTCATCGGTCATAAATCTAGTATACCTGCAAGAGTGGTCTCTTAGTAGACGTTGCCCTCACTCTAGCTAGAACTATGTACCAAAGACCCAGTTAAATGGACTTAGATAAGGTAGTGTCTTGTCTATCTCATCATTAGAATAGCCCAGCTCTTTAAGCATTACGTATAAAAATATAAACTCTAACTTGATAATAGTCCTGTGCATATCGTGAGTAGACATTAAGCTTCTATGAGAGTTCTTTTTACCGTGTGTATGATAGTTCCTTGTATACGCAATATCCTCGTAAGCCAGAGTGAAATCTTTGTATTTCTTGTTCTTACCAATGGACATTTTAACGAGTTCTCGAAGCTTGGCAGTAAGGTCTCTTAATTTCAACCTCGTACAATTCTTACAGTAACTATTGCCACAGCTACACTTAAAAGTGGCTTTCTTGCGTTTCACCTCTGTATCAATATCTTCGACAAGCCGTTCATATGTCGCTTCAAGAAGTTGAATTGCTGCTAGAAATTGAAACTCAATCGTAACTCCAGGACTTTTACTCGGTCTGAAATGCCCCAGATAGACATCTACTACGTATTGAAACTCTTTATCTTTGAGCAGCTCAAAGTAACGTGGAAATATGTCCTCAGACCGCTCAAGAAACTTATCAAACAACCACCCTGCGGGCATATCGTCAGAGTCTACGTCGGCTTGAATAATACGATGTCCTTTTGAGCTGAAGTTGACAGCCGATTCTCTTTTATATTCAATACCCGCAGAGTAATATAGTTCAACATTGTCTAGGTTTATAGCCTGAGTAAAATATGAGCAGATTGCAATCAAACTCCTTATCTTGTCAGTATCTTCAATAATAGAATTGATAGATTGTGGTTTTTTATATGATATGACAAGTCTTGAATGAAGTTTGGCGGTAAGTGTGTTTTCGCTATGGTTTACTATCGTATCGGTACGTATGCCAACGTCATAGCGAGACGTTGAGTACAGTATTATAGAGGGTTCTTTTACCTCACCAGAGCGAATACCCTCATTTAAGTAACGATTAAATAAATCGCGTTTATGGAATAGCTCTTTTGGTAGGTCGATTTCCAGAGAGGAAAAGGACAAACGTTTTATTGGGGATACGTACTCTAGCTTTGTGTATGCACCAGCTTTTATGCTCGTTCGTACATTTCCGTGGCTATGTTTGGTGGTTCTGTTAGTAATATGGCAGTCTCGAAGGAGTATATATCTATTATTATCTGTATCGAGCAGCCCTCTAGCCTCGCCCCTCTTTTTATCGATAGTAGGTCGATTGCCAAGCTCTAGTTTGACAGTAAAATGCCTTTCACTAGCGATAAGGCTGCCTCGAAGGTTACGGTAGCCTCCAAAACTCCATACGCCATAGCTCTCATTGCTATTGGCATCCTTATTTTTAACTACCTCTGTCATTTGTATTCATTATAAGCCATATCAATCAGATGTTATAATGAACCCATACGACCTAACCCGCCATTGGCGATATGGTTGTTACAAAATCCATCGTGAAATAAAAGCTCGTCGTCAGAGCACTATTTCACGATGGTCGATACTGGAAACGGTATCGGGTAGCTTCGGTTATCACTGGCGGCGAGCTTTTTAGTTTGCCGCCAGTACATCAATACCAAGTAGTACGGAGAGCGGTTATGAGTGCAGCAAAAGACAGCGACACATTATCAGAGATACGACACGATTATAAAGCGAAGAAAAAGCAGCTTGAAAAATATGATAGATTTATCGACCGACACCAAGGACTTGTCGTCTTTATGCCGCTACTCCTTGTTCTTATTGGTGTCCTTGTAGTTGTCGGTATCACAAGCGGTACGACCGCTGAACAATCAGGCGGCAACATAGCGGTAAAGATTGTAGGGTTGTTGTCTACCGTACTGCTTATAGCAGCTGTCGTGATGGCATTTGTTACAGGTGGTCGTAAGTCCGCCAAGGGGAAAATAGAAAAACAGCTCGAGACTCTCAAGCAAGAAGCAGTAGTGTTTCAGAAGCAAGCAAAAACCCACGATGATATTAGCAGAGATGAACTCGGGCTATGGCGTGATATAGAGCAAGAGGCTGGTGGCAAGGAACATTCGGGCAAAGGCGGCTGGATTATGGGTGTTATTGTCATCGTAGTTATAGCGTCCGTCATTAGCTTTAATCAAGCTAATCAGAGGAAACAGGAAGCGGCGGAGCGTACGAGACAAACTCAAATTATAGAGCAGCAGCGAGCCAAGCAAGAACAAGACGCTATCGAGCAGCGTAAGCTCGACCAACAAGATGAAGCAAATCGCTTGCAGCAACAGCAAAACGCCATAGACTTATACAACAGCACGAAACCCTCAGGCAATAGCGATTATCGTTCTGGAACGAGCTGCACGAGTCGGGCGATTGGCTCGACAATGTATACGGATTGCAACTAATTCACGACTACGAAGCAAGACGTGATAACAGGGGTAGAGCTATCTACGAAGCAAGATAGTAAAACCGCCCCACCTACTACGAAGCAAGCAGGTGAAAGCACCTATTTTAGCGATTTTTACAGAGTTGGCAGTGCGTAGATGATGTAAATGTAACATCATTGCGTAACAGAGGCGTATCCATCCTCAAAGCAAGATGGATAACACCTGAAATACATCTACGAAGCAAGATGTAAAATCAGTGCCGCCACCGTCTTCAAAGCAAGACGGTAAACGCCCTCTCGCCCGCTACAAAACAAGCGGGTGTTTTGAGTATAATAAAGGTACTATGTCCGACGAAACCCACCACGCATACCTCCCTAACTTGAGAGGAAATCAGGACGTGCTTTTAGCGGATATTCGACGTAGCCCAGAGTTTGAGGCAATCGAAGAAAAGTATCTCAAGAATGTATTTATGGGCATATATGGACTACTCAAGCGAGTCGAAGGCGATGATGTGAATGCTCGCAAAGTGTACGCTTGTGCCGATGAGATAAGCGGAGTGTTCAAGATAAGTAAAGAGAATGCCCTGCGGTTATTACTTACAGCCAAGGCTCCCGTAGCGTACGGTATGAAGTACGCTCCACATATCAAGCAAGACGGTGATGAGGTTGTAATGCGTTTCGGTCGCAAGACAACACTGGCAGATATTAAAGCCGTCTGGAAAATCGTAAAAGATGTACAGCGAGAGATTGGCGGCACTGGCGGTAAACAATCTATAAATCCAGAGTTGGCGTTTTGCATACATCGCCAACACATACTCAACGGAAGAAAGATGGCAGATATATTCAGTGACTACTCTCACAAGAGACTTGAGGGCTATGAGGGTAAATCGCCGACGATGAGTGAAAATGACTTTAGAAAATACTATCGCAACATTGTCGAGGGGCTATAAATAGTCTAAATATACCCCAGAGATTTTAGGCTCTTGCAAACATACCATAGAAATATGGTTAATAAGCTGCGTTCAGACGACAATAGTCCTGCGAAAACAGGCTCACTTGTCGTCAGCGTTCAGAAAGCCCGCAGGATATTAGGAACACTCGCAAATCCTATGAGCGATGACCAAGTCAAAGACCTTATTTACTCTTTACATCTGTTAGCAAAAGAGCGATTAGTGTATACTGGTTCCAAATATGACACAACGGAATCAATTACAAACCTCTCATAACAAGCGTGCTCTTGCATATATTCGCATATCAAGCCAACGTCAGGTAAACGGCGAAAGTCCTGAAACTCAACTGCAAGCAATAAACAATTTTGCAGCCAACAATGACATCGAGATTGCTAAAACATTCTATGACGAGGCTAAAAGTGGCAAGAATACTGACCGCCCCGCACTTAAAGAATTAATACAATACGCCGAGAAACACAAAGACGACATCGACCACGTAATCGTCTACAAGATGAATAGAGCTTCTCGTGATATGACAAGCTACGTAACAGGGTTCCTTCTGCCCCTAAAGCGACTTGGTATATCAATACGCTCTGCTACTGAACCGACCGACGACAGCGTATATGGCCAGTTTATGGAAATGTTTAATGTGCTCGTTGGCCAGATGGATAACGAGACAAAGCGAGCCTTTACCGTAGATAATATGACAAACCTATCTCTACAAGGTTGGTGGCAAGCCCCAGCAATGGTTGGCTATGATATTCATAAGATACCCAATGAAGTCGGTAAGCTACGACCGACACTTAAGCCGAACTCTATGGCTCCGCTCGTCAAGCAGGTGCTAGAACGCTTCTCAGAGGGTGATATAACAAAAGCAGAGCTTACTCGCTATGCTGCCTCCATCGGATTACGCAGTAGGTATGGCAAAAAGCTAAGTGAAGACCGCATACACGCAATGATAAAGCACGCTATATATGCGGGTTACGTTGCCAATAGGCAGACAGGTTGGGAGCTAGTAGACGGCAAGCACGAAGCAATCATCTCTCGTGACACTTACGAGATTAACCAGAGGCTTCTATATGGCAAACGCAAAAGAGCTGGCGAAGTTCGTCAGAAGTTTAATCCCGACTATCCACTCAAAGGTCTCGTACTATGCCCTAATTGCACAAAACCTCTTTATGCGTCTGCACCGAAGACTGGTGCAGGGGGTAAATCACCACGCTATCACTGCTCCCGCCCGCAATGCAAAGGTAAATATAAATCAATCAAAGCCGATGTAATGCACGATGATTTTGAGAAGATGCTGCAACGCATCAAACCCGATGACAGGCTTCTGGCTTTATATAAAGAAGTGCTCATTGCAGAAGCTGCAAATCAGCTAGGTAGCCTCAACGGTAAAATCAGTAAAGCTCGCAATCAACTCGACACCATAGCAGAAAATCGTCTTAACGCTATCAAGAAGTTCAATGCCGACCAACTGACCGTCGATGAGAAAACAGAGCTAGTAAATGCATATGATGATGACAAGGTAACAATAACCGACGAACTACGCCAGCTGGAGCGACAGCAGACAATACGAGAAACCGATATAGATGTTGCTCTCGAGATTATGCGAGATGTAGATAGGCAATGGCTGCTTGCTTCACCAAGTGCTAGGGTAAGGTTCCAAAGCATATTATTCCCACAGGGGTTGGTATACGACTACGAAAACCACAGGTTTGGAACCAGCGAAATTAGTACATTTTACAGAGTATTACCAACTAAAAAAGACTCCGAAGAACCTTCGAAATCTTTCTTGGTTGCGGGGGTAGGATTCGAACCTACGACCTTGTGGTTATGAGCCACACGAGCTGACCAGACTGCTCCACCCCGCGATACAGATACAATAGTAACAGATATAAACGCAAGTGACAAGACTAGAGTATTAGCTAGAAGTGTTTTTTGACACACCCCCACTGCCGCCAAATAGAAAATTAAGCCACTCTTGAAGCTCACCTTGCTCTTCAGTCGCCACCTGCTTCCCAGTAAGCTTCTCGTCCTGCTGCTTGTCGTACAGCTCTGCCGCCGGCGAGTTCGGAGGTAAGATCACTACCCTCTCTCCCTTATCTACAAGTCCAAGTCGAGTACGCACCTCGAGAGCCTTATACTCTTCGCTCTTATAGTACTTCTGCTCGTACGCTAGATTCTCTGCCTCAAGCTCAACAAGTTGCTGTTGGCGCTTTTTGTCATCTACTTCACGCTGCAGGCTATAGTTACGCTGCACAACGCCCACTGAAGCCCATGCCCAGCTGATAGCCAGCAGAGCAGCAATCACCACGACAACGTTATTAATCGTCATGTAGCGGTGACGTACAAGGTATAAAAATCGTTTTATGCGTATGTTTTGCATCGTGTTCCCTTTATTATACCGCAAGTCATGATAAAATAGTCAGAGCTGGGGGCGTAGCTCATCGGTTAGAGCAGGCGGCTCATAACCACTTGGTAGTTGGTTCGATTCCAACCGCCCCCACCAGATTAAAATGACGAGTTTGATGCTCGTCTTTTTTATATCTCTATGCTAATAATTTGCTTTATATAGCTTATTATGCTATTATAGTCATGTTTGTCTGCCTACCGATATGGAGAAAAGCAATGCAACTTACAGGAGAAACAACCGTTGCCGTCCCTCTGACATGGCACAGTAGTGAAGAAAAGAACGTACTTCAATGCGTCCGTTTCTGGCTTAAAGAGAACCCTGACGATGGCCTAGACGACAAAGACCAGTACGCCTTGCGTACGATCGTGGAGAGACTCTCTAGCTACGACAATCCAAATCCCAGGGACTATGAAGCAGAGGTGACCTATGAAACCATCCTAGCGTCAATCGTGCGCAACAAGGACCTCATAGAGGACACCGAGGAGTTCAAGCACATGCGAGCCGCTCTCGATAATATCTGGAGTGAGATCGTTCCATTTTTTAATATCTGGTTCACAAAGATAACACCCCACACACCCAGCTAGAGTTCTCGCCATCACGGCTCGAAGAACCCCACAGCTGCGTTATGTGGGGTTCTTTTAATTAGAAATTATGAGACATCTTTTGAGCGAAGCTCGCGGAGCAAGCGTCGTTCTTCCACCTGCTTCTTCGCTACCTCTTCAGCCGCTCTGATTCGAGCATTGATGATAGTTTCCGACTCGCCACTATTTCGTATGCGCTCTATCTTCATCCGATGAAGCATTTCATCAACCGCCTCATGATTATTCATTGCAGTGTTCGCTACTTGCTCAACTGCAGGGTATGGATCTTCAATACCAATGTCCCGCTCACTACCGTAATCCACATCAATCCTACTCGAGCGACGAAAGACAACGCGCTTCGCTGCAGCTTCACCAATAGTGCGATGAGGCCGTTCTACGGACATTTCCTTATCCTCCTGAGAGTCCACACTAGAAGAGACTTCTTCACCCCCACGTGGAGTGTATCCAAGACTTAAAAACGGATCGTCATATTCGCGTTCTGTCATTTTATCATTATACCATAATGTATATTATCAATCAATATCGTTACATCTATCAAAAAAGCCCCTAGGGCGATTTGCGCATCCCTTGGGGGCCGTTTTGGCACCTGTTTGTTTGATACGAGTGTACCATCAAATACGCTTACGCTGCAAGCACTTTTTATCCACAGTTTACCTGGCATACAAAAACCGCCCCAGAGATGAGGCGGCTACTGTGACTATAATCGAAGTGATTATTTTTTCTTTGAGATTGTAAGGAATCCGTTGCGTGGATTTTCCTTAACAACACGGTCTTCTGGAAGATCTGTTGGTTCACCCTTTTCATTCTTCTCTACCTTTGCGAAGAAGTAGATAGTCTGTGGTTTGCCACCACGGAGTGTTACATCGGTCTTATGCAAGTAGTATGTAATTCCCTTTGAGTTTGTGTGACTGTAAGCCATATGGTCTTATACCTCCTGTTAGTGCTATACAAGGGTAAGATTACAGCGCCGAACGCTCGGTGTCAACACCTAGAGCTCTCTGTTGTTCATCTTGAGGATCAACCTTAGTACAACCAACCCAACCATTCGAGCAACAATAACGAATAAAATCAGCAGACAGATCAACACTGAAAAGCCTGCAAAATCAGGCGACCAGAGCGGCGATGCAAAGCTATGACGATATGCATCTGCCTTTGGTAGGGCTATCTTCGTCACCGGCCCTTCAGCAGGCCCAAAACGGTCTAGCTCAGAGATAACACACTGTTGATACGCCTGAGAATAGCTACCGAGATTCTGATACCGAGGCCGACAGATGTCCTGCACTTTCTTAAAGACACTGCTATCTGGACTTGTATCATCAGACTGAGCATCGATGATTTTTTGACTGTCTCGTTTGTACTGACCCTCAAGGTAGATCGTTCCCATGTCTGCGTTCATATGAGTTGCAACATACCGTTGTAGATCGTACAATCTTGCCTGCGTAACTTCGAGATTGTCTTCCTGATCTGCACTAAGCACCGCCTTGCGACGCTCGTCCATACCGATATTATTGAGACGCAAAAATGTTGCCGCGATAAAACCCACAAGTAATAGAAGCACAAAAAGCTGCCACGTTTTGACTCGTTGCAGTTGTCGTATATTTCTCTTTACTTGTCGCTTATCTGCCACGTGAAAGTATCCCACTCATTTACTCTTTTAGTATACCATGAGCATGTTCAACTACTTACGATAGAGCTGGAACCGAGGAAAGGCAATGCCAAGCGTATATATAGCTGCGACGCCGAAGAAAACTTGCATACCAAGAACAGTATTGGCTGAAAAAATCCACAAACACAGCGCAAATACCAAGCAAGCAAGTACACTGCCGACGTTCAGTGCAAGCTCTATTAAGAACATGTAGGCAATCCGCTTACCTGTCATATCTGCAGTATCGAACATACCTCGAGTAAATGCCATAGAGTAGCCCGTAGTTGCCGTCTCGTTTCCAACATTTAGCATCGCAATTCCTGCCGGCGTACTCATAAACGGCCGAGCAAGGTGGAGAAGCGAATTCGCAAAAACACTAAATCGCAACAAGTCACGTCCGCGACGTCGATCAATCAAGCGCCCAAACATGTAGGCTGCGATAAATGATGTTACAAATGTCACAGAAGTTAATGCGCCGATCTTAAGATACAAGTCGTCACCCGACCCCACAAATACCGTGAGTGATATAAACAGAATCCATACTGTCGTAGAAGTAAACACATCGAACCCAATCGCCGACTGTGCACGAAGACTTCTCCATGTCGTCCGCCATGGAAACCCAGAGAAATCAAGCTTTTGGCCGGTCTTCACCTGCTCAGCGCTTTGCATCAGCGGCCAGCTAGCTAGTGCAAATATGATCGCTGCTACCCACATCGTTGCCTCCACTCCAAAACAAAACGCGACAAAACCACCGAGAAGCGGACTGAGTGCTGTCGTGGACTTCTCAAGAACTTGCATATAGCCCAGCTCTTTACCGGCATGTTCGCTATTTTTTACTTTTGAGAAATCAACCAAATAGCATAGGTCATACATCGTCACTGACCATGCCTGTACGAGTCCAAAGATAATAAGCGCAGGTACGCCGTATTCAGGCACAAATGTAAATGCAGCCAGTGCTGGGATATATAAAATATTACTTAGTAGAATACCGTGCTTTGGACCGAACCGTGCTGCAAAACGCGCAGCTGGGTATGCGATAAGCGCTTTGACACTAAAATAACAGGCAAAGTAACAAGCTATAAACAAAAGTGAATAGCCGTTTTGATACATAAACAACGCAATAAAGAGTGAGATCATGCGCAGCGCCAAAAGCCGCATTGTTCGTGAAGCGTAAAGTTCAGCTACCTCAGAGAAGGTAGCATATCGCCAAAAGTGACGTCGCTTGAATAGTTTTGCTAAAATTGTCTGGAACATTTTTTATATTGCTTACGTTTTACCTAGTATGACACAGTGCCAACAGATATAGCAAGAAGGACGTTTTTCTCCATAATACTGTCGTATTTAGTATACTAAGTACTATGAATATTTACTTCTCGGGGATTGGCGGCGTAGGCATTGGGCCGCTCGCTCAGATCGCTCACGATGCCGGCTATTCGGTAATTGGATCAGACTTGTCTGAAAGTCTCACGACTCACGAACTACGAGCACAAGGCGTCGATATATCTCTCGCGCAGGATGGGTCGTTTCTAGAGCAACAACATCAGAAAACACCACTCGATTGGTTTATATATACTGCAGCCCTCCCCGACAGCCATCCGGAACTCGTCGCAGCCCGAAGGCTCGGCATCAAAACAGCAAAGCGTGACGAACTACTTGCGCATATATTGCAGGAAAAAAACTTGAAGCTCATCGCTATAGCAGGCACTCATGGAAAGACCACGACAACCGGAATGGCCGTATGGACACTTACGCAGCTTGGCATCCCCGTGAGCTATTCTGTCGGTAGCCAGCTAAGCTTCGGACCAAGCGGCCGCTATGTCCCTGATAGTGAGTACTTTATCTATGAATGCGACGAATTCGATCGCAACTTCCTCCATTTCTCGCCACACCTCTCACTCATTACCTCGATCGACTATGACCACCCAGATACATACCCAACCGAGTCCGACTACATGCAAGCTTTCGGGCAATTTCTTAATCAATCTGATAGTGTCATTTTATGGCAAACCGATAGTCAAAAGATTGGTAGTGTTCGCCCAGAAGACTGGATACTGAGTGACGACGAAGTTGCTTCACTCGAGCTACCCGGCCTTCATAATCGTCGCAACGCCACACTCGTCCTCAAGGCTGTGGAAAAACTGGGGATAACCGGAGATAGTCGTGCGGCAATCAACTCCTTCCCCGGCACAGTCCGTCGATTTGAGAGACTTGCCGACAACCTCTATAGCGACTACGGCCATCATCCAGTTGAAATCGCCGCAACACTCCAGATGGCACGAGAAATATCAGATGAAATCGTACTCGTCTACCAGCCACATCAAAATGTTCGCCAGCATGAGATTCAAGATCAGTATACTGATCAATTCGAGCTTGCTGAAAAAGTCTACTGGCTACCAACCTACCTATCGAGAGAAGATCTGAACCTCACCATACTCACCCCCTCAGATCTCACAAAGCACATCACAAACCCTCAAGTGATTAGTATCGCCGACCTCAATCACCAACTATGGGACGACATTCAGGCAGCACGCGACGCAGGAAAGCTTGTACTCTGCATGGGAGCGGGTTCGATCGACACTTGGGTCCGTGAACAGCTTGCCTAGCGAGGGAAAGCTCGAGTAAAGTTCGTGACCAGTCCTTCGCCTAGCCAGCGCTCCTCGTAGACCGTCTTTATCTTGTATATATCAGAGAGGGACGATTCATGTAGATCAAAAGAAAGCTCATCAATGCGCCACTTATTGGCAACCAACTGCTCCAAACTCCACAAGAAAAAGTCGCGAGAATCGTGCTTGAGGTAGAGCGCGCCATTTTGCTGAAGGAGAGTTTGATATATCTCTAGATAGAATGGATGCATTAAGCGCCGTTTAGAGGATCGATCTTTCGGGAATGGATCGGGGAATGTCACCCATATCGACTCGAGTGCTTGTTCTGCAAAAAGCTCAGCGATCTGGTCAGCGCGAGCACGAAGGAAAAAGATATTCTTTAGTCCGCGCGCCTCTGCCTCTTTTGCTCCAGTTTGCAATCGGTCGGCCTTGACGTCGATCGCAACAAACGTCTTATCTGGTTGCGAAGCAGCCAGCTCTACACTAAAGTGTCCCGTCCCAGCACCTATCTCGATACAATCTACCGACCGCTTCTCCCATTGGTCAAACTCATAGCAAAGTGGCGAGTTTGCAAAAAGCGCAAACTTATATTTTTTGCGCTTACGCGTGATAACGAAATCCTGTGGATCAAGCACTAACGAACCTTCTCCATATCGCCACCGGAAGTCACATGATATAGATGAGACGGCTGGCCATCCAGCACGAGCCCACCATCAACAATAAAATCAATCTCATCACCAAAATACGCTTCTGCCTGTAGACCGATCTCAAGTGGTGGCTCACCTTCACGGTTCGCACTCGGGGCAACCAGTGGTCCAACCTCAAGCAGGAGACGTTTTAGGTTTTCGTTTGTCGGCATACGATATGCAACTGTCGAGCCATTGCGCCGTAGCCATTTAGGAGCATTGGGAGATTCAAAAATAATTGAGTTCGGACCTGGCCAGTAATTGTCAATTGTACTACTCAGCACTGTTGGTAGCGGATCGAATAATTGTGTCTCACCCGCCACCAGTACAATCAATGGCTTCGTCGTATCTCGATGCTTAACGGAGTAGATTCTTTCAACCGCTTTTTCATCCTCAGCTCTCCCAACAAGACCATACAATGTGTCTGTTTTTATCACCCCGATAGCACCATCGCGGAGAATATCATGTAGCTTTGGGTGGTCGGTATCAGGGAAAATAATCATAAGTCTTATGATATACTACCACATATGGAAGCTACTTTTAATTGGCTATATGATGCTGCTCGATCACTCTCACCAGGTTTTCACACATGGATGTATGGTACAGAGAATGATCCAAGTCATGGCATCAGTATCCTTATTATTCTTTTTGTCGCACTTATCGCTTATTACGGAGGAACACGAATTGTCGCGTCGACCGTTCGTCGTCTCGTAAAGAGCACTCGTCATCGCGAGTGGCATAGAAAAGATATAGAAAAACGACAGAACACACTGTCTGCCCTCTTTACAAATATATGGCGCATCCTCGTCATGGTCATCGCCAGCCTCACTATCTTCAAGGAACTTTTCCCGCTCATCGACCTCTCACCGCTCTTTGCTAGTGCAGGTATCATAGGGGTTGCTCTTGGCTTTGGCGCTCAGTCAATCATAAAAGACTTCCTATCGGGAATTTTTATCATCAGCGAAAATCAATATCGTGTCGGCGATATCGTCGATATCGAAGGAGCAAGCGGTACTGTAGAGCGAATCGGTACACGCAGTACCGTACTTCGTGATGTTGATGGCAACGTTCATTATTTCCCGAATGGCATGGTGACGCACGTCATCAATAAGACTATGGGCTATAGCATGGCTCGATTCATCGTTGCTGTTCATCCTGATACCGACCTAGATGAAGTTGTTTCGATCATCAATGATCTTGGTGAGAAGCTCGCAAAAGAAGATAAGTGGAAAAAGAAGATCATCGAACCACCTGCATTCGTCTCATTGGGAGAGATTACAGGGAATTCACTTGAGATCATCATTGCTGGAAAAACCCAGCCATCTGATCAGTGGTCTGTGATTGCTGAAATGCGTCGTCGTCTTCTCGAATCACTTGAAAAAGCTAAGATTGAACTTGCAGTACTCCCTAATTTCGCACCACCGACAAAAAAGAAATAGACCTACGCCTTCGACTACTGTGCCGCGTCGGGCGCAATCCCAAGTGCCTGCGCATCAAGAACTTCACCGCTAAAAGCATCAACTGATGTCGCGTTTTTAGTACGCTCTCTATACATCTTTTCAAATTCTTCAAGTGTCTTCTTGTCTACCGAGCCGCTTGCAGAAAATCCTTCAAATACAGGTGTAGCATCTTCCTTTTTTACTTCGGCGCTTTTATATCCTGGCCGACTAAGGTCTAGTTGCGCCGCACCACTACTGCCGTAGAGCGCTAAGCTCATTGAAACAAACAAGAGTGCGATCACTATACTTCCACCTATCATAGCGATAAATTTATGCTTCGCAAGACGACCTGCAGGCTCGTGAAAAATAGTAGCTTTATGCTCTTCTTCGCTCATGAAGGAGTGTCCTTTTCTTTTTGTGGCTCCAAGAAACCTGCCTTAAACGCCCCAAACGATTGATCGTACTCATTGATATAACGATGTAAATCCTGAACCTTCAATGCAACATCAGCTCGTAACCCCTGCGCTTTCACTACAGCGTCATAGAAAGAGCCTGGCTGTTTTTGACAATCAATCCTGAGTATCGAGGCAAGATGAGTCTCGTATTGTCGATATGCAGTCCGAAAATCATTGAGTGATTTATCAAAGCTCGCTGCAGACGTTACTAGTGAACTGCCGTCAAGACGGTTTAATGCTAAGCGACTATTGAGTCGTGCCATGAGTTTGTCGGATATCGAAAAATACGCCTGGTTACGATTCACATAAAGTCGTGCATCGTTAACATGAAGCTGATTGAGTGTCTGCTGCGCATTGCCACAATTAGCCCTGATACGATCAAGATGGCTATCTGAAAGCGGAGATGAGCTCGACTGCTCTGCATGCGCCACCGAGACACCACCTGCAAGTGATGCAACAACCAACAAGGCGGCAATAAAAGTCATTTTTTTCATTCTTTCTATTATCACCCGAAATAGCCTATTTGGTCAAATGCAACATATCATCTTGTCGCATCACTAATCCATCTTTTAGGAGGCCATTTAAGGCTAGGTCAAATCGTTCGTCATATACGACTCGCTGCTTCATATCAGCTTCACGAATATCACCCCCTGTGAGATGTTTTAGTATTTGGCCTCGAATCTCGCGCACACTCCCTTTTAGTGCCGGTTGTTTCTTGTAATGCCGGCTCTGCTGAATCTTGCCTGCACCTTGTTTTTTTAGATAAGTGCCATAGTCCATAAGAGCCCAGTAAAACTCTCGTGGATGCTCGTCATCAATTGTCTTTTCAAGTAACTCCTCTATCTGCTTGTCATCAACTTGCTCACCATCAGTAAAAAAATGATGAAAATAAACTGTTCGAACATTTGTTTCTACAAAAATAGCGGGCTGATTGAAGGCGTACGCCAAAATAGCACCCTTTGTGTTTTTACCGACACCAGGAAGGGACAGGAGGGCCTGCTCATCATCTGGAAATACACCACCATATTCTGATACAATCTTCTTCGCAGCGTCATGAAGGAACTTTGCGCGGCGATTGTAGCCAAGTCCACTCCAATGCGTCAGCACCTCCGCCAAGCTAGCTGACGCGAGTGTGTGTTCATCAGGAAATGCCCGGATAAAAGCGAGAAATTTAGGCACCACGCGATCTACTTGCGTTTGCTGTAGCATGAGCTCGCTCACCAAGACGTAGTATGGACGAACATCTTCGCGCCATGGCATTGAACGATAGTGGACTTTTGCCTTATCCCATATATGTGACTGAAATTCCTCTGAAGTCATATCGTCCAGTATAATAGATACATGACAACATATACACTCGGAGGCGGATGTTTTTGGTGCTTAGATGCAGTATTTCGACGTATTAACGGTGTCGTTGAGGTAATGAGCGGGTACGCTGGCGGCGAAAGTAGTGATCCTACCTACTATCAAGTAGCGTCAGGAAAAACAGGCCATGCTGAGGTCGTCCAAGTGACCTTTGATGAATCAACTGTGTCATCACAAGCCGTTCTTGATGTTTTCTTTACCCTACACGACCCAACAACACGTAATCGACAAGGAGCTGACGAAGGGTCGCAATATCGATCAATCCTGCTATACGTCGACGAGCAGCAACATATAGCCTTTACGGAAGCTGTGAAACGTGCGCAAACCATATGGGATGACCCTATCGTCACAGAACTCGCACAGCTCGATATGTTTTATCCAGCAGAGCCCGAACATCAAGACTATTTCAACAAAAACCCCGCGAACGGCTACTGTTCAATCGTCATCAATCCAAAGCTTATAAAAGTACGAAAAAAATTCACAGATCTGTTTCTTCCTGTCTAAATTTTCACACCCTATACGTAACAAAAGTTACAGCATAACCGCAAAAATACGCCTATCATAGACATACAACTAATAAGGAGGTAGCTATGATTATCGATGTTGTACTCTGGATACTATTTGGAGCACTTGCGGGCTGGATCGCATCACTCATTATGCGTGTTGATGCACAGCAAGGGATGATAGGAAATATCGTCACCGGAATTTTGGGGGCATTTATTGGCGGAGTAATCGTACGGTCGTTTACCGGTATCGACGCCGAGGGATTCAACCTGACTAGTCTTGTCGTCGCCGTGCTTGGTGCTGTAGTACTACTAGCGGTCGTCAGAGCAATCCGCGGCAGCACTACCCCTCACCACACTTAAGCAAAAGAGGTATACTAGATCTATGAAACTTACAAAATATGAACATGCTTGTTTTACTATCGAACATGACGGTAAGATACTCATCGTAGATCCAGGCGCCTATACATCAAACCTCAACACTCCAGAGAATGTCTCTGGAGTAGTTGTGACTCATGAACATGCAGATCACTTTGATTCGTCTGCTCTCGGTGCAATCATCGCTCATAATCCCGATGCAGTTATCATTGGACCACCTTCTGTCACGAAACAAATTGAAGGAGCACTGCCAACTCAAACTGTGCATGGCGGAGATACCGTCCATCTCGAGTCATTTCAACTTCGATTTTTCGGCGACACACATGCAACGATTCATGAATCCATACCAATTATCGCAAACGTTGGGGTACTTATAAACGATACTGTATTTTATCCGGGAGACAACTTCACGACACCAGGAGTCGAAGTTGATACACTCGCCCTTCCCGTTGCAGCACCTTGGCTCAAGATCAGCGAAGTAATTGACTATATTGAAACAATTCAACCGCGTTTTATCTTCCCTACTCATGACGCTATTCTCTCCGATAAAGGTAAGGCGCTAGTCGACCAGATATTGTCTCCTTTTGCAGAAAAAAGTGATGCTCATTACCAGCGAATTGATGGAAAAATTATCTCCGTAGATCGTACCGATCAAAACATATAACTAATACTAAAAAATAATGAATCGAGAAGATGATAAGGAGACACCTTTAATGAAATCGGCTCTTTGCTTCCTCTTAGCGTGCGGTAGACGACAAAAGGATGAATGTCATCCAAGTGCCTCACAACACGAGTGAGAAGCACGAGTTTCATCGCATCTGCCGAATAGCCCACGGCGATGTTGAACTCCGGCGGTACAACAAATCCATCGTCAAACAATATGACGGCACGATAGATCGTGAAGCAATACCTGCGCTCACCCACATATCGCACTAAGACTTGCGGTTCGGTGTCTTTATCGGCCACTATCAGTTGCGACAGTCGATACACCCGCCCATCTTCACTGCTAGTAAATTCGAGGCTAGGCCCATACGTGTCATCAACGTCAATCAGATGCTCGTCGAGATCATCATCATGAAAAATGACTGTACGTCCGAGTGAGGAGGAAACTTCAGTGTTCATGTTAATCACCTTCTCAATTCGTCCAGTCGCTGGATTGCAACTGGAATGAGACTAAGTATACTCTTAGCCTCCATACTGTCAAGAAAATACCCCACTTGTATTTAAGCGGGGTATTTCAATAGATTCGTTTAGAAACTAGCGGAGGTGCTTCTCAGCATCTTTTTGAAGTGTCTGTGCTGTTCGTTTTGCATCTGCTGCAACACGACTTGCACGAACTTTTGCTTCGCCACCAAGCTCTGCCGCCTCTGCAGCGATCTTCTCAGCAGTAGCTTTTGCACTTAGGCCAAATTCAGCTGCTTCTTTACCTGCAACGTCAGCGCCTTTTTGAAGTGTTTTAGCACCTTCTTTTGCTGCTGCACGAACTTCATCAGCTTTTTGAGTAGCTGCTTTCTTAGCCTCTGTAGTCTTCTTTTTGATATCTTTACGTGTTTCTTCTCCACTCTTTGGTGCGAGTAGGATTCCTGCTACAAATCCACCGATAGCTGCGAGAAGTACTTTTGCTGTTTTAGACATATTATCTATCTCCTTTTTAATTATTTACGAAAAGCTTTAGCAGCAGTAGCGAACACCTTTACAGGTGAAAGCCACTCAGTTGCCGCTGCAACGTGATTTGTGACGTCGTTGATATTCTTTGCAATATGGTTGATCCGCACAAGTACAACAGTAACCGCTGCAAGTAGTGCAATAATAACAACTGAAAGCAAGACAACTGCAATAGTTAACAAAGTAATGATTGTCTGCATATCATCCATCAGCGTATCCTTTCATGAGTTAACGTTAGTATCTTTCCATTGTAGCGTGATTTTACTATTTTCGCTGTGATATTTTTCACACATTCACATCTTTTGTTGCAAATTGTTGTTTTTATAGCATCGATAGTTGTTATATTAACTACGCTATACATATCTATTCTGCAAATGCTACACTGTTATCATGGCAAACTGGAAAGGTCATCTAGCGGGAGGCGTACTTGCAGGTACAGTTGTTGCACTTGGGGCTAGTCATCTCCCTATCGAACAGCTTGCTGAAGCGACACATCTACTTAGCGACTGGCAGCCTCTTGCGGCACTTTTTGTTATTGCGATGCTATTTGCACTATTTCCAGATGTCGACACGAACAGCAAGGCGCAAGACATCTTCTTCGGCATTGCATTTGTGATCGATGTTCTCTTACTTATAGGCGGCAACATACAGGCAGCAGCATACCTCGGGTTCATCGCAATGCTTCCTATCATCAGCCACCACCGTGGCTGGACGCACAGCAAGCTTGCAATGGGTATCGTCCCACTTCCTATCCTTATCGTGCCCTATCTCTACGACGACTCAAATCTTGCAATCGGTCTACTCTTTTATCTTGCAGCGGTCGCAGGATATTTCAGCCATCTGCTTTTCGATGGGCTGATCTGGAGAAAAATGAGAATTAAGAACTAGTTGACAGAGAACGTAGCAACTCATCTGCTTCATTTTCCGAAAGAGCTGACACTGTGACAAGCAGGCCGATTAGACCACGGAGTATATCATCATCGGCCGTGCTCTCCCACTTTGCTAGCTCGCTACTCACTTGCTGCTGCACGCCAGATACTTGCCCCATCCAGCCAGCACCGCCGCCTACACCAAATAAATTCGAAGACTGCCCCTGACTGGCACTAAGGATTTTTGCAATTATTTCTTTTTTTGTCATGTCGCTCATGTAGTTTATTATGACATAGTTCTTTCACTATACCACTCAAGTACTGATGCATTACTCTTTTTTAGAGGAACGCTGCCATGGCCAATGACCCTCGATTTCCATCTCTAGATTCGCACCGAGTACAAGCCGAATCGCAACAATAATCGCAAGTACAAGCACGCTATCAAGATTCAAATCACCCGCTACAGATCGAATAATATCTCCAGCAACTAAAAACTCCAAGCCAATAAGAATGCTTCGACTAAGATTTTGACGGTAGGCTCGATAGACGTCACGCAAGCTATGTTGCTTAAAAGCAGTAATGAGTAGGAGTATCGTAGAGACAATAATACCCGCTACGATCACTACCACTCCAGCTATATCGAGAAGCTGCCCGGCAGATTGTGCAAACGTTTCAAAGTTAAACATTACCGTTATCATCGCAAATATACGGCATACTGTCAATCGTAACTAGTCTTCAGATGACTGTATACCGTCAAGACGTAGCGTCGTCGAATCGTCCCTATGAACCCCTGTCGTTCCAACATGCTTGTTACTAATTTCGGCGCCATGCTTAATCACATGAACAAGCGCCATCGCATGACCACGACCAAGTTGAAAATCTTCCGCAAGCCACGCAACAATAATACCAGCTTTGATCGAAGAATCATCAAATCCTTTTTGTTTCGCTAAAGCTATAAACTCATTTGGAGTCTTACCCGTTTTTAGTTCGATTGCATCGAGATAGGCTTGAAAAGACATACCGCCCGTCTACCCTATACTTCTTCGATCTTGAGAGACAACTCTCTCAGCTGCGGCTGTTCGACAACACTTGGGGAATTCATCATCGTATCGACACCTGAACCATTTTTCGGAAATGCAATCACTTCGCGAATGTTATCTTCGTTTGTTAGTACCATAAAAATACGGTCAACACCAAATGCACATCCAGCATGTGGTGGCGCGCCAAACTTAAATGCTGTCAACATAGCACCAAATTTATCCTCGACATACGCACGATCATATCCGAGCACGCCAAATGCTTCGTACATCACTTCTGGATTGTGGTTTCGAACTGCGCCAGAACAAATCTCGTAGCCATTCATCACCATGTCATATTGATCTGCTACAATCGCAAGCTTCTTCTCATCAGTGTCAGCTGCAGCGAGAGCTTCTGCACCGCCTCGAGGCATACTAAACGGATTATGCCCAAAGTCCACTTTCTTTGCCGACTCATCCCACTCGTAGAATGGAAAATCAACTACCCAAGCAAGCGCGACCTTGTTTGGATCTTTTAGACTGAAGTGCTCCGCAAATTCTGAGCGTAGACGCCCCAGTACTTTATTGACTACTTCTCGCTTGTCAGTACCGAAAAATACTGTATCGCCATCACTCGCATCCATTCGCTGCCGAATACTCACAAGTTCTTCTGAGGTAAGAAATTTAGCAATTGGTGATTTTGCTTCACCGTTTTCATAACTAATATAGGCAAGCCCGCCAGCACCTTCTTGCTTAGCGATGTCAGTAAATTTATCAATTTGTGACCTGCTAAGACTCGCCGCTCCAGGAATACGGATGGCTTTTACGACACCTCCGCTTGCGAGCGTATTTTTAAATACGCCAAACTCAGTTGCTTGTAGTTCACTTGAAAGATCTACCAACTCTAGGTCAAAACGAAGATCAGGCTTATCTGAGCCAAAACGATCCATCGCTTCCTGATACGGAATACGCGGGATCTCATCGCTAACAAGCGTCTTACCTGCAAACTCGGTCACCAACTGCTTGATGAGCGGCTCCATAGTCCGACGCACTTCTTCGCCATCCTCGACAAATGCCATTTCAGCATCAAGCTGATAGAAATCACCATAAAGGCGGTCGGCGCGAGGATCTTCATCTCGAAAACATGTTGCGATCTGATAGTAGCGTGACACGCCTCCAACCATCAACAACTGCTTGAACTGCTGCGGTGCTTGTGGAAGTGCATAAAACTTACCTGGATGAACGCGAGAGGGTACGAGGAAGTCTCGTGCACCCTCTGGACTTGAGTTAGCAAGAATTGGCGTCGTAATCTCAGTAAATTCTCGCTCATCCATATACTGGCGAAGTACTTTATAGTACTCAGAGCGCTTCTTGAGAGTACTCTGCATAGATGGTCGACGAAGATCCAAATAACGATACTTAAGGCGTAATTCCTCGCCAGATTGCTGGCCATCATCTCTCGTAGCGACAGGAAGTGGCTCTGATTTATTGAGAAGCTCAAGACCTGAAACAACAATCTCTATTCCACCAGTAGGAATATTCGGATTCTTTAGATGGTCATCACGCTCGCGAAGAATACCTGTAGCACGAAGTACAAATTCATCACGAACTGACTCAGCTAACGAGAACGCTTCGGCAGATTCTGGACTCGCAACAAGCTGGATGACTCCAGTGTGGTCGCGTATATCAATAAAGATCAATCCGCCATGATCACGGCGACTATTCACCCAGCCACTAATCGTTACTGTTTCGCCTAATTTTTCTGCTAAATCTCGTACTAAAGTTCTCGTCATATACTTGCTATCATACCACTTTACCTCTGATAGCGCTAGCTATACCAAGCGTGCGGCCACAGCAGTACGGTCATCGTCTGCAGTGAAGTCGTCTGTCTGTACATCACCTATTACAAGCGGCAGACATGTCTCGAGCGCAATCATCCCTATGATTGACTCATCCGTATCGATAACAAAGAGCAACTGACTGCCCGTGCGAGCAAATGTCTCGAGTGCGGAGAGCACTGATTGATCCTGCTGAATATAGAAGAGTGTGGACGACATAGCCTTTTCTGCAGTAAGTGATCGCTTTGACGTGGAAAGATCTGTCGTATCTCCAATATCAAGAACTCCTACAATTTGAGACTTCTGTGTAACCGGAAATAGTCGCTGTCCGGATTTATGAAGGTCATCAAGCACAAGCGGCCCTAGTAGCTCACTCGATTCAATTGTCGTCATTTGATCCCGTTTCGTCATATACTTAAAGACAGTCATCGACTCTAGTACGAGTCCAGCAAGCAGCCGCTCCTTCTCCCTTGACGTCAGTATATGGCCATCGGCCTGATCGATTAAGTGTCGAAGCTCATCTCGCGATCCGATAGTAAAATTCCGTGGACCTTCATGAGTAACGCTTCTTAAGATCGAAAACAATCTCGGATGACGCTTCATAAATTCGAGTAATTTCGCTTCATACTTTTCGTATACTCGCTGGCTGTTTCGACGAATAACCGGAAGTCTTGCAATAGCACCAAATTCTAGTGCTACGACAACCGACAGTAGCAATCCTATTGGCCATCCACAAGCGGCAATCGCACTCGCAACGATAATCACTATAAGTACTGCAACAAGAGCTCGCTGCACCGAAAGCAGATCACGCAGTAACACTTCTCGTTCTAGAATCGATTGACTGGCCGACTCGCCTTTTTTGGCGAGACGACTGAGCTCAAACCTGCTTTGCTTTGTCCCATCAACAGAAATTGAGCTTATAAAAATGAGCTTCAAAAAAGCAATCATACAAATAACATAAAGCACTATCGTCATCGTATGACTATTGTACCACCTTGCCGTCACTACTGGTTTACACTACAATAAGTATAGTAAGTATAAGGAGTTATAGGTGAATACGAAAACATGGATTATTTTTGGCGCTCTTGTCGTCGCAGTACTCGGAGGGTTAATTCTCTTCTCGAAGAAGGACCAAGTCGAAGTAGCAAACGTTGATATTAATCAAATTCAGCCTGCTAGCGAAGCCTCGGGCAATATCGCTGACCAGGTATTTGGAAACAAAGAAAGTAAAGTCGTACTATTTGAATACGGCGACTTTCAGTGTCCTGGATGCGCATCTGCCGCACCGGTTATTAAGACTCTAAGTGAAAAGTACAAAGACCAGCTAGCCTTTGTATTCCGCAACAACCCTCTTTCATCTATGCACCCAAATGCAAAAGCAGCCGCATCTAGCGCTGAAGCCGCAGGACTCCAGGGAAAATACTGGGAGATGCATGACAAAATATATGCAATGCAAAACAGCTGGGGTACGTTGAGCGCCGACAAACGAACAGACGCATTCGTTAACTATGCAATGGAAGTTGGCGTAAAAGATATCGAGAAGCTAAAATCTGACATGGGCTCAAAAGCAGTCGCCTCAAAGATCAGTTTTGATCTTGGACTTGGTAAAAAAGCAGGGGTTACCGGTACGCCAACGTTTATGCTTAATGGCAAAAAACTAGATCAATACGTCAAAGACGGTGCAATCGTCGCTTCAAATACAGATGGCGCAAAACCAATCTGGAGTGATCAAGATGCATTTGAGAAGCTCATTCTCCTCCCTGCCTTTAAAGAAGCAGGTGTAGAGATTCCAGCTCAACAATAGTTACCTAACGTAAAACAAAACCACCCCGGTGCCTTGGGGTGGTTCTTTTTTTGATTCGGTTGAAGCTTATACCCCCTATGGGAATAATGTCTTCATGTCCATAATTAATGGGCGATATACAGTTGCCATTCGGCAGGCACCACATCCACTGCTATCTTTTTGCGTCTTGTAGACACAAACTCGATGGCTATTGGCATGGGTTTTTTGTACTCCTTGTACTATATGCAGCCCCGCGCACTTCGACCTTTAAAATTGTTATTTTTCGTGTTTTTGGCGCGGAACACATAGATAATAATAGCAAGCAATGCAATTTACGTCAAGACATGCGCGAGAATGATCTCGCTCTTGCTTATAATATTAGAACACTCGGAAGCGTTTTGCAAGAGAATATACAAGGAAAATCAACAGAACTGTGAAAAGTACAATTGCACCATACGCCCACGGCTCTTTTTCAAACGGCAGTGGCACGTTCATGCCGTACATACCATAAAAAACATTTGGGAGCGCGATAAGAACCGTCAGAACGGTCAGCGTCTTCATTCGCATATTTAAAGTGTTATTGGCGATAGTACTGTAGGCATTTCTAATACTTGTCACACTCTGCGAATGACTGCTTACCGCAGTGGTGAGTTGATCGATATAGAGCGTAAGGTCATCGAGCGCCTCGCAGTCCCTCTGAGAGAAAATACCGTGGGCGTTTTCTTTTAGACGGTCAGCGACTGCGTGCATACCTGCAAGATTAGAATGGTATTCATTTAAGTTGTCCTCAATCGTCACAAAATGAACAAAGTCAGCGTTATTTACTTCGTGAGTCCGAAGGCGTCGACCGATATCTTTTATATACCTACCCGTTCGATGAATGAGTGCCTCGTAGTCTGCCGTGATTGCAGCAAATGTACTCAGCAGAAGCGCACCTTTATCATCACTACGCGCATCACGATGCAGTGCGTCAATAATTTTACCCTCAGCCACGCTATTAGTCGACGTGAGCGTAATGTACGCATTTGGAGCGATAACTGCCAAAACTGGCATAGAGATCACTTCGCCGTGCTTCGTACGCTGAGCCGCCCGAAGAAACACGTAGAGTGCCTTTTGACTGTATTCAACACGCGGAAGCTCATACGCATCGCGAAGGTCACTGATGATGTTTGCGTCGAGCTGATGCATCTTTACTACTTGATCAAGCTCATCGTCACTCGGCTGCTCAGCATGAGTCCACACACCTTCTGTTTCTGGTGTGTGGACTTGTCTAAATTTCTCACCCGGAGAATGCTTGGTATAGTGCCGTAGCATAACTATTGCCTAGTATACTGCTTTTGCTTATATCGCGCCAGGTGTGTCGTCAGGCTTTGCCTTGTGAAGTGGACGTTCTTTTATGAGGAACACGAGCACAGATGCAACTGCCATAAGTACGGCTGAAGTCATAAAGATACTTCGCAGACTGTCACTAAACGCATGCGTCACTGATGAGGCAAAATTGGCCTGATTTTCATTGAACTGCTTAGATGCTGTTTCTTGTAGCGGTGCTGGGAGTGGTGCAATCGACTTTTGGAACTGCTCGGTGATCTTCGCCTTAGTGTCAGGCATGTTCAACGCAAGTAGCGTATTTGAGTCCGTAAGGTCGCCGAGCTGTTTTGCAGCAGGGCTACTCTTAAGTGACTGTATGTACGCGTCCTGTCCAACGTCAGTAAGGTGCGTAGCAATACCACTTGTGAGTACAGCGCCAAATAGTGCAACACCGATCGTTGAGCCAAGGCTACGGAAGAGCTGGTTCGAGCTTGTCGCCACACCTAGTTCGTGCTGTTTAAATTCGTTTTGAACAGCAAGGTTCATGACTGGCATAACAACACCAAGCCCCATTCCAAGGAACGTCATCATGATAGCCTCTTGCCAGTACTGGCTGTCAGGAGTCAATGTTGCGAGAAGTGCCACCATGACTGTTGCAAGCACGATACCAACTTGCATGAATATCTTGTAGCGACCCGTACGAGAAATAATCTGACCAGATCCAATACTTGTAAGCATCAGTCCACCCACAAGAGGAAGAAGCATCATACCTGATTCGGTTGGCGTTGCTCCAAATACTTGTTGATTAAACTGCGTAAGATAAAGGATTGCTCCCATAAATGCCGCACCAAACAAAGTGGCAATTCCCATGACAAGAACGAAATTACGATTTTTGAACATATGCAGTGGTAGAATTGGTTCTTTCGAACGCTTCTCTACCCATATAAAGGCAGCGAGCGCAGCAGCTACGACGCTAAACATAATGACTCGCAACCAGACAAGCGTTAGCCCTGTCGCAGACATCAGGTCTGCAAAAATTGTCTCAGTGTTATCAACTGCAAGTACTGTCGTTGCAAGAATAAGTGCAAGCAGTCCCGCCCCCATGTAGTCCACTCGTGGCTTCTTGGCATGCTTCAAACTCGGACAGTAAATAGAGATGAGTATAAACGCCACAATACCTACAGGAACATTGATAAAGAAGGTCCAGCGCCAGTCAGTCGTCACATTGAAGAGCGTATGCCCGTCTGTCAACCAGCCTCCAAGGAGTGGCCCTACAACTGATGAAATACCAAACACGGCACCAATCAGTCCCTGCCACTTACCTCGCTCGCGAGCCTCGAAGAGGTCGCCGACAATCGTAAATGCGTTTGCAGTGATAATACCACCGCCGATACCTTGGAGGGCACGCCACATAATCAGCTGCTCAACGCTTCCTGACAGTCCACTCAGTAGTGACCCTGCAGCGAAGATTGCTACACCGATAAGAAGTAGTGTTCGACGTCCGAACAGATCTGATAATTTACCGGCAATCGGCACGGTAATAGTCGTAGTAATTAAGTATGCTGTAACGATCCAACTTAATGAACTGAACGCATTAAACTCTTCGGTAATTTTACCAAGAGCGGTTGCGATGATAGTTTGATCTAGTGCAACAAGAAAAAGACTTGCCATCACCGAGATCATAATAATGAGCTTATTTCGAAGTGAAAGATGGTGGTTCATTAGTCGCGGGTATCTTTCTGCTCATCAAGTGCTTCTTTGTAAATCTCTATATTGTCCGTAAGATGAGAGAGCATTTCACGAAGTTGATCTTCCTGAATAAAGCCTACCCATTTACCGTGCTTTGAGCCAAGAACGTAGAGTCGGTCGCCCGCTTTGATACCTAGCTGCTCGCGCGCATCTGATGGTATGACCACCTGACCTTTCGTACCTACCGTAGCGGTACCGTATAATTTTTTATCATGCATAGTGTCTATGCCTCCTTCATACTAATTGTACAAAAAGTATGAAAAGTATGTCAAGTATAATTTATGACACTACGGAAGATTGTACGAACTACTGATGCGATGCCAGGCTATGACGTCTCGGTAGGCGCATTGCCTCATAATCAAGATCTGTCGTTTGAGCATCACTTCGTCGTACTGTCGAATGGTGAGACTCGTCAAAAGTAGCTAGTTTTCGTTGGATAAAATTGTTGATTTTTGCGTCGATGTACGCATAGTTTCGCGTTCGCTTCATACACAACCCTCCTCGTTACTAATGCTCTTTTACTATACGTGTTTTATTGAACCATCGCTGTGACTAATCTTACAGATAACCCGTTAAAATATTCATTATGCCGCCACAGTGGTATGATAGATACATGGAAGCACTTGCATCACTTCCCCTCGATAAGTCAACAACAAGATCTATAAAGAAGCGAACAATCTTGCTGTATCAAGGAGAGGTTCCACGACAAGCCTATCTCGTACAAAAAGGTGCGGTTAAAGTCTATCGCCTTGGAAGGAATGGTGAAGAGCAGATTATTGGATTTCGCATGCCTGGAGACGTCTTCCCAGAAACATGGATATTCGGTAGGATCTCGAGTGCACTTTACTACTACGAAGCACTTGAAGACTGCGAAATTATTACTGCTGAGCGAACTGTATTACGTGAGCATATTCGTCTTCATCCTGAAGTAGAGGCTGATTTACTCGACTATTTTATCAATAGTCATACGATACAGCTCTTACAAATCACCGCCCTCGAACAGTCGCGAGCAGCAGACAAGCTCCTACTTATGCTCTACTACTTGCTTTTTGGGTATACAAAAAAACTTCATGATCAGCAGTACGAACTCAAATTTCATCTGACCCATACGACGCTTGGAAACCTCACCGGTCTCACACGAGAGACTACAAGCGTTGAGCTTGGTAAGCTAAGAAAAAAGGGAATTGTGAGCTATACGGGTACACAATTCATCATTCACAAAGATGCACTGCTTTCTCATCTTTCAAAAGAGAGCTTTAGCGACGTCCAGATTGCGCCGTAGCGCCGAGCGTATCTTCTACAAGATTCAAAATATCGCGTGGCGAAGCCCATGCTTTTAAGATGTAGCGTTCGGCACCTAGCTGATACGCCTCATCAATCTCATCTTGCATGTCATAGTTGCTAAACACTACTACCTTGACTTCAGGATGCTCATGAATAAGGTCGTACTCACGTAAAAATCCAACACCATCGAGAATCGGCATGCGAAGATCCAGGAGGATAAGGTCCGGCTCAAAAGTAGTTAATTTTTCTAATGCATCTCTGCCATCGTGCGCAACCTGAACGTCATACTTCGCTTGTTTCAAAAGCGTGTAGTAAGCCTCAGAAAGCGTCACCTCGTCTTCAACAATCAATATTTTCTTTGCCATTACAGATAATTATATCCTGTCTTATTTTCTACGGCTATGAGATTTTTCACAATTCTTCCTGCTGATACGGAATAAAGACAGTGAATGTAGCACCCTTGCCAAGCTGAGAATCAACACTCACGGTGCCGTTATGCAGCAATATCAGATGTCTCGCAAGATATAAGCCGACGCCAGTCCCAGAAACACTATGGCTACGTGGGTTCATTACTCGCGAAAACTGCTTAAAGAGTTTTGACTGGTCGGCTTCATCTATTCCGACACCAGTATCTTTCACAGAAAGCGTATAGCCATCATCTCCGCGGGCAAGTCGCACCGCTATGCGTCCACCGGGATCGGTATATTTTATTGCATTACTAATCAGATTTTCAACAACCATCCGAAGCATATGATTATCGGCATAGATTGAGGCTTTCTTTATACCCGACAAACTTACTTTAAGCTGTGCCGCAACACTATCATTTCGTTGTTCATCGATAACATCCCGGACGAGCTCAGCAAGGTCAAAATCACTTTTAGCGAGTATGATACGCCCCTGTTCAAGCTTTGCAAGATGAAGAATGTCGTTGATCACCTGCAGTTGACGTTCATTACTTTGATAAGCTTTTTCCAAAAAGTCTTTCTGTTGTGGCGAAATATCTCCCGCAAATCCCTGCAGTACCATGCCGACATACTGCTTCACACCGGTAGCTGGTGTCCGTAACTGGTGTGATGCCAGTGAGAGTAAGTCGTCTTTGGCTCCTGCCACGTCACGCTCTTTCTCAAAAAGTAGCCGATGATGGCGCGAGCGAAGATAATAAAACGCTACCACACCCACGAGCAGTGCAAGCATGGTGCCAAATATTGCCGTGTAAAATGGTGCGAATACTTGCTGCCGCGACACAAGAGCATCATCTTTAAACGTATACTCAACGGTAAAATGCTGACCGTAAGCAATGAGCTGCTGCGTTCGTCTCATTGCTCCTTCTAGATGTGGCGTCGATCTATACAGCTCGACCTCGTCTTCCCCCTTTCCGGACGTCACTCGAACCCCTATTCTGCCATTGTCGATGCGTTTGAATATTGTCGAGAATAAATCACGCGCCTGAAATGATGCGTATATATGACCGCGAAGCGCTTTGAGTCGCTCATCGGCAGTTGAAAGCGGCATCGTTTGATCGTAGTACGGTGCATACATAATCAACCCAGTCTCTGAAAATGACTGTGCAGCTTGTGCATTCTTGAATAACTGCAATGTGTTGCTTAACGTGATTTCACCAGACTTTGATGACTCATCCATAGCCTGCCTCCTGACAGATTCAGAGCGAGCATCATACCCCACTGCGTTACTAGTCACTGACGTCATCGGTTCGATATAGGCAATAATCTCACTCGGTTGATTTGTATCACCAGAAGTGAATACGATATCCCGTCCATACTGCTGACTGAGTGTATCGCGCACCGACTCACGCTGCTCGGGAGTAATATACTTAGAAACACCAAATGCATATATTGCAGGAAACGAAGTCGGTAGCTTATATGTTCCTGCAAATTGTCGCCAAGAATCGACAGTGACCTCACCTGAATTCACTCGACCAACTCCACTCCAAAGAAGCTGGGCATACCCATTCAGATTTGCATTGACTTGTAATTCTGTTTCTTTAAGTTGCTTATCTATCGCCTGGCTCTGAACATTGGAAAGATTTCGCTGCATAACAGCAGCAATCATTGCCGTCATAAAAGCAATCGAAAGCATAACTAAAAGTGGAATGATAATAAAATCACTCGAAAGGTTTTTAAAGCGCTGCTGTATGTCTTGGTAAAATCTTTTCATAACAAAATATCTCTCCCTCACTATAGGTGCATCAGCATCCATGGTCAATTCACGCAGCTTGAAGTATCGAAAGCTCAAGCTTATAATAAAGACACAGGAGCATTAGCGCTTCTCATGCCGTTACAATGACACATTTAACGAAAGGAGAAATAATAATGAACAAGCTTGTCCGATATGATCCATTTGCTGAGCTAAGCGCTCTTCAGAAACACTCCCTTGGCAATGATTAGTTGACAACACTTAAGGGAGCGTACCTCCCTACAACTGACGTATATAGTAGTTATTTTAGAAATCTGCGATGACAAGTTTCTTCATCTGCATCATATTTTTAAAGGCATCGGCACTTTTCATAAGTTCGTCCATATTCTCAGGAACAACCTGCCAGCTCAATCCGTATTGATCCTTGCACCAGCCGCATTGTTCCGCCTCTGGTACTTTGGAAAGTTTACTCCAAAAGTAGTCAATCTCTTCTTGGTCTTTACAAGAAATTAAGAACGAAATGGCTTCACTAAACTTAAACTCAGGACCAGCATTTATAGCAGTGAACCGTTGTGATGCTAGTTCAAATTCTATGGTTAACTCTTTGCCTGCAAGAGATTGCTGAAAATCCATCAGACCTTCCGTCGGGTAATACGCGGTGGATACGACCTTACTATCCGGAAATACCGATACATAAAAATCTACAGCTTCTTTGGCATTTCCATCAAACCATAGATTCGGTGTAATTTTTTGCAACATAATAACCTCCTTTTACCTTAATTAAATCTTCTTCTCTATCAAACAACAAAGTCAGCATTCATCCACATAGGCTCCCACGTATGGCCGTCTGGGTCTTCAACCTCATAGCTAAACATCATATCCGAATCAATCCCCATGTCTACGCGATAGTAGTCTCCGCCATTTTCCTTGGCAACATCGGCAAACTTCTGCACATCCTCTTTCGAGTCAAGACTAAGAGCAAGCAATACGCCACTTGTCCGAGCAGTATCTGCAACCTCTTTTTCACCTATAAATTTCTTATAAAAATCATGCTTTAAAAGCATGACAACAATATTGTTTGACCACATCATACTACTTGCGTTTGAATCGGAAAACATTGCATTTTTAGTAAAACCCAGTGCTTCATAAAATCCAGTGGATTTCTTTAAATCACTCACCGGTAAATTAACATAAATTTGTTTACTCATTACACACCTCCCCGCTTATATACCCCTACAACTCTATTATCCCACTCACAATACACCATAGCAAACAATCCTGATGAAAAATTCGTTTAATCTACGTGGAGCGGATTTCTTGCGCCGTAAGCCTGGTATTAAACAGTGACGTATCGGGTTGGAATCTCCGGCCATTCGATAGCACCCCCAAATCTACAGCATCAAATCCCATATCGTTAATAAGTAACTCGACTTTAGCCTTAGCATCCGCGTCATTACCTGCAAGCGCAATCGCTCTTCGGCCAGGACTAGCCTCCGGAAGACTATGTTGCTCTAGCTCGTTATACGCCACATGATTCAAGGTCTTTACTATCCTTGCGCCAGGTAGGTATTGCTCGATATATTCGCTTGAAGTGACTTCTTGGTTCATGAACTCAGGGATCTCACCTTCTGTTGGTGGCCAGTAATTCATCGCGTCTATAACTATCTTTCCCTTAAATAACTGGACGGGGAGTGACTTGTATTGATTGAGTGGCAATGCGAGCACGATACTATCGCTCTGAAGAATCGCCTCATCTACCGTTGTAGCAATCACGCCAGGAAGTAGCACTTTGACAATCAACGACAAGCTCTCTGGTCCACGAGAGTTTGCGAGGCGCACCACATACCCTGCCGCTGACGCTTGTCTTGCAATTGCCGTTCCTAAACGTCCCGATCCTATAATACCTAGTGATGGCTTACTCACTTTTCAAGGCCTCCCTCACCATCGGAGCAACTTTCGTACCGAGCAACTCGATAGATCTGAGGAATTTATCGTGCGGAAGCTGGCCGGTGTCCATCTGAAAGATATGGCGACTATGACCAATCTTTTTATGTAGAGCAATGATACGTTCAGTAATCTCCTCAGGGCTTCCCGCAAATAATGCTCCGTCAACATTTGACTCGCTATCGTAATGCTGGCGTGTGGGTGCGGCAAATCCACGAACCTTACCTAGTGTTGTCATCGTCCAACCCCACGACCTCCAGAACGTGTCTTTCGCATCCTCTGCATCCTCTGCGATATAGCCCGGTGTCGCAATTGCAACTCGAGTATCTGCATGCGACACACCATACTGGCGTGACGCTTCCCGATAAAGATCAATCAGTGGGGCAAACCGTGAAACATGGCCACCAATAATCGCATACGTAATTGGCATACCAAGCGAAGCTGCTCGAATAGATGATTCCGGATTTCCTCCGGTAGCCAGCCAGATGTCCATAGGTTTTTTAGGACGTGGGACGATTTCTATATCATTAAGAGCTGGACGAAACTGCCCATCCCACGTCACCTTACCGTCTTTGCTTGCGTTAATTTGAAGGAGCAACTCAAGCTTCTCAGCATACAAGCGATCATAATCTCGAAGATCATATCCAAAAAGTGGAAATGACTCGGTAGATGATCCACGCCCAGCGATGATCTCCACCCGATCGCCCGAAACGATATCAGCTGTCGAGAACTGCTGATATACCCGTACAGGATCTTCCGTGCTCAACACCGTTACAGCACTCGTTAATTTTATGTTTTTTGTTGTCGCTGCCGCTGCAGCGAGGATCGTCGCCGGTGAAGACGCTGGAAAATACTCAGTATGATGCTCGCCGACCCCAAACACATCTAACCCCACTTCATCGGCTAACTGGATCGCTTCAAGCAAATTTGTTACTGACTCGTGTGTCGGACCTAACTTTCCCGCCTTTCGTTGTACATCTCCAAAACTAAATACACCTAATTCCATCGTCATCTCTTTTCTATAATTTACTATAATTAGTATAGCAAATATTGTAATAATCCTCTACTGAATTAAAACTACTGCCCTAGCTTAATCGCCAGGGCAGTAGTTTTAATCAGTATCTCATCTACTCTGTTGTCTTATCAGCTCGTTCCGAACCGCCATGACCTCGTCCGCCCATAGATATACCATCCAGCTTAGTTAGATCAATACCCTGAGCTTTTGCCCAAGCTTCAAGTGATGCCTTCTTTTCGTCCATCTTTGCTTTACGCTCATCGGCTGTCAAATCCTTTAAAGAATCTTTATCCGACTCTCGCTCTGTTTTCATTTCGGCTATTTTCGCTTCTATGGCAGCTTTCTGTGTTGTCGTAATTGTACCAGCATCAACAAGTTTTTTTAACTTCTCCGACTGTTGAGCCATTCTCTCGGCATCTTTCGCTGTCCGCTCTTCATCAAATACTTTCTGGACATCCGCCTGATTCAAGTTAAATTTTGAAGCGATCTTACCTACTAAACTCGACATCGGATCGGTATTCGTAGACGTGCCAGATTCAGCTGATGCCATACTTCCACCCACGAGTGCACTTACACCCACCGTTCCCAAAATACCCCCAACAAGTAATGTTTTTTGTGGTAGCTTCATCCCTATCCTCCTTAGTTATTATCGCTATTCTTAGTATCACTACATTTATCAGTACACAACTAACAGCACCACTGTGATGTCTGTGGTTTTTCTGATCGACATGAGCTAAGATAACAAAATTATAGAGTGTCATTAATTTGACACTCTATCTATAATAGCGATGCGTATTGAGTTTTTACTGAGCCAGGAAGATTATAGTGTATCGCTATCTTTGTCTTGATGCTTTGGAAGTCCGACAAACGCAATGATCGAACAAGTAAAAATAATCCCTGCCGCAACAAGCGACGCCGTAGAAAGACCGTCCATCCATGCATCTTTTGCGGCAATCGTCACCGTGTCAGTCAGTGGACCCAGCTGTCCTGCGACTTGCAGCGCCACTGCGAGTGAACTCTCAAGACCGTCTTTCACCGCTCCACTAAATGCGCTCGCCGTCTCTGCAATATTCTTTTCGTAGACAGAACTCAGTACCGCACCGAGAACCGCTACGCCAAGCGCGCCACCAAGCTCTCTCGTAGTGTCATTCATCGCCGAACCCATACCTGAACGGTTGCGAGGCACTGACGCCATCAAGATGTTTGTACCAGGCGTCATCGCTGCGGATATTCCAAGCATCATGATAATCATCACTGAAAATAGATTCCAGTAGTTCATGTCTTTCGTCCAAAATGACATAAGAACAAACGCTACCGCCGTCAAAAACAAGCCGACCGCGATCGTATTTCGTGCACCGAACTTTTTAACTATGTTTGGGATAAACGGAGAAAGGAACATCATCGGCAACATTAGCGGCACCATCAAAAGTGATGACTCTAGTGCCGTATACCCGAGAATAAGCTGCATCAACTGACTCATTGAGAAGAAGACGCCAGACATAGCTAGAAATGTCAGTGTCAGCGTCAAACTTGAGATCGAAAAAGCTCGGTTCTTAAATAGTTTCATGTCGAGGGTCGGTGATTTTATGCGGAGTTGCCATAGTACAAACAACACCAGCGCAATAAGCCCACCAATCAAACCAATCAAGACACCCATCTCACCCAAGCCCTTCGAAGGTGCTTCAGTCACCGCATAAACAATGCCGAATATACCGAGGGCAGAAAATACGCCACCCAACCAGTCGACTGGCGCCTCTTCTTCGTCTTTAGATTCGTGTGACAAGATGTGATTAGCGACAAGTCCAATAACTGCAATCACAGCACTAAAGTAAAACAGTGAATGCCACGTAAAGTACTCGAGCAAGATTCCACTGACAATCGAGCCGATCATCATACCGATACCTGCTACAGCACCCCAAATAGCTACAGCACGTGCACGTTCACCTTTAGGGAAAGTATTGTTGATAATCGAGAGTGTCGTTGGCATTACGAACGCACCACCAACACCCATGACGACACGCGCAATAATAAGCTCCGTTCCAGTTTGTGCTATAAATCCAGCGTAGAGTGAACCAACCGTAAATACGCCAAGTCCAACCTGCATCGCTAACTTTCTTCCGTAACGATCTCCGATAGCACCTGCCATAAACAACAAACTTGCAAAGACAAGCGTATAGACATTTACCACCCAAGTCATCTCTAGTTGACCGAGTTTGAGATCTGTTGCCATTAGCGGTAGCGCCATATTGAGACTACTGTTTGCGAGCATCACGCCAAGTAGCGTCAAACAGAGCGCAACAAGTGTCCACCAGCGACGAGCATATACTTGCGGATCAATACCCTCAAGGTCAACCGGCGTCTTCTCTTTTGGTGATTTCTTTTTTGACATTCTTAATTTACGTAGCATGTGGCTCCTTTTATTTCTGTATGAATTGAGAGTTCTCGAACTGTACTTTCGAGAATAGTCCGCATAATTATAGGTACGATTACTCCGGATGTCAATCATGCAGCCCTTTTGTTCCATTCGCACTACGTCGCATGATGCTATGATAGTACTATGAAGATACATGAGATTCTCGGCGGAACCGTCCACGCCATGCCTGCAGATCTGCAAAAAGCACTCGCTTCTCATAGCGAGGCTTTAGCGGCGTGGAATGACATTACACCACTTGCTCGCAATGAATGGATTTGCTGGGTAGAAGGTGCGAAACTCATCGAAACACGTGAGCGACGTATCGAGAGAGCTCATACGGAACTTGCAGAAGGTAAGCGTCGACCATGCTGCTGGCCTGGCTGCATACACCGTACTCGAAACGGTAAATAAATAAAAGCGAGCCAATAGTGGCTCGCTTTTATTTATTTAGAGACTACTTTGTACTATAGCTTCTTCAATCCGCCACTGCGGCGGTTATGGCTACGTAGAACACGCTTCTTGCGATTTCGTACTACTAGCCAGATACCACCAGCGATTAAAGCAATCAGGAGTATCGTTACAACGACTGCTGCAATGATTAACGCTTGTGGAATAACCCAGAACGATCGTGTCACCTCTACAGTTTGATTCTTCTCGCCGTATGTAAATGTAGCACTTACAGTATAGTTACCGAAACTACCGATGTTTTTCAATGGCACATCCCAACGACGAGCACTATCCGGTAGGACCATATCGCGTTGATCTTTATTGTTAAAATCAGTCTCGTATACTACTTTATTACCTTGTTTGACAGAGATTTTACCGAATGGACCAACCTGCATACCACCCTTGTTCTCAAATCGAACCGAGGCATTTAGATCATTAGAGCTACCAAAATAGCTATTCGATTTACCACCCTGCTGTATATCAAAATTTGTTAGATTTAATTTTTCAACAACATCACCGGGAACCTTAAGTAAGATAAGTGAAGCGACACTTGCATTTAAATTCACCTGTCCACCGCCATCGGGTGTTGTTGGAGCAAAACGAACTGCGCCAAAATAGCCACCAGCTTGAGCATTGCTTGGTACAGAAATAGTAACGTTTACTGTTTTTGATTTTTCAGCTGGAATTTCCACATCTGCAAGCGGCTTCATAAAACGCTTTAGACTATGGGTCGGTGCATACTTATCTTGATCCAGAATAAGTGCTGGCGTACCACTCTCATCACCTGAGATAAAGTCATTCTCAAATGGACGGACAGTTATCGCATCTTTCGTCAGGTTCGTTACCGTAATAGATACTTCTTTACTTGCACCTGGCTTAATCTCAATATCTGATCGTACTGGAGACACCTTCAAAGTATTAGTTGCATTATTCGCCGCCGAAGCCGTCGATGGACTGACAATGAATGCAGCAACTCCAACGATAGCCACTACTGCAGATGCAATAGCAATGCGAAACTTCATTTTAGTCTGTTGTTTTACCAACATATTTCATTTCCCCTTTAGGTGATTATTTTACTATATTCTTTTTAGAATAATTTAGAATTTGCCTGTTGCAATAAGACTAAGGTCAGTTGAATATAGTCCAGCTGGTGTGTTGTTTGTTACACTTGCACCAAAGATAAGCGGTATATTCTTGCCGTTAACTGGCGCGCCATCTGTATCTAGAATTGGATCTCCAAATGTACTAGTCACTCCTGTTGCGTTCGTATTGTCATAGTTAAACGCATACGCTCCTGTTGTATATATTGAGCTTCCTGCAGGCTGATAGGTTCCGATTACGTCTCCGACAGGGCCAGTGTCAGAAACAGCACCGATCTTTACACCAAACTTAGCCTGACCTGCGGTAAAATCACTTGCCCCTGTAGCCGCTATGTCACAAACAGACGCATTTAAACGCTTAAGGCCACCACAGCTCGTTGCACTCTTTATGCTTACGATAGCACCGCCCACTGCATTTGTAGAAATCTGTGTATATATATTACCAGTACTAATTGCACTTGATGAGAGCGCAAGCACATCACCGGTGCCTTGACCAAGCTTAAGGGTTGGTGGATTTGCAGCTGCATTTGCACAGTTTGCGGTAATTTCTACCCTAGCTATACAAAATTGCATACTTTCAAGAACAGCACCAGAAACACTCGAGGTATCAGTGATTGAAATCGCCAAACCACCTTGATCAATACTCGTTCCTGGAACTTCAGAGGTATAGGCATCCGCAAGTGCAGCAGAGGCAAACGTTAAAATACGAGCATATATCGTACCAGCTTCAGTTGGGTTAGTGATACCAGTCAATGGCACTGAAACTTGAGTATTAGCCGCCATAGGATCAGTAGCGGTTACGACAATCTTGCTAGCTGTTGCTGTGACGTCAGTGAAGCCAACCTCTGCCGAAGCTGCCGCTGTCGCGTTAAACCCAACTGGTGGAGTACACGCCTGACCAACAAGTGGGCTATTTTGGCAAAAATCTACAACAAATGCCTCTGCATTAGCTGCGCCAATTGCAGTCTTAAAATTAACTTCATACGTAACCCCAGGTGTAGCCTTCGATGAACTGCTTAGTGCAATGGATCGCTCTGTCACCTGTGCAGCACCAACAAATGTCGGTAGTGTAAATGCAAGTAGCAATGCCATAGCCATAGCAAAATAGCCAACACGACGATCTAGTAATTTAATAGAATTCATTCTAATCTCTCCCTTTTTATTTCCTCAACACCCTATTTTGGACTCAGTGTACCACAACACTACTTATGCTTGTCAATACCTTTTTACAATAAGCGCTACCCACTAACTGGCTTTGTAGTTTTCATGCTCTTTTAACATCTTGTTGCGGAGTGAGACGAGCTGACTACGTCTACCTAGCCAGTATGCTGGCAGTAATAACACTAGAGCCACAAGCGCCGGCACCCATAGTATCTTTGTTGTCGTACCTGTCTCTTTTTTCGTATCAGTAGCTCCAGTGGTAGTACTATCAACCCTTCCACTTGCGAGAGCAACGACTTGCAGGAATGCACTTACACCGTTTACGTCAGTTACTTTTACATTTACCTGGTATATACCAGCCTTTTTATAGGTATGTGCAATCGCCACTACACCGCTAAGCGCCTGGCTCTTCAGCTCCGTCGGCGTACCGTCACCCCAATCTATACTAAATGCGTACGGTCCAGTTCCGCCAGATAACTGCAATGGCCAGCTAAGCTGACTACTTGCCGGGGCAGAGCGACGACCATATGAGCTTGTAAGTGTAATAAGCGCACCAAATGCCGTGAACCTTGTATCGGTATAGTTTACCGTGACGATATTTGAAGTAGGACCGGGCTGATCTAGCTCGTCATATACGATCGCGCTTAGCTCGTTCACTCCAGCAAATAAACTCACCTGCAGGCTAAAGCTCCCATTTGCACACATAACAGAACCGACCATTACACCGTTGTTATATATCTGCACTAACAGCCCATTTGGACATATACCGTTGACCGTGATCGGTGACGATGCGGAGGCTGACCCATTTCCAGGTGTCGTAATAGTAGCCCCTTGCGTAGGCGGTGCCTGTGTTTTCGTAGCTTCAAGCCCGTACGACCCTGGCTTAGGGTTTGGTTCGGGGATTTTGTTGATTGCCGACGCAGGCCGCACAAAAACAAAGAGCGCCAGTAGACACATACCGATCGTAATCGGTAGTATCCACTGTGCGCTAAAACGAATCTTATGTACCATGCTTGTGCTTATTGTAGCGTGCTAAGGCCTGTTATAAAAGGGATCGATGTTATTATTTTTTGCGTGACAACTTTTTAGGTCGAGCACCTTGTGGTGTGCGGTTTCGCACTTTTCGCACAATCATCCATATACCAAACGCGATGGCCAGTACCAGGACAATGAGAACGATAATGAACCATAGAGGCATGTACCAGAATGAAGCAGAGCCTACGATCTCTTTGGTATTATTGCCGTTCTGACCATATAGAAGATTAAGCTTTGCACTATAGTAACCTGGCCACAAACCAGGAGATGTACAAGTTTTCGTTTCAGTCTTGCTGCCACCCAATTCCACTTCCTGCGCCTTGAGCTTAATACACGCCGTATATGTACGTGTTTGACCGATTAGGGCTAACGACTTGTTTGGATTCACTTCACTAATGGTCTGTTCACGACCGAAGATATCTTTTATCGTAATACTACCTACGGGAGCCTCGGTAACATTACCGTTATTCTTTAGCGTATATGCCATATTCTGAGGCTCATCCATCGTAAATGAAGTATAGCTTGGCTTCTTATCTTTTGCCGCAAGTTTATATGCGCCGAATTTTTCGAGCTTCAAACCCTCATTTACCTTACCTGGAATCGATACAAATGCTAAAGTCACACCTGATGCATTCAGGCCAACATTTCCACCATCAGGAGAACCAGATGAGTAGACGATCGCACTGTAGTAACTTCCAGCACCATGTCCAGCTGGTATATCTACACTTACATCGATAGTCTTACTTGACTTTGGCGGTATTCTTACCGTCTCAGGTACTTTCATAAATGGCTTGAGAGACCATGTAGTCTGTGGAGCATCTTCGTCAAGCATTAATTTTGGAGTGCCACCGTCATCAGTATAGGTAAAGTCGATAACTCGAAGAGTTAGATCAAGTGTCTTGTCGTTATCAAGGTTACGTATAGTGAGTTTATCTTTTACAGACTTACCCGCTTCGATTGTATAATTCCTTTTAGGTACAATACTTAGAGATGCCGAAGATTGCGCTGCAACTGGAAATGCTGGTGCAACAAATGCAGCAGTCACAGCCATAGCTATAGCGGCTATAAAAAAGCTATTAAAGCGTTTCATCGTTTTATTTTTCCCTCACATTATTTTACTTTTTAAGTATAAGCTGTATTGTACCACTAAAAGCGACCACTTGCTATGTATGTAATCGTTGTACTATATACACCAGCTCGCAAATCTTTATGCGAATTCACTATGTAACTTATTGTGAACTTCTTCATCAGGCTAACATTCGGCGAATATGCTACAACATCCCCTGATACGTACTTATACTTGTTCGCAATACCATACTCAGGCGTCGTTACTGCATTTGCCCACGTGCCCTCTGGATCCCTACCTACCGATGGGGCGGTATTTGCAACCAGGTTTAACCCAAATTGATTACTTCCTGGCTTGCTTTCCGTTGGCACAGCTGGTGAGTCGATCACACTCGTACCAGCGCTCATCGGTATGCCGTTTGCTGTAATCGCAAAGCCGCCACTGGCATTTGTACCGACAGACATCTGCGACTGAGCAAGGAGTGTTGACTGAGGATTTAACTGCCCCATATCTGTATAATTATTCTCATTAGTCTCAGTACAGTTATCGGCTACTTCTTCCGCTACGCAAAATATCAACATAGGAGGCACTTGAGTTGCAATGACTACCCCGTCAGTTACCTGCCCCTTAACCGAACCAAAGTCAATCTGTGGCCCAGTAGCATTGGTTGTCGAGTGACTCCTGAGACGAATTGAAAATGACTTACTAGTATCTGTAGGATTCACTATACCCTCGAATGTATAAGATGACCCACTTACCCCAACCATTCCTGGTGGTCGAGTAAGGACGATATGGTTGGTGGATTTAGACAAGATCGAGTACCCAACTTCACCAGTCTGACTAGTAAGCGTTGCATTTGAAACATCCAGACCCGCAGGCGTCTCGCAGTCATGGTACGGTATTGGGTCATTGCAGAACAACAAGTCAACTGATCCAACCGTTAGCGGACTCATGTATCGAAATGATACAGTATATGACGTTGTCTCGCCCGGGACTGTACTATTCATATAAAGACCACGTTCTTGAAATCGCATAGCAGCAGACGCTGGAACAGCAAAAATAAAGACTGCAAGTAGCAAAGAAAGTAACGGCTCCGACCGCAATATATGGTGCCAGTTGAAACTATGGGCATGATACCGAAACAACTTATGCTGCATAGCTGTTATTGTAGCAGATGACGTACACTACTGGTATGCATTGAGGTATAAAATAACCGGTCATTGAGACCGGTTATTTTACTTGTCACATATTATGCGACATTCAGTATAAGGCTAGCTTAGTACTGAGGAGCTGCAAGATAGTTAATCTTGGTTGTATATACACCAGCTGGCGTATCAGCACCGATGTTACCAACATAGCGCATCTTCGCAGTTGCACATGAAATAACTTGGTCGTTTTGTTGAGCGATTGGCTCAGGAACCGTAATACTTGCTGGAACAAACTTGAACTCAGCCGTTCCTTGGCCGCCACTACCGTTATCAAGCGTACCTTCTGCATTAGCATAGTCAGCACTTACTGTTTGAGGTGTTAGCGCGGTGAAATCTCGCCCATCCCCTGCATCAACTTCAGTAAGATTTTCTTGACCATCGACCGTAGCAAATGGATAGCTTGATGGTGTCTTATAGCGACCTGGATTGTTTGTCATTTGCGTACTAAAGGTCGATGAAAGTGCATCACCATATGTACCACCTATAGCGGGTACAAAACCAAGTCCAAACTGTTCTGTTCCTGGCTGGCTTCTTGCCTTAGTATTCATTGCAGCAATCTCGTCGCCCACAGTATTCTTAAGTGTAGTACCTGAGTAATAGACTGTTGCACCACCAGATGAGTTAGAACTTAGACGCCAGTAAGAGTTAACATCCCAGCCTCGGCCCGTTTCAAGTGAGTTTTCAGCACTTGGATTACCGAGATCTAGGCGATTATTGTTAACCTGCTCAATAGACTCACACGTACCATGGTCTGTAGGTGAAGCCTTAACGACCGTATCGGGGTTACGCGTGCCTACAGAGAATGCCATCGTCTCAAGTACCTTAGTAGTAATGTGGATCGAATCGGTCATTACGTTGGCAACAGTTACACCACCGTCAACAAGACTAGTGTTGTCCTGTGTAGTATCATCGTTATACGTATTAATCTTTACGAAGAAAGATCCACTACCAGGGTTGGTAATATAGCGACTCTCAGAAGCAGTAAACTGAATTTTCACTCGAGCACCAGGGGCGATCTCTTGACCAGTTGCGCTCTTAAGGGTAATGAAGTTATTCTTACCCGTTAGGCGTGCGTTACTAGGATGAGTGAACGTAGTATCTTCACGATTCGTAGCAGTCATCACCCAGTCACTAGCATCCGTTTGAGTGTTATCAACACTAACCTGGAATTGTCCTGCAAGTGGAGGCTGTACGGTTGCTTGGGTAAATACATTTGCTCCACCTGTAACATCAAGGTCGCTTCGTCCCTGAGGGTGAGCGGCCGCATTTGTTTCGCGATCAGCGGGGCTCGGAGTTCGTGCGTCTCCATTATTATCGCCAGGTGCCTGACATAGACCAGCAGCTGTCGTACAATACTGGAACGTAAAGCCCTTAATCGTAGCGTTAGAGCTTGCTCTAAATGTAAATGTTTGACCTGATTTTTTACCGTTCGGACCAGAGCCGGCTGGCGCATAAGTCTCTGGAATGTCAGAGCCGTTTGCAGCAGGGTTGCCGGCAGTTGGCCCCGTTGCGTAACCCGAACCATCGGTGTCTACAAAACCAGGCGCGGAGCTGGATAGTAACAGCGAGCGCTCTGTTAGTGGATTCAATTCTGCAGCAAAGGCAGGTGCCGCTGGGACGATCGCTGCTGCCACAATAGCAACGGCCGCTCCAAGCGTCACGCTCCGCTGAGCGATTGATTTGAGTGTATACATATTTTGTATATCTCCTGTTGAATTATATGTTTATATTTTTTGGTCCTTTTTCAAGGGGTACAGGCGCATTTTACCATTAGCAGCATAGCAAGCGCAATAGATTTCACAACATTTCACGAAATTTTAAGACTTATCCACACCTAACCTAGAAAATTGGTATAACAACTGCAGAAAAATCGCCTGTATAATGACCCGCTGGTGTCGAGCTTGAAACATTGACGATCATGCTGATAGTGTAGTTAGTCTGCCCCGATTCACTAAGACTGCGAGCCACGACGTCGCCACTAACGTACTTAAATAGATTTGGGGTACGGTAAGCCTCTTCAATAACACCAAAGCTCGTCTGACTCGATGGTACTTGGATAGGCCCCAGACCAACCTGCGGTGCTGTATTTGGCGCGGCATTGATAGCAAATTGCTCCACACCTGGTGTCGCAGCGGTCGGTGTTTTTGGAGTTTTGAGAGTATGACCGTCATACTTTGGCGGATCACCAACTATTTGTAACATGTAGCCGTCGCTCAGGTAATTGCGAACCTGCACAGTCATCGTCTTTGTCGAGGTCTTCTCGGTACTCAGTACGCCCAGGTTTGACTCACCACCACCAACGATTACTTCAAGAAGTGGCTCACCGTCAACTACGGGGCCAAATGCCGCTGAATTGCTCGCGCTTTTACTTCTTCCACCCGCCATATCTCCTATCGAAGCTTGCGCACAGTACTGACCAGAACAACTCTTCAGCGTCGAGCCTGAGCTAAACTGAGATTCGGTAACCTGGTAGTTTGAGGAATTGGACGTCTGTGCAAATGCCGTTCCTGCGCCACCACAAACAATTGCGCCCATTAGCAGCATCAATTTTAAGTAACTCCCCAGTCTCCGTTTTTGCATAAGCCTTATACTAGATATTATCTCTTACGACAGATAAAAATACAACTAGCGCCCCATCGACAAGTATAGTAAGCTATACATAAGCATAATCAAAAAATACAACTACTATGGAACCTGACAAAAAAAATACCCCGGCCGTAGAGGGCCAATCACCAGAAGAAGAGCAGCAAGCGCCAGCCGATGCTCTCAGTCGCACGCCCGATGATCTCGAGCAGGAGCAAGCAGAACAAAAAGCAGCTTCAGCCACGAGCTCCAGCACTCCAGCCGAGAAAAAAGTATCTCCTACAAAGCGATTCTTCAAGAAGATCAATGTCTACCTTCTATTGTTTGTTTTGCTAGTCGTCATCGCAGGTGCCATCACTGCCGTAAACTACCTCAACAGCCAGAAGACTGCACCTGAACCAAATATTGCAAATCAAAGCCTCACCGAAGAAGCACTAAAACAACTCGCAAATACCGATGCAACTGTCGGCGCAGCGTCACAAACACTCAACATCCAAGGCAACACGATCATCGCAGGACAGACATTGATGCGGGGAAATCTTAACGTTGCAGGTAACTTCCAAAGTGGCGGCAGTATCCAGGGACCGAGCCTCACTATCTCCGGCAACACCAACCTTGGGTCAACGCAAATCAATAACTTACAAGTAGCCACAAACGCCGCCGTGCAAGGATCGACAACTTTACGTGATTTAAGTGTTTCTGGTACGTCTACTTTTAGTGGAGCAATCACCGCTTCGCAGATCACTGCCTCCCGGCTCGTACTCAGCGGCAATGCCGTCTTGCAGGTTCCAAATCATATCAGCTTTACCGGCCCTACACCTAGCCGCGGTGCTATTGGCGCCGCACTTGGAAGTGGTGGAACAGCATCGATTAGTGGCTCTGACACAGCCGGCACAGTCAGCATCAACACCGGCAATAATACGGCCGTCGGTTGTTTCGTACGAATTAACTTCGCCCAAGCTTTCACAGCACAGCCACGAGTTATTGTTAGCCCTATAGGTCCTGGCGCTGGAAAAACAGAATATTATGTCGATCGAAACACAAGCGGCTTTAGTATCTGCGCGAGTAGCCCTGCACCAGCAAATCAAGCATTTGCATTCGACTACTTTATTGCTGGATAAACTTACTACTAAGTAACTCTAGACGTCGACAAACACGACGACACGATCAGCCTTTACGTGCATAAGTGCACGATGAATCTTGATGGTTTTTTGACTACCTTCTACTGGCTTCACGACAAGACTACACGGCACTAACATACAAAGAAAATTATGATGACGAGGCAAGATGTCAAAAGGCCCCGTCTCGTTAACCGCGCTCACGCTATATGCGTCACCCTCAAAATAGACTTGAAATGGCGCATACACCTTAACGGCCATCGTTGGCTTGCCACCAGATTGCGGTACCGACTGACTAGAATCAGCTGGCTCAGTGGAAGTTTCGTCGGCCACTATACCTTCTCCTCGGCAGTATCCGAGTGTTCACGCGCTGCTGACTCATCTGATTCGGACTTCTCAATAGAAGGCTCCTCAACTACAACATCCGTTATATCGGATTTACCGATAATCTCTTCGACACCGTCAAGTGTCTTATCTCGGGTCATATGCTCACCTGGTACGCCAGTTACTTTCTCCATCACGTTAAATCGCTGCTTGAAAAACTCAATTAACTGTTTTGCTTTATTGTAGTCATCACGGTCTTCGGTCGAGAGTTCAGACTCACCGATGATAGCGATAATACCCTTTAGAGATTCGTACTTCTGCAAGATTGCTGTTGCCCGTGTCGCAAGATCATAATGTCGCTCTCCGACAACTTCTGGTGTCAGTAGACTCGATTTAGATGCCAAAATATCCACTGCTGGGCGAATACCCTGTGCTGCAACTGCACGACTCAAAACGATCGTAGAATCAAGCTCGTGTTGGATCATTTGCACTGCCGGGTCAGACAGGTCATCTGCCGGCACGTAAATAGTCTGTAGTGCAGTAATTGAACCGTTCTCGTTGCTCGATAGACGATCTTGAAACGTCTTTACGTCACTAAAGACAGTAGGCTGGTAGCCGCCTTCGGCAGGCGTCTGGTCGATAATCGTTGAGACTTCGTTTCGAGCCTGAATATAGCGATACATATTGTCTGCAAAGAGCAGGACGTCCTTTTTCTGATCATCACGGAAATATTCTGCAAGTGTAATTGCGCTTAAACCGATAAGGCTACGCTGAACAGGGTTTTCATTCATCTGCCCGAAGAACATTGCCGTCGTCTTGAGTAGATCGTTGTCTTCAAGCGTCTTATATAGTTCATGTCCTTCACGAATACGCTCACCAATACCAGCAAACATACTGATCGCGCCAGAACCTTCAGCCACATTGTTAATAATCTCCATAGTCAGCACTGTTTTACCGACACCAGCACCACCGACAATACCAATTTTACGCCCCTTTACAAACGGAGTGAAGAAATCAAGCACCTTTAACCCTGTCTCCAATACATCGTCAGGACGATTCGCAAGGCTTGTTTCTTGGAACGAAGGAGCAAAGATCGCCCGTTTTGGCATCTTCTCAAGTACCGACTCGTCAAGTTGTGGCTTTCCGTCAATTGGCCGACCCATAGCATCCCAGACACGGCCAATCATTGCATCGCCAACTGGAATCTCCAAGCTATGACCACTCCTCGAAACACCTTCGCCTTTTTGAATACTATAATCCCCACCAATATTAAGACAGATAGCCGTATCGCCATGCGCAAGACTACTGACAAGCAGTGGTGATTTTTTTTCGTTGTCGACGTACAGCATCTCGTTGAGATCTGGCATGTCTTCATCAAACTGTACCTTAATCACAAGGCCTTTGAGGCTACGTATAACTCCTTTTTTGTATACTGTTTGCTCTTTCATGCTGCTCCCTCTGCCCGTATTTTCTTAAGTCCCGCTAGTGACTCTTTGAGTCGTGTATCAACTTGGCTTCGCTTGGAGCGATTGTATTCTGTATGCAACTGAGTGGCCGTGTCGATCGAGCGCTCTTTGGCGGCCGACATAGCTTTAAACCGACTTGCTACTTGAGCTAAACGACTGTCGTAGATAAACTGCGAGATCGTTAAGCGCAAAATAGAGTTTTCCAAGTATGCTGCAACCGCATAAGAGTTTGGCTCGAAGATATAGTTCTTTTCACTGACCAAGTTGTCACCCACCGTGTCCATGTCGGCTACGCGACCTTTACTAGACACCGCTTCACTGAGATCAACGTCTTTAATTTCCTGCTGACTAAGCGAAATATAGTTCTGGTAGAAGATGCGGCTCTGGGCGTATTTTCTTATGATATCCATGAGTGGATCGACATTGATATAATCCCCCTCGGGCAAATCAAAGTAGTATTCATAGTCGACATGTGACTGTTTGAGTTTTAGTGCACCATGATAACCGATAACGAGAACTTCATTTTTTGTCTCGTCATATCGTTCAAGAAACTTTCGAATCAAACGTTGATCGATATCACCACTCAATCCACCCTTCGCAGTGATGAGAATAAGGAGCTCTTTGTTGATTAGCTTTTCATCAACCTGACGTCCAAAGTTGAAGAGTACATCAACACGAATCTGTTTATAAATACCCCAAACTTCATCAAAAAACTGATTACTAATCAGTACTTTATTTTTAGTTTTTGCGATTTGCATGCTGCTTAGCGTCTCAAGCGCAGAGGTGAGACTTACGACCGATCGTACTGACGCTTCTTCTGCTTTGATTTCAAGTGGACGCCTCATGCCTTCGGCTCCTCACTGCTCGCTTTTTCAGCTTCGACAGCTGCAGCAGCCTCGTCGGCTTGGCGTTTCTTTTCGATTTCAGCTTTTGCTTGCTTTTCAATTGCAGCTTTTTTCACTGGATCAATACTCATAACCTCAGCCTTCAATGCTGCGCATAATTCATCAAAATTACCGTTCATATCCTTATCTTCTTTGAACTTCGCTGCATAGTCGCGCACTTTCACTTTGAGCTTCGGAATATCGATAATCTCCTCTGGTGAACTATCGAGTACGATGCCCATGATAAATTGCTGCTCAGCAAAACTAAAGATCTCACCAACTGCTTGATTCATAAGCTTGAAGAGTACTTTACCTTTATCATAGTCTGCTTGCGCCGCTGGACTCAATTCGGTACCAAAGTGAGCATACTCTTCAGCAGTACGATACCCTGCAAGTGTAAGGTTAAGTTTATCGGCATAGCCCTTTTGGCGTTTGTTTTGACCGACACCACCAACACGCGTCACGGAGAGAGCAGTGCTGACAGCAGGGCGCATTGTGTCTTTAAAGATCTGTCCATCGAGAATCCACTGACCGTCTGTGATCGACATAATGTTTGTCGGAAGATACGCAGTGATGTCGCCACCTGGTGCATACACGATTGGAATAAGTGTCTGACTGGCGTGATTTGATTCGGTTTTACCGCCACGCTCAAGGAGACTAGAGTGTGTGTAGAACATGTCACCAGGATACGAGTCGCGCCCCGGTGACACTCCGGCGATAAGCGAAATCTCTCGATATGCCTGAGCGTGCGCCGTGAGATCATCGTAGATAACCAATGTATCCATATTACACTTATGCCAAAAATACTCACCATGCGCAGCACCAACATATGGCACTAAATAGGTAAGAATTAACGACTCAAATGAGTTACTTACTACAACGATAGCTTTTTTGAGGGCATCATTCTTTTCGAGATTATTCACAAGCTCAGCCACGTCACGCTGACGCTTAGCGATAAGCACATAGATAACAGTAACATCGGTATTCTTTTGGTTAATCGCAACTTGCGCGGCCAATGCAGTCTTACCTACTTTGCTATCTCCGAGCATTGCCATACGCTGACCACGCGCGAGCGAGTATTCAAGGTCGAGAATTGTCACACCTGTCTCTACGGGTGTATCTAATAGTTCACGCTCATACAGAGCTGGTGCATTATGAAAAACATCCCATTCCTGATCAGCAACAATCTCACCTTTGCCGTCGATAGGTTCACCAAATACATTCACTACACGGCCAATAAAGTTTTTTCCCACAGGCGTCATGATGTCACGCGACTCAATCACACATACCGCGCCAATATGAAGAGGTGTTGGATCTAGTTTCATCACCACAACATGATCTTCAAATACTTCATGCACATAGCCGCGAGTACCATCATCGAATCGTACTGTAGCGTGAACATTAGTAGGTTGCAGCCCTTTTATACTCACCATGAACGAGTCAATACCAATCACCTCACCGACTGGATTTCCCGCATCAACTAGTTTTTGGAATATCTTATTTACGGCCACGAAGTGACTCCAGTTCTTTTACAAGTAGGTCATGCTGGCCATCGAGTTGCGCCCGCAAACTTAAGTCATGTACTTTATTTGGGGTTCGCATATACACTCCAGCGACCAAGGCTGGCTGAAGCCCCGCCGCAATAACTACTTGCGGATGTATAGTGGTGCGCAACCACTGAGCAAGCTGTCCTAAACTTTCACGATCGGCCGGAACAGCAAATGTCATGTGGATAACCGGGAGACTATCTTTTAAAAGACGTAGTTGCTTGATCAGTTCACTTCTCTGCGCACTAGTGCCGAGACTGATGTCGTTGCAATCTAAAAACTCAGCCAACTGATCAGAAAAAACTGGCGAATCCGCTACTGACGCACCTGTCTTTGCCCGGACGGCCATTGTTGTCAGCTCGTTATCAACTCTTTCAAGTTCACGGACAAGACGTGACACATCAACCTTTGTCACGATAGTCGCTGGAAGTGAAAAGCTTGCATACATCTTAGTTTGCGAGTCGCTCATAATTTCATATCATCCATGATTTCTTGCTTGTTCGCTTCCATTTGTTGGATAATTGACGGAAGCTGAGCCTTCATGTCGTACTGATCACCCAAAGCGCCTAGTAGGTAGTGCTCTATGATCTGCGCCATATTCCCCTCAAATGCCTCAACGAGCATAGTCTCTTGGTCCGCTACATTCTTTTGCAGCGTCACGCTTAGCTGTTCGTGCTGCTTCTGTAATGCTTCCGCACTCTCTGTCACAAGCTTCAAAGCCGACTCGTGAGCCTCTTTCATTGCAGAAATGCGAGCGCTATTTTCTTCAAATACCGTCGAAAGCATCGCATCCTGACTAGCCACATTTTTCTGCAAGGTCTGCCCAAGTTCATGATGCCGTTCCTGAAGAGCATGTGCACTTTCCGTAACAAGATGAAGTGCTGTGTCTTGAGCTTCTTTCATTGCTTTGCTATTTTGCGCAAACTGGTCGTATAGAGATGCGCTCAGTTGCTTGTGCTGCTCTTCAAGCTCTGCGGCACTGTGACTCATTGAACGAAGCGCCATGTCCTGTGCGTCTTTTAAGACTTTGCTATTTTCGGCAATCTGCTTATCGAGCTGTTCGGCGATATGATCCTTAAGTTCGGCGCTCGCTTTTGCGATAGTCGCGTTTAGATCTTGCTTAAAGGCTGCGGCGTTGTCATCGATTACTTTTTCAAAATGAGACTGCCCTCGTTTGCGAAGATCCTGAAAATATCCATCAAAAAAGCGCTGCACGCCATCAGTCGTCTCATCAACCACTGATTCCTTATGCGAATGCTGCTTTTTTTGAAATAATCCCATATTCGTTAACCCACCTTAATCTCTAGCATCATAGCTTCAGTAGTAAATATACCGCAAATAGGCCAATAATTAAAATCAATATACTCGTCAGGATAATCTCGAGTAGTGCCCGAAAAATTGACTTCTTCGTCATTGGGTTGCGGCCAATCGAAATCACACCACTGCGCACCCCGGAATACAATACGGCAATCGCCGCAATAAGACTAACCGCTGTAATTGCCATACTCAAATAAATACGAATAGGGCTCACTTCTTTCTCGGCAATCGCCTGTCCGATTCGTTCGAGAATTTCAGGAACTTGGACTTTAGTGCTCTTCTCATTAGGGTTACGTTTGATGTCAATCGTCACGGCAACCTGCCCAAGCGTAACCGTCTGATTAGTCTTGCCTTCCGTATCTTTGAGCGTCGTTGTTCCAAGTGTTACGCCCTTGCCATCAAAGGAGCCAGCGGCACGGCCAAACACAGTTTTTTCCTCGGTACCCGCTTTCATAGCTACGCCGTTCACAGACGACAACGTCACATAGTCACCTGTCGCTATCGGCCCACCTTGAGTGCTCACCAGAACGTTGTACGTACCCGAGACGGCTACGAATGTTTCATTCTCTAGCCCGCCATTGCTCAGCGTCAATGATAACTGATTTCGGTCAACTATCACACCAAACATATTCTGGAGCTCTGACTGGGTAGCAATTTTTACACGATCAGAATCTTTGCCTGCCATCTGGACGATCGTCCCAGTGTCGAGTGGTGTATCTGACGCATAGCCCTGCACACTACCGCCGCCATAGCTCGCCGCAAGAGCTGGAAGAGAGACAGCTGAAGCAACACCGATGATAACGGCAATGGAAACGATAATTCTCGGTAATTTCACTTGTTTGTTTAGACTCCATGCGCTCTGTCGTACGCTTGGGATTATTATACCATAACCACCATGACTTTTTTGTCAACAATAAGACTTATTGCAAAGCTCATTTACATAACTCAAAAAAACACCATTTAACACCTTGAAAAACGTTGTCACAAGGTGCCGCTTATGCTACAATAATTCCAAGCTTTTCGATGGCACCACACGTCTAAGTGAAATAAACATATTGCTCGCATCTAACAGATGTAGAAATAAAACATGAATATGTGGTGCTACCTTCCCGATAGTGTTAAAACTGTTCATCCACTACGACTAGTAGTGGTAGTTTTGTTGTTAGTAGCATTATCTACAACGCTTTTTCTTACATCTATCGCGCGCGCGGCGCCTAGTGCAAACAAAACTATCAATTTCCAGGGGCGACTCCAGACCTCTGCCGGCGCTGTCGTTGCCGATGGTCACTACAACATCCAATTCAAGATCTACCAGGACGGCACAGGAACAGCCGTGGGTAATCCTGGCGGCTCATTGAAATGGACAGAAAGCCACGTCAACAACGGTGGGTCAAATGGCGTAGAAGTCAGAAACGGCTACTTCTCTGTCAACCTTGGCTCGGTCACTCCATTCGGAACGAGTGTCGACTGGGATCAAGATGCGCTATTTCTATCGATGAATGTCGCTGGAAATAGCGCCACCTGTACAACATTCGGCTCTGCGCCTTGTGGAGCCGATGGTGAAATGCTTCCGATGAAGCGCATTACCGCTACTCCTTACGCTATAAATGCTGGCGCAGTAAATGGCAAAACTGCAGACAACTTCATCCAGCTTGCCCAAGGAGTACAAACAGATGCAAGCACAAATACAAGCAGTATCCACATCAACAAAACAGGCACCGGCAACCTAATCCAACTCCAAAATGCAGGAAATAACGTCTTTAGCGTTACAAACTCCGGTGATATCGAGTTTGGCAGTGGTGGAAACCGCGCCATCTACGTCGGTGGGGCACCCGAAAATACCACTGGCAATAACCTCACTCTGTTTGCCGGCTATGGGGGAAGTGGCTCAGGCAGTCAAGGTGGCGGACTCTTCCTACAGGGAGGAAGCGCAGGCGGTGATAATGGAGAGGGTGGAAGTGTTGCAATCACCGGTGGTGTCGGTACTGGAACAGGCAAAAATGGTAGCGTCTACATCGGCGCAAGCGACACCGACGCAGTCCAGATTGGTAGTACAAATCTCACGAGCGGCACTCAGACGATCAATATCGGCAACAACAATGCAGCAGGCGGCACAACAAACATCACTATCGGTAGCGGCCCCGGCGCGACAGGCGGCTCGACGAATATTCAGTCAAAAGACGAAACATCCATCACGACAAATGGTACGCGACGCGCAACATTTGCAGGAGATTCCAACACACTCTACGTTGGCAATGCCGATGGAAGTGGAAATGCCACAACCGCTAATGGATTCACGATCCAGGGGACGAGTAGTACTGGCAGTAATACACAAGGTGGTGCACTTACTGTACAGGCCGGTTCAGCCACCAATGGCAATGCCAACGGAGGTAACCTTACACTGAGTGGCGGTTCCGGAAGTGGCTCAGGTGCAACCGGGCTTGTCGTCATCAATACGCCAACCTTCCAAACAACGACAAACGATACGAACTGCTATACCGGCAGTGCTTTAGTATCTAGCAGCTGTACGTTTACGAGTACAAGCGTCAATAGTTCGTCAGTACTCATTGCAGGATTCACAACTGCTGGCCAGGTTGCGACCCTCCCTGACCCAGCTATCACCACCGCTGGCCGTATCATCTATGTCACGGCAGCGAACAGCTCAAAAGAATTTACCCTACGAGCAAACACTGGTGCTGGTATCGGCGTGGAGCAAAACGTCACCCTACGTCAAAATACTACTGCCACAATGATTTGGAATGGATCTGACTGGACTGTAGCAGGGGGATCCAACTCGGCAAGCCTTCAAAACACCTACGATAACACCCCGCAAAATGCAGGTAGTGCCGATATTGTACTTGGAGGCGGTTCAGGAAACGACGGTTTAACTATTCGCGACAATAACACCAATCCTGTTAGCGGCCCTCTTCTTGAAGTTCAAGGCTCAAACACGACATCGCTCTTCTCTGTTAATAGTGATGTCAATGAACTTGCGAGCAACCCAGGAGCAGAAACAGCTGGGGCAACATCGACAACCTTCCCGGTAAATACATGGGATGTCTCAGGTGCTGCCACCGTCACTCGTCATACTACAGCTGGAAACTACATCGCGTCTGGTCAAGCCTCGACTAAGGTTGTCGCTACGGGCGAGATTTCAGGTGCTACAAACACCCTAAAGTCCGCGCTTATACCTGGAAAAACATACACCGTATCAATGTCACTACGCCTAGAAAGTGGCCCTGGTAACGGATTTGGTATCATCTATGCAGCTGATGGAGTGACCCCTACCGAGAACTGTGTTATCGACGTCACTTTGTCGACAAGTGAATGGAAAAAGGTTAGCTGCTCATTCCAAGCCCCAGCATCTGGTATTACCAGCCAAAATGCGATAGCAATCGGTAAAACCACAGAAGCTGCACAAACATTCTATGTCGACAATGTCAGCGTCAAGCTAGGCGGCAGCGACAGTACTGGCGCTACTGGAAACGTGCAGGTAGGCGGCGGTGCAAATGGCGGTTCACCAACTCTATTCACACTTGATAAAAACTCATCAGCCCCAGCTGGCTCCAATCACGATGCGCTTCTTGGTAGCATGTACTATGACACCACGCTCGGTAAGGTGCAGTGCTACGAGTCAGAGGGATGGGGAGCATGTGGTGCAAGTCCTGACAATTTCATCACAATTAGTCCAGAGTACTCAGGGGCAGTAATGCATGGTGACGGAATAGGAGCCATAACAACAGACATATGTTCTGACTCACTCAATATAAATGACGGCAGTAGCGCACAGCCAACCATCTGTGGAAGCAATGAGACCTATAACTTCTACAAATGGACCACACCAGAAACTTCAACTCAATCACGTGCCATCTTCGTGACGTATCAACTCCCTGCTACATTTAAAGATTTCATCCCTGGCTCAACTTCGCTCATGGGGCGCACTAACAGTTCAGACTCCGCTGTCACATACCAGATCTATCGCAACAACAGTAGTACGGGATTAACCGCTTGCGGCTCCACCGTATCCGTCTCGACAGGCTCGCAGTCAACATGGCAAAAGGTAGGAGCCACTGGGTCGGCTGATCCATCGACGTGCGGCTTCGCTGCCGGAGATAGCATTGTTATCAGAGTTAACCTCAATGCATCAAACAACGCCAACGCTTATGCAAGCAACCTCAACTTCACCTTCAGTAACCACTAATCTCTGTTATGCTAAAATAGCAAGAGTAACTAAACGCTGAGTGTTTAGCGAGGAATATGGATCAAGCAGATAGGACAGAGAGAGCCTATCCACCCGATTTATCGCAATGGAGTTCAAAAAACCACATCGATACAAACAAGGTCAATCAAAAAACACGCCGAAACAGCGTGTCAATTCCTCATACGAAAACGTAACGTCTCCGGCGACGGCCACTCATAGCAAAAACTCCACGAACTCAAAAACAATCAACATAAAGATTAGTTTTGACTCATTGTCGAAAACTGCGTTATTTGCGCGAATCCGCCGCCTCAATCTTACAAAACGAACGATCGTTGTCAGTGCTAGTATATTTATACTAGCAAGTTGCTTAGTCGCTGGGGTATCCATCTATCACCATAGCACCACGCGAAGCTCCGCCGACATCACCAACCCAAACGAAGTTGTCAAAAATCTCGACTATGGAACTGTTCTACCAGATAACAAATCTATTGATGAGCTTGGCGGATGGCGTCGCGTTAGTCCCGCCAAGAGCGATCCAGTATTTGCCTATAGTGACAAGATTGGCACTGCCACTATCACCGTTAGTCAGCAGCCATTGCCAGACTCTTTCAAAGGTAACGTGGATAGCCAAGTTGCTGAAGTTGCCAAAAAATTCAGCGCCACCACTAAAATAGACGTCGATCACACAAAAGTCTATATTGGTACATCTACAAAAGGTCCGCAATCTGTAATATTTACAAAAAACAATCTACTTATCCTTATTAAGTCTCAAGTGAAAATCGATGATAAAGACTGGGCTTCGTACGCAAAGTCACTTCGCTAACACCCTCACTAGAGTCTCACGAAGCAATACTCTATGGCTTCTTGTATTTCTCAATCGACTGGGCGACTTTACCATCAGTCTTAAGATTCTCATAGAAAAGCACCTGCTCTTTTGAAAGAATCATTTCATCTTCTGGGCCATGAATCTCATCACCAAGCTTAATTAGCTGAACATTACCTTGATCATTTGAAGTCTGCTGAGGATTTTTTGAGTCTTTTGCCTCTTCTGTAGATTGCTGCGACTGTAGATAATAAATGTCAGTGAGCTTCATGTATTCGTTGTTAAAAGACTGAAGCTTACCAAAGTACACCTGGCCATTCGTAAAAAATACCGCCTGATACTTACTACTATCGATAGCGGTCGCAACCGTCTGTGTCTTTGACCATGCGAACCACCCAACGACACCCAAGATAATGAGAATAACCGCGACAATAATAGGGAGAACAAATCGCTTTACCGACTTCTCCTCGCGCATGGCATGACGAGGCGTCACCGCTTGATGTGCGGACTTTGGCGTCTCATTCACTGATCGTGGCTCTTCTGCCTGCTGACGATGTGTCGGCTCTGGCCTACTCGCGACCCTTCTGTCTGTCGGTCGTGGCACACGAAACGGTCCCCCATCCATTAGCTATTTCTCCAATTACCAATTCTTACTCACCCCATCATACCATAAGGGGCATCTGCCTATCAATCACTGATACATATCACGCAAATGTCCGCGTGAATAAACAATAAGTTCGACCTCGCGTCCACATAACTCAGACACTGAATCAAGCAGTATCGATCAGTTGTTGTATTTAATACTTTCCCACCATCTACCTCTTGCAAACAACATATATAGCGTTCCAGTTCGTTGACATACGCTAATTTATTGCTTATGCTTATTTTTGTGTTTTTTGCAACAGTACGCAAAGAATATTCAATCATCTATATCGCACGACTATATTTAGCATTGATATAGAGTTTATAAGGAGAAAATTCATGAAAATCAAATCAAGCCTTACGGCAACAGCCGTTGCTTTTTCGCTAGTGTTCTTTTTTGGACCTACGACTCACGCCAAGGAAGCTACGAGTACCGAAAAAGAAGACAATACCCCTGTAAAAATAACTATCCAGGTAGGCGATACCCTTTCGAGTATAGCCGACGCGCACAACACAACGTACGTACGTATATTTAACGCAAACGACTTCCTAGTAAATCCAGACATCATCAACGCAGGCGACAGTGTTCGCATCCCCACAGCAGAAGAAACTCTTCCGGATCGTTATAGCGAAAGAGTCGTACCGCAAGTAGCGCCAACTACAGCATCACAATCACCGACCATAGCGCAGACACCTTCAGTATCTGCCACACCTATTCAACCAAGCTCGCCTACCTACGCTTCAAACGCAGGCAATACTTATTACCGAGGTTACTGCACCTGGTACGCAAAAGAACGTCGACCTGATCTTCCAAACATGCTCGGAAATGGTGGGCAATGGGTGGCAAATGCTGCAGCGCGTGGATATTCGACTGGTTCAGCCCCTCGGCCTGGCGCAATCGCTGAAATGCCAGGGCACGTAGCGGTTGTTGAGTCAGTCAATGGAGATGGTACCATCGTTATTTCAGAGATGAACGGACCTGCCGGATTCGGGGTTGTCGGCACACGTACCGATGCAGCAAGCAAGTATCGATATATCTATTAGACAGTGAGATACTCAGTATTTCTTTGCTGAATACAAACTATGATTTATCTTTTAAATACTTGCCAGCAATACTCAAAGCAAACGACGGCAGTATGATGAAAACTGTTATGAATAAAAGCCGTATGAGTATTTCACTGATCGCAGAATCTTGCTTATCCGGACCCGAGCCTGTCAGTATAACTAAAATACCCAAAACCCCAAATAAGATTGACGAGTAAATAAACACTCTTGTAGCTATCTTTTGCATATCCTCATTATACCAAACCTTGGAGATACACACCCTAGCAATGTTATCGGTGTTTTTCCTCGGCCAGTGCTTTGACCTGCTCTAGCGCACGAGGATAGCTACGATTAAACTCCGCTTCCAACTCCGTCGGAACATCGAAAACAACTGTTAAAATCGTATTGTCATCTTTTTCCGTCAATGAATAGATCTCTCTACCACCAGTCCACTGCTCTTCACGTGCTTGTTTTCCACTCTCCTGCGTATCAGCATGGTGTCTCAGTAGTAAAAACTCACCTTTTACGAGCTTCTCAACCAAGCTCGTCACCCCGTATCCGTTGACGGAAGAGATAAACTGCACCTCAGCACCTTCCTTTAGAGACCCCTCCATGTATGTGCCCGGATCTATAATACCCGCCCACTGTCGAAATGTGTGGTCCTGCCATAAAGTATTCCACACTATTTCTTTTGTAGCGTAAATATCAATTGAGAATCGTACTTCTTTCATAGTTTAATTATCTGCGTCGAATTCATCCCGCTCCTCAGCTTGGATCAATACATTAACAGCCTTAAGCTCATCATCGATTGCGACTACCAGCTCATCCATCTTTTTCAGCAAACTTTCACTGGCTCCTTCTGCTGGAAGAAGTCCAAGTGCATTCCTCACCACATATACTTTTGAGCGTGCACTCTCTAATTCAACACGTCTATTGTAAATATCCACCGAGCCTTTGGCAGCAGCCACACTCGATGACATATCATACGCGTCTCCCTGCAATGCAGACCCGATACGCCACTGCATAATTTCTGGAAGGCTATTACTAATACCGATGACCTCTCTAGCTACCGCCCTAGCTAAGTACATCGTATCGTCTTCGTTAGGTAATTTCATTAATCCCTCTTTAATTACTTTACTATTTCTTTTTTTGTTTATATCATATTCCGTGATTATTCGTGTTGTCGCCTGAATCCCATAACCTTCAGTCGTGTATCTACGCATTTGGTTGGATACTAACGACCCCCGGATAGTTGCGTTAATAATATCTTCTTCAAATTGAAAATACAGTGCGTATGAGCTAACCGTAACCTTATTACCGTTTGAATCAACCTTCTTCTCCACCCACCCAGAAGGAAGTGTCGAATCATTGAGCTCATACAACGCTCCCGGCGTCCAACGAAGAGTACTGGAACTATCCGTGGACACTAAGTACAACACACCTAAAGAGCTTTCTTGAACTCCATAGATATCATACAAATTGTCGATAGTTATATCGAAACCGATCTTGCCATCTGCAGTAAACACCCCTCCTAGATGATCTCCAGCTTGGCTTGCAATCTTATTCCTTATACATTTTGCTTTGATAGATTAGCCCTTAAAAATCAATTAGTGATCTCACATGCTAGATGTAATATCTTAGTCATTATTATTAAAATCAACTATACCAAACAGTAATGCCGTAACCTAGGGCATAATCAAAAGACTATCGCAAACTCTATACTCCAGCCCTTACCCTTAGCATCTCAATAATATTGTCTATCCTCCTAAGCAGATCGTCATATGTGAGAATATCAACCATGTTTGCATACTTCTTCCTGATGATCCCGAGGTCAAAATTTTGTTTAGGTGACAATTTATCATCTCGCCCGTGTAGGATAATTGACTTAGGGTTTGCTATCTTTATCTCAAGACCATCAGGTAGCTGCGACTTATACTTTTCCTCTATAGTCTTTTCTATACCCCTGCCGCCTTTACTGAGGTAGAACAGATATTTTTCAGCTTGCATTATTGCACCTGAGAGTTCACCGTGGGGTATGTAATTATCTCTATAAATTCCCCTTGCGAGAAGCTTATCTTCAAAAGGTTTTTTTATTTCAATCAGATCAACGCCACCATGAGCATCTACCAACATAAGATCGATTTCTCTTTTCGTGGGTTTTGTCGGATCAGAATATGATTCTTTTAAATTAACCTTATGAAGTACAGCTATATATTGAGGGAATATAAGCAGGAAAAGATCTGCAACTACATCCTGCCAGCGCGACTCGCGGTAACCTTTTTCGTCTTCAAGCATGGTGGCAAGTTTTTCTCGTATGAATAGATATTTTTCCAGCTCTAATTCATTTGCAGTACGAATCGGGATATCAACCTTCTCGATACTAGTCCGTGAGTTCTTTCTACTATCCATGTACTTTACGAGTCGCTGCTCCGCATCTGACATATCCTGAAAATAATCACTAAGATCCTGTGCGACGCGCGCATCGGCATACTTTCGAAGTTCGGTAGATGTTGGGAAGTTTTTTAGCAATATCGCGAACTCTGCCTCAGGAATTGCATCGTCTCGATCACCACCTATTACTATCTGTTCAGACACTAGGTTATCTATACGGCCAAAAATCGAAATATCCCTTTGTGCGACAAATAAATCCCTACGAAGCACCGTAGAATTAGAGATAAGAAGATTATACTTAAGCCCCAAAACATCCTTATCAATGCTTCGATACTGGTCGCCTGTACGCCCAATTACAAACTGACGCACTTCATCACTAATATCCTCACTCCCCACCTTAGGGTCGTGCGACATCTTTTGAGTAACCGTAAATGTACGATGAAAAGTATGCTCGCCACCGTTACTCAACTTTTTATCAATCCAACCCGCGGGCTGATAATCAGAGGTGTATTCAAGGATCAAATACTCACCATCTTCCCTAAAATTAATCATGATATACCTCTATGCTATGTTTAGATTTTTCTAGCCTAATTATGACCTCATAGGTGATTGTGTCAATTCTAACGGACTACCGTCAGTTATAAAGTAACCAAATTGTATCAAACATGAACTGCCCTTACTCGTTCAATATGCTTTAAATGCTCAATAGGTCTCTTGATGTTAAATTGACAAATAACCTCTATCATCTTTGACGCTTCTTCGTAACTATACACTTTTTCGCCATACCTAAAAACCGACTCGATCATATCATTGACTGAACCAACATCCTCATATCCGTTAATAAAGAATCTCTCAGCCGACGGAAAGACGACGATATTAACAATCGGAGCCTTTAATCTCTCACCGATTAGCCCTCTTACAGTTCTAATGTGGCTATTATTTTGCTCTACTGGGTTAGGAGTAAGGCGAAAGCTATTTCTGAACAAAATTTGCTTAAAAAGCCTGCGAGCCTTTGAGCCAAATATCCATCCTTTGTGAGATTTGGTTTCAATACAAAATATTCCGTATATAGATATAATTAAATGATCTATCTGTGATGTGCGGAATTGTCCGTCATTAGGTAAAAGCAGATCAGAAATAACTGCATACTGGCGGTGAGACAGGCTCTTCAAAAGTTGCTGCGTAACATACCGCTCATTTGCGTAATACTTGCTACGCTTTTTCTTAAAATTATATATTGAACCTTTTAGACTATACATATTGTTTGTTTTAGTTAATTTTAAACATTATAGCATAAGTAATATATTATGTCAATTTATACTCAGACAGACAAAAAACATCATGACTTTCATCATAGTATCTATGTCTTTAAAGATACTTCTTCTCTAGCTCTTCTAACCTTGGTCTGCGGTAGTTACAGCTTCAACTTTCCTCACAAGCTTTACCCACACCTGCGGATTGCTATGGTTGTGATCTACTTCATCAGCGGTCATGATAATATCCCATAGCTCTGGTTCGGATTCTTCAGTTATCCATTTTTGTGTCTCGAGAGGATATGTGAGTACATCTGTCTCGATCGTTGCTTCAATATAGTTATCGAGCAATATTTGATCGATTGAACCATCACCATAATTCCAAGCATCGACCCATTTTCTGCAATGGGCAATTATTTGCTCTCTCGTGAGTTGCGGTTGGTCATCTAGATACGACATAGCATGGTTTTTATTATACTGTTGAAAAAGCCCCTAGTCCAGATAATATCCAGACTAGGGGCTTTCGCTCCTTTCTACTTGCGGGCGTCAGACGGCGGCTCGTGTACCTCCGGATCCCTAGAATTCAGATTTTGGTTTGTCCAATGGCGTTTTCGATCGGTTTTGCCGTCAGTATCCCATGACACGCGAGTATTATCGTCATAATACTGCGTTACATGCAAATCGACATCACGATTGCGATCGTAGAATGTACCACTGCGGTCTCTTGTGGTGTTGTCGCGATTAGCGACTCCACGAGGCACCTTGCTGGAACGAGCTCGTCGGTCGTACAGCGTCCCTCCCGGATTGTTGTCTTCCGTGAAGTTCTGCGCAACGTGCGTATCGGTCTCGAACCATACTTACAGGGGTGATCTATACTCCTGATAACTATACAAGTACTCAGCTGCTTGTGATGCAAATATGCTTATTGGAGTTACGGTAAATAACAGAGGTGAAAAAGACCAGTCAGGGAAGACTGGTCTTGAACTTTTTGGATATCTAGTTTGGCTCCGCTTATAGGTCACGGACTCTTCTGTGTAATTGTCAGCCAATTTTAATTGTCTTCAATACCTTACGCATATACGGATCTTCGTTTGGAAACATATCGATTATACTGAGGGCCGTGAATCTCATTTCGTTGCCTTTGTCGAGGCGTGCATGTTTCTGGATAGTTGCATGCGGAAGAAAGCCATCGCGCGCAAATTGCGGATCATTAAGAGCAAGCCCGCCATCTTCCAGTATCGTGAGTATGTCCAAATGAAGCTTGATTAAACTTTCCGTTCGATCCAAGAGCACAACCTGAACTTGTCCGTTTTCACCAAAAAATCTATCATCACCAGCCTCAGAATTTGCCGTTGCATGGTGCTTCAAGGCATCTGTCAATTTGGTCACCATTTCATCAATCGACCACTTTATGGCAAACGTATCGACGACCGTTGAATGAAGAGGCCAGCTGGTAGATGGATACACATAGCCTTCTTCAATATCTTCAAAAAGCTGAACAATCGTATATTTTTGCGTGAACTGACCCATACTAACTCTTATCTTCATACACATTAAGGTACTTCTGCCACTCTTGAGAGTCTTCTTCCTGAAACAGTTCTCTTAAGAAACTGACCATAATCATCTTACGTTTCTCTCCCTCTCTTCTACCAGAGTCTGTCATTAGTATTGCCGGGATTCTCAAAAGCTTATCAAAGAAATGCTGGACGCTATGGCTCTTTCGCGCAGTCTTGTATTCAGTGACATCAACTAGCTCAGTTTCTGGCTGCACGTCCTTATCAAAAAAGACATTTCCTTTTGACAGCGCATAGGCGTGTGTCCGCAAGATACCAATCGAACCTATGGCATCGCACATGTCCGCGTCGCTCACTATCATTCCCTCAAGTGTACTCGGGCGAACCCCTTCAATATATTTGTTGTATCCCATCGAGCGAATAATGTTCAATACCTTACTTTTTGTTTTGTCTGCAACATTGTATTTATCCAGAATAGTATTAGCGTTCAATAGTTTTTTAGCATGCTCTTCACCAAAAATTTTATAGTCGTCTACGTCGTGGAGCAGAGTGGCAAGTGTGACGATTTCTTTATCAGCTCTTTCGTTCTCCGCAAACGTCATTGCTAGCTTAAGGACACGGTCTACGTGATCCATACCATGCCCGCTCTTATCTTTACCGAGAAGCTCTTTTACATCTTTGTGTATCGCAGAAATATCTATCATACTCTTACTTGTCATGTCGTTAGTATATCAAAGTACTAGGGGGTGTGGTCTTGAGCTGAAATGCCTAATAGCGAGCGAAGAATGACAGGTCAATGACTAAAACTAGTTATTTCAAGACATCGTACACCATGTGCATAAATGTGTCTTTAGCGTTCTTTGACTTTTCGAGAAACGCGTGACGATCCAACCACGCATACGATGAATGTTCCCAGCTCATCGTAATCTCAGGGCGTGATTTTACATTTGAAACAAAAAGCGCATAGTGCGTACCATTACCCGAGTAGTCAGTGCCCGAGTATATTTCACGAATATCCTCTCGATCAATTATCACCCCTGATTCCTCCTGAACCTCACGCAACATTGTTTCAACTGGCGTTTCTCCGTCCTCCAAAGTCCCACCCGGTAGATCTGGGTCCACTCCAAATGCAGGATGGTCGCTGTGAAACATGATTAGGTATTTATTGTCAGGATCAATCATGACCAGCTTAGCAACTTTTTTCATTATCTCTAGTATAACAAAAAAATCCAGCATAAATACTTACTGGACTTCTGTTCAAATATCTTGTCTTGGCTCCGCTTACAGGTCACGAACTTTATATAGCCAACAAACAGAGCAAACCCAGTAGTTTGAGTGCATACTGGGCTTACTGTTCATATGTTGTACTGACTCAGGGTAGGGGCCTAAATCGAAAGTGCCAGTTCATTGATTTATTCATGCCGGAGCCCTCTACTTGATAGGGTGACTTTTGGCTTGAGACTAGTCGACACTACTCACAAACCATCCTATTTTACTGTAAAGCTGAATGAACCTTTTGCGTAATCTACTTTTACCAACGAATCAGCCTGTATTGACCCGTCAATAATTTTCTTAGCAAGTTCGTTCAGTATCCGTTTCTGAATAACCCGCTTTAACGGCCGGGCGCCAAATGCCGGATCATACCCTTCATCCGCAAGTGCTTTTTTAGCATTATCTGAAAACTCGAGCTTAATGTCTTTCGACTTCTCGACTTCTTCCAGAAATGCCGCGAGTTGCATCTCGATAATATGCTGTATGTCGTTTTTGTCGATGCGATCAAATATGACTATATCATCAATACGGTTTATAAATTCAGGGCGGAAATTATGGCTTAACTCCTGCTGCAGACGACTTTCCAAACTACTGAAATTTTTACCATCCCATTCCTGAATGTACTGCGAACCGATATTGCTGGTCATGATAATAATCGTATTTGAGAAATCGACCGTTCGGCCTTGACCATCCGTCAAACGGCCGTCATCAAGTACCTGCAACAATATATTAAATACATCCTGGTGAGCTTTTTCAATCTCATCAAGCAACACAATACTGTACGGGCGACGACGCACTGCTTCGGTGAGTTGACCACCTTGGTCGTAGCCGATGTATCCTGGCGGCGAACCTATCAGGCGCGACACGGCGTGCCGTTCCATGTATTCGCTCATATCGATACGCGTGATAGCTCGCTCGTCGTCGAATAGCGCGACGGCAAGACTTTTGGCTAACTCGGTTTTACCGACGCCGGTCGGGCCAAGAAAGAGAAACGATCCAATCGGTCGGCGATAATCGCCAATACCAGCCCGCGAGCGGCGAATAGCATTTGCGACCGCTTCAACAGCGCGATTTTGGCCAATCACACGCTTATGCAAGTCATCTTCCAGATGAGCGAGCTTTTGAGTTTCGCTTTCTTTGAGCCGATCAACCGGAATACCCGTCCACCTCGACACCACAGCGGCGATATCGTCTGCCGTCACTTCATCGCGGAGCAGGCGCTGGTCGGCCGGTATCGTATTTATTTGGCGCCTGAGCTCGGTGAGATTTTGCTCGATTTCAGGAATCTCACCGTATTTAAGACGACTGGCGGTAGTAAGGTCGCTCTCGTTTTCGGCCATCTCGAGCTTGGTTCTGGCTGCTTCGAGTTTTTCACTTTCGACATTGAGCTTGTCTATCAAATTCTTTTCTTTTTGCCATTTCGCATCTAGCTCGTCAGCTTTAGCCTGAATAGTTTTGATTTCTTGCTCGATTTCGGCTTTTCGCGCTTTGGCGCTGTCGCTTTTATCTTTTTTGAGCGCCGTTTGTTCGATCTGCAGCTGCATGATTTTGCGGTTTAGCCGATCAAGTTCGATTGGCTTTGAATCAAGCTGCATCTTGAGCGCCGAAGTCGCCTCGTCGATAAGATCGACTGCTTTGTCAGGCAAAAAACGCTCGGTTATGTAGCGGTCACTAAGCCGTGCCGCCGCAATAATTGCTTCGTCCAGGATTTTTACACCGTGATGGACCTCATATTTTTCTTGCAGTCCACGGAGTATCGCGACAGTATTATCAAAATCGGGCTCACCCACATAGACAGGCTGCAACCGACGCTCGAGCGCAGCATCTTTTTCAATGTACTGGCGATATTCGTCTAGTGTTGTGGCGCCGATTAAATGCAGTTTACCGCGCGCCATCATCGGTTTGAGCATATTGGCAGCGTCGACGGCACCTTCAGCCTTGCCGGCCCCAACAAGCGTGTGTATCTCGTCAATGAATAAAATAATTTCTCCAGCAGCTTCTTCAATTTCTTTCAGAACCGACTGTAGGCGCTCTTCAAATTGTCCACGATATCCGGCACCAGCGAGCAGACTACTGATTTCAAGACCCACGACGCGCTTGTTTTTCAGACTTTGCGGCACGTCACCTTTGACGATACGCTGCGCCAAGCCCTCAACAATAGCCGTCTTACCGACACCCGGCTCACCGATCAGTACCGGGTTATTTTTACTCCGGCGAGACAACACCTGCATACATCGACGAATTTCTTCGTCGCGGCCGATGACTGGATCGAGCTTGCCGTCGCGCGCAAGCTGCGTAAAATCCTGACCAAATTGTTCGAGTGGTTTTTTCGTATTTTCCTGTGGCTGCATATATCTATACCTCCTATAACTACTAGTATAGTAAATTAGCACTCTCGATACAAGAATGCTAATTAAGATGATTTAGTTGTTATCAAAATACCCAGTAGCGTGAATGCTCACTGGGTACACTCTAAAATATGCGCTCTTGGCTCAACTTACGGGCCACAGAATTTATGCGGATTTAGTAATCATTAAAATGCCGATAAAAATAATATACGTAATAAATGCTGAATATGCAAAAAATGCCGTCAACTTTCTGTGCTTTTTCATGCCCCATAGATAGCTTGCTATACTTAACAAAACCCAACATAAAGAGTGTCCGTATAAAAGGACTAGTTTTTGCATACCGCTTGCTTCAAGCACTTCGCCAGGTATTACTACGAAATATATTACAGCGATAATCAGTGCAATTATTGCACCGATATGTCCGTATAACAGGCGGTGCTTTTCAAGATAACTTCTCATGCTCCAATTATATATTAAAAGAAGTCCAGTAGCTTAGATGGATACTGGACTTCTTGTCACATATATACTCTTGGCTCACCGTGATAGAGCAAGTTATAACTGCTGTCAAGCAAGACTTTGGTACAATTAGATTATGAAAATTACGTATTTCGTGCATTCAATTACTGAAGATAACGAAAAGAGTCTTGCGACTGGATGGATGCAGGGCAAATTGTCTGAAGAAGGCATAAAGCGCGCCCTTGCATTAAGACCAGACTTAACAAGTCGAGACTTTGATGCAGTATTTAGCTCTGATCTAGAACGTGCGCTACAAAGCACGGAGCTATTTTTTGATAAAAAGTTTCCTCTATTCATTGACTGGAGACTCAGGGAATGCAATTATGGGAAATTTGACGGACTACCAGCAAAACAATTCAAAAAAGATCGTGAGCAAGAATATATTCAGGCAGGATACCCATCCGGAGAAAGTTATATGGAAGTAGGGTCCCGTATGAAAAGTTTTCTATCAGACTTGAGCCGATTTAATTATGATCATATTGCAATTGTCGCCCATCAAGCCCCACAGCTTGCTTTAGATGTGATTTTAAAAAATCAGACCTGGGAGGGAGCTATTGCAAGTGATTGGCGTAAATCGCAGTCATGGCAACCTGGATGGGAATATTTCCTAGACTAGTCCGTTGGTTTCAATTCTACTTTGGGTGTATAAAAAGTCAGAACCATTTTCACGGTTCTGACTTCGTCTGTTCCAATTTGGCTCAGCTTCACGGTCTTGAACCAAGTGCTTCGAGCTTAACATTCTGCCATACTAGGCCGTTTTCATCTTCATACACATCGCCTTCTGGTATAAAACCGAGCTTCTTATTTACCGCGGATATATTTATGTTGGATGATAAATGGCGAGAGTATACGACCGTAGCGCTTAGGTCATGGAGGACATAATCAATGGCCGCCCGCATTACCGAGCTACCAATTCCCTTGCCACGATATTCCGGATTTCCGACAATTATGTGTACACTTGGGGCTTTTACGCCGTGATTTTCAAATAGTTCAATCCAAACCGCACCAACCGTCTTGCTATCAACAACGATCATACGCGTGATTTGCTTACCGTCTTTTTCAAGATCAATGAATTCTTGAATCGTTGCCTTTTCACCATCAAGTGTAGGCTCATCTATTTCATGCTCCGCATTTCCCATGCTTAGTAAAGTCTGCCTGCCCTCGGCCCGACTGAACCAATCGAGAGCAAAGAAAGCATCACGTTCGATATTTGGCACCACTAGGCTGATGTCATCCCTGTTCGATTTCATGGAATAATTATAGCAGGGATACCGGTCTGGAACCTCAACACTCAAATTGCGATAAGGCGCATCGGTCTAGAACCATATTTGCAGAGGTAGCTTGGTGGTCCATAATCATATAAACTTCAGGTTGCTCCTAGTACAGATATACTTACTGAAATTGTTGATTAGTAACAGAGGTGGAAAGACCAGTCAAGGAAGACTGGTCTTGAACTTTTTAGGTGTCTAGTCTGGCTCAGCTTACAAGTCACGGACTTTACATCATGGTCAAATTAGTAGTTCTGAATCATACCAATGTTATTACCTTCGGTGTCGGAAACTATTGCGAAGGCCATCATGCCGTCCACTTCTTGACGCGGTTGAATTATACGACCACCAGCAGCAATAACTTTCTCAATCTTAGCATCTAAGTCACTGACTGTAATAACAATGTGTGGTTTGTTAAAAGTCTCTGAGCGAGGCGCAATACTTCCATTGATAGTGCCTTTCTCTAAAGGCTGCATATCTTCTCCAGATTCAGTTGTCTGAGCAAGTAAGCTACCATCACCCATGCCCATGTCTGGAGTTTGCCATCCAAATACTCCGCTATAAAACTCACCTGCACGTTTTAAATCGTCTGCTGGCAATTCAAACCATGTAACTTTGTCCATTGTTTTTTCTCCTAAATCTTTAGTTGATTCATAATCTCAGTATAGCAAAAAGTCCAGCGTGAATACTTACTGAATAGATTTTCTGCTTTGCAGTTTAATAGTTTTGGCCCTGGGAAATGGTATCAAGACAAAGAATAAGTGAATGCAACTCGGTTTACCACCGCACAAGATACTTATGTTCAATACTTTCTGAAACCGACTCAGCAACAAGCCCCTTCGTCTCCAAAAAGTCAAGCGCACGCCCACCCGAGGCGCGGATAGAACGTTGCGCAAGTGTCGCCAAGTATCCCGCTAATTCATCACCATTAGTAGCAACAACTTCGTCCATCTTGCCTGCACTCTGCCTTCGATACGTATCATATATGTTACGGACTTTTTTAAACGGAGCCTCCGCAAACACTGGCTGCTCATGCTCAAGCTGCATCGTATCGAGCACCTTGACCGTCTTTCGAGCCATAATCATTTGTGCCCGATAATACTGCAATGTTTGTTCTGGAGCACCCACCTTTCCTGAAAAGAGCGCTGTAAAAGGACGCTGCACTGAAGCGACTAACACGTCAAACACATCCTTACGATCGCGCGATATCGACGGGTTAATTAAATCATGCTCCGCAGCCTCAATCTTCTCAGTTTGATGGTTCAATTTTCGAATTAACTTACGATACACAACCTCGGTTACTTCACGATTAATAAACAGTTGCTTAAGTACTGTGCGTTCAATCTGAATCGCCATCATCCGGATTGACTGCTCAAGGATATCACGACCATACTCATCAACAACCACCTTACGTTCATGTAGCGTTTGCTCAATGCGCTCCAGAAGATGAGTACGAACATCCTCGTAATACTCGTCGGCGACAAACCCCCGGGTCTTATGAAGCGTTAAACGATCTTGCTCGGTGAGCAAATAGTACATGCCGAGATCGATGTCGTAGGCCGTCTCGAGTGGGTCCGGTTTGTCGATTTTCAACCAGCTCATCACCTTGCCCATAAGCGGTGCCTTGATAAGAAGCGTTGCCAAAATACACCCAATGGTAAGTGCCAGAATAAACTCTTTCGGTGAGTATTCGTACGGCCATTCGGGGATAGTAAGGTTGTCGGGTATAAGCAAGATAACAATAATCGCCAACGCCCCGCGTAGGCTTCCCCACGACAACAGCGCCGCCCAACTTGCAGGCATATACTCTCTCTTACTAAAGGCGTTAATAGGAAGAACAATCGCATACACCGAAACGGCGCGAACCACCATTACTACTAATACTGTCACAAGAATCGGCACCCACAGCGCCTCAAAATCAACATTGCTACTGGCAAAAAGCATACCCGCCAAAATAAAGACCAATGAGTTTGCAATAAATGATGTGTGCTCCACAAACTTACCTAAATAATTATCAGTCTTTGCACTCAAGATATGACGCGAGTAATTACCCAAGAAAAGCGACGATACGGTTGCTGCAATAATCGGCGACACATGCACGGGCAGGCCAAAAAGCCCCTCATGATTAATAAGCTCGGCAAGAATAAAGGTCACGTGAGCCGAAACGATCAAAATTGTAACCGCAACAAATTCGTTCGCCTTTACAAATCGAAGCAAGGTCGAAAATAGACCCGCAATAAGAAGACCAAACAAAATACCAAACAATAGCATGCCGCCAAACAACATTACTCCGTCAAATACCGTTGCCGTACCCTCGAAACCAGAGGTAGCGACTGCAAGCACCACCATGAACAGCGCAACAGCAGTACCATCATTGAATAGACTCTCTCCTTCAAATATCATCGTCAGACGCTTTGGCGCACCAAACTCTTTAAAGAGCGAAAGCACCGCCACCGGATCAGTAGCAGAAATAACGGAGCCAAATAGCAGTGCCAAAATAAACGGAATCTGAATACCTACAAATGGTAATAAAAAGAAAAGCACCGTTGCGATTCCAAACGCAGAAATGATAAGCCCTACAATCGACAGTAGTCCAATCGTCCAAGAGCTATCGATCATCTTGCGAATATTCATGTTAAACCCAGATTCAAAAATCAAAATTGGCAAGAATATATAAAACAACAACTCAGGTGTTAACTGCGCATCATCGAGAAACCCAAAAATATCCCGCAAAAACGGCAGCTTCGCCAGCGGAATAATAAGCAGCCCAACAAGCACCAACAACACCGTGTATGGGATCTTTATCCGCTTGGCTGCAAAAAAGAGAACACTAGCAAGTATAAGGAGTGTAAACAACGAGAGGATAGATGTGATTGTTAGCATAGCGATTGTTATTGTAACACAATAAAGCAGCTACATCGTTAGTCAAATCGTCTCGCCGCTCTGGTATGAGAAGAATGTACAAAAAGATAGTCAGCATAAATGTCACGGGATAAAATATAACGTACGTTTTGCTACAATAACTTAATGATTATAGCAACATTAGTAGTGGTATTGACTCTTGGTTTATTAGGTTTATTTCAAATAGCACTCGCGCTAGGAGCGCCCCTAGGACAATATGCTTGGGGTGGAAAACATAAAGTTCTTCCTCCTAGCCTACGAGTTGGAAGTGCTTTGTCTCTTCTGGTTTATCTGGTTATTACCATATGCCTGCTTAGTAAATCAGGTATCTACCAAATTATCCAGCAAGGAACACTTTTGAATATATTAGTCTGGGTTATTTTCGTTTTTTTGGTTTTAGGAATTTTCATGAACGCAATCTCGCGCAGTAAAAGAGAGCGCTATACTATGACACCTATTGTTATTCTTCTCGCTAGTTGCGCGCTTACTGTCGCACTCGCATAGAAAGAAAAAATAAAGAAGCCCAGTAGCGTGAATGCTTGCTGGACTTCTGTTCAAATATCTTGTCTTGGCTCAGCTTACAAGTCTTGGACTTCTTCCTTCAGAGCGACAGTAATATGCCATGCATCATCCATATCAGAATGCACGAGTCGCAAAGCAGCTCGACCCAATGGACCTACTTTGTCAACAATTTGCTTAAAATACACTTCAACACTCACTCCCGACTCAGCGGCATGTCGATCCACATCCACGAATGGTGCATATTGAGGAGTCTCTTGCGGAACTTCTCCTCTTAATAAGGCGAATAAATCACTACTGAAGTCCAACCAGTCTTGCTCATTCGGTTTTTCTTTAGTAACGTATGTTTCAATTTCAGCCATATTAATAAACTTCCTTGTCTATCTATATAATAAACTTATTATATAACAAAAACTATCCAACAGCCTACATGCTTATTGGATAGCCTTACAACTTTACAGTTTGATAATCTTGTCTCCACTTACTGGTCCCGGACTATGTACCTTTGGCATAGTTCAGCGAGCTTATTAGTAGCATTAGTATTACGAATAAATGATATTACTAGGATTATAATACAGGTGCTGATTCTATAAAAACCTAACTCTACAAAGTACTCTTTGAGCGTAGACATGTTACCTTATTATTGCCACCGACATTGATGCCCCGTAAAAGTACGATGAACTTCATATAGTATTATCGAAAAGAAGTCCTGTAGCGTGAATGCTTACTGGACTTCCTGTCACATATATACTCTTGGCTCCCCATACAGGTCACGGAACAATCACATGGGTGGCAGGACACGAGATGAGACAAATGAGACACAAAACGCATGTTTTAGGGCGTGTCTCATTTTAAAGGAGTTTAACTAACAAATTCCAGATCTTGAATCAGGTTTTATAACTAAAAGGAGGCCTTAAGGCCTCCTTTTAGGTTAGAACACGCGACTGCTATTTCTTCTTCGACGAGATAGCAATTTTCTTTGGTTCAGGCAGTGGTATGAGCGGGACGCTCACTTTTAGGACTCCGTCATCGAGGTGTGCTTCGACCTTGTCAGCCTCAGCTCTCTTTGGTAGCGCAATGCGTCGGTAGAAGCTACTTGAGCTTTCACGCACAACGTATTGCCTGCCTTTATCTTCCTCTTTTTCGTGACGTTCGGCACTAATCACAAGTGTACCGTTCTCCACTTCGATATTGACATCTTTCTGCTCAAAGTTAGGCAGATGCGCCTCAACCACAAGGTTATTATCTTTAGTAAAGACGTCAGTCGTCGGAATGTTAACGCCTTTTAGGGGCGACATCCAGTCATCACCAAAGAATTGTTTTTGTAATGCAGAGAGTTCTGCAAACGGATCCCACTTTACAAGGTTGCTCATAATTTTCTCCTTTCATCACTGTTTTAATGGTTTCCAGAGAAGCATAAAAGCTTCTATTTATAATGTAGCAAACTAGCGCTCTCGTGTCAAGAGTGCTAGTTTACGTAAACCTGATAAATTGTCAGTAGCGTGATTACTTACTAGATACTTCGTAAAATACATGCCTTAGCTCCTAATGTGGGCCTTGAACCTCATACGCCGATTCATTGGTTATTCATGCATTGACAGGCCATTAAGCATATCTTTGCCGGCCCTTTGCAGGGCTGCGCCATGATCTTTGGAGCCGATCCAATCTGGCATATCGATCGTTCCGGCTTCTTCGAGCAAGAGCCCTTCGATTAATTCTCTAGCGTCCATCGCCAGTCGCTTGTTGAGACCATTGATTTGCAACTGGTGTGCGGTATTTTTGCCGATGATTTGTATGCCGGCAAAAAATGCCGTATCGATATAAACTACTCGACCTATATCGCGCACCGGCATCGTTTCGATGAACGATACTAGGAATTGATTGCGGATGATCGAAATAGTTTTTTCCTGCACCACGAGCTCGTCAGGAAAAATATCGGTAATCCAATGCGCTTTGAGTTTTAGCAGCTCGCGGTTATAGCCTTTTTGGCTCGGCAACGTGCTTGATTCAACTTTGCCAGTCTGTATCTGTGCAGGGTACGGCATATTGCGGCCTGTTTGAGTAACTCCGTTTGCCATAACAACCTCCCATACTTACTTACCTTTTACTGCTTTTTCTTTACCTTTGAAGATTTAGTAAGCTTCAGACTCACACCATCTTTGCTATCGTAAGTAAACGTGACAGTTGAGCCTTTGCCAACCTTACTGCCTAGTATTTCAGTAGCCAGCTTGTTCTCAACTTCACTTTTAATGCGCCGTTTCAGCTATATTAGCACGAGCGGTACTATTTGTCAATCTTATGCAAGTCCCACGCAGTAATAATACCTAGGGGAGTTGCCGATGCATCCCCCTTGTCCGATACAAGAACTGCCAAGAGTCGCTGGCCCTTTTTTATAGCATTATTAAACATATCCTCAATCTCATAAACGGTCACTTTCCTGGTGACAAATGCATATACATCAGAGTCATCGCCATAGGGCTTGTCGTAGGCAACATCCTTAATTTTTGCTTCATCGATAAGTGCACCACCATGTTCAAAAGCTTTATCTACAATTTTAACAACAGTACTCTCAGATACGAAACCTATCACCCTTTTATCTTCTACTATCGGCAGACTTGTAATGTGCATTTGAGCCATCTGTCTAACTACTTCCGATAAGTTATCGTCGAGTCCAACTTTTATTAGCTCGGTAGTCGCAATATCCCATGCAGTTTTTGGCTGCTCTATATTTACAACCAACTGACGAAGTGCCGTGACAGTTTCCTCATAAGGCTCTGCAATTGCGCGGTCCGTAGATTGATGGATAATCGCATTGCGTAGCTCTATAAACTGTCGAATGTCTCTTTCAAATTGTCTAACTACACGGTCCTTATGGATATTAACAAGTGATGAGACCACCGATGATATAGATTCTTCGCTGCGAGCATTTGCTCGCTTCTTGAGCATCGTCTCTAATTTATTGAATTCGATCCTGTATTCTTCAGCTCGCGTCATAACGCTATATCCTCCTGGCTGTTACATAATTATCAGTTCTTTGATTCCTTAGCTTTATCAGCTCACTCGTCATATTCATATACGACAGGTACTCGTCGACCGTTTTCGGTATTGGTGTCGAACGGAAGTCATCGAAAGGCTCAGCTATTTTGACGCTCGTGTAATCTTCTGTCACGTAATCTTGTAGCAAAAAGAAGTCGATATAGCCCTTAAAATCATCGAAAAGTTGAAAGAAGTCACTATACCTCACGAAGGTTTCATATAGCGGGCTAGCTTCACCTAAATAAAAGCGCCGGATACACTCAATCGTTAGATCGAGGCGATCGACAATCTGCCGATTAAAACCTCTGGCGCCATTGATAGTCTGGAACCCATTTATTTTATTACTAGGCCAAATTACGATTCCACCTATCGTATCTGTGAGACGAATAAAATCCTCTAATTCTTTTGCGGGAATCTGATCAATTACATGCTTCATCTTCACCCACGACGAGAACGTGGCAATTGCTCGGTCACTTGATAAATAAAACTCACCCAGTTCAGACTTATGAAATAAGCGGTTGCTGCTAATTTTTGTTAACTCAAACATTTTTCCTCTAGGCAGTGGCTTGCTCCATAAGATGCGGTGATATTCCTGCAAAGTTGGGCTGTATTTATCCGAATCTCTCTGGACACCAGCTCTATCAAGGCCAGCTTCTTTCTGAAAATCAAACTCGACATCAATTGCGCTCATAGTTTCACCCTTCCTTGATAATCGACTTTAGAAGTTTTAGTTCATGCACCATTTGATCTGGGTATTTAGCTAAATTAACCTCAATCCACGAATTGAATACTCCGTGCTCATGCAGGTCAATCTTCTCGCCACTAAAGCAGTCGTCGTCGAACCATAAAAATGGTTTTGTAAAGTCGATCGCTTCAGTTTTCTTCAAGCTCCAAGTGACTGGCTTAAACTTTTCGAGCCACGGTCGTAAGTCTTCATCACTTCCACGCTGCAAGTACTCAATTGCGTGACCGGTCGTTCCATCCATGCAGTGGGTTGTGAGCCAATATACATCAAAGTTATCTGCAGCATATTTTATAAACTCAGCCGCACCGATGGCTAGGTTTTCTTCGTTGGCTAAAAGTACCCCGTCGATATCTAAATATAAAGCGGGTTTCATATTTTTAACAGCTCCTGCCATATCCGCACCATCGCCCACGTATCCATCCTGCAGTACTCAGTCAAGTCGGCGAGTATCTGCTCTTTCTGGTCCGCCCGCGTCTCATCGAGTACCGCCTCCATCCAGAGCCGTTGAGCGGAGTTGCCATCTTGAATACCAAGCTCTTTGTAGCTTAATTCGGGGCACACTACTGGCAACACCTTTTTGATGCTCGCGCTTCCCTCGCATCGCGGATCGTCATACCATTTTGCCTTGAACGGAATCATGAGGTCAACGACTCGTTCATTGATGGCCGTGATTTGTTCGGCATACTCTGGGTACATCCGTCCCAGCTCTTCGTTAACCGATTTTTCAAAGCGCATATTCCAGGTAATGATTGATCCCGAATCGCCCATATCTTCTACTAGCCGTTTAGCTAAATCTGGTGCTGGATTAGTGTTATCTTTATGGAGATATTCTCGATGCTCTACTTCCCCGCCCGGCTCGCGGATGATATGCAAAGAGTATTGGAACGGTACCTGCTGATACGGTCGCTGTCCATCGAAATACGGCACAAGGCCCTGCATTGTTTCGTAATCAAAGAAGTAGAGTGGGTACTGCAATTCACCCAAAAAGCGCTCGATCTCCTGCTTGTTAATTTCGGCTCGAGTATCTGCTGGCCACACCGTAGGCTCGGGCGGAAATATATTTTCATAGACCTTCATCCATTCAGATTTTGAGCCTAGCTTAGCCAGCTCTGGATTCGGATCCGGCATTTCGGCTTGCGTGGCGGCTTTATTCGCTGCCTCCATGTATTCTGGAGTTTTTAAAGCAATTTCATTTACCTCATCTGTCACATCAGCAAACGTCGTAAGCTCTTTTGGATTAACGTCGCCCATACGAACGTACTGGTTATTTACATGGATCACCGATACATTTCGAACCGTAAAGCCATTACCCTCAAGCACGGTTTTCTGGAACGCAAGATCGTATAGGTGATCTGGTTTAACGCATGTGCTGGATTTAATTTCATACAGGTCAATAGTCTTACCCTCTACAATTGAAACAATATCGGAGATACACGTAAATCCATTCCATTCAAAACGGGGCTGGAATACTACCTGAGCACCCGATTCAAATGCTTGCTGGGTTCGTAGCGGTAGCGAACGGTACTCATCGAAATTACTGAAGCCGAGCGCCACGCCTTCAGGAAATAATGACTCAACATACGGCTCGAACGCATGCCCAGCGTCGAACATTGCTTGTGTCGCTGCGTCGACGGGTGGAAGTTTGCTCGGGTCATTCTTTTTCAGCCAAAGCCAGGCTGGCTGGCGGAGAAAGAGCATGTAATCGGATTTGGATATCATTGCTGTGACAACCTGAGTGGAAACTTTACCACCTGACGCTGATTGTTAGCTTCGTCCTTTTGCCGCTCATAATACGGATCGCCTACAAGCTGTACTTGGCCACGATACATATACTCTTTCGGCTCAAACGATTCAAATAAATGCACGCCTACTCCATTCGTGCGCGATTCGGCCAAGGTTTTGTTCTGTGCATAATCTATCGACTGATCACCTGAGAGCCCCATGCCGGTGTAGTGCATCACGCCCTGGTCGTCCCATTTGTCTTCGTACGGATTGCCAGTATTATGCAGTGCAAAAAGAATCAAGCTATTGGCGCGGTTCGACTTTCGCATACCACCCTGCCCGCTCACGAGGAACATCCGCATGATATCTTCATTTTTATAAGCATCGCCAATCACTAGCTCGTGTAATGCAGGCTGTCGTTTATCTTTTGTAATTTGCTCTAGTAGCTCCACGTCAGCCGGCGCTAGCTCATAGCCATATAGTTGCCGCAGATTATCTACCCACGCTAGCTCAGAGTGCTCGCGTAGCTGGTAAGCTCCTAGTTTGTGTTCACAAGCGTATAGCTTGAGCATGATTTCATCGTTTATCTGCGTGTTTGCGAGCAGCTTACTGACAGCGATAAGTGTGTTGAACTCTTCGACTATCTCGCGCTCTAGCGCCTCCTGTTCGGTCTCGCCATCCTCCACCTTACCGCCAGGAAATTCCCACAAGCCACCAAGGGCCGCATCATCTTTACGTTTTGCGGTGAGGTATTTACCATCTCTTCTTACCAGTGCTGCAACGACCGTTTTCATAATCTACTTCGAACCCGCGTACAGCTCTTCAAATACCTTCTCGGCAATACTCTCTTTTAGCGATGGGTCGTTATCGAGCGTCGTATAAAATGACGCCCTTTCATTAAACATCTTCATCAGCTCCTCTTCGAATACTTCCTGGAATCGAGTTTTAGCAGCTCCGCGCGGGTTATTAGCGATGGCTTTTTTCACATCTTCGCGGTCTTTTACGCGCGTTACTAGCTCTACACCATCCAGTTCCATGTCTGGCGGCAGCCCATACTGCTCATTGATGCTCTTGATAATTAGTGACAGTCGCTCCACTTCATCAAGCGGTTTAGCGCTGCGGCTATTGCTCTGCATCGGCTCTAGCTCAGCCTCGCCTTCCGTTAAGCCTATCCGATGCGTCTTCCCTTTAGTGATAGCGATGCTGCTTAGGTCAATCTCTTCTATCAGACCAACCGGCATTTCTTCTTCGTGCTTTGGCAGCTTCTTTCGTAGATTCCTCATGAATTCATAAAACTGCTCTAGGCTGGCATCACCAAAGGTAAATAACTGTGCAATAAAGCTATACTTACGAACAAAGTCATCTACGCGGCCGCGGAAATCCTCTTGGTCATCTTCTTCAAGGCCACTAAACCCATCGACAACTTCATCTAAAAGTCCAGCAACAACAGCTTGGTTTGACTCATTGTGTTGAACAAGAAGCGAATAATGCTGTCGCACCGTTTCCATCGTAAATATACCGACGTTTAATAAATCACGCTTTAAGTCATACAAAATATTTGGATCTGTCGATTCCGTCAAAATCGTGCTCGTATAGTACGGCTGGAACGCCTCTTGTATGCTTTCAGCGTCGTTCACAAAATCAAGCACAAACACATTATCTTTTCGCGGGCGGGTTCGATTCAAGCGGCTCAGTGTTTGGACTGCACCAACACCGCCAAGTTTTTTATCGACATACATGGCCGCAAGCTTTGGCTGGTCAAACCCAGTTTGATATTTGTTGGCCACCACCAAGATTTTATACTCATCTTGTTCGTCAAATGTATCGGCTGTCTGTGTTTCAGGAAAGCCATTCAGGCCAGACTCGGTTTCACCATTTATTTCACCGCTAAATGCCACCAGTGCTTTGATCGGATAGCCGCGTTTGGCTAGATAGTCGCGAAGTGCCTGATAGTACCTCACCGCATGCAGCCGTGACTTGGTAACAATCATCGCCTTGGCTTTACCATCAATTAATTTCTCTATTTGCGAGCGAAAATGCTCGGCCATCAGCTCGGCCTTTTTCTCTATGCCACTTTCATGCAGGTCGGCATAGCTGACTGCCAAGCGATACGCCTTGCTTTTTTCAAATTCCGGGTCATGCTCACCAGCTTTTTTGGCTAGTTCGAAGTACATCTTGTGTGTCGTGTAGTTTTTGAGCACATCGATGATAAAACCTTCCTCGATCGCTTGCTTCATACTGTATAAACTAAACGGATAATACCTGCCGTCGCTACCGCGCTCGCCAAACAGCTCAAGTGTCTTTTCTTTTGGTGTAGCGGTAAAGGCAAAGAAGCTTACATGGTGCAGCTTGCCGCGCGCCGCTTGCGCTTGCAGTGCCATTTGTGTTTCTGGGTCCTCTTGTTCGCTATTGGCAATGTCTTCGCGCTCGGCTGTTTCCAGATTACCGAGTGTTTGCTTGAGTGCCTTGGTGCTTTCGCCGCTTTGGCTACTGTGGGCTTCGTCGGCGATGACCGCAAACTTCTTGCCATGCAAGCGTTCCATAGTATCGACAATCACTGGGAACTTCTGCAGTGTGGAGACGATGATCTTTGTCTTATCTTGCAGCGCTTCTTTTAGCTCGGCCGATGTTGCAGCGCCCTTTACTTCGTCGCGCTGCTTCTCGAACTGTGTAACCGTTTGGCGTAGTTGCTTATCAAGTATCCGCCGGTCGACTATCACGATGATTTTATCAAACACCTTCTCGTCACTATCGTCATATAGGTTAGCCAGATTATGCGCCGCCCAGGCAATCGAGTTCGACTTTCCGCTACCAGCACTATGCTGGATTAGATAGTTTTTGCCGGCACCATTTTCACGGGCATCGGCAATTAGCCTGCACACCACCTCACGCTGATGGTAACGCGGGAACAGCTGCACTTCACTCTTTGTCACCCGGCCAGTTTTCTTGTCTTTCTTTTTGTCTACCTGGACATGCATAAAATTGCTAACAAGCTCTATCAGGCTGTCTTTTGCCAGCACATCTTCCCACAGGTAATGGGTCGCGAACTTGCCTTCTACCGGCGGATTACCAGCGCCGTTTTCGTGGCCTTTGTTAAACGGCAAAAAGTACGTCTTTAGTCCCTTTATTTCCGTCGTCATGTAAACGCGGTTGTTGTCGAGCGCAAAGTGCACCAAGCAGCGCTTAAAGGCAAATAGCTTATCGGTCGGCTTGCGGTCAGTTTTGTACTGATATATAGCGTGGTTGTAGTTTTGGCCCGTCAGCTGGTTCTTGAGCTCTAGCGTCACAATCGGTAGGCCGTTGAGGAATAGCACCATATCCACCGAGCGCTCATCGCGTGGGCTAAAGTACACTTGACGCTGCACGGTAAACAGGTTTTGGTTATACAAACGGAAGTGTTCGGTGTTGATGCTGCTATTTGGTTTTTTGAACATAAACTCTACATGCACGCCGCGGTCGGACACGCCGTCGCGCAGTACTTGCAGTACGCCAATTCCGGTCAGTTCTTGGTCGACGCGCCGCGCAAACTGTTGCGCCGCATCGGCTTCGCCATAAAGCTCGACCAGTCTCTGCCATTCGTCGGGCTGGGTAGTTTCGATAAACTGCCGCATGGCATCAATGTCGATCGCCAATGCTCGGTCATAGTCCTTGTCTTTTATCGGCACACGCGAATCATCCGCACCGCGCAGTTCGTATTCGTTGGCATCGACTAAATAATCGGTGATGTATTTTTCGAAATTGATTTCTTTTAGTTCGTTCATACCTGATACCTCTTTCTAACAATAGGCCTTAAATTGTCTATAGCTTTCTTACACAAGTCACCCCTTATCGGCATACTCTCAATAGATTTCTGCGGATGGATCAAATTTCTATAATTACGTATATCATGCGCCGTTTGTGCTTCTTGAGCAGTGATTTTTGCAGCATCCTTAAGTATGTTAATCATACTCTTTAGCTGAGTATTTATAGACGGGTCAAAATAATCTTTACCCTCTATCTCAGATAGCCAATCCAGCACTAGCGCTTCTAGTATCGCTCCACACATCACCAAGCAGCCCTTGTAGGCGCCAGCGTTATAACATTTCTCCACTTCGCTTAAATCTGAGTTGAACAAGTCTCTGACGAGCTCATTCTTAATAGGCAAAAGAGCCTCTCTCATCTCTTGGAGCAACTCTGACTGTAGTGGCTTGTCGTTGGCTGGTTTCTCAGAGAACAAAACTCTATTGATATCTTGCATACGCTCTTTAGAGTCCGTCATCTTGCTAAGCGTTTTAAGGTAACTCTGTGAAACAAGATCAGTTTGCTCATTCATAGTTGGCAAAACAATTGGAAAATCCGCCAGATCAGATCTTGATAGCCTGGGCATTACTGCTCCGGCACTTCTTCGACTAAAATATGAGTGCATCCTCTCACTGTTTAGATATACCGTAAGAAACTCTTTACTGATCTGGCTCTCTTTTGCTCTAATTATAATTTGGGTGTTTGTAGCGAAGAGATCTCGTCTGTCCGTCATGTTTAGATAGGCACTATTCAAAAAGGAGTTCGTAAGGATATCTCCGCGGCATAACTGCGCACCTACTGTACCAGGCCTGATCGGCACCTGGGCGTTATCATTAAGCGGGTACTTGGCAGAGGCTAGTTTGATACTATACGTTTGCGATTCGGTCCCTATCTTTGCTCTTGGGTATATTATTTCTGCTATGTCGCCAAGTCTTCTCGTCTTTTCCTGAGCAAGTTTGGCCTCAACTTCTATTAACTCCGGCCTATAGTAACTTATAGATATTCTAGACTCCAGTTTCGAGGCTTTTACCCCAAACAGCCTGTAGTGCTCTGAGGTATAATCGCTCTTTTTGCTGTCACGTATTGCTAGGTTTATCGATTCAAGATATTTAACAAAATATAGCTCTTCCTCAAATGGAAGTGACTCCAGCTCATTACGGAACCTGTGTCCCACAGATACATGTCGCCGCTTAAAAGGCTTTAACTTCTCAGCAAGTTCTCCAAACCAAACCATTTTAGGTGAATTATCGCTAAAAATATATAAACTAAACTCTACATTTGTATATGGATCTAAAATCGAACCCACGTTAAAAACTCCAACTAAATGAAGCCTTTTGAGTAATTCCTCTTTTATAGCCATAGTCTTTTTGCTATCGAAAAATGACTTGGTCAGCAATAAAAATGTAAACTCATCCGAATTTTGAAAAGCAATCTCATCGTTAATATACTTCTTGTCGTTAGCGTTCTCGTGCCCGTAGCTAATACCTATAGGGTAGGTTGATCTTCTGTTGTACAGTTCACGAAATAGCTCTAGGTTCATGCTTCATCCCCCTCGCCACTATCGTCCTTTTTCTTCTCATGACGTTTGCGTACAGACGAGACTTTGCCGGGCATCACATAAACATAGTTCATGAACTCTTCTATGAAGTCTTTAACTTCTACTGCCAGCTCTTCATCGACCTGTGACAACTTGTCATCTTGAGGATGAGCGCCCCAATTGCCAAAAATTCTTATGTTATGTGCCCAGTCCTTAATGTCTTTTGTGAGCGTGGGGAGACCTTTTATCTGCTGAGAAAGTTTCTGCTCCCTATCCGCACCCTGTTCGTTTGCAGCGCTTTGGATTGCCCTCCTGAACATCACGACGGCTGCTCGGCTGGCTCCGTTTGCAAGGCAAACTAAGCCTTCCGCATAGTCATCTATAATATCCTTCGGGACGAACTCTATAAACTTCTTGCTAGGCTGCGCATCTAGCGGCGGAAACTTTGCTATCCATTTATCCGGGGATAAATTTTGCTCTTGGCTATAAGGATTTTGTGATGATCGGAACACTCGTACTGACAATTTTTTACATGGTTTACATCGAAAAGTTAAATAATTGTATTGATCACCTTGAGAAATGTGATGGTCATTGTGCACTAGCTCCAAATGAGTTTTTGCCCCACAATGTGGGCATACGTCAATGAAATCTTGACAAATTGTACCAATCTCTAAGTCAATCTCATTGCTTTTCATATTCTTACCTTCCCTGTCACAGCATGTGAGATGAGGCTGGTGCGGCGTTCTTTGAGGAGTTTGATTTGGGTTTGGATTTTACTTTCTAATATACTAGTCTTTTTGATGTAACTATCCAATAACTCAACAATGCTTGATTGCTCGGCAATAGGCGGATATAAAACTTCCTTTTTCTTAAGCTCAGAGTAATTCAGCGTTAATCTTATACCTGTCCCCCAACCGTTTAGAACCTTTTGGCTGTCCAACGCTTTCAGTAAATAAGTATAGTATCCTGTGATGACATCACTGTTCCTTTTTCTGATGGAAATATATGCAGGAGTCATGCACCCATAGTGTTCAACAACTGCAACCCGCTGCGTAACGAAGTCATAGTTTAGGTTTAACCCGTTGATCATTATGTCATCTGGCTGTATCAAGTTATACCTACGCAGCTCATCCTGAGTCTCTTCCGTAATCTTAACGTTTTTAGGGACGATTGTGCCAAATTTATATTTCATAGGCTCCAGTGAACCTAAGTCATTATTACTATCTTTATTTTCCGCAAAAATTCTCGAAATTCTAACTACTTTCCAGTGTTCGGGGACTTTGCCGAGCCAGGGGATGTTGGTTTCTTTTAGTTCGACACTTGGGTTGAGGCCGCGGGTGACGGCGTGGGTGATGGTTGCGCGGCGCTTTTCTTCGAGCAATTCGAGCAGGCGCTCTTGCTTGGCGATGAGGTTATCGATTTTGGCGGTTTCTTGATCAAGAAAATCAGCGATTTGTTGCTGAATTTTAATATCTGGCTTAGGCAGACGATATTTTTTGAACTCAGTATAATTAAGAGTCAGTCGTATACCAGTGCCCCAGCCGTTCAGCACCTTTTGACCGTCAAGAGCTTTGAGAAGGTAAGTGGCATACTTTGGTGAATAATTTTCTCGAGTGCGCAGCGAGATGTATGCTGGGGTAATGCACCCGCCCTCACCTACCAGTGCAACCCGTTGAGTCGCGAAGTCGTAATTGAGATTGAGTCCATTCATCATGATGTCGCCCTTTTCAACGACAGTATACCGTCTTATCTCTTCAAGGAGTTTATCGTCAATGTCTACTTTTTTTCGTATTATATCTCCCATCTTGAACTGTAGAGGAATCTGCGAGATTAAAGACTGATTATTCTGTTTATTCTCCGTAAAAAGCATAGATGCAGGGGTGAGCTGCCATGACCGAGGGATTTTACCTAGGTATGCCAACTCAGTATCGACCATTTCATCATACGTCTGCATTAATCTGTCACCTCATTTAGTAACTGCAAAATATCCTTTGTCACTGCCTGCAGATCATCATCGATCTCATCGAGGCTGCGTGGCGGGACGTATTCGTAGAAATATCGGTTGAAGGGGATTTCGTAGCCAATCTTGTCTTTTTTGCGGTCCATAGTAGCATTTGGCAGGTGCGGCAGCACTTCGCGCTTGAAGTAATCGTCGACATCGTCGCTCAGCGGGATTTGCTCGGTGTCTTTTTGCTTTTTGCCGTCATCGTCTGTCCAGTTGACTGTTACAGAGCGGTAGCCAAACTCAGTGGTGTCAAAAATCTTGCTTTGTTTTGTTTCGGCAAAGTCGGCATAGATACTAAATATCTGTTCGATATCACTGTCTTCGAGCTTTTTGTTTTTGTCGCCGAGGTTTTTGCGTAGTTTGTGGTAGATTTCGCTGGCATCGATGAGCTGAACTTTGCCCCTGCGGTGGGTGGGCTTGTTGTTGGTGAGCACCCATATATAGGTGGCGATGCCGGTGTTGTAGAACATGTTGGTTGGTAGGGCGATGATAGCTTCGAGGTAATCGTTTTCTAGTACCCAACGGCGGATTTCGCTTGGGCCGCTGCCTGCCCCGCCCGTAAAGAGTGGTGAACCGTTATGGACGACTGCGACGCGGCCGCCGCCATCGTGCTTGGGGCGCATTTTGCTGACCATGTGCTGAAGGAATAGTAGCTGGCCATCGCTGACTGCTGGCGTGCCTGCTGGGAAGCGCCCCGCTTCACCGCGGGCGGCTTCTGCCTCGACGGCGTCGCGATCTTTTTTCCAATCTTGCCCATACGGCGGGTTTGCTAGTATATAGTCAAATGTTTTGTCGTAAAACAAATCATTACTAAGCGTGCTGTCTTCTGTATATTCTCCAGTCCCCCCCTTGATGTTGTCAGCATTGTCACCCTTGATAAGCATGTCTGACTTGGCGATGGCATAGGTTTGAGGTATAGTCTCCTGACCATAGAGGTAAACCTTAGCGTCTGGGTTGATATCATGAAGTATATGCTCCTTGCTAATCGTTAGCATGCCGCCTGTGCCGCATGCCGGATCATATATTTCTATAATTTTATTGTCGCCAGCTATTTTTTCTTTGTCTGGGTCAAGCAGTAGGCGTGTCATCAGGCGGATAACTTCACGTGGCGTGTAATGCTCTCCGGCGGTTTCGTTGGACTGCTCGCTGAACTTACGTATAAGCTCTTCGTAAATATAACCCATGTCGTGATTGCTAACGCTATTTGGGCTGAGGTCGACTTTGTCGAGCTCTTTAAGTATGAGATAGAGGATTTTGTTACTTTTAAGCTTACGTAGGTTTTCATCGAAACCAAATTTCTGTACTATTTCTTTTATATTAGGACTGAAACCATCTAGATACATTTGAAAATTCGTAAACACATTATCGCTATCTTCTAGCAGCTTGGTGAAGTCGTATGGACTGGTGTTGTAGAACTGGCGATTAGCAGCGCTTTTTAGGAAGTTATCTAGCCCATCATCAGACACCCTGCCTACCATTTGAGTGTGTTTTTGGATTACTGCTTCTTTTTCAGGCTGAAGCACGCTATCTATACGCTTCATTACTACAAACGGCAAAATAATGTTTTGATAGTCATATTTTTTAAAGGCGCCAAAAAGATTATCTGCAATATTCCAGATTAGGCTCGCTTGGTTCTTGGGGTTTTGGTTCATTATTTCTCCTTCTTTTTGGCTTTATGACGTTCGATTTCTGGTTCGTGAAACAGTATGAGGTACTCGGTGTAAACAAATTGACGGCCGTAGGTGTCTGTCTTGTCGACTTGCTGAAGTACGCCGATGTCGACAAACTTCTTCACCAGCGCGTTAGCTGCGGGCCGAGAGAGTTCAGTGATCTTTTCGACTGTCGCGACATCGACAATCGGCTGCTTATAGAGCCCAAGCAGCAGCTTAACCGCAGTTTTGGCTTGCCTGCCGCCCAGTGAATGAGCCAGGGTCATGTGCTTTTCGCGAAGCTTCACAATTTTTTTAGAAACCTCGGTGGCTTCTTGTGCTACTTCAGCAACGCCCTCCAAGAAAAACAACACCCAGCGCTCTACATCGCCTTTGTTATGGTAGTCCGCGAGACGATCGAAATAGGTGTCGCGGTGACGCCTGAAATATTCAGATAAATAGAGAATTGGATACACAAGAACGCCTTGGTGCCGAAGTTGCAGCGTAACGAGCAAGCGACCAGTGCGACCATTGCCATCTAGGAACGGGTGAATGGTTTCAAACTGGGCGTGCATAAGCGCCGCCACGATGAGCGGCGGATATGGCTGCGGTGTATTGATAAAGTTTTCTAGATCACCAAGTGCGCGCATGAGTTCGTGTGGCGGTGGGGGCACAAAGTCGGCGTTATCTGGACGAGTGCCGCCAATCCAGTTCTGGGTTTTACGGAACTCTCCGGGTGTTTTGCCCAATCCTTCTTTTGTGAACTGCATTAGTTTTTCGTGTAGTTCGCGTATGACACGGAGGGTTAACGGCGTTTCGCTTGCTTGCTTAAAGCCGTGGGTAATGGCACGCATGTAGCTGAGGATGTTTTCGACATCGTCTGGAATGTCCTCGGTCATATCTATGCCGGCACGAAGAGCATCGTGCATGGTTGCCTTGGTGCCCTCGATATTGCTCGATAGTGCTGCTTCTTTTTGAGCGTAGGTAGAAATAAAATAGTTGATATCGGGAATAAGCTGCGCAACGCCATCGAGTTTACCGAGTGCTAAGGTTGCTTTGTCATTTGCTAGGTAGACGCGCGAGGAAAAAGATATCTCGCTCTTAGGAGGAAACCTGTCAGGGATAAATGCCTTGTATCCTTGTGGTTGTTGAACAAAATTGCCTATATTCATACTTTACATCTTTTGACTATATGTTAAGTATAGCACAGGTAACTTAACATCTGCAAGTGTAATGTTAGGTTATTGCTGTATAAGATTCTGTCGTAACCAACAGATGCCATAGCAGCGGAATACCGAGCAATTCCGCTGAGTCTTTAATACGATTAGTGAGCTGCAAGTCATCGGTTGAGGCATTAAGGCTGCCACTGGGGTGATTATGCGCCACGATAATACTGGCCGCGCGATCGCTTATGGCTTCGGCAAAGACTTCGCGGGGGTGAACCAGGCTAGCGGTGAGCGTGCCAATGGTGATGATGCGCTTAGCGATGAGGCGATTGGCGCCGTCGAGCGTTAGGCAGACAAAGTATTCTTGCTTTTTGTCGCGGATATCGACGAGTTGCTCGACTGCTTTTTCGGGGCTGTCGATAATTGGCCGCTCGGAAACCTCGAACTGTCGCCGCCATAGCTCAAACCCGGCCATAATATTTGTTGCTTTTGCTGGGCCAAGGCTTTTGACATTGAGTAAATCTTCGTAAGCTAGCTCGCTACCTTTTTCTTTCAGTAATTTTTGCACCTCGCGCGCAAGCTTAGTCACATCAGCGTACTGTGTGCCGCTGCCAATTATCGCCATCAAAAGTTCGTAGTCACTCAAAGCCTCAGCACCTCGCGCCTGGAGCTTTTCTCTCGGTCGTAAGTCTTTGCGACGATCCGACATCTTCATAGTTGCAGTATATACCTTGTTTACTATTTGCCCTAGCCGTTGCGGCTTTTTTCTAAAAGCACCTTGAGACAACCCACTACTGATTGATGTCGTAACTCTGCTGGATAAGATTCATTACGTAGTCAATATCGGTGTGCTCGGAAACCTCAACTTCGTAGTCACCATTCCCCCAGTGCCCAATGTGCACAGGTGTTTCCAGATCACGCGCAAGGCCCCTTGGGTCATCTAGCGTGCCCGTCTTCATGTTGATATAAAGTTTTAACTTAGACTTTTTGAAGACGACATCAACAAAGTTTCGTGTCGTTTTGTAGGCTACGTACATCTTCTTTGGGTCTTCAATAATTTCCGTATCGATAGCCAAGATCCGCTCTTTCAGTGATGCAAATAGCGCTTTGGTCTCTTCATTTGCCATCGCTAAGTGGTACTCAAGTGTGAACGTTTCCTGAAGCTTCTCGGCTTTGCCGGAGTCTGCGGTGAACTTTGGTGCATCTTGTAATTTCACCTTCTGATAATTCTCAGTATCGAGCGTTAGCAAACCATCTTCGTATAGCTTGTATCGATACAACTCGATGTTAATTGGCAACAAGTCAGCGGTGTCTGTGTCGAACTTGTTATAACTTTCAGCAACGCAAATCACTCGCGGCGCCGCCCACTGGATGGCAATCGTAATATTCTTTTCTTTGCAAAGCTTCTCAAAACTATCTTTATGATCAAGCAGCCAACGAAGGTACGACAGGCCCTGGTTGATGACGTTCTCGTTCTGCCCTTTTTTATATTCGATAATGCACGGATTGCCTTCATCGTCGATACCAAGCGTATCCATACGCCCACCAAAACTCGTCGAATATTCACTTGCGAGGAAGTGGACCCCAAGTAGCTCATGAAGGCTAGCTTCGAAGATACGCTGAACGTCTCGTTCAAGAACTCGTTTGCCATTTAAGTTCGTAATTGGTTTCAGCCGAGAGGTGTTATTGTTAGATACTTTAAATAAACTCATAATTTCGTATATTATCTCACTTTTCACTAGACTTTACTACTGTTAGGCGGTATGTTGTTGCTTGCAATGGAAACACAAGCACCTCAACTAAAATATTGTCTCTACGCACGAAAGTCGTCTGAATCCGACGAACGTCAGGCTATGAGCATTGATTCACAACTGACTGAGATGCGGGCACTTGCTGTAAACGAAGGCTTAAATGTCGTATGTGAACTACAAGAAAGTCACTCAGCAAAAGACTCGGGCAAGCGGCCAGTGTATAACCAAATGCTCGCCGGAATAGCGAATGATGACTATAACGCAGTACTCACCTGGGCACCAGACCGCCTCAGCCGAAACGCTGGCGACTTAGGTTCAGTAGTAGACCTGATGGACCAACATAAGCTACTTCACATCCGTACTTATTCGCAAACATTTACCAATAGCCCGAACGAGAAGTTCTTGCTCATGATCCTCTGTTCGCAAGCCAAGCTTGAGAATGACAACAAAAGCATCAACGTAAAACGCGGAATACGCATGAAGTGTGAAATGGGCTGGCGCCCTGGAGTTGCTCCGCTTGGTTATATGAACCGTGCTTTCGCTGGAGTAAACGATATTATTCTCGATCCAGATCGAGCAGAGCTCATTACTGAAGCTTTCCAAAAGGCAGGATACGAGCGCTGGAGTGGTCGAAGAATAAAAGCATGGCTCGATGAACAGGGCTTCACAAACCGTTCAGGTAAACCAATTAGTGTTAGTCAGATACTAGTTATTCTCATGACCCCGTTCTATTATGGCAAATTCCAATACCCCGAAGCACCTGATGCACCGTGGTACACAGGCGCTCATAAGCCCCTCATATCCAAGGAACTATTCGACCTCGTCCAAGAAACACGAGGAGTATATAAGGGCGTATGGGGTTCAAAGACATTCGCCTTCAGGGGTATGCTCAAGTGTGGGCAATGCGATGCAGACATAACCGCACAGGACAAGTTTAAGCTGCTAAAAAGCGGTGATACAAAGCGATTCGTCTACTACAACTGTACTCGTCGTAAAGATCCGGATTGCAAAGAGAAATACGTCAATGAGGAGAAGCTTTGTGAGCTATTGCAGGCCTTCATCGAGCAACATCACCAAAAAATGGCTATTGAAGAAAAGCTACGTGCGAAAGTAGATAAACATTTCTACGTCACCAAAACCCTACTAAATCATTACAAGATCGACAGAGATCTTGATAACCCATTCGTTGAGTATTCAAGATACATACTTGCGAGCGGTACGGAGGGCGATAGGATTAGATTCGCCTCTGGGATCAAGACAAAGCTCCAAATACGGCACGGTGAACTTGAGTTCTACGCATAAGCGCGTATACTTTTGTATTTTGTTCTATTTAGGTAGTTAGCGCACCTTGACTTACTTAGAAATCGAACAAATCTCCTAAGAATGATTCTTTGCGCTTTTTGCGTGGATAACTTTGGTTAGAGCCGCTCTGATTACCGTGCTTGTCATATTGCTGCGATGGGTAGTTTGGTTCCTGGTAAGGTTGCTGCGCCTGAGCTGCTGGAGCCTGAGCAGTACCTCGTTCAATGATTTTGTCTAATTCACCACGATCAAGCCATACGCCTCGACACTTTGGGCAATAATCGATTTCGACACCTTGTCGGTCAGTCATAACTAAATCTGTTTTATCTATTGGACATTGCATATATTTTCTCCCTTACTTTTTAATTATAGCAACTTCGTTACCGCCAGCATTGAATAGCCTTAGGCCGTTGAGCACTACTAGGATAGCCATAATTGCGTCAACTGCCACGGCTACACTCAGCCCGATGACTCCTGCGATACCGAGTACCAAGATGATCCCCTTTACGATGAGTGACCCATAGACATTTTGGCGCACAACCCTGAAGGTTTGCTGACCAACCCCTAACAGGTATGGGATAGTGCCGATAGCATCGTTCATCAGCGTCACGTCGGCCGTTTCAATGGCTACATCTGATCCTCCACCCCCCATGGCAATACCAACGTCAGCCCGGGCTAGTGAAGGTGCATCATTGACGCCGTCACCTACCATGGCGACCCGTCCATAACGAGATTGTAGCTTGATGATTAGCTCAGACTTTTGCTCGGGTAGCAAAGCTCCATAGGCTTCGCTGATACCAACCTTTTCTGCGATATAATTTGCCGCCCTTTGATTGTCACCTGTTAGCATCACTGGTGTGACTTTCAGCTTCTTTAGGGCATCGATAACACCTTTTGAATCACTCCGAAGCTCGTCTGTAATACCGATAATACCAATCACTTTTTTATCTTCGCTGACCAGCACGGCGGTCATACCCATTCCTTCAAGACGCTCAACCTCAGGTAGTACATGGTCGCAGGTATCAGCGCTGGCACCAATATGTTGCAAGTTGCCTATTGCATGTTCTTTTGAATCGCACACCAAGCAGTTAGCATTACCGCCACGTCCAGCGACATTCTTGAATTTATCCATCTTGTGCGGCATGATGCCTTTTTGTTTTGCATAATCCTCAATAGCCTTAGCTAGTGGATGTGACGAGAACTTTTCAATACCGGCGGCATCACCTATAACATCTTCTTCTGTGGCGCCGTGCAGAAGTACCACCTCCGCAACTACTGGCGTACCAACAGTCAACGTTTTTGTTTTATCGAATGCTATCGCCCTAGTCTTACTTAAAACTTCCAGGAAGCGGCCACCTTTAATGAGTACACCCCTCTTTGAAGCGCCGCCGATAGCTGCCGCCACCGCAACTGGAGCAGATACAACCAGTGCGTCTGGACACGCTAATACCAATAAAATGAGTGCCCTGGTAAACCAATCGCTAAACGGCTCGCCGAAAAAGACGGGCGGAATAATAGCCACCAAAATAGCGAGGCCTATCGCAGATGGAATGTAGTATCCAGCAAACTTGTCCAAGAATTCCTGAACTTCTGGACGGGATCTTTGGGCTTCTTCAATTAACGTGACTATTTTCTGCAGCGTACTGTCGGCGGCTATTTTAGTAACTTTGACCTCCAGATAACCACTTTGGTTCATCGTTCCGGCGTAAACCGTCTCACCCTTGTACTTTTCTTTGGGTACGCTTTCGCCGGTAATTGTCGCCTCGTCGATTGACGATTCGCCGTCAATAACTACTCCGTCGAGCGGCACCATGTCGCCAGGTCTGACTTTAAATATTTCGCCCTCTTTGACTTCTTCGACTGGAACTTCGCGCCCGTCTTGCATCCTGGCGATCTTTGGAGACTTTTCAAGTAAGGCGGCCACGGCCTTTTGTGACCTCGCCTCGCCGAACTCCTCAAAAGCCTCGGCAAGCGCGAAAAAGAACATGACGGCGGCGGCCTCTGCGAACTGCCCAAGATATAATGCCCCGAGGGCGGCAATGGTGACCAGCAAACTAATGGAAATTTTTCGCTTCAGGACTTTACGAACAGCCGATATTGCAACTGGTATTCCACCAGCTGCCAATGAGACGAGATACAGTGCTTCGGCTCCGGGTAGTTTGAGTAGACTGAAAGCCAACCCTCCAATAAAACTGACGGCTGCCACCGCAGTTAAAACTTTATTCAAGCGTTCTTGCTTGGAATCTTGATGTTCAACACTCACCTAACTATTTCCGCCTGTTATAAATTGTAGTGGGTTAGCAATAACCTGCTTCCACAAAGCATTAATAAAATCGAGAGCATAGTTCCATAACGATGTGATGATATTTCCGATATTTTGCCCAATGTTAGTATCGGCTTGGCCAAGCAGTGCATTAATAATAGCTATGATGATAACTCCTACAATTACTAATATCACAAGCAATATAATACCGACGAGCAGTAAAGCAATGAATAATTTCCTTTTATTCTTGCCCCTAAACATATCTAACTTATATCCGTGGCCCATTAGTGTCCCCTTTTGATTTTATTCATGTTCGCCACCCCTAATGTGATCGGCTTGGGTAAAAGCATGTTCGATCAGGTGTAATACGTGTTCGTTTTCTGTCTTATAGAATATTTTTGTACCCTCGCGCCGCATGCTTACCATATGCGATATCCGTAGTTTGGCGAGATGCTGCGAAACAACGGATGGTTGCATACCCACTTCATCCGCAAGCTCTCCAACTGAATGTTCGCCGTGCAGTAATGACCACAGTATTTTAAGTCGTGTCGGGTCGCTAACTAGCTTAAACATAGCAGTAGCTACAGCGATTTGTTCATTAGAAACTTCTTTGCGTATATGCGCAGGCATGCATATATTATATCAGATTTAGTCTTTTTTTAGCATCGTGTTATTTTATAAAGTTGTTTATGAAGCTTTAAACCAGGGGCAGGTCTAGGGAACGGGTCAGCCTTTTGGCTGCTTGCTCCCTCAAGACGGGACGAGCTGGACTAGAACTAAGTAACAGAGGTGAAATGAAAGAACCGCCATTTCTGACGGTTCCAACATTTCGTACTTTGTAATCAGCACTTTTTTTCTTGGCGGACCAAGGAGAGAAGTTAGCGCAGGTCTAGGAACTAGGTCTGCACTTTTCTCTGCTTGGTCTGGCTCCGGCAGCTGGGCTCGAACCAGCGACCTAATCGTTAACAGCGATCCGCTCTACCACTGAGCTATGCCGGAGTACAAAGGAAATTATACCTGAGCTCACCCCTCTTGGTCAAGAGGGTGCAACAACTATCGGTCGTTAGGGCCCATCTTTTGTTGACGCAGTGCTTGAATCTTTTTCGTAAGATCGGTAATCTTCTCCCAGCTCGAGCCATCACTGAGCACCGTCAGTACATAATTGCCCTTATCAGTAGAGTATACGACACTTGAGTCATTGTGGAATGTTCCTGATTCGCCAACCATGTGAGCTACGCGACCTTTCGTCACACCCTTGCCGATACCACCGTTGTCTTGATCGGCCTCCATGTAACTCAGCAGCTGCTGTCCACCTTCTACTCGAGCAATTTGATTTTTAGCAAACCCAGTAACAACTTTATGAAGATCATTCGTCGATGTAGTCGTATCTTTACCTGCAAAAATGGTCGACTTCAAGCCTAGCTCAGCGCCTCGTGCAGTCGTAGTCTTATGACCCATGACCTGGTAAAACCCAGTACGACAGCTCTCGTCACTGCGCTGTACAAGCGCCTTGAGACAGTCTGTGTAGTTGCGGTTCCCGGCGATCGTATCAACTGTACGGATCACCCCAGTACGCTGTTCCATAAGAGCAGCATACGCAATATATAAACTCTCAGCTCCCGCTGACTTGAAAGGTGTATCAGCATTAAATGATGCCTGACGTAGATTTCTCACACCAGACAGTTCAGTAAAGGCAAGGCCGTATGTGCCAGGGTTATCTTGGGCGAACTGCGCGAGTAGTGCAGCCATACCATTACTTGTCGGTGTGTAGGTACGAGTGTATTGCATCGTAGGGCCAACATCTCGCGTAGCAGCGACCGCAGTCGATGTCTTGTTGTTGATATATGCTTCGACAGATGCGAGAGCGGCATCCATATCAACTTCACGTCCACCGGCGCCATTTACTCGTGACGTTTCCTTGAAATCAAGTGTAGAGACCTTGCTTACGCCAGGTTCTTTGATAAGTTTTGCTGCAATATTTGTATCGACATACACTTTCATACGATCCTTGTTAACCGAAAAAGCTAGCTTCGCTTTAATGTCGCTATCCTTAAGACTTTCTGGTGGAATGTCACTCTTAAAGTCGAGCCATCCCATAACAATTCGCCCAGGAATCGTGTCGGTTTCTTTATCAACGGCAATATTCATCGGCTCTTTAAGGCGATTATTGAGTGTTGTCGCTAGTTCACGAGCACGATCATCATCGACTGCAGCTGGCTTTTCGACAATCGATATCGTTACTTTGTTCTTTTCTGAGTCAGAGGATGGCTTTACTTGAGCAAGTGCCTGCTGAAACTGCGTTATATCACATTCACCACCAGGGGCGGATGGCACGAGCTGAAGCTGACTCTCAACTACTTTAAGCGTCGCATCACGTGGCTCAATACTACAGCCGTCACCAACCTTGCTTTGAGTATATGTCTCAATCTTTTTCTTATCATAAACATATTCCATGTCATCTTCTTTTGGAGCAGTTCCTGCCCACAAAAAAGATCCTGGGATGATACGTAGATAGAATGGATAGCTAATAGCCGCCAGTCGCGCCTCATTACTCACAGCTATCCCCATCTCACTCATTTTTGGCGCCTGAAATGCTGCTTCATTTTTTCCAAAATAAATCTTTAGCGTCTGCTCGCCATATAAGTCATCAAGCTTTTTCGCTGCATCCGTACGCTTCATCCAGCCAAGTGAAACGCCATCTACGTTTGCATTTGGCAGCATACGACTATTCGGGTACACGATCTGAAAGATAATAGTTCCTAAAATCAAGATACCGAAGAAGACGCCAACAAGCAGCTTCCAGTGTTGTTTCAACCAGTAATTTATTTGTAATGAGTTCATATATCACCAGTATACGTGGTGCTTATGCTTTTGTCATCATACTATCGGGCCCGCAAGGCTTCGATCTGCTTCGTTAAGTCTGCAATTGTCGCCCAACTACTCCCATCGGTCATAATCGAAAGTACTGCAGGGCCAGAAGGTGTATAGATAATAGCCGCATCATGCAACAAACCATCTAAGAATCCCACTTTATCCGCCACTTGGCTACTCGTTCCTGCGGGTATGCCTTGTCGATATATATTCCTCTTCATCGCACCCAGTAAACGAGTACGGCTATCTGCAGATAGCAATTGCCCTGACTCGAGACTCGCGTTAAACGTGGAGAGGTCGCCAGCTGTTGTTAGCGGTATATCGCCAAGAAATGAAGTGCCAGTTAGACCTATACTCTTCATTTCATCAGTGATTGCACGAAATCCAATCTTCGTCAGTAATGCTTCAGCGCAAGGATTATCCGACTTAACAATCATATCGTCAAAACATTTCTCCAAATTACGTCCACCACTCACAGCATCTGACCATTTCCACACCCCAGACTCAACACGCTTTAGTGTGGAATAGGCAACAAAAAGCTTATACGTACTAGCGGTACGAAATTGCTTTGTATCCTGATAGGCAGCTCGACGACGCTGACCTGATAGCTCAACGAGCGAGACTCCATACGTGCCCGGATGCGACTCAGCATACTGCTGTAAAAGTGCCGAAAGGCCGGTGTCTGTAGGACTATAGCTTCGACTGTACTCAATTTTCGGCTGCACGACTCGCACTGCCACATTTGCGCTTTCGGCTTTGGTTTGCAAAAAATCAGTAATATTCCGTACTGTTGCATCAAGATCCATCGCTTGACCCTTCGCGCCATCTTGACGAGACGTCTCTACGAAGTCCATCGTTGACACTTTGCTCACTCCAGCAGCGCGTGTCACTTTTGGCGCGGCGTCCTTGTTCAGCTTTGTAGATGCCCTCTCTGGATTTACGACAGCTTGAAGCACCTTGCCATCTGCCACAGGATCAACCCATGATGCAACTTCAGCTGCAGGCAGTGAGACTGTCACATCTCCAGCTCTTAGTGCAACACCTTGACCAAGACGCTCTGTCACTTTCTTAATCACTGCATTCGCTGCATCATCCGTAATCTCAGGGGCAATCGTCTTCATTGGCACGCGTGCTGTTGTCGATTGAGAAAGCGTAGGCTTTACCGCTAGCAACTGCTTATCGACATCTTCACGTTTACACGTGCCGCCTTTTTCCGACTCAATAAGTGTAAGTTTTCCTTCTTTCGCGACGAAGCTTGCATTTTTAGGAGCAACATCACAGGACTCGCCTAGTTCTTTAGAGATATACTGCGCAACCCTCTTTGAATCAGAATGATATGAGGGTGGTATCGACGGAAGTGTCATGTGCGCCCAAAAAAGCGATGTTGGAATGAGTCGCATCCACCAAGAATAACCAGCACTCTCAACGCGCAGTAAATTGTCTGTTTTGAGACCTATGTCAGCAGGCACTATCTCTCGATAAGGCGTTTTGCTATCGCCAAAGAATAGCTGCACTTTCTTCACTTCGTACTGTCGATCAAGCTCCCAGCTTGCATCTTTTTTTAGCCAGCCACCGACAGAAACAGTTTCAATTTTAGTAAATGGTACGACCCTGTCGGAAGGATAAAATATCTGTACAACCAGTAGTAGACCAAGGACTGCACCACCTCCGTATATGAGCGTCCGACGCCAGTTCTCGCCTACCCACCGCTTGATACCCTGCACTCTAGTGTTGAGACGCTTCATTGTATCCATTATACATGGTCTTGGTTATGATTGTTTAGACCCCGTCTCCAGGATTGCATGCGCGCGCTCAAGTAAAGAACGGTCTTCACCCTCCGGTCTCCCCTCGATCTCGGACGCCAACCACTGTAAGTGCTTTGATTTACTCGGCTCAGATGAATCGAGCGATACCACTTCGATCGAGCGAGCCGAATGATCACGCTTTTTTAGATATCCCTTTACAATCAATCCATCAATATGACTTGCCACCGTCGAGACGGACTTATATCCTAGTGCCCGCATAACTTCACGATAACTCGGACCATAGCCGTTGCCTTTTATAAAACCATCGATAAAAAGTAGCAACTCCCGCTGCTTCCTACTTGCTCTTGCGTCTTTTTCCATACACCCCTCCTAATGCAATGCCAGCCAACCCCCACCAGACAATACTTACCGTATCATCCACCCAAACTGGCTGCAGTAGCCCAATTACGGCAAGCCCTACTCCACTAGCAAGCACCCCAAGCGCCAACCAGTCTTCTTTTCGATGCCACAGTCGTTGGAGTATGAGACTAAAAAGCGCCATAAACAACGCCAAGCCTAACCACCCCGACTCATGAGCGATAAACAGATACTGATTTTCAATAATGAGCGGTTCGTCACTATCAAGTGAGGCTGATCCAGTACTTCCTATGCCAGCCCCGAACGGCTGACGAATAAGTCGTGCAGTACCATCCTGTAGCGAATCGATATGCCCATCGTTCGACTTCGTAACACTCCCGCCTTGCGGATTTTCATGAAGTATTACATTTGCCACAAAGTGACTATCTCGGGCAGCGAACAGTAGCCCCCCAATAATCCCCACTACTATAAACCCACCAACCCACACCTTACGAGGTATCTTTTGGTAAAACCCAGCAGCAACTACTACACCAGCAGCGATACCAGTCGCACCAAGGGCACTTCGCGAATAGCTCCACCAAAGTGCTACAAGGCTACCGATAATAAGACTATAGAACACCACCTTTTGCCAGCCGACTAGCTTTTTATACATACCTGACACCGCTAGCGCACTACATAGAGCAAGCAAGATCATAGCATATGCGCCAAGAGGATTTGGCCCACGAAGGGTGCTATTGATCCGGATGTAGTCATGGTTCATATCAACCGTTAGATATGGCATGATAGTTGTCTTTCCGTAGCCAATTATTGCGAGCACATCAGGGGGCAATACAAATACTTGCAGCACTGAAAACGCCACAACAAACAATGCGCCTACTATACCGGTATATATAAATAATCTTCTATAGCCAGGAAAGAGGCGCAGCGTAGAGTACACTAGTACAAAAAATAGTACGTAGCGTAAATCGATAAACATACCCGCAATCGCAGCCTCCGCCCCCTGCCATAACGGAATGAGTAACATAAAATAGACTAACGCATATACTCCTGCAAGTCGTATCACCCAATCAGCAAAAATATCACTCCACTTATGTCTTCGTGAGAGAATACCGACAAGCAAAACGAGCGCCACGCCCATCAGCACTTCTTTCCATGCCTTTATGGTCATCGATTGCTCTGGAAATACAGTACCGAGCCATATTGACATCGGCGCATGCAGTACAATACCTCCGAAAATAACCAGAAGAAGGCTAACGAGAATTTTTTCGGCAGAGAATTTTTTCATCTATGCTCTTAGTATACCGTAGCTTATCGATCGGCGACGTCGATCGTGCCTACGATGTCGTACACTTCAGTATCAGCTGCAGGCGTATAGCCCCCAAACACCTCGATTGTCTCGCCAGTTTTCTGCACAATATCTTTTTGGTTTTTTACACCATAATAATAGCCGTCTCGATCTCGGACACCCACGGCACATTCCTGCGTATGTGGAGTATTTGTCTCACGTCGAGGCAGACAAATCACTTCGCCTTCAACCTTCGCTGTTTTCCGCTCGACCTGGACTGACGGTGACACCCATGTCGGCTTCTGGCTCCAAAGATGATCCGCAACAATAACAAGCAGCGCTAATACAAACAAAAGTAAAACAAGTCCGCTTACTATTAACCACTGTTTTTTAGGTGATACCTTATCTTGAGATCGTTTCATATGATTTATAATACCATAAGCAAAATACAAAAGAATGTATGACCCTGAAAATACAGTCTGCAGGCCTCACATCTTCCTGAAAAATGGTATACTATACTACATCTATGCCAACCAAAAATACAAAGTTCTACAGTCTCATACTAATCCTCGTAGACACGCTTGTTCTCCTTATCGCCTTTACCCTTGCATACGTTGCGCGCGTTACCCTAGATAGTCGTCCACTTGTCAATGAAGTATCGTCATACGAGTACCTATTTGCATTCCTAACCATCGTCCCATTCTGGATACTCATATTCGCAACAATCGGGCTATACAATCCAAGTACCTACAATCGCAGACTCGTCGAGTGGTCAAAAATATTTATCGGTTCGTTTATTGGTATCTTACTGGTAATTGGATGGGAGTATGTCAGTGATACTCATATATTCCCAGCGCGACTTGTCGCTGCATACGCGTTTATTGGATCATTTCTTTTGATCATTTTCGAGCGAGAGCTCCTTCGCCTTTACCGTAGCCTCATGTTCCGTTTTGGGCGCGGCGTCAGTAGAGTGCTCGTCATCGGAAACAGTCATGCAACTCGCGACATTGCCGATAACCTCTCCCACACTCACAAAAGTGGCTATAAGATCGTCGCTATTGCTGGACCCCAAAAAGTCCTACCAACAGGCATGGATGTCACGCATTTTACTTCTGTCGAAACAGCACTCAAGCACATTAGTGATTTGCAGATTACGACAATCATCCAGACTGACCTATACGACAGCGACGAACGCAATCAGCGCATTCTTGGCGCCGCTCAGACAAACCATATCAGCTACAGCTTCATACCTGGCGAGCCAGAGTTTTATGCCGGCAAAAATACAGTTGACGTCTTTCTTGGCTATCCTATGATTTCCGTCAGTCAAACGCCCCTTATAGGCTGGGGAGCTATCGCAAAAGCAATCTTCGACACGATCATGTCATTCCTTGCAATCATTATCCTCTCGCCAGTTTTCCTCATACTCATCATCCTACAGGCAATCTTGAATCCAGGACCAATCTTCTATATCAGTAAGCGTCTTAGTCAATTCTCAAAACCAGTCGATCTCATCAAGTTTCGCAGCATGAGTGCAAAATACGGCAAAAAAGACGCAGCGCTGGAATTCGTAGATATGGGCCGAGAGGACTTAGCTACCGAGTATAGAGAGCATCACAAAGTCACCAATGACCCACGTATCACCAGATTTGGTAGATTCCTTCGAAACACTTCTCTTGACGAGCTACCGCAGCTATTCAATGTCTTACGCGGCGATCTAAGTCTTGTCGGCCCTCGGCCTATTCTTCCTCAAGAAGCAAAGTTTTCACGCAGCCGCACGGCACTTCTTCATAGCGTAAAGTCTGGCGTCACCGGCCTATGGCAAGTGTCTGGACGAAGCAATCTCAGCTTCGAAGAGCGAATCGAATTAGAACTTTTTTATGCGCAAAACTGGAGCTTCTGGCTCGACATCAAGATTCTCTTCAAAACCATCGGAGTTGTCCTCCGTAAGCGAGGAGCTAAGTAGTCATGGCTGCCCCTAAAATAGCTATCGTTGCAGACTGGCTCACCAACATGGGCGGCGCCGAAGAAGTCGTTCTCGCACTACACGAAGCGTTTCCTGAAGCACCGATCTACACCAGCACCTACGCACCGGAGACAATGCCTCGGTTTAACAACCTCGACGTACGAACCACCAAGCTTCAAAATCTTCCACGTGCGCTAAGAAAGCTACATAAATTTTTTCCAATGCTCAGAGTGCGCGCCTTTCAAGAGCTTGATCTTTCAGAGTTCGACATCATCATCAGCAGCGCCAGTGCCGAAGCAAAGCAGGTCAGAAAGTCACGACCCGACCAAGTTCACATCTGCTACTGCCACACTCCAATACGCTACTACTGGAGCCACTATAAAGAGTATAAGAAAGATCCCGGTTTCGGTAAGCTGAATCTCCTCGTTCGCGCAACTATGCCCTTTCTTGTCCCGCCATTAAAAAAGGCCGACTATACTGCCGCACAGAACGTCGATGTCTTTATCGCTAATTCGGCTGAAGTTCAAAAACGTATTAAAACATACTACGACAAGCCTTCTACTATCATTCACCCGCCAGCAGACGTCAACCGCTTCACGCCAAGCCGAACTCGCGGAGACTATTACGTTGCGCTTGGCCGACAAGTGCCCTATAAGCGCATCGACCTTGCTGTTGCCGCAGCGACCAAGCTAAGCGTAAAGCTAAAGGTATTTGGCAATGGTAGCGCCCATAACGATCTTGTTTCAATCGCTGGACCGACTGTCGAGTTTCATACAGATAGGTTCGGAGATGCCTCAGATGATGCCGTCACCGAAGCACTAAACAGCGCTAAAGGTTTTATCTTCCCGACTGAAGAAGACTTCGGTATCGTGCAAGTCGAAGCACTCGCCGCCGGTGCACCGGTTATCGCCTATGGCAAAGGCGGCACGCTCGATATCGTCCAAGATGGCGAAAGTGGTGTTCTCTTCCAGGAGCAAACCGTCGACGCCGTCACTACAGCCATCGAGAAGGCCGAAGCACTTACTTTTATGCCAGCAACTCTTCAGCGCAAAGCCAAGCGATTCGATAAGTCACTTTTCATCAGCAAGATGCGTAAAATCGTTAGCGATGAATATTCTAAAAAGGAGCAACCATGAACATACTCGTCACCGGAGGTGCTGGCTATATTGGCAGCCACACAATCATTGAACTTATCAAAAATAATCACTCAGTAGTTGTAATTGATAACCTTGTCAACAGCAGCCATGAAGCGTTGCGACGTGTTGAAGAAATTACTAATACCACTATCCCTTTTTATGAGATTGATCTTCGAGATTTCGATGGACTCCGTGGTGTCTTCGCAGAGAATTCTATCGACGCAGTGATTCACTTTGCAGGCTTAAAGTCAGTCGGAGAATCAGTAAGTGATCCACTTCGCTATTACCGTACAAATCTCGATAGCACCCTCGCACTTCTTAGCGTTATGAGTGAACATAACGTCAAGCAACTTGTTTTTAGCTCCTCTGCCACGGTATACGGCTCGTCACCAATCCCATACTCTGAACAAGGACAAGCGGGAATTAACATCACTAGCCCATACGGAAAAACAAAATATATGATAGAGCAAATTCTTCAAGACTGGTCGAATGCCAACCCCGAAGTTATAGCTACATCCCTTCGCTATTTTAATCCTATTGGTGCTCACGAGAGTGGACGAATCGGCGAAGACCCTCAAGGTATACCCAATAATCTTATGCCGTTTATCTCTCAGGTTGCAGTTGGTAGCCGAGAGGAGCTACGTGTATTCGGGGGAGACTACCCGACACCCGACGGCACTTGTATTAGAGATTATATTCATGTTAGCGACGTATCTCGTGGTCATCTCGCAGCACTAATGCAGAGACGAACAGGGCATACTGTCTACAATCTTGGTTCAGGTAAAGGGGTGTCTGTTTTAGAGCTTATTGAAGCATTTGAACGATCTACGGGCAAAACCATTCACTACAAGATTGTTGAGCGTCGATCAGGTGATATTCCTGCGTTCTATGCTGATGCCACAAAAGCTCTTCAAGAACTTGGCTGGAAAACCGAAAAAACCATCGAAGATGCCTGTAGTGATAGTTGGCTGTGGCAAAGTAGTAATCCAAAAGGCTATGCAAAATAACTTTTAATATTTACAAGTAGCACTTCAAGCTTTAACGTCTACTCTACTGTCACACTCTTAGCAAGATTACGTGGCTGATCCACGTCATTTCCTCGCGCCACTGCCACGTAGTAAGCAAATAGCTGCTGGGCTACATTTAGTACAATCGGTGCCAGCACTTCGAGTTTCGTATCAATCCGAATCACATCTTCTGCGTCAATCTGCTTAGTACTATTAGTAATAGCAAGCACATGCCCCCCTCGAGCATTCACCTCAGCGAGGTTGCTGATGCTTTTATCAAACAGCCAATTATCTTGTAGTAGCATAACCTCAAAAAATCGATCGTCGAGTAGCGCTAATGGTCCGTGCTTAAGTTCTCCTCCTGCATAACCCTCAGCTTGAATATAGCTTATCTCTTTCAACTTCAATGCGCCCTCAAGAGCCACTGGGTAAAGTGTGTCTCGTCCGAGAAATAGCGCATGCTCGTAATGAGCATACTTGCCTGCGGCTGCCTTCAACTCCTCGCGTGAATGAGAGAGTACTTTTTCGATTTCGTCAGGTAGTGCCGCTAGCTCATCGACGTATTGATCGAGCGTTCGCAGACTAACGCCCTTTGCCTGTGCTAACTGAATACCAAAGATAGTCATAGCTGCCACCTGTGACGTAAACGCCTTGGTACTTGCTACGGACACTTCTGGTCCAGCGTGAACATACACCCCGCCGTCGACTTCACGAGCAATCGTTGACCCAACTGCATTTATAACCCCGAGTGTTCGCACTCCGCGACGCTTAATCTCTCGCAGACAAGCCAACGTATCAGCCGTTTCACCCGACTGAGACAGCACAAGGGCGACGCTGTTTTTTGGCAGATGAAATGATCGATAGCGAAGTTCCGAGGCGATCTCAACATCTATAGTCAACCCGTCAACCAATTGCTCAAGGTAATACGACGCAAGAAGTCCTGCATAGTATGACGTCCCGCAGCCGATAATCACGACATGCTCCACTTGCCTTAGGTCTTCTGCTGTCATATTAAGTCCACCAAGTTGTGCACGATGCTCCTCAGGTACGACGCGACCATTGAGCGTAGAGCGGAGTGTAGTTGGCTGCTCCATAATTTCTTTGAGAAGGAAGTGCTCGTATCCCTGCTTCTGAATCGCTGCAAGATCAACTTCAATCTCCTCAACCTTCGCCGTAAGCGGCATGGCGTCCATATCTCGTAGCTCTACACCTGAGCGAGTACAGATTGCAAGCTCACCGTCATTAAGGTAGATCGCTTGACTCGTGTGACCTACGAGCGCAGATGCATCGCTCGCGATCACCACCTCATCCTCACCTACGCCAATAATCAACGGGCTACCTTTTCGCGCAACGACTATCTCTTCTGGTTCACGCGTCGATACTACTGCAACACCATATGTGCCTTCGACAAGTTGCAAGGCTTGAGTCACCGCAGCTTCAAGCGTCGTCGCTTCATCGTAAAAAGAATTTATAAGCGCAGCAAGTACCTCACTGTCAGTCTCACTTATAAACTCATGGTCAGCAAGCTCCCCGCGAATATCTTTGTAGTTTTCGATTATACCGTTATGCACTAAGTATATATCGCCCGACTGATGTGGGTGTGCGTTCGCCTCAGACGGTATTCCGTGGGTTGCCCAACGAGTATGCCCAATACCTACTGTGTCATTTCGCTCGTTTTCAGCAATCTTATTACCAAGCTCGGCGACCTTACCTTTGGCTCGCAGCAACGAAGCCCCTACTTCTCCAATCGTCACAATACCTGCAGAGTCATATCCTCTGTACTCAAGTCGACGAAGCCCTCCAGCTAAGATATTTTGCGCTTCTCTGTTTCCTATATATCCAACTATTCCGCACATATATACCGTCCTTTTTGGTTATTTCTTATGTCCAAGCGCTTGGTTTATTCGAGTTGATGAATCTTTTTTGCTGTCTCCTCCGACGCCAAAAAGCATCTCGATACTATATTGGTCGCATACTTGAGCTTCGGGCACGACCGTCGTTGAATCACGGTCACCACCATTTGCAAATATCAATTCATCATCCGGGTACTGAGATGCAAGAAATTCTAAGGTCTTGATCACTGTCATGTCGTCATCAATTGCAATCACCACCTCATCCACGACACGAAGAGCGCGAAGCAGACGTGCTCGACTTGTTTCAAGTAGGATAACCTTGCCTTTTTTCTCTACCTGCTGCTTATCGTTATTGACGATCACAATCAATCGATCGCCTATCTTTGCCGCTACTTCGATCATATCAAGATGACCACCATGTAGTGGATTAAAGAAGCCACTAACTATTACCACCCTCATACTTCAACTCCCTACCTTATCTGCACTATCGCTCATAACTGTAGTATTATTATGTCATGCAATTAAATTACTGTCGACGGTGTAGCACCACTCTTGATCAAGTTGAGTCTCATATCTTTACCTGCCAAGAAGGACACACGATCTTTGCAAATCCCGCCCCAGCGGTTGGTATATGGCTGATCAACAATAAAAATGAAATACTTATCGCCATTCGCGGACAAGAACCAGGACTTGGACTATATGATGCGCCTGGTGGGTTCGTCGATGGAGCAAAAGAAACCCTCGAACAAGCCTGCGAAAGGGAAGTCTATGAAGAGCTAACCCTAACTCGCAGTCAATACGGACCGCTTCACTACCTGACAAGTGGGGTTAATCACTACGCCTATGGTAATGAGATCATTCCAACAATGGACGTCTTTTTCTGGGCGAAAATTGACGAATCTGCAACATTTAGCGCTCATGATGATGTTGCTTCAGCTAAGTTTATGTCTATCGACAACATCCATTTAAATGCCGTTGCCTTTCCTACTGTTCGCAAGAGTCTTGAAACACTCAAAAGCATCTTATAGGTTATTGTTGTTTTATTTACCTATATCTTACAGCTATACTTTCCACAATAGACACATAATTCGCCCTTCCGTTATACTACTAACATGACAAAACTATTAGTTACAGGTGGTGCAGGGTTTATCGGGGCAAACTTTGTGCATTACACTCTACAGAACCGCCCAGAGTATGAAGTAACCGTAATTGATAAATTAACCTACGCAGGCAATCCTGACAGCCTCAACAGCGTACTAGATAAGATTAACTTTGTTACCGGTGATATCTGCGATAAAGAACTCATGGACAAACTTGTGGCTGAAACCGACATTGTGGTTCATTTTGCCGCAGAATCACACAACGACAATAGTCTTCGCGACCCGTGGCCATTCCTCCATACAAACCTCATGGGTACTGCGACTATCCTCGAAGCAATCCGGAAACATGATAAGCGACTCCACCACATCTCAACCGATGAAGTGTATGGTGATCTTGAACTTGATGATCCCGCAAAGTTCACACCCGAGACACCCTACAACGCCAGTAGTCCTTATTCATCAACAAAAGCAGGCTCTGACCTTCTTGTAAAAGCGTGGGTTCGTTCATTTGGTATTCATGCAACCATTTCAAACTGCTCAAACAACTACGGCTCGTATCAGCATATCGAAAAGTTCATTCCACGTCAGATTACCAATATCTTGAGTGACATCTCCCCGAAACTCTACGGAGCAGGAGAAAACGTTCGTGACTGGATTCACGTCGACGACCACAACAGCGCAGTTCACGCTATCGTCGACAAAGGTCGGAGCGGAGAGACCTATCTTATTGGAGCTAACGGTGAAGAAAACAATAAGTACGTCCTCGAAACCATCCTCGAACTCATGGGTAAACCAAAAGATGCCTATGAGCATGTAAACGATCGACCCGGCCATGATATGCGCTATGCCATCGATGCTACAAAGCTTCGTGAGGAACTCAACTGGACACCGAAGTACACTAACCTCCGCGAAGGCCTTCAGGCAACTATCGACTGGTACCGCGAAAATGACGAATGGTGGAAAAACGAAAAAGCAAAAGTCGAGGCTAAGTACGCAGAACAGGGACAATAAGGTTATGGCCGACTGGAAAACTCTTAACACAGAAACCATTTATCAGAATAAGTGGCTTAGACTAGACGAAGATACAGTCATCAATCCACTCGGCCAGCAGTCCATATACAGTCACTTCGAGCTAAACTCTGAGTTTGTTTCCGTGGTTGCTATCAATGATGATGACTCCATCTACCTAACTCAGCAATACCGATACCCTATTCAATCCCTAAGTTGGGAAATCGTATCTGGCCAGACTGACGGCCAGACCGTTATCCAAGCTGCGGCACGTGAGCTTATGGAAGAAACAGGCTTACATGCTACATCATTCGAAGAAGTGGGCGGCATCTACGTCGACGCTGGCCTATCCGGTTCAAAAGGAAAGGTCATTATCGCCCGAGGGCTATCTCAAGCCACAGACGAGCTAGATCAGCTCGATGGCATCACACAGGCTAAACCATTTCCAATAGCAGAGATTAGGCGTATGATCAAAGACGGCGAAATCCAAACCCCACACACGATAGCAGCATTTTACATTGCCCTTGAGCATATGGAGAAATAATAAAATGTCAGAAATTCAATTCGACAAAGAACTGCAGCATCACGAGACTTCAATCCCAGGACTCGTTCTATTTGACATTCCTGTTCACGGAGATAATCGCGGATGGTTCAAAGAAAACTGGCAACGCGAAAAAATGCTCGCAGCAGGACTTCCTGATTTTAGCCCTATTCAGAACAATATCTCATACAACGAAAAACGTGGTGTCGCAAGAGGCGTTCATGCCGAACCATGGGATAAATACGTCTCTATAGCAAAAGGAAGTGTGTTTGGATTTTGGGTAGATATCCGTCAAGATAGTGAAACCTATGGAGAGGTATTTACAGCCGAACTTGACCCTACAAAAGCTATATATGTACCGTCTGGCGTAGCAAATGGATTCCAGACTCTTGAAGATGATACCGTCTATACATACTTAGTTAACGATCACTGGTCTCCAAACGCTAATTACGCATTCGTAAACATGGCCGACGACAGTCTTGGCATTAATTGGCCAATCCCCCTATCCGAATCAGAGATTTCCCAAAAAGATAAAGATCATCCACTACTCGCCGATGTAACTCCTCTCGCATCCAAAAAAGTACTTGTCACAGGTGCAAACGGACAGCTTGGACGAGCATTACAGATCGAAATGCCAAACGCAGAGTTCGTCACAAGAGAAGAGTTCGACATTACCGATTCGGAAATCATCAACGCGCGTCGCTGGCGTGATTATAGTACGATCATCAACGCCGCAGCCTATACGGCAGTAGACACTGCCGAAACGACCGAAGGTCGCAAAGAAGCATGGCTTGCAAACACAACTGCGGTTGCAAATCTAGGACGAATTGCAACTGAGTTCAATATCACGCTTGTCAATATTTCATCCGACTACGTGTTTGATGGGAAAAATAATCTCCACGACGAAGATGAACCTCTCTCCCCACTAGGTGTCTACGGCCAGACTAAGGCCGCAGGAGATGCGATCGTTGATACAGTCCCAAAACACTACACTATTCGTACTGCATGGGTAGTTGGCGATGGAACAAATTTTGTCAGAACTATGAAATCACTTGCAAGCCGCGACATCAAGCCAAGTGTTGTAGATGATCAGATCGGTCGCCTTACCTTCACCGATGATCTCGCCAAGGGTATCAAGCACTTACTCCACAGTCATGCCGAGTATGGCACATACAACCTCTCAAATGACGGCAAGTCAGTAAGCTGGTCGGACATTGCAAAACAAGTCTACTTACATGAAGGAAAACCTGTCCATGATGTCACGCCGATTTCAACTCAAGCTTACTATGAGGGGAAAGAAGGTATCGCTCCTCGCCCACTCCAAAGTACACTCGACCTCACAAAAATAAAGGCAACAGGCTTCATGCCGCGCGACTGGGAAGAAGCACTAAAATCCTTCCTATCTGACCATAGCTAATACATGGTATAATAAAGTCTGTTCACAATTACTTTATAGATACTATTTGCGAGGAGATTTCAGATTATGAAGGGTATTATTTTAGCCGGTGGTTCAGGTACACGATTATGGCCAATCACAAAAGGTATCAGCAAGCAGCTCATGCCAATTTACGATAAGCCGATGGTTTACTACCCCCTCACTACCTTGATGTCCGCCGGAATCAAAGATATCCTTATCATCACCACTCCTCACGATCAGGCTGCATTTCAGCACCTACTGGGCGATGGAACGCAATGGGGTGTTAATTTAGAATATGCCGTTCAGCCAAGCCCGGATGGTCTTGCGCAAGCATTTATTATCGGCGAAGAATTCATCGGTAAAGACAAAGTTGCACTAGTCCTTGGCGATAATATTTTCCATGGTCGACGTCTTAGTGAATCGCTTAAAAAGTGTACAGATCCAGACGGAGGTACCGTTTTTGCCTATCAAGTTTCCGACCCAGAACGCTATGGAGTGGTTGAATTCGACGAAAATAAGGTTGCCATTTCAATTGAAGAAAAGCCGTCTCAACCAAAGTCAAACTACGCTGTCATTGGCCTATACTTCTACGATAATGATGTCGTCGAAATCGCTAAAAATGTCCAGCCAAGCGAACGCGGTGAGATTGAAATTACCACCATCAACGAAAAATACCTCAAACGTGGCAAGTTAAAAGTCACCACTCTTGACGACGGCGACGTCTGGCTCGATACGGGCACAATCGACAGTATGACCGACGCAGCTGATTACGTGAAAGTACTTCAAAAACGTACAGGTCAAATCATCGGTAGCCCCGAAAGTGTTGCATATGAAGAAGGCTTTATTTCGACCGAAGAGCTTGCCATTCTAGCTGGTGCGCTCAAGAAATCTGGCTACGGAAAATACCTAACTAACTAAGTGAGGTATCCTATTAATACGTGCCATATAGTATTGCTACCGAATATACATATTTGTAAAACACAATAAGAGTCGTGAGAAGGTAACAAATTGCTAAAAGCACTATAGTCGGTAGTTGATACTTTCTCACTATTATCTTCTCAATCAAGTAATAAAATCCACTCACTGACACTATCACAAGTGGAACGAGCAGACAGATGATATAGCGCCCCTGTGGCTGGAAATCTATCATCAATGAGTAATATAGACTCAAAGCAAGAGTAGTGAGACACGAGGCAAGGATACAAGCTATAAGCAAGATGATAGTTTTATGTCGGACTATCATAATCTTCAGGTCTTTTAGTCTTCGGTGACTCCGGATCGAGCGAGCCAGACCGTCCAGAAGCATCCACAAAAAACCAATTACTCCAATGATAGCAAAAGACCTATAGACATTCATATACTTGTCTTCTGGTGCAACTGTCATTTTTCCAAACCTAGCTATCGCTGAATCTAACTGCGCTTGACGATACCCTTCATCTCCAATGAGCCTTAGTAGTCCATGTCCTGAAATATCAGTGTAACTCTTCTGTGCGTCCCTACCTGTTTGAGATTCCCACTTCAATGTCTCTTCCCTAAAAGAAGAAATCCCAAACACGTCGCCCTGATAAATGACAGCGTTCCGGATAAAAAGTGGCCCAGTGGATATAAGAACTATACCTGTTGCCAACCCAACAAGCTTCAAGGGGTATTTTTTTTCATCCGCTTGCCACCATAACGAAACAAGAAAGAAAAGACCACCAAATAATACAAAACCATACGAGTTGACATACCCAAGCAAGCAAATAACCATACCAATCGCCAGGATACTGACATTAGTAGCATTCCAGTGATCTTTGTAGCCTGCAATACAGGCATACACGATAACACTTACACCGCTCAGTGCAACAATGTCGTTGTTAGTATACGCTGACAAAAACGCCAGCTGCGGCCATGCGGCAACAAAGGCCATAGCAAGAAATGAAAATACTTTTGCATTCTTATTACCTTTAAATACCTTCTCAACTGATTTGCCGACAAAGAGAACTGTTATAACTCCGAAAACAACACTCGCCATACGAGCAGCATATATAAGGCCTTCGGGTGTATGATTAAATATCGATACGACCAATATGAAAAAAGCACTAACAAGCGAACCGAGAAATTGCGGATAAAATGCATACGACCAGTTACCCATCGAGTGGATCGTAGCAGTATCATATCCAGTTGGCAGCCGTCCATTTTCAAAAATAAACTTAGGGACTAGGTAGCGCAGCCCTTCATCCGGCCCGCCAAACAGACTCGACGGAATAGTCGAAATATATAAAACCCAGCAGAAAAACCATATGGCAACAAGTGTTAGGAAAAACACCATTACATACCTAGAGTTTAAAATTTTTCTCAATCTGTTCATTTCAGCCAATTATATCACCCTTACTCTCATTAACGACAACTGGGTGCTGTAGCATAAACTTTACATCTTGAGTATAATGTCTAGTATATGAGTAAAAAAGAGTTGTCGAGAATTTGCGTCGTCATACCCGCCTACAATGAAGCGAGCGTTATCGGTGATGTTATCACTAACACAAAGATAGCCTTTAAAAAAGCAAACCTCAAGGCAACTGTCGTTGTCGTTAATGATAACTCCAGCGATAGCACATCTAGCGTTGCGAGAAAAGCTGGCGCTATGGTGATTGACCACATCCTTAATTCAGGAGCTGGCGGCGCTACCGCGACCGGACTAAGTTATGCGGAGCAAAATGGATATGATACCGCAGTAACTATGGACGCTGACGGCCAACACGATCCGTCCGACGTCGTCGAAGGAGTTAAACGATTGCTAGCGAGTAAGACTGATCTCCTTATCGGTAGTCGTCTTATAAATATCGACGGGATGTCAAAAGTAAAAGTGCTTGGTAACAAAGGGCTCAGTTTTATTACTTATTTATTATTCGGTATCAACTCTACCGACTCCCAATCCGGCTTGCGTGTGTATTCAAAACGAGCGCTCAAGAAACTTCGTTGGAAAACAAGTGGGTATGAATTTTGTAGCGAAATGCTTTGGCGTGCAAAGCAACAAGGAATGAGTATCGACGAGTATCCTATAAAGGCAATCTACACCGATTATTCGATAAATAAAGGACAGAACAACTGGAATGCGGTAAACATCATTAAATCACTTCTACGACGAAGAATTGCGGAGATGCTTGAATGAGATACGCCATACTTGTATTACTAAACCTGCCTATTATTTTCTTTGCATTCGTCAACTTTATTACTCAATACAAACTGAATAAAATTGAAAAATCACGCTTCCAGCGTCAAATGATCATTTGGACACTTATTCTTCTCATACTCATTTGCTCTTTCCCGCTTTACAATCTTTCGATTGGACGCCCACTCCTCGAATCCGACAAGCTGGACTTATTAGACATATTCCAAACTACAGCTATCGTCTATATAATATATGTAATAAATAATCAACGTCGCAAAAATGAACAAAATGAACGCCTTATCAGAGATCTTCATCAAGAACTCTCAATTCGTCTCTCGGAAGCAAAGAATGACAAAAATTGATATCCTCCTACCTTTTTGGGGTGACGTAGAGCTTTTTAAGCTCACCGTACAATCTGTATTAGCACAGACAAACCCAAACTGGAATCTTCTCATATTTGACGACCACTATCCGTCTGATGAACCCGAAAAGTACATGAAGACTATTAGCGATACACGTATTACATATTACCGACATAAAGAAAACATCGGCATAACCCCCAACTTCAACTTTGCCCTCTCCAAGACGACTATGCCTTACTTTCTTATGCTCGGATGTGATGATATTTTACTCCCGAATTACATCGAGACTGCACTTACAGATATTGGTGACGCTGATTTTTATCAACCGCGGGTTGAGGTAATTGACCAAGATGGTAACATATACAAACCACTCACAGATAAAGTAAAGTCTTTTCTTAGTTTAAAACCCGGGACATACGGCGGAGAAAGACTCGCTACAAGTTTGTCACATGGTAACTGGCTCTACTTTCCTTCAATTTTGTGGCGCACAGAGATTGTAAAGCAGTATGGATTTGATAATAAGTACAAAATCGCAGAAGATCTTCTACTAGAACTCCAGCTCATCCTAGATGGCTGTACGCTTGTCGTTGGCAGCACACCAGCCTTCCAATACCGACGATTTTCACAATCTCTATCAAGTACCGAAAAGAAGCGCGGCGGAGTTCGCTTTAATGAAGAGCGGGAAGTTTACAAAAAATATCAAGAGCTCTTTACTCAAAAGGGTTGGAGAAGAGCTTCGCGCGCAGCGAACCTACGCGTCACTTCACGCATTAATGAATTTTTAGGTTAATTTCAGCTAAACAACCGAAGCCATAACCACCTAAAGGGCTTTACTCATCAATTTTTTCCAATGATTGAACATACTCACGTATAATTGGTTCGTAATCTTCACTTACAAACCCTTTCGCCTGAATTTTACTGAGATCAAGATCACTATGTATTGGGCGCGGTGCAAAATTCTTTTTATCGCTACTGTACTCAGCGGTAGTTACGGGGATCACGCGACTAGGATCATGTCCTGCAATTTCATAGGTCAGTGCTGCAACTTCAGCCCAAGAGCGAATTTTACCACTGTTTGAGAGGTTGTAAGTGCCCGACTCTACGGTATTGTTAAGCACATAGTCCACAGCTCGCGCCAACTCACTCGTAAAAGTTAATCGTCCAAATTGGTCATCTACAACCTTTGGGTCAATCCTCATCTCGGCAAGCCTTGCCATGGTTTTTACGAAGTTATGTCCATCACCTACAACCCATGTTGTCCTGAAGATATGATGATTTGGAACCTCGCCAACAACAGCGTCGGCAGCTGCTTTCGTTTTACCATAGACAGACAAAGGAGAAAAAGGCTCGTCTTCCGAGTGATTGCTAATCTCACCGTTAAATACATACTCTGATGAAAAGTGAATTAAGTGAAGATTATTTTGAATTGCAACCCTCGCAAGATTACGAGGACCTTCAAAATTGGCTTTCCAAGTTAACGCTTCACCTTCGGGAGTCTCAGAGTGATCTGCATTCACATATGCGGCAGCGTTGATTATAGTGTCGTATTGAGTCCAGTCTACGCTATCTACTCGTGATGCGTCTGAAATATCAAGATCCTCATGACCGTAAACATCCGCGGCTGGGTAGTTTTTAGCTAACTCTCTTCCAAGCTGTCCGTTACTTCCTAATATAGCTATTTTCATGACACATTACCCTTGCAATAAATTTTTGCAAAAATTTTCATTAGATTTAGTCTATTTAGTATTATATAGCACTTCACCCCGATAGAGAACACCGGTAAAATTCCCGAAGGTGAAATGAATATGTAATAATTTCGCATAAAATCCGGTCGATGTGTACGTAGATTATTTATAATTTCCGTATCACCCTGGATAAACTGCTCACGACTTGAACCTTTTCCGGTAAAAAATATATAGTATGCACTTAACATTGTTATAAAAAATGTTGTCATCTTATCCTTTTTGACATCAAGCTCAAATAGGCGATCCTGCAATCTAACAATCGCCTGGATATTGGTCTCATTCAACTTACGCTGGCTTGTATTAGACACACTGGCTTGGTTATAAAACCAGTTATAACCACAGTAGCTTAACCCGCGTATCTTATCCGTCTTTTGAAATTCTTCAAACGTAAAAGCGATATCTTCACCCTGCTTATTGTCAAATAATCGGATACCATTCTGTCTTACAAACTCAGTCTTGTGTAGCTTTGCCCACACAGACATACACATAAGTCTCGCATATACTGTGTCTTTGTAAATATCTCGCGAGACGATACGGCCGTGCTCGTCCGGTCGTTTCATTCCCGAAAATACCACATCGTAATCGCCTTCGATCGCCGCAGCATACAAGACCGAACAAAAATCACTATCTATATAATCATCTTGGTCAATAAACGCTAGATACTCACCTGTCGCAAGTTCGATACCTTTATTACGAGTACGTGCAACGCCCATATTTTGATGACTAAAAACTCTTACTATGTGCGGGAGCTCTTCTGAATAACGCGTTGATATCGTAAACGTGTCGTCCTTTGACTCATCATCCAGAAGCAGGATTTCAATAGCATTTATGTCAAATTCCTTTTGGTTCAGTATGGAATCGACGCACCGTTGAATATACTGCACTCCATTATAGGTCGGGACTATAAACGATATCTTTTTTAGACTCGTAGCACTCATGTAGCCCTATGTCCTTCTCTGCATAAATCTACTTTTTTAGCTTCCATAAAACATTTACATTAAGGAAGCTGTAGAGAAAATTAATCCGAAGTGAAACACTTTTTGGCAAATAAAAAGTAACGAAAAACGCGAGGTTTTTACGAGTGTCTGGCCTAGCGTACTCTGCAAACGGCGTCAACTCAAGATACTTTCGGAAAAGTGGAGCAGCTGGTGCTTTAGTGTTCTTGTACCAGGTTCGTCCCGGGGCAGAAGTTAAATAAATAATTTTTGGAGTGAGCAAGCTGCTTGTTACATCATCGAGCGAATAGTAGTTTGGTTTATTAAGCAGACCCCATACCCTCAGTGAAGCTTTCGGATTATAAAGATAAAAAGTCTCCCACACATAATACTCAAACGGCATTACACCGATTTTATTCTCGAAGAATATATTACAAAAGTCTTGATCGGCAATTCTGAAATTAGATTTCTTTTGTAATGATTCCTTAACTTTCTCTCCTATGTTTTCCCGTTGCCATTTTTTATGGTTAAAAAGCATTAAACCGCAGTTAAAGTATGGATCGTCTTTCTTTCTATCAGGAAGATCGACTACGCCGGGAAAATTCTCAAAATAGTCATAAATATTCATCATTACATTTTGATTGAATGCTAAAGTCGTTAATCCATCTAGCCGACCAGTAATAAGCGAGTGTGGATTGAGGTACAATATCCTATCGGTATTAATAGTCAGGTCAGACAACACAAGAAGCTTAAACCAGGTAATTTGTTTTCCATTCCACTTTGATAGGTTTAATGTTTCGGCTTCTTTTTGATATTTTTGACTATCAATAATATGCAAGGTTAGGTTTTTGTATATCTTTTCTAAAGACTTCAATTTCTTTATGTTCTCGGCTGAAATGCCTAGGGATAAATAGTACACGTTAAGTTCATCGAAATGCGTGTTATTTTCGCACAGCGAAGTAACCATTACACTTCCGGGTATAAGATAATTTTCATCGCTCTGGGTTAGAATATTCAGAATTTTTTTTGACATAACAGAATCACCTATATATGTACGTATTATATAGGTACACTAATAAATAAACTAGACCTACTATTCACTAGATTTCTTTCGCAATATCGTAGAGTATACACTCATTAAAATAATAGTCTGTGCTATATTAGCGAGAGCGAATAATGACACCCCTGCTAATATACCGTAACCTTGCACAAGGATACTACTCACTACAACTAATAGCAGGTTCGTACAGAGTAAGGTATAAAACTGCGCTTTAAACTTTCGCATAATAGTCAGTAATACTATAAATATCGCAACGAATGCGTTTGCTATCCCTCCAATTATCATAATCATAAGTTCAGTCTTGTGCTGTGAAAAATCAACTCCAAAGATAGTATTTAAGAGTGGCACTCCAACGACAAGTGTACCTATCGCGACCACCACTCCAAAACCCAATGTCACCGCCATGACCTTATTTATTACTTTTTTAAACTCTTGGTAATTTCCACGTCCATACATTTTCGTTAGTTGCACCATATTAGGCTGGAGTATAAACGACATAAACAGCGCAATGAGTGTGATCGGCATCGCAAGAATACCGAAATATCCAATCTGCTCACTGTCGTACTTGTCGATAAAAAACCGTGGAATATTAATAGAGAATGTAGCTAAAAAGGTTACCGCAAAAATCACTGCTGTCCGTTTGAGAATAGCACCAGCCTCACGTACATAAACCTGTATAAAATTGGTTTTGATTCTGATATCTTCAAACTTCCTGGCTAAATGAACGTCATATAGCACTACGAAGATAACGTTCACGAGCACAATTGCAATGCTACTCAAAATAATATTACCCGTGAGTATATCGACGACTAAGAAAGCAATCAATCCTAAAGCCGACTTATAGAGAAGTGATTTACCAACATAGCTCAGTCCGTTGTGAACTTGGAGGACCCCATATATAGAATCGGCAATTGATTCGACGGCTTTATATACCACCAGAACAAGAATCACTGTACTTTTATACATATCGTAACCATTAGCGAGCACAAAGAGGATTGCGACAGCTACCATTGATACGGCTAAAATTATTCTTGCAACTATATAGCTACGATGATCAAACTCTCGCTTGACGTCAGACACCTGGTAAGTCCTTCCTCCCCATAGACCAAAGGCAAAAAGTACGATAGACAGTGCAAATGCAAATGAAAAAAGACCGGTGGTATCAATACCATTGATACGGGTAATAGCTATTAGCAATAAAGGTGAGGTTGCGTTTTGTAAAAATACACCAATTGTATTCCAAAAATAATCTTTTTTTAATGTGCTTTTACTCATGGTGTATAGAGGTAATACCTTTGAGCAGTAATAAACAATGCAAGAATTATCAAAATAAATACAAGTATAAATGCCCGTGGTAAGATTTTATTAAATTCTCGCTTAGAAACATACACACCCCCAGCACAGAAAATAATCGAAGCGATAACGATCGGTAAGAAATAGCGACCCTGAACACCATATATAATATCAAAGTTTACTGGTGTATATCCAGTATATAGTGCATAGTTTACAGCCAAGAAATACAGGATGGATATACCCACCGTGAGTAGCTGCCACCTCTTAGGCATATGTGCCCTCTTACTATTAGAGATGATCGCAAACAGACCCAACAGTACCGCATATATGGTAAACATCCATAATGGATAAATGGTATCTGCTGCTCCAAATACACCAATTACACCCCTCACTTCATCATCTCCATATGGAGTCATATATGAATTCCAAAGAACTCTCAAAAAGCGTTTTGGATTTTCCTTTATAATTTGGGTCTGCTGTGAGCTATTCGCTTCCGCCGGAGTAGTATCGACCGTATTATGAGCGCCTGCCGCGGCTGAGCTCACTAACATCCAGCCCGCAAGTAGAGCTGTGCATACCGCTGCAATCGAAAGTATCCAACGAATGGCATGTTTCTTTTTCACGAGCAGAAGGACGAGCGGTAGAAACAAGAATATCAACGGCTTAGCCACCGTAATTAATAAACAGAGAACACCTAAGTATATCCACTGCTTCTTTGTAGGTATAGAGGCTACAGAAAACCTTAGGTGAAGTACATATGCGATAAATAACGCCAAAAGTGCATAAGAAATACTATCTGCACTAATCACCGCTTGCTGAAACAACATCATCGGTATAAGTCCAACTATAGCAAAGAAATATTTCTTATACGGAATAAGTCGAACCGCAAGGAATAATATCAATACCGATACTATTCCTAGCGCAAGTCGAGCTAAATACATTGACACTAAGGGGCTCAGATTCAAAAGATTAGATAATGCAACAAATGGGACTGCCGGCAAATAAGGGATTGGGCTATAGGTAACCATTACCGGCTTTGTCTGCACGTCAGAACTATAAGGGACGTTCAGTGCATCCTTAGTGTCATGCAGGTCATATTTTTTATTTGTACCTCCCCTAATGTCATTGCTGTAGAACGTCTTGTATGCCACCTGGTCAATTGAGTACGGAAGGCTTGCATCGCTTTTTTCAACATTTACAGGAATAAAGTATCCATTTGCAATATACTGAACTCGATTATAGTGCGTATGCTCGTCTGGTCCTTGAAAGGGTGGTGTAATAAAGACAAAACCGATTACTCCGGTAAGTGCTATTGCAAGATAGACATACTCAGGACGTTTTACAATGAATTCAAGTTTTTTTCTTAGTCCGTCAAAAAGATAATTCATAAGCTCTAGCTAGTATAAGCTATCAGCTTATCAGAGTCTAGATAGGGCTTCCGACCGTAAACAAATTTAAAGTCGACTGTGATACATTCGCGCCTGTTCCCCCTGTTTTAAGCAGGTCAAGATACTTTGTCCAGCTAGTTATCGGCTTGATGGTTCCGTTAGTATATTCAAAGATAGTGCCATCAGGAGCATGCAAGAAGCGTGGTAGCTGTGTGCTCTTTGTAAGAATATTACATGTTTGAGGTTGTAATGTTTGTGCGACATGCGAACCAAGCGTCTGTTGATAAAGCGTCCCACCAATACCGACATAATTCGTAGATCCACATGATACATAAGATGACAGTACAGTTTGTTGAATGGTGTATTTTGCGAGAATACTATCACTAATTATTCGGATATTCATATTTAACCCAACATCAAACGACGGATTAAAGCTGCTCATTGGCACCAGTTTTTCATACCCGTCAGTCATATACACTGTTGCATTTGAAGGTGTTTTTACGAGCCGGCCAGCTCCAACAATAATATTTCCAGTCGGTAAAGTACTTAGATAATTACCGTTTGTCCAGCCGATATAAGGATCGTTCTCACCCGTAATAGACTTTAGATCATCCATTGCGACAAGTGGTCGCTTTTGGCCTCCGACGATGACAAACACAGTACTGTCTGTTTGTGTCTTTAAGAGAGCCGGGTTGCTTAAATTACCCGTACCGCGTAGTTTTGCACTAATTGTATCTGGAATTTGTACATTTATTACACCGAAAGGTGTGGGGTCTTGAATACGTTTCTTACCATCCTGGGTGAGGACATAACTATTAGTGCTGTCCTTGAAACTATCGCTAATCACAGTTGGAGTTACGTTGAGCTTATCAATACTTTGATTATCAATATACCCAGTAGTAAAGTTGGCGAACGCGACATTTGAACCAACAGGCATATCAATCTTGTAGTACGATGCGCCACTCTTTATGAGTTTCTTAGATCCATCTTGCCTGCCTTGTATAATAACCTCATCACGTACATATGGGGTATCGAGGGGTAGCTGATTCAATGAGCTATCTGTAAGTGTATTAAATCCTACGCTTATTCCTAAGGTTGACAGAGTTGCATCATCCAACACCTCTCTCTTCATACCACTGCTTACGAAGTATGTTCTACCACTCGTCGTCTTCATGCCATTAGTCATCAATGGCCCCATTACAAGTTTATCGATTTGTGCCTGAGAAAGTATCGCCGCATTACCGCAAGCGCCACCATATGCAGCCACCATATCACATGATGTAAAAGGCAATTTTATGCTTGAATCATAGAAATATATAGTGCCGTCGGGCGATTGAATAGTACGACCTAGAAGATGACCGGTTGGAATTGCGTCTATGTATGTCTGTGAAACAAAACCAACACCCCCTAAGGCACTTGCTGCAGATATAAGTGAACCATCAGATATTGGATATTTCTTTTTATCGCCTATGAGATAAACCGTTGCATCGTTCGCTGTTCGTACAAAGTTTCCGTTCGTCAGTGTTGAACCGAACCACTCTTGCCAGAAGAACCAGAAATTCCTGTTACCATATGCTCCGCAGTTTGCCGTACCCGGATACGCTCGCAGTGCTGCGTCGTTTGGAACGTAGGGTGTATAGATATAAAGACTTGCTGTCGCGTAATTTTGTATGTAGACATCTTTCGTGCCACAGCTTGGCTGAGGATTATATTGGATCGTATTCCACCTACCTGGAGCGTAGTTATACGAACCCATATTGTCATAATACATACGCAGTTGTTTAGCAGCTAGCGTCATCTGCTTATAGAAACCAGCCTTAGTTGCATCACAATTAGCCGAGTAGTTAGGTCCGCTATCAGGGCAGCCATAACCCATGGAATATTTATATTGAGATTTTAATGGCCAAGAGTCACTAAAGAGATTAAGAGACTCCTTCCGGAGGAGAACTAACAAAACCTTAGGATTTATACGATACGTCTGAGCTGCGTTGTAAATAATTTGAGCAGAACTCTGCCCACCAGGAAACGCACCACCTCCACGCTCATAAGAGGTCTCTCCGTTATTTGGATTTTCGTGATAATTATTAAGACAAGCGTAAGGAGGGCCTGGCCAGCCTTTTATTTGTTGTGCGTACTGTGCATTATTAAGATTACCGTAACCTGACGGTCGCGTGCCTTGAGTGTCACAACTTGGGACATGCGCATCTAGGAATCTCTGGATATCAGCAACTCCACCCATACCACCCGGATCGTAGAATATAGCATCATCGATAATTCTTCCTGGGTCAAAAGCCGATGCATCAATTGCATCCGCTGTGGATGAGAAACTAAACAATCCTCCGAAAAATATGGAGACGGCGACAAAAAGAACGACTAATTTACGATTCATTTTGTAAATTCCTTAGGATTAGATGTCCCACTTGCCTTATCAGATGAGTAGCCTAGGACAACTTTCCATGTACCATTAGCCGTCAACTCGCTCGCAGGAAATGAAACCGTTGCGCAAGTCGTTGAACTTGGATTAGTAAGTGTTTGTGCAGTTTTTGTCAGAGTAGCATTTCCATTCGTAAAGGTATAGGTGCATGCGCCACCACTCTCAACAATATTTGTCACAAAACCGCTCGCGCTGACCGTACCATTCGCAATACGGGCATTCGTCACAAGTAGATTGACCTGTGTTTTACCAGAATCAGTTTCTTGAGTTGGTGTATTTGGAGTATCTGTTTGATTGTTTTCCGTTTTTAAGTCAGGATTATCAACAATGGCTCTCTCAGCATCTTTTTCGGTTTTTGAACGTTCAAGATTTGTCACCTGCTCCCCTGGCGCATATGTCTTTTCGACACTCGCAAAGGGCGGTAGTTTATTTAAAGCAGCCACAACAAGATATCCGACAGCGAGAACAACCATCAATATAATGGCCGTGACGATGGCTATTTTCTTTTTACTTTTGTTTTTGTTTATTTGCATTATTACTTACTAGTATATACTGCTTATACTTACGTGTACACCATATTATGCAACAAAATGTACTACTGCGATTGTTTCTTGGATTGTTGTTCTTCGAGTGAATACTTTTTGAGTCGTTCTTCATCTGTTAGCGATACAGATGCAGCAAGCCGAACGCCTCGCCATTTTTCGATGTGATAAAAAGGGTTCATAACGAGCCAGTAGAGCTTTCGCTTAGTCGAATAGTCTTGATCTTGAAGCGTTCTTACCCAGTCCTTAACAATTCCCTTTACTGACATCCTTACGACCAGCTTTAGCGAGGGCTTATTAACTGGAATTCCCACTCGACGAAGACCAAGTGTCTCGTCGAACATTCGAGCTTTGTAATCTTTTAGCCCGATATCATTAGTATGAATAACGTTACCTCGGGATGCGTACGCTTTCATATATCCTGCATCAATGATATCTCTTCCGAACAGCTGATCTTCGGCATACGCAACCGGCTTATAGGGAATTTCGCCTGTGAGAATTGAACGACGTGCCGCCGAGTTGACATCAGAATAGAATGAAATGAAATCATATTGGCCCTGATCCTTTACGAAGTCGTCTTTATAAAAGATGGTTGTACCTGCATCTGGTCCGAAATTTCCAAATACAGCGCGGATTTCATTTTTAAGGAGCGGGAGAGCATTCGGTCGAGGGTCTTGTTTACCCGTCACGCCAATGATTCGTGAGTTTAAATCAAACGGCTTTACCATCTCGTAGAGCCACCTGTCATGAGCCGGTACCGCGTCTTGTGAGAGATAGACAACAATCTCGCCCTTTGCCTCGTAAGCTGCATCACGTCGCGTTTTGCCATGACCGTATTCTGCTTTTGTGATTGTTTTTACGCGCATGTTGTCATGCTTGTCTGTATACTTCTTGATTATCTCTGGAGTCCTATCGGTTGAACTTGTATCAATCACTAAGACCTCGTAGGTAAAGTCTACTTTTTGCGAGAAAACACGATCGAGAAGTTCATCGAGAAATTGTTCACCAAAATAGGTCGGAATAAAAACTGTTGCGTAAGGATCTGCTAACATTAGCTACCTGTCACTTCTCTTGTTATGATTTCTTCAACTTTTTTATATGAGTTGTCCCAAGACAGTGAATTGACGCTATTTGCTGCCATCTCTGCGTACTCGTCAATATTCTCACGTTCAACCGCCTTGCACAGTGCCTCTGCAAGCTCAATAGGGTTCGTTGGCGCGTAATCAACATATTGGTCTTTACCGTGCAGTACCATTCGGTTGTTCTCACCCTCATTCATAACAGGAACACACCCAGCTGCAATCAATTCAAGAGGAAGTAGTGATACGTTCGTCAATGAAAGTACGAGGCATGCAACTGATTCGTGATATAGCTCAGCAAGTTCAGCGTGGGTTATAATTCCCCTGTTTTCAAATTTAAACGGTAGCTTGAAGTTAGAAACATCCCACCCCATAAATTCGATTTCGTACTCTGGATGTTTTTGCTTGAAAAGATCAAGTGCCATAACACCAACTTCAAATGCACGCCGTTCTGTTACTGGTCGGGCGTAAAAGCAGATTTTCTTTTTCTTCTGCACTTTTTGCTTAGGCCTATAGATATCAAGATCTGCACCAAATTCAAAGTAGTCGCTACGCATGCCGTACTCACTCACTTTCTTTGTCAGCCATGGACCTGCAGTGATCCCATAAAAGTTCATCTTATAGGTATTTTCGGCAAGAACATACTGAGAGCCAACACCGTAGAAATACGGTTCGAAATCTTGAACAAAGTAAAACTTATGAGCGTCTGTTTCTGTGTTAAAGGTTGGGTATGTCGTCTCCCAACCTGTTGCAATAAGCGCATCTGACTCTTCGTAGTTTTTAAGTTTTTTCACTGGGATATTTAGCTTAAAACTCTTTTGCATGATTTCTCGTGCTTCTGAAAGTGATTGCGCCTGTGAATTTTCATAGATGTAAAAGGTCACATCATGGCCAGCTTCACTCAAATATCTCGCGAAACGAGCGATCGTATTTTGACCACCGGCGCCATTACTTAGCGGGGAGAGTACCCAGCCGATTTTTAACTTCTTTTTATTTTTCATAGCTGGCGCGACATAAGGGTGGTGGATATAGTCTGCCTTAATAACATCATCAATCGCAGTGAGTATCTCAATAGGTTGTTTTACCATCGTCGTATGTTTAATAACGTATTTAACGGTTCGCTTAGCAGTTTTAGCGACACCTTCATTTTTTGTATATGTATAAAGTTTGTAAACTTTTTTCATAAGATACCTTTACGTTATTGTTTTGTTATTTCTTCTGCTTAGCACTGCCCGCTGAGACAGTGAAGTCTTTCAGCTCAACCTTTGGAAAGATAATACCTCCAGTTGGTGTCTCTATAGATATGCGAAAACTCCCCGCATCCGCCACCTGATCATATACTTTATGAAATGACGAGCTCGTGCTTCCCGTACTAATGCGATACTTACCTTGGATAAACACATTCGGAATATCCCAGACCAGCTTCACAGTTTGCCCTGATTTTATATCACCTGTACGTTTATTAACTTGATATGTGTTTGCATCAACGAGACCTGTGCCTGCTTGCGAATAAATGGAAAGTCCAAAGATTGGATTTTCGACATTTTTACTCGCCTTGTACTCAGTCGTGATAGAAATTATATCTTTATTGACAGTAGCGGAAGTTTTTACTGTCCTGATCTCACCTGAACCCCATCGTTTGCCTCTGATATTGTCTTTCGTCGCCTGCTCTTCTATTTCAGTTACGAAAAGTTGCTGGTAGGCAGCAGCCACAGTCTCAGGCGTACCTTCCTCAGCAATAACACCTTCTTCGATCATGATAGCTCGATCACAGTATTGCTTTACAGCGCCCATATCGTGAGTCACAAGAATAACTGTCTTTTTTTGACGTTTGAGGTCCATGAAGTAGTCAAAACATTTCTGTTGAAATGCTGCGTCACCAACAGCTAGTACCTCGTCGAGTACAAGGATGTCAGTGCTAACTTTGATAGCAATAGAAAACGCGAGACGAACCTGCATTCCACTAGAATAATTTTTAAGCTTTTGATCCATGAAAACTTCAAGCTCAGCAAAGGCGACAATTTCATCATACATTTTGTCTACTTCAGGCCGCGTGAATCCGAGGAGCGCACCATTAAGATAGACATTGTCTCTCCCGGAGAGTTCAGGACTAAAACCGACGCCGAGTTCGATAAATGGTACAAGCTTTCCATCTATGTCAATTGATCCTGTCGTTGGTGAATAAATTCCAGAAATAAGCTTCAGCAGCGTACTTTTACCGCTACCATTACGGCCTACAATACCAAGAAATTCACCTTTTTTTACTTCAAAAGAAATGTCCTTGAGGGCTTCTTGGACATTATACCCACGCTTATTGAAATTGATTATCTTACCCTTAATTGAGTTTTGAGACTCAAGCGGTAGTTTGAATGACTTACTGACATTCGATACATTAATTGCGATTGCACTATCAGTACTCATCTATATATTCTCCGCAAAATCTTTAGACTGGCTCTTAAAATAATACAGCCCCGTAATAAGCACGACGACAGTAACAATGAACGGAATAGCAACGTACCATGCACCATCCCACGCATTATATGTTGTCAGTGCTTGGTGTGTAATGACGTCATATCGTGCACCTTGAATCGCAAACGCCATAGGATTAAGCAGGAGTAGCTTCTCAACTAGTTCATTGTTGATCATCTGCAAAGGATAGATAATTGGCGTCGCATAAAATCCAGCCTGGAGCACGATTTCCCAGATGTAACTGATGTCGCGAAACTTCACGAACGCAGCTGCAAGAAATAATGAGCACCCAAGTGCAAACACATAAATCATGATGAGATACAGTGGAAGGAGTGCGATAGTCATCGTAACAGGAACCTGGTTAATAACCATAAAAATTGCTACCACGACAAGACTAAGGAGAACATTGATCGTTGCCGAGATACTGCTTGAAAACACAATCATCCACCTAGGAATACGAATTTTACGAATGAGATCCCCTCGTCCAACAATTGAACCAAGACTCTGAACAGTCATCTCAGTGAAATAGTTCCACAAGACAATCCCTAAAAGAAGATAAACGGGAAAGTGCTCAATATCTTTGCCAATTTTTAAGAAATAGACAAAGACTATATATAGAATTACAAATAGCAACAATGGCTTTAAAAGAGACCAAGCGTAACCCAGCAGAGACCCTTGGTATCTTAATTTAAAATCCGTCCTAACAAGTTCAGCTAGAAGAGCACGATTTGATTTTGAAGCAAATTGTTTCATCTTTTACTGTATTATAGGTGAGTATGAGTCATAAGTCGATAGAAAAGGTTGCCATTGTCGTTCCTAACTTTAATGGCCAGGAATATTTAGCAGCTGCAATTGATTCCCTTCTCGATCAAACACTCTCAGCTACGGTTATCGTTGTCGAAAACGGCTCCAAAGACAATTCAGATGATGTACTGGCATCATATGGAGATAGGATTGTAGTCATCAAAAATGAAAAGAACCTTGGCTTTGCCGGTGGTGTAAATACTGGAATTACCTATGCTATAAATCACAGCTTTGCGTTGGTTGCATTATTTAATAATGACGCAGTCGCCGCCCCTGATTGGCTAGAGAGTCTAGCGGATACAATAAATGAACGTAGTGATGCTGGAATTGTCACTGGTCAAATTCAGTTAACTGGTAACGAATTACTCGATAGTACCGGCGAGTTTTATACGAACTGGGGACTACCCTTCCCTCGAGGGCGAGGCATGCCTACTGCATCATTTCCCCGAAAAGAGGAGGTATTTGGCGCCAGTGGTGGTGCAAGTCTTTACAGAACAGCCGTTTTACATCAAATAGGCATGTTTGATGATACGTTCTTTGCCTATTACGAAGATACTGATGTTAGTTTTCGCGCTCAACTCATGGGATGGAAGGTTGTTTATACCCCAAAAGCGATTACAACACATCGTCAAGGTGAAACCAGTAAGTTTATGGTACGAGGTTTTACAGTCTACCAGACATTTAAAAACCTCCCTATGTTATTCACAAAAAATGTTCCTCGTAAACTATTACTTCCAATTGGTGCACGTTTTTACTTTGCGTACTGCCTCATCTTTGCAAAGGCGGTGTTAAATGGAAAAGGTTGGCCTGCTGCTCGGGGTGTATGGGCGGCAATCTGCCTTATACCACATAGTTTTCGCGAGCGTCGCCATATCCAAAGAAATATAAAAGTTTCAGCAGACTACATCAAGCAGATTATTATCCACGACCTTCCACCTGATCAGACTGGACTACGTAAGCTGAGAAATATCTTTACTAGAAAGTAAAATATTTTACTTTTGTTATAATCAGTAGAGTGTTTTTTAGCGAAGCGAGAAAAAAACGAGAGCGAATTATCGCACTCGATCTACTACGAGGGACCTTCCTTATGGTTATTTTCATTAACCATATTGCGTGGTCGCCCACCTTGTTTGATTTCATCACAGGACAAAGTCACTTATTCGCCTCCGCTGCTGAGGGGTTTTTTGCAATATCGGGGATACTAGTTGGTTATATTTACGCGCCTCGTGTTCTAAAGAAAACAAAAGATACTTTTATTAAGTTATGGAAGCGAGCCGGCTGGTTGTACTTACTCTCGATTAGTTTTACATGCCTATATAGCTTCATTACACTATTCCTTCCTCCAGAAACTGTACGAAGCCAGTTTCTTTACCCCACCTTCGGTGAATTCGCTCTCAATACTCTCACCTTGCAGTTTAGTTATGGATGGGCTGACTTTTTATCTCGTTATGCGCTATTAATGGCATTTGCACCATTTGCTATCTGGTTGGTTGCAAAAGGTAAATCTTTAATTCTTGCAGTAATTAGCATTCTTGTGTGGTTATTTTTAAGTCAAGGTCCGTATAGTCATTTCACGGCATGGCAAATCATATTTTATATCTCAGTAATCATCGGCTATTATTTACCGACATTGGAATATAATGTACAGTCGTTATCGAAATCAACTAAAAAAATAGCTGCAGCTATGCTATTTACTGTTACGGCTATAACTTTTACTGGCAGTATTATTTTAACTGTACTGCTTCCAATCGTGGCAGGTGAGTTTAAGGGCCTAGTTACACCTGACGCATATGTAGTGGTTCTAAATCTTATCGACATTAGAACACACCTTGACCAAACAATTTTCAATCGAGACACTATGGCAGTAGGTCGACTACTTATAGGTATGGTCTGGTTTACTACTCTCTATATACTATTCCGTCGTCATGAAAGGTTAATCAATAAGAAGACAAAAGGATCACTACTTCTACTCGGCATGAATTCACTATATGTATATGGACTTCAATCGGTCATAATATTTACTATGGATATTTTCTTCGACCCGCCAGAGGGTGCAAATATTATCGTAAAGACAGTTGTAGTTGCGCTCTGCTTATATCTCGTATACGTACTTACATATCAAAGGTCATTCTTTAAGCGAATACGACAGAGTATATTTAGTATCTGGAGTAGGTCATGAAACTCCTCGAATACGAAGCAAAGCATCTACTTTCGTTAGCTGATATTCAAACACCAAAATCGTTTGTAGTTGACGAGAATTCACCGCCCTTTTTTCTTCCCGTAGTTTTGAAGTCGCAAGTACCTATTGGCGGTCGCGGTAAAGCCGGAGGCATTGCTATTGTTCACACATCCGAAGAATACGCCTTGAATACGTCCCGAATACTATCCCTCGACATCAAAGGTTTTACACCCAAACAATTACTTGCTGAAGAATTAATAAACATAGACCGTGAGCTATACTTGTCGCTGCTTATCGACAGACGGTCAGCAAGCATCATCCTGATGGCACATACTAACGGCGGTGTTGAAATAGAAGAAAATAACGTGAATGACTTCCTACGATACTCGCTTACCGATAAAAACCTATTCGCAGCTGGAGAACAGCTTGCGGAATATTTCGATCTTCCCGAAAAAAGCTTCGTACTTCAGGATCTCGTCAAAAACCTCTATGCCTGTATGATTAAAAACGATGCCACACTTCTGGAAATTAACCCACTTATCCTCACTAAGGACGGAGAGATTGTCGCCGGAGACTGCAAGATGGAGCTCGACGACGCAGCAGCCTTTCGACATCCTGAATGGAACTTCGAAGACGAAGCCGCTGAAGTGAATTTTGTTACACTCGATAACCAAGGTACTGTGGCAACTATAGCGAACGGTGCAGGACTCGCCATGGCAACCGTTGATGCCGTAGCGGATGCAGGGCTCGTACCAGCAAACTTCCTCGATATTGGCGGTGGAGCAAATGAAGCGAGTGTTCTCGCGGCATTTAAGCGTATCATGGAATACCCAAACATCGATGCTATTATCATCAACATGTTTGCTGGCATCACCCGATGTGACGAAATTGCAAAAGCTATTATCGCGGCGCGTACTCAGATTAAAGCACTGCCGCCACTATATATTCGCCTCGCCGGCACTAACTTTGAACAGGCTGTCGAACTCCTCACTGCAGAGCAAATCACTACCCTTTCGACACTCGAGTCATGCATCGAAGCAGTAAAAACGAAAGGGAAGTCATAGTTATGAAAAGTTCTCTTCTTACCGCTCAAAATGTTATCGTACAGGGCATCACTGGAGCGCACGGTGCATTTCATGCTCAAGCTATGAAGAACTCTGGTACGGGCATCGTTGCTGGCACGTCACCAAATAAAGCTGGTCAGTTCATCGATACTATTCCGGTATATAATTCGATCAAAGATATTCAGAAAGATTTCACTGTCGATATTAGCGTTATATTTGTACCACCAGCATTTGCAAAATCCGCCATTATCGAAGCAATCTCAGCAAAAATCCCACTCATCGTCTGTATCACTGAAGGTATTCCAATTCATGATATGTTGCAAATAAAACAACATCTAAAAAAGGGGAGTAGTACACTTATCGGACCAAATTGCCCCGGAGTACTCATACCCGGCAACAATAAGCTCGGCATCATCCCCGCTCACTTGTCGCTACCGGGATCAGTCGGACTCGTGAGTCGATCCGGTACACTCACCTACGAAGCGATGGATGGCCTAACTCGCCGCAACATCGGTCAGCGCTACATCGTTGGCATTGGCGGTGACAGAATACCCGGCACGAGCTTTATCGATACACTTGCTTTATTCGAGTCCGACCCAACAGTCGAGCAAATCGTGATGATCGGCGAGATTGGCGGTACAAGCGAGATTGAAGCTGCAGACTATATTCATCACCACGTCACAAAGCCAGTCTACGCCTACGTCACCGGCCATCACGCTCCCGAAGGCGTACAACTTGGTCATGCAGGTGCAATTCTTGGTAGTGCCGATGAGTCTGCGGTAGCAAAAACTCAGTATTTAGCACAATGCAACGTTCATACTGCAAACAGTATCACCCAACTAGTGAAGATGATTCCTGCATGATGCAAGCATTTCTCCTATTTATGAAATAATTGCTTAATTCGGATATATATCCTATGTCGACCATGAAGACTTTTAAATATTCTTGCATATTAGCTCTTCGGACGTTATTTTACTGTTTTTAGTACTTAGTAATAATCTTTAGGATATTATCCGATAATTCATCAAATTCTTGTTTGGCTTTTTCAAGATTATCGTAGGTACCTTGCTTTAGGTTCGCAGGATTTATATCAAAGATTGCTTTTCCGTCTTTATGACAAAGCGCGGGTATCATGCCGTAATCTTGTATGTTATGAAGCGGCGCAGAATAACTTGCAGCTACAAGTCCGTTTCGACAATGCTTCTCCGACAAATACGTCTTCACACTCTCTGGAATTCTATCGATCCACTGTTGATGATCCTTGATCGGCTTTTCGCTATAGACATTATATGAATTTAGTATATAGCCAATAAACAAGCCCTCTCCATCAAGTACAAACTGACGCTCTGTCGAACCACTTAGTGCCTGACCGGTATCCTTCCAGTTACGTTTCCACTCCTCAAGCTTAAGACCAAGATTCTCAATACCTTGCAGGCTAAACGCATCTGGGTTCATAGGTACAGCGAAATAATCAGTGCCAAGAAGTATCACTCGGTTGAGTCGCCCCATCGTCGGAGAGGTGTCTATGACAAATATATCAACATCGTCTGTCATTCCTTTTTCTCTCATAAATCGATCGATAGCGCTCGTAACGAAATATCCGTTCTGATTGCCACCTGCGGCATTACCAAACGCCGTGCTTAGCAGCTCTTCATAGTCAGAGAGTCGTAGATCGCCCCTAAGGAGGGATAAGTTTTTTGGCGACGCCTTCACTGGCTCAAAAGTTGCACCAAGATCGATATCCCCGCCACCGTTAATTACTCCGCCAAGAACATCGTAGATAGTTTTTGATATGTGAGAAAAAAGCGTATTTTCGTAGTACTCCTCGCCGAGCGCAAGCCGCGTCAAGTTACACTGTGGGTCGAGATCAATTAGTACAGTTTTATAGCCCTTATTGGCAAACTCAACCGCAGTATTAAACGCGAGCGTCGTCTTTCCTACTCCGCCCTTGTTATTAAAAAACGTTAGTTTTTTTGCTCTGGGAAATTTCTTCATCTTACCTATAATAGTACCATAGTAGCTCAGATTAAAAGTGCTCTCTATCTGTTATACTATTAGTTATATCCATGAAAAAAACCATCACGATACTCATTCCGGCATACAACGAAGCGCCAGTTCTTGATTCGCTTTACAGCCGCCTTGACGCGCTGAGTAAGACCTTGAAGGATTTCCAGCTTGAATTTTTATTTGTTAATGACGGCAGCCGCGATGAAACTCTCGAAATAATCACTCGCTTTTCTAAAAAAGACCAGCGCGTTTCCTACCTAAACCTATCTCGTAATTTTGGAAAAGAAATAGCTATGGCCGCAGGGATCGATCATGTCACAAGTGATGCACTTGTGATTATTGACGCTGATCTGCAAGATCCACCGGAGTTGATTCCGGAGATGGTGCGATACTGGCAAGAAGGTTATGATGATATCTACGCAAGACGAAGTAGTCGTCACGGTGAAACTTGGTTTAAAAAATTTACCTCAAAATACTTTTACCGAGTCCTTGAAAAAAGTACTGATATACCAATTCAAAGAGACACCGGTGACTTTCGTCTCTTAAGTCGTCGTTGTATTGAAGCACTTCAGCAGATCCGTGAACGTGAGCGATACACAAAAGGATTCTTCAGCTGGATTGGTTACAAGAAAAAAGAAATAACCTATGTCCGCGACCCACGTGCAGCCGGTGAAACAAAATGGAACTATTTTAAACTTTTCAACCTAGCGATCGACGGTATCACCACCTTTACGACCGCTCCTCTTCGAATCGCTTCATTTTTTGGTGTCGTCGTCTCCGCATGTGCATTTTTCTATATTCTCTACCTCGTACTGCGGACAATATTTTTTGGAACTGACTTAGCTGGATACCCATCCATGATGGCTGTCATTTTATTTCTCGGTGGTGTTCAGTTGCTGTCGCTCGGTATCATCGGCGAATATATCGCACGTATATTCAATGAAACAAAGCAACGGCCTCTATATTTTATAGAACACTATCATAGAGGTGGAAAAAAGGACTAACTCATGCATATTGCCGTCGACGCCCGAATCATTAACTCAACCACCGGCCGCTACGTAGAGCGGCTTCTCCACTACCTAGAGCAGGTCGATAAGACAAATACCTATACAATACTTGTACGAAAAAAGGATCTCGACTTTTGGAAACCAACAAATAATAATTTTTCAGTTCTCGAAGCTGACTTTTCCGACTACTCATTTGGTGAACAGGTCGGCCTCTTGAAGCTACTTAATGAACTCAAGCCTGATTTAGTACACTTCTGTATGCCTCAGCAACCTATACTCTACAAAGGTACACACGTCACCACGATGCACGACCTTACACTTCTAAAAACCTACAATTCAGATAAAAATTGGCTCGCGTTTCACATAAAGCAGCTTATTGGGAGGGGTGTCTTTTGGTGGATTGCTCGCTCGAGCGCTGAAATTATCACACCTTCAATGTTTACAAAAGTAGAATATCAAAAATTCGCTCGGATTGATTCAGAGAAAATACATGTCATATACGAATCTGCCGACATTGGTAAAAAAAGGCCAAAGAAATACAGTGGCACTGCAAAGAAATACATCCTATATGTCGGTCAACAAAGTGACTATAAAAACGTCCGAAGATTAGCAAGCGCCCATCAACAACTACTTGAGAAATATCCAGACCTTCAACTGGTACTTGTTGGTAAGAAGAATACCTCTGCGCTTCGTAACGAGAAGTTGTTTAAAAAGCAGAGCTATAGAAATATTCATTTTACCGGGTTTGTTGATGACGCGGAACTTGCATGGCTGTATAAAAACTGCCAAGCGTATGTATTTCCCTCACTTATGGAAGGTTTCGGACTGCCTGGCCTCGAGGCAATGCTCTACGGTGCACCTGTCGTCAGTAGTAATGCTACCTGCCTCCCAGAGGTATATGGCAATGCGGCGCACTATTTCAATCCTCATTATCCAGGCGACATCGCACAAGCAATCGACGAGGTCCTCCGTGACGACAAGCTTCGCACTCAACTAATAAAAAACGGCGCTCAACAAGTCAAGAAATACTCTTGGAAAAAAATGGCTCAAGAAACACTAAAAGTATACAAAAAAGCAACTACAAAATAGTCGCTTTTAGATTTAATACCCTTAGCCTCTACGAACTCTGCTGAGCGATAATAATACGACGCTCTCGTCCTTCACCCTCAGAGAATGTGCGGATATCAGAATACTCGCTCGCAACTCGGTGGACTATACGACGGTCTGCGGCATTGAGATCAGCAATGTACGAATCACCTGTACGAAGCACTTCTTCAATCCACTCTTTCGCTTGCTTGGCTACTTTATCTGCACGCTGTTTTTTATAGTCGGCAATATCCACATTTACCCGACTAATCGCAGCCTCTTGATTACGAAGGGTCGTTGATACAAGATACTGAATACTACGAAGCGTTTCGGCGTTACGGCCAATAAGGAGGCTTGTGAGATCAGAAGCAGGTACAGAAAGCTCGATAACATCATCTTCAAGCTTGGTTGTTATCTCTGCATTGATACCGAAAAATGACAATAGGTCTGCGAGATACTTTTCTGCGAATTGAACTGATTGCTGCTGATCCATACAAATTACTTCCTCTTCTTAGTTTTTGACTTCTTGTCGGCCCCATCTTTTGCGACAATTCGTGTCACAGTTGCTTCTGGTGCCTTGTCAGCTCGTGCTTTTGCGGCAGCTTTTTGTGTCGCTTTTTTCGCAGGTTTATGAGGTTCACTCGCAATCTCTTCGAGTTCATGCTCATCTTGTTTCAAGATGAAGTGCTGTTGGATCACAGCTACAATATTTGAAACGCCATAATACAACGCAATAGCGCCTGGTAGGCTAATCATTACGAAGAACATGAAGAATGGAAGAAGTTTCATCATCTTCATCATAACGACATTGTTGATCTCTGACTGATCAGCTTCTTTACCCTCAGATGCTTCACTCAGTATCTGACGAAGACCCTTTTTACTCTCAGTTTGAGGCATTGTCTGCTTTGACATAATATACTGCGTACCAGCAGCAACTACTGCAAGGATAAGGAGGAAGATATCAATACCCTCAGCACTAAAGGCGTGCTTCGTGAGGTCAACTACTCCGAGTAGCTTTTCATTAAACTGCTCAGGATGTTCAATGATATGCTTGATCGCTGGCACACCTTCAAGGAAGTTGTACGTGAACTGCTCCACCTTTTCGCGGTGAAGCGTAAAGATCTGAATAACGTAGTACAGCGCAATAAAAATCGGCAATTGAATCAGCAGGATACCGATCGAACGGAATGGACTAACTCCATGTTTTTTATAGAGCTCCATCATCTGCATGGCTTGCAGCTGCTTGTTGCCTTTGGTCTTTTTCTTGATTCGCTCTAGCTCCGGCTGTAGGCGTCGCATCGCCTTTACTTGATGGAGTTGTTTCTTAATCAGCGGATACATCGCAAAACGAAGCAGTATCGTAAAGATAATGATACTCACACCAAAGTCACTACCAGGCACAATCGCATACAGCGCCATCAGAAGGTTAAAGATCGGCTGTACGATCAGTACGTCAAAAATATTCACACAGTTCTCCAGTTAAATTAGCTCGTTACTTTAGCTAATTATACCACTAAGTAACTACTTTTTATAGATATCAGCCGAGGTGATCAGCTGGCGAATCATCGCAACTAACTCATCATGTGGCATCGTCATTACTTCACTTGAGAAAACCAAAAATACCATATCGTATGGTCCATCAAGCTGCGGAAGTTCCGCTCGAATAATCTCATATAGGCGGCGGCGTACGCGATTACGACCAACCGCGCTCTTTAGTACTTTTTTACTAATCACTACAGCTACTCGAGGAGTTCGACGCTTTGGATGCTTGATAAATTTAAAGGTTACCAGACGAGTACGGACGGCGTCGCCATTCTTATATAAGTAGCGCAAACTACCATGGCCATGAAAACGATAACGAAATGATAACATAATTAACCTTATTATAAACTAAAAATCACCTACTCTCATGGAATAGGTGATAATCAGACAATACGTTCGTCAAATAAGTTGACTAAACAGTAAGTTTTGCGCGGCCTTTGATTCGGCGGCGCTTAATCACTGCGCGACCAGCTTTGGTCGAAACGCGTGCGCGGAACCCGTGAGTACGAGCGCGGTGACGAGTGTGTGGTTGGTGTGTTCGCTTTGGCATATCTTTACCACCTTACACTATCCGTCCACTTTTATCAAGTAAGCGGTTCGGGTTTATGGTTGAATTATACGTCTGGTCATTTCGTAATATAAAAAACTTATCCACTTATTACTCATAGTTATCCACAGATTAATAGATGAGGGCGTCACATGTGGATAACTGCTCTCTCTATTTAGCCTCCCTTCATTTAACACTTTTGAAGTTGTGGATAACTCGTTTGTAGCGTATAGTGGAATTCAAATACAGACGTGGAAAACCGCGACAATGACAAGTGAGGGAAACGAAGTAATATGCAACATTCGCTATGGCAAAGTGTCTTAGGTGAGATTGAATTGTCCGTATCGCACGCGACATTCGTAACATGGTTCAAAAATACCGAACTTCTCGATATCACCGACCAACAAGTCACTATTGCTGTTCCGAATATATTTGCTATTCGTCAGTTTGAGGTAAAGTTCAACGACCAAATAAAAACTATCCTTAAAAAAAATGACGTCACGACTGAAAAAATCGTCTATACCGTAAAGACTGCCGGCAAGCGTACCGTTATCAGTCGCGAGACTACTGCGACGAGTGCTCAAGAGTCAGCAGTTGATGAGCTTATCTCAAAGCGCGAGCTACGCCAAAATGCCAGTAGGCCGGCTTCTTCGACTGCAACAACTGGCGGATTAAATCCTCGTTACACATTTGACACCTTTATCGTTGGCTCTAGTAACGACCTCGCCTACACTGCATGCCAGGCAGTCGCTCAATATCCTGGTGTTAAATACAACCCTCTCTATCTCTATGGTGGCGTAGGACTTGGTAAAACGCACCTCATGCAAGCAGTCGGCAATGAAATTACAAAACATCAGCCTGAATCACGCATTCTCTATGTTAGCTCTGAAACATTCGTAAAAGAGTTCCTCGACAGTATCCGTTTCAAAAAGAAGGGGTTTTCCGATAAATACCGTAACGTTGACGTCCTTATTATCGACGACATGCAGTTCATTGCCGGAAAAGAAAAGACACAGGAAGAATTCTTCCATACTTTCAATGCACTCCATCAAAACAACAAACAGATCATCATCAGCAGCGATAAACCGCCAAAAAGCATACCTACACTCACCGAGCGACTCCGGAGTCGCTTCGAAATGGGCATGGCAATTGATGTACAAATGCCTGATTTTGAAACCCGCTGCGCTATTCTTGAGGCAAAAGCTTCTCTATCTGGCGTTGAACTCACTCGCGAAACCTCTGAGTACCTCGCAAATAACATCAAGACAAACATTCGCGAACTCGAAGGCGCACTCAATCAACTTCTTGCCTATGCAGAGATGCGTGGTGTTGAGCCTGACATCTCAACTGCTGAGGGCTTGGTTGGCAATGTTCGTCATTCTCGACCACAGCACATCACACCAAAGCAAATTATTGATAAGACAGCAAAGCATTTTCAGCTGACCTCTCCGGAGATGTGTAGCGCTCGGCGAGATAAACACATTGTAACTCCCCGTCAGATAGCTATGTATCTTCTGCGAAGCGAGCTCCATCTCAGTTTCCCTAAGATTGCCGGAGAGCTTGGTCGAAAAGATCACACAACCGCTATTCACTCAGTCGAAAAAATAGAGAAATCAATCAAACTCGACTTCTCTATCCGTGAACAAGTAGCAGAGATTCGGGAGAAACTATATGCTTAATAGTTGGGGAAAACATGTGTACAACCTGCGAATACAGCTAGGTACAACCTGGGGACGTCTATCCACAGATATCCTTCATGGCATTACGACGCATAGCAGTGCCTGTGTACATACCCTACTTATACTCATAACTATCCCCATGAATCCACAGAGTTTATCCACACGATTTATTCGCTATTTCCATCTGTTAAGAGCATCTTATCCCCACAATCCACAGTACCTACTATTAACCCAACCAAAGAATAAATAAAAAGAAAGGAACTAATAATGGAACTCACTGTTACCCAAGAAAATCTTACTCGAGCACTGACTGCAGTTGGTCGTGTAGCAAGCACAAAGACGCAATTACCAATCCTCAGTAACATCCTTTTAAGGACAGACGGCACTCGCCTTCTTATTGCTGCAACGAATCTTGAAATAGCCGCAACTCAATTAATTGGAGCAAAGATTGCCAAGCCAGGCTCAATCACGATTCCTGCAAAACTCGTAGCTGAGTTCGTCGCTAGTCTCCCAAAAGGCAACGTAGAACTTTTGGTAAAAAACGACCATCTTCACATAAAAGCAGGTACGTATAGCTCAGTCATTAATGGTATCGCATCGGATGATTTCCCGGAACTACCGGTGATTGATGAGAAAAAGTCGATCCAGTACAGCATCAGCACGGATGAGTTCAAACAGGCTGTTTCTCAGACTATTCTTGTCGCAAGCAGTGACAGTACTCGCCCAGTACTTACTGGCGTGTATTGGCACTCATTTGAAGGTAATCTTTATCTTGCAGCCACTGACGGATATAGGTTGACTGAAAAGCGACTTGTCGAGACAAAAAGTGATGTATCGGCAATTATTCCCGCTTCCTCACTACAAGAAGTACTCCGTTCGATTACTGACGACGCTACAGAGGTTGAATTACTTTTTGACGAGACACAAGTTCGTTTTCGACTTGGTGAGGCTGAGATCACAAGTCGCCTCATCGATGGCAACTTCCCTGATTACCGCCAGCTCATTCCTGCATCATCTGAATCCGTCATAAAGATTGATAAAGCCGAGTTTGTTCGCATTACCAAGATAGCTAGTCTATTTGCTCGTGACTCAGGTGGTAGCGTCACTGTGACAGCAAATGCTGAGGCCGGCACGCTTGCTATCCATTCGATCGCTTCACAGCTTGGTGAAAACACATCAGAATCAGCTGCCGATGTGAGTGCCGACGGACAAGTAACACTTAACTCACGCTACCTTGCTGACGCGCTTAGCGTTACCTCGGGAGATAAAGTAGTGTTTCGTTTCAGCGGGCGTCTCGCCCCGTGTGTACTCTCGGTAGATAAAAAAGATAATGACTACCAACACATCATCATGCCATTAAAGAGCTAGCTGTCTAACCTGTGATTATTTCGTCGCTTCAGCTTCAGAATATCAGAACTCATGAGGTGTTTACTCATGAGTTATCACCTTACGTCACACTTATTACCGGGAGTAATGGCAGCGGTAAGACATCGATTATTGAAGCTATGATGATTGCTCTACAAGGCACTTCATTTAAAGGTACTGACACCGAAATACTTCGGCACGAAAGTGAATGGTGGCGAATCGACATTAGAAGCGATGATCATGAACGTACTATTAAGTTTGACCCTTCGAAGTCATCAGGCAAGAAACAGTTTAGTATTGATAGTAAAATATCGTATCGTCTAGCATCCGCGTATAAATATCCAGTTGTTTTGTTTGAGCCGGATGATCTTCGTCTTCTTCACGGTTCGCCATCGCGAAGACGGCAGTTTATAGACCGTTTCCTGTCGCAACTTGATTCGGAGTATGCGCAGGCGCTTCGTAAGTACGAAAGGGCTCTAAAGCAGCGTAATGCCCTACTGAAGCGACAATTTGTAACGATTGACGATATGTTTGTGTGGGATATTGCAATTGGAGAGTATGGCGCAGAAATTATCGACAAACGCGTGCAGTGTATCGAGGCGCTAAACGGCGATATTGCCGATACGTACAACACGATCGCACAATCAAACGATACCGTAAGTATCCACTACTCGCATACCTCGATTGATCATACGAAGCAAAAACTAATCAATGAACTTCACGGGCGATTTGAGAGGGATAAACTACTAGGATTTACGAGCGTTGGCCCGCATCGTCATGACGTAGAGTTTCGATTTAACGGAAAATCTGCCCTGTCGGTCGCTTCTCGTGGTGAGGTGCGAAGTATAGTATTGGCGTTGAAGTTTCTCGAGGTGGATATAATTGAGCGTTTGACTAATCAGCGTCCAATCATTTTGCTTGACGATGTTTTTGGTGAGTTAGATGGACAACGTCAGACACATCTTGCGACGAAGTTTAAAAATAAACAAATCATCATGACAAGCGCTTCAAGCACTGCCCTTCTTGAGGGGGCAATGGTGATTGCACTCGATTAATTTATTGTTGGTGAAGTATCGGTTCCCGGGAGAACTGCTGGCTGGTTGATTGTCTGCAAGACGGATTTTGGTACATCAGGAAAGTCTGGTTGACTTAAGATTGGTCGTGGCGGTGTGCTACGGATAATCCATTTTCCGTCTTTTTTCTCCATTAGTACGCGAAGGGTGTCTCTACTATCTTCGTCTTTTCCTTGGTACGTTAATGTTGTGCCATACCACTGCCCTTCATCGTAGAGAGCGCCTCTGTTGATGATGTAGAGATCAACGAGTGTTGGATATTTTCCGACAAGGACTGTGGAGATTGCCGGAAGCTCGGTTTCGAGCATAGTATCAAGCTCCGCTGTTGTTGGCTTAGGTTTCTGTTGTGGTTGTTCTACGACAGGAGGTGGCGTAGCCGGCTGGGATTGCAGTGAACCGACAATTGCAATGCCTCCGATGATAACAACGGCAGCGCATAGTAATATAACTGTAGTTCGATTATTATTCATGAGTCACCTCGAGTGGGTTTTTGAATTGTTTAAAGTCAATGGTGTAGTCAGTAGGATTGAAGCCAAGTTCTCTGATCTTCTGAACTGCAAAATAGCGGTATCGAGGAGAGTCGGTGTCAATAGTAATGATAATATCATCACCATTTGTACGGTAAGCAATCTTGTAATACGGATCAGTGTACGGGAGTTTTTCTATAATAGGAAAGCGAGATCGAAAATACTGGCCATTCTCTTGCGCCTCAAGACCACCGAAAGTTTCATTATCCTTGTAGGCTTTTTGATTCTTCTCTGCCCATTTTTTTGCGTCATCTGATTGCGGCGTGAGTGAGACCGCAACTACATTTTGCTTCTTTTTGTCAGTGACAACGATTGTTTTTTCTTGTGAGTCAAAGCCAGGCTGCTCAACCTTTATCTTGTAAGATCCAGCAGTGAGATACTGCGTACCGCTACCTATCGTGTTGTTTTCGAGAGTGATACGAGCACTACTTGGTACGATAGAAAAAACTACTGGAAGTTTGCCTTGGCGAGATAGTGTAATGATAATACTAAAAATACAGATAATGAGAAAGATCACTACTGAAGTGACGATAAGTATACGGCGCTTACTGGAAAAAATCTGATTAAACATTTACTACTCCTGACTTCTTACGATACCACCGGAACGACCCATCTGTCACGCCCTCTTTGCCTGCCATTGGCGCTCGCTCGTCGAGTGATGCCGAGGCAATTTTACTATTAAATCCTTCTATATCACCAACATAAATATACGTATGAGTGTCATTTATAGCAACATCACCAGGTAGTCTATCGCTCGCGTCAGTTGCACTGATAGATTCCCAGTTATTACGGAGCCACGCCTCTTGACTGATAGTGTTGCCCCCCTTCCCTGAGTTGTTATAGGTTGGTTCGGTCTTACTATCCTGGAGTAGGAGTGAGACGAATCCGCCACAATCAATACCCTTATATTTGATACCGCCGACGTATCGTTGTTCTGAAGTGGCTCTATTGACCGCGGAGGTGTATTCCGCTCGTGCATTTATATCGAGACCTTTATGAGTATCCCACGCGTAGGCTTTAACTGTTGCTGCGAGATCTCCACCGCTAAAAGTATCGCCATCGCACTGCGCACCTGTTGATGATCGTGTTGGATTTGAGACGACTTTGGCCTTGTCTTTATCGCCGTCAACGGGCGGCTCTGCAAGTGATGAATCGGCTGTACCGCCCGCAAGAGCTGGCGCATCTTTGTATGTGTCGTAGACTTTCTGAGCATTGCCACCGCGGACGGATCGTACTGCCTCTGGTGAGTCAGCGGAGGCTTCGTAGCCTGGGTTTGGCGGGCCGTGCATTGCGACGGCTGCAGCAACTGGGTCGGTTGTTGACTTCAATGCTTGTAGGGTGTGAGTGTAATTACTGTTTAACTCTTTCCAAACAAACTCAAGCTGGCCACCGAGATCGGTCATGCCGACGCCCATCTCTTTCATATGATCTTGAAGTGGTTTTTGTCGTCCAGTAAAGGTCCATTGTACTAGCCCAAACCCAACCCCATTTTCTGGGGTATAGTTAGCGTCGACGATCTTCCCGCCTTGTCGTACGGCAGGATTTGGTGTTTTGACTCCAGTTTTTTGATCGATTGCTCCGCCAGATTCTTGTGCCATATTTCCGATAATTCCTGATGCTTGCGCGAGTGTAAGACCTTTACGCATAAAGAAGTTTAATATCTGCTCCATAGTGCCATCACCTGCAAGTTGCACGGACCCTGTAGTATCTGCTTCAGCACATGTCGGGTCATAGAACATAATGTCGTTTGCAGAGTAAAATTGCTGATCGATTGTCGCAGCTTGTACTGGCTGGATAATCTCGACAGATACGATACCGATAGCTACGATGACGGCAATAACACGCTTAAACATCGCGACTCCTATTGCCTGGCTGCGCATTTTTAGCTTTTTGTAGTATTGGCTCAGGATTGGTTTCTTTACCAACCTGCCCGTTGTCACTGATGCGACCGCCATCCCATAATTCAAAATGGAGGTGCGGGCCTGTGCTCTGACCATCACTGCCGATTTTGCCAATCTCTTGGCCGGCCTTTACGGTATCTCCCTGCTTTGCGAGAACGCCATCATTGTACATATGGCCGTAAAGGCTATCGATAGTCTTTCCGTCAACCTGATGACGTATGATGATCCAGTTACCGAAGCCTTCGGCTGGTCCTGCGGCAATTACCTTTCCGTCTCGCGCAGCAAAGATTGGTTTGTTGAGCGAGCCGCCCGAATGGGTGATATCCACGCCTCGGTGATCAGGTCGAGCGGCAGTTTTGAAGCCGCTAGTGATATTTCCATCAGTTGTTGTCGGGTATGACCAGCCATCTTCAGTGACGTTACCGGTTGCACCGCTAGCACTCCCTGTTGTTCCGGGATCGGCTTTTTGAGACTTGGATCCGTCAAGCGATTGGTCGACACTGACGTCCATCGTGTAGATACGGTAGCGCATGTTGAGCGGTTCATTTTCTTTTTTGCGGCACTCTGCTCCGTCGCCAGTATTTTCGTCCTGATTTTCACCCCACCCAGTTGATCGATTGACACATTCCTTGAGGAATTTAACATAGTTCCAGCCCTTATCGCCGTTGTCTTTTACTACCCCATCTTCGCTTTCGGGGTCGATATTTCCAGTGGCTGCCATCCAGTTTGCATTTTCAATAGGATCAAGCGCTAACTCCTCTTTTGAGTTGCCGTAGCGAACATTACAAAAAACGTCCGCTTTAATGCCGAGGCGTAAGTAGTTTACGTCATTACATTGCTGGAAGCGCTGAATCGGTGAACCTGCAAATGATTTTGGTGCTGCGACAACTGCAAGTGAGGCTGGAAGTAGATTACCTACACTCATCGCCATCGTTCCAAGACTTGAAGCACTTTGTCGAACGTAAGGGGTGAGACTAAAGGCGATTGATCCAAGGAATGAGTATTGATTAGTAATGTCAAGTGGCGTGTCTTTTGCTTGATACCGCTCAACTTCACTGTATGCTTGTGCTACTTTCGCGTTCTCTTGGCTTGCTTCAACCGCCTCTGTATCATCAAGCGGCTTCATGCCACGTGCCATCGCCATGTCGCCGGTAAGTCCGGCTGTGCCGACAAACGCAGCATCGACTGTGTCCATGCCCTCTAGATCCTTAAAGAGATTGCCGGTGATGATGTCGGCAAGTACCGATTCGAGGTATGGAAGCATGGCACCGATTGCGACGGAGCCTGTTATCATGGCAACTGTCGACAGACCGGCTGTTCCTGCGCCCGCAATAATGCCAATAGCAAGTGCGCCAAGCCGAACGGCGGGATTCTGAACAAATTTACATTTATCGCTGATTGACTGTGGGTCGGGGTTTGTTCCGAGAGAGAGTGATAACGCAAGCGCTTGAGCGATACCATCAAAGGTATTTGGTGTACTGTCACCGAGCATAAATCGACTTGCGCGCATGTCGAGCTTCGGTACATCGTCGTGTGCAGCGAGACGAAATGCTGGTGAATCAAGTCCACTTTTCCCGAAGTCTTTATTTTCAACCATTGGTGGATTACTTGCCGTGCCTGGTTCGGTTGCTCGAGACTCATCAATAACCTTCTCTTCTGTATTTGTTTGAGTGATGTTATCCCCAACGAATGACACCATCTCTTCAGTAGCTTCGTTCGCCTTCATGGCATCGGCTGGTGTCAGGATCATCGTTGTCGCGAATCGTACAGCTTGCTCTTTCTTTTTTACTTTCGAGAGAGCCGATACCATGCGGCTCGTATTGTAGATAGTGCATGAGGTGTCGATAACTCCAGTAATCATCGCACCTTTTGCGAGGTTTTGAATTGTCTTACTGCTACCAATCTCAGCAAGGGCGCTGATTCGCTCGCTCGACTGACGAGCTTGTTCAACTTCTTCGCTAGTGAGCGGGTTACCTTTGTCATCAGTGTATGTCTTATTTCCGTCTTCATCGGTTTTAGTTACGATACTACTTGCATTGACGATCGCTTTTTTTTCGACGACAGAATTGACAGATTTTTGCCGCTCTTCGTCAGTGGATCCGTTTATTTGAAGGGATTTTCTAGCACCATTTTTTGCGAATACTTTTGCGGCGACTTTATCGGCAAAGCCGATAACTTTTGGATTATATGAAGTGATAAGTGACGAGCGGAAATCCATGTCATTGAGGCTCATCTTTGTGAGTTCTTCGGGTGTACGTATTTCGGTGATTTTGCCAGTTTTTGGATTAGTGAACGTCATGCGTTCTATCTGTCCACGTTTACCACTGATTCCTTTAGCTGGACCACGGTCGATTTCGATACCTTGGGCCTTAAACTTCTTCACCTGATCATCGTGAATCGTGCTGAATCGACACGTAATTTTTACTGCACCGCATGAACCTTTTGTTGTATCTTTTAGTTTTGAGCGCAACAAAACAGCTGATCGCGTGTCGAGTGATCGAAGTTGATCATTGAGATCTTGTGTGAAGACTTCTTTGAGTTGTACGATGGCGATCGTTGGCGAAAACAACACTGTCAGTGCTGCACCACCCCCGAAAAGCACTGCTATGACAGCAAGGAGAGATGATTTGCCACGGATTTTTTTAGAGGTAAGAAATTGCCAGCGCTTTTTTCCTGAGTTGGATGACGATGTTTGATTTTGAGGAGTATACGGTATCGTCCCCTCGCTCTCGCGTGCGTTGAGCTTGGCGATATTTGCGTTTTCTTGAGCTGGATCGGCTGACTGTGAGTCGTACGTCGAGGCGAGCTGATTAAACTTCTCTTGTTCCTGCAGTTGGTGACGTAAACCGCGGCCCGCGTCGGTATACGGGTCGTGCTTTTCAGTCGCCTTGTCTTGTAAGTCTAATTTGCTCATCCAGGTAGCTCTCTATCAGATATAGATTACCACAAAATTGAGTTTTAGTACATAGTATGTAATAAATAATATACAAATCAATAACTAAAATTGATCGTAACGGTATTTAGATCTATACCCTTCTTCTCAAGCATGTCGGTTACTCTCGACTTTGCTTGATTGAGAGCGGTTTCATCTAATGCACCCGAATTTTTTCGTACTGTTTTATTTAGTGTTACTTTTAGTCGTATTCGTATATTTGATCCTACGAAGTCCATATCGCTAATATCGGTTGATTCAGAAAATGTTACCGGAAGAAGGTCTATTATTCGTTTATTGCCTGTGCTATTTACTTCACTATTGATTTTGTAGGCGTAGACGCGACTACCTCCATCTTTTACTGATGATAGTGCAAAAACTGATTCCCCGTAAACACTAACTCTTTTTATATTAATGTGTTCTGAGTGAAAACGACTTACCGCTCCATCGTTAGTTTCATTGATGGCGAATACTGTATTATCTTTTACGTAATACGTATCTACCCCCGTGTCTACAGAGTCAATATTCTGTTCAAAGAGATGAGCTTTTATTTGTGTGTCGTTTTGAGACTCTAGTTTATAGAGTCTTTTCCCGTCAAGCGCTAGTATAGTATTGTTTTTTGTAACAAAGAGCTGGTCGACAGATATATCTGATTGAATGCTATATGTATTTTTTTGAGATGGATTTTCTGTCGAAAAATCTATCATCGTAAGCTTACCTTCAGGCAGATCAACTTTCTTATTACTCGATGAACCCTCACTACTTTCATCAGAGTGTGGAGTGAGACTTGATCCTCCCGTGTAGCATGCCGCCTCGGTATTGTTTAGAGTGCATATTGTCGATTTTTTTACGCTACTATAGTCGCTAGGTGCGGTCATTTTTTTATATTCTACTGAATTATATTCTACTGAAGGCATACCGTAATACACTGCACCGTCCCAGGAAATAAAAAGGAAGTTACGATTTTCAGGGTGTATTTTATCGGTCACTATTTTCGCAAAACGAAGGGTTGACTCATCGATATTTTCTGGCGCAGGAAAGTGCTTTAGTCCCCTCTCTTCACTGATGTAGAAGAGAGGATCTTCTGCGGGTGCATCCGTATCGAACACTGGCGCAATTCCTATAGCTCCGTCTCGATATGGTGTCATGAACTTAGTTGTAGTTGCTGATTTTGCTGCTATTTTATTCGTCCATATGTTATTACCTGATAGCGCGCTATAGGAATATAACTGAGTTGGTGTTTTGCAATTGTAAGATAATAACTGGTCACTTGAGTAGTCATAGACTGAACAATCAGAAATCGGATTCATGTACGCAACCTTATCTGCATTTCTATCTTTCTGAAAAGTAAAATCTACAGTGGGGATAGTAAAGAGCGCTGTATTAATTGAACGACTTGATTGGTAGTTTCCAAGTGAGGCATGAAGGACTTTAGAATCACGCGGTATTATTGCAAAATCTCCGACTAGTAGTGCTCGGGATGTTTCAAATATATAATCTTTTGAAGCCGTCACTTCAAGTTGACTATTTGTAATATTATCTTCATTTTTTACCGATATTTGTACGAGAGAAAAAGTAAACCATAGCCATACAACGAGGCATACTAGGGAGATACTCACTCCCAACCCTACCCAGAACCGGATTGACTTTTTGGTAATGAAATTAAGTATTTGATTCATAACAGCTCCTATAGACTTAAATGGATATGATCTTGATGCCCTGAAAGTGTATCTTCTCCGTAGTAGCCTACGCAACTTACTGGAGCTCCACCGCCCATACATTCATATCCGGATGGCGTAGGGCTATATATTAGTTTGTTTGTTCCTAGAGAGGCGGCATTATCATAGAGGAATTTATATAACTTCTCCCCCTCTGGTGTACCTGCATTGTATGGGAAGTCTATTGCAAGCCCTTTGCCATGCTCACCTTTATCACAGAAGTGGTCTTTATTAAATGCATAGACTTTAGCGACTACACCACTTTGTTCGGCGACTGCGATTAAGACCTGCACTGTTTTCTTCTCAATACCGACGTGATCCCCGCTCGGACATGCACTTACTTGTCCGCATCTTTCTATATCCTCCATTTCAGGGGCTTCATTCATTAAGAGGATTTTACCTTCGTTCTTGAGTTTTTTAACTCGTTCGATTAATTCGGCACATTCACCATCGGGGAGACTTCCGTCTTTGCTTGGCTCTGCATCTCCCTTAGTTTTACATTGATTCGCCTCTTTGCCGCCTGTAGACGTTGACGCCTCTGGATTGGGAGCGGGATCTTTTCCGGTATATTCTCTGTAGATGTTTTCAGCCATAGTGTCGCGACCAAGATTCTCGCCAGTAGCCGTATTTGATCTTTCAAATAAGTCATGGAAGATATTCGCCGCTTGGCCTGGTGAAGTTGCTGCTTTGAGAGGTTCCATAACTTGGCTTTCGGAGGTTTCTGTAATCTCATACCAAATATAGTCCAGCTGATAGTCTAGGCACCTCCAATCCTTTCCTTCTGCTGCAGCTTTTGCAACCATATTATCTGCACGACTATAACACCATTGGACGACCCCTTTACAATCAATCCAGTTAACTGCATCGGGCATAAATGCAGATTCTTTCTCCATATTACCCATGATCCCCGCTACGGCTTCATCGGATAGGCCTTTATTTTTAAAGTATGACCAGATTTGTTTCTTGTTCGCTTCAGAATTACTTACCCCAGAAGCATACCCTTGTTCGCCGCACCCTGCACCAGAACCACTAAATGGTGTACCAGAACCGCCTGATTTTGAGTCAGAAGTGGTACAGTCGTCAGAATACAGTACATGATTTTGAGCACGAAACATCGCATCACGAGCGGATACTTGAGCCGGAGATGCGACAAACACATAAATGAAAGCTATGAGTATATAGCTTAGTTTGTAGCGTTTTTCTATCTTTAAGAACTTGGGCATGAGTACTCCACTCCATGTTCTTTCAGTACAGGGATCGGATCATCCGAGCCTGACACGGTAACGGCCTTGCCTGCCGGATATATCTCAAAATGTAAGTGGTTACCAAATGAATTTCCGGTGTTTCCAACTTTGCCGATTTCTTGACCTTTTGAAACCTCTTGGCCGGTAGTGACTGACGGAGTGGTGACCATGTGGCCAAATCGGAAGTCTTTACCACTTCCGTCTGTAGCTGTTGCGACGACGACATTTCCATATCCACTGTTTCCGTTTCCGTTTTCGCCCATTCCAGCAAATATAATCTTCATACTTGTTGGCGCAACAATTGGGGTGCCTTCTGGAGCGGCCATGTCGATACCCTGATGACCAGATCCTTTCCACGGCTGTGAGCATGTTGCTTGAGTCGGTATTACCCAGTCGCCTGTATTTTTCGTTGCTGGTCCAGCGGGCGCGGCAGTATCACTCCAGCAATCCGTAGAGGTCGTCTCTTCTGCGGCGGGGAATTGTCGTTCACACCAGTTGAAGTAAAATGCGTAATTGTCCATATTCTTGTTATCTTCAAGACACTTAGATCCTTCGTACCAATATTGATCGGATTCTTTTCCGTCTTCAACTGGTTTAGATGTAGTGCCAAGCGGATCTGTACGGTGATCGGTGCAATATTTTCGATATTTTGTGTATTCACTCATTTCCTCGGTCTTCTCACTATCGAGGCCTCTTGGCTTGCCCGACTCATCTATGTCATTTGATGAAATAAGCTCCTGAATCACCGTGTCGATAACATCTTCTTCACCACTCGCCTGCCTGTCTGCCATGCTGAGGAAATTGTCTGTTGAGTAACCTATCATCCGACCAGACCAATCGCAGCCCGCTCCGATCGACTCCATATCTGGATCACCGCAGTTTTTCATTCTACCTTCTGCCGCACCCGGATTTGCGGTCATTTGAGAGGGCTGACTAAAGAGTGCATTTGCTGTATTTGTCGTAAACGACAATGGTGTAGCAAGTACGGCAAGTGCATTTGCGGCATGCTCAAATACACTACGTGTTTGAGCATTGTATGGATTGAGCGATGTAGCGATTGTACCTGCAAATGAGTACTGGTTGTAGATATCAAATGGTGTATCTTTTGCTTCGTACTTAGCAAGTTCAATCTGACGATTATATTCAGGATCGGTTGCTGTAATAAATTTCTTTACTTGATTCACTCCTTTGTCTCCACTGCTAACGGGTTTCCCGCCTGAGCCTAAAGTGCTATTTGAGAGCATGAGACCTATACCTGCGGCAAGCGCATTACCTGCGTCGACACCTTTGAGATCTGAGGTTAGATTTGCCTCTTCTATCATTTTTAGTGCTGGATCAGCGAGCTGATCAATAACTAAGCTAGCAATTTCGTCACCTGCTAGATAAAGCCCTGCAATTAACGTCGCGCAGAGTGCTGCAGCCCATGGACCTGCAAAACATGTAGCCGTCGACGCCATAGCTGCATAGCTATTTGCAATACACGCATCGCGAATATTATCTTTGCCTAGATATCCCTGTAGTGTATTGACGAGCTGACTACCGGCCACTGCGTATGCTGTTTTTCCTGTTGTGTACTGTTTTGTGAAGTCTTCAAGGCCCTGAAAGTCTCCATAGAGTGCTGCTTTTAGGCCTTGAGAATCCGTTGCACCAAGGTTGTATTTAGGATTTGGTTTTCCATCTACTTCTTTTTTATTGTCGTACCAGGTTAGACGATCTCCTAGATTTTCGACAACTTCTGGCTCTATATTACCTTGATCTTGAATCTGAGAAGCAGCTTGAACAAACGGATAAGCAAATTTAACTAACTGATAGATCCATTCTGCTTTTACGAGTGCTGTTGTAACTCGTATTGAATTATATCCTGTGCATGCAATCGAGAGTGCGGCGCTTGCCGCCCCGCCACCTTTAATGGTTTTCTTTAAACCTGGTGTTTTTTTCGCTTTCTCTATTGCTGCTTGAACGCGCTTAATTCCACCTTTTTTATCCTCGCCAACATCGATATTTTCATTAAAGGATTTATCAATAGCTGCTTTCCGCTTTTCTTTATCCTTATCATTTGAAGATTTTAATACGTTGCTCTTTTTTAACTTAAACTTATCAAGAACACTATTGAATTTGGCGTCTTGGAAGAATTTCGATCTGACATTGAATACATGACCGGCGGTACGTCTTCCTTCGATATTGAAATCAGCGTGAGCATTAAATACCTTTCCGTTATCGGCTACTTTTCCATCGGGGTATTTAATCGATTTTACTTTACTACGTCCGGTTTTTTCGTCTTTTACGGTATCAACCTCAAAGCCCATGTTTTTAAACTTATCGAGCTGACGCTGTCCCATTGTTTTAAACTTACACTTAATCTTCGACCCTGCACAAGGAGTATCGTTTTTTGAGGTGCTAAGAATATTACCCATATATGCACGCCGCATAACTCCATTTGTTCGTGCAGAGTCAGAGCCGTCATTTGTAACAGCTTTTTCTATCGCAACAAGAAGAGCCGCAGGTGATAATAGAATTGTCATTCCACCAAATGCAGCAAGGACAAATCCAGTAATTCCAGTTGATGGTCCAATTTTTTTGAAACCTTTTTTTAGTTTTGCTAACCGGCCAGCTGGCTGTGCTGACTCCCCTTTTTTGTAGTTGAGGGAGTTTTGACCGCCAGATTCTTCTTGGTCTTTGGTATTTTTTATATCAGCATCAGGTTCATCGGCATTATAGTTTGATTGAATTGTGTCTCCGTGAGTGTCTATTTGCTCATCGTCGAGTTCTTGTGAGTTAGTGTGTCGATTGAATTGACTGTCGTATTTTTTTTGACCAGCACTTAGACTATCCTCCGCATTGCCGGCTTGGTTTTCGCGCTCGAGAAGGTCGTTTGCTGTTGATTTCACCATGATAAATTATTTGTTGAGTCTTTAAAGTTGCATCTCCTGAGCAACTGCTTCTTGAGCTGCGCGCTGACGTGCGAGCTCTTGCATTCGTTTTTCTTCCTCTTCTTGCATCTGTTGAACTGGGTTCGTAGTAACAAGCTGGTGTTCAGTGCGACTTGCCACAATCTGAACATGAACGTGGTTTGCGCCTGCAAAGAAAAGCCCTTGTCCTACTGGGAAGTTGGCGAGACGCTTTCGCTCTTCGTCGGTTAGCTTAAAGACGTCGGCGAGCACATCGACGGCACTTGGTGATTGCTTCAAGAGGAGTTGCATCGAGGAGTTGGCGACGATCGCACGTCCCATTTTGCTTGCCATAAAGTCTTCGACGTCCTGGCTGATAGTCGTCACTCCAAGATAGTACTTACGAGCACGTTTCGCGAGTGAGAATAGGAAGTTTGCCGAGTCTTCATATTTCATAAGCTGCCAGGCCTCATCCACGATGAGCATACGTTTCTTTAGGTGGCTTCTCGTAACGTTCCAGATGTGCGAGAGTACGATATACATTGCGACGGGACGAAGCTCATCTTCAAGGTCGCGAATATTAAAAACAACCATCTGATTATTAATATCGATGTTTGACTGCATCGAGAAAATACCTGCGAATGTACCAGTGGTGTATTTACGGAGGCGCTGAGCGAGTGATGGGCCGGAGCCTTCCATGTGCACGAGTGTATCGTAAAGATCGATCATAGTCGGTGGTAGTGAATTGTGCGTTAGTGGATCACTCGTGATGCCTGATCGAGCATATGTATCTATCAGTGCCTGGTCGAGGTCTGCTTCTTCTGCTGGGGTAAGGCCTGTTGCGGTCGTAATGCCACCAGATGCGACATGTGCTCCACCAAGCATGAGTCGAAGTAGGCCATGAAGGGTGACGAGATTTGCTCGCAGCGCATCATCGGCTTCGTCGGTGTCGACAACTCTTGGAAGATCAAATGGATTGATACGAACGTCACTGTTGAGGCTGAGTCGAATGTAGCTTCCACCAACCGCGTCAGATAGTTTTTGATACTCATTTTCTGGGTCGATGATGATCACGTCTGCACCCATCATCATACTGCGAATTGCTTCAAGCTTTACGGTAAACGACTTACCGGAACCGGACTTTGCAAATACCACCATGTTGGCATTTTCCAGCGAATAGCGATCAAAGATGATCAGGCCGTTGTTGTGCATGTTGATGCCGTAGAGGATACCTTTTTCTTGAGTAAGATCGGCGCTCGTGAACGGGAAACTGGTACTGATTGCACCCGTATTCATATTTCGACGGATCTGTAGCTGATCGGTCATCTGAGGCACACTTGAGTTTATGCCTTGTTCTTGCTGAGATGAGGCAACCTTACTAAAGATGAGCTGTTGCCCAAAGATAGTTTCGATCTTGTGCTGTACAAAATTCAGCTCATCCATACTGTCGGCGTATAGAGTGATATAAAGACCGTAGCGGAAGAAACGTTCTGAACCTACCTGGATCTCGTCTCGTAGTTCCTCGGCGTCATTGAGCGCTGCTTCAAGTCCTGGGTCACGAGTACGGCCCTTTTCTTCGTTAATAGCCATAGTGGCCTGCATTTGGGTTACCTTTTTGCGCAGGTTCTTGAGGACGATCTCGCTTTCGACTGGGTAGAAGAACATACTGACATCAAGTACTTCATCAATGTTGATAACTGAGCTGAGCCAGCCTGTGTAGATCTGACGAGGATATGCGTACACATAAAGAGTACGACCGTACTTTGTACCTAGCCGGAAGTAACTGGCATGGATCTCGAGACTGCTTGGCGCTACGAGGTCACGAAGTGTTGTGATACCTTTTTGAAATGCTTGCTCAACTTCAAATTGTTCGCGTGCGCGTTGTTTTGCGGCGATATCGACTGCATCGGGTTTTTTAGCCATTACTACATCTCCTCCTTCGCGAGGTGAAGCTGCGGCGCTTCACCCTGACCTTTTCGTACGTACATCGCAGTGACATCCTGGAAGTTTCCAAGAGGTTCCCGTACTGCAGTGTCTGGGTTGTAGAAGTTGTAATAGAGTTCGCCTAGCTCTTTTGTATTTAGTTGGACACACTTTACGCCAAGCTGGAATAGTCCACTCATTACTGAGTCGACATGATTTTTGATCTCATCTTTTGCTTTCTCGTATTGAGCATGATCAACAACGATTGCGCGCTGCTGTTGGTTGCCACCGAAGATAGTGCCGAACAGGCTCTTACTGGCACGTTTGACGGATTGGACATCTCCCTGTGGCCAGTATGGTACGATCACATAAAAACTCTTATCCATGATGTTCGCTTCCTGTGAAACGGTGTCGATAAAGTCGATATAGTCATCAGTAAGGACATTAAGGAGCATATTCTCCTGGTTTCGACGAATATTAGTGAGTCGCTCGATGTATGGTCCGATATCAACCCGCTGTGAACGAATGAGGATTTGAACAGGAAAATAAAGAGAGTTCAAAAAGTTCTGATAGCTATATTCAATTCCTTCACGCTCTTTGCTACTCATGAGGTCGAAGTTGATTGACTTACAGGCGACGACTGCACGAAAACTACCATCATTCATAACGACCATATTGTCACGGATCTCAGAAAAAAGAAGTGTATTCTGAGTAGTGTTTGGATTATTTGGTGGGGGTGGTGTCGTTGCTTCTGCTGTATTTGCGGCGGGCTGTGGGGGCTGTGGAGCACCTTGACCAGGCATTGCTTGGGGTTGCTGCTGATATGGCATGCCTGGACCACCTTGTGGCTGCTGCATTTGCGGCTGCTGATTGTTTGGCTGCATTTTCCCTATTCCATCCCTCTTTTTGATCTTATCGTAACGAAATCGTTACTTCATCGCCATCCATGAGCGACTTATCTTTCTCTTCAAGCCTATTTGCTTCTTTTGAAAGTGTCTCGACAGTTACGTCGTCTCTATATGCCAGCTCCTCATAACGTTTCTTAGCACGTTCTATTGTAGCAGTATCAGGGGTGTTTTCGCTAGTGTTTAGTCGGTCTTCGCGGTCATCACTTGCCTCTTCTGCGAGCGCAGATGCATATGCTATGGCGTCAAGTTCGCTCTTCCCAAGATAGCTTTGAGTTGACTGTGCTACTGGAGCTGGCTGAGGCCTTGCCATAGGATTAAAAGGCTGAGCTTGTGTGACAACTGGCGGATGCTGTGCGAGGAGCGGGTTTGACTCTGCTGCCTGAGTCAGTGACACGGGCGAAGCTTGTTGCATTTGTGCGACTGCTTGCTGGTGGCGTGCGCTACTGCTTGCATTGAGCTTACTTGAAAGGATTTGCATCTCAGAGTTCGAGGCGTCCATCATATCGGGAACTTGTTGTGATTCGTAGTATAGGTCGCGATTTAGCGATGTTTCTGGTACTGGCACTCCCTCACCTCGAACTGACCAGCCGTGACTATCGACAAGACTCGCCAGGTAGTCTAGTCGTTTCGTTGCCTCGTCTTGGCTAAAGCCTTTTGTGCGTATACGGTCTGCGTCTTTTGGCGGGATGATGGTGACAAATGACGATATGCCGTCTGGCTGCCAAAAGCGCTTACGTGACTTGAGGAAGTAAAATGACACGACGGCGGATAGATATGTCTCCATCGGTTGGTCTTTGCGGAGCGGTAGCGCTAGTGCACCGAAAAATATAATAAAAGGCAGCGGTATGATCGCAAGTGGTATAAATACCGTTGAAAGCCCCCACGCCCCCGCCATAGAGATAGCAACAACAATCAAATAAATGAATTGCCGAAAACTAAACGGGCCGATGAGCTTATCGTCAGCCTCGACGTCTTGAGGAACTTTATATACCGCCATAATCTGTTATGAGTATACCGCAAAGCTTATGGTTTGGCGAGGTATGTCGTGGATGGGAATTGTCTTTTTAGGCAATTTTTTTATACGGCATTTTACCTCTTCGTGCCATAAAATGCTGTATAGAAAAACAGACTATAGCAGCAACCGACCCTGCTGTAATAACAGGAAGTAGTGTTGCGAATGTTGGTAAAGCTAAGAGTAAGATTACGATAAATAGGAAACTGATCGTAATTATTAGTATTTTAGCGAAAAACAATGAACTTGCCGTCGGCTTTTTGTAAAGCCGACCAAGTATTCGCTTGAGGATATTTGATGAGTGTTTACCAACGAAATAGATAGTGTACACTGCGACTATTATTATGAGAAGCGTAAGAAATATCTTTATTTCGATAGATAACTCTGAATTGGAGGATTGGGCGGGGTACGTTTCAATAAGGATAGTTTCTAATGAGTATTCTTGCTGAAGTGTATTGTTAAATAACTGATTGATATTATCAAAAATTACCGTTGCTGAAAAAGAGAGAAAGAGTGCTATCTGGATTACGCTAATAAGGTAGCCTATGTAGCTCGCTGCTCTTGTAAAAGAATTACTTATCTTCACTTTATTTAAGGTCCATTCGGTGTTGGTGGAGGTGTTGGCGGACCTTGCCGCCTGCTTGACGGTATTGCTCTAGAGTCGAGCGTATTTAAACTATGGCCGTCGGCGATGTGCTGGATAATAGCTCGTTGATTTCCTCCGATATCTTCTTTACTGCTAATCTTGAGGATTTCTTGAGCCGTAGTTTCATCCAGCGCTCCTGTTGCTGCTGCGTTGTACATAGACTCGTGTGTTTGCGTAGCCATTTGTTTGTAGGATAGGCCACTAAACGCTTCGGATCTAATACTATTAGGCATAGTCTGTCCTGCAGGGGTGGATCCTCCTGTCGAGCCGCTAGCTGCCCAGTTGGCGATAGTGCCACTCTTCTCTTTGATCGAGCCATGTTGCTCTAATGTATGCTGCTTGAGGGCGCGAACGACGTCAGCAGTTGAATTAGCGTTGACAGAGTCTTTAGACATGACTGCTTCAAATGTATCCACACCCTTTCCTCCCGATCCGAGCAAGATATTTTCAGCAGCCTTTGCAGCAGTTTCATTTCCGCTTTTAATGGCGTTTTCTAGTAGCTGCGCTACATGATCGATGTTACCACGAGTTTGAAGTCGCATTTCCGCTTCACTATCCTTGACTTGTTGATTTGTGTTTGACGACGCAACATTAACAGCTTGCCGCTGCACTGCCGACTGTTGAGCCTGTATACTCTTTGTTTGAAGGCTTTGTGGTAGGGCGCCTGTAATTCCGCCAGACATAGCTTTTCGAGCTCTCCCTCGGAAAGATTTATCTGTCCCGATGACACCTTGCGCATAGCGGTTATCCTTAAATTGTTGCTTACCAACCTTCCTAGCTGCCATACCTCGAGCGAGTGCTGTGTTTTCAAACTTACCTTGCGCACCCTTGCCAAGACCACCGCTTCCGCGCTGTACTCCCTGTGCGATCTTGCCACCAATAGCACCAGCGGCTGCTAGCGCACCCTTCATAACCGCAAATACGGCTAGTAATGGTGCGACTGCAACTCCAGCTGCAACAAGCGCTAGCATAATCCCTGGACCTTGACCATCTTCACAAGGCACGTCTTGTGACGCAGATGTATCGAGAACTACACATGGCTCGCCCTCCACCCTATATGCCGCCTCTTTATAGTTGCTTGCTGATTGCCCTGAGGCAAGTATAATTGCACTAGCGAGTTGCCCGCCACCCATAAGCATTGCGACGATAGGAAATACCATTAGTAGCTTCCAGAACATACTAAGCCATTTACTAAACAGTTTCTCTGTGTTTGGCAGTAGGTATGCTACGAAAGCTAGCGGTGATACAACAACGAGTAGGATGATGAACGTCTTGCGAAGTAGGAGAATGATAATAATGGCGATACAAGTAGCCACAATGAGCCCTACCATTCCTATTAGTGGCCCTAAGAGCATCCATATGGCAGTTGCCGCTAGAGCGGCGGTTGCAATTGAGCCAAGTAAGCTAACATCGGTGACGTTCGGTGTGCCGGGTGTTTGTACAGGCATGACTGACTGACTAAATACAGTATGAGATAAACCGACTAACCAATCCATTATTGCGTATCCTAGTGTATTTGAAAGGTCGACCATAAGCTGACATATAATAAAAGAAAGGTTCATGGCGATAGCAATTATAATAAGTCGCGGCATCATACGTTTTATGCCGTAGTTACTAAGACCCATACTTGTTATTTGTGAATAAATAACAATAATAAACACAATAATAAAGATAACGTTAGCCGTATTCCGGGCTAATTCCCATGCTGTTTTTGTGCCATTTCCCGGATTATCACTAATTAACTGAGGTTCTGTTTGTAAAAAATTATCTGCGAGAAATGCAAATAGTTTATCACCGACAAATGCTGCACTTTCAACAATAGGACAAACGATCCACCCTACTTTTTCAACGGCACAGGTGGTACCGTCTTCGTTTTTAGGAACAGTTTCATTAGTTGGAGGAGACTGTGAGTTATCAGTACTTGTCGGTTGTGCTAATGCCTGAGGTGCTAATGCTGTAAACAGGGTGCATATAAATAAGAATGCTGTAAGAGCAAAAATAACCTTATTTCTATTAAGTAGGTTGAACATGTCTATATCTAAAGATACCTTAAGCACTACCATACTTCAATATGCTTAAGGTATCTTAATGATTTACTAGACTAGTTCGCAGTTGTGATAGATTCGATAGCTGAGCGTACTTTTGGATCACTTGGGTCATATGCTGTTTTTAATGACCATACATCATTTCCGTTGTCGGTCTTCTGAAGCTCGTAAAGAGATAAGAAGGCCTTACCATCTTCGACACCGCGTCCAAGTATTACTTCAGCGCCAGCATCACCTATATTTTCACCCATGAAGCTCTGATTTTTTATTCTTGGGTAGTCGATTGGCGATGCTTCATAAACTGAAATGATTCCACCTTGTCCATTACCAATCCTATTGGCTAATTTATCAAACCCCGAGTTTTGTGGATCTAGAATTACAGACAAAAGTTTGCGTCCACGTTCAATTTCTTGCGCTGAACTTCCTTGAGCAGATGCATCGTAAAGATTAATTGAGTAGCTATTAAGTATGTCTTGATCTGTATACGAAGACTTATCTTCTGGAAGTGGCTGATTAACTAATCTTGCCTGTTCTGGCGATAAGTGTTTTTGCATGAAAGCTAGTGAGTCAGCGCTCCATTCATCTAACTTTCCCGCAAAGTGATCGACTCTAGTATGTGTGTCTAACTCACGAAAATTTGTAAGACTCATATTGTCGAGTGCTTCAGAGGTGTACTCAATTGGAGCAACAGTCTCAGGTGCGTATCCGGGGACAAGCGGCGCGGAGATGTCACGGTCGCCACTACCATTTTTCAGGTCATTAATCATGGCTGCACCGTCCATTATGTTCTTGCCTACTATACCTGCACCTATTAAAGATGTAAGAGTGAGGCTACCTATAATGACTTTAGCTTTGGTGCTGAGTCCTCTTTTTTCGTTACGATCAATTGGATCAATTTCTTCACGGTGGCGTGTATTTGGAGCGGTTCCGGGGCCGTACTGAGATGTTCCTGCACCCTCAATATACACAGGTGGCTGATTGGGCATGTCATTTAATGAATTAGGAGTGGTAACTCCGTGTGCTTGCTCAATATCGGTTTGTTCTTCTTTTGGAGCTTGGGCTTTTCGATGATAGTTCTCTATCGACATAGCGCTTGGTCCTTTGTCACTAGGGACGGTTATACTTTCTCTATATTAAGATATTATACACTAAATTTGTAAAGTATGCAATAGATTGTGTGAAAAATAGCTTAAAGAAAGTAAATTCACCTCTGTTGATTGAGGTGAATTTTAACATAAGAATTGTATGAAAAACTATGGTTGAAGGAGCTGATCAAGCCAATCGAGGCTAGGTTTTACCACTTCTTCTCGGTAATCGAGATGGAAGTTTCCTGGTAGTATGAGCGCGTCTGAGCGAGTACCCATACTGCGGAGTTTATCGCGCATTTGGTAGGCTTGATCGGGTCCGACAAGTTCATCATCTTGGTAGCCTACAAGAAGCATCGGTGGAGTGAGTGGACTGGCGTTAAGCGCTGGAGAAACGCTACTAATATTGTCCATACAAGTAAGGAACTTGTCTGCAGCGAGTCGGCGGACATTTTCGCTGAGTTCTTTTTTACCATTTTCATCTTGAAGTTTTTTGGCGATCTCACCCGCACTGACAGCGGTGTCGGATGCTTGGTTTGCGAGTTCGAGAACACCAACAACTGTCTTGAGGTTTTCTGGCTGAACGCCAGTTTCATAGACGGATGATCTGGTACCGTCGTCGGTGCTCGCCTCCCCGTTTATCTGTTTGACTACGTCGCTGATTCCCTCTACGTCTGTTGGGAAGCAAGTTGAGTGATCCATACCAATAGCGAATGATTTGTAGCTACGAAATAGCGCCGTATAGCCATTTGTCGGTGCTGACCAGCCAATTGCTGCTTTTGCCCCTGACTTACCTGTGCCCGCTGCGCGTACTGTGAGGCTACCGCCTGCGCTGTCACCCCATATAGCGACGCGTGATGGATCTATTTTGTACATACCTGCGTTATTGATCACGTGTCGGATACCGCGCATAACGTCATCGAGCTGATAATAGACACCGCTTGGACCAAGTCGGTATGTAAGTGAGAAGAATGCGTAGCCTCGAGCAGTAGCGCTTGGCTGAAGTTTTTCAGCAGCTCCGTCGTTTACTCGCCAACCACCACCATGAATGTAGATAATAGCTGGTGCGCCATCGCCTGCTTGGTTGACTCCTATACGCTGGTAGTCACCTTTTCCATTTACGTACTCGCCGTACTTATTGTCAGGTACTTGGTCAGGATTCTTTTTTGGCTCTTTTGATTCGCGCTCTTGGCGTTCAGCAAAAGATTCGAGAGCTTCTCGTGCTTCTTTTTCTTTTTGCTCCTTTGTTTTTTCATCCGGAGTTGTCGGTGTCGTTGGGGTCGTCGGTGTTGTCGGAGTGTTCGTAGCCTTTTCTTCGGCAACTGCTGCTTCGAGACAGATCGTCTCGTGCGCCTCATTGTGTGTCTCGAGCCAGCCATCACACGCTTTTCCTGCCCAACCGTCTGTACAGGCGAGTTTTTCGCTTTTTACTGTAAACTTACTGCAGTATTCACCTACAGTTGAAGCTTCTGCTTGCACTTTTGGTGTAATAGCAAAAGGGGCGATTGCGGTTATGAGCGCGACGAGGGCCATAAATGTCAGTGTTGAAAATGATTTCTGAGACTTTGTTTGTATCTTCATAGTTATGTACAGAATACCATTAGTACTTATATAAGGACAAGCATAATACACACGCACCTCTAGGCCTACGCATGATGCTTATGGTAGTGTATACTCGTACATATAATCTAGCTAAGGAAATTACATGGCAGGCGCAAAAAAGAAACAACAAAGCACTAGTAAGCGTACAGCTACGCGAAAAAAGACTTCTCTTCTTCGGAGTGATAGTTTTCGTAAAAAAGCAGTTCTTCTACTTATCGTCTTGATTGCCGTAGGTGCTATAGCTGTCTTTACATGGGTACTTCCGAAGTACAATGGCGCCAAGAGCGGTGTCGGCGCTGACGGTTTTAGTGTGTACGAAATGAAAGGCGCCGATCTTGGCGTAGCGAACAGTGTCTCAAAGGAGGACGTGCAGCGCATTCTTGGAGATCAAGTAAAGAGTGTGTCAGATGTGAAAAAATCTGGCGTAATCAACCTTAACGGTGCAAAAGGTCAAACAGCTACCTTCCCTATCGTTACCAAAAGAGATCAACAAGCGAGTTTTTATGTTGATGTGCTTGAATACAAAAATGTCGCAGCTCTCGAAGACTCTGGCGTCACTAAGGGTACTGTCTCTGCAGGGAAAATCAATGACTCACCTGCGTATTATATGAAATCAAATAAGCTTGGCGACCAACGAGAGACGACACTGCTCGTATCAAAAGGTGCCAAGTCATACAAATTCGTGATAGCCCAGCCGCGACAGAACATCACTATCTCAGAGGCGGAAGGTCTCGAAAAGCTAATTGAGATTGCAAAGACTGCAAAGCTTTAAGATATTCGCCGATCTTTCGTTGATTCGGCGTAGAACAGATTTTTACTAAAATATAGCTCCCTAGGGAGCTATATTTAGATTCCTCAACTGCGAAATAGAAGAGTGTAGTGGTTCTGCTATATGTTTACTTCGGTTCAATAAATGTACGTTGGGATGATATATATAGGATGTCGTTGTTCTGATAGAAGCTGTCTTGTGCTTCCCGCTCTCGATCAGTCATGGTGCAATCTTCAATATTTGCGTATGAGCCATCAACTGAACACATCATTGTGTAGGCGCGAAAATTATTCATCATTTCACTCTCTTCGAGACACTTCTTGCCTGTATACCAGTCCTGATCTTGAGCGGACCCTTCGGTGATGGACATGTAAGAGTCGACATATTTCTTATCATTTTCGCTTTTGGCATTTTCGTTACCATCAAGTGGGTAGCCGTTTACATCTGTTTTGCCGCGAATCTCTTCTTTTTCTTTTTCACTGAGCTCTTCTCGTCGCACAACCATCGCAGAACGACCCCATGGATCTTCACGGTTGACACAATAGTCGAGGAATTTTTCGTACTCGGAGAATTTACTAGGCTTACCTGTCTTTTTATCGATAAACGGTGCGTTGCTTCCCTGTTGCGCTTCACTCACCATTCTACTCACTTCTGCAGCGTCCCCTTCTCCATCTGTCCGCCCTAGTCTCGATTGGAGGTCACTTAACCCATCACTCGACTCGTCGGGGTGGGCTTTGCTCATATACTCAAGTACGCTATCTACTTTTGCGTCAAGTTCGGTCTTGCTCATGCTGTAGCGGACGTTGCAGGCTATGTCCGCATCGATGCCGATGCTTCGGTATTCTGCATCGGCACACTTGAGGCGTGACTCATCGAGGCTGAGCGGTTGTAGACGATAGTACGCAGAGGCTTTTTGTCCAAGTGTTGTGATTGACGAAGGTATGATCGCGAGAACATTTGAGATAGAAGATAGAAGTGGTGCGCCGCCATTGTACGTGACACCAAGCGATCGAACAGCTGATCCTGTAAATGAGTATTTGTTGTAGATATCTAATGGATTTTTCTGACCATTATCGCGTGCCACTTGGTCGATTTCGTTGAAAACTTCGTCTCCACTAGCGAGATATTGTTTTAATGATTGCTTATCAGCTGGTCGCATACCTCGAGACATTGCCATATCGCCTAGCACTGCACCGGTACCAGCAAATAGTACGTCACTAGCTGCAGTGCCTTTTGTGTCGCTGCTAAATTTTTTCGCAGCATCCCCTGCCCATTTTGTAATAGCGTCGGCAAATATACTCGCGGCAATCGGCGTAACGACCGGATCGGTCATCCTGACTGGAGGGAGCATGAGCCAGATGCCCTTAGGGGGGAAAGGACATATATTGTCAGATGCGGCAGCGATACCTCCTAGTGCTCCTCTGGCACCTGCAAATTCGTTTGCAGTACCGGCGGCATTTGTAAGCGCTGGGCACGATCCTGGCTTCATAGCGCTTTTGTTGCTGCTTGTTTGGCCGTCAAGGCAGTATGCTCGAGGATTTGAGGCGATGTCATTTGGAGGTTGACGAAGGTTTCCTGGGCTTCCTGTGATGCCTTTTGTGGCATCGGCATTTTTAATAATAGCGTCCCATGGTTTTTCAAGTGCGCTGATACTATCAAATACGTCCAGATTAACGCTTAGATCTTTTACCGGTTCGTTAAAGAGTATGTGTCGATACATTGTGGCGTCAGTGGCATTTGCACCAACGTACCCACCTTGCTGCCCGTAGGCGAGCTTTCCGGAAAGAACATTTGCAGGTACTTCATCAGCCATACCTGCCTTGATTTGGTCTGCTGCTTTTAGGTACTGCATAGCAAAGCGTGCGATTGTGTGTTCTTTTGCCGTCTTTGCGGCGTTGCTGGCTATTTTTCCTACCGTGTAATGTGCACATTGAATCTGCGTGTAAGAGTTTGCTTTACGTCCGATCTGCTGTGCTATCTGTGCGAGCTGACTTTTGACTGATCCTTCTTGCAGTGCATACAGTCCGATTCCAGCACGTCCCGCCTCATCGAACTTTTCTTTTGAGCCTTTGAGTGATTTATCAAATGATTCATTTACTTTTTCCTCAGAATTACCTGTTACTGTTGGACTTTTTGAGAGATCAAATTTTTTCTTCAATCTGTTTTTGAATCGTTCGTCTGCATAAAAACTTGATTTACCGTTAAATACACTATTTGTCAGCTCGCGCATGGCGACACTTTCGTTGGCTTTTTTATCAAAGTCAGCGCCGCTACTGACCGAGTCGCCATTTGGAAACTTGATTGAAGAAACCTTCCAGCGACTCTCTGGCTTGTCGTTCGTGCGATCTTGATCGTCACGATTATCTTCTTCAACCTTTTCACCCTCTACTGTAAAGCCGTTCTTTTCGAAAGTAGTTTTCTGATTTCGGCTCATTGTACTGAGTTTGCATTTGATGCTGTCTTTTTCGTCGCACTGTGCTTTGCCGATTTTGTTATCGAGCATTTTTTTGTTGTAGGTATAGAGCGCGATTGTTGCGTCGGCTAGGTCATCAGTAAACATCTCTTTTATATTTACCATGATGATATTTGGTGCAAATAAATAGAAAAACGCGATACTAAGACCAATCATACCAAAAACAAAACCAAGTGGGCCTTTATGACGAAACGTTCCAAAACGACGCCTTCTAGCTGTGCTTGCTTTTTTTTGGTGAGGTTTCGAAACTTGATTTGCAGTGGCGTGACTATCTTCGGGTTTTTGTTCTTGTTTTTTGACGGATTCGTCTTTTTTATCAGCTTCACTAGGCTTTTTTTCTAATCGGTTTAATGTTTCACTGACGTTTGATAGTTTATCGGCATATAAGTCATCTGCTCGATCATAACTTCTGTTAGTGGGATCGTCGTCTTGAGCCATATCTCACCTACTTACTATCTTTATGGATGAGGTCTATCGTATCATCGTCTTTTTTTTCAGTGAGCTTGAGGTCTAATGCCTTACGTGCTTCCTCTACGTCATTTGCGGCATCAAATATGTATTTTTGTGCACGAGCTTTTGCCTTTGCCTCCGAGCCGCTGACAGGTACTTGATCGTGAACACCAAATTGCCCTACAGCATTTGCAGCAGTCGCTTCGCCCCCTGGTTTCTTGCCAAGAAGTGCTGATGCATCGACTTGCACTGGTACGGCAACAATCTGCTGAACTGAATTAGTATTCGCTTGGCCGGCGTTCTGTGTGTTTATTCCTCCGGCTTGCGCCATAGATGGAGCACGGTACTCGTTTGCTTGTCCACCGTTTGGAGCCTGTCCATTGCTACCTCCTGATGACTGTTGTCCGCCAGCGGCACCAAATGAGCGCATCTGGTCTTTTGAAGGTGGTTTTTGCTTGTTGTTGAAGTCTGTTTTCTTCTTATCGTCGTCTTTATCTTTCTTAGAAAGACTAGCCTGAATCGCGTCAGCGTCGACATTGAGTCCGTCGGCACCTTCGACTTTTGCTTGGGCCGCTTGGGCGAGCTGTGCATTATTTATTTCTTCAGCCTTTGCTTCGCTCAATCCTTGACCGAGAGCGCCAGCCGATAGTGGATCATTTGCTACTGGTGATGCGGTAGGCATGCCAGTATTTGATTTATCTGCACCAGTTCCAGGTCGGCGTGGTCCTCCGCCGGCAGGACTTCCCGCACCTATAGCACTTCCACCAAGGGCTGATTTTCGACGTCGACGCATAAAGGTCGGACGCTTATCAAAGTTACCGCCAGCAACAGCTGATTTTGTCGGCGGTGTTTTACCGGCTAGCTTGCCCATGCGTGCTTCGCTTTTGTCGGATTTTCGTATGCCACGGCTTGCATCTGAAAGTTTCGATCCGGCTGATGTTGCGACGGTTGTCACGCCTTTCATGACAAACCACACACCGAGTAGAGGCATGACAGCTGCCGCAGCTGCTGCAAGCCGAGTCATTGCACTTGTGGATGTTGAGCCGCTCTTTGTTTCGTAATTGTCGTCTTCAACTTTATATCCACTGTCCCCGATGCTATCTATCGTTGCACTTACGATCTGCCCTGCCCCGAGTAAGAGAGCGATGACAGGATAAATCAGAAGAAGTTGTAGTGATAATCGGACCCACTGCTTAAAGTAGTTTTCAGTATTTGGTAAAAGATACGCGACAAACATTAATGGGGAGATAAGGATAAGCATAGATGCAACAACCTTGCGAGCAATTAATAATACCAGCGCTACCGCAGATACCACAGCAATCCCTGTTGTTACTATGGCTATAGGAGCGAGGAGGATCCACACGGTACCTGTTTTTGTGAGCATCGATGAGACGATCTCTGTAAGTACTCCATCTTTGAAGCCATCCTGTGCTGCAGCGAGTGACATGCCAGGTGTTCCACCAATTTGTTCAACTACTCCATTTGTTATTGAAAAAATAACACTTCCGAGTACATTGGAAAGCTCGGCTCCAATCGCACATATAAAATATGACAAATTGACAAAGACAGCACCTAATATTAAGCGTGGCAACATTCGCTTGATACTATAGCCTCCGGAATTTTTACCAGTTACTTGTGAGTAAATGATTATAAGAAATACAAGAACGAAGACGATATTTGCGATGTTGCGCATAACCTCCCATGCTTTGTAGGTTCCACTCTGGGTGTTTGTGAGACTGTAATCGATCTCAAGAAAGGTTTTGTTGATGAATGCAAAGCCGTAATCGCCCATGCGTGCAATAGTGCGTAGGGTCGGACATATCACCCATCCCACCATCTCTATGGAGCAGGTTGATACACCTGCACTATAGTTTGATGTATTGACGGGCTGTGCAGATGAAGTGTTTGCGTTGAGGACTGAAAAACTCAGAGTAAGAACGCTAAAAATAGCTAGCGTAAACAGCATAACACGTCTGCGCTGTTGTTTTGCGGCTGTAGCCACCCCTATTAGCCATCGGATTACCATAACTACTATAAAGTATCGTTTATAGCGACGTGGCTGTCAATGATATAGCACTCCGTTTTCAGATAGTGTACGATGAGTATATATGATCAAAAAAAGCACACACCTTTCTTTTTTACGAACAATAATTATCGCTAGTTTTATTGTTACTGGTCTCGCACTGCTTCAGAGCAGCTCTCCTGTTTCTGCTGTTGGTGTCTGTCCTGGTGGTGAGATTGTTGGTTCAGCAAGTACACCTGGCGCGACTGACCCCGCAAAATGCTACAAAGTAAAATCCGTCACAAACGGTGTCGCTACGTACGAAGCGACTACATCAAAGCCGACGGTCGACTCCACCACTCCGCCTACTGGAGGTACCACTCCGAACGGCACCACCCAGGGAGAGTGTGCAGGTGTCAAAACCTCTTTTATAAGCTGTAAAGGTCAAGGCGCTGAGGCGGTTGGCGGTGTGTTGAAGCAGATTATCCTGATCGTAAGTATTGGTGTCGGTATCGTTGCAGTGGGCGGTATTGTGTATGGCTCTTTGTTATATACAAGCGCTCGTGATAGTCAAGCGCAGACGCAAAAGGCAATTACGATCATCAGTAGTGTCGTTATTGGGTTGCTTCTCTATGTATTTATGACTGCGATACTCAACTGGCTTATTCCAGGTGGTGTGTTTAGCTAATAGTTAACTGCTTGTGTTTACTGTTCTCGTAATGTATTTTATGTAGTAGGTATGAACATAAAACAAAAAATATTATTTCCTGTCTTATTCCTGATTCTAAGTTTTTCGACGGCGATCTTTTACGATGTCAGTACAACGTACGCATGGTGTGATAATTTGAATGCTAGTACAAAGGATCAATGTGTTTATGATAATTATGATAATCTCGACGATAAGCGTGGAGTTGATCAAGCTAAGTACTTAGAATGGGTAAACAGCTGCTTCGGTACTAATACGGGTGGCGGTATAATTACTGATAAGGCTGACGGTGGTGAGTGTGCTAATGCGGTAACAAATTGTATGAGGTATGCCGTAAACTTAGATAAGTGCGGGGACAGCGAGCTAACCGCCAAGTGGGCGAGTAAGGGCTGTAATGGAGGTCGCGGAACATCTGAGTCGCCGTCCTGTGCGGCAGGGGCAAATAAAAATGAATTTACAGACAAAGACAAGGCTGTTATCGATAAGGCAGTTCAAAATTGTACACAAAATCAAGGCCAACAGCAAAAAAATCTGGAAGACTGCAAAAAAAGTGTTGAGCAATCGGTGAAATCCTGCAAAGAGAAGCAGGGTATGACTTCTGCTGGCGGATATGATGACCGTAAGAATCTTGATATCAATGCCTATCAGAAATGCATCAATGACGGCATGCTTACTACGTCCAAGGATAAGGCAGAGTGTGAAGGGAGGGGTGGTGTTTGGAATAGTACAAATGGACCTATAGTAGGGAGTCGTTGTAGTGCGCCGAAGTCAGCGGACCCAAAAACGACTTGTGATGATGGAAGTGCGCCGGGTGCTGACGGTAAATGTGCCGATGGTAGTACGCCAGGGAAAAAAACAGCCGAGCAGCCGAGCGGATCGTATAAAGGCACGCAAACTCAAAACTGCGGAAAAGCGCAGACGAACATCCTGAGTTGTGATAAAGATAGTAGCGGAAGCGAAGTTATTGGATATATACTAAAGGCTATCTTGATGATTATGAGTGTTGGGGTTGGAATTCTCGCGGTCGGTGGTATTGTATACGGTGCTATTCTCTACTCTAGTGCTCAGGACAATGCAGCGCAGACGAAAAAAGCAATTGAGGTTATAATAAATACTGTTATCGGATTATTGCTATATATATTTATGTATTCGATTCTAAATTGGCTTGTACCAGGAGGAGTATTTCTGTAATGCGCATCGCACTACCTATGAAAATAAGAAGGGCTATTGTAGTGTCTATATTTACTATGGCTCTCGCGGTGACATCGCTTGCGCCGATTACCACCCCTGCAGTTGCCGCACAGAATCAACCGGCGGGTGGCCAGCAGACAGCTCAGGATCAGTGTAAACGAGGTAGCTTCCTTGCTTTTCCTCGCTGGTATGACGGACTTTGTGAGAATGGTAAAATCAAACCTATCTCTAATACAAATGCGACTGGTGCTGGTAGTTTAGGGAGTATGATATGGACGATTGTGCTCAATATAATCGCCATAATGCTCTATGTAGTAGGTTACGTATCTCTCGGATTTATTATTTGGGGTGGTATCAAATTTATTATTTCTGGTGATAATGCCAATGGTGTTGCCTCGGCTCGAAAAACGATTCTCAATGCTGTGATCGGGCTTGTTATATCGATCATGTCGACAGCAATTGTTAATGTAATCGCGGGGACATTTTAGTTATTATGAGTACAATATTTGAAAAATTTGCGCAGACACCGTCAACTGAGATAAAGATTAGCCCAGGAGATATTCAGGCCCCAAACACGCAACTAGATGATGCATCGTTGGGTTTACTTTTAAATACTGTGTATCTATGGGTTGGAATTATTGCTGTAGTTGTTATTGTTATTGCAGGTATTCGCTACACGACAAGCGGGGGTGACCCTGCACAAGTGAAGGCCGCCAAGAACACAATTCTCTACGCAGTTGTAGGGCTTGTGGTCGTAATTATGGCAGCTGCGATTACTCAGTTTGTGATTCAGGGTGCTACTAGTGGTGGTACGGGTGGCTCAAATGCAGCGAATCAGCAGCAAAACCCAGCAGGGGGCGGTACTACCCCTCCGGCATCAGGTAATTAATGATATATTGACTATGAAAGGCGAAATAAAAAATGAATCAATTTAAAAAGATAATGACCGCAACGCTTATTACACTTGGGTTGGCTGGAATTACCACACTAACACTAGTTGATAGTGCATCTGCTGTTGAAGTGTTTCAGGGGTGTAGCGGAGGAAATTCATCCGTAGTGTGTAACTCAAAGGGCGATAACGCTCAAACGATCATCAAGAATGTTATAAACACGATTTTGGTCGTACTAGGTATGATCGCTGTGATCATGATCGTCATTGGCGGTATCCGCTATACGACGAGTAACGGCGACTCAGGCTCGGTCAAAAGTGCAAAAGATACTATTCTCTACTCTGTTATTGGATTGGTAGTTGCCATACTGTCATTTGCGATTGTTAATTTTGTAGTAGGAAGATTTTAAAAGGAGTTAATTTATATGAAGAATCTAAAACTAGGACTTATTTCTGTGATGGCTATTGTAGGAGTTGCTTTTGCATCACCCCTAATTACCTCAACTGCTAGCGCTGAGGGGCCTGCAGATTCTATCAAGGAGGGTGTTGGCAAGGTTGGCGGCGAAAATGCAGGTATGACTCTCGAAGAAGGGATTAAGAACGTCGTAAACGTACTTCTCTTCCTCCTTGGAGCGATTGCTGTGATCATGATCATCATTGGTGGTATCCGTTATGCGACAAGCAATGGCGACTCGGGCGCGATTAAGGGTGCAAAAGATACGATCCTCTATGCGGTTATTGGACTGATTGTAGCTATTCTCGCTTATGCAATCGTCAACTTTGTCGTTGGCGCATTTGCGAAGTAAACTATTAACAAACCGACCCGTATCTGCTATAACATAAGTAGGACAATTCCATAAGAAAGGAACTATAAAAATAATGAAAAAAAATATCAAACAACTGCTAGCTGGCGCACTTCTTCTACCAGTTATGGTGCTTGGAGCGAGCTTTTTCACAACAGCACTTCAACCAGCACCCGCAGTACACGCAGCATTTGACAAAGGCATGATGGATGGCGCTAACTCAGCTCAAGGTAAGAACCAGCAGGGTGATGCCGCAACTCTCTTTGGTGAAGGTGGCGAAGGTGGTATTTTCCGTACTATCACAAACGTGCTCCTCTTCCTTATCGGTGCGATCAGTGTGATCATGCTTATTGTTGGTGGTATTCGCTACGTTGTATCTGGTGGTGATCAGTCAGCTGTTCAAGGTGCCAAGAACACAATTCTCTACGCGATTGTTGGTGTGGTTGTAGCTATCCTAGCTTTTGCCGTCGTCAACTTCGTTATCACAAGCTTCTCAAATTCATAATTGAGTAGTAGCATTTACACTACCCTGTCATGATGGCAGGGTAGTTTTTTGTTTGCTGTGACCTTGGTATTACGCCTAGGTCATATTTATTGAGCACTAAAATACCCCCTTCTCGCTAGGGGGTATTTCTTTGAATTGAGCGTGATTTCCGTACTAAAGTACTTGGATCTTTTTTGCTTGCTCTTGCTTCACCTTACTAAAGCTGATGGTGAGGACGCCGTCTTTGAGGACTGCTTCAACTTCATCTTCTTTTACAGCTACAGGAAGTGCAAGCGTGCGGCTGAACTCACCCCAGAAACATTCTTGGATGTGCCAGTTTGTTGCACTGCTGTCGTCACCACTACTTAGCGTACCGCTAATAGTAAGGATGCCGTCGCTGATGCTAACATCAAGCTCTTCTTTGTTTACACCAGCAGTACGTGCTTTGACAACGAGCTTTTCTTCAGTCTCATATACATCAACAGCAAGCTGTCCTGGAAATTCATCTTCAGCGGAATCTGTTTCATCAACAGCTGGAGTATGGGGTGCTTGTACTTGAGATAGGTCATCATCGTTCAAGAACGCTGCTGCCAACTCATCTTCGATCAATAGATCATCGTTTTGCTTTCGGGCCATGGTAACCTCCACTTTTCTCTTGGCTCACTTGACAAATAGTCTTCTACAGTATAACCAATATATGCAGTATAATCAATAAAATAGCATAGCTAAACGTAAAAAGTACAATGATAGATGACATATTATCACTCATAGCCCCTCACTACTGTTTTGGATGCACAAAAGTAGGGGTAGTTTTATGTCAAAATTGTAAATATAACATCATATCTGAGCCGTATCGACGATGCATAAACTGTGCAGTTCCCATAACGACAAACAGAGGAGTATGCTTGCGTTGTAAACTACCCTACTCTCGTGCCTGGTGTATCGGGGAGAGAAATGGTGAGCTGGAGTCATTACTTAACGCGTATAAATTTAGCAATGTACGTGCAGTGTATAAGGCGTTTGCTGATCTTCTCGACTCATCGCTTTCAAACCTTCCTTCTTCGGTGTATGTCGTTCCAGTTCCTACTATTACTACTCATATACGACAACGTGGCTATGATCATACTGCATTGATTGCAAAAGAGTTTGCCCGTAAGCGTAAACTGACGTACTTACCGTGTCTTGGGAGAAAGACTAATACGGTACAGCGAGGTAAAGGGCGTGGTGAGCGTATCAAGCAGGCGAAGACCGCGTTTACTTGCCATGCTCAGCTTGATGACAATGGTGTTTATTTATTGATTGATGACGTAGTGACGACAGGAGCAACCGTACGATATGGTGCAAAAGCATTAAAAGCCGCAGGCGCTAAAGATGTATGGGTGGCATCAATTAGTCGTCAACCTCTCGACTGAATGCCTATAATCTGGTACCATGGTTTTCGTACACTTACACATGGAGAGGTGCCCGAGTGGTTGAAGGGAACGGTCTTGAAAACCGTCGAGCCGGCAACGGTTCCGAGAGTTCGAATCTCTCTCTCTCCGCCATAGAAAACGCGCGATCATTTTGGTCGCGCTTTTTCTATGGTAAAAATACGTATTTCTCTACCCATTCACCTATAAAGAGCATATAATCATAACCATAATGAAAATATCCTCTCCATCAAACGAGGCGTATCGTCTCTCTGTCGACGACGCACTAAACCAATATCAGACAACAGAAAAAGGTCTCGGTGTCATGCGAGCTGGTCAACTGTTTGAGGAAAATGGCCCAAATGCGCTCATCGCACTTAAGTCTGAGCCGTTGTGGCGTCGTTACCTGCGTCAATTCCAGGACTGGATGATTCTCTTACTGCTTGCGAGTGGTGCTATATCTGCATACCTCGGTGATATACGTACAGCAGCGGTTCTCGCGGCATTAGTCTTATTTAACACTATCATAGGCTTTATGCAGGAGTACCGAGCCGAGCGAACGATGCAAGCACTTGAGAAACTCGTTCAGCCGCTTGCTGAGGTATATCGCGACGGAACACTGACAGAAGAAGAATCTCGACGGCTGGTCGTGGGAGATGTGATTCGTCTCACTGAAGGCGATAGCGTACCTGCGGACGTAAGGCTTATCGAGGTTTCTGCATTTTCAACCAACGACTTTGCGCTGACAGGCGAAAGTAACCCAACGCGTAAGTTTGTCCACGCAATTGGCGGTACGGTTCCTATGGCGAACCGTCATAATCTCGCATATATGGGCACAACCGTAGCAACTGGCGAGGCCTACGGCCTTGTGATCGCCACTGGTATGGATACGGAGCTTGGCCGTATTGCGAGCCTTAGTCAGGAAGCGCCTCACGATATTAGCCCGTTGCAGCGGGAAATGCGTCACATAGCCACGTACGTGACATATGGCGTCGTTATTTTGTCACTTATCTTGTTGATCGTGGCTATTTATGCGGATCTTCCACTTAAAGAGGCGCTACTTTTCGCGGTTGGGTTTGCAAGTGCGCTCATTCCACAAGGCTTACCTGCCGAAGTAAACACTTCCTTGGCGCAGGCTGCAGGCAAGCTATCTCGGGCAAAGGCGTTAGTTAAGAAGTTGAGTGCCGTGGAGACGCTTGGCGCGACGCACATTATCTGTACAGACAAGACGGGGACGCTGACGAAGAATGAAATGACTGTCGAGAGTATTATCGTCGGTGATCAGGCGTACGATATATCAGGGACTGGCTATCAGCCAAAGGGAGCTGTCGAACGAAGAGGTCGACAGATAAGTGAAAAAGAATTAGCACAGCTTCAAGACTTTTTTCGTATAGGCCTATACGCCAGCAATGCGAAGATTCTCGCTCCTGATCAGCACTCTGAGAAATGGTATTGTCTTGGTGATCCAACCGAAGGTGCATTAATCACCCTTGCTGCAAAAGCGGGCCTTGTCACCGAGGATGAGTTGGCGAGGCGTGTTGAGATTCGGGAATTGCCGTTTGACTCGAGTCGAAAACGCATGACTTCTATCCGTGATCACGGCCATCGGGCGATCGCGTACGTAAAAGGTGCTCCCGAAAATATCCTTGAGCGCGCTACGCATATTTACGAGAACGGTACCACGCGAGCTATAACCGACAAGGATAAGCAGCGTTTTCTCGATGAGCATACGGCGCGTGCGGGTCGTGCGCTTCGAAATCTTGCCTTTGCCACACGCGAGCTGACGCTTGATCAGGCAAAGCACCTTGCTCTCGACGATGTCGAATCGCGCCTCACGCTCGTAGGTATGGTGAGTATGATTGATCCTATTCGCGAAGCAGTGCCAGCTGCTATGCGAGCCGCCCGCCAAGCTCACATCAAGGTAAATATCGTGACGGGTGATTTTGCACTTACGGCTATGGCGATAGCGAAGCAGGCGGATTTGGTTGCAGATGAAAGCGAGCTAACTGTCGTAACTGGTGAGCAGCTTGATACTATGACTGACGATGAGGTTCTGAAGCAAACGACAAAGGGTGGTACGATTTTTAGTCGTGTCAGTCCAGAAGATAAGATGCGTATCGTAGGGCTCGTGCAGTCATCTGGGCAGGTTGTTGCTGTAACTGGTGACGGTATAAATGACGCCCCTGCTCTAAAGCGAGCCGACATTGGCGTAGCGATGGGTATTACGGGGACGGATGTGGCTAAGCAGTCTGCCGAAGTGATCCTTCTGGATGACAGCTTCAGTACGCTTGTGCGAGCAATTCGCCAAGGGCGTACTATTTTTGCCAACATCAAAAAAGGCGTGTTGAGTTGTTTTACCTCAAATGCTGCTGAGCTTGTCGTCAATATCGGTAGTCTTGTTTTACTGAGCGTCGCGGGTATTCCGCTTTCGATTAATGTCTTGCAGCTTCTAGCTATCGATCTTCTCGCAGAGCTCTTCCCTATTGCGGCGCTTGGATGGGACAAGGAAGAGGGTGAAACTATGAAGCAAAAGCCGCGTGATCCAAAAGCTCATATCCTTAATCGTCGAAGTATCCTTGATATCTTGTGGTGTGGCCTTGTGATCGGTGGCTTGGCACTCCTTAATTACCTATGGTTCTTCGATCGTCATGGGGTCAATCCTCAAGATGCCGCTACAGACCTTCTGTATAGCGCTACTACTATGACGTATGTGACGATTGTATTCTGTCAGTTGGTAAATATCGCTCAGCGACGCAGCGTCCATGGTCTTTTCACGAGGTATCAACTATCAAACCGCTATTTCTGGATTGCAGTACTCTTCTCGATTGGAGTGGTGCTCGCCATTACATACGTGCCATTTGTCAGTCAGTTCTTTAAGAGTGGTCCAATAGGGCTTATCGACTGGGCATTTATCGGAGCGGCGATGTTGATCTTCCTTGGTGTTCGGGAAGTGCAGCGTTTATGGGGTGAATTTCGTCGAAAAGATGTCGTAGAAGCTGTCTAAACGTTTGTTCCACCACCGCTGGTGCCGCTAAACGAAGAGATGACAAATTCAATTGCCGCATAAGCAAGTATTGCGACGATAAGTCCTACGATTGCATATAAGATAGTGTTTTTTGCTGACTGCACGGCACTTGAATCTCCGCCAGAGATAACGTAGCGGAGACCACCGATAATAATCATTACCACACTCAGTGCGCCGATGAGAAAGAGGAGGACGTCAGTGACGGTCTTAAACACACCCGCTTCGCCGAAGAGGTCAGCTACTTGGTCGGCACCCTTTGCTGCTTGGGCTCCTTCGCTCATACCTATGTCTAGGTTTGCTGCGTGGGTGGATGCTACGAAAAAGAGTGTCGCGGCTGAAATGGCGACGAGATAGGCGACGGAGATTTGTACGATCTGCTTCATTCTATAACACTCTCAATTACTTAACTATGTAATATACTTGTTATTATAGCAAATATTAACAAAAAAGTCTAGTCCTCTGTAGGGTATTCATGCTATAATAATCGAGCTAGACAGGTGTAAATAACCGAATTAGTACAAGCCAGTATCGATTTTTACTGTAACGTAAATTGAGAACATACGGAGGAGTACCCAAGTGGCTTAAGGGGACGGTTTGCTAAATCGTTAGTCTGGGGAGACCTGGAGCGGGAGTTCGAATCTCCCCTCCTCCGCCAAATATTTGTTACCCAATCCAGTCCGCGCGAAAGTGCGGGCTTGTTTTTTTGTGTCATATGAAAGTCAGGGGCGCTTAGGGGTACGCGAGGCTGCAGGGTTTATTCCTGTTCGCGGTGGCATGAGAAAAGGTGCGATAAGCGCTAGCCATAGTCTTTGCCATCGTGACCTATAGATTAATTTGGCACTGAGTAACGACGCCGCCCTCATTTACTCCTGATGCTCCTGCGACCGAACAGCTCTGGTTTGTGCCTTGTAGGTAATATACGATTCGAGGGAATGGAGTTGTGAAATATACCGCTCCTGCACGCATATTGTTCGCTATGCCGATAGGAAATCGAGAAGTCGCAAGTGTTGGCTTATTCCCTCCGATTATAGGAGATAGTTCATTATCGAGAGGTACCGAAACGACCCGCACTCCAGAGTCTCCTATCCAGCACTGATCACCAGGATAGCCTTTGCCTAGGCATCCGATATTGGTGGGAAAGTCACCTTCGAGGGTCTGGTATTGCTTAAAAGCCTTATAGTATGCATTTACGCCCGAGATAACCTGTGTATTGCGAGCTTTTTGTTGCACGCCATTGAAAGCGACTATCGTAATCGCTGCAAGAATACCAATAACAACGATTACTATGAGAAGTTCTACGATCGTAAATCCGCTCTTAGTCGTAAAAGTATTCGTGCTTGATTCTGTGCTTTTATTTAACATATAGCTTAGTATTATTTATAGAGCATAAGCGGTACGTAGTCAACGCTTCGTAGCTGATCGTATCTACAACTTCGTAGCCGAAATAATTAAGTGTATATTGGAATTGAGAGTTATATATTTAAAATAAAAATACCCGCCTCATCAAGTTTCTCGGACCTCCGAGCAATCTCAAAGAGGTGGGTATTCTTGGTTCTGACGGGTGGTTAGGTGGAGTACCTTTGGTAGACTCTCACTACTTGATTGACTACACAGCCGATCAAGAAGCTCAGTATCAGCGCAGTCCAGCGAGTCATCTTCTTACCACCTTTTCTCGTTGATGGGAAACAGTGCGCAGAAGAGTCCGACGGCCATGACGCTGAGAACATGCTGCCTGTTTCTTTGCAGTGCAGCAAAAAATGTACTCATACATTCTCCTTGATTGGCGGAATAGAATCTAATACTTACTATAACACATTCATAAAAATCAGCAAAAATATTCTCAATGACAATGCTCATGCTATACTAAAAACATGCAACCAAACGACCAAAGAGGTTACTGGCAGCCAGAGCCGGTTCAGCCGCCTCAGTCTGTGACGCCACCTCCTTCTCCTTTGCGGGCGCAGCCTATGGCCGCTCCTGTTGCTCAGCAGCCGCAGCAGCAACCTATCGCTCCTGCTCCAGCGCCGCTACCTGGTCCTCAGTACTCTACGCAACCAAGTCAGCCGCTTAGTCCTGTCATGACTACTGATATACCGCGTCAAGCAGCCCTCTCTCCTGTGCAGCAACCTATTGCTCCTGTCCCGCAGGCTATCCCTCAGCAGTATGATGCTCAACAGCAGCCGGCTGAAGACGAAGAGTATTATGAAGATGAGCTCGACGAAAACGAAGAGCCAGCAGCACTCACGGCTCCTGTTAATTGGGAGGCTCAAGAGTATATCCATCAAGAAAAAGGTACTGTTTGGTTTATTATCTTTGGTGTTGTTCTTGCGGTAATGATCGGCGTGGCTGTTTGGCAGCAAGCGTGGACATTCGTACTGCTTCTTATTGTTATTGCAACGACGATTATTGTCTTTGCAAAACGGCCACCGCGAGTCATTAGCTACTCACTGACAGACAAGGGTCTGTCAGTTGATGATACGCTTCATCCATTCAAGAATTTCAAGTCGTTTGGTGTGGTTCGTGATGGTGAAGAGTATTCAATTATGCTTATCCCGACTAAACGATTCCAGCCAGGCGTGACAGTGTACTTCCCCGAAGCTTCGGGTGAAGCAATTGTTGATATGCTCGGTGCACGTTTGCCTATGCGAGAACTACACCTCGACGTTGTTGATCGATTCGTTCGTAAAATCCGTCTTTAGCCTTGCTCCTACCTCTCGAGATGTGTTACAATAACCGTTGTTCATGTCGCCAATTTTGACGATAGAAAGTACCTTCTAGTTACACAAACGCGAGGCTTTATATGAATTTCATATCTAGTCACGCATTTTGGACCCGTAGCTCAGCTGGATAGAGCGTCGGCTTGCGGAGCCGAAGGCCATATGTTCGAATCATATCGGGTTCACCAAGAAAAGAAGATTAGTATTGTACTAGTCTTTTTTTCTTGGTGAAACTTTAGTGGATGATATGATTAAAGGATGAGCAGTACGCAAAAACCAGAAGCAGTTTTTCGCCCCGACGACAATGAACACCTTGGGTTCGTGTTATCTGTTGGCGGTGCCTGGCAGGCGCAGACTATTTTTGGGTATGATTTCGCAACACTCGCTACCCGAGACGATGCGGTGCGAGAAGTAATGAAAAATGGTTTACAAATTCTCACAAAAATCTGGCAATATTATGATTCGTCCGACGGTGAGTGGTATCCGTGCCTTCTAAAAGAGGTACGGACGGATAAGGTAGTTGTTATTCGTGTAAATCAATTAGGCTATCAAGATTCTGAGATCTCAATTCTCTATTCGATTACTCGTCCCGACGCTACGTCGCTCGTCGCACCGATTTAGGGGTGATATGATAAAATTATTGCAGTGTGGAGAGGTGTCCGAGTGGTTGAAGGTGCCGCTCTCGAAAAGCGGTGTAGGGTAAAACCTACCGAGAGTTCGAATCTCTTCCTCTCCGCCAGAAAAAATAACGTCCCTAGGGACGTTATTTTTTTTAGAAGAGTCGTCGTAGCTGCTCGAATTCTTTATGTAACTCCCCTGGCTCCGACGTAAGTTCACCGATATACGTACGGCCGGCAGCTTGCGGTGAGACAACGTCTTTTACGAGTCGATAAAAAATGATGAATTTTGGCGTACCAACATGTTCGGCAAGTCGAATAATATGGTCGATGATGGTTTTTGCTGCTTTTTTCTTCTCTTTGTTCATCTCTGGTGCGAGTCGTCGCGCGAGTACCCAGATAATGAGCCACATAATAGCTAGAATAGTCATGATGAGGCTCGGTACAAATGCGAGGAGCCACCACCAGTTACTTACTGACGATGCTATCCACCCGATGAGAAGAAGGAGGATTCCATACACTGTAAGTCCTACCCAAAGCGCGAGCCAAAGGAGCTGTTTTGCATATTCGGATGTGACTGCGCGAACGGCTAAAATAGATGAGTTCATATCTCTAGTATACTAAAGAGTATGCAAGACTCTATTTTTACGAAGATTATCAAAGGTGAAATTCCGTGTCACAAGATCTATGAGGATGATAACGTCATTGCATTTCTTGACGTCCATCCTCAGGCAGAGGGGCATACTCTCGTCGTTCCGAAGAGGCAAGTTGATCATCTCTGGGATCTTGATCAGGTTGAATACGAGGTGCTGTGGCGCGCCGTTAAGAAGATAGGCGCACATCTCAAGGATGAGATTGGTTCGCCACGTGTTGGGGTGGTTGTCGAAGGTTTTGGCGTACCGCATGTACATGTTCACCTTATCCCTATTTACCATGGAGAGGATTTGAAGAAGGCTCAGGATCTGGAAAGTGAACCAGATCACGTGGCGCTTGCTCAACTCGCCCAAAGGCTTGCTCTGTAGATGCCAATTCGTATTCTCGCTGTAGGTAAAAAGCATGAATCATGGGTATCTGAAGGGATTGATCGCTACGAGAAGCGTCTCAAGCAGCCTTTTTCTGTAGAGTGGGTACTTTTACCACATAGTATGTACGATGGCCTTCAGGCTCGTCAGGAAGAGTCTGAACGCCTACTTAAGCGGGTGGGTGATGATGAGTTCGTTATCCTTCTTGACGAACGTGGTAAAAACATTGACTCCCCTGCCCTATCGCATCTTTTGTTGGCGCCACTTGAGACCTCACGCACAGTGACAATTATCATTGGCGGAGCATACGGTGTCGACGGGAGAGTGCACGCACGAGCAGACTTTATTTGGTCCTTGTCTCTCCTTGTACTACCCCATCAGCTCGTTCGCCTGGTGCTTGTCGAGCAAATCTATCGAGCTCAAGAGATCGCGAGGGGTGGCCTGTATCACCACGAGTAGAGAGTTTCTTTAAAAGACATATAGTTGACATATGATAAAACTTATGCTATATTGGTACATGTAAACCTAAAAAACAAACATGCACAATATAACTCATCACATCATTAACTCTGCTGTTGTAAGTCTTAGTCTTGCGACCTCAGTCGGCGTCTTTATCCACGATACTAAAGTCGATCAGGCGGCCGCTACTCTGTTTGCAGTCCCTGTTATTGCGGCTGGATTCGAAAGTGTTCAGCGTCCGATGAAAATCGCTGGAGATCCTCATACTCACAGTGAGCGCGGGTCATTAGCTCAGGCAATGCGCGGTATCGGTGGTGGAACACCACGTATCCAACCACGCGACGACAACAAGCTGTATCAACTTCAGAAAAAGGTAGCCAAGGGCGTACACGCCTTTGACGGCTACTATCTCCCTATCGACTTTTAAACTAAGAGAGAACTTCAAGTTCGCGAGCAAGTCGCACGAGTAGATCTTGCTTCTCTACGAGCTGCTGGCGTGTTTCTTCAACAAGCCGCTCAGGGGCTTTGTCGACATAGCTAGCATTACCAAGTCGTCCCTCTAGATTGCTGATGAATTGTTTTGTTTCAGCAATACGTACCTCGAGATTCGTTTGATGCTCGTAGAGTGTGTCGTCGTCGACATCTAGCCACGCTTCGCGGTTGCTTGCGGCGAGCCGTAGTCCACGAGCTTGATCGGCTTGTGTCACTTCTTCGAGTTTGGCAAGATGCTTGATAAGCTCTCTATTTTCTTCGATAAGACTATCCTCTTGGTAAAGGAGCGTGTATTTCTTGTTGCCTGGAAGCTCGGAAGTGACGTATCGAGACTCATTGACGAGAAGCTGTAGTTGTTCGAACTGAGCAGCCGAGATATCGCTATATTCTATCGGCTGTGGCCAATGACTACTGATAAGCTGTTCTTCATGCCAGCCGAGTGTCTGCCAGATGGTTTCAGTGACGAATGGCGCAAAAGGATGGGCAAGTCGAAGGCTGGTATCGAGTACCCAGGCAAGCATGTCAGGGTTTTCTTGTTTTTTACTTGCCTCGATATACCAGTCCGCGACATCGTCCCAGATTGCATGGTAGACAGTCTCACTTGCCTCAGCGAAGCGATAGCTAGCGATCTGCTCTGCAGCAAGGTCAGCAGTAGAAATAAGACGCTGAATAATCCAGTTATCAGCGAGCGTTGCTGGAATTGGATCGGCTGGTATGAATCCTTCACCTAGCTTGCCTTCGATAAAGCGTGCAATATTCCACAGTTTGTTGCAGAAGTTACGGCCAGCGATCACCTTGCTCGTGCTAAAAGCTTGGTTTTGCGCTGCACTACGACTCCCGATCAATCCTATACGGAGGGCGTCAGCACCGTATTCATTTACAACTTCGATAGGATTTACGACATTACCCTTTGACTTACTCATCTTGAGGCCTTTTTCATCGAGAACCATACCGTGAAGATAGACGTCTTTAAAAGGCACCTGTCCTGTCATATGGATGCCGAGCATGAGCATGCGAGAGACCCATGGATAGAGTATATCCGCCCCTGTTTCCATGACATTGATCGGATAGAACCGCGCAAGTTCACCTTCGGATAGATAATCTGTAGTGATGAATGGCCATTGCCCACTACTAAACCATGTATCGAATGTGTCATCTTCGCGTTTGTATGTTGTGCCATTTACATCGATTGTTTCTTGGTCGATGCGCGTATCAAATATCCAATCGTCAGGATCTGTCGTGCTTTGAAACGCTGGAATTGGAATTCCCCATGGGATTTGACGGCTGAGATTCCAGTCTTTGAGGTTATCGAGGTATTGGATGAGTGCTTGTTTGCGTGATGCAGGGATAAACGTTACGTCACCGTCAACGAGTGCCTGCTTTGCTTTGTCGGCGAGAGGACGTACTTTCAGGAACCACTGATCTTTGATGAGTGGTTGGATTGGGAGTCCGCTCTTGTAGTCGTAGCCGACGCTATGCTCTATCGTATCCTCACCACGACGAAGCTGTTCATGCTGAAGCGCTTCAAGTACGCGCTTTCGAGCCTCGTCTACCTCTAGCCCGAGGTATGCAGGAGGTGTGTTGACCATTTTTCCATCAAATCCGATCACTTGAATGCGAGGCAGGTCGTGTCGCTTCCCTACTTCAAAATCGTTTGGATCATGTGCTGGAGTGATTTTGACTGCGCCGGTACCAAATTGCGGGTCGACGTACTCATCGGCAATAATAGGAATCTCACGATCAGTCAGTGGCAATTGTACTTTACTCCCGATAAGGTGCTTATAGCGCTCATCGTCAGGATGGACGGCAATAGCTGTATCTCCTAGCATCGTCTCTGGTCGTGTCGTTGCGACAACAATCTCTTCGATCTGATCCATAACAGGGTAAGCGATTTTCCATAGCGTCCCCTTCTCTGTTTTGTGATCTACTTCGATATCGGCGTAGCTTGTTTGATACTTCGTACTGTAGTTGACGATACGCTCACCTCTGTAAATAAGTCCTTCGTCCCACAGTTTCTTGAATGTTCCGTAGACAGTTTCGGTGACTTTATCGTCTAGGGTAAATGTATTATGCTTCCAGCTCGCGCTTGCGCCAAGTGCTCGAAGTTGAGTTTCCATATTACCCTTCTGGCCTTGTACGAAATCCCACACTTGGTCGTATAGCTCTTCCCTACTAAACTCAAAGCGACTCTTGCCTTGTGCAGCGAGAGTGCGTTCGTAGACAACCCATGTTTCAAAACCTGCATGATCCGCACCAGGGATATATGCAACTGACCTCCCTTGCATACGGTAGTAGCGACTTAGGATATCTTGCAGGTCGACGGTAAGTGCATGCCCTATATGAAGATTGCCATTAGCATTTGGTGGCGGCATGACGATACTATAAGGCTCCCCGCTTGCGCGTGGACTGAAAGCGTCGGCAGTTTCCCACATTTGGTAGATTGTTGATTCGTATTGATTTGGATCGTAAGTTTTTGCTAGTCGCATGTGTGTTCCTGTACGTAATTATTCACGTGAAAAATGCAGCTCAACCCAACACTTCACGTGAAAATACGTGAGCGCTTTTACCCAGGTTTCACCACATGTTTGTTTTATGTCTCTAGTATATCATATTCGAGGGAGCGTACGTCTCAGCTGGCGCAGTAGGCGATAGGCTGCATAGCGATACTTTCGGATAGGATATTCGTATGTTTCGGAGAGATCTTGAGCGTAGCCTCCAAATGATTTTTTGAAGCGCGTGAAGCCTGCCCATTTATGAGTAGGATCATCGCTAGTGGTAATTCCATATAGGTCGCAGGTGCGCTTGCCGTGGAGATGAGTGTCGACGATGATTTTTGCGAGTAGGGCAGTGCTCGCTCCTAGTTTTCGGTGTTCATGGTCTGCTGCTGCGTGTCCGTAGTAATGAGTGTGTTCATCTTCATAGACAAGTGCGGCAGCTACGGTGTTATTTTCGTAGGTGATAAAGTGTAGCGAGGCGGCATGGATTGGTAGTAGAGCGGCAGCTTGTTGCTTAAAATAACTGTCTGGATGGACGGTTATTTGATTATGCTGAGCAACTTGATGGAGTAGGGTAGTGAGTCTTGTGATGTCGGCGGGATCGTAGCTTTTCTCGTACGCCATTCCTTTTTTTTCATAGGTACGGTAAAGGTTGCGGTTGTTTTGCTTCATGTTAGCAACAATCTCATCTTCGGAGCGAGAGGTGTCGATACACCAAGTATGCGCGGGCTGGGAGTATTCAATTGCGTGTGCGCCAAGTGATTCTATGTCGTGTGAAGTGAAATGACTACCGAGCGGTTGAATCCGTATATATGCGGCATCTTGAGTGAGCGCTAGCTTCTCTAGTGAGGTGAGCGCGTCATTTAGGGCTTGCTGTGAATTAGCGGTTGGTCCGTAGGGGCAATACAGTCGATTGAGTCCAAAACGTGCTTTTTCGAGAATAGCACGATACTCCCAGCCTTGTCCGCTCTCGTGAAAGACCGTACGACCGAGAGATTCTTGAAATTTTTGCCACGCTTCTGATTGTTGAAAATGAACGTTTAAGTTGTTTTTCATACAACAATATTCCTTGGTGCCATTGATAAACTTGGCTGAATCTCAAGGTCAAATGGCGAAACTGGTTGCTTGCGCAACGTTTCGTAGTAGCCAAGCGTTGCAATCATAGCGGCATTATCTGTACAGAGAGAGGGTGGTGCGTACTCTATGTCGATAGGGACCGCCTCGCGTAATTGACGCCGTAGTTCTTGGTTTGCGGCGACTCCACCTGCAATCACGACAGACGCTGGTTGGTATTCGTCATACGCAAGCCGTGCCTTACTTACGAGGGTTTCTATAGCAATACGTTGGAAGCTTGCGGCAAAATCATGCCGTAATTGGTCACTTACGAGCGCAGGGAGCTCGTGAGAGGGAAAAGTAAAGTCTTTACCCACTTCTGACTGAAGACGTCGTAAAACGGCTGTTTTGAGGCCTGAAAAGCTAAAGTCATATTTACCCGCCAGTTTAGCTTTTGGAAAGGTGTAGGCTGCCGCATTACCCAACTCAGCAGCACGGGCAATTGATGGTCCACCAGGGTAGGGGAGGCCGAGCATTTTAGCTACCTTGTCGAAGGCTTCGCCGATTGCATCATCTTGGGTCTGTCCAAGAAGTGTGTAGTCGCCATGGTTGCGGAACAAGACTAACTGCGAATGGCCACCACTGACGATAAGCGCAAGCATGGGGAATCTAGGCTGCTGGTTTGGAAGTGCGAGTGAAAGCGTGTCTGCTTGCTCTGTAATGAAATTTGCATATACGTGTGCCTCGACATGGTGAATAGGGTAGAGTGGTTTACCTTTGAGGTAGGCAATAGTTCTTGCTGCCAGGGTGCCGACGAGGAGGCTGCCCGAGAGACCTGGTGCGTAGGTGACGGCGATTGCATCGATATCGTCCCATGTGTGATGCGCATCATCAAGCGCACGTTGGATAACTGGATTTATTACCTCTATATGGCTCCTTGCAGCAATTTCAGGAACAACCCCGCCGTATTCAGCGTGGATGTCTATTTGTGTGTGGACAACGTTACTTAGTAGTCGCGTGCCATCCTCGACGATCGAAGCTGCGGTCTCGTCGCAACTACTCTCTATTCCCAGTATCTTCATCTGTTACTATGATAAACCATTTACAACAGAGAGTAAATTCAGTGTAAGTGTCGTCTCTAGGATAATACGATATACTAAACGTAAGGTTTATTTAGAAATAAAAATATGGAGAGGATTAATCGTATGGTACGTTTACCGCAACCTGGGGGAGACCAAGGAAATTGGGGGAATATCCTCAATGAGTATCTTGAGCAGTCCCATGATCCCCGAGGTAATTTGAAAGACAATGTCGTTACCGCAAATACTCTCGCGCCACATGCCGTAACAACGGCTGCGCTTGCAAGTGACTCGGTGACCGCAGCGATCATTGCTGATGGGACTATCTCGGAGATGCTATTGAATGGCGCCGTACAAACAAAACTCAATACTGTTGCGCCGAACGCCACGGTCGACTCCGTAGGTCTCTTGCAGCTCGCTGGTGATCTTTCGGGGACCGCTCAGGCGCCTACGGTACCAGGGTTAGTTACAAAAGTTTCAAAAGGTGATCTTGTCTTTAACGTAAAAGACTATGGCGCTCAAGGTAATGGTACGGCTAATGATACGGCAGCTATTAATGCTGCTATAACGGCGATGCCATCGATAGCAAATACATTTGGTGGTGTAGCGGGGGTATTGTTTTTTCCTGCTGGTCGGTATCTAACTGATGGCGGGCACACTATTCCTGCGGACAAACGTATGCAGGTCCGTGGGGCGGGTCCGTATGTGTCAATTATCCAACAGAGGTCAGGAGCAACCAGCGATCTCATTACGATCAAGGCTTCAAACTCGGGGATTACGGCGCTTACGCTGACAGGACAGCGGGGTGGAACCCCCAGCGACCTTCTTGTGCTCGATGTGGCGTATTCATACGCACGAAACGTGACGATTAATAGTGCGGCCGGTAATGGTATCACGATAGGAAAGACGAGTAGTGCAATAGCGCATCGACTAACAGAGGTCAATATACGTTCCTGTAAAGGCTATGGCGTACAAGTTATCAGTGGATCTGAGAGCACTGACGGGCAATGGAGTAATTGTGACATTGGTCAATCTGGTCTTTCAGGGGTGCGAATATCAAACGGCGCGCAGAACTTATTTGGTGTACATGTATGGGGGTCTGGAGTTGAGTCAAGTACGGATAAATATGGTTTTTGGCTTGATTCATCATCTAATATCTTAATCGGGTGTCAGTCGGAAACAAATCTGGGTATTGGTATCCATGTTGGCGGGACTGGAAGTGAAGGTAATGTTGTGAACGCAGCCAAGGTGTGGGGTAATCTAGGTGCAGGTATATATGGATTCTCAAGTCACCGTCACACAATTACAGGTTCGAATATTTATAACAATGGTGTCAATAATACGGGTAGTAATACCAACTCATTTGCGGGCATAATGAATGATGGCGGTGTTGAATGGGTAGTGTCGGGAAATAATATTTATGATGATACTAAAGCACTCCAAGCGGGTTCGTATAGTGGTTTTACACCAGGTTTTACCTATCCAGGGCGAACAGCACAGGCGACGCAATCATACGCATATGCTGAAGGTGTAAATGCTGACTTCAATTCTATTTCTGGAAATGTCATGCGACGAGAACGTACTCGCTCGGGTGTCTCGTATAACTCGGTAGGTGTCCGTAACTACTGGTCTGGTAATACTATCGGTGCTATGGCGATACCTGTTGTTGCGTCTGCAGCATCGGTGACGCTTCCAGCGACGAATGATTTTATCTTTGTATCTGGTGCAGTAGCGATTATATCTATTGCCGCAACGGTACCTGGGCGTCGCGTAACACTCCGTTTTACCGATGCTGTTCCAGGTGGCCTTGTCGATGGCTCTAATCTAAAACTAGCAGCAACATTCACTCCGACGCAGAATGACACAATTTCACTTGCTTGTGATGGCACTGATTGGTATGAGATTACACGCAGCGGTGATATATAGGTTACGCTTAAAGCGGTTTTGTCTTATTAATAGTTACTCTCTATTTACAATATATAAAAATATGTTACTATGATTACACGTACTATGGCCCCCAGAGCCGTAGGCAGTTCATTGGAGTAAAAATGTCCGGTTCAAGTATTGTCCTGGCGGCTGTTGTTGCCTTCATGGTTTTTGCGGTGATGTGTCTGCTGATGCGGGTGTTTGCTAAGCAGATCATTAGTGGTTTCTTTGCTGCAGAGCAGATGAAGATGATCGAGCTTTCGAAGCAGACTGTTGATGTGGAGGCGCTTCACGCGCAGGCGCGCGAGGAGGCAAAACAGATGGAGCTGATCTCGATCGATCCGTCGGCGCCGTCGAAGGTATTGGCTGAAGCTGCGATGCTGCGTGTGTCGCAGTTGCGACACGCTCACGACACTGCTTTGCAGGCGTTGTCAGCTACGCAGAATGCTTTGCTTACCAAGCGTAAGTACTATGCTACCTACGGTAGCGGTGCGAGCGATATCAAGAGGCTGGAGGACTTTATCGTCCAGCAGGAAGGTAAGCTTGCTCAGCTGGAGCCGCTGTTGACGCAGTGGGGTGTACAGACGGAGAAGTTGGCTACTGGCCTGCATCTCGTCGATTAATATCATTTTTCGCTCCAAGCCCCCGATTCGTCGGGGGTGTTTTACTTTCTACATAATATTGACTAAAAAGCACTAAAATACTAAAATAGGTATATCTAAGGAGCAAATTGCTTTTTAGTGTTGTGAGACGACTGTCTATCTTGGAACGGTATCATCGCGTGTGCAGGGGTGCCTGTAGCAACGCCGTCTCGTGCGGTAAAGTGATAGTTAGTACAAATAGTGCATGATGCGCTTACCAAATGTCCTCCATCTGATGCATTGATGGGGGACTTTTTTGTTGCATCTACTTGTTTTTCGCATAAAAAGGACTATAATTCGATTTGCCCACACCGATAACGGTGAGAGTACCTCGAGAAGATGGGTGTGAAATGACACTGTTGATACCCCGTAGGTCAGTGAAAAGTACTGTCGTTCAGAGGCCAAGTGCCCTTTCTTTGAAAAAAGCAGCCGACCAGCGTCGTGACTGCCTAGAAAGAGCATTGAGGTCACCACGACCAGTAGAAGCTGTGTGTTTGGCTGCGCGTAATGAGTGGTATGTCGCGCAGCTTGCGTATTTGCGCGAAGCGCAGAGACTGTGCGACAGTGGTTCACGTCGAGCTATCCTATTGGGTAACGATATTCGTGAACTAGAGATACTCTCCAAATAGTTCCACTCCATCTCTCGAGAACCCCCGACTAAAAATCGGGGGTTTCTCATGTTCGGTGTTAAAATAAAGATATGAAACAGAAGTTGGTTAAAGGGGTTCGAAAAGTATTGCCGTCTGGGGCGGTTCGTAAGATTGAGGAAGCGTATCGTACGTCACGCGTTAAGCTTGTGTCTGCTCGATATGGTAATCCGGCAAAACACTTGCGGGTGATTGCTGTTACGGGTACAAATGGCAAGACGACAACCGTAAACTATCTCAATGAGATCCTCAAAGAGGCTGGCAAAAAAACCGCTATGTTTAGTACTGCGGTTATCGAAGTAGCTGGCAAGCGCCAGCTCAATGATCTCAATGCGACAGTCGGTACAACAGACCGAATGCAACGTTTCTTTAGAGACGCGAGACAGGCTCATGTCGACTTTGTCGTACTCGAGATCACTAGTCATGCGCTCGACCAACACAAACTTGACTCCGTACCTATAGAAGTAGCTGTCATGACAAACCTTACGCAGGATCATCTTGACTATCACGGTACGATGCAGCGCTACGCCGATGCAAAGGCAAAGCTCTTTATGAATGAGCCAAAATTTATTGTTCTTAACCGCGATGACGAATGGTTTGATTTCTTCAATAAGTTTCAGGCGAGTGGCGAGAAGATCACTTACGGCAGACATGACGAATCTGAAGCGAAGATTGAGCACACGAAGCTATATAAAAAAGGCAGCGAAGCAACAATCGTATTTGATCATCAGACAAAACTCGAATTAGCCACGGCGCTTCCTGGCGAATTCAATATTTCAAACATGACTGCCGCAGCTGCAGTCGCGTATGTGCTGGGTGTTGATACAAACGATATTATTGAGGGCGTGGCAAATCTTGAAGGTGTCCCGGGTCGGTTTGAGCGAGTTGTTGAAGGGCTTGGTTATGACGTTATTGTCGACTATGCGCATACTCCCGATGCACTCGAGAAACTACTTGAGTCTGCGAAGTCTGTTACGAAAAACCGCGTTATTCTCGTGTTTGGAGCTACTGGAGACCGCGATAAAGGGAAGCGGCCTATTATGGGTGAGATCGCAGCTCGCTTGGCAGATCGCATTATTCTTACCGACGAAGAAAGTTACGATGAAGATCCACACAAAATCCGAGAACAAGTGTTCGAGGGAATCGAACGAGCAAAAGGATCTAGTAAAACTCATGAACTCCCCGAGCGTCGTGATGCGATCGCAAAGGCGCTTGCTATTGCTACAAAAGGCGACACAATCCTCATCACTGGTATGGGACACGAACAATTCCGTATCGTAAACGGCAAAAAGCTACCGTGGAATGATGCTGCGGTGGTTCGAGAAATCCTCGAGAAGCAGTAGGTTAATTAATACCAATTTTCATGGTGAAGGTGGCTATGTATGCGTAGTGTAATTTTTTCGCCAACGGCTGACCATATACGATACTGAAGTGGCCGTACTGGTACGTCAAACACTCCGACGTAGTCGGTTACCTCTTTATTGAAGCTTGTCTTGAAGCGCCCAATCCCGTAGTAAGGGTGCTGTTCGTTTTTAATTTGATCACTAGGTGGTGTGCCGCACAAATCATGTATCAACGATCCTTTTTCTTTCGCCCATTGAATTACCTCCCATTGTAGAAGATGACTTGCACCATAGACGACTCGTTCGCGGATACTTGCTCCATCTTTATAGGTACTCTTTGTGCCGAAGGTGATCGCGTATGCTCCAGCGACAATCTTGTTGTCGACATAGGCAAAAAAGAGCTGGCCTTGATTGGCAGCGCTGTATCGCTGCCAGTACGTTCGATAGTACTGCTTTGAGCGAATTCGAAAAGAACCTGCCGCCGTCTCGCTGAGAAGCTGGTAGAACTGCTCGCAATTTTCGTCGCTTGTCTCAACGCGTTGAATTGTAACGCCATCTCGCTCAGCGCGTCGCAGCGCATGTCGCCCTTTTTGATTGAGGGATGAAAGGATAGTCTCCAGGGGCGGACTGAGATCCAGTGTGACTGTTGATACATTAGGCTGGATCGGTGTTGCGGGGAGAAGATGCATGCTTCGTAGCGCAGCCAGTGTCTCATTTGTTTTTACGAACTCAGGTTCGATCTTGATCGCAAAGACACTACATTGAGAGGCGAACTTCCGTAGTTCGGGGAGGAGGGTAGAGATATCGTCCGCACGTACTACACCAGGGCCTTTAGGGATGTACCATAGACAGCCGAGTCCAAAGATGCTTTTTTCAAGTACGGTGATCGCAAGTGAATCGGCCATGATGAGCCGCGGCGTCCATCCTCCGAGTCGTTTTTGCTCAGCAAACTCATAGCCTTGAAACAAGTTACCTTTGTCTGGGTTCGCGAGAACATATGTATTCCACTGATTTCGCTCTTCGTCGCTCGCAAATCTGATATTCATTATTATCCACTATACGGCAAGACGCGGCCAGGCTGCAACGCGCCGAGTAAACATGGTATAATTAACAGATTATGAGTACTATATTTTCTGGATTTGATATTCGTGGTCGCCTCGGCGAGTCGATGACAACTGAAGACGCATGGACGCTCGGTAAGGCCTTTGCAGACTGGCTTCCCGAAGATGGTCGTGTCGTTGTAGTCGCGAGCTCCACAGCAAACGCAACAATACTAAAAGCAGTTACCGAAGGGCTTCGATTGCAGGGTAGGGACGTTATAGATGGTGGTCAGGGCGATGCTCAGACGGTCATTCAGATTAGCGTTGGCTCAAAGACCGCTGGCGGAATCCTGGTTGGCCACGATGATTTACAAGACCTAGAGACGATTGAACTCTACGAAGCAAATGCCGTACTTATTACGAGTGAAAATGGTCTTTCAGAAATCTCTTCACTTGTCGAAGCAGGAAACTTTGTTCCCGCAGCGGTCAAGGGTGAGTTAACCTCGATTATATAGCGATAGGCTAACTGGATTACACTCCTGATAGTGTGGCGAACTTTATTTGTACACTTGGACATAAAAATTCTAAATCTCATCTAGTAAAGCAGGTTGTGGATATTGTTTACGAATAAGAAAACATTCTACAAAGCGGGGATCTTGGGTTCGGATGCTATGCTTATTGACAAATATATATTTATGTGTATAATATGTATTAATCAAATAAGTAAATAAAAAGAAAACAAACAACATGACCTCCAGTATAGAGAAACCACAGCTACATTTGAACCTTGTCGATATGACACAGGATATTATCAATCTAGAAAAAAATCGAGACACACGACCAGAGGAAGTGATTACTAAAGCATATCATCAACTTGATGGTTACATGGAGGACACTCTTTTAGAAAGTGGTGTATACGATGAATCGACACTTGATGAAGATACCTTAAAAGAGCTAGGTCGTACGAAGAGAAGTCGTACAATAGTAAGAGAGTCAATTATGCGTGTTCTGGAAGGTCACGATAATGCTGCCAGCATGTATGATGAGTCAGGGAAAAGTGAGTCTCAGGAGCTACATGCGATATCACTCGTGGGCGCTGGGTTGATTATGCGCAGCATGGGCCTAAAGGCTCCCTCACAGAAAGAAACAGAGATTGCCCAGACTAATGAATCGACAGTTGAGGCGCCTCTCGTAGAGAAGAATGTGGTGGACAACGAAATTACTATAGATAGGGATCTCTTTAGGCAATTACTAGAGACTTCAAAGCTTGACGTGCAACGTGGTATTCAAGGCATGGCAAACGGTTTTATTGATATTTACTATAACAGTGACGAAGCTATTGATAAGTTACGCAGCAAGAAAAATCGAACAGACGGTGATCGCCAAGCTGAGCTAAATGCTATTGGACGATCAAATCTTTATGCTCGTTTCCTTGGTGATATTATCCAAAAGACTGAGACCGAGCGGGCAAAGCAAGCGCTGGCAGACTCCTTCAGTTCAATGGTAGAGCGTTCGGCGCATCGACGGAGTGTTGCTGGTGGAGGTAACAACATTAATGAGATTAAGTCAAAGCTTGCGCAGATGATGACTGGTATAAAACTAGAAGTCGCGTCGATTGATGCGCTCAAATCACAAGCTACTGACTTTGGTTGGATCGCCGTAGAAGAGTCTCCTGTCAATGAAGACGTCCAGCAGGGAGCTGATGCATATATCACTCGTGCGGATGGAGTAAGGGTGCCTGTCGATTTTAAAAGCAAGAATAGCTTCCAAAAACAGAGAGGTGTCCAGGGCGACATTGAAGGAGTTAAAGTGAAGCGGGTTAAGGGTAGAGAGGTGATTGTTGTCGATAGTCAAACAATCGGACTAAAAGATCACGCTACTGGCAGAGTGCCCGGTGTAAAGGGTTTTACGCTCTACCACAAACGCGCATTCGCAGAAACAGTTAATGCGGCCGTGGAAAGTTACTAGAGATCACGCATCTCGTCGGGGTATTTCTCGGCGTAGTCAGAGAGAGTCGCTGATGCCTCTGGGTTGTCCGCGAGGATGTTAGCTATGACTTGTGCATCTCGGTCTTGTGCGATACTTTCTTTAAGCCAATGGGCATCGTCTTCTGTAATTGGACTGGGCGAGATAGACCTGTCTTGATGGCAAATGACAAGGTTTTGTTTGGCACCCTGAAAGGGGTCATCAGGCTGCTTTGAATCGATGGCAACGCGCGCGATTTGTGGGCCAATTCGACAGCGAGCTTCTTTTAGGTCTGCTTCACCTCTGTTTGCCTGCTGCATAGGTAGAAATACCGATTCTACAACTTCAATCGCCGTTTGGCGACTGTTGTATAGAAATGTCGCTTTTTGTTCAGCGGTGAAACCTGTAGTGACTTCTGCTATTTCTGAAACGATAGACGTATCACTCCTGTTTTCTATCTTCGTGTAAATATCCACGGTATCGCTGCCAGTTTGCTCGGAAATATAAAAAGCACTATGCCATTGGTTAATAGAGTCTTGCAGCGCAAGTGTTTGTATTTTTTGTGCAGTGTCACGGAGCCTGTCGTGCGTGTTATCGAGGCTTTTCTGTACTGGACAGAATTCTCGACACGCTCCCGTAAATGCAGCTGATTGTTGCTCTTTCATATATATTTATCATAATACATTTTATACGATAAAGCAAATGAAAAAGCCTCCATACCGAAAGGTGATGGAGGCTAGTGGGACACTGATAGTGTCGCCACTTGTACGGAAACCGCCGTACGCGGACGAAGATGAAATCATCCGGCTGTCCTGTCAGCTTCGACCGCCGACTTTCGACGGCTACCACGCGAGCCCTTTTTATCGGAATCTCGGTGTAGGCCTGCTGCACCACTGCGACGACGCAGTTGATCGGCTTGGACTTGCTTGGGGTTTGAAAGCCCTTGAATGATTTCATGCTCCGGTGTGCATAGTGTTGCACGTGCTTTAGTGTTCTTCGCCATGATAACCATCCTCTTGATGGTCGTAGGTTACTATAGCGGTTACTATAGCATATTTATTATACATTAAATATATAATAATGTCAATATATAACTTTCTTACGTGATATGCAGGTAGAACCGGGTTGATCATACCTTAGGTAGGAGGATAGTATTGACAAAACAACAAAAAAGTGCATAATTATAACCATGAGTAATATAAATACCCTACGTTTGCGGCAAGCCAATAAATCATATGATCGTTTTGAAGGACAGGATCATGGATCAAGAGGGCGATCCAAGGGGCTAGATCCTGACAGAGGTCTCTATAATGAAGACAAGCTACGACTTACAAAAGGGTTTAAAATTGATGACATTTCGGCAGGTTTTGATGACTACAACACTATTGCTGTCGAAACGACACCTATAGCGTTAGAAGTTGACGAACAGCACACGCCAAACCCTTATACCTCTAAAGAAGCTGACAAGATATTTGACCAGTACTATGGAGGTCTTCTCGATATCGACGATCTTCCAGGTGAGTTGGCTGGGATCGAAGAAGAGGCGAGCGGTAAGCTTTCGCATGAAGAGCGTGAGTCGCGTGTATACGATACACTTTATGCACAGCTTGATCGCAATGACGGTGGCGTTAATGACAATTCTGATTTGGACGAGGCATATGCCGTAAATGAAGCGTACGATGCATTGAATGATACGTTTCAGGGTGACTACATTGAACGAGATGGTGCTCATCGAATCCGTCATCGCAATGCGAAACGGACATTGGCGCGCGTGAGTTTCGCTGGATCATCTAGCGAGGAATAGGTATCGACATCAATGCGTTATCGTTTTGATATCTTGCGTAGGCGCGCACGTCAGACATTAGTATGTATGTTTTTGTGATAATGAAGTATAAAAAGAGCCCCTCATAGACTTCAGTCTATGAGGGGCGGTGTCATTTATAACCTGACAGAGGGTGTGATATTGTCAATTACGACGAGATGGCGATCCGCTCGATCTTGCAACCCAAGGGATCACCCATTGGGGATTTCTCAGCCGAAACGGCTTCGATGATAGCCCTCTCTACTTCGTCGGTCCAGTGGGGGTACTCACTGGGAACTTCGACAGTCACGGTGCTCGCATCGGTCACCTTTGCGATCACCATACTTGGCAAGTAGAGTGGGAGCAGGTCGGCGATGTCGTCGCCAAGGAGGTTAGCTGTTTCTTCGACTTGGTCAAGTAACGGCAGTGCCGAAATCGTGATCATTCAATCTTGGACCGGGGAGTGGAAAACTCCAGTTTGACTGGAGTGCTCCACGAACCACCTGGTTTGTTCCAGGACTCAGGCAAAGTCTTGCTCAAGGTGACACAGCTGTTCTGCATAAGAACGGTAGTCTACTCAAGCTAGGGTTGTATATGGACGCTAGTCCGTTGTAGTTGAGAATACCCGACCAGAAATGGTCGGGTTTTTTCTTTTAATTTTTTACACTAAAATTAGCACTCGCGCCTTGCAAGTGCTAATTTTTTTGGTTACAATGGAAACACAACCAATTAACGGAGGAATTACATGAGTACACCGATTAAACCGCTTGCTGATCGTGTGGTTGCCGTACGCGAAGAGGCGCAAACCAAAACCGCGAGTGGTCTTTATCTACCTGATACCGCAAAAGAAAAACCAGTTGTCGCAAAAGTTGTTGCAGTTGGACCTGACGTCGCTGGCGTCAACGTAAATGATCGAATTGTCTACAAAGACTACTCAACAACTGAACTAAAGATCGATGGAACTGAATACCTGATCGTAAAAGAAGAAGACATTCTCGCTACCGTCTAGGTAGTGTCTGTATCTTTTTGATAATAACGAGTAACCCTACAAGGAGTATAGTGGATGGCTAAAAAAGTATTTTATGATGATGACGCTCGCGAGCGTGTGCTCGGTGGAGCAAAGGCGCTATATGACGCAGTAAAAGTAACCTACGGACCAAAAGGTCGAAATGTGGTGATCGCAAAGGGCTATGGTGGACCAACCGTAACGCACGATGGCGTCACGGTCGCTGAATCAGTCGATCTACCGGAAAACGATGATGAGACACTCGGCTACAAGGTCGGTGCAGAACTTATTAAGCAGGCTGCGAGCAAGCTCAATAAGGTAGCAGGTGACGGCACAACGACAGTAACTGTCCTTACGTACAACATTCTCAAAGAAGCAAATCGTTTGATTGCGGCTGGCCACAATCCACAAGAGCTTCGCAAAGGTATCGAAGAGGCTGGCGCTGATGTCGTCAAGCAGCTCGATAAGCTTGCTGAGAGCATTGAAGGTAAAAAGGGACGCGTGGCAGAGGTTGCGACAATCTCTGCGGGGAGTCGTGAGATCGGCGAGCTTATCGCTGGTGTGATCGAAAAAGTCGGCAAAGACGGCGTTGTTACCGTAGAGGCTGGGCAGGGACTTGAGCTTGAGGCTGAAGTTGTTGAAGGTTTCAATCTTGACCGTGGCTGGGTGAGTCCATTCTTCGTGACTGACGCTGGTCGTCAAGAAGCAGTGTACGAAAAGCCTGCGGTAGTTATTACAGACAAGAAAGTTTCGAGCGTACAGGAATTCCTTCCGATTATCGAAAAGCTTGCCCAGGCAGGTAAAAAAGAAGTTGTACTCATCGCTGACGAGGTAGAGGGTGAAGTATTGAGCATCTTGGTACTCAACAAGCTCAAGGGTGTGCTAAATACTGTAGCAGTAAAAGCACCAGCATTTGGTGATCGCCGAAAAGAAATCCTTCAAGACATTGCTGTACTGACAGGTGCGACAGTGATTTCTGAAGACCAAGGGTTGACGTTTGAAAACGTAGGACTAGAGGTAATTGGAAACGCACGCAAGGTCATCGTCGGCAAAGACGACACCACAATTATCGAAGGTGCGGGCAAAGCAGCTGACGTCAAAGCGCGCATCACACAGATTGTTGCACAAGCTGACAATGCTTCGAGTGAGTACGATAAAGAACAGTACGAAAAACGTGCTGCAGCGCTTAGCGGAAAGGTTGCCGTCATCAAGGTCGGTGGCGCTACCGAGACTGAGATCGATGAAAAGAAATTCCGTGTAGATGATGCTGTTGCGGCGACAAAAGCAGCGCTTGCAGAGGGAATTGTTGCCGGAGGTGGTGTGACGCTTGTAAACCTTTCTGCAACGATCAAAGCCGACGGCGCCGACAGTATTAGTGCTGGTCGTCAGATCCTCAAAAACGCACTTCGTGCGCCATTCCTTCAGATTACCGCAAATGCCGGCCTCAATAGTGAAGCACTTCTTGCGCAAGTAGAAGCAGGCAAGATTGGCTTTGGTATCGATGTGAATGCGCCAGAAAAGGGGCTCGTTGACGTAAAGAAGGCTGGTGTTATCGATCCAGCACGCGTAACGAAAGAAGCTGTGCAAAACGCAGTTTCGATCGCATCAACTGCTGCGACAATGGGAGCGCTCGTTGTCGATATTCCAGAAAAAGAAGCTCCAGCTCCTGCTGGCGGCGGCATGCCTGGTGGCATGGGCTTCTAGAGGACGCTTACGTCTTTATAAAATACCACCCTGCATGGGTGGTATTTTATTTGACAATTTATGTTTCTATATGTATTATATGTTTTGTTCTGACATCAAAAGTGTGAGGAAGTGGTAACGGTGAAAAACTATACAGCAGAGACAGTTCGTCCCGGCGCGGTACGTCCACGGGTGGGGTTTTTGTTCCCCACGCTCCAGCATTCAATAGTGTATCTAGAGACGGTCAACGAGGAGGGTAGTGCTCTCATCATTGCGATTCGTGCTGCACCTGTTCGACAGGGCGAGATAACGATTGGCTGTCCAGTCATCATGTCGCAGGGAGAGGGCTACGCTCATCTACGACAGCTGACAGATTCACGCGGTCATGCTAGGCGCTTCGAGCCTATCGTCGAGCCGGATCCTTCGGGTATCCATTTTATGCGGCCGCGAGAACCTGTGGAGTTTGTCGATCTTAATGACCTTTCGGTCAGATTTACCTATATCCCGCACACTATCCGACAGTGATTTGAAACAGAACATTCCCCCGCATGCAAGTGCGGGGGAATTTCATTTTTACAGAGGTAGAAGCGTAAGAACTATTGACAAAAACAGCTAAATACGCTAGTATAAAAACCATACAACCAACAAAAACAAACAAGGCACCTTAACAATATGAATCAAGAAAAACTACCTCGAGAAATTACTGAAGCTCCCGATAGCAATGAGGATGAACATGGACAGCAAATCGAACAAACAAGCCCTACTGTTGAGGATACTCCTTCGTCTTGGTGGCAAAATATTGAAGCTGGCTCAGCTCAACCAGTGGAGTCTGTCGATACAGTAAATTCTGCTGCCGAAGTGAATTCTGAGGAAAAGTCTCCCTCATTTTGGCAAAAGATTCGCAAGAATCTATTTAAGAGTACTGCTGTAGTAGCGGTTGCAGGTGCATCATTTGGCGCGGGCCATGTTACTAGCGAGATGCAATCGGTTGATAAGCCTGAGGTTTCGCAGCCAATGAACGAAGCTACTACACCGATGCAACTCGAACAGTTTCCAGAAACGCCACCTGAAGTGCGTGTTACTCCTGCTGGCCCAGAAACATATGAGCTACCTAATAGCGGTTATATAACCATCCCGCCTGAGACACCACCTATTCCAGAGCAGAGAGGCATTGTCCAGAAGCCTATTTATGACAACGATGAATTGAGAATTCCCTTGGGTACAGGGCCTGAGGTTGGACCACCAAAAACGGAACAGATGTTCGAAGAACCGGTCATCAGTAGGCCTGGAGACCATCCTATGGATTCAGTCGAGCCTCGAGAGCCGACTGTGGATAAAAATTTCAACATTCGACCTCCTGAAAATCCTTAGTATTGAGATCAACATCTTATCTAAAATAACCCATTCACATCGAGTGGGTTATTTTTATTAAACTAAAGTTGTTTATTTGTAAAATATCGTCTATAAGCATTGACAATATATACTGTTTATGCTAGTATGAATACATAAGCTTGATACCAAGCAGATCAATAACAAAGGATAGCAATAGGAACCACCACCATGAGCAACCCAAACATTCCATCATTTGGTCCACAAACTAAAGAGCAGTTTACAGAAGAAGCAGACGCAGCACGAAAGAAATTAGCTGCTAAATTTGGAAAAGGCGTTTTAAACGGCTGGACCGACCAGCAAGCGATCCTTTATATGGATACAGTCAAGAGGGATGTAGATATGCTTGCCGAGTTTGAAGGTATGGCGGACGTCCAAGAAGTAGCTCCCCAAGCTCCTGCAGCTGCCGCTCCTGAAATCGCTCCTGCCGCTGCAGAGGCAGAAGCAGCGCCTGGTGAGCCTGCTCCTCGTGTTCCTGAGGTTCGTACGGTAGAAGACGTTCAAGCAGATGCAGACGCACAGCCACTTGGTCGCTTCCGTCGTGTTTGGAATAAGACAATCGCTCCGATTAACTGGACTCTTGTCAAGATGCGACTTGGTCCTACTCAAAAAGAAAATGAAACGGACGAGCAGTTTAACAAGCGTGTTAATAGTCGTGGTACAAAAGTTGCACTTGGGTTTGCAGCGCTTGCAACGGCTAGTCTTGCGGCACGCGGCATGCACCTTGGCGGCTGGGGACTTGATGAGATGCATCATTCTGGCGGTGGAAGCGACATCAATCTTGCTGGCTCACAGTCAACGACAACGCCTAAGACATTCGAAGAACTCTACCTAGAAAAGCAGCAAGAGCATAAAGACTCACTTGCGAACGGTATTCACTACAATATGGCAGAAGACCCATTCTTTGGAGGCGACAAACTACGACCGCATGATTTCGGTGCACCACTTCTTGGTAGCGACCTTGATAAGCCAGGTCAGCCAGCTGGGTTTGGTGAATTGACACAAAATCGTTGGAAAGAATCTCCTGAGCAATTTGCGACGATCATGACTGGAATTAACCTCGATCCTGCATTTGCCGACAACGACGAAGGTATCAATAGTCTCGGTGAGCACCTAAAGAATAATCCTGACTACTACAAACTACAGTATGACCGTGCAATGGGACTTATGAGCGCCCCTGACACAAAGATCACTGAAGTATGGAAAGACGGTAACTACGGCAGTCTATACGAAGTTGATAACAACGGTGACGGTGTTATCGCTAAAGATAACAATGTAAACCATGGCAACCAGCGTGTTATCGTGATCGAATACACAGACGCCAACGGTAATCGCCAGAAGCTCGAACTTAACACAGAGTGTGGTGGTCAGCGCCGATGGGATGTCGCACAGCCTGTTGTACAGCAAGTTGTAGAAACACCGCAAGGATCAGGCCCAGCGCCAGTAGCTCGGTACTACGAGCAGCCAACCACAAGCTACACTCCAGAAACACCTACTGGTAATGGACCTCCTCCAAAAGAGGTAACCCCTCCACCAACAACGACACCACCTAAGACCCCTCCACCAACAACACCACCCCCAGTAACGCCTCCAGTAAACCCACCCGTTACTCCACCGGTAACCCCTCCAGGTGAACAAAAGGGTAATGGATATTCAACAAATGAATGGGTAGCACCGATGGGTCCAGGACAATTTATGCCTGAGTCGGTACCGGTTGAAACAGTCGTTACAACTGATCCGGGTCGAGATATCGGCGGCGGTCAAACCCAAGCTCCGATCATTGACATAATTACGAATACTCCTAATACAGAAACTGGCGGTCAAATTACAGAAGGAACTAAACCATCACTAGACATAGGTGGTAATGCCGGCGGAAATACAGTACAAGGTCCAGATACACCAGCAACAAATAACACCGAAGTCCAAAGCGGCCTCTAAGCAATAAGATAAGAAAGGAACTATAATGCGTACATTCATCAACACAATCACTCGTAAAGCTAGCCCAAAGTATATCGCAGCAGCATCAATGATGCTCCTAACGACAATCGTTCTCTCTACAGCAGCACTTGCTTGGGGGCCGAACCGAACGACGTTTACTCAGGAGAATCCTGCAGACTACGTCACGTTCAACTCGATTACAAACAACCCTAAGTATGGTGACGAGCGAAACTTCTTCCGTGTTCGTGATATCGCTTCAAACCAATCGTACGGTGATGATGCAACACTTGTTGCTGGTAAAGAATACGAAGCCTTGATCTTCTACCATAACAACGCTAAGACGAGTCTTAACGAAAGTGGTAAAGGTATTGCACAAAACGCATTTGCTCGAGCAGAAATGCCAGCACTTGTAAAAGCAAACAATACTGACACTAAAGCGATGGCATATGTAGGCGCGTCAAACGCAAACCCGACATCTGTCTATGACCACATTACGTTTAAGAATCCATCGACCACTGATATCGCACTTCGTTATATCCCTGGCTCAGCAAAGATTGCAAGTAACGGTGCTGTAAATGGTCAATCACTTGGTGATAGCGCAATCTTTAGCGCGACTGGTATCAAACTTGGATACAGTGCGCTTGACGGTAAACTTCCAGGTTGTGACCAATATTCTGGCTATATCGTTTTCCGATTTGTTGCCGACCAGCCTGCATTTACATTCGCTAAAGATGTACGAGTAAACGGTACAAAAGATTGGTCAGATAACGTATCTGTAAAATCAGGTACAAAAGTAGACTACCGACTTTCATACAAGAATACAGGTACAACTGAACAGAAAAATGTCGTCCTAAAGGATGTGTTACCAAAAGGATTAAGCTATGTAGCTGGTTCGACTAAGATTCAGAACGCAAACAACCCTAGCGGCAAAACAATCGAAGATGGTATCAACGCTGGTGGAGTAAACATCGGTAACTACGCTCCAGGTGCAAATGCCTTCCTCGTCTTTACCGCAACAGTTGATGCAAAGACTTGTGATATTCTTATAAACACTGCAGCAGCCGAGACAAACAATGGTAACAAGCAAGATACAGCTAAGGTAACTATCCCAGGTGAGAACTGTAAGGTAGCTGAGTGTAAGCCAGGTGTTCCAGCCGGTGATGCACGATGTACTCCAGTTACTCCAGCTTCTGAACTTCCAACTACTGGACCTGCAGAAGTGATTGCCGGACTTATCGGTATCGCAGCGATCACTATCGGAGTTGTCTACTACTTCAAGAGCCGTCGTGAACTACAAGATGTTCTTCATGACGCACAATCACAGCCTACGATTACAAAGTCAACTGACAAAAAGTAATTGAATAAACGGTAAAAATATCCCCGCTATGATAGCGGGGGTATTTTGTTGGGAAAGGCTGCGGTATTTAAGCTGCGGTTTTTTCTGCAGAAAGGTAATCGATCTCTTTGATGATATCGAGCAGTGCTTGAGCACGGCGCGCTTCGTCAGTGATTGACTTGGCTGCATCGTGAGCAGGTCCGATAAGAGTCGTATCGTCAGTCGAGCGAAGAAGTAAGAGGTAGGTATCGAACTTTTCTTCAGCAGAGACATTGAGTTTGTCGACGAGCGGGCGAAGTTCGTTGAGTGCATCTTTTTTGATACCTTCGAGTGAGCTATCGGTGTGAAGTGATGATGCGTGCGGAGCTGGCTCTGATGGTGCAGGAGCTGCTGGCGCTGCGAGGTCTGGTACTGGCAACGAAGGTGGCGTAAGAGGAGCTGTTGCGGGAGCAGCTGCTGTAGCTGCACCTGTTTCTTCAAACGAAAGATCAGTGCCTGGTTGTGCGCCTGAAAGCTGTTGGTTTACGCCAGCAAGTACTTTTGCTAGCTCTTGATCGTCATCTTGCTGACCAGTTGTTTGAGTATTCATCGCCCACCTCTAATAATTATACTTATGCTTCTTTACTAAAAAGTGTATCATAGTAGGAGAATTATTCGCAAGTTATATAAAAGGGGGCTGCATGCTTGATGATAGCAATGTATTGAAACAACGCGATCCGCATGGAGCGCTAACAGTCGCTGCAGAGCAGTGGAAACAAGCAAACTATGAAATAGGAGTGGAAGATGCTGCTCATGATGGGCGACCACTGACGAAAGTTGTCGTCGCGGGTATGGGTGGTTCAGCGCTCGCTGCTGGAATCGTCAAGTCTTGGCTCGGCGGACGGATGGAAGTTCCGTTTGAAGTAGTGCGATCATATGATCTCCCTGGCTATGTCGACAGCAGTACGCTTGTAATTGCGAGTAGCTATTCGGGCAATACGGAGGAGACGGTTAACTGTCTCCATGAGGCGCGTGATACGTTTTCTCAGGTAGCTGTGATAGCGGCGGGTGGACATTTGCTTGATGTAGCGAAGCATCAATCGATTGCGCATGTTGCACTGCCAGCAGATTTGCAGCCGCGTATGGCGATGATCTATAACCTCCGTGGGCTTGTAGCGCTTTTGGTGAATTTTGGAATCGTTCCTATTTCTACCCTCGAGGAAGTGGCCTATGCTTCAGAGTGGCTTCGCGAAGCAACAGAGAAGTGGCTACCAGCCGTTGGGACGGAGCGAAATCAAGCTAAACAACTTGCACTTCTAGCTGTTGGAAAGACCCCTGTGTTTTATGGTGGTACACTGACGGCTCCGGTGGCGTATAAGTGGAAGATTAGTTGGAATGAAAACGCCAAAAATGTTGCTACCTGGAACGAATACCCAGAGGTGAACCACAATGAATTTATTGGCTGGACATCACATCCTATCGAAAAGCCATTTGCGGTGTTTGATATCATTAGTAGTTTTGAACATCCACGAATCTTGAAACGATTTGAAGTGAGCGATCGACTCCTGAGTGGTATGCGGCCAAAAGCAACCTCGGTTCATCTGCAGGGTGAAACCCCGCTCGAGCAGTTACTTTGGGGATGTGTACTCGCAGACTTTGTGAGTATCTACGTGGCGATACTAAACAATGTCGATCCAGTACCTGTTGTGTTGATTGAGAAGTTCAAAAAAGAACTTAACGACTAATCTATAATCTTTGGAAATTGAAATGACCCCTATGCACGTGATGTGCATAGGGGTCTTTGAGCGAAGGAGCTACGTCGAAATTTTTGGCAGATACTCTTCGATGAATTTGATGATCTGCTCTGGTAGTTCGACTCTCTCTATACAGAATGCAGAGTCCCACAGTACTTCATTGAACGTGTGCTTCTTGCTGTTGCTGTGGAGGGTGATGTTTTTACCCGAGAATACTGCCGTCACGGTGGGTGTCTTCTCCCGCGGTGAGCAGATAATGCTCTCTTTGCGAATAGTCGCTACTACCATGACGCCATCGCCGTAAGCCCACTGACTACGAATGGTGGATCCATCCGGAGCTGCTGCAATGAACTTGAGCAGCTCACTGAACTTTGTGATCTCTTCTCGAAGAGCAACAGTAGTGGTACTACGGCGTGTTACCTTGTCGTGTGTTATTTCGACTATCGAAAGTTCACATCGAGGATGCTCCTCGTTTCGTAGAGTGTTCATGACGTCCGTTACTGTCTCGCCTGTGCCAAGCATGTCGAGCTCCTTCGCTACGACACCAACGGGATTTCCATTAGTGTATCTTTTTATTATATCACAATTGACATAATAAGGCAACATTAGTGATATTGCCGAAGTGCTTCGATAGGGTCTTTTCGTGACGCCCGTATCGCTGGGTAGAGGCCAAAAAGAATACCTACGACAACGGAGGTGCCGATGGCGAGTCCGGCGATTTGCCAGCTAAAGAGTGGATCAAAGGTGAGGACTGAACGGCTCACGATAAAGGCGAGAAGATAGCCTGCTATATAGCCAAATAAGCCGCCGCCGATGCCTATCGCAAGTGATTCGATGAGGAATTGAGCAGTGATATGTCCATTGCTTGCTCCAAGTGCTTTTCGTATACCGATCTCTCGAGTACGCTCAGCAACAGTGACAAGCATGATATTCATAATACCGATACCGCCAACGATAAGTGAGATAGCAGCGACGGCGGTCATGGCTGCAGCAACGGCGAAGAAGAGTTGACTGGTTGGTCGAGAGAGGTCGTCTCCGGATAGTACGCTAAAATCATGCTCGTTTTTATGAGCTGCTCCAAGTGCTTTTTTAGTACCCTCAACGACAGACGGGAGGCTGTTTTGGTCTGTGGCTTTAATATCGATCTGTTGAATTTGGGCAACACCTTGGTTGAAGCTTTTGCCACTTTCAAGGCTGACGATTGCGGCATGGTCAAAGTCGATGTTGTTGTAGTTGATAGGTTTGTTGGCCCGTTTGAGTACACCGATTACGGTAAAGTCTTGGCCACGAATCTTGAAGCTTTGGCCGATAGACTGATCTGTACCAAAGAGGTCAACAGATAACTGTGCGCCTATAACTGCTGTGTCTCGATTGGTGACGCTATCGATAAATTGACCATCTTTTACGGTGAGATTACTAATAGAGATAAGGTCGGGAGTTGTCGCAACAATAGGGGTGTTTGAGGAGCTATTGTTGCCAGCGGCGACATTGCCGCCGACAAGCATAACCGGCGCAACGGCTTCAACTCCAGGTACGAGGCGGATAGCTTTCATGTCTCGCTCAGTGAGGCTGCTTGTCGCGTAAGAATGGTTCATCGGACTAGTAATGTTGTCGAGGCGGGTCGGTTGCGGAACGTCTCCTGGACGAACGACGGCGATATTGCCACCCAGCTCGTCGACTTGGTCTGTGATGACTTTTGTCGCTCCACCACTCAGTGAAAGGATAAGAGTAATGCTCGCAACACCGATAGTGACACCAAGCATTGTGAGATTTGTGCGCATACGAGTACTTCGAAGTGAATCATAGGCGTTTTGGATATGGTTGAGGACAAGAAGACGCATAGGTTACTTTGAGACTCCTTTTTTAATTGTTTTTCTCTTTGTCGGGCGCCTTGACCTAAGAATCTTTTCTTTAGGGGCCTCTGCTGCGTGGGTATCGAGTCGCTTTTTTGTGGTGTCGACTTTCACTGTTGGTTGGAGGGTTTTTGTATCGCTGTCGATCTTGCCATCGAGCATAGTGATGACACGACTCGCGTACGTAGTGAGTGAAGGGTTGTGTGTAACCATGATAATCGTGTTGCCACGCTTATGAATGTCGGATAGTTCTTCCATGATGACGTGACTTGCTTTGCTATCGAGATTGCCTGTTGGTTCGTCGGCAAGGACGATCGAAGGGCTATTGACGAGTGCTCGAGCGATCGCTACGCGCTGAGTCTGGCCGCCCGAGAGCTGCCATGGCATGTAGTATTCGCGTTCGGATAGATGAAACGTCTGAAGTATTTTGCTTGCAAGCTGGAGTCGCTTGGTTTTTCGAATGCCTTTGTAGATGAGGGGAAGTGCGACATTTTCGATGACATTAAGTCGAGGGACGAGATTGAAGTTTTGGAATACAAATCCAATTTGCTCGCTGCGAATATTGGCGTGTCGCCGTGCACTAAGTGATTCTACTGAGCGATCTGCGAGAAAATAATCGCCATCATCGGCGCGGTCAAGTAATCCGAGGATATTCAGCAGTGTTGTTTTTCCACACCCACTCGGGCCCATGATTGCGATAAATTCACCCTTTTCAATGACAAGATCTACCCCGTCAAGGACCGTATGTTCGGCGTCTCCAATGCCGTAGCGCTTTTTCAGGCCACGCAGAGCAATTACTGGTGCATCGGGGTTTGTTTTCATTAACTATCTATTATAGAGAGAAACAGTAGAAAATCGCAACAGCTAGTGTGGCGTGAATTGTACAACTGTTGTTAAAGTATAGTATTTAAATGTTTGTTAAAATGAAAAGGCGACATGGAGAGGTGGCCGAGTGGTTAGCGAAGCGCAGTGAAATTGTCTGAAAGTTCACTTTCAAGGCAATGAGCAAGCGGAGGAGCGGAACAAAGTGGAGCGATAGACGCACGCTTGACTCATGGAGCGCATAAGTTTGCTAGACAATAGTAGACGTACGGAGAGGTGGCCGAGTGGTTGAAGGCGCACGCTTGGAAAGCGTGTGTGCCAGCAATGGTACCGCAGGTTCGAATCCTGTTCTCTCCGCCAAATAAAAAAGATATCCAATGAGAGATGTCTTTTTTATTTGGTTGGTATTTTTTGAGCGCTGGGTGTTGTATTTCGATCTGATACACTAAAGAGTAGTGAAAAAGCATATGGTTCGATTTGGAAAACTAGAGTTTATTGCTTTTGCGAGCGGTGCGGTGCTTATGATGTTTGAGCTTGCTGCTGCGCGCATCTTGGCGCCAAGTATTGGGAGTTCTACGTATGTATGGACGAGTGTTATCGGGGTGATTATTGCTGCACTCAGTATAGGGTATTGGAGCGGAGGTCGTATTGCGGATGCTCGCAAAAAACCTGCAGACGTTGTCATACTCTGCTTTTTTGCATGCGTCAGTGTTGTCTTTGTCCTGCTGAGTTATGTGAGTATTTTAGAGTGGGTGGTAGGCGCAGCTGATGATGCACGTCTGCAGGGTATGCTTGCCTCGCTTATCTTATTTGCACCAACGAGTTTTCTCCTAGGGGTGCTTAGCCCGTATCTTGCGAAGTTTGCAGTTACCTCACTGGACTCAACAGGCAGTTCAATCGCAAACCTGAGCTCTTTGAATTCAATTGGAGGAATTGTCGGTACTTTCCTCACTGGTTTTGTGTTGTTCGGGTATATAGGATCGCGTGAAACGCTTGGTATTGTCGCATTGATGCTTCTTGTTTGTAGCTGGCTGTTGATACCTAATTGGCGGTGGATGTGGCGAGTAGGGGCTTCATTTGTGATTGTCGTTGCTGTCGGACTTCCTGTGCAGGTGGCTGCAGGGCTGCATATAGATACTCCAAGTGCCCACTACGTTATATATGAGGATTGGGATCCGTCGGAACCTCAATCGACGCGTGGGATTGCTTCGGGTCCGACGGGCATACAGTCAGGAATTTATGTGAATCAACCTGATAAATTACTATTTTGGTATACGAAGCAGCTTGCGCAGCTTGTCGAGGCAGCACCAAATAAGCAGAATATCCTTATACTTGGCGGCGGAACATTTACCTTGCCTCAACACCTTGCTAATAAGTATCCGTCGTCGATGATTGATGTTGTAGAGATTGACCCTACACTTGAATCTATCGCGAAGAAGTATTTTGAATACAAAAGTCCTTCAAATGTTACGCTTCACTTTGCTGATGCTCGATCATTTATCAATGAGTCTTCAAAGCGCTACGATGTCGTTATTGTTGATATTTATAATGATACGAGTGTACCGTTTAGTCTAATGACGAGAGAGTACGGCGAAGCGATCAATCGATTACTGACAGTGAATGGGGTTGTAGGGGTAAATATGATCGCGGGTCAGCAAGGTGCGTGTAGAAAACTTTTACAAGCTCTTGATGCACCGTACCGCCGTCACCTTCCGCAAGTAACCTATAGTGAGGACAAGAAACAGACAGTGCGGGCGAATATGGTCGTTGCGTATAGTCGGCAGCCGGTGCAGTGGACTGGCGCCAATACGTTGTCGCTTCCTAAAGGGGTGTCATATAGTGATAATTTTGCACCCGCTGAGCGACTTCAGCAGGCATGTATCGATGAAAGCTAAACGCTATATATAGCGTTGTAAATAAGAAACAACACACTATAAGGTGTTATTCTGCTTTTGTTTATATATCAGAGTTGTAAAAAACACTAAAAAGCTTGAAAACCATATATCTAGGGTCTATAGTTCTATACAGACACTACATATGTAGGAGTTCAACAAAAACACACATTTAGCAAGAGGAGAGGTAGAGCCGCTTAGTCGGTATTTTCTTGCACCATTTGAATTATTTTGAGAGGTAATTCAAAAAATAATGTGAACAAAAATAACATTATATATTTCCATAGGGGGAACTATGAGCGAAATTCACGTGGTAAAACGCGACGGCACCCGCGAACCATTTGACGCCAACAAGATCAACCTGGCACTCGTCGAGGCGAGTGAGGGCTTGCCCGACCAGATTCAAAAAGTTGTTCAAGTTGCATCAGAGGTACGATTGACATTATTTGATGGAATCACGACGCAGCAGCTCGATGAATCAGTCATGCACGCTGCACTCCAAAACGTTAAAGACGACCCTGATTTCGATAAAATCGCCGCTCGTCTAATGCTCAAGAATGTTTATAAAAACATCCTAGGACAATATAAAGATGCTGCTGAACTCAAAAAACTTCATGAGACAAAATTTGCAGACTACTTGAAGCAGGGTATTAAAGATGGCCTACTTGATGAACGTATGAGCAGTAAGGTTTTTGATCTTAAAAAGCTTGCAAAGACCATCGACCCAACAAAAGACAATCTATCGAAATATCTAGGTGTCGTGACGAGCAAAAACCGCTATGGTCTTCGCAATCAAAGTGGCGATACGATCGAAGTGCCACAGTATACAAACATGCGAATTGCGATGGGACTTAGCTTTAACGAAGAAGATCCAACGGCTGCAGCAATCGATTTTTACGAACACATGGCAAATCTTGACTACTCTCCTGGTGGATCGACTCGCATCAACGCTGGTGGTTCATTCCCTCAACTATCAAACTGTTTCTTGATTGAGATTCAGGATGACATGGAATCGATCGCTAAGGGCGTTCGTGATGTGATGTGGATCGCTAAGGGTACGGGTGGTATTGGGATCAGCCTGAATAAACTTCGTGCCGCAGGTAGTCCTGTAAAGACGACTAATACGGAATCAACTGGACCTATCCCGTTCATGAAGATGATCGACACAGCGCTGTTTGCTGTATCTCGTAAGGGTAAAAAAGCTGGCGCAGCTGCTCTATATATGGAAAACTGGCACCTTAACTTTCCTCAATTCCTCGACCTAAAGCAAAACTCTGGTGACCCATATCTTCGTACTCGACTTGCAAACACGGCAGTCTTTGTCAGCGATGAGTTTATGAAGCGTGTCGAAAAAGACCAGGACTGGTACATGTTTGACCCGGCAGAAGTGTCTGATCTTCCAGAGCTATACGGCGCTGAGTTTAGTAAGCGCTATGCTGAATATATAAAGATGGCAGAAAAGGGCGAGATGCGTGATTTCTCAAAGATCAGTGCTCGCGAACAGTTCCGTCAGATCCTTACTGTACTCCAGGCGACAAGCCATCCATGGATCACATGGAAAGATACGATCAATGTTCGTGCACTCAACAACAATACGAGCACGATTCATCTTTCAAATCTTTGTACAGAAATTACACTTCCTCAGGATAAAGATAATACCGCCGTCTGTAACCTCGTTAGCCTGAACCTTTCGGCACACCTTATGGAAGATAAATCCTGGGACTGGGATCGCCTCAAGGCAAGTACTCGTAGTGCTATTCGTCAGCTTGATAATCTTTGCGACATTACTAATACGCCAATTCCTGAAGCGATGCATAGTAATACACAAAACCGTGCGCTTGGATTAGGTATTATGGGCTTTACGGATGTTATCGAAAAACTTGGCTTGAGCTATGAGTCTGAAGCAGCATATGATCTCATGGACCAATTGACGGAATTTATCAGCTATCATGCGATCGATCAATCAGCTGATCTTGCTAAAAAGCTTGGTAGCTACCCAACATTCAAGGGGAGCGGCTGGAGCAAAGGTATTCTTCCGATTGACACTGTCGATGAGCTTGCGACTGACCGCAAGGTAAAGGTCGACGTAACTCGAAAGACGCGCCTCGACTGGGATGTACTTCGAAAGAAGGTAAAGAAGGGTATGCGCAACGCAACGCTTATGGCGATTGCTCCAACGGCAAATATCGCCCACGTAGTCGGGACAACTCCAGGGATTGATCCGCAGTTTGCTCAGATTTTCTCTCGTGCGACTCTAAATGGAAAGTTTCTTGAAATCAACGTCAATCTCGTCAATGACCTGAAGAAGCTTGGTATTTGGGATGATGTAAAGGACGACGTGCTTCGCCTACAGGGTGATGTGCAGCAGATTGATGCGATTCCGCAGCATATCAAGGATGTTTACAAGACAAGCTTCCAGTTGTCGCCATTTGCCTTTATCGAAGTGGCAGCTCGTGCTCAGAAATGGGTTGATCAAGCGATTAGTCGCAATATGTACCTTGAGACCCGCGACATCGATGAGATGGTAAAAATCTATAGCGGTGCTTGGAAAAAAGGTCTAAAGACGACGTACTACCTGCACGTCAAGCCACGTCACACTGCTGAACAAAGTACCGTCAAGGTAAACAAGGCAGAAGCGAGCGGTGGTCCGCGAAAAGCAGGCTTTGGCTTCGCAAAAAAGCAAACGGTATAGCAAGAAAATTCACTGAAACATAATCAAAATAGGGGGAAAATAATACTATGGCAAACGCATCAGCAATCATCAACGATGACATGACACTTGAAGAAAAACTATCTGCTATTGATGCTGCAATGGCTGCAGCTCAGGCTACTGCAGACGACAACGCTCAGTCGAGTGGTGGTGCGGCAGCGCCTATTGATCCGCAAGACTTCTTGATGTGCGAAGGGTGTCAGTAGCCATGGGGGAGCAGTTAGCTATTTCGATCCCAGAGGTTGAAGAAAAACTTATGACAAGAGATAGAGCGGTGCACATTAACGATAGTTTATTTTCAGCCGCTATGGCGCTTGAGGGAATTATCAGTAATGAAGCGCCCCTTGCAGAGAGCACTATTGCTCGACTTGATGACGCACGTATTGCGATTGAAGAGGTGATGCAGACAGTCTATGAGGGTAGTGAGTTAGCAACTAACGAATTTGAGGAGGCTATGTAATGGCAGGAATTTTAGGAACAGGAATACAAGACGGACTACTACTTAAGCCAGTTCACTATCAGTGGGCGATGGATCTGTATGATCAGGCAGTAGCAAATACATGGTTTCCAAATGAAATTCAGCTTGGCCAAGACCTTGCTGACTGGAAGAAGATGAGTGACGAAGAGCGACATGCGTTGACGTTCCTCATGAGCTACTTCAATCCAAATGAACTACTCGTCAATAAGGCACTTGCGTTTGGTGTTTACCCGTACGTCAATGCTGCAGAGTGCCACCTCTATCTTGCAAAACAGATGTGGGAAGAGGCTAACCACTGCATGAGTTTTGAGTATGTGCTTGAGACATTCCCGATTGATCGTGACCAAGCATACGCGGCTCACGTAGAGACGCCAAGTATGGCTCGAAAAGAAGCGTTTGAAACAAAGTTCATCAAACGCATGACCGAAGAGACGTTAGATATTACTTCGACTGAAGGTAAGAAAGATTTCATCCGAAATCTCATCGCGTACAATATTATCCTCGAAGGTATCTGGTTCTATAGTGGTTTCATGGTGGCACTTTCGTTCCGTCAGCGAAATCTTCTTCGTAACTTTGGTTCTTTGATGGACTGGGTTGTGCGTGACGAATCTCTCCATCTGAAGTTTGGTATTAATTTAATTTTGACAGTGCTTGAAGAAAACGAAGATCTTCAAACTGAAGAGTTTGCTGCTGAGATCAAGCAGATGATTCTCGATGGTGTTGAGATGGAAGAAGACTACAACAAAGACCTTCTACCAAATGGCATCCTCGGCCTTAATAGCGACTACATCAACCAGTACGTAAAGTATCTTGCTGATCGTCGTCTTGAGGAGCTCGGTTTTGAGGCTCACTACAAAGTATCAAACCCTGCAAAGTGGATGGCTGCAGCAAATGACACATTGCAGCTTGTGAATTTCTTTGAGAGTACTAATACCAGCTACGAAGTGAACGGACCAAAAAAATAATATGAGATCGTAAAAAACAGATACAGCAGTGCGCTGTATCTGTTTTTCTACTCCAGAGAGGGAGTTATTATGAAAGAAGTACTAGGCGATTACGAAGCGTTTGTCGCTGAGGCGAATAAACTTATTGATCAGTCGGGCATCGCCCGAAAAGAGATCATAATGTGCGACACGCTCTGCTATCGAGTAGAGACGAATGAGCGTTACGATGAACTTAAGAAACTACTCGCTTCGCACGCACTTTCATCTCACGAAGAAGAGGTGAACCAGCGCATGATCACGGTTTATAGTCTCAGAGAGCCGTTAAATGTGCCGGGCTGGCAGCGGCCGGTTCCGTATATAGAAGTGCCGCAGCCAAAGCCCGGCAGTCCATATCCTGAGGGGTTTGACCATGCGCAGTTTGTGACGTTACGAGGCTTGGGAGAGTTTCGTGCAGTACATACAAGCTTGCCGTTTGATGAAAAAGGCCTCTCTCACACGTACAATCAGCTTGTAAAATTATCTGGAAAAGACGTGGCAATCAAATTTCACGATAAGCATATGGGCTCAGTTATTGAACTTGAGCGAGCAACTTCAGGACAATAATCTACTATATAAAGTATAGTAATGTTATACTAAAAAGACTATGAAAACAAAACTTATCATCTTTGGCATCACCGGCGACCTGTCAACACGAAAACTTTTACCAGCACTTTCTCGCATCATTGGGACGGGTGATTTTGATGATCTTTCGATTATTGGGGTGTCGCGACGACACGTTGAGCAGTACGAGCTACTCGGTGATCACCATGAACAACTAAATGGTACAACGGCAATGTATACAATGGATCTTGCAAATCCCGATGATTACCGAGGTCTCAAATCATACATCGACCTCAAAGAAGATGAACAGGCAATTTTTTACCTCTCCGTACCTCCCGCGAGTAGTGCGCAGATCGTCGAGCTTCTTGGCCAAGCTGGTCTAAATGGTGACAATGTAAAACTTCTTCTTGAAAAGCCGTTTGGAGTTGACCTTGTGTCCGCTCAGGATATGATTGAGCATGTTGGTCGTCACTATGACGAGTCGCAGGTGTATCGGATTGATCACTATCTTGCCAAGGAGATGGCTCAAAATATCCTTAGTTTTCGTGGTCGAAACGCATTGTTCGCACATGTATGGAATAATACTGCAATCGAACGCATCGATGTTATCGCACTTGAGTCGATTGATATTGAAGGTCGAGCTCATTTTTATGAACAAGCGGGTGCGCTGCGCGATGTTCTGCAGGGGCATCTGATTCAGCTTCTTGCTTTGACGCTTCTTGAAGTGCCTGAGGATCTCGACTGGAATAAGCTCCCAGACGCACGCCTAAAAGCGCTACAGTATATTCAGCCAGTCGACATCACAAAGAGTCTCCGAGCGCAGTATAACGGCTATAGAGACGAAGTTCAGAACCCAGATAGTCAGGTTGAAACATTTGTGTCGGTCGCCCTAAGCTCGGATGATCCTAACTGGCAGGGTGTGCCCTTGACGTTAACAACTGGCAAGGCGCTGGAGCGCAAGGCTACTGAAGTACGTATTCACTTCAAGAAAACGAATGGTGCACAAAGCAATTATCTTATATTTCGTATTCAACCGCATGAGGGTATTGAGATTGATCTTGTCACAAAAAAACCTGGTTATGACCAAGACTTCGAAACTCAGGAACTCACGTTTAACTATCCTGAAGAAACTAATTTACCTGACGCTTATGAGCAGGTTATTGTCGATGCGATTCGTTCAAAGAAGAGTCTTTTTGCTGAGGGTGGAGAAGTGGTGCGATCATGGGAGATTGTAGCGCCACTTCAGGAAGCGTGGCTGCGAGGTGAATCACCGCTGCGTTTTTACGACAAAGGCGACAGCGCCAAGTCTCTGTTCGCATAACATAAGGGTATTGACTTTTTAGCAAGTTTGGTGTAGTATAAGCTTATACATAAAAACATAAGCGAATAGATATCCACCACTATGGCAACAAAACACGTTAGTCAAGAATCACTCAAAAACAGCAACGTCAACCCAGTTTCAGGAGTTGACCGGTTGGGGCGTACTCCCGAAGAAGTTGAAGCCGACCAGCAAGAGATGCTAAAACGTCAGTATGAAGCAGGACGTCCGTTTAGTGACGCAGGTCTCGCCGTACAGCGTGCTCTTCAGGGGTATAGCGGACTTCATGATGGATGGGGTGCTAAGCCGCTTGTTGGTGACGAGGGCGGGCCTAATACTGTCGATGGCGTGTATGAGCTGGGTCGTTTCATGGCTCGTGCTCGACAGGAAGCTGAGTATGCTTCTCGTGACACAAAAGACTACGAGCAGGCATTTATCGGTCACATGGAAACAGTCGCCGATAAATACAATGGTCTTACTAATCTTGATGAAGATGCGCTTAATGCTTCGAAGCCTGGTGAAAAAGATGATCCAGCACAAATACATATCGCAGCTGTTCTTGAAAAGCTAAATGCTGAACGTGACGAAAAGATTCAAGCAAATGACAATATTGCCGCTAGAAAACTAGAAGACGATATTGCAGTGGTTGGTCAGTATGCCGAGATTGTTAAGTCTGACTACGCTGATAAACCAGTTGGCAATGAGGCGCATGACTTTGTGGTGCAGTCCGAACTTGCAGATCGTACACTTCCTGACAAATCAGTCGATGAAGAGGATCGCAAAAGTGCCGACGAAACGCTTGGCGATGTTCGTAAGGCGCTCGATAAAGCGTCTGAATACAATGCACTTATTGCTGGTGGGGCAAATATCCTTGCAAACTATTATCCATCGCAAAAACTCCTTGAGAAGTTTGCCGTAGGGAAGATGGTAAATGTGTCTGGAGTAAAAGACGGTGAAACGTCATCATGGCAAATTGCTGGACTTGCGCCTGGTGATAAATTCACTGTTGAGCAAAAAGACACTGAAGGAAACTATGTTTATAAGGATCTTTCACTTCGTGAATTACGCGAGATGAATGAAAATGGTGGCACGGAACCTGTAGCAGCACCAGCTGTTGAGCCAGCCCCTGCGCCCGTTGAGTCAAGTCCAGAACAGAGTGCACCGGCACCTATTAGCCCCGAGATGAAGGCCGCATCAGAACGACTCGAAGGTCTTCGCTCAAAGCTTGCCGAACTTAATGCTCGCCGAGAGAAACGTATTTTTGCTGGCGATGAGTGGCGCGGCGAAGCGTCTGATATGACAAGCGTGAAAGCTCTTCAGGAAGACTACCAGAGCGCGTCACGAGAATTATTTATACTAGAAAACCAAGATGTACTTATGGACGGTTCTGTCGAAAAGATTGAAAAGATCCGGCTTATTGCCGAGCATACAGTCACTGAAGCAAAAGCGCTCGATACAGAGATTCTCGAAAACTATAACAACAAGAATACGCGCATAGGCAAGTTTATCAAATGGTACGGTAAACGTGGACTTGCAAGTAAGATCGCAATAGGTGGCGCGCTCTCGATTGGTGCTGGTCTTTTGACGGGTGGCGCTGGTACGGCACTTGTTTCAGGTACGCTGATGGCTGCTGGCCTTGAGGCGAAGCGCCGTGAGAAACGTGGTGCTGGCGATAGTATGGTTGAATTGACTGCCGAAGATTTGACGTATCAATACCAGGGCAACACTAATGAAGATGCTTTTCTCGGCATGCAGTCTAAGGCAAGGGATGCGTTCGATAATCGAATCGAGAATGAGCAACGTAAGCGGGGTGTTCGAGTGCTCGGAAGCTTTGTTGCTGGTGCGACGATTGGAACTGTATCACACTACATTGTCCCACATATGGATGGTATGTTCGGCGGAGATAGTGCACATGCAGTAGCGCCTGACGGAAGTAGCGTACCTGCTGGTGCTGAGGCTGGAGCTGATTTTGGCTCAGCACACAGCGCTGTTTCAGAGACCGCGGCGAATTTTGGACCAAATAATATCTATGTAAACCCAGGTGATGGCTTCAATAATCTTTTCCAGCAGATGAACATTCCACAAGACCAGTGGTCAAGTCTAATTGATAAAGTCGGCCCAGAGCTTGTGCAGCATGGCGACGCATATGTTATGCCAGACGGTAGTTTCGGCGTCAGTAATGTTGGCCAGCTATCGCAACAAGCCTTTGAAACAATTCTGAAAAGTCGTTAAGTAAATAGCGTCAAATAGACAACACACTCCGCTAGATATGGCAGAGTGTGTTGGTTTGATGCTACAATGAAATCCCATGGGAGAGGGATATCTTATGGATCAAAAACAGAAATATATTTTTGTAACGGGAGGCGTACTTTCGGGGGTAGGAAAGGGCATCACGGCGGCAAGTATTGGCGCTGTCTTACAGGCGAAGGGCATTTCGGTGTCAATTCAAAAATGTGATCCGTATCTAAATGTAGATGCGGGTCTTTTAAATCCTGCGGAACATGGTGAGTGCTTTGTGACAAAAGACGGAGCGGAGACTGATCTTGACCTTGGTCATTATGAGCGTTTTTTGGATATTGAGCTGACGCAGAAAAACGCGACACTATCAGGTAAGCTGCTGTCGCAGTTGATTGCTGATGAGCGTGCCGGAAAGTTTGGCGGTAAAACGGTCCAGCTGGTGCCGCACCTCACGGGTGCGATTCAGGATGCGATCGAGCTTGCGGCCGATGGCAGTCAGGTGCATATCGTTGAAATTGGCGGTACGGTAGGTGACTACGAGGGGTTGAGTTTTGTTGAGGCGATCCGCGAATTTTCAGGCCGCGTGGGTCGCGAGAACTGCATGTACGTTCATGTTGTGTACGTACCATTTATTGGGACAAGTAAAGAATTTAAGACAAAGCCTGCACAAAATGCACTGAATGAGCTTCGCGGGTTTGGTATCACACCTGACTGTGTAGTCGTGCGAACTGATGACATCGCACCGGGGAATGTTGCTCGGAAGATTAGCCAGTTTAGTGGCGTAGATGAAGATGCGGTCGTGTTGCTGCACAATGCAAAAACGGTCTTTCAGGTGCCATTGACTATCGCTGCGAGCGGTATCAATGATGTACTGACGGAATTTACGGGCAACTCGGAGACGCCGAATCTTTCAAAATGGGAGACAATTGTTCGGGCGCAGGAGACTGAGCATACTCAGACGGTGAAGATCGGGCTCGTCGCGAAATATATGGACAATGAAGACACCTATATATCCGTACTGGAGGCGCTTAAGAGTGCGGCATGGCAGGAAAAGGTAGGGCTGGATATTGTCTGGATCAACGCTGAGACGGCTGATGATGAGGACTTCAAGGTAGTTGATGGCATCGTGGTGCCTGGCGGCTTTGGTGAACGTGGTGTGAATGGAAAAATCGCTGCAGCCCACTATGCGCTTGCAGAAGATGCTCCTTATTTGGGTATTTGTCTCGGACTTCAGGTTGCAGTGGTGGCGGCGGCACGTCGCGGCGGACTTATGAGTGCACATAGCACTGAGTTTGACGGGAAGACGGTGAGTGATGTTGTTTATATTATGGAAGGTCAGGCGGGCAAGGAGTCGACAGGTGGGACACTTCGACTTGGAGACTACGATGCGCGGCTTGCGTCTGGTTCACTTGCTGCAGACCTCTACGGCGCAGAATCAGTCACGGAGCGACACCGACATCGCTATGAAGTAAATCAGAAGTTTACGCCAGAGATAACCGCAGGAGGACTCGTGATTAGCGGTACCTCACCAGACGGTGCATTGGTTGAGTTTGTCGAGGCACCAGCAAGTCGATTCTTTGTCGCAACTCAAGCGCACCCAGAGCTAAAAAGCCGACCCGATCGAGCACACCCATTGTTTGTCGGCCTCATCCAAGCGGCAAAGCAAGGCGCTCTTTAGGGGGCTCTTCGTGCTCAGAAGCTAACTTCTGGGCATAAGCGTAATACTGTATACTAGAGCTCAGCTACTAAAGATAACTGAGAGATAAATCAACAATGGTGCGCCTGTTCGGATATGTAAATAACATCGTTCATCCTAGAAGGGATAACTCGATACTACGTAGTGCTAGTGGTTTTACGATTGTCGAGCTGTTGATTGTTATTGTTGTGATCGGTATTCTTGCTGCTATTACCATCGTTGCGCTTAATGGAGTGCAAAACAGGGCGTACAATACAGCTATACAAAGTGACTTAAAAAACTTTAAGACTAAAGTTGAAGTATATAAGATTGACAATAATGATCAGTATCCTGATGCAACACAACTTCCAGTATTAAAGTTTAAGGCATCTCAAGCTGCGTATTCGGCCGCACCAACTGATCAAAGTAATCTATATTATTGTTACTCCGCCGCTGATAGGTCGATATTTGGGCTTGTTGCAAAAAGTAAATCCGGTAGTGGCTATTCGATAACAAACTCTACTGGAGTGCAGCCATATACAGGAGCCTATGCTAACCCATGTACGGGGCTGTCCGCTTCCTTGACTAACAACTATAGAGGATACGCCACAGATGACGTTACCGATGGTCCATGGCGGACATGGGCACGATAGCATAGTATTGACTTTTTTATACATAAGTGCTATAGTGGGTAGTGTAAAGGTATAAAAACAAATATGCACCACAATACAAATGATACAAACGAACAAACTGGATTTACTGACGACGCACGAGTGCTTCGCTACCTGCTCCATACGATAAAGGGCATTAGTCCTGTGTCTGGAGGCGAAATGGGTATCGCACTCGAACAAGAGTATGCGGTTTCTAGCGATAATTTCGACGAGCTGTAGTTAGTAGCAAACGCATTTTTTACACCTCTGTTATAATAGGGTCTATATGGACACAAAACTAGCACAGATTGTAAAAGAACTATTCGATATTGACGTTGAGATTAAACTCACACGTCCCGATGCTCAGTTTGGCGACTACGCTTCTAATGTAGCGCTCCAGCTTGCAAAGCCACTCTCGAAAAGCCCACGTGCTATCGCGGAAGAAATTGCTAATTCGCTTCGAGCGTCAGGCGATTTTGATGCGGTGACGATCGCTGGGCCGGGATTTATTAATCTGACTGTCTCGACGCAATCATTGCTTGATGAGCTTGAACACTACCCGCAAAAGAGTCGGTCAGGTGAGTCTGTGGTTGTAGAGGTAAATAACCCAAATCCTTTTAAGGATCTGCATATTGGGCATGCCTATAACTGCATTACGGCAGATACACTCGCGAATCTTTTAGAGGCGAGCGGAGCGGTGACGCATCGCGTGAGTTATCACGGTGATGTTGGCCTGCATGTCGGAAAAAGTATGTGGGCGATTCTGCGCTACGTCGATGGCGATATGTCACGGCTCGACGCTATTCCAGTACGCGAGCGACCGGCATTTATGAGCCGAATGTATGTCGAGGGTGCGGCAGCATATAAAGATGACGAAGATGCGAAGCAAGCGATTGAGCTTTTGACGAAACAATCGTTTGGCTTCGACGATGTATTTGAGCAAAACGTGTACGACACATGTAAAGCGTGGAGTTTTTCTTATATTGATGAGACGGTACTACGTCTCGGAAGTCATGCTGCAGAGAAACGCTACGTAGAAAGTGATGCGGATGCGCTTGGCGTGGCGACTGTAAAGTCACAGGTCGGAACGGTATTTGAGGAGAGTGATGGAGCAATTGTATTTCCTGGTGAGAAATATGGGTTGTATACAAATGTATTCGTTTCTTCTAGGGGTACGGGGTTATATGCTGCGCGTGACTTAGGGTTGATGCAGCTTAAACAACGCGACTTTCATCCGAATAAAAGTTTTATCATAACTGGTGATGAACAAAAGGCGTATTTTGAAGTTGTTATAAAAGCAGCTGAACTTGCACTCCCCGAACTTAGTGGAGTCACGAAGAATATACCAACGGGCACAGTTAAGTTATCGACTGGCAAGATGAGTTCGAGAACAGGTGATGTGCTCAATATTGAGTGGTTATTTGAGAAGCTGCATGCGGCGGCAAGTGAGCGCGGCGAAGTAAAAGATGTGGTGATTATTGCTGCACTTCGGTATGCATTTTTGAAAGTGCGTATCGGAAGCGACATCATTTTCGATATCAATGAAGCGTTGAGTATCGAAGGAAATTCGGGGCCGTATCTGCAGTATGCTCATGCGCGTGCAAGGAGTATTTTAGGAAAGACAACTAAAGCGAGCGTGCGACCAGTGGAGCTTGATAAGGCAGAACGTTTGCTCGTATCTAAGCTTGGCGAGTATAGCGATGTGGCAACACAGGCTATGAATCAGCTTGCACCGCATACTCTTTGTGCATATCTATATGAACTGTCACAAGTGTTTAATCGTTTTTACGAAAAATCACAGGTGGTTGGTGACGCTCGTGAAGCAGAGCGAGTCTATATAGTGCATGCCTACGCCGAGACGCTTAAGCGTGGACTTACATTGCTCGGGATACCCGCTCCTGAGCAGCTATAAATTGGCTTTTGTAAAATGATAGTATATAATACTATTTAAGGAGGCGAAATTGATGAGTACAACGAGACAACAATTCATTCTCTGTGACATGTTGTTTACCGTGCACTTGGCGAGGTAGTTTCCGGTTTCATCCGCAGCCTAACATCTCGCCTCGTAGGGCGAGATTTTTGTACATCAGGTACACTGCGGCGCAGTACGGATCTTCGAGAGATACTCGGATCTGGAAGAACAATTTGGAGGAGAAATGGCAAAGCATCAAGAAGGTGCGGCTTTTGAGCAAGGGAGAAAGTCTGACCCAGCCGTCAAGGAGGAGATTCGCAAGAATTTGAATGCTTGCGGCGGGCGTATAGAGGCAGAATCGATCCAACGACTCAAAGAGGTCCTGGCGCCGTCATCAGATATTTCCATGACTACGTTCAAATGTGCATTAGGGAGTCATGTGAAAGAAGGTACCCTAGGGCGTCATCGAAGGACGGTGCAGCATCGAGATGACGATGATCGACCTGTGACTATCTGGATTCCAGGCACGTCCAATGTGATTCATCAGAACACTAGTATTCGCCCCTACGCTGTCTAAGAGCGAGCGTGTAGATCGGTGATACTTTGCACCGATCTACACGCAACGCTATTTTCTCCTCCTTCACATTTTTTGAAAATACAGTAAAATAATCAACATAACTAAGGAGTATCCTATGGCAGAGAAAAAGCAATCCAAAATACAGGCTGCAAAATCACACGCAACTGCACGTGCGCAGGCAGCGAAGGAAAAGGCAGCAGCGGTAAAAGGAGCTGGCAGTAAACATGCTGGCGGGTTTGCCGAATTTATCCGTACGCAGGGAGTGATTGGCCTTGCGGTTGGTCTTGCTATCGGTACTGCTGCGGGTGACACCGTCAAGAAGCTTGTAGAAGGCTTTATTAACCCAGTTGTTCAGTTTATTGTGGGCTCTCAAGAAGGCTTACAGGCTGCCGTATGGCATTTTGAGGCATTTGGACGAAGCGCTGATTTTGCTTGGGGTGCGTTTGTATCTTCGGCAATTACGTTACTAGCGACTGCACTTGTCATTTACTGGTTGGTTCATATTTTGAAGCTCGATCGCCTCGATAAAAAGAAAGAGTAATCTCTAGTGAATTTTTCTGAAAAATACCGCCACTGTATGGCGGTATTTTTTGACGTATAATAAGAGTATGACGATGGATAAAACTGAGAGTGAATGGGAAGACGAGCTGACGCCCGAGCAGTACCATGTGCTGCGTGAAAAAGGCACTGAACCTGCGTTTACAGGTGAGTATGACAGTGTTTTTGATGACGGCGCGTATAGCTGTGGTGCGTGTGGTGCAAAACTTTTTGATAGCGAGACGAAGTTTGATGCGGGTTGCGGATGGCCGAGTTTTTATGATGCGATCCCCGGAACAGTGCTGCTGTCTCCTGACGATAGTTTAGACATGGAGCGGACTGAGGTGACATGTATGCGCTGCGGTAGTCATCTTGGGCATGTCTTTGAGGGTGAGGGGCTTGATGTACCGACAGATCAGCGGTATTGTATCAATTCACTGAGTTTACAGTTTACCCCTGATATTTCGTAGTACAATAGGGAGTATGACGAAAAAAGCAAAAATACTCTGGATGGATCTAGAGATGACTGGTCTTGATCCGATCGAGGATCGAATTCTTGAGGTCGCGGTAATTGCGACTGATTGGGACTTTAATGAGATCGCCACGTATGAAGGCATTGTAAAGGTGGGGCCGCGATTGGTGGAGCGCCGCTTGAAGGTAGGGCAGGCGTTTTGGGATGCTCATCCCGAGGCACGCGATGGATTAGTCCAACAAAACCTTACACTGGGCCGTTCGGGGCGAGTGATTGAAGATGAGCTACTGGCGTTTATAGGTGAGTATTTTGATGGCGAGAAGCCGGTTCTACTTGCAGGTAATTCGATTCATCAAGACCGACGATTTATCGTCAATGAGTGGCCACGACTCGATGGGCGGCTGCATTATCGCATGCTCGATGTAACTGCATGGAAGGTGGTTATGGAAGGTAAGTATAAAAAGCGCTTTGCAAAACCAGAAGAGCATAGAGCGCTGGGTGATATTCGCGGTAGTATTATGGAATTAAAGTATTATTTAGGAAAAGTAAGAGTATGACACATAAAGATATTGAAGAGTTTTTGTTTAGCTTGCCGAAGGTGTGGCTTGATTATCCATTTGGTGAGGGATCGGCGGTATATAAATACGGAGACAAGCCAGATGGTAAGATTGTTGCGATTGTTGCTGAGAATACGAAGCCTCTTCGCGTAAGTCTCAAGTGTGATCCTCAGCTCGCCGAGGTGCTTCGGGAAAAGTACGAGACGGTCGTGCCAGGATATCACCTCAGTAAAAAACACTGGAATACAATTCTTTTGACAGGGCAAATGCCTGATCAGGAAGTGCTTGATTTGGTACGACTCAGTCATCGTCTTGTCTCAGGTGAGCTAACTATCGCTGATTAGTCTTTAGTTTCATCAAACTCAAGGAATGATTTTTTGATTGGCTCAATGTTTGAGTTGGCTGCTGTGGCGTATTCTCTAAATGCTTTTGCTGGGCCTTTTCTCGACATCTTCTCGAGACTAGTGGAGAGTTCGCTTGCGATGGCGCCCATTTTGCGAGCGTACACACGATCAAACGTTCCCGTTAGGTAGGCGTCTTCAAGTTCTTGGGTGAGATCGGCTCGAAATTGCTTTTCGGCTGCGACCATTTTTTTGTCGTATTTTGTCTTTTTTACCTCTGCTTGGACGAGAAGATTAGCTGCTCCGCCTTCTGTATCGGTGAGCCACAAACGCCACCGACTGTTATTTTCACTGAGCACGCCACTTTTGATACGCGGTTGAAAATCCGTTGCTACGCGAAGGGTGTTTTCGAGGCGCGTTTGTATTTGCTCTGTTGAAGCGGTGTTTTTGTTGCCGCTAAAAGCGATAATGAGACTCACTCCGAGGATAAAGAGCACTATAAGGACAGTGACAATCTTTCCAAATGCACCGCTAAAGAATTTTGGTGGTGCTTGCTGAGGGGCGATTTTATCGAGATAGTCGATCTCATATGTTTGCTGAGGCTGGGGGCCGTATCCGCCGTTTGATGGCTGAGGATAGCCCTGTTGAGGCTGAGGTGGTGGGCCTTGTTGGTTGCCTGGTTGCTGTTGATTTGGATACATAAGTACTCTTATTTAAGCATATGCGATAACAGAGGTAAAGAGTGATATACTAAAACTATGCAAGATGCAAAAGAAGAAGTGCGCGCGCGTCTTAATATCGAGGATGTCATAGGTGAATATGTACAACTCAAACGTGCCGGAAGAAGCTTTAAAGGACTTAGCCCATTTAGTGCTGAAAAAAGTCCTAGTTTTTTTGTAAGTCCAGAGAAGCATATCTGGCACGACTTCTCGAGCAATAAGGGTGGTGATATCTTTGCATTTATTATGGAAGTCGAAGGAATGGATTTTCGTCAGGCACTCGAGCACTTGGCGCGCAAAGCTGGCGTTGATCTGAGTGTTTATAAAAGCCAGGGTAGTCAAGAAATTGCTAAAAAGAAGAAACGACTCCTGGAGGCGCATGTGCTTGCATCGCGCTATTATCAGCAGAGCCTGCTGAGTAACAAGCATGCGTTAGAGTATGTATTTAAAAAGCGTGGCCTTAGTAAAGAAATTGTTCAAAATTTTCAGATAGGGTACGCACCAACGAGCGGTGATGCGCTTGTGCAGTTCCTATCACGTAAAGGATTCTCGGGTAGTGAGCTTGCAGAGGCGGGGTTGGTTAATCGATTTGGTGGCGATATGTTCCGTGGACGTATGATGGTGCCGCTCATGGATAGAACTGGTCAGGTAATTGGTTTTACCGCACGAATCATAGAAGATGATCCGAAGGCGCCGAAGTACCTCAATACGCCACAAACCTTGCTATATGATAAGGGTCGTCATGTGTTTGGTCTGAGTCAGGCAAAAGAAGCAATACGACAGAATGATTACACTGTTGTGGTCGAGGGTAACCTCGATGTTGTCAGTAGTCATCAGGTTGGCGTGACACAGGTTGTTGCAACTGCGGGAACAGCGATGACTGAACATCACTTACGGGTACTAGCGAGACTGAGCGGCAATATACGACTTGGCTTTGATGGAGACAAAGCGGGGCTGGCTGCTACCGAGAGAGCGATACCGATCGCGCAGACAGTTGGCGTTGAGCTAAAGATTGTTTCATTGCCAGACTCAGCAAAAGATCCTGACGAATTGATTCAACAAGATGTTCGCCTATGGCAGCAAGCGATAGATGATGCGCAGCCAGTGGTTGACTGGGTGCTTGAGCAGTACGGCAAGCGTGAAGATATGACGACTGCTGCCGGCAAGCGAGCATTTACGAGTGCCGCACTTGCGGTAGTGCATGCGCTTCGCGATCCGGTTGAACAAGAATATTATATGAAAAAGATTGCACAGCTTGCCGATGTGTCTATGGAAACAGTTAGCCGCAAGTTGGCGCAAAACGATGATAAACCTGAAAAGCAGCTCAAGCCTGTGAGTGCGCATGCAACGAAGAAAAACGATGCTGATGAAATGTCACCACGTGATAAAAGTCAGGACGCATTACTGGCGACTGCACTCAAGGATGTGTATGTCCAGGACGTACTTCGTGACATCAATCCACTCATTTTCACAGGGCTTGATCGTCGAGCAGTTGCAATGTATATCGCTAAGCACCCTGGAATGACAGTAGAAGCGATACCGGCTGACTTGCAGCGTTATGAAAAGTATGTCACAATGTTACTACTGAACCCCGACGTTCATGGTTTAGCGTGGAGCGAAGATAGTCGCATTACCACCGCCATGGAAGTGATTCGGACATTACAAGCAAACTATCAAAACAGTGAAACAAAAGAGGATCTTATTCGTCAGGAAGCTGCGGCGCGCGAGCGCGGAGAAGACGACCTTGCGGACAAGATACTTATGCAACTAAACCAACTCATACGAGGAGAGAGATAGTGCCAGATAACGATTTAACTGACGATACGAAAAAAGATGAAGTGATTGACGGAAGTGGCGGCCCACTCCCAAAGACGCTCGGTGATATCGAAGAGCCAGCAATTGACGAGCTCATCGATGAAGAAGAAGCTGACGAAGACACCATCAATAATGGACAATACTTCGATGACGTAAGTGACGACAGTGTTCGTCTATACCTGCGGGAAATTGGTAAGATTCCACTACTTAATGCCGAGGAAGAACTTGCACTTGCGCAGCGCGTTGTGGCTGGCGAGAAGAAGGCGAAAGACAAAATGGCGGAAGCAAATATGCGTCTTGTCGTGAGTATTGCAAAACGCTATAGTGGTCGCGGACTTGATTTTCTTGATCTTATTCAAGAAGGAAATACTGGACTTCTCCGTGCGGTAGAGAAGTTTGATCCGGATAAAGGATTTAAGTTTAGTACGTACGCAACATGGTGGATTCGCCAGGCGATCACTCGTGCAATTGCCGATCAGGCGCGAACGATCCGTATTCCTGTGCATATGGTTGAGACGATCAACAAATTGCTTCGTACACAGCGTCGTATGACGCAAGAGCTTAACCGTGAGCCGACTATCGATGAGCTTGCAAAAGAACTCGAGATGGAACCGGACAAGGTGGAGTATGTGATCAAGATCAAACAAGATATCACATCACTTGATGCTGGTGTGGGTCGAGATGGTGATGATGAAGAGAGTGTACTTGGTGACTTTATCGAAGATGAAGATAGTGTTACCCCTGAAGAGTCGGCAACGAGTCAACTTCTCAAGGAGCAGGTGCAGTCTGTTCTGTCGACACTATCAGATCGCGAACAGAAAATTATCAAGATGCGATTTGGACTTGAGAATGGTAAAAGTCATACACTCGAGGAGGTTGGACAGGAGTTTGCAGTAACTCGTGAGCGAATCCGCCAAATTGAAGCGAAGGCACTTGCAAAACTTCGTAAGCACAAAGATGCCAAGAAGCTACACGAATACCTTAGTTAATAGGTAGACCAGCTAAATAACAAAATAACGTCCATTTGGGCGTTATTTTGTTGAGGTACACTTGGGCTATATACATAGCTATGAGACAATAAGAAGTAATGAAACTTCCTGAAATTATTGGTATCGCCGGAACGAACGGTGCTGGCAAGGATGCACTAGGTCATCTCTTAGCTGAAGCTAAAAACTATCATCTCGTGAGCGCAAGTGATATCTTGCGTGATGAACTACGCCGTACAGGCGTACCGCTTGAGCGTGAAAATTTGGCAGCTCTCAGTCAGCGATGGCGAGTTGAGTCGAATGACACAGGGATTCTCACTGTAAAGGCCATGGAACAGTATGAACGTGAAAAAGAAAGCTATAATGGTCTCGCGATCATTAGCCTTCGCCACCCAGAAGAAGCGGAGCGCATTAAGCAGCATGGTGGGGTGATCGTATGGGTTGATGCTGATCAGCGGCATCGTTACGATCGCTTGCAGCAAGGAAATCGAGGTCGCTCAGAGGATCACGTGAGCTTTGAGGAGTTCAAAAAGGCTGAGTATCGGGAGATGCATCCGGATAGCGACGCAACGCACGGCGCCTTAAATATGAAGGGTGTAAAAGATTTAGCGGATGTCTTTGTTGAGAATGACTTCCCGACGATTGAGGCGTATCATAATCATCTTCGCGACCGGTTCGAACTTATCTAGAGTCGAAACTTGATTGTATCAAGTAATTGTTCGACGTTTTCGTATAATTCTTCAACACTTCCTGTGTTTTCGAGGAAGTAGTCGGCGATGGCGATGGGTCCACCTTTTTGCAGCTGCTCTATTTCAGACCAGTCTCGCTGACTGGCCTCGGCATTTGTCAGGGGGCGTGATGGTCGGATAGCAAGTCGTCGATGACGAGTGATGCGAGGAGCGGTGAGTGCAACGACGGTGAGCGACTGAGGAAACTCGCTCTTCAATGCTTTATATTCATCCCAACTATATAGTCCGTCGAGAACGATAGAATGCTGGCCCGCTTCAATGAGGTCATATATTTGAGGTATGATAACATCAACGACGCCAGTAGTGCCTTTGTTTTGACGAAACTGCTCGCGGAAAGTGCGCTCATTTTCCGCAGTGTGTTCGAGTCTAGCCTCATTCATTGCTTGGAGGATGACACCTCCAAAGTAGACCGAGGGGAAATGTTTTGTGCGCAAGTAATTTGCTGCGGTGCTCATGCCAGATCCAGGTAGGCCGACAAATGCGAGTAGTTTTACGTTTGAGTAGCGAGTCATTACTATACAGTATAGCAAGAAGCGGCGTATACTAAAGGGTATCATGACAGGATATAGAGGACGTCCACTTTCGCTTTCGTCAAAGGAAGGCCTAGTGAAGAATATTGAGCAAAAAACAGTTACGTACTCAAGTGCTATTGAAGCTGTGGGTCAGCGTGCAGCCGAACAATATTTTGGCGCGGACTGGCAGTTATATGCTCAGTGTCGCCTGGATGATATAGATCCGGAAATATTTTTTGAGGGTGATATTTCTGACAACTCAAGCAACAAGAAAAGGAAATACGCAGCCAAAGAAGCAGCTAAGGAAGTTTGCGCAGAGTGCATCGTGCGTCAAGAGTGCCTTACTCGAGCGCTACAAACACATGAACCAAATGGCGTATGGGGTGGTATGACGACATTGGAGCGCCGAAGACTAACGAAATGATTGCTGCTATTTTCCGCGACGGCGTTCGCGGGAATTAAACTCCATAATGATATTCGCGAGCGTCTCGCCAGTAAAGTCAGGCCATAGAAGCTCAGGAAACGAGAACTGCGTCTCATCGGCGAGAAGACTCATAAAGCCCGCGCTGTTATGTGGATCTGTCCAAGAGCCGGTTCGAACAATGAGATCAAGGTCGGGGAGGTGTCCTGTCCATGAGCGAGAGCGAAGTAGTTGTTCGGTAGCAATATCACTATCGGTGTCCGTTAAGATGGAGTGAACAGCTGCGGTTCGTTCACGATTTCCGCTGTAGTCGATAAGTAGTGTGAGTTCGCGTGTTTTCCTGTGAGCGGTTTGAGCAATTGCTTTTTCCATAGCCTCGATAGTTTTCGGGGTTAGACTGTCGCGCCATTCGCCGATAATGTTGATGCGCACATCGTACTGTTCAATAACTGGATGTTCGGCAAATCTGTGAATATTATCGCGAAATACGCGGTCAATGTTACTAAAAAAATCCGATGATCGGTCGGCGAGGTTTGCATGCGAGCTGCCCCATAGTGATAAATGTGTCACGCCACCGTCAAATGCGGCTTGAGTGATGCCGAGTAGCCCTTCGACACCACGGTCGTAGAGTTCTTTGTAACCTTTTAGGACGTGCTGTTTTGCCCAGCGTCGGTTACCATCAGGGATGATTGCAATGTGGAATGGTGAGTCGGAATTCATTATCATTTTATTATAGCAAACACGAGAGGTTAGACCTGCAAATAACCATGCCTAAGTAAGTTATACTAGTAGTATGACAAAACGACTGGCGGTGATTGACGGGAAATCGGTATTTTATAGAGGCTACTATGCGATGCCAAACTTAAGCATGAGTGACGGTACGCCCACTGGAGGTGTGTTTGGGTTTGCGAGTCTCGCGATTGAGCTGATCAAAAAATTAGAGCCAGATTACGTCGCGGTTGCATGGGATAAGCCAAAGACAAACATTCGCAAGCGTCGAGAAATTTACCCAGAATATAAAGCGGGGCGAAAAGCAGCCCCAGATGATTTTTATGCACAGATTCCTATCTTGCATGAACTACTCGATGCGTTTGGGTGGCCATTTTATGAGCTTGATGATTATGAGGCGGATGATATTTTAGGGGCGTTTGCGAAGCAGGCGGGAGAGCGGGGGATTGAAACGTGTCTTTTGACGAGCGATCTAGATGCGCTCCAGCTCATTAATCCGATGACAAAAGTCTTTGCACTCAAGAATGGTTTGTCGAATCTTGAGGAGTTTGACGTCGAGCATTTTGAAACGAAGTACGGTATTGATGTCGAGCAATTTCTTGACCTCAAGTCGCTCAAGGGTGACTCGTCTGATAATATCCCTGGGGTTCCGGGGATCGGTGAGAAGACGGGTGTGCAGCTTTTACAAGAGTACAAGACTCTCGAGAATATCTACGAACATCTTGATGATATCAAGCCGACTGTGGCAAAAAAGCTAGCAGCGGGCAAGGAGCTTGCCTTTATTAGTAAAGAAGTTGGGCGAATTTGGGTTGATGCTCCTGTTGAGCTCGACTGGGATGTGGCGGACGTAAACGATACGGATCTCGACAAGGTGGCTGATATCCTAAAGCGTCTTGAGTTTAGTTCATTGGTACGTCGTCTTCCGAAGCATATGCAACAAGTCCCTGAGCAAGGTGCGCTCTTTTTTGAGGCAGCAAGTATCGTAACGCTCAAAGAAGTCGCTTGGCCAAGTGAGCTTCATATTGATGGACCAGTCGTTATTCAGGTGGTTGATGACGAGCTATGGTTGTCGATCGATCGACAAACGGTGATGCATAAAAATATCACTGAGATTGATCGAAGTATTTGGCGTGTTATAGAGCTTGCCAAGGTAATTGGCTATGACAGCAAGTTACTCTATCATCAATTAGCAGATCATGGAGTGCTCGTAAAGTTCGCAGAACTTCATGATATACACCAGGCGGCATTTTTGATTGATCCATTGAGACGTGACCGAAGTCTCGCGGCACTTGTCGGCGAGGAAGTGACGACACCAGCTCAAGAGATGGCAGGATTATGGCAAGTCTACGACTGGCAAGAGGAAGCATTTACACACACTCCACGGCTATCTGAGATTGCTCATAAATTTGATTTTCCATTAACGTATCACTTATTTGCTATGGAGCGAACAGGAATAAAAATCGATAAGGACTTCCTTGCGAGCATGAGCGAGGAGCTCGGCAAAGAGCATGGCGCATTGCAGCAGCAGATGTACGACATGGTTGGTTACGAGTTCAACATTGCCAGTCCGATGCAGCTTTCCGAAGTGCTTTTTACGAAACTGCAGCTTCCAACAACAGGAATCAAAAAAGGTAAAACAGGCTTTAGTACTGGCCAAAAAGAGCTTGATAAGTTGCGTGGACTACATCCGATTATTGAGTTAATTGAGCGAACACGTGAACTTGCAAAGCTGAAGAATACGTATGTTGATACACTACCGCTACTCGCGGATGACCATAGTCGTGTCCATACGACATTTAATCAAGATGTTGCTGCGACGGGGCGCTTAAGTAGTACGAATCCTAATCTTCAGAATATTCCAGTGCGAACAGATCTTGGTCGGCGGATTCGTGAGGCGTTTATTCCGGAGGGTGACAAAGTATTTGTGAGTGCAGATTATTCACAGTTCGAGCTGCGACTTGCGGCGATCTTAGCAAACGATACAGAGCTGATCAATGACTTCAATGGTGACGTTGATATTCATACAAAAACCGCTGCTCAGGTGTACGGTATACCTATGGACGCAGTGACAAAGGCTCAGCGGCGTGATGCGAAAGTGATTAACTTTGGTGTGCTTTACGGCATGAGTCCTCACGGGCTTTCTGCGGCAACTGGCATGAACTTTACTGAAGCAAAGCGATTTATCGATCAGTACTTTGCACTGCGAGCGCCAATTCGTCAGTTGATAGACACGACCCTCCAGAAAGCAAAGACTGAAGGCTATGTAGAGACATTCCATGGGCGTCGTCGTCCGACACCAGATATCAACAGTAGTAACTTTATGGTGAGACAGGGAGCAGAGCGAGCTGCAGCAAATATGCCTATTCAAGGTACAGAAGCTGATCTGATGAAGCTTGCGATGATTAAGGTTGATGAGCGTCTTGGTGAGCTCGGTAAGCAGATCTTGCAGATTCACGATAGTATCTTAGTTGAGTGTTCAGCTGAGAATGCCGATGCTGTCGCGACTATCTTGAAAGAGACGATGGAAACGATTGCACCCGACCTCGGTATTAAGCTGCGTGTTGACGTCAGTACAGGCAAGAATTGGGGTGAGCTTTAGATGAATATAGAGATCGTAAAACTGCGCAGTGACGCTATTTTGCCGGGGTATCAAACTGAGCATGCTGCTGGCATGGATCTTCATGCATGCCTTGATGCACCCAAAGTGTTGGAGCCGATGGAGCGGGCGATTATTGCTACAGGCATCGCTGTAGCTGTACCGGTGGGCTACGAGGCGCAAGTGAGGGCACGGAGCGGTTTGAGCATAAAGCATGGTGTGACAGTTGTTAATGGTGTTGGGACCGTCGATTCAGACTACCGTGGCGAGGTTGGGGTTCTTGTAGTTAATCTTGGTAAGGATCCATTTATTGTTGAGCCAGGTATGCGTATTGCACAGATGGTGATCGCGCGACATGAGCGTGCATCATGGCAGCTTGTTGAGGCGCTTACAGCAACTGATCGTGGTGCTGCAGGCTATGGCAGTACAGGAAAATAGTATTACGATTATGTTTATTGACATAATTAGCTTTTAGTGCTATAGTGACACCATGAATAGAAGCGGCCCGCAGCGGTTTATCCCAATTATCTTAATTATTATTGTCGTTGTTGTGGCTATCGCGGCGCTTATTTCGCTTGGACGAAGTATCTTTGGCGGTTCGGGTGAGGAGAAAGTTCCAGATGTGAATGTCGGGCAACAGTCTCTTTTAAATACCGCTATTGATCGAAGTGTTCGTTTGACAGTGCGAGGACCGATCGTTGCGAACGAAGATTTTCATAGCTATACGATTACTGCATCGCCGACTGCTCGCAATATGACTATATATAACGGATATCTCGATGAACAGGTAGAGTCAAAAGACCTTCCGAACAATACGCGTGCCTATGAGCAGTTTGTCTTTGCGCTTGATCGAGCAAATATGATGAAGGGCAGCGTTCCTACCGGAGAGACAAATGACCGCCGCGGCCTCTGTGCGACAGGACGCGTCTATGAGTACGAAGTGCTACAAGCAAGTAATTCAATTAAAAAGCTATGGACAACAACATGTAGTGGCTCTAAAGGTTCACTCGATGCGAGCAACCAGCAGCTCTTACGTCTTTTCCAAGTGCAAATACCCGAGTTTTCTACACTTGCACGAAAAGTAAAACTATAGGGCAGAGTGATGAAAGTTGAGGCAATCATCTTTGACTGCTTTGGGGTGTTATATCAAGGGAGTCTGGATCATCTCATGGAGTTATGTCCAAAAGATCGTCGCCGTGAACTAAAAGACATATCACACAGCTTTGATTACGGGTTTGTTGATTCTCGTGAATTTATTGATCAGGTTGCTGAAATTCTTGCGATGACAGCTGACGCGGTGACAGAAATAATGCAGCGCGCTCATGTAAAAAATGTACTGTTAACCGACTATATCCACCAGTTAAGAAAGAGCTATAAAGTTGCAATGCTTAGCAATATTGGTCGCGGCACGATGTCATCGTTGTTTTCTAGCGAAGAGCTCGATGATCTATTTGACGTAGTAGTTCTTTCTGGTGATATCGGCATGGCAAAGCCTGAGGTACGAATATACGAGCATACATCGATGCTCCTCGGGGTTTCGGAAGACAGATGTGTGATGATCGACGATATGCTTCCAAATCTCAGTGGTGCAGAAGCTGCAGGTATGTCAGCAGTCTTATATCGGGATGTCGCCGATCTTCGCAAAGAGCTCAGTGAGCGTTTCGGAGTACAATAAGTATATGCCTGAATTACCAGAAGTTGAGACAGTCCGACGTGGTCTGCACGAATTGATTATCGGACTTATGGTTACGAGCGAGAAACATGATACGCCAAAAGGATTTCCTAATACTGCGATAGACGTGGAGCGGTTTTTAATTGGTGCATCAATCATAGATGTTCGTCGTCGCGCAAAGGTTCTGATGATCGATCTTTCGACTCAGTATACACTCGTCATCCACCTGAAGATGACAGGACAGCTTGTCTATCGCGGCGAAGCAGTATTTGGTGCGGGCCATCCGAACGAAAGCCTTATAGGCAAGCTGCCTGATCGTTCAACGCGTGTAACACTTGGTTTTACAAATGGCGCCCATCTTTACTTCAATGACCAGCGAAAATTTGGGTGGATGAAACTACTGCCGACACTTGAAGTTCCGAATATTGATTTTATGAAAAAAGTTGGCCCAGAACCGCTTGAGGCTGACTTTACTGCAGAGGCATTTGCCGCTAGGTTTTCTCGTCGAGCAAAGACGAGTATCAAGGCTGCGCTGCTCGACCAGACGGTTGTTGCGGGGGTTGGTAATATTTATGCTGATGAGTCATTGTGGGGTGCAAAAATTCACCCTCTCAGGCGCGTAGATACAATTACGGCGACTGAATTCATAACCCTATATCATGAGCTGCGAGCAGTGATGAATTTGGCGATCGAAAAGGGTGGCAGTACCGACAAGAACTACGTCAATGCCGAAGGAAAACGGGGAAGTTATATGGATTTCGCACGAGTGTTTCGGCGAGAAGGTTTGGAGTGCCCGCGCTGTGGTGATGTGATAGTAAAATTCAAAGCTGCGGGGCGTGGGACGCATATTTGTCCAACCTGCCAAGTCCTGTAGAACCACCCGAGAGTAGCGTATACTAAAGAGAATGATTATTATTCTTGCAGGTGAAAATAGCTATGAAGTAGCGCAAGCACTCCGACAAATTGAAGTGCAATTTACAGGCGAAGCAGAGCGTCTTGATGGGCAAGATATTGAACCTCGCCAGCTTCCAGATATTCTCATGGGTGGGACGCTTTTTAGTGATAAGCGCCTCGTTATTATAAAGGGATTATCGGACAATAAGACAAGCTGGAGTGATCTTGAAAGATGGGTCGACAAAGTGAGCGACGATGTCGATGTTGTATTCATTGAACCGAAACTCGACAAGCGCACAAAGACATATAAGGCGCTCAAGAAGATTGCGACGATACGAGATTTTCCTGCATGGACGGAGCGAGATGACGGGAAGGCGATGCAGTGGCTCGAGCAAGAAGCGGCTAAGCGTGCGGTCGCTATAGATAGAAAGAGTGTTCAGCAGGTAGTGTCGCGAGTCGGGGTTGATCAATGGCGGTTGCTCGATGCGCTGGAAAAGTTATCCGTGCTTGATAATATCAATGAAGAGTCAATTAAAGAGCATATCGCCACAAGCCCCGCTGAAAACGTCTTCAACCTTTTTGAGAGTGCCCTTCGCGGACAGTCTGAGACGGTGCATCGTATGATTCAGACACTTGAGCAAACAGATGATCCATATATGGTATTCGGACTTCTTTCTGGACAAGTATTTCAGCTGGCAGCTCTTTCAGTAAGTGATCAGCCTAGTGCGGTAGTGGCCAAGGATATTGGTGCACATCCATTTGCGCTTAGTAAGCTTTCGTCACACGCCTCAAGGTTGTCGCGCAAAGATATACGGGTGATTCTTGATGCATTTGCTGAAGCTGACATAGCTATGAAGACGACCGCAGGGGACTCGTGGCTACTTATTGAGCGCGCCTTACTAAAAACGGCAGCTATAAATAGCTAGGTGTGCGACTGGCTCTTATTTACCTCTATAATACAGAAGTATCTTTCACGCTAAACATTGACTTTATTAGTTATAAATGATATAATCATAAAATGAATACGCAAGAGCGACCAACAGTAGATCCTATCTCTAATTCAGATGAAGTGTTGTCGTCGCGTAATGGTAATTTTTATGGTAAAAGTAACTCGAGTATTATTGCCGAGCGACTCATACGTCCAGCTGATCATAATGAGCTTTTACGAGAGTTTAGGTCGGGAGATACCGAGGTTCGAGACGTCGCTCGGTTTACGCTGAATGAGCGAACAGCGGTCATGAACCTAGGCAGATTAATGTTTCAACAAGATACTCTTGCGAGTCAGTCGCAGACATCAGATCAGTACAGGGCTGACAGTTGCATAAAGGCTAACGAAAACTTTCGAGATGCTATAGAAGATCGAAGTGGGCACGTACAGGCGAACGCGGGCTGGAATTTTACTGTCAATGCGACCAGATTTTTCGATGCCGATTTGCCCTGGGCTAGGCAGCTTGATCATGCGCTGGACTCCTATATGCGTACACTCTCAAATGGTCGGACGCATGGCGGATTGCGACGGCTCACTGATGGTCGAATAGGAGATGGAGATATTCGTAAGATCTGGAGCGAGTTTAGTAGGCGTGACCCAATTAGCATGGCCTGGTATTTGAGTGAGCGATCTCAGTACTCCGAGAATTATCAAACAGAGCTACATCAGGGTAGTCTTGTTGAAGCAAAGCGGGGAGCTTCCAGCCTTATTAATGAGTTTGCTTCGCAGTATAATCTTCCAGCGGCACATCTTAATCGCGCACAGCTTCAGCTACATGAGGCAAAGTTTAGTGCGTATGACCACCTTATTGGTGGGATTGATGCCGGTGATGGTACTCTGGGCGACTATCAGACGATGACGTTGCGCGTAGAGACAAAGGCTGGCGGTAGCATTTCGCGTCCAGCGCCGACTAACGATCCGATTGGAGTGACGTCACATGAATTGTTCCATGCGAGTTCTACTCAGTCAAAAGATGCAAGTGGTATGTATCGCGTTGGCTTACGGGTGGGAGATCAGGGGCTTGATGCAAATGAGGGTATGACAGAGCTCCTTAACAAGCTTAGTCTTGGCCGAGTGACGCAGACTGATGTTGGAAGGTATCAATTTCATGACGTAGACAGTGGTCGCCCTGTTAAAGATACTGCATACCCCAGTCAGGTTCGAAGCATGTTTATTCTCATGAAAAACGATCCACCAGCCTTTGCTACACTTTTTCGCGCGTACTATGGCGACGTGTTGGATGTACAACGGGTGGCGGATGCTCTTGAGAAGTTTAATCACAATATGTCCCATATGTAATATTCTTACCTATAAAAATAGCCTGCACTTTGCAGGCTATTTTTATACTAATAACAGAGGAGCTGTTACTTAGTTGTCTTTTTTGCAGCTGGCTTCTTCGCTGCTGGCTTTTTAGCGACAGGAGCTTTCTTTGCTGGAGCTGCTTTTTCTGCTGCTGGTTTTACAGCTTTTGCAGCTGGTTTCTTTGCCGCAGGGGTTGCAGCTTTTTTAGCTGGAGCGAGCTTTACGCCTGCATCTTTTGCAACCTTGGCAAGCTGACTTTTACGACGCGCAACAGTGTTCTTCTTTAGAAGATTCTTTTTTACTGCAGTGTCGAGCTCGCTGTGAGCAGCACTAAGGCCTTCGCTTGTTGGTTTAGTGAGGAAGTCTTTGACTGCCGTCTTAATATCGCGCTTAATACCAACATTTCGCTCGCGGCGTTTGATAGTTTGTTTAGCACGTTTGATAGCTGATTTAATGATTGGCATTGAACTTCCTTTATCTTATAGATTTATATATACAATCAATGTGCAATTATAGAGGAAAAGACACAGATTGTAAAGGGGTGAATGAATTGCTTGTGGGCAGTGTCATACACGAGGAGAGTGCGTCTGTAAATAATAATTGACATGATTCTTGTGCTTATGGTATAGTGAGCTTAAAATCTAGCGAAAATAAAAAGCAGGAACAAAAAATGAACGAAGGCAGTGCCAGACAACAGATCGTCGAGAGCATCAAGGCAAACAATAATATCTTGGTGACGGTGAGTGCTAGTCCAAGTGTCGATGAGCTATCAGCGGCGTTAGGGCTGACTATTTTGCTCAATAGCCTCGATAAACGTGCAACCGCTGTTGTAAGTGGTGCGCTGCCTCCGGCGATTACATTCCTTGATCCTGAAAAAACATTCGAAAGCAGTGTCGATAGTCTACGAGACTTCATTATTGCACTTGATAAGGAAAAGGCTGACCATCTTCGTTATAAGGTAGATGGTGATGTTGTAAAGATATTTATCACTCCGTATCGAACTACTTTAAGTGATAAAGACCTTGAGTTTACGCAGGGAGATTATAACGTTGAGCTCGTCCTTGCGCTTGGTGTTAAAGACCAGGACCATCTTGATAAGGCACTTTCAGCTCATGGAAGGATTTTACATGATGCGACGGTTGCGACAATGTCAGTCGGGACTGAGCCAAGTAAGCTTGGAAGTATTGACTGGCGAGATGCGGCGGCAAGTAGCTTGTGTGAGATGCTTGTCGGTGTAGCAGAGGCTCTTAAGACTGATAAGCCAGTGCTTGACGAGCAGATCGCAACAGCGTTTTTGACCGGTATTGTGTCGGCGACGGATCGGTTTAGTAATGATCATACATCCTCTCGTGTAATGACGATGGCGGCGCAGTTGATGGCGGCTGGTGCAAACCAACAACTTATTGCTGCGAAGCTTGAGGCTGCGCATGAGATTGGCCCAAACAGCGTCAATGCAACTCAACAAACACCTGATACGCCTGATGTCTCTGCAGGTAACGAAGCGCAAATTGATCACAAAGAAACTCAGGATAAAGACTCGACAGCACTATCAATTGATCGACATGCGAAAAAGCGCAATAAAAACAAGCAAAAGCAGGCTCAGAGTGAACCACGCAAGGAACTCAAACCTCTTGGTGAGCAAGTACAAGATGCGCCACTATCGGATACTGGTGAGCAAAAAAAAGATGATAACGCAATCAATCAGGCTATAGCTGCAGCCGTTCCTGTTGACCAAGCGGACGAAGAACTATCTCGTCAGCTTGCAGAGGTCGTAGCGCCAGTTCCGCCGTCACTCGAAGATGTTGAGCGTGAACTCAATGAAGCTATACAAGCTCCAGAGGAGCCGGAAGCTCCTGCGCAAGATTTTGTAGGTGATACGACCGATGTCACTATGCCTGATTTTGAGGCACTTGATGTGCCACCATCGTTAACTCCACCCCCTCAGCCAGAGGAAGGTGAGGCGCCAGCGATCGGACAGAGTTCATTTATCTCCTCGTCTCATAAATCGGGCGATTATATCAATGAGGTCGCGCCTTCGTCTCCGATATCTCAGTCGACACAACCAGTTGTCGATGGAATCGGTCAGGACTTTGGTGGACAGGAGAACGCAACAGTAGATCCATTTAGTGTGCCACTTGCGCCACTTACTTCGACTGCTGCAACAGTTAGCCCGTTCAGCTCTCCATTGCCAGAGGGTCAGGGTGATCCTGTAGCGGTCTTCCAGCCGCCAGTGGATCAGTCTACTTCGATGAATGGACCGCAGGAGATGTCGTTTGAAGCGACACCGCCACCGCTTCCAAATCAGGCTGATCTTCCGCCATTGCCACCGATGCCTGATTTCTCAACACTTCCACCGCCACCGCCGCTCCCTGTGTTTGACCAAACTATGCCAGCGACGAATATGTTCGCTGATCAGGGCGCACAATTCCCAGCGCCGCAGGGTGATACGCCGCCACCAGCTGCGCCGACACCTGGTCAATTTAGAATTCCTGGCCAGTAATCTTAGAAGATATAATAATCCGCCGACGAATATGTTCGGCGGATTGTTTATAGGCGGACGATGAAATGATTCAGCGCGACATCGTCACCAAGCCTGGCGATATGTGTTTCACCATCGCTGCGCTGAGTATGGTGGCAGCGGATAATTTCGTGTATACGAGAGGCAAGGTGGCGAGCGTCAACTGTTTCGGATATCTCATCTGGAGTATGGCCAGATTCCATAAAAACAAAGTCAGTATTCATCGCTGTCATGTAGTTTGATGGTATGCAGGCGAGGCGAATTTTTGTCATAGGTAGACCAGCGGCACGTAGCCGATAAAACGCCAAACAAGCACTACGGCCAGCGACAATGTGGTCGATATGGCCGGTGATGCCATTGAGGTCCATGCTCATAAACTCAATTTCTATATCATCTCGATCGCCCGCGATAGTCTGCACTAGCGTCTCGAGTCGCTTAGTGATGTGGATATGGTCGTTATTGCCGAGCTCGCCATCGGCATATCCGAAGTGATACATTTTCGTTGCACCGATTAGTTCACCGGCTTTCTTCCATTCACGGAGGCGTTCTGAACCAGGGTCGGAAAGATTATCGGGGTTCATGCCGGCTTCGCCACCAGTTAAGGTAACGAGATGGATCTCGCTGCCAGTTTGCGACTCCATGAGCAGTGTCGCGCTAGGGCCGAACGCCTCGTCGTCAGGATGGGCAAAGACTCCAATGATGACTTTTTTCATAGATTTAGTATAGCATCCGTATGAGATTTAGAATGTAAGCTATTTTGCTCGAATTGGATAATAGAGTGCGTTAAAACCTAGGCGACGCTGTACTGATGGGCGACTGGCTGGCTGCATTTTTTGTGCTTCGATTCGTACTCCACGCGCTACAATCTGCAGCGCTTCTTCTTGGTGTTGAGCGAGAGGTGTTTGCTCCTGTACAGATGTAATATCAAACAGCGTATACTGATCGTCGATGTGATTTTGTGAAGGAGGAAACTCGTATGTCTTGTTCATACGGTAAAGTATAGGTAATACGCTATAATTATACAAATGACAGATGGAATTATACTAATCGATAAGCCTGCAGAGATGACTAGTTTCGGTGTCGTGGCGCGGATTCGAAGAGTACTTACAAACCAACAGCAAAAGAAAGTAAAAGTAGGACATACTGGCACGCTCGATCCATTCGCAACAGGACTTATGATTTTGGTGATTGGCAAAGAGTGTAAAAATGCCGGAATGTATACCAAACTTGATAAGGTGTATGAGGCGACATTTCGACTCGGCCAAACAAGCACGACGGGCGACCCAGAGGGTGAGCTTACCAATGTTTCTGATAGGCAGCCAACTCTCGATGAAATAAAGCTGGCACTTTCTAAGTTTACCGGGGAGATATGGCAGCGACCGCCGATTTTTAGTGCGATCAAGATTGATGGCCAGCGTGCCTACAAACTGGCTCGAGATGGCAAAGATGTTGAGATTCCAGAGAGGCAGATCACGATTCACAGTCTTGAGCTCGTGAGCTATGACTATCCAAATCTAAAAGTACGTACACATGTCAGCAGTGGGACGTATATCCGTAGTCTTTGTGTTGATATTGGTGAGATGCTCAAAACAGGCGCGTACTGCACGGAACTTCGACGAACAGCGATAAACAAGTGGTCGATTGATGATGCCGAAACACTTCAGTCGTTTGGTGTGACGAGCTAAGGAGGGGTATGGATAGTATAGAGCTATGGAATGGATCAACTAAGGCGCTGGTGTCTCTTGGTGGAGCGTGGCTAACGAATTTATCGGACGATGACGGGGATATTTTGTTTCCAAAGCGGCGCCTCGAGGCTGCTGATGGCAAAAAGAAAGATCGTGGAGGTTGTCATGTTTGTTTGCCGAATTTTGGTCCAGGCGGTGATTCGGAACTTTTGCAGCATGGCTTTGGGCGAACGAGTTTATGGACCCTCGATTCACAGTCGATTAATACTGTGACGCTCACGCTCGATGGTGGCGGAGTAGGATATGAGCGGCTTTCCTCAACCCTGACCTATACGCTTGCATCGCGGTCAATGCGCATGGAGCTCATAGTACAAAACAGAGGTGATCATCCACTTCGTGTTGCTCCAGCATTTCATCCCTATTTTGCACTTCGTGCAAACGAAGGTCGCGTCATGATTGACGGTGAACCTATCGATATCCAAGATCTTGAGGATACACTTTTTCTGCAAGGGGAAAAGAAACAACTTCAACTTGAGCGTCGTACGATCAGACTTGCCTCAAAAAACCTTTTGACATGGGCGGCTTGGACAGACCGAATCGGTGAATATGTTTGCCTTGAGCCGACGTTTGCGGGCAACTCGTTTTTACTACCTGTATCAGGTGGCGATGAATTACTTGAGCCTCAGAATGTGCGCACATACATCGCTGAAATTTCTTGGTAGATATTGACTTAATATATAATTTGTACTATAATATTTACTAATGGAACGTGACTATTTACCTCGACAATCACCTGAGCAGAAGGTTACAGAAGCGCTGGAAGACCCTCTGCTACGTGCGCATATAGCGTATCGGGATAGATTGACGCTTGATCAGCTTACCGATGATCAGCGTCAGCTTATAGAGAGTGGTTATAGCGATATCCTCGGTTGGCCGAGTGAGGATGACGGACGGAGTGAGGATTTTGCAGAAACTCATGAGTACCCATCCCCAAAAGATTTTTATCTCGGAGTTTTTGATTCACATCCAGGTGATGGTATGAATCTAAATAATTTCTTAGCACACTTCACTGCTGAGGATACTGCTATTGAAGACCTTGGTAGATTGACTGCAGTGGATAATATGGAAAATATGTATGGACGTGCTCCATATTTATTGCGAGCAAAATTAATCGCTCCGGATTTGATCGCAGGACTCCAGCAGTTTGCGCAAAGCGCGCGGAGAGAGGAGCTAATGCAGGTTATTGATGAAAAGTCTCCTATCATTACAGGTCTGTACGCAGCATACCACCTCATGGGTCGATTAATAGTACCTAATGACAGAGAAGCGCAAACGCGTCTTACTTTCCCTGACCATGTGAGTAAAATGACCTACAGTCCTATTGTCGATGCGCATGTTGCCTTGTGTCAGTAACCCCTTGCACCACTGCCAAAACTCTGTTACAATACATTACGATGATTACAGCAGAGAATAAAGCCAAGGCATTTGCTTTGACGCAGACGCACAAGAACGACGTTGGTAGCCCACAGGCTCAAGCGTCAGTTTTGACGACTCGTATCAAAGAGATTACTGAGCATCTAAAGGTAAACAAGCACGACCACATGGCTCGTCGCGGTCTTATCCAGATGGTTGGTCGTCGCAAACGCTTGCTGAAGTATCTCGAGTCAAAAGACTTCGATGCATACAAGGCAACCGTCGCCGCCCTCGGACTCCGCAAATAATTGCGGAGTTCTTTTTTGAGCGAAATGTGATTGATTTCGATCACTTTGCGCTTATGGCTTATTGATTTATAAAGCAAAATGTGTTATAGTGGATCATATATGGACACTACAAAAACAAACAATGAACCAGAGACTGAAATTGACCCACGCTTGCAGCTAAAGGCGGTGCAGGCACTCATAAAACATCAGACAACCGAGCGACTATCACGAATTGACCGTGAATTTGCTGATGGGTTTGAAATCATCAATCGATATACTGACACGGTTTGCGTGTTTGGATCGGCACGATTTACCGAAGATCATCCGTACTATCAGCAGGCACGAAATGTGAGTGCTGCTATTTCGAAAGAAGGCTATACGATAGTTACTGGTGGCGGTGGTGGCATCATGGAGGCGGGCAACCGAGGTGCGTTTGAGTCTGGTGGAAAATCACTTGGATTTAATATCAAGCTACCTCACGAACAAGTCCTAAACCCGTATACGACAGAGTCGATGCCGTTTAATTATTTCTTTGCACGTAAAGTAATCCTGGCGTACGGTGCAGGAGCGTATCTATTTTTCCCAGGTGGTTTCGGTACGCTTGATGAGCTTTTTGAGGTGCTAACCTTGATTCAGACAGGCAAGATGCCAAAGGCGCCTGTCGTGCTCGTAGGTGTCGATTTCTGGACTGACCTGGATGAGTTTATCAAAAAACATATGGTTGATCATGCAAAGACAATTACTCCTGGGGACGAGCAGCTCTATACAGTCACTGACGATGTGGCGGAGATTATTTCTCGTATTAACACCTACAACCAGCCCGTTCAAGAACTTACTCGCGACACGCTTGCGAACGTTTAGATCTAGGGCGGTAATCATTGAGGTTGCTATAGTGTTCTCAGCATAGCAACCATAACCTGTATAATAGTGAGATGGAGAAGCTCATGTCATCCTCAGAAAATGCGAGTAACCACAGTTTCTGGTTGGGCGCTGCAGTCTATCAAATCTATCCATGGACCTTCAACGAGGATGAGGAGCGTCAGCCGCAACGAGGTAATGGTTCGATTCGCGGGATCACTGAACGTCTAGAATATCTCAGCCATCTCGGCGTGAATGTTATTTGGATTTCGCCATTTTATCCATCGCCAATGATTGATGGGGGCTACGATATACAAGATTATCGTAATATTCACCCCGACCTTGGGACGCTTGCAGACTTTGACGTAATGGCAGCGACGGCACGCGGACAGGGGATCAAGACGATGATTGACTTCGTCCCGAACCATACCTCTGATCAGCACGAGTGGTTTTTGAAGTCACGTTCGTCGCGAGACAACGATAAAGCCGACTGGTATATATGGCATGATGGCATCGAAGACGATGAAGGTGAGCGACATCCGCCGAATAACTGGGCGAGTGTCTTCTCGTTGCCGCAACTTGATCGTCGACGTCGCGGGGAAATGCCAGAGCTTCATGAACATGACAAGACACCTCCAATTTCGGCATGGACATTTGACGAGCAGCGAGGCCAATATTATCTCCATAGCTTTACAAAAGAGCAGCCTGACCTTAACTGGAACAATCCGGCAGTACGTGAAGAGATGAAGGCGACGATGCGGTTTTGGCTTGATCGCGGGGTTGATGGATTTCGGGTAGATGCGGTAAATTATATCGGCAAAGATCGCTTCTTGGCTGATGAGCCGCTCAACGATGAATACGTCGAAGGGATTGATAACCCATACGATCAACTGCAGCGTCGACATAGTGCTGGCTACCCTGACACGTTTTATCCTTATATCGAGGAGATGTCTGCAGTGCTGAGAGAGTCTCAGTATGAAGGGCGTGATCCACGGATTATCTTTGAAGCATATATGGATGAGCGATCGCTCGAGACAATTAATCGCATTGCTCCAGAGGTTGCGGGGACGTTTAATTTTGGAGCGATGGATCTACCGTGGGAGGCGCAGTTTCGTAAGGCGCAGCTTGACGATTACTATCATAATTTACCCGAGGGCGTTATCGCTAACCAGGTAAATGGCAATCATGACAAGCCACGGCTCGTGAGTCGTATTGGCCCACGTGATGCACGCGCTGCTGCGGTACATAATCTTATGCTTCCAGGTATTCCATTTATCTATAATGGGGAGGAGCTAGGGCTGACGGATGCCGTAGTGCCAGAAGGTCGGCAAAAAGATCCAAATGGCGGGCGCGATCCTGAGAGAACACCAATTCCATGGGATAGTACGCGTGAAAATGCAGGCTTTTCGCACGCGCAGAGCGGTCAGCTGTATCTGCCACTCAATGAGGCGGACCTCGATAAGTGTGCAGATCTGCAGCTTGCCGATCCGCAATCATCTTTTGCTTTATATCACGCTCTACTAGGCTTGCGTAGTACATCAGTTGCAGCAAAATACGGTACATACAAAGCGCTCTATACGGATGATCGTGATGTGCTCGGGTTTTCGCGACGCTACGAGGGGAGTCAGGTAATTGTTTTGACGAATTTTAGTCACCGCGAAAAAGTAGCGCGGCTTCACCATACGCGACAGGTGATTGGGCGATCGGTGCTATCAAGCGTCACCGTCAAGGACGATCGACTAGTCGATTTTGATAAGGGTGTATCGCTGGCGCCTCATGAGGCGATTGTTGTTGTACGAGCGATGGGCTAGTTACATCTCTGTGTAGAAATACACTGGTCGGGTAGTGTCTATGTATGACTGTATATCGATAGATTGGAGAAATTCTGGAAGTATAACTTCTTTCTCTGGATCGATGAATTCACAGCGAATCAGCTCTTCAAGGCCATGGGTAGTCTTAGAGAGATCAACTGAAGTGTAATCCTCTGAATTGATGATATGAAAAAAGAATTCAAGCTGTTCACGTGCCTGGCCGTCTTCACGCTGAAAGGTAAACTGCTGAACAAACAATAATCTCCCAATTTCTGGAGTTATACCGGTTTCTTCGAGCATTTCTCGCTTTAAGCCGTCTTCCAATGCTTCATTTTGATCAAGTCCGCCCCCTGGTGTACCCCAATAGTCGGTCTCTCCACCTTCGTAGGTGCGGAATTTCTGAGCGAGTAGTTGTCCTTTATGAAATGCGATGCCACGTACGTTAACACGTCGTTCTGTCATAGAGTTCTCCTTTGAGCTTAGTTTTGTTTCGAGTAGCGGTCTAAGGATAGACGTACGAAAACGCAGAGGACCGCAGATGGGTCATAGTGTTTTATAGTTTACGGTATTTTTATGAGTCAAGCAAGATTGTACTCATATCGTTTATGGTATAATTGCCCTAGATATGAAAAAAACAAAAACAATCATAGAACTCAAAAATGTTACAAAAAAGTTCGGTACATTTACTGCGATTGAAGATGTCTCTTTCTCTGTAGAAAAAGGAGAGATTATCGGATTCGTAGGGGTGAATGGCGCGGGTAAAACGACGACTATCAATGCGATGCTTGGTTTTAGTGTGCCGACACGTGGAACGATCTCTCTGTTTGGCGAGCGGGTCGTGCCGTCGAATGCGCATCTCTCTCATCGACATATCGGATATGCGGCCGGTGATATGGAGCTACCGCTACATTTGACAGGACAGCAGTATATTGATTTTGTGATGAGCCAGTTTAAGGGTGATCATACTGATCGACTCGAGGCTCTTCTTAAGCAGTTTTCTCCGCAGTTAGAGAAAAAGATAAAAACACTTTCTCGGGGCAATAAACAGAAGATCGCGCTTGTTGCTGCATTTATGACAAGTCCTGATATCGTCGTTCTAGACGAACCGACAAGCGGACTGGACCCTATCATGCAAGACGCCTTTTTGGAGCTTATCCGTAGCGAGCAGAAAAATGGCGTGACGATATTTATGTCATCGCACTACCTTCAAGAGGTCGCTGAAGTGTGTACGAGAGTGCTTTTGATGAAGAATGGTCGTATCGTCGAAGATCTATCGGCGGAGCGGCTACAGCGAGCAAGCGGTAAGCTTGTGAGAGTTGTGAGTAAGAAGGCGGTGATTCCACCTCCGCACGCCAAACAGGCGACCACAACGGATAATGAGCATGGAGTGACAACTGAATTCTCTTACGACGGGCCAATACCGCAACTACAAGTATGGCTTGCAGGACTAAAGAGCGTTACTGATTTATCCGTAGGTGACCGTACGCTTGAGGCCGAATTTCGCAGTTTGTATGACGAAGGAGTGGAAGTAAAATGATAATTCGCAATGTATTTATGAAGACGCTTTATGATAAGCGTTGGTTTGTATTTGGGTGGACGCTTGGACTTATGGCATTGACGGCGCTGATGGTGACATTTTACCCTGCTATGCATCAGGACGGGTCGCTTGAGCAGTTGACGAAGAGTATGCCGCCAGCATTTCAGGGTCTTGTCGGCAATCTAGATAATCTCAGCCGTTTCTCGACATACCTCGCTTCGCAACTTTTTGATATTCGTATGCAGATCATAGCGGGCGTCATGGCGATTATATTGGCGCTTGGTATTTCAATCTCCGAAGAAGAGAATGGTCAACTTCGCAGTTTGACGGCGCTACCGATAAGCCGGACGGCTATCGTTGTGCAAAAATGGCTTGCGATGGTAGTGATTCTGTCGGTAACGGTACTTGGCACGATGGTAGGAATACTTCTTTTTCAAATGATGATCAATGAGTCGATAGATCTTGGTGAACTTGCGCGGTTGATCTTTATGACCTGGATTCTGCTGATCGCTCTTGGAAGCATTACGTTTGCAGCAGCGATGGCATCTGGACTGAGGAGTGTCGCCTCAAGTGTCGGAATTCTCGTGCTTGCGGTGAGCTTTATTGTGACGACCTTTTCGGTGGGTGTAGATTGGTTGAAAGATTTTGAAAGTTTTTCTATCTTTTATTTCTTCCCGGCTGTCGATATCGTCAAAGAAGGGATTCAGCTACGGGACGTCAGTGTACTTATCGGTATTTCAGTCGTATCGCTGGTGGTTACACTTATCTTTTTTCGCCGTCGAGATATTCGTTAGGGAATGAGTGAAGATAAATAAGCCTGATGTTTCAGGCTTATTTTTATTGTCATATATAAAGTTTTATGGTAATAATAAGATTATGTATATAACATGCGCCAGTATTCAGACAGTAGATTTCGACGCCAAGCACGGCGGCGATGCTGATGTGGCGTATCTTATTTCTCTCTAGTATAAATATTTTTGACATAAGATAGGCCTCCAACTCTCGGAGGTATTTTTATCACAAAAAGTTGGCGGTCGATCTGGTTTCGAAAAGCGAAACCGTAAAAGAAAGGAAAGCGTTATGGCATTTGGGCCAATTATGCGAATGAAGGTAGGTGACTACCTTATTGAGCTTGCGCCGCCAACGAAAGAAAGCATTCAGACGATTATATCGCCCGGGTTGCAGCAAGCGAGCGTTACAAAATATCTCAACAATCATTTTTCTCCAACGATAGAGGATCAGATAGAGTGGTATGAAAAAACACGAACAGCGAAAAATCAGCTCGTGTGGGGTGTATGGCTAGTCGGTAAAGATAATGAGCGAACACTTATCGGGTCAACAGCTTTGAATGATATTGAGGGTGAGCAGATCATGCAAGCAACCTCGGGATCGCTTATTGCCGACAAGCAGTACTGGAATAAAGGTATTGCGAGTGCTATCCACAAAGCACGGACATGGTATGCATTTGAACAACGTGGCCTGACGCGTATCAAATCAGCCGTATACTATGGCAATATCGCAAGTCGACGTGCGTTAGAGAAGACAGGGTATAGTTTGGTCTATGTCGAGAGAAACGTTCAGTTTATTGATGGACAGTTTCGACACATGGATAATCTCGAATGTCTCAATCCTGCCCAAGAATCGTGGCGAACGTGGTGGCGAGGTGAGCGACCGCAACGATTGGCGCTAGAGGCGCGTCAGCGTACGCTTGAATCGCTTGACTGGGCGCGTGAAAACGTCACGTTGCTGTAAGTGGTTCTATTTATCGAAAGCAGGCTCTGTGATAAACTGCGCAGAGTCTGTTTTTCTGTAGCGGATGATCATGACGACCATCACAAGGTAGTAGAGAAGCCAAATGCTGTTGACGATAATGTAGGGGAGTGCGCCGAGGCTGACGCCATAGAGAAGTGCGATGAATTGGCTGAATGTCCATGCCATCCAGCTGAAGAGACTAAACTCATCTGACTGCTTGGTGATGAGAAGTTGTTTGACTTGGGGCGCCATCGCAATAATCGCGACCGTCGATGCCATCAAATAGGCAAGTTCGATAGTGACCATGAGGTGTTTGTCCTTTTGTTTATTTTTGTGTGATTACTATTCTTATATTAACATAACTATTATAAAAAGTCAATCTCTGCAAGAGAGCCTGTAGAGATGCTATAATAGAAATGTATTAAACACGCGGACGGTGATAGAGACAAGAATTTGTATAAACGAATTTTTACCCCTGTTACTCTCCGCACCACATAAAGGAGACGGTATGTCTACAATCAACCCAATGGGTAAGGATATTATTAGTGTTAGCACGGAACTTGCTGGCAGAACATTAACACTTGAGGTAAACCGACTTGGTTTTCGTACGACGGCGAGCGTGCTTGTACGTTATGGTGACACGGTAGTACTTGGTACGGCTATGGTTGGATCACGACCGGTTGTACTCGACTATTTCCCACTCTCAATCGATTATGAAGAAAAGTTTTATGCAGCAGGCAAGATTAGCGGTAGTCGTTTCATTAAGCGAGAAGGTCGTCCTAGTGACGAAGCTGTGCTTATTGGCCGCCTGATCGATCGTCCTATTCGTCCACTCTTTCCAAAAGGCTACCGTCAGGAAGTTCAGGTAGTTGCAAGCGTCCTCTCGATGGATCCAAACTTCCGTCCCGATATGGTGGCGATGATCGCAGCGAGCGCAGCACTGAGTCTTACGGGTACGCCGTTTGATGGTCCTGTTGCAGGGCTTCGTATCGGTCGCGTAAACGGTGAATTTAAGGCATTTCTTACAGCTGAAGAACGTGAAGAGAGCGACCTTGATCTTGTTGTCGCGGGTATCGAAAGCGGTATCACGATGGTTGAGGCGGGTGCAAACGAAGTTTCTGAAGAAGCAATCGCCGACGCACTTGCATGGGCATACGAGCAGTATCAACCAGCAATTGCCCTCCAAAAAGAGCTCGTGGAAAAGATCGCACCAGTTGCCCAGGAATACGCACTTGTTTTGCCAAATGAAGAGATTCAGCAAGCAGTCAATGAGTGGGTTGATGGCAAGCTTGGTGAGGCACTCCACCATCCATATCCAGAACGAAATGAGCTTGTCAGCACACTTCGCTGGGCGTTCCACGATGAGATGCGTGAGAAATTCGGTGAAGATGAGTATAAGGCGCTTCATGATGAATATGACGAAGCATTTACTAGTGCACTACACTACGACGTAAGAAAAGGCATTATCAATCTCCAGACACGCCCAGACGGCCGTAAGCTTGATGAGATTCGACCACTTTCAAGTGAAGTGTCACTTCTACCTCGTGCTCACGGTTCAAGCCTGTTTACTCGCGGTGTTACGCAGGGTCTTAATATCGTGACGCTTGCACCATTAAGCTTTGCGCAGATGGTTGATACGATGGAGCAAAACGACTACGAACGTCGCTACATGCACCACTACAATGCACCTGGCTATACGGTTGGTGAAGTACGTCGACTTGGTGGTGCTGGACGTCGCGAGATTGGCCACGGATACCTCGCAGAACGAGCGGTACTTCCGGTACTTCCATCGGCAGAAGAATTCCCGTATGCGATTCGTAGCGTTACGGAAATTATGAGCCAGAATGGTTCGACCTCTATGGCGGCAACATGTAGCTCCGTGCTAGCACTTATGGATGCAGGTGTGCCACTCAAACGTCCGGTTTCTGGCATTGCGATGGGGCTTATGATGGATAATGGCACTCCATATGTGCTGAGTGATATTGCCGATGCTGAGGATTTTGCTGGTGATATGGACTTCAAGGTAACTGGTACGAGCGAAGGGATTACGGCAATTCAGATGGATATGAAGGTGCATGGTCTACCGGTTGAAATCTTGCGTCAAGCACTTGAGAAGTCGAAGGCTGGGCGAGCGCATATCCTTGAGCATATGGTAACAACGCTTGCTGAGCCTCGTGCTGAGCTGAGCCCATACGCACCACGTATCGAGAAGATCAAGATCAATCCAGATAAGATCGGTGCGGTGATAGGTAAGGGTGGAGAAGTGATCAATAAGATTACCGCTGAAACCGGCGCGATGATTGATATCAAAGAGGACGGACTTATCACTGTCGCTGGTCAAGATGCGGCTGGTATTCAGCGAGCAATCAATTGGATCAAGGGGCTAACTGAAGAGCCAGAAGTGGGCCGTGTCTACGACGGTAAAGTCGTGAGTATCAAAGACTTTGGTGCATTTATCAATATCCTTCCGGGTATCGATGGTATGGTGCATATCAGCGAGTTATCTGACGAGCGTGTGGAGCGAGTTGAAGATATCTTAACTGAAGGTGAGATCGTCAAGGTGAAGCTAGTCGGTATCGACGAGCGTGGACGATTGAGTCTGTCGATCAAAGACGTCGAATAGTACACTGTAGTTTAAAGCACTAAAAAGAGAGGCCTGGCAAAGGCCTCTCTTTTTAAAGTGGTTGTGGCTATCTATTGACATTCTTATATTAATTATGTATAATGCCGTCATGCATATGAATAAATTGCGCGCGCCAAGTGCCAATGTTCAATCTACTTACTATGATTCTCATGGTATACACTCCGTGCCTACTGAGGATGGAGAAGTACATATCTTCTCCTTTGATAAGCCAGCCGATCTTGTGGCAGCAATCAAGAGTGATCTTCCAAGTTCAGGCACTATTATTACTCCCGAGATGGCTACCGTCGATATTACCCAAGGACTGGATAGTATCGCGAGTCAAGCTAGTTCTGTAAGGAGGCTTGAAGACGAGGTGCAATATGCGAGCTTAGGGACAACTGCGGAAATAATTCTAGGCAGTATCCAAAAGTCCCCTCGCTACAATAAATGGCATAATGTAGCAAAAACGTACCGACTTGGCTCTAAGATTGATACACAGGTAAAGTATGGTCTCAGCGGAGTAGAACAGGAAAGCGGCAGTATCGAAGCGCCACTCGAGAGAGAACGTCGGATTCGCCTGGGGAGAGCCGTCCTTATTTGTTCTGAGCTTATTTTTACGTACGGTGAAGATGAGGCTATTGCGCAAGGTATAGAGACTATATTGACGCCTGCTGCGTGGGGAGTGCAGACTCCGGGATTTGCCGAGTTTAATAAGCCTCGAATTGAAGCGGCGGGAGGAATCGATAACTTTAACAGGAATAATATGGAAAAAGTTGTCAATGGCCATACGTTTCGCGACATACCTAGCCTCAAAAGGGTTATTGTTGCAGATCGAGGGATGTCGGGTAATAAGCCGGTAAACTCAGTACATACAAGAGTTGAGTAAGGTCTTTCTTCGCTTCAGCATTACTTCAGGTATAATAGAAACATATACATTATAACGGAGGCGCTATCACGATGGCAGATGACAATAAAAAAGTAGAGACAAAGACTCCAGAGCCAGCTACGCAGCCGGTCGCACCGACTGCAGGTACGGGAAAATCATCTAAAAAAGGCCTTATCATCGGTATCGCAGCTGGTGCTGGCGTCCTTCTGCTGATCATTATTGGAGTTGTACTTTTCTTTGCGCTGACAGCAGTAACTAAAGAAGATTACCGTAAAGGATACGATGCGACAAATGATACATATAGCAAACTAAATGCAAGCTATAACGATCTTGCACAGGCGGCATCGGTATCATCAACGACGACCGAGACGCAGATCACTAACCGATCGGATGATGCAAAAAAGACACTCGAGGCATATAAGTCAGCAACTGCTGAGCTTGCCGACCTAAAAGCGCTTCGTAACGCAGACGTCAAAAAACAATACGACACATATAAAAAGCAGAGCGACGACTACATTGCCTATGCAACGGAGTTCATCCCATCTGCAACGGTTGCTTTCAAGGCTGTAGTGGCCTGTGAAAAGATTGGTTCAACTTCAGTGAGTGATGCCGACGAATTTAACAAGGCGATCGTTCCTTGTGAAGAGGCGCTTGATGGTGCCGACGAAGTAAAAAATAGCGATTTCCGCGGATTTGTAGAAGCCTACAAAAAGAACGTCAGCTCAGTCAAGGCAATCGTCGAGAAGTCTCGCTCCATCCCAGCGACAGACTTTACTCAGCGTCTACAGTTGACGCGAGATCTTCGTGCAACGACCACAGACCTCAATAAGAGTCTCGGTGATACACGTTCAAACATTCAAAAAGCACTTAAAGATAAAAATCCAAAAGATAGCTTGAGTGAGCTCCGTACACAGCTTCGCGATCTTGCAACTAAGTAAAGATTAGCAAGGTGCACTATCAACTCGGCTGCAGAGATTGTAGCCGAGTTTTTGTATGTCATAATGAAAACATGATACATGCTAAGCAGCAGGCGCTCGACGTGCTAAAACAAAAAATTCTAGAAGACGGGACATGTTTGGAGCTTGCAGACCAAGCTACGAATCTTGTGATGGGTGATGGAAACCCAGATGCCGATATCGTTTTTATCGGCGAGGCGCCAGGGAAGAGTGAAGATGAGCAGGGATTGCCATTTGTGGGCGCGAGTGGGAAGTTTCTCAATGAAATGCTTGCAGAGGCAGGGATGGTGCGGGATGATGTCTATATTACGAATATCGTAAAATACCGGCCGCCAAACAACCGCGATCCGTTGCCTGAAGAAAAAAAGGAGTTTTGGCCGTACCTTCTCAAGCAACTGCAAGTTATTGAGCCAAAAGTAGTGATTACGCTTGGTCGACATAGTATGGAGTATTTCCTGCCAGGTATGAAGATTAGCCAGATTCATGGAGAGCCAAAGCGGATAGCGTTTGGAGATGATCACTTGGTGATAGTGCCACTGTATCATCCGGCAGCAGCGCTCTACAATGGTAGTTTAAGACAGACATTGATTGATGATTTTTTGCGAGTTCCAGTGATTATAAAAAATAGTGCCTATCCAGAAAGAGGGTGACTCTTTCTGGATAGGCGGCTGGTTGAGGGTAGTGGTGTTGATCCTATTCTTCTGGTGGCGAGAGTTCTATGCAGAGCAAATCGCCAAAATTAAAACGTACCTCTCCTTGATCCACCGTGAACGCAATCATGATCCATGCTCCAAGTGCTGTCGATCCGATTGGATCAACTCCTACAAGGCTGCCTTTGATCCACCCATTCCATTCGTGGAATTGACGGGGTAGACGTAAAGACTTTTCTTCAAGTACTCCGGGTATTGTGTCGGACGGGACTTCTATAGTTTCCCATTGTCGTCGGTGTTCTGGTGTACGCCAGCTGATTCGCCAGCCTTCAAGTGCATCGAAGGCTCTGCGCAGTGCAAATACACTAGCAGCTAGCATGGGCATCTCGCGACTGATAATCTCCTCTACCTGGACTTCAGTAAGGTCTGGTGTGTCCTCGAAGCATGAACGCGTGATCATGTAGTCGAGCTCTTGGATACGAGATCTATTTTGAGTAAACTGTTTGAAAAACTGCTCCCATGCCTCCTCGAGTGTACGCCTGGGGTCTGTTGTGGAAAGGGCTGCTTCACCATTCTCAAATTTGTTCAGCATGGTACATACTATAGTATCTAAGACTATTTATGTCAATATTTATATTGACTCCATCATCCTATTTTGCTATACTGGACCTACTTACAAAGAGGGCACTCAATTTTATCTACCTGAATCCCTCTCCTCGTATTTTATTTATTTAGCAAAATATTACGTATTTCAAACAAAGGAGAATTACATATATGGGTCAACGAAGACTCTCTAATGCAGCACCGGACGATCAGACAAAACGACCACAAGGTCAGCAGCGTCCAAAATCAAACAACACCGTACTTAACAACACGAGCACTCGCAAGGGTGAAGTGTTTCGCGCGCAGCGCCGTACAAGCGAGAATGTTAATCTTCGTGCATCACAGCACGTTATCAACATTCCGGTAAACAAATCACTATATAACGGCTACAAAGGTCGTCAGTTTAGTGTGGCTGATCAAAAGAAAATGCCACGTACGAACGCTCCAAAGCTAAAGATCATGCCAGTTGGCGGTCTTGGTGAGATGGGTATTGGTAAAAACATGATGGCGATCGAGTACGATAACGACATTATCATCATCGATTGTGGGTTCCTGTTCCCAGGTGCCGACTATCCAGGTATCAACTACATCACACCTGATATTAGCTATCTTGAAGAAAACAAGCACAAGATTCGTGCTCAAGTATTTACACACGGACACCTTGATCATATCGGTGCATTCCGTCATATCGCACACCGTCTTCCTGCGCCAGTATATGGGAGTAAGTTTACTCTCGGTATGGTGCAGCGCACGATGGAAGAAGCAACGAGCGGCTTTGAGCCTGTCTATCACGAAATGGACCCAGAGTCTCATGAACGTGTACAGATCGGTGATAATTTCAGTATCGAACTCGTACGAGTAAACCACTCGATCCCAGATGCAACTGCGGTTGTTGTTCGTACGCCACTTGGTGTACTTATCGATACTGGTGACTGGCGCTTTGAGGACAATCCAGTTGACGGTAAGAAGTTTGACCTTGAACGTTTGACGGAAATCGCTACAACTGAAGGCATTTTGATGCTCATGAATGAGTCAACGAACTGTGAATCAGACGGTACGCATACGCATGGTGAATTTGATATTCAGCAGAGTATGGGCCAGGTGATGGAGAAACATCTTAACAGTCGCTTGATCATCAGCTGTTTCAGTAGCCAGATTCATCGTATGCAAGTGATCTTGGAAGAAGCAAAGAAACACGACCGTAAGGTTGCGTTTGCTGGTTATAGCATGATCCAGAACCTCGAAGTTGCACTTCGTGCAGGCACGATCAAAATTCCAAAAGACGTTGTCGTCAAAATGGAAGACGTCGTAAAACTCCCTGACGGTAAGGTAACAATTGTCTGTACTGGCTCACAGGGTGAGTTCAACGCTGTTCTCAACCGTATGGCGAGCGGTGCGCATAAATTTATCAAGATTAAAAACAGCGATGTTGTTGTCTTTAGCTCAAACCCAATTCCAGGCAACGAAAAGTACGTGACACGTACAGTTGATGGCTTGATGCGTGAAGGTAGTGGTGTTATCCAAAATGGTAAAACACACCTTACGGGCATCGGTCCGCTACACCTTTCGGGACACGGCTACTATGACGATCACGTAAAACTTATCAATGCGTTAAATCCAAAGTACTACCTCCCAATTCACGGTGAATTCCATATGCTCGTTCACAATGCTGAGCTTGCAGAAAAAGAAGCGGCAATTCCACGTGACAACATCTTTGTTTGTGACAGTGGTGATGTGATTGAAATCGACGTCGATGGTGCACGCAAGGCAGGCCGAATTCCTGTTGGCGGTATCATGTACGACGATAGTGGTGCGATTGTATCAGAAGTTGTCTTGAAGGACCGAATCCATATGGCGACAGAAGGTATGTTTGTAGTAGTGCTCACAGTTGCGCGCGGTAGCGGTCGATTGATGACAAGCCCAGATATTATCTCTCGTGGCTTTATCTATCTCCGTGACAGCGAAGAGTTGATGGGAACAATCCGACAGTACTTGAAGCAAAAGGTTGCTCGCAGCTTTGCAGGCAAGCGCTACGATCTTGATCAGATCAAGAAAGAACTCAAGGATGAGATTACGCATATTTTGTACGACCAGACGCGTCGTACGCCTATCGTCATCCCAGTGATTAATGAAATCGGTGGCGGTGGTCAAAACCGCGATAATCGTGATCGTGAGCCACGAGCAAATGGCGAAGGACAGAATCGCCAAAATACTGGCCCTGTACGTCGAAATGGCAGTAATAGTGGTGGTGAGCGTGATTTTGTTCGCCCAGCGCCAAAGACATTCCCAGCTAAGCAAGTTCCTGATACCGAGGCAACCGAACCTCGCAATCGGACTGATACGCCAGCGTATTAGATAGTAAAAATAAAAGAGACCCAGGCTGCATAGCCGGGGTCTCTTTTATTTAGAGCTAGCTATGCAGCCGAGGGTCGTGATTTTTTGATGAATTCCTCTCCTTCTCTCATAGTAAGCTCACGTATGACTTTGATGTTCATCTGTAGTGCATAAGACGGAATCATAAGAAGATCTTCTGTGCGCAGTTGATCTTGACGAATGCCGCAATATGCACGTACGTGTCTTGGTGCATTTCTCGGTTTCTCGAGCCGAGCAAGAACTACGAATCCCGGCGAGGGAGAGGGGTTCTTGAGCGTTTTCATTGCACCTATGCGCAGATCTCGAGTAAGCCGAGATCCGAGCCGCGGCTCAACTTCCCAGTAGCCTTTGATGAGAGCCGTCCTTTTTAGTAGCAACGTGAAGCCTAATTCGTACTCGATACATAGCATATCGCAATGATGAGGACGTAGTGACAGAGAGGAGCAGGTGTTTTTAACAGCCTGCAGCACATCAAGGTACATTACCCTCAACTCCTTTCATGGTGATGGAAAGTGGGGTAGTGAGGTAGAGTATACTCCTAACTATGAGCAAATAAAAGCGTTATTTTGTAAAACCATAAGCCACTTGCAAAACGTAGTAAATTTTGCTATAATATAAGTATAGGATTCATCATATAATAGAAAACAGTTATGGCAAAAAAGAAAAAAGCTTCTCGAAAAAAAGTCGTTAAAAATTCTCCGCAACACAGTCTTCCGGCGGGGTTTTGGCGACAAGTGACAGCAGTTGCGCTGATCGCTATCTCTGTACTGCTTGTCGTGGCGTGGTTTGGGGCTGGAGGGCCAATTTTAGAATGGATTCAAACCAATGCTATGGCTTTGATCGGATACACGGTCTATGTTATTCCTTTTTTGTTTATCTACGTTGCGGTGGAGATTTTTAGGGCAGAGCAAAATAAACTGCCATTTGTGATGAAATTTGCGACTGCGCTGCTCATTGTGTGGTTTTCTGGTCTATTTGGACTGAACCAACTAGAAGACAAGACGACAGCAGGTGGCTGGCTCGGTGATCTCATTAACAGCGCAATGTTTATGGTTGTAAACGGAGTTGTGGCTGGATTTATCTATGTGCTGCTTATTATTGTCACGATTTTATTTGTTGTTCGCGTTTCACCGATAGTTATTATTCAGAAATTATGGCAGCTGGCTCAGACAGAACAGTTCGATAATGACGACAACGTCAAGGTGATGCGTAAAGCTGCAGCTGCAGAAGCAGTGGACAATAAGAAGTCAGTGCCGATCGGAGAGATTAAGCTAAACGCTGGTGTGCCAACTCTTAGCGCCGAAGAAGTTGCAGCTGGCGAGGAGAAAAAGCCTTCAAAGCTTTCGAGCTTGCGTGGAAGCGTCAAACAAGACAAAGCTGCTGAAGATCAGGCGGCTCTTGTGGCGGTGAATGATCCTAACTGGAAGGCACCAAGCCTTGAACTACTTGAGAAAAAGCAGAGTCCTGCGGATGCTGGCGACGTGCAGCAGAACGCACAGACAATTAAAGACACGCTGAGTGAATTTAATATCGAAGTTGAAATGGAAGGTGCGAATATCGGACCAAAGGTGACGCAGTATACGCTTAAGCCGCCGAGTGGTGTCAAGCTAACACGAATCACTGCACTCGAGACAAATATTGCGCTCAACCTTGCGGCGCAGACGCTTCGCATCGAGGCGCCAATCCCTGGTCAGCGAGCGGTTGGTATCGAAGTACCGAACCGTAAAGCAGCCGATGTACGTCTATATGGTATTTTGAGCGCAAAGCAGTGGAAAAATAATCGTGAACCACTAAGCTTTGCGATCGGTAAAGATATTTCCGGTGAAGCGGTTGTCGGTGAGCTTAATAAGATGCCACACCTTTTGATCGCTGGTCAAACTGGGTCAGGTAAGTCAGTCATGATTAACACGCTACTCACAAGCTTGCTGTATCGAAATAGTCCAAGTGAGATGAAGCTAATCTTGGTAGACCCAAAACAGGTTGAAATGGCGCCATATGAAGATATTCCACATCTTTTGACTCCTGTTATTACTGAACCAGAAAAAACGATTAGTGCGCTGAAGTGGGCGGTCAACGAGATGGAGCGACGCTACAAGCTACTTGCCGATGAGAAGCTTCGTGACATTAAGAGCTACAATCAAAAGCTACAAAATGGTAGCAAGAAAATATCCGTCGAAGATGAAGACGGTAATGCCCAGCAACATGAGGACGGAGCGATGCCGTATATTGTGATCGTTATAGATGAGCTTGCAGACCTTATGATGGTAGCGGCGCGAGATGTTGAGGCGCTTATCGTGCGACTTGCGCAAAAAGCTCGTGCGGTCGGAATTCACTTGGTGCTTGCGACGCAGCGCCCAAGTGTCGATGTTATTACTGGACTGATCAAGGCAAACGTTCCTGCGCGTATCGCATTTACCGTAGCAAGTCAGATCGATAGCCGCACAATCCTCGATCAGGTTGGAGCTGAGAAGCTACTTGGACAAGGTGACATGTTGATGCTCACGCCAAGTATGAGTAAGCCAAAGCGTATCCAGGGTGCCTGGGTGATGGACGAGGAAGTGATTAAGATAACTGATCATCTACGTATGCAGTCTGCGCCACAGTACAACAATGAAATTGTTGCTCAACCAGTGCAGCTTAACGGTAAGGGTGGTGTCGTGATGGACTTTGCGACTGATACGAGTGGCGATCAGACGTACCAAGAGGCACTGAGAATAGTAATCGATAGCGGTAAGGCAAGCGCAAGCCTGCTACAACGACGACTTGGTATCGGTTATGCAAAAGCAGCCCGCTATATCGATACGATGGAAGAGCAAGGTGTTGTTGGCCAGCCAAGTGGTAACAGTAAGCCGCGTGACGTGCTCGTGCGCAGTATGGATGAGCTAGATGGTTCCGCTGAAGCTCTTTAGCTACAACAAGTAAGAGTGACAGTAAAATACCCCGCTACCTGAAGATGGTAGCGGGGTATTAGTTTGATGCGAGCTAGCGTCGACGCTTAAGTGCGCGTACGATGTAGCGCGACTCTTGAGTCGAGAGACTGATAGGTGGCAGTAGTTCATATAGCAGCTGATCGCCTGGAGGTGGAGATGGCGATACGCATCGGAACAATCTGCCGTACGCATCGACTACGTACCAAGGATGTGGTCCATAAAGAACTGTTCCGGAATCATCCTCATCGCCTCCATCAGACCAACAGAGCACCCATCCATGCACAGGTTGCGTTGTTGTGGCGTCAGTGCCGAGTGGCATGGGGTGGCCATATCTTTTCCATAATCGACTCACTCGCTTTTCGATCAGTCTTCTGAGCTCTTTGCTATAAACGGGAGGGGTGATTCCGGTTACGGTAGTCATGCTTGCCTACTTTCACTCATCTCTTGTCAAACTTCCTTTTGGAGTCTGATCAAAGATCTTGCTCAACAAAATTACTATCACTATATGTATATTTACCCGATGTCGCAAGCATAATCACTACTAATTTGTGAAAGCGTAAGCATGTTTGCTATACTCGCAACATGAGCAAACAGCGAGCAGTCTTGGATAGTTCAAGGGGTTTTACGATTGTGGAGTTATTGATTGTTATTGTAGTGATCGGTATATTGGCGGCTATTACGATCGTATCGTTTAGTGGGGTGCAGCAGCGTGCTCGCAATGCATCAATTGCATCTATGGTAAGTACGTATGAACATGCACTTGCCGCCTATGTCGCCGAAAACGGCAAGTATCCTGATTTCTTTGGTGCGGTATGTATAGGTGAGGGGTACGATAACTTTGATGGTACGCCTGGCGGTGACTGTGGTGATGTGAGTAAGCCGGGGGAGATTGTCCATGAGAACGCAGCCTATAACACTCAGATGAAGACGGTTATCACTACGCTACCAAAGGTGAGTAACTTTACTGTTCCGACAACTTTCTCTGCTGCGGATCCGTGGGCGGGGGCAACATTGACGAACTGGTCAGGGTTTATCGTTGACGGTACTCCACGACCTTATTTTATAAAGTATACTTTGTTTGGCGAGAACCAAAATTGCGGCTTGCAGGCGGTAAATGGCGACGGCTTCCCGAATGTCGCTTCGACAAATCCAGCTGGAAACTTTACTTAGAGCGCAGGATCGACAACATGTATCATCGCTCTTCCAAATGTATAGCCTGCCTCTAGTAATATGTACCGTATAATGGTATAATTAAAGGGTTATTAACTCTGCTTACACGATGAATGTAAGCATCCAAACGGATTCCAGAGGAGGAAATCTATGAAAGAATACGAACTAACTGTTCTGATTCACCCTGATCTTGAGGCAGACATTGAGACGCCACTTGCGAAAATTCGCGATATTATCAAGACGGCAGGTGGTGAGATCACTACTGAAGATAACTGGGGTAAAAAGAAGCTTGCCTACAAGATCAATAAAGAAGATTTTGCAGTGTACGTCTACTTTGATGTAAAGCTTCCAGCTGATGCACCACTAAAGATCAGCAACATCTTCAACATTACTGAAGAAGTGATTCGTTACCTTCTTGTTACTGTCGATGAAAAAGGCCGTAAGGCAATCGAAGAAGACAAAAAGCGTGCTTCATCTCGTGAAGACGACTCACGCGAAGATTAATTAACGAGTTAAACGAGGGGAAATAGGGATATGGCACGAGGAATTAACCAAGTAATACTAATGGGACGCCTCACTCGCGATCCTGAGACACGTACAACTCCAAGCGGTAAGACTGTGACGAGCTTTAGTCTAGCAGTTGATCGCCAAGGTCAAGATGACCAAGCAGACTTCTTTGATGTTACTGCATGGGAAAAGACAGGCGAGCTTGTAGCTCAGTATCTTACGAAAGGTCGCCGCGCACTCGTGCAAGGTCGTCTTCGTCAGGACAGCTGGGATGACAAAGAGACGGGTAAAAAGCGTACTCGCGTAGAAGTTGTCGCATTTGACGTTACGTTCCTAGATGGACCAAGCGGTGACAACGGCGGCTCCCAGAGCTCGTCAAACGATTCAGGTAGCAAAAAGTCTGACGATGTCGTTATCCAGGATATCGACGATAAGCCAATCGATTTGAGCGAGATTCCTTTCTAGGAATAGAGCTTTTCATTAGTATTTGAAACACTTTTAATAATATTTGAGTATATGCGGTATGCGACTCAAGAAAGGAACTTTACATGGCACTAAATAATAAACGATTCAAGAAAGATACGCCTGCGTATTTTGACTACAAAGACGTTAAGACACTTCAGCGTTTTATCAATATGTATGGTCAGATCGAACCAATCTCAAAGACTGGTCTTTCAGCTAAGCAGCAGCGTCAGCTTGCTGTAGCAATCAAGCGTGCACGTCACTTGGCACTTATGCCTTTTGTGACTCAGGGCTAATTGGAGCATGGAAGGTGGCCATTGGCCGAATGTGTCGAAAGGCTCGTTCGGCCAGTAGCCATACTCCAAGTTCTAATCATATTACTTTATAACAACAAACTCGGAGATGTTTAACAATGTACCAACCAACTGATCTTAAAAAAGGTATTGTATGTCAGATTGACGGCAAGCCATATCGTGTGACCGACTATAACCAAAAGGTGATGGGTCGCGGTGGTAGTATCGTGAATGTAAAGCTTAAAAATCTCATTGACGGTAGTGTTATCCCAAAGACATTTAAGGGGCAGGAAAAGATTGAACGTGCGGAAGTGAATAACAAAACAGTTCAGTATCTTTATGCCGATGGTGATGATTTCCACTTTATGGACCCACAGACATTTGAGCAGTTTCAGCTATCTTCTGAGGTGGTTGATAGTGCGGCGAACTTCTTAAAGGAAGGTGATGAGCTAAATCTACAGCTGTTTGACGAGCGAGTGATCAATGTCGAGCTCCCAAAAAATGTCTACCTTGAGGTGACGTATTCGGAAGATGTTGTAAAGGGTGATACGACAAGTAGTGTTCTAAAAGACGCAACACTTGAAACGGGATATGTCACTAAAGTTCCTGCATTTATCAAAACTGGTGATGTTGTTTCTGTTGATACAACAACTGGTGAATATCGCGAACGCAAAAAATAGCAGAGACTATCTGACTTTACTAATACTGTATATAATGATATTATATACAAACGTTTAATGGGATTTATCCCTTAAGTATGCACATCGTATACGGATGTTTCCGCATACGAACAATTCGAACTGAAAGGTGCTTGATGTGTCACTTCGCTGTCGTATCTATGTGATCTTTGCATCAGTGCTGCTGTTGGTCTTCGGCTCACTCGGCTTTGGGTCTGTTGCTAACGCAACGCCATCACTTGCGCCATCTCCGACCGGAGATAGCTACTTGGACCTATGGCCTCGGGCGAATACTTCAATGCAAAACGGTGAGATACTTTCGTCTCGCTCGGTCGCTTTGACTGGTCCGTTGGTCGTAACGATCAATCCGAAGGTCTGGCAGTTATGGTTCAAGACCACTACTGCAGATGGGCGGCCGACTACAGCTCTGACGACGGTTCTCAAACCAGCAAACTGGAATGGGAGTGTTGTCAGTAATAACTACGCCATTGATGGGTTAGGGTTGAAGTGCAACCCGTCGTATCAGCTGACTCATGGATTTGCTGTTGAAGTGCCTGATATTACAAGACAGCTGCTTGCTCGTGGGTATGCGGTCGTGATGACCGATTACCAAGGAGGCTCTATGGCTTATGGGCATGGACCAACGCAGGCGCCAATTGTTCTTGATGGTATTCGAGCAGCGCTTGGATTTCCAGCAGCTGGATTGCAGGGCAGTGCTGTTGCAATGACTGGGTATAGCGGCGGCGCAATTGCTACCGGATGGGCAGCTCAGTTGCAGCCAATCTACGCTCCGGAGCTTGCATTAGCAGGCGTCGTCATGGGCGGAACACCTGCAGATTTGAGTCTGTTAGGTGAATACATGGATGGCAAGGTGCCTGCATCTGGCCTGTATCTATTGGCGGCGCTTGGTGTTGCTCGTGTAACAGCTGGAGCACCTGATCTGTTGAATCCAATTGGTGTTCAGTTGGCACAAGGCTTTAAGGATTCATGTGTCGAGATGGGGTTTATTGCTGGTGTTTTGCCGCTACCGCTCTCGACATTTACAAGCCAGGGCCTCTATGACAATGATGTAGTGCGGCAAGTACTGCATGATACAAGGATGGGAGGTATTGCACCGACGGTTCCTGTACTACTATTCCATGGACAGTATGATCTCTGGATTCCAATAGCGGGAGTGGAGACACTGTACGGCGATTGGACTAGCCTGGGAGCGGATGTTTCATTTCTCGTCGTGCCAGGTGAGCATATAACTGGTGCATTTGATCCGCGCACACTTGATCAGCTTGATGAGTGGCTGCAGATGAAGTGATGCTCGGCTAACAGTTCGAATGTGCCCCCCGCGGTGCGATATGGTAGAGAAATCTATGATATCGCACCGCCGGGGCTTTTTCTTTGTTACACTAAAAGGTGATTATGACTAAACTAAGACTCGATACATATCTTGCGTATAAAAAACTTGTTCCTACGCGTTCGCAAGCTGAGGGTGCTATTAAATTGGGCTCAGTGACAATAAACGGTAAAGTAGTGACAAAACCTGGGACATTTGTCCCTGAAAATGCTGTAGTTCGTCTTAATGAAGCGGAGCGTTACGTCTCGCGTGCAGGCCTGAAGCTAGCAAGTGTCGCGCAGATACTAAAACTTGATTTTAGAGACAAGACAGTACTTGATGTCGGTAGTAGTACGGGCGGGTTTACTGACTACGCGTTGCAGCATGGTGCGAAAAAAGTGTACGCAATTGATGTCGGTACTGATCAGTTGCATCCATCATTGCGTCGAAATAGCGCGATTGAGTTGCACGAAAAAACTGATATTCGTGACTTCTATTTAGAAGATAAGCCAGATATTGTCGTAATCGACGTATCATTCATTAGTCTTCGTGAAATTTTACCGCACCTAGCGCGTGAACTTACGAGTAATTCAACACACATTGCTGCGATGCTAAAACCACAGTTTGAGGCAGGGAAGGATCAGACCAATAAAGGGATTATCAAAAATGATGCAGTGCGACGCCAGATACTTAGAGATTTTGAACAATGGGCAAAGCAATATTTTGTGATCGTAGACAAGCGCGATAGTGATGTTGCTGGTGCTAAAGGCAACCAGGAACGATTTTACCTGCTAAAAACTATACGTTAAAGCGAAACTCGACAACATCGCCTGGTTGCATGACGTATGTCTTGCCTTCGGTCCGCATTTTACCAGCTGCTTTGGCAGCTGTTTCGCTCCCTGCTGTTATGAGGTCATCAAAATCAACGACTTGTGCGGCGATAAATCCGCGCTCGAAGTCTGTATGTATGACGCCCGCTGCTTGCGGCGCAGTGTTGCCTTTGTGGATTGTCCAGGCGCGCACTTCTTTTGGCCCTGCGGTAAGATAACTTTGTAAGCCAAGGGTGTCGTAGGCGGCATGGATCATTTGCTGCAAGCCTGTCTCTTGAACTCCGTAGCTTTCAAGTAATTCAGTGGCGTCTTCTTGAGTGAGTCCTTTTATTTCGTCTTCAAGCTTTGCGCATACAAAAAGTGTTCGGGCTGGCTGGACGAGTGCAGATAGTTCGCTTTTACGCGCTTCGTCTGTGAGCGTAGCTTCGTCAACGTTAAATGCGTATATAACTGGCTTGGCTGTTAGAAGGTGGAGGTCACCGATATGATCCTGATCGAGGTCGTCGAGTTGAGAGAGTGGCGTGCCCGCTTGAAGATGGGTGAGAAGTGACTGGAGGTATTCGAGTGCTGTTTTGGCGGCAGGTTTTGCTTTTGACTCTTTTTGGAGTTTTGGAAGTCGATTTTCGATTGTTTGGATATCGGCAAGGATCAATTCGGTATTGATAATCTCGATATCGTCGCGAGGGTCTACCTTGTCTGATACATGCACGACATCATCGTCGTGAAAGGCTCGAACGATATGAACAATTGCGTCGCACTGACGAATGTTTGCGAGGAACTTATTTCCAAGACCTTCACCTTTGCTGGCGCCCGCAACGAGTCCGGCAATATCAACAAAAGTAACAGTCGCTGGAAGCAGCTTGGTTGAACCGTACAAATCGGCGAGCTTCTGGAGTCGATCGTCGGGGACGGGGACGATACCAGTATTTGGTTCGATAGTTGCAAAAGGGTAATTTGCAGCCAATATGTCCGCATTCGTAAGTGCGTTGAACAGTGTTGATTTGCCGACGTTTGGTAGGCCGACAATACCTATTTGAAGTGAACTCATAAAGCTAGTTTAACAGATGGAGCGTATTAACTCTAGGGGTGGCTTGTGCTGATGTAAGAGATACATTATACTGACAATTAACAATAAGCATATTAGGGTAGGCTATGAATAAAAAAACAAAACAGTTCAATCTATGGCTGAAAGAGTACAAAAAAGCGATTATTATATGTGTATCTCTAGTTGTTGTGCTTGGCGCCGGTGTTTTTGGTGCACTATACTATTTTAATATCATCGGCGGTACATCCGAGGGTGGTCAGCCAGAGAGTCAAGAAGTAGTGCAAGCACGAGTTGAGCAGTCTAAAAAAGACGGTAAGCTTCGCGATGAGGCGGCATCAGCAGCTAAAGCTGGCGATACTGTCAAGTCAGCAGAGGTTTACAAGCAGGCTGTTGAGGCAGAACCGAACGTTGAAAGGAAAGTACAACTTCAGTTGGATCAATCGGGTGTTCTATATGCAGCCGGTAAATATGACGAGGCAATTGCTGCGGCAAAAGTGGCAGATGCGTTTAGTGAAGACAAGTTCTTGCTTGCTGATTGGCTTTCACGCTTGTATGAAGCTCGACAAAATTATCCTGAGGCAATTAAATACTATAAAATAGCTGGCGACTGGGCGAAAAGTGGCAGTAATAAAACGGGTATATCAAAAGAGCAATTTTATGCTGAGGCTGTACGTGTTCAAACCTTAGTAAAGACAGGGAAAGAGTAGGGCTATTTTATGAGTGTACGATCAGTAATTACAAAGAGCCTACTGCTTCTCGGTGGTAGTGCATTATCGGTGCTTGCATACTGTGCGATAACTACTGATGTCGCTCAAGCTCAATCGGTAAGCCAGCGAGAGTGTAATACTGTGATCGTTTTCGATAGGTCTGGATCGGTTGGTGGCCCAAATCTTGAAGTGCTGCGAGAGCAGACGCGTCGACTCTTTCAGCCTGGCGGTCTTGACAGTAGCAAGATTAATGTAGCATTTTGGTCTTTCTCTGATGAGTACGCAATAGACTGGACTGGAGCGATAAATAAGAACTTTAATGCGCCATTTCACGACTTTGTTTCGTCAAAGGGTGTAAATTCTAGCTTTAATAACGCTATGAATGCCATGACATCTGTAGGTGGTACGAATTACCAGCAAGGATTTGGCTATCAAGGGAATATAGCAAACCCTTACACCCAGGCGATTGTAGACAGAGCGGATATAATTACGTTCCTTACGGATGGCGACCCAAACTGGAATGTTGGTGGAGGGCTGGAGGGTGGTCGGATAGCTGCTCAGAAACATCGTGACGCAGGTAGAGTGACTATTGGTGGAATTATTGGTAAAAATCCTGATATGTTGCGTAACCTTAACTACGTGTTGACTAACGACTTAAATAATGCCAAAGATTCTTTTCAAATTAGCAGTAACTACTCTGATCTTTCCAGGATATTGACTGATCGAATTGAAAAAAAGTGCAAAGAACTAAACCCGCCATGTCAGTACGATTCATCGATCCTTGCTGATGACCCAAGCTGTGTGCCTCGTTGCCAGTTCAACCCGAACATCCCAAACAATAGCCCACAGTGCTTCCCGCCATGCCCATACAATACAACCATTCCGCAAAATGACCCTCGTTGCGTGAAGCCTCCATATGAGTTAAAACCGTCTACGTCTTCTAGTAGTTCATCGATGTCGAGCAATGACAGTGTTGGCCTTACGTATACTGTAGATAATAAAACAGCAGTACGTAGTGACCCGACAGGCTGGTCAATTACTCAGGTGGTTGTCGAGAAGGGTCAGAGTGTTGATCGTCTCAAGAAGATTAATGATAGTAACCCAGATCTTACGTATGCGGATGGATTAAACTGTACGGAGCTACTACAGAAAGTCAATCGAGCGGGAACATGCAAGCCAAACATAGCCTCGGGTACAAAAGTTTTCGATCAAAATAAAACAACAACACTAGCTCCTTCTGATGGTATTGGTGGCGCGGCGAGCACTTTGGTTATTGATGATGCTTGGCCAGTGGGCACTAAAGTGTGCTACTTGCTGTCGATCGACCGCCCTACGGAGAATGACACTCCGCGAAATCGCTATGGAAACGCCTCATGTATCACGATCGGCAAGCGTCCGACAGTCCAGGTGTGGGGTGGTGACGTGCGAGTAGGTAGCGGTGCGGCGAATACGGGTGATCAACCCGGCATCAAGACAGCACTCACGATACGTAATAGTGGTATCTTTGGTAGCTGGTCTGAGTACGGTGCGTTTGCGCCGGGCAAGATTGTCGGCTTTTCTACAGCATCGGGCTTAGCAAATGAGGGACCAACAGGCTTTCCGTATAGTGGAGGTGATCCATTCGCAACGCGTACTGCGTGGAGCAAGTTGACCTTTGCCAATAAGACCGTTAATCCGGATGACGAGTATGGGAATTTTTCATCGACTGGTATCGATTCATCAACTACTGCAAGTAACATTGTAAAGACGACTAAAAAAATTGCGGATACCGGGGGTGTGTTCAACGTCTCAAGTCTTCAATCGGGCCTATATGAGAACCCAACAGGTGATGTTGTGGTTGAGGCTGGAGATGTGCCGGCAGGTAAATCTATAGTCCTGTACGTACCAAAAGGTAAAGTCACAATAGCGGGCGACATAAAATATGCAAATGGACCATTCCGATCTGCCGCTGAGATTCCTCAATTTATCATTATTGCAAAAAATATCGACATCAACAGCAATGTTGGCCGCGTGGATTCATGGCTTCTTGCGCAATCGAGCGACGATGACAGTGGGGTTATCTCAACCTGTGAGACAAAGTCGGGACTGACAATCGATACGTGCAGTAAACAGCTTCGTATTAATGGACCTATCGTAGCGAAGAGAATACACCTTCTTCGTACTGCAGGTGGCGACAGCAAGGACGATCAAGGTACGCCAGCAGAGATCATTAACTTTCGGGCTGACGCGCTTCTATGGGCATATGGGTCGGGTCGTAGTGAACAACGTGTCATGACGACGCACACAACTGAACTTCCGGTGCGATATTAACAATAAAACACTTTAAATAAGCATAATAGTTATGTATAATGAGAAACAATATGGCAATTATAAAAGGCGTGGGTGATTTTTTTGGTCTAGATATAGGGACGACTGCTGTTCGTGCGGTCCAGCTATCAAATAACGGCAACGGACGCTGGACGTTGAAGCACTACGGGTATGCACCACTCGATGCGAAGACAGCGGAGGCAAGTTCAGTAGAGGCACGACACCGCCTCGGTGAAGTAATTATGACTGTCGTAGGTCAGAGTGGTATTAAGACAAAGAACGTTGCAGTCAGCCTTGCTGCTAACAAGACCTTCGTAACGGTTGTTGATCTTCCAAAGGTCTCTGATGCAGAACTAAAAAGCACGATCAAATATCAGATTGACGAATACATCCCTATGTCTGTCGATGAAGCAAAGGTTGATTGGTCACTCCTTGGTCAGTCGCTCCATGATCCTTCAAAGCAAGAGGTATTGCTAGCGAGCGTGGCAGAGCAGTACGCCGAAGAAACACTTGATTTTGTTGAGGGCCTAGGATTTGATGTCGTTGCGAGTGAGCCTGAATCACTTGCTATGATCCGTTCAGTTCGAGATCCTGCTGCCAAAAATGCTCAGGTGATCGTTGATATCGGGGAATCATCGACGAATGTTGCGGTAGTATACGGTGATCAGCCGCGATTAGTTCGTACAATTCCGAATGGACTCTCAACACTTGTTCGTGCGGCAGTGCAGAACCTCAGTATTCAAGATGATCAAGCGCGACAATTTATCTTAAAGTTTGGACTTTCTCGAGACAAACTAGAGGGCCAAGTTGTTATAGCGCTCGATAGTACTCTTGAAGGTTTTGTGTCCGAGATCAATAAATCGATTAAGTTCTTCCAAACTCGTTGCCCATCAATACCTGTAGGTGACATTCTCGTATCTGGTTACGCAAGCACTATCCCAGGTTTACCTGAGTATGTTGGTCAAAAGACAAATATCCCAACGGCTCTAGCTGATCCATGGCGACATGTAAATGTACCAGCAGGTGATCAGAAGCTTGCAGCGATTCGTTCAGAATTTACGACAGCGGTCGGGCTTGCGCAAAGGAGTGGAAAAGCATGATTGAAGTCAATCTTATTCCAGATGTAAAACAGGAGCTGTTGAAAGCTCGAGTTGTTCGTCGATACGTTATTTCTAGCACTGTTATCGTAGGCATGGCGGCGGTTGGTGTTGTTGTGCTGCTTGGACTTCTATGGATATCTCTTGGTGTGCGTGGTGCTCTTCTTGATGATTCAATTACGAAGAAGGGGACAGAATACCGCTCGGTGAGTGACCTCGAAAAAACACTGACAATCCAGAATCAGTTAAGTGCACTATCTGCAATGCACGATAAGAAAAATATCGACTCACGTATATTTCCACTACTAGACGTGATTAATCCGGCAAGTCCAAATAACATCAGTATTTCGTCAACGAAGATTGATGCTGAAAACAAAACCATAACGATTGGTGGGCAGGCATCAAACGGCTATGAGGCTGCTGAAATATTTAAAAAGACTATCCTTGGCACGAGAGTTTCTTATATTGATGGTAACGGAGCTTCACAGTCAAAACTACTCACGGATAGTGTCAGTAGTTCTGATATGAGTACTGGTGAAGATGCGACAGGAAAGAAGGTTCTTCGCTTTAGCTTCTCATTCGTGTATCCTGCTGAGTTATTTGAACAGTCATCTAGCCAAGCAATTATAGAACGACCAGGACGTAAGAACGTAACAGATTCATACCTTCGTGTTCCTCAAAGTCTATTTAGCGACCGAGAAGGAGGCCAACAGTAATGGACAAAATGAGCAACGGACTAAGAAAGCGACAGCAGATTACTCGAGCCAATCAGACGATGTTCTTGTGGGTCGCAGGTGTGTCGGTGATTATCGGATTTTCTGTAGTGATTGCACTTTTCATTGGTCAGAAGATTATCTATAGCCAAAAGGTCATTCAAAAGAAAGAGCAGACAGAGAAGCATCTTGTCGCAAACCTCAAAAATATCGATGATCTCAAGGGTAAGATTCGCGTTCTTGATACCGATGAGGGGCTGAAGTCTACACGCTTGAGTGAAAACGATAGCGCTATTCAATCAATTCTTGATGCACTACCGGCTGATGCAAATGTGACAGCGCTAGGTTCGTCGCTTGAAAAGAAGATCCTGAATGTTCCTGGAGTTACGGTTGAGTCTATTACTCCGGGCCAGCTTTCAGAAGGTGATTCTAGTGGCGATGCAACGCCACAGACTCTTCCAGTAAGTTTCTCAGTCTCAGTTGCAAGTAGCAATACCGATGCGCTGCGTGAAGTCTTACTGCGTCTCGAAAAATCGATTCGTGCTATAAATGTCACTAATCTCTCACTTGAGACGCAAGGGACAAAGCGATTCTTGACCGTAACGGCTGAAGTGTATTATCAATCACCAGTATCAGTTGAGCAGAAAAAAGAGGTGGTAAAGTAATGAAAAAACAAGATATTGCTACGCTAGTATTTATTGCTTCACTAAGTGTGTTTGTTGCCTATTTTATCGCAAATGCTGCATTTGGCGGCTCAAGTCAGGGATCGACGAAAGTTGAAACTGTCAAAGAAATTTCGCCTGATGTTGAAGAACCTGATAAATCGGTTTTTAATAAAGATGCAATCAATCCAACGGTCGAAGTGATCATTGGTGATCAACAACAAACAACAAGTCAATAAGAACGAGAGGTGGGTGACTGATGGCGTTCTTGACGACAGAGATACAAGATAAGCTAACCGCTCTCTTTATAGATGAGGGGCTTGTTGCGAGTGAAGTGCTCGAAGCTGCTAGAGCAGAATCTGCATCTTCGAAAGAGCCATTATTTGCATTGCTGACACAGAAGCATATCATCGACGATGAAATGCTTGCACATGCGATTGCGCAGGTATCAGGTGTGCCGTATGTAAACCTGACAAACAGTGTTATTAGTCAGCAGGTGCTTGATCTGCTTCCAGAAGATGTGGCTGAGCGGTTTATGGCCGTGCCACTTGCTGAGATGCAAAACCGGCTTGCCGTTGCAATGGTTGACGCTAGTAACGTGCAAGCGGTCGACTATCTTGCGAGTCGTATTGATAAGCCACTCAAGGTCTTTATGGCGTCCGAAGAGGGTGTACGACATATTCTCGATCAGTATCGCACCGATCTTTCGACTATTGATGCTGCCGCTGAAGTGTCGCAGCAGGAAGCTGCCGTTGAAGAGAACAATAATATCAAGACAATCGTACAAGATTCGCCGATTAGTCGGGCGCTCAGTACGATTTTGGAGTATGCCGTAAAGAGTCGTGCAAGCGATATTCATATCGAACCACTCGAGGGTGCGTTGAAGATTCGTTGTCGTGTCGACGGTGTGCTACGTGAAATTATGCAGTTACCAAAGACAATTGAGCCTGCTCTAGTGAGCCGTATAAAAATTTTATCCAATCTAAAGATCGATGAACACCGGGTGCCTCAGGATGGTCAGTTTGCTGTAAAGATCGCCAACAAAGAAGTGGATCTTCGTATCGCTATTAGCCCAGTTGTTTGGGGTGAGCAAGTAGTTATCCGACTACTCGACAAGTCAGGTGCAAGCTTCGACCTTGAAGACATGGGATATGCTGGTCGTGCTCTTCGGGCAATTCGAAAAGGTGTGAAGCGACCAAATGGTATGGTGCTTACTTCTGGTCCAACTGGATCCGGTAAGTCCACGAGCCTTTATGCGCTTATAAAAGAAATCAAGGATGATAGCGTGAATATCGTAACGCTAGAAGATCCAGTTGAGTATAAGATGAGTGGAGTGAATCAAATTCAGGTTAATGGAGAGGTTGGTCTTACATTTGCCAACGGACTTCGCTCAATTCTTCGTCAGGACCCTGATGTCGTGATGGTGGGTGAGATACGTGATGACGAAACTGCAAGTCTTGCGGTGCAGGCTGCGCTCACGGGGCACCTTGTGTTTAGTACCCTGCACACCAACAGTGCGGCGGGGGTGTTACCTCGACTACTTGATATGCATATCGAACCATTTCTGATTGCAAGTACTGTCAACACTATTATTGGTCAGCGTCTCGTCCGACGGGTCTCTCAGAAGCGTGATTCATACCAGTCCTCTCCGCTAGAAACGCAAAATATACTTGCGACGGTTGGGCACCTCCTTCCCAAGACGCCAGCAGAGGTAGTTCAGGTATCTCAGGATCTTGGCTATAAAGACTTGCCACTTGCAGGCCAAAACGCTTATACTCTAGTCAAGGGTAAAGATACGCCCGCTACCCCAAGGGGTTATAACGGTCGCGCTGGGCTCTATGAAGTGATGGATGTCACCGAAGAGATTCAGCAGCTTATTGTTACGAGATCTACGACAACAGCAATACAGAAGGTTGCGGTTGCTCAGGGGATGATAACAATGCGACAAGACGGGTATCTAAAAGCACTGCAGGGTATTACGACGCTCGAAGAAGTTAATCGCGTTACAGCGGATACACTATAAAAGAAAGATAAGGTGGAAATAACATGGCTAACCAAGAACTAAGAATTGAAATCCTTCTCGAAGAAGTGGTACGGCGTCGTGCATCCGATCTGCATCTTCAAGTGAGTCTACCTCCGATGTTACGTATTGATGGTTCTCTCGTGCCAGTAGCTGGTATGAGCGCACTCGATGAAGCCGCAGTTGAAGCACTTATTTTTGCAATCCTCGACCCTGATCAACAGCAGATTCTGGAAAAAGACAAAGAATTTGACTTTAGCTTCGCCTTTGGCGCTCTTGGTCGTTTCCGTGTCAATGCGTATCATGAACGCGGTAATCTCGCAGCGGCACTACGTTTGATCCCAAATGAGATCAAGACTATTAAAGAGCTGGGTGTTCCAGCAACGGTTATGAATTTTGCCAACTATCCTCGAGGATTGGTACTTATCACGGGTCCAACTGGCTCTGGTAAGTCGACGACGCTCGCTTCGCTTATTGATAAGATCAACGAAGAGACCTCGCAGCATATTATCACTATTGAAGATCCAATCGAGTTTACGCACAAGTCAAAGAAATCTGTTGTTGTACAGCGTGAAGTTCACTATGACACATATAGTTTCTCGGCTGCGCTTCGCTCAAGCCTTCGTCAAGATCCTGACGTTGTATTGATCGGTGAGATGCGTGACCTCGAGACGATTAGTGCTGCGATTACAATCGCCGAAACCGGACACCTGGTCCTGGGCTCACTTCATACAAACAGTGCGGCACAGTCAATTGACCGTATGATTGATGTATTTCCTCCGCATCAGCAGCCGCAAATTCGCGCGCAACTTGCAAATATCTTGATGGCGATCTGTTCACAGCGACTAGTACCAGCAATTGGCGGTGGCCGCGTTGTGGCGGCAGAAGTTCTGATAGCAAACCCAGCAGTACGAAATATTATCCGTGAAGGTAAGAGTCATCAGCTTGATGCGGTAATTCAGACGGGTGCAGATAGTGGCATGCAGACAATGGACCGTACTCTTGTGGGGCTTGTCCAGAGTGGTGCAGTTACGTATGACGATGCGCGTAGTTTCGCAGTTGATCTAACAGAGTTTGAAAGGTTAATGCGAGGATAGCCAGTAATGCGTAAGTTTATCTACGAAGCAAAGGACGGATCAACAGGCAAGGTAGTAAAGGCTGCTATTTCTGCTGAGACGGAGCGTGCGGCAGCAAAAATCCTCCTAAAGCAAGGGTTCACGCCACTCTCAATAAAAGAGCAGGAGTCGACGAGTAGTACGTTTAGTCGTCTACGGAATCGCGTATCGGTAAAAGATAAAGTTGTCTTCACGAGGCAACTATCGACGCTTATCGCAGCGGGACTGCCTCTTTCGCAGAGTTTGCGAACTGTTGTCGAGCAGACGCCAAACGTGCGGCTCAAATCAGTGCTTCAGGATGTTATTGAGTCAATCGAGGGTGGTCGTTCACTGCATGATTCATTTGCTAAACATCCGGGTGTTTTTGACAAGCTATTTCTTGCGCTTGTAGCAGTAGGTGAGTCATCGGGTACTCTTGATGAGGCGCTGCAAAGAGTTGCTGCCCAGCAAGAGAAGGATGCAGCTATCTTGGGCAAAATCCGTGGAGCGATGACGTATCCAGTTATTGTGCTCTTTGTTATCTTTGGAGTGCTTGGCTTTATGCTTCTAACAGTAGTTCCACAAGTTGAGAAGCTCTATAAAGATCTCGATAAGGAGCTTCCGCTGCTGACACAGTTGATGGTCTCGGCATCAAACTTCTTGATCAACTTCTGGTGGCTTGTACTGATTGTGATTGCGACGGCGGTGTATTTTGCGGTTCGCTATATCAAAACTCCAGCAGGTATTCGTACGTATGATAGCTTCAAGCTTAATGTTCCAATCTTTGGTGGAATGTTCCAGAAGCTCTACATGGCGCGCTTTAATCGAACAGGGCAGACGCTCCTTGAGTCAGGTGTGGCGATGCTCGACATGCTCAAGATTACGAGTGAGGCTGTTAGTAATACGCTGATTAGTGAAAGTATTCTTCGTGCATCTGAAAAGGTCCGAGGAGGTAAGGCTCTATCGGTAACGCTAAAGTCAGAAGACCATTTCCCTGTACTGGTATCTCAAATGATCAAGATCGGTGAACAATCGGGTCGTATCGACGAAATGATGGGTAAAACGGCGACGATCTACGAGGATGAGCTTGATGAGCAAATTCGAACTATTTCAACTGCTATTGAGCCGGTACTGATGGTTGTTCTCGCTATCGCAGCCGGTGGTATGGTTGCAGCAATCTTGCTTCCAATCTATGGACTCGTAGGCAATATGGGCTAGGAGTGCAAACTATAGACATTTGTCTATGATTCGTTTAGTATAAACATAAGTATCATGTAGATATAATAAAGTGCTCATAGAAAGGGTGGAAAAATTTCATGAACGCCGTATCAAAAAACAAACAATCCGGATTTACTATTATCGAGGTTGTACTCGTACTTGCGATCGCAGGACTTATCTTCTTGATGGTCTTTGTCGCGCTACCAACACTTCAGCGTAATCAGCGAGACACTCAGCGAAAGCAGGATATGAGTCGTATTACTACCGCGGTAGCGAGCTATACGCAAAATAATAAGGGTAAACTCCCCGAAAATCAAGCTGGCTGGACTGCATTCAGGAATAGCTACCTAAAGGTTGACGGTGATACTTTTGCGGATCCAACCTTTGGTGACTATACGCTTTCTTATAATAGTCCTGGAGACTACAATACCCCAACAACTCCCGTATCTCAGGACGGTATAATAAAGGTGTATCCAAAAGCTAAATGTGAGGGTGAAACTGTTAGTGGGGGTCAGGCCCGTAACGTTGCCTTTGCTATGAAGCTTGAAGGTGGTGGCATAGCTTGTCAGAGCTACTAACCATTAGACTTGGTGCATAGTAGAAATTAGTATTAAAAAATAGACCCAAAAACTTGGGTCTATTTTTAGCTCAAAGAGTAGGATATGATAGTGCTTATGGAATTTATACTTATTTGTGTTGCACTTGCGTGGATAGGCACGATCCTTGGAAGCTTTGGTGCTGCTTCCGTTTGGCGTCTGCGCGCTTATCAGCTAAAGGCTGATAAGAAAGCGGGCGAGAAGATCGATAAAAAGGAGTATACCCAACTACGTCCATTAACTGAAGTGAGCACAAAAACTGATCGCTCACGCTGCTTGCACTGTGGCCATAACCTTGCGTGGTTTGACCTGTTACCGATTATTAGCTGGCTGCAGCTTCGCGGTAAGTGCCGATACTGCCACAAAAAAATAGGTAGCTTTGAATTGTTGATGGAGCTAGGTGTGGCGGCTTTCTTCGTCGTGTCGTTTGTCTACTGGCCGCACGCACTCTCATCTTGGATTGAGATAGCGCAGTTTCTATTATGGCTTATCGGAGGCTTCGGACTGAGTGTATTGCTGGCGTATGACGCAAAGTGGTTCTTGCTGCCGAATAAAGTAGTATTCCCGCTTATAGGTATCGCGGCTGCTTCAGCAGTACTGACATTACTTAACTCTAGTGATGTTGTAGTCACTCTCTATGGTATAGCTACTTCATGCCTCATCCTTTCTGGGGTCTACTATCTTTTATATGTCGTCTCAAAGGGAGAATGGATTGGGTTTGGGGATATTAAGCTGGGTCTCGTGCTCGCACTACTTCTTGCAGATTGGCGTTTGGCGTTTTTGACGCTGTTCTTGGCAAATGTGATCGGGTGTCTTGTTGTTATCCCTGGTATGCTTAGCAAAAAACTTACCCGAAAGTCACATGTACCGTTTGGGCCGATGCTTATCATTGCGTGGGCTGTCGCTGGATTATTTGGCGAGAGATTGATTGACTGGTATATGCAGGCGGTGCTTCAGTTTATTTAGTAACGTGTTGATTGCGGTTATGGTATAATGAAACGCAAATGGGTGCGCAAAAACAACACGGATTTACCATTATCGAAGTACTCCTCTTTATCGCAATTAGCGGAGGTTTACTCGCTGCGCTACTCGTTGGCGTAAATGGGAGTATCGAGCAGCAGCGCTACCGGGATAGTGTGACATCTCTCGCAAGCTTTATGCAATCTCAGTACGACAAGGCATTAAATACTTCAAACAGTCGCTCGAGCTCATTGAATTGTGACGCAGCGGGTATTGTGTCTGCAGCAGGTACCCAGCCAGGAACTACTGACTGTTTGATAATAGGACGACTCATTACGGGGGATCAGAATGGTGTATCGCTCCGCAGTACTGACATTATCGCATACGTAGTAGATAGCAATGCCTTTGAGGAGAAGAGCGATGTAGACTCGCTTAGGACATCAGGTGTCGTAAAGCTAATGCTTGCTGGCGGTGCGGATGCATCGCTTTGGGATGAATACACTCCTGAGTGGGGTGCAAAGAGTATGCCGCTGGATGCTACCGGTGCTGCATTTGGTTCAGGTGGTAAATTTGCGATGGCGATTATTCGTTCTCCAAAAAATGGCTCTATGATGACGTTTATAGGGAATGGAGCAAGTGAAAATATACAAGACGAGCTCATTAGCGCCGAGGGACTGAAAAATCCATTAACACTATGCGTAGAGCCGGATGGCTTTGCTGCACCTCAAAAACGCGCTATTGTGATTGCTCCTAACACAATTAGCCCTGCGGGTGTTTCAACAAAGGCTGGTGTTGCGGGATGTTAGTTTCTCTGAAAAGAAACGATAGGGGTGACACTATTGTCGAAGTCCTATTTGCAGTAACGATTTTTGCTATGTTGGCAGTTGGCGCATTGTCTATTATGAATCAGGGACTTGGTATCGCGCAGCGTGCACTTGAAATAAATCTTGTACGTCAGCAGATTGATGCACAGACTGATGCACTACGGTACCTTAATCAGGCATATGTGGCTGATTATGGAAAAGAGATCACGCCAGGATCACCAACCGACCTATGGAATAAGCTTATTGTAAGAAATACCGTACGGTCTGCAGTGTCGTACGACACTATGGTTGCTGGGACTCAGTGTCGTGAGATGAAAAATAACCTATCCGGCGATGTGTCCGCTGATGACACAAATGCCTTTGCACTTGATGTGACAAAACTTGATAATCCTGCCGGAGATGCACTGCTTGCGCTGTCGCCTGCAACAACCTATGCAAAGGTTCGCTACGGCGCACCTCAGTCGACGGCAGAAGGGATTTCGATCCAGGCAGTAAAGTCAAATGCTGATAATGATTTTTATGATTTTCATATTCGTGCATGTTGGGCGAGCCCTGGCCAAGCCCAACCTGTACTTATAGGGACGATTGTGAGGTTATATGAACCACGTGGATAATAGCAGGGGATTTACTCTAGTGGAGCTACTGCTTGCGATGTCGTTTGTGTCGCTGCTGTTGATGGCGATCGCGCTGACTGTCCTCAAGATGGGCGACATGTACACCCAGGGGCTCACGCTGAAAGAAGTGAATCTTGCGGGAAAGTCGGTGAGTGATGATATTGGCCGTTCGATAGCAGCTGCGACTGAGCTTTCGGTTGACGGTAGTACTGCAACAGGCTTTCAAGAGCAGAAAGTGGGTGCGACGGTCGTCGGAGGCCGCTTGTGCACTGGTACTGTAACGTATGTATGGAATCTTGGTCGTGAGATTCGCGAGGACAATCTTACGACTCTGGCGAATAGATACGCAGGTGGAGATACTAGGGCTATACGAATGATCAAAGTGGTTGATGTGGGCGGCGTATACTGCGGTGTAGACCTGCCGGATATCGAGCCAACAAAGGCAACTGATATGCTTCCAGAAGGTGATTTGCAGCTTGCCGTACAAAGCTTTGCTATTAAACAAGTTGCTCATAACGACGTATCACAGCAGAGCATGTTCCAGGTGATTCTTGAGCTTGGGACGAACGACCAGGATGCGCTCCAGTCTACCACAGATACAGAAAGCAGCATCCCAACAATTACAACCTCTTGTAAGCCGCCCAATGACGAGGGTTCTCGTCAAGAGTACTGCGCGATTAATAAATTTGAGTTCACCGCAAGGGTCGGAAGTAGAGGAGCAGAACTATAATGAAGAGGCAACTAACAGGTGAAGGCGAGCGAGGGGCGGTTTCGCTTTTCGTAGTTATTTTTACGGCGCTTATAGTGACAGTCATGACGGTAAGTTTTATCCGTCTTATGATCGACGGTCAAAGAAGCGCCTCTGATGCCGATCTTTCACGCAGTGCGCTCGACTCTGCGCAAGCGGGTGTTGAAGATGCTAAGCGTGCACTGGTAAAATATCGATCATGTCTTTCTGGGAGCTCTGATCCAACTACGTGTGCTCGTCTTGTGGCGACTCTACCGACTGATAAGTCCTGTCAGGTACTCCAAAATAGTGGAATTGTAGGTGCACCTGCAGACAAAGAGGTGATTATTAAGCAGAGTGATGGTGACGAGAAGTTGCAGCAAGCGTACACTTGCGTGAAAGTTGAGATAAATAGCGACGACTATATTGGAACAATCGACCAGGACAAGTCGCGTATTATACCACTCCGAGGTGTCAGCGAGTTTAATCAGATCAGAATAAAGTGGTTTACGATCGACGACTTGGCAAATCCAGAAGATCGAATCGATCTACCTGCGCTCCCGTCTGATCCATCTGCAGGCTTTGAGCTACCAAAGCAGGCGGACTGGCCATCTAATCAGCCTGCACTTATGCGTGCACAGCTTATTCAGTACGGAGACAACTTCACTCTTGATCAATTCGATAAACCAGAAGGGGGGGATTCAAATTCGAATACACTTTTCCTATATCCGGATCAAGTTGGAGCAAAGAGTTATAGCTTCTTGAGTGATGGTCGTCGATCTGCTTCCTCTGGGCTTCTTAGGAGTGTTACTTGTGATCCAAACTTTAGTAAGGAGACAAGTGCAACCACCGGAAGGCAGTACGCTTGCGAGACGATCATTACGCTACCGAAAGCAATTGGAGCATCTAGTGAAAAGCAGCGCACTGCCTACCTCAACCTTATGGGACTCTACCGGTCGAGCAATAATTTCAAAATTGAGCTTCTAAATAGTTCAGGTGGTGTTGCGAGTACTCCGGATGTTGTTAAGTTTGGCGGTGTGCAGGCGGTTGTTGATTCGACTGGTCGTGCGAATGACAAGTTTCGACGAGTTGAGAGTCGTGTTGAACTTGATGCGAACACCTTCCAGTACCCAACTTCGACAAGCAACACGAGCGCAGGATTCTGTAAGAATTTCTTCGTAACGGATGCTGCTGCGGAATATGTCAAAGGGGATGATGATTGCTAGACCAGTAGGAGTTGATGCCTAAATAAATTACCGCCATAAGTGGCGGTAATTTATTTATGCATCCGTATCACTATGAAATTTCTCGTATACTTCACGGAGATGTTCATCGGTTACGTGGGTGTATACCTGAGTGGTGCTAATACTACTATGACCTAACATGCTTTGGACGCTTCGTATGTCGGCACCGTTCATAAGCAGGTCGGTTGCGTAGCTATGGCGCATCGTATGCGGACTAACGTGTTTAGTGATGCCTGCGAGTTTTGCATAGTGGGTGACGATTCTTTGGATGCTCCGCGCGGTGAGGCGTCTATAGTCTCCGGTTGTCGATACAGTGCCGCTATTTCGACTATAGCTAATAAACAGAGGTATGAGGCTGTCATCTCGAGCCTCTAAGTAGTCGTTTACTCGTTGTGCTGCTGCTTCGCCGATGAAAACTGGACGATCTTTTTGTCCTTTTCCACGTACCATAAACTCTCGTCGAGTGGTATTGACGTGATCGCGGTTGAGATTGACGAGTTCGGAGACGCGAAGTCCGCTTGAAAAGAGGAGGTCAATAATTGCGCGGTCTCTTAGTCCTGTTTCGGTTGAGAGTGGAATCTGCGCGAGCAGTCGCTCTACTTCATCGTAGTGGAGAAAGGTGACTTGTTTGCGACTAACTTTAGGGAGAATGATCTTTTCAGGGCTAAGACTTGGTATATCTCGGTTTGATAGGTAAGTGAGAAACCCGCGTAGTGCGATAAGATGGTAGCTCTGTGTGATTGTTGCGAGTTCATCTTCATTGTTATTTTTATAACGGTTTAACCATAATCGATATTTTCTGATAATCTCTGTTGTTATATTTTCAACTTTTATGTCATCGGTAAATTCAACGAACCGCTCAAGGTAGAGGCGATAGTTTTCGGCAGTCTTTACAGAGCGGCCACCCTCAACCTCGAGGTGCTCTATATAGTCCATGATAAGTTCTGAGATATACATCTTCTATAAGCATAGCGTAATTTTGTATATCTAGGTAGAATAGGGAGAATGAATATTGTAGAAATAATTGTACTTGGCCTCATACAGGGGTTGACGGAGTTCATACCAATTAGTAGTTCGGGTCATTTGGTTATTGCGCAAAACTTTTTTTCGGGCTCTGCGGACCATCTCTTTCTCGAATTTATCAATATTGGAACAATGCTTGCTTTGTTTGTTTACTTCCGCAACCGTATCTGGTCGATTATCGTAGATGTATTTGTAAAACGTAATATACGACTAGCATTGAATATAGTGATTACGGCCGTACCGGCTGGAATAGTAGGGTTACTTTTAGCTGATTTTATTGGTTCTTCAGCCTTTTTTGGCAGTATGTACGTAGTAGTTGTAACCCTTTTTGTGGTTGGAGTACTTATGGTGGTGCTCGAACGGTTGCCGAAGGCTTCGAAGGTGCGTTCGATGGAAGAGCTACCTAAACGACGTGCTTTTGTAATCGGCCTTGCTCAAATGGTTGCGCTTATACCTGGCGTATCGCGATCCGGCTCAACGATCATCGCGGGACGCCTGGCAGGGTTTAGCGCTGCTGAGGCCGCTGAATACAGCTTTCTTGCGTCCCTACCGATTATGATGGGAGTAACGCTAAAAGTATTTGTGAGTGATTATGCATATCTTTCCGATCATCTCGGCATGTTGATAGTTGGAAATATCGTTGCGTTTGCATCTGGGTTGCTTGCAGTGGGATTTTTGATGAAATATCTTTCTCGTCATGGCCTAGCTGTGTTTGGCTGGTATAGGATTGCACTTGCGTTTGTGCTTGGGCTTATCCTTTTGCTACAATAAGAAGCAACAGAACTAAAGGAGAAATATGAGCTCAGAAAATAACGTCCAAAAAACACTCGTTGTGTTTAAGCCAGATACAGTACAGCGCGGCCTTGTCGGTGAGATCCTTACTCGTTTTGAGCGAGTTGGCCTAAAAATTGTTGCAACAAAGATGATTGCCCCAAACAAAGAACACTACTATAAACACTACGAAGAGATCGGTAAGATGGTAACTCGTCGTGGCGAACATGCGTTTGGTGTAACACTTGAAATGATGGTACAGGGTCCCGTTATTGCAATGGTGTTTGAGGGTGTCGAGGCGGTTGCGTTGACGCGTAAGCTGGTTGGTCCGACTGAGCCGAAGTCAGCACTTCCTGGTACAATTCGTGGAGATTATTCACATATGAGTTTCGGTTATGCTGATGACGAGAACAAGGGTATTCCAAACCTTATTCACGCAAGTGGTGATCCTGAAGAGGCTGAAAAAGAGATTGACCATTGGTTTGCGGACTCTGAACTCTACGAGTATCAGGCGCTTCACGAGAAATTTACTCGCTAAAGCGGCTACATCATGGCGGCAGCCTGCGTATTGGTAGCTGTCGCTATGATACAATGAGCACACGCCTCGGTAGCTCAACTGGATAGAGCAGATCCGTCCTAAGGATAAGGTTGCAGGTTCGACTCCTGCCCGGGGTACCACGAAAAGCAGATCAGCTGAACAGATTTTTTTCTTGGATAAAATAGATCGCGAATTCAGGAAGTCACCCCTCGCCGTACTGACCGCACTTGACTATGCAGGCATTGATTTATATTAATTATTATGCTAAAATATATAAACGGCTGATAGCTAAAGCAGACACCATAATTAATGAATCACAATAAAACAAACACTAACCTATCAAAGCAGGACAGAAATAGTCTTGACTACGTGCGTAACTCCTTAATTCATACGCGCGAGGTCCTGGCGATACCCGAGGTACGCAAAAAGCTCGGTGACTACGCAGCTCATCTCTCAGGAGTTATGTACGATGCTACGCCTGTGGATGTATATGACGGTACCGTGGAAATGGGACATATAGGCAGTGAGCGTCTTGCGGTCGCTGCTCTCGGGTTAGGTGAACAGGCTATGCGTGCAACAGGCAGCTATATCATAGATGACCGTCAGGTACAGTCGCTTGAACGCGAGTACGGCACTGAGCGTGCACTACAGATAAAAAAGAGACAGAGGGATATACTTGACCGGAAACCTCCTGGACAACTACCTGCATTAGGCGAGGAGCTTGGGTACATTAGCTCTAAGGCAACCAGTGTAACGGATACTCATAAGCTCATTAACCGACCGCTGCTTGTACTCAACCGGGACATCTCAAACCTACCTTATGCAGATGCTCCGCTTATACTACATGAGATGACGCATGTACACCAGATGCGACGTGAGCCATTATTTAGATACGATCATGAGTATGACGCAAATACAGAGGATGTGTCTCATGAGCTAGAGGCTTATCATGTTACTGCTATGACGATACTGGGCATAATGGAGGCAGGCAGAGAAAGGGAGTTTCTATCCTCTATGCCGAGCCGCAGTATGAGTAAAACGATCGAAATCGAGACGATTCGACGAGAAAACGCAGATCTAAATAACCCTTTCAAGCCAAATAAGAATATCATTAGAGGTCTTGTGGATAATGAACTTCGAATTACGAAAGTCATAGAGCAAATAATCAAAGATCGAAAAAGTAGATGAGAGCTATCTGATCACTAGGCTTGTCTTGTCATGAGTAGTGGATCAGAGGGGCATTAACTTCATTCACTACTGAGAACCATAGTATTTTTTTACAACACTTTCAAGTAAGTGTTGTTTTTAATTACTCCCCTAGAACTCATCTGCTATGAACAGGGGTGACTTTTGTGTGGTTGTAGTATAATAGTGACATGTCTAAAAAACGCCAATCAGATGATCAGCTTGATTTTGAAGGTCAACGTGATGGTGAAGAGCTGTTGTTTATTTTTCGGCGACACCCAATTGCTATGAGGAAAGGGTATTACGTTCTTTTAACCCCATTTGTACTTGGTTCAATACCGCCACTTATTTGGCAGACGAATCTAGAGTTATTTCTTTTGCCATTTGCTGGGCTCGGACTTGGCCTAGTGCTTTTTTCTTACCACTTCTTAATGTGGTATTTTACTATCTACATAGTCACCGATCAACGGATACGGCAGATCACTCAACATGGATTTTTTGGTAAAGATGTCGTTGAGCTTCGTTTGTCAAAAGTACAAAACATAAGCTATAATATACCAGGATTCAGTGGAGAAATGTTTGGCTATGGAACGATCGTGATACAGACGTTTGTCGGTGATCTTATAATCAACAAAGTTGAACATCCCGATACTATTTATAACAAGCTACAGGACGCTGTCAGTAACGCAGCAAAGCAGGAACAATATGAAGAAACTACTTAAAGCGAGAAAACAAAAGAAGCAAGAAGAGCGGTCATCTCGTATTACGAACGAGACGGTTGCTGAGCATCGCGAACGCATCTTGGCGAGCGGGCGACGCTTTAAGTATCCGATGCAATACGCTCGACATCGCTTAGTGTTTAACACAATTCTCATCAGTGTCGCGGCATTAATTGCGATCACCTTGCTTGTGTGGTGGCAGCTATACCCTCAGCAGAATAGTTCAACGTTCTTCTATCGCATTACTAAAGTACTCCCACTTCCCGTGGCATCTGTTGACGGAGAGTCGGTGCGCTATAGCGATTACCTAGCGGAATATCGCTCTCAGATGCACTATCTAGAGACAAAAGAGGTCGCCAACCTTGATGATGCTTCAAAGAAGCGGCAGACAGACTTTATTAAAGATCGTGCGATGGAAAATACTATTGCCGATACATACGCCGCTAAGATAGCTCGAGAGAAGGGGGTCAAGCTAACAAAACAGCAGATTGATGACGCAACTGAGCGCTATCGACAGTCGCGCGATGGCACTATCTCGCAGGAGACATATGATGCTATCGTTCTCGATCAGTATAACTGGACACCACAGGAGGCTCGTGGAGTAACTGAACGTCGCCTGTTGCGGCAAGAAGTCTCGTACGCGGTTGATGACAATGCTACTGCCGCTCGTGACAAAGTAGTCGCTGCACTGCAGACAGAAAAAGATTTCGCAAAAGTTGCCGCTACTGTTGGCGGTGCAGGTGATAGTAAGGTTACAACCTGGGCGACGACACTCGTGCCGCGCAGTAATCGTGACGCAGGACTTGCGGCTGCTGCTTCTAAGTTGAAAAAGGGTGAGACATCTCAACCGTTTAAATCAACAACTGGAGACGGGTACTACGTTGTTCGTCTACTAGAGACAGACAATAACTCTCAAATTAGCTATGAAGTTATAAAAATTCCATTGACTAAGTTTACTGAAATGCTGAAGGACCTTAAGAAGAATAATAAGATCAATAAGTATATCAAGCTTGAGGCTGTAGAGGCTCAAACTAGTCCGACAACACTAAGCCAGTAAAAGGAGTGCAGATATGTTCACATTACCTCAGTTAGAGTACGACTATGATGCTCTAGGGAAATATATTAGCAAGGATATTATGGAGCTTCATCACGCAAAGCACCATCAAGCATATGTCGACAAGCTAAATGTGGCAATTGACGCAGCCCCTGGCCTACAGGAGCGTCCACTTGAAACCCTGCTTACGGGGCTCGACTCACTACCTGAGGCGGTGCGGACAGCGGTCCGAAACCAAGGTGGTGGTCATTATAATCATACGAAGTTTTGGCAATGGATGTCACCTGATGGCGGAGGACAGCCTGGTGGCGCACTAGGAATGGCTATAGATGCTAAATATGACAGCTATCAAGCTTTTGTTGATGAATTCACAAGGCAGGCGCTTGGTGTGTTCGGAAGTGGTTGGGTGTGGTTAAATAGCGATCTTTCAATTAGTACAACACCAAACCAGGACTCACCGATTATGACGGGAGAAAATGCCCCGCTACTTGGTCTGGACGTTTGGGAGCACGCGTATTATCTTGATTATAAAAATAAGAGAGACGACTATGTTCATGCGTGGTGGAATGTTGTGAACTGGGACCGCGTGACACAAGAGTATCACCCGTAGTATCAACTAAAAACCCTCCTATGATTGAGGGTTTTTTTCTTGCAGCTCTTTTTCTTTCGCAATTTCAAACATATCTTTGGGGATCTCATCGTCAAACCCGGGCTTTAAGGCGCTGGGATTTGTTGGTGGAGCAACCGGCGTATAGCCGTACCCCGTAGATGAGGGCGTATCGAAAGGTGTGGTTTGTTCTGCACTAGAGTCAAGCTGGGCGGCCTCCTCTTGTACTCGTTTTTGATATGACTTCCAATCATAACCATCGTCGATAACGACAGATGATCCCATTGAATTACTATTAAACCCTGCTTCGAGGTGACGTCGACGATACACCATAAAGACCATTACCGCCGCACCGAGCAGCAGACTTCCTCCGATAAGAACACCCACAAACATTAAAATTGATGTGCTTGAATTAGATTTTTCTGAATCCTGTACCCCGGTACCGGCAAGTGAAAAACTAAAGGTCTGCTGCTCTGGAGGTCCTGCTGCGGGGATTTCTTTTGGAGCAACTGAGAAGTTAATGCTTTTTGTTTCACTCCCAGAGCTAATGCTTCCGGTATAGTTACCTTCGGCAAGTGTTAATGATAGAGTACCAGTGTTTGCTACTGCATAAGTTTTTTGTCCAATCTTCACCTTGGCATCGCTAGCGGGACTTTCTCCGATTCGGACGGCGATAACTACAGGATAGCCTCTTGTTGTAAATGATCCTGTATAGCTACTTTCTTTTCCGTCGGCGGCTTTTCCGTTGATACTAAAATACGCACGAACCCCTGGCTTCATGCCGTTAATTGATGCCTCAAAAGAGCCATCATCCTTTTTAGTAGGAGTGAGCTTTGTTGTCGCTTCTTGTCTTGAAGGGCCGTAGAAGATGTCGCCAGCTGCACCAGCTGCTAGCTTCCAATTTATTGTCGCACCTGAGTAGTTTGTGACAATAGATACGCCACTAACGACTCCGCTTGCATCGACCGTAGGCTCTTCTTCCTCTGGGGTGACAGGCTCCTCTGGCGTAGGAGTAGGTGTGGGGGTAGGAGTCGGTGTTGGATTTGGCGTAGGAGTAGGTGTGGGGGTAGGAGTCGGTGTTGGATTTGGCTTTGGAGGGTTTGGATCTATGATATTGAACGATGCATTAGAGCGACCCGTTGTTTTGTTGTTGAGGCTACTGCCATCTGAGAAGCCAATATTTGCAGTGCCGGCCGCCGTCGCCTTGAAAGTGATCGTCATTATGAGTACCTGTCCGGTTGGTGTCGGTGTTTTTGCGGCGTTAAAGTTTATGACGCCATTTCCTGGGGTAATGCTTGGTGACCCGTAGTCACTTCCAGCGGAGCTAGTTGCACTGACGGATAGTAGGTTAGAGGGAAAGATGACGGCGCCAGTGGCTCTTCCGGTCGTTCCTTCTTCAACGTAGCCACGTACCTTAACTTCGAAAGATGTTCCAATATTCATCTGAGATGAGCCTGGCGTGAGGTAGAAGGTATTACCTGCCGCGTATGCCGAAGGCGCTGGCATGAGCCAAAGTACCATAAGAAAAATGGCGAATACTATAGAGGATAGTGAGGTTATTTTTTTCATGTTTATATTGCTTATGTTTGTGTTGTTAGTATAGCATAAATGTGTCGCGATGAAGAGGGTGGTGTGGCTATTATCGATTATGCAAGATCGCAAGTTCGCCGGTCTTCTCGTCGTATATAGCTTCCGGTGTCGTGGCTGGTGTCTCTGAGTGAGGAGCTTCACTATTACTTGCGGGTGAAAGAGTATCTATTTTCTCATTGAATTGAGCTGTAGGTGCTTGCGTGTTTATAGATTGCTCGGGGACTTCTTGTGCTTCGATTGCGGATAGAGCGACTGTGTCTTGCATCTGGCTACTTAATTGCTGCTGGTACTGGTCTTCTTGAGGAAGGTCGCTTTCATAAGGGTTCGTATCATAGGAGTCAGTGTTTGGTGTAGGTTCTTGATTGAATGTATCTATGGGGCTATTCGTCATGGTCGTGGCAGGATATGGATAGTCCGTTTGCTCAGGGAATGACTGATCTTCATAGTTGATAGAAGGCGCCATTTGAGGGCCAGTGGGCGGTTCAATTGGTGGTGGTGTAAAGCTTGTTTCTGTTCGGGCTGACATAGCGGATAGGTACTCTATTGGTATGGTTGATTCTTCGTTTTCGGTGTGTTTTCTTCGACGGATGAGAAGAAAGATTACCCCGCCCGTAAAAATAATAAAGCCAAGTACTGAGGCGAGTATTATGCCGAGTGAGCCCATGTTGAAGTTACCTACCGCTTGTTTGGTGGAGAGGTCGAAGTTGTAGGTTTGCCGCTCCGGTCCCTTATCATCAGTGGATGGAATATCCTTTTTTGCTACAACAAATGATACTGATTTTGATAGCTCACCACTTTTTAACGTTCCGCTGTATGATCCTGCTGCCAGGTCGAGAACGATTGCGTCGTCTGCCTGAGTCTTATAGAGGGTGTTATTGAGGGCAAGTTCGCTATTTTTGAGACGAGTGTCGCCATCCGATGCTGTAATTACAACGGGATATCCTTTTGTTGTGAAAACCCCATCATAGCTGTCAACCTCTCCCAGGCTGTTTGTACTGCTAATTTTAAAGTAATATGTCTTCCCAGGCTCCAGGTTGTCTATGAGGCCTGTGAACTTAGCTTCCGTGGAGGTTACTTCGACAGTTTTATCTAATTTTGTGCGATTAGTGCCATACGAAAGTGTAGTGGTCGCCTCTTTGAGCTGTTGCCAGCTCAAAGCGGCTTTTTTGTAGTAGCGAGCGATGCGTACGTTGCTCAGTATGTCTGCGTTCTTTTTTTCATCTTTTTGTTCATCGGGGCTTGTGGACGGCATAGGAGTTTCTTCAGCTGGTGGCGGAATGGTTTCAGGTTGAGGGGTTGTTGGGGTAGGATTTGGTTTCGGTGTTGGGGTAGGATTTGGTTTCGGCGGCGTCACGGGCGGCGTCACTGGTGGGGTAACGGGTGGCGTCACCGTAGGACCTACTACGGTATATGTACCACCACTGTGACTCGTCGCATCATTGTTGTAGGTGCTTGCATTAACTCGTATGCCGTTACTAAATCCCACTTGAGCCGCACCTGCTTCGATCGCCTGGAACGTGACCGTGAAGAGAAGTAGGTTGTTGCCTGTGGGTGGCCCTACGTATACATCCTGGCTTGTGAATGCGATTGTTCCGTTCGCATTATTAGGGGTTACTGTCATTTTATTAAAGTTACTACCGGTTGCTGATGCACTAAGAACTTTGAGTTGCGACTTGGGGAAGTTGAGTGTTCCTGTTGTTGTCCAGGTTGTCGCCCATATCCATCCACCGATGGGTGCTGAATTTGCTCGTGCCTGAATAGTGAAGGTGTCACCTTTATTGAGCTGCTGTGCCGAGGGGGTGAGGTATGCGCTCGTCACACTTGCATGGACCGTATGCGAAAAAACAAGTGCAAATACTAGTATGAAACTAGCGAGCGGCTTGAGATGTTGTAGGGGTTTGAGCATTAGTTTTAATTAACGGTATTTTTTATTTTTTTTGATGGAATTATACAGTATATATAGTACCATATTTTTTATGCTTACAACAGGGGGCGATTGTTGCAATAATGAAAATACCACTCCGAGTGGAGTGGTATTTTTTATAATCATTTCATGGCGCGCTCGACCGGATTTGAACCGGCGATCTCCTCCGTGACAGGGAGGCGTGATAACCCCTTCACTACGAGCGCACGTTGCTTAACAAGCTTACAGTATGATAGCAGTTTTTAACCCCTGGCGCAATACTTGTCGCTGTTTTATTTTCTGCTTAGCTACTGGTATAATAAGCAAGATGGACTATGCCGCTGTAGCTCAGTTGGTAGAGCGGCGCTTTCGTAAAGCGTAGGTCAGCGGTTCAAATCCGCTCAGCGGCTCCATGTTTTGCTAATTTTACTAAAGACCATAATTTCAAAAGGTATGTAACACTCAACTATGAAATCAACGCTTATGACTCTCGGCAAGAGTTTGCTCGCAGATCGACAACTCCTATCTCTTCTGCTATTTGTTGTACTATTTAGCCTTGCTTTTTGCATCTACGTCTCGCTAAACGTACATCCGACTGAGCTTCCTGTAGTGACACACTATTCAAGCTATGGTACGACGCACTTTTATCGCGACAATAAGTGGTACTACCTGCTTAGCTTTGTTGTGTTTGGCCTGATTAATGCTGTGCTGTATGTCGCTATAACGTGTAAAATATTTATTCACAAAGGTAGAGCTCTTGCTTTGCCATTTGCGTGGACTGGAGTCGTCGTTATCGTCCTCGCTTTTGCGGTTGTATATCAGGTTCTTAAGATAGCGGCGCTTTCATAAGCTATGACTGATATTGAAATCCCCCTTGGGAAGCGGACGAAGAAGTATCGATTTTATGAGATGCTGCCGGCGATTCTTAGCTATGGTGCGGTTATTCTTCTTATCGTTTTGTCGCTCATCGATCCATTACTCGCCGCACTCTACCTTGTCACGGTTATTATAACGACGCTCATCAAAGCGATAGGCATAGCGGTTCATACTATCAGGGGTAGAAATCGTTTAGAGTCTGCTCAGAAGGTGAACTGGCGCGCCCGACTTGATCAGCTAGAGGATCCCAAGGCTGTTGTTGCGAGCGCTACTAGCCTCGATAAGGCTGTCTTTGGTCAGGAAATGCACCTGGCTAATTGTGCGAGGATTGTAGAAAGCCCTGAAAAATATCCTGCTCCATCGCAGATTTATAATGTAGTGATTATCGCGGCGTACAATGAGTCGCTTGAGGTGCTTGAACCAACGCTACAATCTGTTGCGGAGACTACTTACGACAATAGTCGTCTGATCGTTGTCCTTGCGTATGAAGAGCGCGGCGGCTCGGCTATCGAGTCAACTGCACAGCTTTTACAGAAGAAGTATAAGGATACGTTCCACTCATTTCAAATTGTGTGTCACCCGAAAGATTTAGCTGGTGAAGTGGTAGGTAAGGGTGGAAATATTACGCATGCTGGGCGTTATATCGCATCGTGGTTAAAGAAACAACATATATCATATTCTGATGTTATAGTAACAACACTAGATAGCGACAACCGACCTCACCGTACATATTTTGACTATGTCACTTATGAATATATTGTTCGTACGGATAGGAAGAAGCTGTCGTATCAGCCAATTTCACTCTTCTTAAACAATATATGGGACGCTCCTGCGCCTATGCGCGTCGTTGCGACGGGTAATTCGTTTTGGAATATTATTAGCTCAATGCGCCCGCATACACTCCGTAACTTTGCCTCACACTCTCAGCCGATGGATGCGCTTGTAGAGATGGACTTTTGGAGCACGCGAACAATCGTCGAGGACGGACATCAGTATTGGAGAAGTTACTTTCATTTCGATGGTGACTATAGTGTAACCCCAATCTACGTCCCTATTTACCAAGATGCAGTTTTGTCAGATACATATATACGAACGCTGAAGGCGCAGTTTATACAACTTCGTCGTTGGGCGTATGGTGCGTCGGATGTACCATATGTTGCGACTCGCGTATTTACTAAAAAGCGCACCGTTCCATTTGGATCAGGTGTGGCGAGATTCATCCGTTTGCTTGACGGACACGTAACACTTGCTTGCGTCGCTATACTCGTTACGATTGGAGGGTGGGTGCCACTTTTGATCAATAGTCAGTCCGCTATGAGCTTGCCTGCACATCAGCTACCTGAGGTGATTAGTGTTATACAGAGGATTGCCATGATTGGTCTATTTATCACTATATTTCTTGCCTTTAAGATGCTTCCTCCGCGTCCAGCCAGGTACAAGAAGCATAGAAGCGTTTTTATGCTCCTGCAGTGGGCACTCATGCCTGTCACATCAATCGTGTATAGTGCTACGTCTGCATATACTGCGCAAACTGCGTTGTTGCTCGGTAAGTATTTTGATAAATTTGATGTTACCGAAAAGGCGACTGCCGCTTCAATCGAACGTTCTAAGAAAGCGAAGGCCGACCCGGACGACGTATCGTCGAAATAAGGTGATGTCGTGCGGCATACTGTACTGCAGCAAGCTCATCGAACTGTTTGAGGGTATGGTATGTCACATCTGCGATGGTAGCTGGCGTGAGTTCACGGTCGTCGGTAGAAAGCTTATCTTCAACCGTCTGAGCTAGCCATAGGCTTTCGTAGCGAGCTACGGCCGTGTTGTGGCTAAATGCTTGAGCAATACTCAAGATAAGTCTCCCAAGGTTAAAACGATCCTTTCTGCCATCGACAGTGGTAAGGATTTTGTTCTCACTGAGGGCGGGCCGCTCATAGGTAGTGAATACTATTCCAGATTCTAGTCCTTGCCGCCGTCGCCATATGACGGGGCTATTTTTTTTGTGACGAGAGTTAACTACTTTTGTTTTTTCGTTCGGATAATTTAATGAAATCATATCTATATATTGTCATACAGCTATATAAAATGCTAGTGGATAACTATCACCTAGGTGGGGAAATCTAAAACTACCCCGATGAATCAGGGCAGTTTCTATAGGCTAACGCAGAGGTATTGTGTATTACTTTTTGCTAGGTCGTAGTTGGACCGAATGCTTTGCTTCGTTCCAAGTGCGATCGTACTCGAATCCGATGTGAATCTTTTCAAGTGCAGAGCGTTTTTTTGTAATGACTGTGTTTGTGTTGTTTGTAGCCATGTATTTATATTAGCATAAGCTATATTATTTGTCAAGCTAAATAAAACATAAGAATATATCATAAGGGGTATTATCTATACGTATTAACTGGAATCATTAATGTGGAAAAGTCTCTCTGCCTGGGGAAACAAAAGAAAAAGACTCCGGATGGAGTCATAAATTCTAATATGGTGGGCGATAGAGGAGTTGAACCTCTGACCTCCACAACGTCAATGTGGCGCTCTAGCCAGCTGAGCTAATCGCCCTCAGCTGTTTTATAGTACCAGATAGGGGCTAGCGTTGCAATAACTGGGGTGATTATATATGATAGAGATAAGCAATGACGCGGAGTAACCGCCCGCAGAGCTTCGTGGGTCTGTATACGTGCGTTAACGTCGACAAATAAGGTGCCTGATACAATCAGGAAGTCCGGTGGAACCGCCCAAGTATAGAGCAATACATACGATGGGTCCGAGACATGCGATTTATGGATTTATATGTGATAAGTCTGAACATCGCATGTTTTTTATTTACAAAAAAGGAGATATTTATGAATAACGAACAATTACATGCCATGCGACATAGTCTCGCTCATATCACTGCTGCAGCTGTGCAGCGATTGTGGCCAGAGGCAAAGTTTGGTGTTGGGCCAGTAGTAGAAAATGGTTTTTATTATGATATTGATCTAGGTGAGAAGAAGATTTCAGAAGACAACTTTGGCAAAATCGAAAAGGCAATGCGCGGAATTATTGCTTATGGTGATAATTTTGAAAGATTTGAACTGCCAATTGACGACGCGATTGCTTGGGCAAAAGAGGGTAACCAGCCGTATAAAGAAGAACTACTTAATGATTTAAAGCGCTCTGGGACGACGGTCGCAAAAGATCTCGATGTTAATGAACTAGGGTTGGCGAGTGACGGTGATGCTGCAGTTGAGATGGTGTCATTTTATAAAAATGGTAACTTCGTAGACCTCTGTCGAGGGCCGCATGTGGCAAATACAAAAGACGTCGGGGCGTTTAAACTGCTTCGTGTCGCCGGTGCATACTGGCGAGGTAATGAGAAGAATCCGCAAATGCAGCGACTATATGGGGTAGCATTTGCCACGCAAGAGGAGCTTGATGAGTATCTAGAGCGCCTTGAGCAAGCGAAGCTACGCGACCACCGTAAGCTCGGGAAAGAGCTCGATATCTACGCAACCTCACCACTTGTAGGGGTTGGTCTTCCACTATTTACGCCGCGGGGTACGGTACTGCGAGACATCATGGCGCAGTATTCAAATCAATTACGCCAGGCACATGGGTTTACTAAGGTGTGGACGCCACATATTACAAAGAAAGAGCTGTATGAGACATCAGGTCACTGGTCTAAGTTTGGTGACGAGCTTTTCTTGGTGACGAGTCAAGAAACAAGTGACGAAATGGTTCTCAAGCCGATGAACTGCCCGCATCATACGCAAATATTTGCCAGTCGGCCGCGTAGCTACAAGGATATGCCGATTCGATACCTTGAGACAACAACAGACTATCGAGATGAAAAGACTGGTGAGCTCGGAGGACTTAATCGTGTGCGATCACTTACGCAGGATGATAGTCACGTCTTTTGTCGTCAGGATCAGATTGAGGACGAGATTAATGGACTACTAGCATCTGTGCGCGAGCTATATAAGACGATCGATATGAAGCTTCGAGTTCGTTTAAGTTATCGCGACAGTGGAGACGGCTATTTAGGTGAGATGGAGCTGTGGGAATCTGCGCAGGCACAACTGAAGGCTGCGGTTATTAAGAACCAACTTGAGTATTTCGAACAGGAGGGTGAAGCAGCGTTTTACGGGCCAAAGATCGACTTTATGGCGACTGATGCGCTTGGGCGTGAGCATCAGCTTGCAACGGCTCAACTTGATTTTGTCCAACCACAACGATTTGGATTGTCGTATACCGACAAAGATAGCCAGGCGCAGCAACCTGTCATGATTCACTGTGCGTTACTTGGATCTATTGAGCGCTTCTTGAGCGTCTTCATTGAGCACACGGCTGGCTGGTTTCCACTATGGGCGGCACCTGAGCAGGTACGTATCTTAACGATTAATGACACAGTACTCGAGTACGTTGAGGAGATTAAGGCTATACTCCGCGATACAGTGCTTATGCAGCCAGTAAAGTACAATGAACTACGCTTTACCGTAGATAGTCGCAACGAATCGCTTGGTAAGAAGATTAGAGAGGCGACTACTTGGAAGATCCCCGTACAGCTCATCGTTGGACCGAAGGATAAAGAGTCTCGTGAGGTCAGTGTTCGTACGCAAGCTGGTGAACAGAAGGTGTCACTAGTTGAGCTTCCGGAATATCTAAGAGGTCTCTAGGATGGATGAGCCTCATATACAGAAGGGGTTTCGCGAAGAAATATACAAGCTTATGCGTCTGCTTCCGAATGATAAAGTGACAACCTATGGTGACTTGGCTGCAATGGCGGGGCAGCCTCGGGCCACTCGTATCGTGGGTGGAATTGCACATCAAGGTCCTGATGATCTTCCATGGCATAGGCTTGTGAATAGAGAAGGAGGGCTTGCAATTGGCTTCCCTGGTGGGCAAGATGTGCAATTACAGCTATTGCAAGCAGATGACATTGGCTGTGTAGACTATAAGATAGATAATTTTGGAGAACGACGATGGCGACCACAAGATCTCGATTTGAATCTCCGCTTATTGTAATCGTTGGTCCAACGGCAAGCGGCAAGACATCACTTGCTATTGAACTAGCCGAGCAGTACGACGGTGAGATTATCTGTGCCGATAGCCGTACGGTGTATGCGGGTATGGATATTGGTACGGCAAAACCAACTATGTCAGAGCGAGCTCGGATTCCACACTGGGGGCTAGATCTTGTTGAACCTGGCGAACGGTATAGTGCAGCCGACTTTAAACAGTACGCAGTGCAAAAGATTAATGAGATTAGAGCAAGAGGTAAGGTGCCTTTTTTGGTGGGTGGTAGCGGGCTTTATATCGATGCCGTGATTCTCGATTATCAATTTGGTTTGGCTGAAAATTCCGATAAGAGGGAATGGCTGAATGCCCAGTCGATTGAGTGGTTGACAGAATATTGTGCTAACAACAACATTACACTTCCGGAAAATAACCAGAATAAGCGCTACGTGATTCGTGCTATAGAGCAAAAAAGCATAAACAATAAGAGGCGACACGAGCCGATTGATAATTGTATTGTTGTAGGTATATCTACAGATAGAGAGAGTTTACGAACTAAAATTAGCGCCAGGGCTGAACACATATTTGACGATGGTGTTGTAGAAGAAGCAATAAGATTGGGCAAAAAGTATGGCTGGAGTAGCGAGGCGATGACAGGAAATATCTATCCTTTAGTGAAGTTGTATCTGGAGAAGGCACTTACTGAACAAGAAATGAAGGAGAAATTTACAACGTTAGATTGGCGACTCGCTAAACGCCAATTGACCTGGCTACGCCGTAATCACTTTATACGCTGGCTCGACCTAACAGAGGCGAAACAATACTTAACCACGGTGCTCGCGCCTGAATAAAAAACATGCTATAGTGGGATAAGAAAGTTATTCTGACAGTTTTATGATTGATGCATTATTTGGTTCAAAGACGCGAGTGAAGTTACTCCACCTTTTCCTCAACAACCCAGGAAAGGCATTTTATGTACGCGAAATTACTCGACTTATTGATGAGCAGATTAACTCCGTGCGACGTGAGCTTTCAAATATGATGACTGTTGGGATAGTAACGAGCGATACAGCCGACAACAAACTTTATTATGAAGTGAATCAGCGGTATGAACATTATGTGCCGCTTAGGGCAATATTTGCCGACCAGCAGGTCGAGGCGATCGATGTGGGTGAGAGTGCAATAAGCTGGCAAGATATGATAAGTGGACTGCCGGGTACGAGACTTGCAGTAACAGCTGGAGTGCTCGTTCGTGGCTCGACGAGTAGCGTCGATATTCTACTTGTCGGAGAGACACCAGTGCCTAAAGTTAAGAAGATGATGAAGGATATAGAAAAAATCGAAGGTCGCGAACTGAATTATAGTATTTTAAGCTATGACGAGTTCTATTATCGATTAAGCGTTCGTGATAAATTTATAACAGAGATATTGAATGGTAAACATGCAGTACTGCTCGATACCGATAATATGCTGAAATAGGAGAGAAGAAATATGTTTGATATTGAATATAAAGGCGGCAACACAATTGTCATTGCTACAAAAAAGGCAACTGCAGTGATTGATCCCAAGCTATCTGTAGTGGGGCTTAAGGATCTACAGGCGAAAGATGCTATTGAGATTGCAACAGAAGCGCGATTTGCTGTCAGTGACCCAGATGCACGGATTAATATTGAAGGTCCGGGTGAGTACGAGACGGCTGATTTTTCTATTCGAGGCATCACAGCAACACGTCATCTTGATACGAGCGCAGACGAGAAGCTTTCTACGATTTATCGTATTGAGGTAGGTGAGGCGCGGATTGCTGTAGTGGGTAATATTACTGAAAAATTAAGCGAAACACAACTTGAGGAGCTTGGGATTATCGATATTGCTATAGTTCCAATCGGTGGCAGTGGGTACACGCTTGATCCTACAGGTGCAGCTTCAATTGTTCGCCAGATTGACCCAAAAGTAGTCATACCTGTTCATTATGCTGATAGTGCACTCAAGTATGAAGTTCCACAAGGTGATCTAGAGACATTCGTGAAAGAGCTTGGCGCGCCGGTTGAAACGGTATCTAAGTATAAGGTGAAGTCAGCGTCTGCGATCCCACCTGTACTAACAATCGTTGAGATAACTCGCAGCTAATTGCGAGTTGCTTCTCTTAGCGCCAAAAAAATAACCCCTTCCGTAAAAGAAGGGGTTATTTTTTTCGGAGAAAGACTATTTCGCAGGAGCGAGAATACCTTTTTTCTTGAGTGTACGAATTGCCTGAGTGCTCAGGATCATAGTGACTTTTTGACCATCTACCAAGAAAGTTTTTTTCTGGAGGTTTGGCTTAAAGACACGTTTTGTACGACGCAAAGAGAAGCTGACATTGTTGCCAAACTGCTTGCCTTTTCCTGTAAGTTCACATCGTGCTGCCATAATATATTATTTCCACTTATTTTTTACAATCTGTACCAGTATAACCCCTTTAGCTAGAATCGTCAAGGTGAAGTCGCCTTTACTAGTTTAAATAACTACTTTTTACTATGCTTAGGATAAGTATCTAATACATGTCTAAAAGGAGAACTATTATGAGCTACGAACCTCATGCGCACCCAATCCAGGTAGCGGTGCTGCGGCAACTGTTATTTTCACCAGAACTTGGCTTTGCTGAGATGCAGAAACTATCGGATGTCACGAGTGATCATTTTACATTCCATGTTAAGAAGCTTATCGAAGAGGGTTACGTAGAAAAGCGAGAAAAAGAGTATCGCTTGACGCGAAAAGGTAAAGAATATGCTAATCGGATGGATACTGACGAGAACGCTATTGAAAAACAACCAAAAGTATCGGTTGCGATTACGCTGGAGCGTCGTAGTGATAAGGATGAGCGTGAATTTCTCTTTCAACAGCGCAAGAAGAATCCATATTATGATTTTTGGGGACGAGTTGGCGGTAAGATGCGTTGGGGTGAGACTGTTATCGAGGCGGCCGAACGAGAGCTGAAGGAGGAGACTGGGCTTGAGGCGAAATTTGAATATCGCCTACTGTATCACAAGCGTGATTTTGACAAACTGACCGGCAAGCTCCTTGAGGATAAGATCTTTCTCTGTGTATATGCGACTGAATTTAGTGGTGAGCTTATTGAGGAGTTTGAGGGTGGTGTCAATTGTTGGATGACCGAGGCGGAGTTCCACAAAAAACCAAAGCGCTTTGTGAGCGTCGATGACTTTATGGATCTTATTGATAGCGGCGTAACGTTTGCTGAGAGGGAATTTTTCTATGATGAAACAGAGTATTAAACAGCGTACAGATAACCTCGTCGCTTTAAGTTCGGTCGTAAATCAATTTATTGATGTTAAAAGAGCAACAATACGTCGTGGCAAGCCAGAAACAGATGGTGAACACACTCTGCACCTGCAAATGCTTGCGGTAGCGTACGCTACGCAGTACCATCCCGAGCTCGATGCGGGTCTTGTGGCGATGTATGCGTTGGTGCATGATTTTGTTGAGGTGTACGCTGGCGACGTGAATAGTCTCGGTGTGTCTGATGTGGTGATGGCGAAGAAGCAGGCCGATGAGTCTGCTGCATTGGAAAGATTGCAGGAGGAGTTTTGTGATTCTTGGCCAGAATTTATCAATTTAGTCATAGGGTATGAATTGCTTGAGACGCCAGAATCTCGTTTCGTTAAGACATTTGACAAGTGCGATCCGGGATTTAGCCATTTAGTAAACAGCGGCCAGGCGCTTATTAATCTCGGTATTGTTACTAGAGATGACTACGTACGCCAGTGTGAGGTTGTAAAAGGGCGGATGAGGCAGTATTCGGATGAATTCCCCGATGTACTGCTTATTAGAGAGGAAATACAGCATCGAATCGCCGATAAGATGTTTGGGATTGCTGTATAATAAAAAGTAATGAATATCGACTTGGTACATATCGCAATTGTTCTTGGGGTGATTTTATTCTCAATGACACTTCACGAGGCTATGCACGGCTTTGTAGCTTATTTTCTTGGTGATGATACCGCAAAGCGCGAGGGGCGCTTAACACTTAACCCCATAAAACATATCGATCCATTTTTGACAATTTTTCTACCGCTTATGCTCGCTCTAGTAGGAGGGCCAATCTTTGGCGGTGCAAAGCCAGTGCCATTTAACCCTGACAGGGTGCGATATGATGAATGGGGGGCTGCGCTGGTGGCAATTAGCGGGCCGCTGACTAACCTTGTCCTTGCCTTTGTTTTCTTCGGTATATATGCTGTCATTGGAGCTCCGTCTGTCGGCATACCTGCGCAAATTCTACTCACTGCCGTGTCGGTGAACCTTGGGTTTTTCATCTTCAATATGATCCCTCTTCCTCCGCTCGATGGATCACGAGTTTTGTATGCTCTTGCTCCTGAGTTTGTCCGCAGAGGTATGGAGGCGATAGAGCAATTTGGTATTTTCTTTATCTTTGCTATCGTTTTGCTCGCTAGCTCAGTGATCGGGCAGTTCATGAGCGTCGTTTTACTATTTTTCATAGATCTCTTTGCGAAGATATTTGGCCTCAGCTAATCCAAACAAGGTATAATAGATAGGTACCCCAGAGTCATTTGGGCGCGCATGATTTTCCTAATATCATATGATAGGGACTTCAAAATGATTCGCCTCCGTGGAGGTGATTTGAGAAGACCCACCTTGCATTCACGCGGGGAATATCAAGCGTCTAGATGATACTCTGGGGTCTTTTGATTGCATGTGTATATGTCGTGCATGGTAAAATAAAGCTAGCAAAGACCAACACAGAAAGTAGAATTATGAATCAGCGTATATCAGTTCGTGCAATTATTCGGGAGGATAGTAAAACTCTGCTCTTACGAAGAGCGAATGGGCGTCAGTCTATTCTTGGGCTATATGAGCTCCCCGGCGGAAAGATCGCATATGGCGAGCAGCCTGAGGATGCGCTGCGCCGCTATTTACATGATGATGCAGGGTTACATATTGAGACTGCATTACTGTTCGACGCTGTGACATATATTGATCGCGATGATCGTGACATACAGTATGCAGTGATTGTTTACATGGTGACGCTTTCAGCGGGGCATCATGCCATCGAACTGAGCCAAAACTATAACGAGTATGTATGGGTATCGTCGGATTCTTTACAACACAATACGATGACTGATTTAACGCAATTATTAATGGGTATTGTCCATCAAGATGCTCTCACAGATAAGATTGCCAAAGATGTGACTTCCTATGATGCTAATAAAACATCAAATGATGGCATCGTTATTTATTCAGATGGTGGCTCGCGAGGCAATCCAGGGCCTTCTGCGGCAGGATACGTTATTCTTGGGGCGGCTCAGGATGTGATTGATCAGGGTGGGGAATATTTAGGTATTACGACAAATAATCAAGCTGAGTATCATGGAGTTCGGTTGGGGCTAGAGAAGGCGCATGAGTTAGGGTATCACGTGATTGATTTTCGTATTGATAGCATGCTTGTCGTCAACCAGATGAACGGACTGTATAAGATTAAAAATAGAGAACTTTGGCCAATCCATGAGCGTATTCGAGAGCTGATGACGCATTTTGATAAAGTAACGTTTAGCCATGTTCGTCGTGAATTTAACCAACTTGCCGATGGAATGGTAAATCGTACTCTCGATGCTCATGCGAACGAGGAGTAGTTTGCTATAATGTTTACAGGCAGTTCGTTAGGTGACCGCTGGCTTTCTTTAATAAGATAAGCGAGAGGAAAGTCCGGGCAGCATAGGGCGCGACAGTCGCTAACGGCGACCGGGGGTGACTCTAGGGAAAGTGCCACAGAAACGAAACTACCCTCTTCGGAGGGAAAAGGTGAAACGAGTGAGGTAAGAGCTCACAGCATTCCATGGTGACATGGCGTGAAGGTAAACCCTGTCGGCTGCAAGGAGATCTACGTATAAGGGCGGCTCGTCCGTAGGTCGCTACCCGCTTGATTGAATCGGCAACGATTTGGCTAGATAGATGGTCATCCACGACAGAACCCGGCTTACAGACGATCTGCCTACCAAAAAACACTCCTTGTCGGAGTGTTTTTTGGTAGTAAAGAGTAGAGGTTGGTTACGCGCTTACGGCGCTCTTTACAATCTGTTCAAAGCTTTTTGGCTCATTAACGGCAAGTTCTGCAAGAACTTTACGATCAAGTTCAATGTTCGCTGCTTTAAGGCCGGCGATAAACTTTCCGTATGTCGTGCCATGTTCGCGAGCGGCAGCATTAATACGAGTAATCCATAGTCCGCGAAGATCACGCTTTTTGTTGCGGCGATCACGGTATGAGTACTGAAGCGCACGAATAACCGCTTGTTTTGCAAGACGATAGCTTCGCGTGCGGTTGTGCTGCATGCCTTTTGCTAATTTTAAGATCTTTTTGTGCTTTGCGCGTGCTGTGACGCCTCGTTTTACTCGCATATTATACTCCTAGGGCTCGTTTAACGTTTTTCGCCATGCTACCAGTGATAGTTGCAGTGGTGTTGATTGCTCGCTTACGGCTCTTGCTCTTCTTTGCTAGAAGGTGAGTGCCGAATGCTCGACGTCGGGTTAATTTACCGGTACTTGTCAGCTTAATGCGCTTGGCAGTACCTTTGTGGGTCTTTAGTTTTGGCATTATTTACTCCTTACTACTATGCTCAGATTGCGACCAGCCATCTGAGGCTTTTGCTCTAAAATTGCGTCATCTTCTAAGAGCGCGACGATCTTATCGATCATGACATATCCAAGTTCCTTGTGGGCCATCTCGCGACCACGGTAGAATATTTGAATACGTACTTTGTGTCCATCTGCGAGAAAGCCGCGGATTTTACGAAGTTTTATCTCAAGGTCACCACTTCCGATTTTCAGGCCAAATCGCATTTGTTTCAGCTCGCTTTGCTTGCTGCTCTTGCGATTTTTTTGTTGCTCTTTCATCTTTTGGTACTGGTATTTACCCCAGTCGATGATCTTTGCTACGGGTGGATTTGCGCCAGGTGATATCTCGACAAGGTCAACACCAGCTTCTTCGGCCGCTTTAAGCGCATCTGCGCGTGACATGATCCCTAATTGTTCTCCGTCTGTGCCGATGACACGAAGCTCACTTGCGCGAATAGCTTCGTTGATGTTGATTTTGTTGCTGATTGTACCTGTCTCCTTGGTCTTAGGTTAGAGTCTACGAATTTGAGCGTTTACTCGCCATCTATCTTATCAGATATACACCTCTATATCAAGTGGTTTGTTGTCGGTACTGTAATGCTTCGCTAATGTGGTGTGTTGCAATGCTCGGCGCTTGCTCTAGGTCTGCGATAGTTTGCGCTACTTTTATGATTTTGAAGTAACTTCTTGCGCTAAGGTGGAGTTTATCTGTGGCCGACGCGAGAAGCTGCTTGGCGGCCGAATCGATGGAGAGCGATGTAGAAATTTCTCGGCTTGAAAGATTTCCGTTGTATTTTATACTAGAATTGTATCTGTTACGCTGTAATAGAATCGATTGGTTGATGTCTTTTTTTGCATTAGCATGTTGTGTTTTTGTTTCTGTGTGCGTAACGAGAAGGGTATCATTTGGAGTTCGTGAAACATTGACGATGAGATCAATTCTATCAAGTAACGGACCGGAAAGTTTTCGTTGGTAGTTGAGAATTTGAGAAGTACTGCAACTGCACTCTTTTACTGTGTCTCCATAGTAACCACAGGGGCAGGGATTCATGGTAGCAACGAGCATGAAGTCTGCGGGATACACGATTCGCCCGTTAGCTCGGCTAATAGCAATCTGCTTGTCCTCGAGTGGCTGACGAAGTGCTTCGAGGCTAGACCGAGAATACTCCGGAAGCTCATCGAGAAAGAGAACACCTAGGTGGGCAAGGCTGATTTCACCAGGCCTTGGCTTGTTGCCACCACCGGTCAGTGCGATTTGACTTGCTGTGTGATGGGGCGCACGGAATGGTCGCTCGTCGAGGATATTTCCATCTATTTCTCCAGCGATACTATGGAGTTTTGTTGCCGCAATCTTTTCATCGATCGTTAGGTCTGGGAGGAGGTTTGTAAGCGTTTTTGCGAGCATGGTTTTTCCTGCGCCAGGTGGACCATTGAGTAAAATATTGTGTCTTCCGGCGGTTGCAATGACAAGTGCACGCTTTGCTTGCTCCTGTCCAAGTATGTCGTCAAGATGCGGCGCAAGGGAGGAAGATTTTGTTGTTCTAGTGACATCGAATATATGAGGTGATATCAACGACTCCTGCTTTAAATGAAGAAATAATTGTTTCAAGTTTGTTGTGCCAATTACTTCAATGTTATCGATCAAACTCGCTTGCTGAGCATTGATTGTGGGGAGAAATAGTTTTTTGTAGCCGGCTCGCCGAGCTGCTTCAGCAATATTGATTGCGCCTTTTATAGCTCGAAGCGTTCCATCAAGCGCAAGCTCACCAGCAAAGACTGCACCTTCGACCTCGTGCTGCTGAAGCTGGCCACTAACAACGAGAATCGAGAGAGCAATAGGGAGGTCGAATTGGGCACCATCTTTGGGTAATTCTGCTGGAGCAAGATTGATCGTGATCTTTTTTGAAGGAAAATCAAGAAGTGAATTTCGTATGGCACTTCGGACACGCTCCTTTGCTTCATCGACGGCCTTGTTGCCCATTCCTACTATTTGAATCGTTGGGAGCCCGTTTTTTGCATCACTTTCTACTTCGACGACTGCTCCGTCAAAGCCAATAGGGGCAACGGTAGATATCTTAGCGACCATAATATGCCTGTATTTAAGCATAACTAGTAACAATCATCAATATTTGCTATACTATCTGTATCGGTTGGGGCTGACTATAGCTTTCGACGAGAGGACATTAACAGGTTATTTTGCAGGTCGACTATACACGTACGTATATATTTAATTGCAAAATCTATTGCTAGCATTCAAGGTTCACTTGACTCATTCAAATCTTTGTTTGATGTTAAGACTCCTTCGTTTGCGCCAATCGCAGCCTAATCGCTCGATCATTCCGTGTTAGCAGGTGACATAGCGGTACGGGGTGTTATATACATGTCACTTACTGGGCAATAGAGCAGTGGCTATTGTTTGGAAAATTTTACCACGCGACTAATTGCTTATTTGTGTTTATCTTCTAGAGCATGATGTCGTAAACAATCAAGATAAACTATGCCTGTAGACGAATAACCAGTTACCTTTCGGACCGGGGTGCGATTCCCCGCAGCTCCACCAATACGAAAACATCCCAGCCATGGCTGGGATGTTTTCGTATTAATACGTACTTAATTATAATGACCAAGCTATACAGGGCGTGTGTTTGTTTGTAGGACGCTTCTAGCAAATAAAAACAACCGCCTGCGAGGAACGGTTGTTTTCGTGTGGAGTTTTTTGAGTTCGTTGTTTATTTTTGGCTTCTGTATAAGTTTTTTATTCAGAAGCTACCCCTATAATATGACGGGAAAGCGCTTGTGTCAATGAAAATGATGATTTTCTTTTGGTAAAAAATACTACGTGTGGAAAACCCTATATATGGTGGTGATTGGAGTGAAAATGACGATACCCGTGCTACGGCTGGCGAGCCACGCTACGTGAGCTGTGTTTTCTGGCGGAGATGACGAGGAGAGAGTATAATAAAGGTATCCCTATATATAGGCAGGAGGTTTGGTAGATGAAGAGCACTCAACGCCCAGCTAAAGAAAGCTTGTCGAGCCATGCACAGACATCATCTTCACATTCCTACAATCTTTTAATGCGTATTAGTGAGAAGCTGGGTCGATCCGCTACGCGTTCGCTTGTGGAGGTGAAGAGCTTCCTTGCGCAGGAGATTATCCTGACTCCGTCGGAGCGTTTTATGAAAGGTATGCCGCGTATTAAACTTGTTGACAGAAAAGGGCAGCAAGCGCATAGCCAAGAAGTGAGCGATAGAGTTAGTTACGAAAATAAGAAAAAAATTGAACGTGGCTATGAGGCGCTCGATTCTGCAGCGAATCTACGACAAGTCGTCGAGCAATCGCATGAGGTTTTGGCAACTGCAAATACTATTTTTCCCGTTACGCTTTTTCCTGATACGGTATTTGTTGATCGTACGAAAGTAACAATCATACGCCGTAGCTTCTTTTGGTCTGAAGATGTCTTAAGTATTCGTATTGAAGATGTCCTAAATGTTTCGGCATCGGTTGGGCCGTTGTTCGGATCTTTAACGATCGCAAGCCGGGTTATGAGCACGACTGATCATTTTCAAATTAACCATTTCTGGCGAAATGATGCCATTCATTTAAAACATATCATTCAGGGCTATGTTATCGCTCAACATAACAATCTTGATACAACAAACCTTACAAAAGAGGAGTTGACCCATACACTTATGGAGCTTGGACACGACAGTACGGGTCAAAGACTATAGTTTAATGATTTATTTACAACGTTGTAAATAAATATATTATTAATAAATAACAGATGTAAGATTGATTGTTGTAAAAATAATAAGTGATTAAAACATCAATGAGTATTGACCTTTTAAGATGCTCGTGCTATTGTAGATATAAGCTTTTAGAAACACAAAAAAGCAAAACAAACACATTGACAATTCAAACTGACTGACGCTAATTTGGCGGAAAGTCGATAGCGACACCAGGCTATGATAAAAACTATATTTGCATGATGCAGATACGCACCTTCTTTATCTGTAATGTGTGGCGCTATCGATGCTCCGCCAACCCACTGTATGTGGTGAAGCGTAGAGCACGCGACTTACAAGTACATAGTTATAATAGGCAACTATTTGACGATGGAAAGGAGCGCAAGTGCACTCCGGTTTTTACCGGAGCGGTCAGATGCCAGGAGTGGCAGATCGTTCATTGGTGCGCGCGCCTAATAATATATTTACAGCGGCGGATCTGTGCTACCAGAACATTTATGGTTTGCTACTCTGGCTCTTTTTTCTTTTGATAGGTATAGTGAAGAGTATGTTGGGAAAATTTCTCGTTGCAGCTGCACTTATATCAGGAATACTCGTGGGATTGATACTCACGACAACCACGCCAACTAGTGCTGGGGCAATCGGTATACTTGGAATATTTGTTTTGAGCTATATCTTTCTCGTATCTTTGTTAACTTTTTTTATTTTTGGCTTCTCGCGATTTTTATCGCGATTTTTTGTTATTTTTTCAAAAAATACTCAGGCGACTCCTGTTCCGCTCAAGAAATCCTACTATTATTCTTCTGTTATCGCCCTTGCGCCCGTGATTATTCTGAGTATGCAATCTGTTAATGGCGTCGGCGGATATGAGTTTGGTCTTATCTGCCTCCTTGTTGTCCTAGGCTGTCTATATGTAGCAAAAAGAGTTGAATGATACGGGCATAATTATTAATATGTTTATGCTATAATTACAGATATGAATCCTGAGCTTCCTTCTCCACAATTCACACCCGAGCAACCCCCGGCAAATGGGGGGCAGGAGTATGCTCAGGCGTTGTCAAACCCTGAGACGTTCGGTGAACGCTCGCCAGAGCGTGAGCAGTATATGCAGTCTGTCGATAAAGCGCCTGTACTTCCGCCACCACCACCGATGGTTGCTCCTATGCCAGCTGCGCTTCCGTCTGCAACACCTCAGCCTGTGGTGCCGGCCGACGACAATCCCGTGTTAGCTGCCGACGATGATCTAATCGAAAAAGAGTGGGTAGATAAAGCGAAGCAGATTATTGCTACCACACATGATGATCCGTACAAGCGAGAGCAGGAAGTGAATAAACTGCAGGCAGACTACCTGTTTAAGCGCTATGGCAAGGAGCTTGGCTCTCCTCAATAGGGAGAGCTTAGTTGGGGTCTCAACCTATGGCAGGTGTCTTTATCGCACTATTCCTATCGGTAAGTATAGGTGCCGCGCTAATCGTGATAGTTTTTTCTCAGTATAAGAAGACACTTCGTGAGGCAAAGAACTATGAACGTGGACTTAAGATGGTGCCATTATTTATTCATCTTCCCCCAGCTAGCGAAGATACAGAGAAGGGTAGTCGTGATGAGCGAGATCTAACTGATGAAGTTTTGTCAGAAGCGCAGGTGATGTATAACATCATTGCGAGTACTGCAACCAAGGGATTTAAGAATAAGATTTATGGACAGCGTCATATTTCGTTTGAGATAGTCGCAAAGGGCGGGCTCGTCCATTACTACGCCGTAGTGCCTATGGTGCTTATCGAGGTTATTAAGCAAGCTATTGCGGCGGCATATCCATCAGCGCGCCTCGAGGAGGTGAGCGAACACAATATCTTTAGTCAAACTGGAAAAATGAGTGGTGTGATTGGCGGTGAGTTTACGTTAAAGAAAAGTTTTGTTCATCCCATTGCAACGTATCAAGAGACAAAACGAGATGCCGCTCGGTCATTATTGAATGCGCTATCCGCTGCATCACGCGAAGATGGCGTAGTGTTGCAGTTCTTACTACGACCCGCAAATGAGGGTTGGGTTCGTTCTTCAATTGATGCTGCAAAGAAAATCAAAGACGACAAAGGTAAATCATCGGGACTCGGTGTAGGTAGCGCGAAGGGTATGGCTGAACTGCTCTGGAAGCCGCCTGAGGCTGGTGATAAAAAGCCAGAAGATAAGCAGCTGACCTCACTCGAAGAGGAGCTAGTAAAGGCTATTGAGGAGAAAACAAGATATCCTGGATACGAAGTGCTAATTAGGGTGATCGTATCATCAAATACAACAGAGCATTCACAGGGGCTGTTAAAGAATATTGTTGCTGCATTTTCACTTTTTGATTCACCGACCAATAATGGTTTCAAGTTTACGCTTGCGCGTGACGTGGAAGAATTGGTTACTGCTTTTATATTTAGGTTTTTCCCTCAAAAAGTGAACAATAATATCTTAAATAGTGTTGAAATGGCAACAGTATTTCATCTTCCTAGTCAAAGTAGTATACCGACGTCAAAAGTACAACGACAGATGTCGAAACAGGTAGACGGCCCAACTCAAGTGATGGAGCAAGGTCTACTTCTTGGTGTAAATGAATTTCGGGGAACTCGCAAAGAGATTCGTCTTAGTGAAAATGATCGTCGTCGACATACGTATATTATTGGGCAAACCGGAACGGGTAAGTCTGTTTTTCAGGAGAATCTTGCACTGCAGGATATGATCGAAGGCAGGGGCTTTGCGTTTATTGACCCACATGGCGACTCGGCTGAGAAGCTGCTTGCAAATGTTCCAAAGGAGCGTGTCGAGGATGTTATCTATTTCAATCCTAGTGATCTCGAAAACCCGATAGGCCTAAACTTATTTGAATATGAGACTGAAGATCAGAAGGACTTCTTGGTGCAAGAATCGATTGCGATGCTTTATAGTCTGTATGATCCTGGGCACACTGGTATTGTAGGACCGCGTATGGAGCATATTTTTCGCAATTGTGCGCTTCTGCTTATGTCCGATCCTGCAGGGGGGACATTCATCGATATACCGAAATTATTAGTTGACGATGAGTTTATGAAATCGAAGCTTAAATATGTTACGGACCGCAACGTGCTTGATTTCTGGACAAAAGAATACCCGGCGTCTCAGCGCTCAAATGAGTCAGGTGAGGTTACCAGCTGGGTAGTGAGTAAGTTTGGACCATTTTTGAGCAACACTATGATGCGTAATATTATGGGTCAGACAAAGAGCGGCTTCAATATGAGAGATATCATGGACAATAAAAAGATTCTTCTCGTTAACCTCTCGAAAGGTAAGATGGGTGAGCTAAACTCGAAGCTTATCGGTATGATCTTTATTATGAAATTTCAAGCAGCAGCCATGGCTCGTGCGGATATGGCTGAAGCTGATCGTCAAGATTTCTGTCTTTTTGTTGATGAGTTTCAGAACTTTGCAACCGAAAGCTTTGAATCTATTCTCTCTGAGGCGCGTAAGTATCGCCTCAACCTTGTGCTTGGAAATCAGTTTATGACACAGCTAACCGACAAGATTCGCGAGGCGATTATCGGTAATGTTGGGACAGTGATCTCTGGTCGTATTGGTGTAACCGATGCTGAGTTGATGGTTAAGAAGTTTTCTCCGGTCTTCGATGCCGAGGATCTCACAAAATTACCGAACTACCAATCGATCGCCTCTGTCATGATTAGTAATGTTCCGTCGGCGCCATTTAGTATGGCGTTTATGCCTCCTGGATGCCGTGACAATCCGCAACTTGCGGATGCTATGAAGCGTTTGTCGGCCACTAAATATGGCTATAGTCGAGCAATTGTGGAAAAGGAGATCTTTACGAGACTTGAGCCGCCAAAACCAGCGATTCCCGCTCAAGCGGCGCGGCCCAACGGTCAGGTGTCTTCGCCGGGTGCCAAGAAGCCAGGTGGAGCGTCATTCCTTGATGATTGGCTTGCTAAGCGCCAACAAATGAATAGTAAGCCAGCAGGAGGATCCAGCCTCTCTTCCAATCCTCAGCCTTCACCGATGTCTGTCGCCCCTCAGCAGCGTAGTGGAATTCCGATGGCACAACAATCTTCTGTGCGTCCAGAGAGTCAACAGCGACAGGCTTCAGTTTCTCCTGTTGCGCCTTCAGCGCCCGTAGCTTCCCAGCGGAGCGTACATAGAGAAGATGTTCCGAAAGTGAGCTCTAACGGCACTCAGGCGATGCCAGAGGCATCTATCGCTGCAGTGCCACAACAAGCTGTATCGATAACACCTGCGTTAACTCAGCAGCAAGAAGCACCCTCTGCGGGGAAGGCTGAAATTATTGAGCAGAATCCTACTGAAGTATCTGTACGTCTTCGGTAGGTAAGTCTTCCTGGGCGGAAGCGTCTCTTGTAGTTAGTTCTCGCTAGGTCCCGTTAATTAGGGGAGAAGGTAGAGCTTGTTTATTTACTGCCGTGTATCATTAGGCGCACGAAATCATAGAGTAGTCCAAGAACCCACCCCAAGATAAATGCAGCGATTGTTTCGAACCCAGATAGTTGGTAGCCGTAGTTTTTTGCTACAAGATACACGATCGTAACGCTAATAAAAGCAAAGATACTCCCGAATAGAAGCGCGTTTGGACGAGCTACTGTTGATCCGATTGCGTCGCTGGCTCTTTCAACTGCTTTATTGTGTATGATCTTGCTAAAGTTCTTACTAGAAGTGCTCATGGAATGTCGTGCGCCTTCAAGCTGATTTTGGAAGCTTGCCTCTCGCTGGGCTTCTCTCGCTGCTTTGCCGATTGGACCACGACGCTCTGCAGGGGACTTCTCTCGAGTTTGAAGAGCAGTCGTCTCATGGCCCGCTTGGGCAGCATCGAGCGCTTCATGACGCACTTCCTGGATGGATTCTTTTTCTTTCTTAGATTCGGCTTTCTCGAGCTGATCACGCAAGGCTTCTCGTTGCTCTTCGCCGGCACGTTCAAGGTTGGCAGTGTCGTACTGATTTTCTGGACTTGATTTATTTACTTCTGGACTTGCCATGTTACCCACCACTCTTTTTGCTTGCGTTTAGTTATATTTAGATTATACCAGTATTTATGTTGTGTCGATTTAGATTATACCAGTATTTATGTTGTGTCGAATGAGACGGATCTCTTGTTTCATTTGTCTTGTTCGTGCGTAAAAGTAGACTGCAGTAATAAAGACAACTACAGAAAATACAACATTTATAAAAATTCCTGTTGTTGGTAGTTCTGAAGTGACACTCTCTATAGCCTTGATGGCTGGACAATCAACAGGTACTTGTCGGTTTACTCCGTAGGTGCTTGAAAGGATGCAGTCAAATGAGGCTTTATCACTCTTGCCAGTAGCTGTTGTAGGAAGTGTTGTCATTAACTCTACGACGAACGTTCGTGTCTGCGTTTCTCCCGGAGCAAGCGACACAGTTGGCCATGTGAGCGCGTGAGTGTCTTTGTCGAAAGTTGCTGCACCTGCATCAACAAGCGTAGTGTATTCAAGGGTATCGGCAAGTCGAATAGTGAATGGAGCTACGATAGGTGCTTTTGTGGTATTTGTAGCCTGTAGTTGATAAGAAAGCTTGTCGCGTGGCAATGCTTTTGTTGTCGTACCGTCGCTGTTCTGAGACACATTAGTGATTATCAGCTGCTTTTGAACGGCTGTATCAATTGGGTTGATTGTTAGCGTAGGAGGGACTTCACGAACGGCGAGCCCAGCACTACTCTTAACGATAGCAAACCAACCTGATTGTTTAGACTGGCCGATCCAAGCAGGCAATGACTGGGCATTGTTCTTGGTAGTTGCCTGAGAGAGTGCAAGAGGGCTTAGATAGCGGTTCGCTTCTCCTCCCGCGCTCCGTTTGTAGGTGAAGCTAACCTCGCCGTCATCACTACTAAATTGGCCATACCGACTCATTAGGTATATATTGTCTTGGGCCGATACTGAGCTATAGTGGCTAGCCACGATTTCATCTCGAGTGATCCCTGCTGCAGTGTAAATGTCTTTCAGGTCATCGCTATTGTTATCATAGCGCAGTAGAAGATCTTCAATATTTTGTACGCCACCTCTAATAAGGTCCTGCTCGCTAGAGGCATTGGCTGACTCGGGAGGAGAAAATACTGCAAGTGACTGTACGACAACGGCGAGAACGACAAACAACACCGTTAACCGACGGGTGATCTCTTCTTGGCGAAGGCGGCGTGCATAGAACCCTACTTGGGTGATAAGCGCCGGGCTGAATGCTAGATTTGAAACTAATTTACGAAACATTGCTCTTTATTCTTTTTTGTTTGTGTACAAATAACCTCTTGTGTAGTAGATTAGCATAAGAATTGTGTTCAATGCAAGCGCTTGAGTGAATACAAATAGTCCTATATAATAGACGTAAAGTAAATAGCTGAACAGACGTAAAGTAGTGAGGGAATAATGGCTAAGCAAAAAGATGATGGCTCGTATGATGGGTCACAGATTCAAGTTCTAGAGGGTCTAGAGCCGGTTCGTAAGCGTCCTGGTATGTATATTGGTAGCACCGGCTACGACGGTGTGCATCACCTTATAAAAGAGATCGCAGATAATTCAATAGACGAAGCGATCGCAGGATTTGCGACAAAAATCGATGTAATTATTAGAGAAGACGGTGGTCTTACTGTAGTTGATGACGGTCGCGGTATTCCAGTCGATAAACATGAGAAGACGGGCCTTAGTACACTCGAGACGGTATTAACAGTGCTACATGCCGGAGGTAAGTTTGGCGGTGGTGGCTATAAAGTTTCATCTGGACTTCACGGTGTTGGCTCAAGTGTAGTGAATGCGCTCTCTACGACGATGATTGCTGAGGTGGTCCAAAAGGGTGAGCTTTATCGTATTGAATTTGAACGGGGCGCAACAAAATCTCCATTGAAAAAGATAGGTAAGACTGATCGACCGACTGGAACGACAATTACATTTTACCCAGACCCAACGATCTTTAAAGAAACGGTTGAGTTTGATTATAAGTGGGTTGTTAACTATTTGCGCCATCAAGCATATCTAACGAAGGGTATCTATGTGGCGGTACGTGATGAGCGTACGAAAGATCGAGCTGCATTTTACTTTGAAGGTGGTATTCAGAGCTATGTGAAGCATCTAAATATCGGTAAAGATGTTGTCAGCGACAGTGTATTCTATGTCGAACGTCAGGTAGAGGATTCGATGGTCGAGGTGGCAATTCAATACAACGATACATTTGTTGAGACAGTGAAGCCATTTGCAAACAACGTCCTTACTCCTGATGGCGGAACGCACTTGATCGGCTTTAGGTCGGCAATGACGCGCGTCATTAATGACTATGCGCGAAAAAGCAGCCTCCTAAAAGAAAAAGAGGATAATCTCAGTGGCGATGATATTCGCGAAGGTCTTACGGCAATTATCCTCGTCAAGCTTCCTGATCCACAGTTTGAAGGTCAAACGAAGAATAAGCTTGGTAATCCAGAGGTACGTCGGTACGTTGAACAGGTAATGAACGAGTACTTTAGCTACTATTTGGATGAGAATCCAAATGTTGCGAAAAAAATTGTCGGGAAGGCACTCCTTGCTGCACGAGCGCGTAAGGCTGCACGTGCTGCACGGGACAACGTTATTCGTAAAGGCGCGCTTGATGGGTTAAGCCTTCCAGGTAAGTTGTCGGACTGTTCAAGTAAGGACCCAAGCGCATCTGAGCTTTATATTGTAGAGGGAGATTCTGCGGGTGGTTCTGCAAAGTCGGGCCGTGATAGCAAAACGCAGGCGATCTTGCCACTGCGGGGTAAGGTGCTTAACGTCGAGCGTGCACGACTTGACCGTATGCTCGGTAATAATGAAATCGTGAGTCTTATTAAGGCTATGGGTGTAGGTATTAGCGATCAGTTTGATGTATCTGGCCTTAGGTATCATCGAATTATCATCATGACGGATGCTGATGTTGATGGTAGTCACATCTCAACGCTACTTCTTACATTCTTCTTTAGGTATATGCAGGAAGTGATTGACGGCGGATATGTGTATCTCGCAAAGCCTCCGTTGTTTTTGTTGCGACAAGGTACAAAAAAATACTATGCGTACAGTGACGAAGAAAAGGTTGAGATTATCAATCGGTTGATTTCAGAGCGACGTGAGCGTGGCGTCGTAATTGACGAGACGGCCGATGTCAATAAGCAAGCGGGTATTACACTACTTCAGCGCTACAAGGGTCTTGGAGAGATGGACGCAGAGCAACTCTGGGATACTACTATGAACCCTGAAAACCGCGTGCTTATACAGGTCCGAGTTGAGGATGCTGAAAAGAGTGATGCAATTTTTACAAAGTTAATGGGCGATCAAGTTGACCTGCGAAAGAGCTTTATCCAAAGCCGCGCCAAGTCGCTTAGCCTAGAAGATTTGGATATTTAGTCATGGATGATGAAACTATTGATGTAAATGATACACCGATTGAGGGTGAACTTGTTGTGCCCCAGACGCACTCAAGGATAGTTGAAAACCAAACTGTTGAGAATGTGATGGAAGATAGCTTCCTGAAATATTCGATGAGTGTCATTATTGATCGTGCTCTTCCAGATGTTCGTGACGGCATGAAGCCAGTTCATCGTCGTATTTTATACAGCATGGGTGAACAGAACTTGCGTCCAGGTGGACGATTCCTAAAGAGTGCACGTATCGTCGGTGACGTTATGGGTAAATATCACCCGCACGGTGATTCATCGATTTACTTCTCGATGGTACGATTGGCCCAAGACTGGGTGATGCGATACCCGCTTGTAAACGGACAGGGAAACTACGGATCTATGGATGGCGATCCGCCGGCTGCAAGTCGCTATACTGAAGCGCGACTTGGGCGAGCAGGTAACGAGCTGCTAACTGATCTTGATAAAGATACGGTTGATTTTCGCGATAACTACGACGGTAGTGAGCAGGAGCCGTCGGTTCTACCCGCAAAGCTTCCGAATCTTCTTCTGAACGGACAGATCGGTATCGCTGTTGGTATGGCGACAAACATTCCACCTCATAACCTTGGCGAGTTGGTTGACGCGACAATTCATCTGATCGACAACCCTGAGACGACGACAATTGATGACCTATTGCAGTATGTTAAGGGGCCAGACTTCCCGACGGGGGCGATTGTGTATGGCGGGGCGCCGATGAAGCAGGCATATCAAACTGGGCGCGGCAGCGTCATGATCCGCGCCGTGACGAATATCGAAGAGACGAAAAAAGGTCGCAGTCAGATCATTATTACGGAAATGCCATATGGTGTAAATAAAGCAACGCTTATTGAGAAGATTGCCGAACTACATAAGGATAAAAAGATTCTCATTAGCGATCTTCGCGATGAAAGTGCTCGCGGTAAGGTTAGAGTTGTCGTTGAGCTTCGTAAAGATGCGTACCCGAAGAAAGTACTCAACCAGCTCTTTAAGTTAACGGCTCTTCAGACAAGCTTCCACTTTAATATGCTCGCTCTTATAGATGGTATCCAGCCAAAAGTGCTCGGACTTCACGAGATTCTTGAAGAATTTGTAAAACATCGTCGTATTGTAGTGCGCCGTCGAACGGAATTTGAACTGAAGGCTGCTAAAGCTCGTGCTCATATTCTCGAAGGGTATAAGATTGCACTCGATCATATTGATGAGGTAATTAAGTTAATTCGAGCAAGTAAGACGAGCGAGATTGCTCAAGCGGGATTGATAGAGAAGTTCGGTCTCTCTGAGATACAGGCCCAGGCTATTCTTGCGATGCAGCTCCGACGTTTGACAGGACTAGAACGCGATAAGATTGAGAACGAGCTCAATGAACTCCTCGCGTTGATTGCAAAACTTGAAGCAATTCTTGCGAGTGAGACGGAAATCCTTCGGATTATTAAAGAAGAGCTCCTTGAGATGAAGGAAAAATTCGGTGATGATCGACGTAGTCAGATGATCAATCATGAGTTGGGCAAGTTTAGTGACGAAGAATTGATCCCCGAAGAGGAGAGCGTTATTCTTCTGACAACTGAGAATTACATAAAGCGAACATTGGTGAGCGAGTATCGTCGTCAAAATCGTGGCGGCAAGGGTAAGCGAGGTATGACGACAAAAGAAGAGGATATTATTGATCAGCTCGTACCTGCAAGTACGCACGACTATCTTCTCTTCTTTACGAACCGTGGTCGCATTTTCCGGCTTAAAGCCTATGAGGTTCCGGCGGCAAGCCTTGCTGCTAAGGGTGTTGCGGCAGTTAATCTCCTCCAGCTTCAACCTGAAGAGAAAATAACGTCGATCATTCGACACGAAAAGGACGCTAAGGACGATGGCTTCCTATTTATGGCGACGACGAAGGGGACAATCAAAAAGACACCACTGAAAGACTATGCAAATATTCGTACTAACGGTTTGATTGCAATCAAGCTTGACGATGGCGACGAGCTTCGATGGATTAAGAAGACAAGTGGAAGTAATGATGTGATCATTTCAACTTCCGCCGGACAGGCAGTCCGCTTCAATGAAGCAGACGCTCGTCCAATGGGTCGCACAGCTCGAGGTGTTCGAGGTGTTCGCCTGCGTCCTAACGACAGTGTTGTCGGTATGGATGTTGTTGATGACGATGGTCGTCGGTTGCTCGTGATTAGCGAGCAAGGGTACGGTAAGGCTACAAAGGTAGCGAACTTCCCTAGTCATAAGCGTGGCGGAGTTGGTATCAAGGCGGCTGTTGTAACGGCGAAGACAGGACCAATCATATCGGTTCAAACGCTTGAGGCTGAGGCTGGCGAAGTGTTGCTTATCTCTAATCAGGGTCAGGCAATTAGAGTCGCACTTAAGGATATTCCAACGCTTGGGCGTACGACACAAGGTGTTCGTATAATGAAACTTCGCGAAGGTGATGCTGTGTCATCTCTTGGTCTTATGCCGGAGCAGGCGCCGGCTGCCGAAGAAGAAGAGGCGTAGGTGAGCGCACTGTCGCCGTATATCATTGCTATTGTTAGCGCTTGGGTGATTGCTCAGGGTGCAAAGTATGTGATTGCGGCGGCCAAAGGTCGCTCGATGCGCAATCTTCGGTACTTCTATCTATCTGGAAATATGCCAAGCGCACATAGTGCAACAGTAGTAGCACTGGTGACAGTCATCGGTCTTCGCGATGGACTACATTCTGGAGTCTTTGCGCTTGGCGCACTATTTGCAGCAATCGTAATGTATGACGCCGTTATGGTTCGACGATCATCTGGTGAACAGGGGGCTGCTATCCAGCAGCTTATAAAAGAGCAAAAGAGTTCAATTAAGTTACCTCGAGCAGCAAAGGGGCATGAGCCGGCTGAAGTTATGGTCGGAGCAATACTAGGGCTTGCGATAGGGGTTGCCGTACATGCTGCAAGTGTGCCGCAAATCTAATTTGTATGTTTTGCTGGAAAATAAGTAGTCGAAAGACTACTTATTTTTTATCTAAACCATAAGAGGAAAGAGGGGTATGATAACAGGGGTCGACAAGTTACTTAGATGAAAGGTTATATTGAATTGAATAGTCGGTATGAGGTAAGTTGTTTTTTTAGCTACAATGAAATACAAAATAACCCTTGACGATAGTGACATTGCTGAAGTATGATTGGTAACAGTCTGGTTGCAAGCAAACAAGCAAACGCAATACCTGAGCTGTGGAGTTCTAACAGATGATCAAAGTCCTTTGACAATTTAGTTGTGCAATAATCATCGTCAGTTTATATGAGTGAATCAAAGAATGTCTTTAAGACAATCTTTTTATGGAGAGTTTGATCCTGGCTCAGGATGAATGCTGGCGGCGTGCCTAACACATGCAAGTCGAGCGGTAACAGGTCTAGTTTACTAGATGCTGACGAGCGGCGGACGGCTGAGTAACGCGTGGGAATGTGCCCCAAAGTGAGGAATAACTGCCCGAAAGGGTAGCTAATACCGCATATGATCTTCGGATTAAAGGATTTATCCGCTTTGGGAGCAGCCCGCGTTCGATTAGGTAGTTGGTGAGGTAATGGCTCACCAAGCCCACGATCGATAGCTGGTCTGAGAGGATGACCAGCCAGACTGGAACTGAGACACGGTCCAGACTCCTACGGGAGGCAGCAGTGAGGAATCTTCCACAATGGGCGAAAGCCTGATGGAGCAACGCCGCGTGCAGGATGAAGGCCTTAGGGTTGTAAACTGCTTTTATAAGTGAAGAATATGACGGTAACTTATGAATAAGCACCGGCTAACTACGTGCCAGCAGCCGCGGTCATACGTAGGGTGCAAGCATTATCCGGAGTGACTGGGCGTAAAGAGTTGCGTAGGTGGTTTGTTAAGTGAATAGTGAAATCTGGCGGCTCAACCGTACAGGCTATTATTCAAACTGGCAAACTCGAGAATGGTAGAGGTAACTGGAATTTCTTGTGTAGGAGTGAAATCCGTAGATATAAGAAGGAACACCAATGGCGTAGGCAGGTTACTGGACCATTTCTGACACTGAGGCACGAAAGCGTGGGGAGCGAACCGGATTAGATACCCGGGTAGTCCACGCCGTAAACTATGGATACTAGCTGTTGGAGGTATCGACCCCTTCAGTAGCGAAGCTAACGCGTTAAGTATCCCGCCTGTGGAGTACGGTCGCAAGACTAAAACATAAAGGAATTGACGGGGATCAGCACAAGCGGTGGATCGTGTTCTTTAATTCGATGTTAAACGAAGAACCTTACCAGGGTTTGACATCCTTGGAATTTTGCCGAAAGGCGAGAGTGCTTTATTGAGCCAAGTGACAGGTGTTGCATGGCCGTCGTCAGCTCGTGTCGTGAGATGTTTGGTTAAGTCCATCAACGAGCGCAACCCTTGTGAATAGTTGTATTTTTCTATTCAGACTGCTCTAGTAATAGGGAGGAAGGAGGGGATGACGTCAGGTCAGTATTACCCTTACACCCTGGGCTAGAAACACGATACAATGGCAAGTACAATGCGCAGCAAAACCGCGAGGTGGAGCAAATCGCATCAAAGCTTGTCCCAGTTCGGATAAGAGGCTGAAACTCGCCTCTTTGAAGTCGGAATCGCTAGTAATCGCAGGTCAGCAAACTGCGGTGAATACGTCACTGATCTTGTACACACCGCCCGTCAAACCATGAAAGTCACCAACACCCGAAGTCCGATTCGTCGGCCTAAGGTGGGGGGGATGATTGGGGTTAAGTCGTAACAAGGTATCCGTACCGGAAGGTGCGGATGGATTACCTCCTTTCTAGGGAGAGTTATGCCATCGATTCGAGTAATCAATCGGTGAAGCTAGGTCGGTCTTGTTGGTAAGTTGAACTTACTTACTGACTTTAGTTCCTTTCGAGGAGCAAGACTAAGTTCAAAAAAATCTTGTAAAGACCAGACGATGATTAGCACAACTAAATTGTTAAAGTAATAAGCCTATCGGTAATACGATAGGCTTATTTGTTTTATTATGATGCACGCAGTATGCCTCTGCGAGTGACGCTACTGTAGTCATATCTTAGGCTGCGAGGCCTTACCTATAGAAGGATGACGGCAGCACCATATGAAGGTAAACTGTTTCACCTATAAAAATAACCTCTCGCATGAGAGGTTATTTTTATAGTTAGTTTATTTTTTATCCGTTGCGTATTCCGTCAAAGAGACTGCCGAAGATAAGGCCAAGCAGTAGCGTATGAAGGTTTATCATAGCTACGAGCCCAACACCTACCATGATGAGTGCGGCAAGCTTGTAGCGGTCATAGCTTCCTGCGCCGCCACCGAAGTTATCGGCTACAAACATATGATATTTTATAAAAAGACCGCCCAATGCTGTAATGATTAGGCCTACAACGAACCACGGTATACTAAATTCATAATCCATATGCCAATTATACCCTTGATACTTGATATAATCTACGGTAAAATGGATAAAGTTTGAGGCGCAAGTTGGTTTACTATGCTTCGCCAAAAGACAGTTAATAATTTGGGGCAATAGCTCAGTTGGCTAGAGCACCTGCTTTGCAAGCAGGGGGTCCGGGGTTCGAGTCCCCGTTGCTCCACCAGAGTATCTATCGAATACTACATTCGGTGAATACTCTGGTGGAATACCAGAGTATGGGGTGGAGCAGGCTTCGGTCTGCGACACTCCACCAAGTACCTTTCAGATAGTTCACCGTGCGGGCGCTTAGCTCAGTTGGCTAGAGCACCTCGTTTACACCGAGGGGGTCGGGGGTTCGAGCCCCTCAGCGCCCACCATGAACTTATGAATACAAAAACACCACATATTTGTGGGCGATTAGCTCAGCTGGTTAGAGCGCGTCACTGATAATGACGAGGTCGGAGGTTCAAGTCCCTCATCGCCCACCACTATGTGGTGTTTTTTGTTTGGTGAAATATAATAGACATATGGCAATTGAAGCATTTAGAGGTGACTACTATCCTTTTAGTAATATGTATCCATTAGAAACATGGATCAAGGCAGATTGCGGCGAGGATGTACCTACGTCAGAGCATGCCTATATGGCAAATCGATTCTCACTCTACGATGATCAGTTAAAAGTGGCACTTGCACGTGGATCGGCAGCGGATAATTTCAGTGCGAAGCATGGAGTTGCCGCAAAAGAGCGAGCATATGAGCTCATTCGAGAAGGGGCGGTTCTTATAGACGAACGTGATATTGCTAGGGTTGCGTTGATGAAGCGTGTAGTGCAACTGAAGCTTGAAAATAATGAGCATATAAAAGAGTTGCTTGAAGGTACTGGCGATCAGGTTATATATGAAGGAAACTCATGGGGCGATAGGTTTTGGGGTGTCTCTCCAGTAGGTTCATATCAGGGGTATAATAACCTTGGGCAGATTTTAATGTCATTGAGGCAGGAATTTCGAGAAGATTAACAGGGGTAGGAGTGGGGTAAGTCGTAACTTGTTTCTAAAATCACGATTTACTCTTGCAAAAGTGAATCGTGTCCAGTATAGTTATTAGAAGTTAAGCGAATGTTCAAACGAACCTCTGGCGATGTGTGATAAATAAGCAAATCGTGAGAGATTTTTTTATCGCAAAAAAGACAACAGATTCCACTAGACAACATGCGAGGTAAAGTGGTAGTATAAATAAGCTTGAGTGCAGACGAGACGCATCGGAAACGATGAATCAATATGTGCTCTCAAGTTGTGAGGACGCAGTTTTTTAACAATTTGGATGTAAGAAAAATTTTTTAAAGATTGACGGCAGTAATTGTTATTTAGCAATTACTAGTTAAGTCAATGCATAAAAAGGTACTCAAGAGCATATAATGGATGCCTAGACGTATATTACCGACGAAGGACGTGGAAGACTGCGAAAAGTCTCGGGGAGCTGTCAACAAGCTTTGATCCGGGAATATCCGAATGGGGAAACCCAGCACGAGTCATGTCGTGTTACTTCTACCTGAATATATAGGGTAGATAGAGGGAACCGCCTGAACTGAAACATCTTAGTAGGGCGAGGAAGAGAAAATAAATAATGATTCCGGGAGTAGTGGCGAGCGAAACTGGAAGAGCCCAAACCTTTTAAGTTTTCATCCTTCGGGATGGATAAGTTGTTAGACGAATACTTATTGGGGGTTGTGATATAACACGAGACCAAGTCAGAGAACTTTAGTTTACTAGAGGTATCTGATTTGCGATGACAGGCTAACACCTAGTCAGTAAGGTAAGAAATTTGCGTGGTTAGCAGAATAGTTTGAATGACTATCCAAAGAACGTGAAAGACGTGTACGCGAAAACAACGCTGACCTTATACGTGTTTTATCGAGTAGGGCGGGGCACGAGAAACCCTGTCTGAATCCGGCTGGACCACCAGCCAAGGCTAAATATAATATACGATCGATAGTGAACTAGTACCGCGAGGGAAAGGTGAAAAGAACCCCGGGAGGGGAGTGAAATAGATCCTGAAATTATATGCTTACAAGGAGTCGGAGCGGATTTATTCCGTGACGGCGTGCTTTTTGTAGAACGATCCAGCGAGTTAATTTCTAGTGCAAGGTTAAGTCAAGTGACGGAGCCACAGTGAAAGCGAGCCTGAATAGGGCGATTAAGTACTAGGGATTAGACCCGAAACCGGGTGACCTAACCATGAGCAGGTTGAAGCGACAGTAACATGTCGTGAAGGACCGAACCGTCGTACGCAGCAAAGTGCTCGGATGACTTGTGGTTAGCGGTGAAATGCCAATCGAACTCGGAGATAGCTGGTTCTCCTCGAAATAGCTTTAGGGCTAGCGTCAATTAATTAGCCAACGGGGGTAGAGCTCTGTAAAGGACTGGGGGGAGCAATCCTACCCACCCTTAACAAACTACGAATACCGTTGGTGGTACATTGGCAGTTAGAACGTCGGGGCTAAGCTCGGCGCTCGAAAGGGAAACAGCCCAGACCATCGTCTAAGGTCCCAAAATGTATACTCAGTGGGAAACAAGGTGAGATTTCTTAAACAGCTAGGATGTTGGCTTAGAAGCAGCCATTCATTTAAAGAGTGCGTAACAGCTCACTAGTCAAGAGATCTTGCGTGGAAAATGTAACGGGGCTAAAGTATACTACCGAAGACATGGATGTGACGTAAATTTATTTGCGCACGTGGTAGAGGAGCGTTCCTATCTGCAGTGAAGTTCAACTGGAAAGTTGGGTGGAGCGTTAGGAAGTGAGAATGCTGGAATGAGTAACCATAAGACATGTGAGAATCATGTCGGCCGTAAGAGCAAGGTTTCCTGAGCCATGGTAATCATCTCAGGGTTAGTCGGGCCTAAGCCGAGGCGCATAGCGTAGGCGATGGACATCAGGTTAATATTCCTGAACCGGTTATAAATTGTACACTGTTCACGGCGGAGTAATCGAAGCGAATTCATGGTATGTATTCGTCCAACCTAGGGGGAACCCGAAGGGAGTGAGAGTTAGTCTTCGGACTGACGATTTCGGTGAGGACGCTGGCTAGAAAAGCAGGTGTACGTGTGTTTATAGCCGCCCGTACCGCAAACCAACACAGGTGCTCGAGTCGAGTAGACTCAGGCTTACGAGAGAACCTTCGCTAAGGAACTCGGCAATACAGCGACCGTAACTTCGGGATAAGGTCTGCCCCCACATCTTTGGATGTGAGCCGTGTTCAATAAGCAAGGTGGTTAAAATAGTCTGTGATTAGCGTCACAGACATGAGTACGCTCTTATTTAGCAATAAATAAAGAGTGATCAAATCCTTTTTTAAACCATTTAGATTTTTTCTGAGACAATAACAAATCATGATTGATTTCTTCATGGTACGTACGCTTAGGTGTATGTATTATGATTGCTTTTTGTGCACGACCTCTCGCATTTTAAGATGTGGGGGCCGCAGCAAAAGAGCCCACGGAACTGTTTACCAAAAACACAGGTCTCTGCTAATTCGAAAGAAGATGTATAGGGGCTGACTCCTGCCCGGTGCCGGAAGGTTAAGGGGAGTGCTTCACGGTGCGAACTGAAGCCCCGGTGAACGGCGGCGGTAACTATAACCGTCCTAAGGTAGCGAAATTCCTTGTCAGGTAAGTTCTGACCCGCACGAATGGAGTAATCATGTGGGCACTGTCTCAGCGAAGGCCTCGGTGAAAGTGCATTGGCGGTAAAGATGCCGTCTGTCCGTACCAGGACGAGAAGACCCCATGGAGCTTTACTACAGCTTTACATTGATCCGGGTTACAACATGTGTAGCATAGGTGGGAGCCTTTGAAGCAGATACGCAGTATTTGTGGAGGCGCCAAGTGAAATACCACCCTTGTTGTGATCTTGATCTCACCGTTACCATTATCTGGTAATGGGACCGTGTATGGTGGGTAGTTTAACTGGGGCGGTTGCCTCCTAAAGAGTAGCGGAGGCGTTCAAAGGTTGGCTAGCTTCGGATGGAAATCGAAGTGATAGTGTATGCGCAAAAGCCAGCTTGACTGTGAGGAGTACATTCCAAGCAGAGACGAAAGTCGGAGCAAGTGACCCGCTATACGTACTTTATGTACATGAATGTGGGATCGATAGCGCAAACGGATAAAAGTTACCCTGGGGATAACAGGCTTATAGCGCCCAATAGTTCACATAGACGGCGCTGTTTGGCACCTCGATGTCGGCTCATCACATCCTGGAGGGGGAGCACCTTCCAAGGGTTCGGCTGTTCGCCGATTAAAGTGGTACGCGAGCTGGGTTCAGAACGTCGTGAGACAGTTCGGTTTATATCCGGTACGGACGTTAGGAAATTTGAGAAGATCTACCCCTAGTACGAGAGGACCGGGGCGGACGAACCTCTGGTGTATCGATTGTGGCCACCTGCTGCATTGTCGAGTAGCTACGTTCGGAATAGATAAGTGCTGAAAGCATATTAAGCACGAAACTAACTTCAAGATTAGATTTCCCTATGAGGACACAGAAAGACTATCTGTTTGATAGGCGCAAGGTGGAAGTACAGCAATGTATGGAGCTAAAGCGTACTAATAGTCCCATCGCCTTTTTATGTCCTTGTCACTCTAGTTAATACTTGTATTAACAAAAGTGATGAGGTAGACTTAACTAGTAATTGGTGAATATCAAATGATATCACTAACGTCAGTTTTTAATTAAACTTACATCCAAACTACCGTGCATTTGTCTAAGGACATCGAAGCAAGGTTTAGACCCACTGACTCATATATGTCAGCGCAAAGTGTCTTAAGCCTTACTTCGGTGCCCATGGCGCTGGGGAAATACCTGTTCTCATTCCGAACACAGAAGTCAAGCTCAGCAGCGGCGATTATACTGCCACAAGTGGGAAACTAGCACGGTGCCGAATTATAAAAAGACCATCCGAATAGGATGGTCTTTTTCTTTACCTCTGAAATCATAAGCTTTTTGATGGTATACTGGGATAAGTTATGTGCAAAGTATGTTCACTCGCTTATTCAACAACAGCTCTTGCGGTAGGGATGACTACCGGTACAATGCCGTACGTCCAGTTTGCATCTGCTAAGCAACAGTCAAATGCTGCCCAGTTAGCCCAACTCGATCCATTGCCGTCAGTGCTGACGACGCTGAAGCCGCCAACATTGAAAGATCCAACGTGGCTCTCTGAACAAAAAGCAGCAGATGCGGCGGCAAGTAAGCGCGTAAATAATAGTATGCCTGCAAATTCAACCGGAAAGCGTGTCGTGACATATGATGTTACGACAAAAGGTGCCATCATTTCTAGTCTTGCCGAGTTTAAGCAGCAAGCTAATACAACACTGAACGACCAGCGTGGATGGTCGCGAATGGGCGTGACATTCCAAGAGGTGAGTACTGGTGGTCAGTTTACACTTGTACTTAGTGAGGCTAGCCAGGTGCCGAGCTTTTCTCCTGGTGGTTGCGATGCTGAATATAGCTGTAGGGCGGGAAGGTATGTGATCATCAACCAAGATCGATGGTCTATGGCGACGCCATCCTGGAACGCTGCTGGAGGTAGTTTACGGGATTATCGTCATATGGTTGTTAATCACGAGACTGGCCACTGGCTCGGACATGGACACGCTAGCTGTACGGGTGCAGGGCAGCCTGCACAGGTCATGCAACAGCAATCAATGAGCCTACAGGGGTGTAGCTTTAGTGCGTGGCCGACAACTAGTGAACTTTGGTCTACTCAGTTGGGAATCGGGCAGTAATGGTTCAGTTAAAAAAAGTAAATTGGTTTCGACGATCCTTTGCAGCGCATAGATTCACATGGATTATAGCTTGTGCGGTATTTTTACTTGTTGGTTTGGGAGTAGTATACGCCGCATTTAGCGTGCAGTATTGGAAGTCGTATGATAACAATAAGACCACAGCTAAAGTAATCCTTAGTGAGGACATTGATAAAGTCTTTGCTGTAAAGGCGAATAGTGAACAGGATAGGAAGGCGATGCTTCATTCTCTGAAGCTGATCCACGAGAAAACCCAACGCCATAATGAGCACTGTCAGTCACAGATTTTCTATAAATGGCAGGAGGTACTGCCTGTTATCGCAAAAACCACACAGGCGTGCTATGACGCAGGTAGGTCAGTGGTAGATATGGGGAATCAGATTGCTGAACTGGTCGCCTATGTAGCAGTGAGAGAGCGTCTCGCGCTTAGTATTACTGAACTAGTGAATGCTACGAATACTGTCGAAGAGTCTCAGTGGGATGAAATGGGTGATCGTTGGAAGAAATTGACTGAGACGCTGAAAGAGAGTGACGTGTTAGAAACTTCTCGATTGGAGGTGAAATCGCTTCAGGAGAATGCTAGTGCAATTGCTGCGACTTGGGGAGAGTTGTCACAAGCGAATAAGGTTAAAGATAGGTCAAAGTATGAGGCCGCAACAGCAAAACTTACTGAATTATACGCGAACTTTGATGCGATATCGGTGACGCAAGTTGAAACTACTGAAGCGCTTATAGCTAAAGTCGACATGAGTTATCAAAAAATGCTTAAGCAATAGCATCATGCTACAATAAAAGGTAGCACTATGCTAAAACAAAAACTTATATCCATCATTAACGCAATAAAAAAACTCCCCAAGATTACTCTTGTTGGCGTTCCTGTTCTACTCGGTCTTCTCATTATCGGTATAGTGGCGCTTTGGCCACAGACAATTACCTATAGCTATCAACAGGCAGCTTGCACGGAGGAGCTGACGGTGGCGCCAGGCTTATTTAAGAGTAAGGACTCTTCTGATTATCAGCTCAAGCCTGGTAAGATTATTGAAATTGCCGGAGTAAAGCTAGCAAGTCGTGAATTATGTGTGACAGCGACTGCTACCCCACAGCCAGGCGATCATGCCGTTTCATGGTCTCTTGGCGGTCTTCCCGGAAAAAAGGTAACGATCAAGACGGCGCCGCACCCCGTCGCGTCGGTAGCGAAACTCAATAACCCTGTTCCGGTTAGCCGTCCGCTTGAGTTATCTTTGAATGTACCTGATGATGTGTTTCAGTATCATCTACAGGCAACAGATAAAACCGTTGTATGTGAGAATCAGTCTCGCGCATTGCGCTGTGATATTTCACAGCTGCAGCTTAAGCAAGGTACTGCATATGAGATGGTCGTCTCTCGGTACTTTAAGGACCAAAAGGTAAGTACACTTGCAAAGAAACAGGTGGAGACACTTTCAGCAACAACTGTAGTAGGAAGTTCGATCAAGCCGAATGGGGTAGTGTACGATAAGCCAAAATCTATGCAGATTGATTTTGATAAGCCTATAGTGTCTGCAAAGACAGAATTGGTAAAGATTGATGGTGATTCACGAAAAGTAGTTCCATCTACGCTCACCACCGAAGGTGCGGTTTCGCGCGTCGAATGGCCGGATGACTTCGATCGATCAGCTAGTTATGAGCTTGCCGTGAAGGATGTTGTTGCACAAGACGGAAGTTCTTTGATTGATCCATATATTGTGCCGTTTAAAGTGTCAGGTGGTCCAAAAGTATCAAATGTTAGTGTCGGGAGTTCCCAGGTGCCTCTAGGGGCTACTATTGTTGTTACTTTTGACCAACCTCTGTCGGATAAGCAGGATATAGCTAAGGGAGTGTCGGTGACAGGGGGGCTCACAGTCGCTGGCCGGCAAGGTGATCGACTCCTTATCTCAACGGCTAATGTACCGAGATGTGGTGATGTGGCGATCGCGTTGTCTGATGAATTGCAAAGTAAATATGATGTGACAGGCGGGTCGGTATGGAAATTTGCTGCGAGGATGAGTTGTAAAACTGTCGAAACTATCGGATATTCTGCCAAAGGCCGAGCTATTACCGCATACACTCTCGGTAATGGCCCTACTAAGGTAGTGTATACCGGGGCGATACACGGTAACGAAGTTAGTACAAAGGCATTGATGATGAAATGGGTCGACGAACTTGACGTAAATTCAAAGAATATCCCAGCAGATAAATCTGTCGTGGTGATTCCAACTATTAACCCCGACGGCGTTGCTTCGGGCACGCGTACAAACGGTAATAACGTTGACCTCAATAGGAATTTCGGAACTGCTGACTGGAAAAAGGATATTACTACTGTAACAAACGCACCATTCCCAGGTGGCGGCGGATCGGCAGCTATGTCTGAGCCTGAGACGAAAGCTATGGCGACTTTTATAGGTCGTTTGCAGCCGCGACTTGTGCTTTCGTATCATAGTATCGGTGGACTACTCGTTGCTAATCAAGCAGGTGTATCAAGCGCTTACGCAAGAACCTATACAAACCTGAGTGGCTACGCTAACACCACAGGCTCAGATTCCACCTTTGAATATGCAATTAGCGGGACAGCTGACGATTATTACGCCGAACGCCTAGGTGTACCGAGTATTGTCATTGAGCTAGGTAGTCACTCGTACCATCAGTTTGAACGAAATCAAAAGGCGATGTGGGCGATGCTTAATTAGATTCAGTAGACAATCTATTGACTTATTTATAAAAATAATATATAATAATATATTAGTAATCAACTAAAACAAAAAGAAAAGAATAGGTATGAATAACGAACTAGAAAAAACGTCTATTAGTGTTGCCGATCCAGAATCTCGTGGAGAGGGACATACACGTACAGCACTCAACGAAGCAGAGTATGGGGCACAGCGCACTTGATGGCGTTTGTCGAACACCAGTAACTCCTGGTGAGGCCAGTGATGGCGGGCTAGAGCTCTTTAGTCAAGAAACGGGTGAGGATCTTTTGCACCCTGACGAGCAAAGTGGCATTGCTGCATAAGTCTGATAAAGATATACAAAAAACGACCGCTCTCGCAGAGACGGTCGTTTTTTGTATGCTCGGGACTTATTTGTTTTTGATAAGTCCAAACAGGTGCCTTTAGATCTCGCAATAGATCCAAGTTCATTCGGACAAACGAACTGTCTATATAATATAGCACCGAGTGAATATGTGCAACTGTACCTATATAATAAAAAGTGCTTGTGTAAATGTTGACAAAAAGCCTATGCTATGCTATATTAGTTTCATACACATAGCATATGTGAGGTAAACGGAGGGTTCGACTACTGTAATGGTGGCGAACCTTTTATAATGAGGAGACCAATAATATGGCAGGAACAAAAGCAGGCGGCATGAAAGCCGCAGCCGCAAACAAAGCAAAATACGGAGCTGATTTTTACGCAAAGATTGGTCAAAAGGGTGGAAAGCTCGGTAAGACCGGTGGTTTTGCTGCAAATCCAGACCTTGCTCGTATCGCAGGTGCTAAAGGTGGACGAATTAGTCGTCGCACTAAAAAAGTAACGACTACTGTCGCTGCTCAAAAAGATGATTCCGATCAGACAGTATAATTATAACTGTTGATTCCAATCAAAAAAATACACCGTTAACGGTGTATTTTTTTGATTGGATAGCGACGAAGCGCACAGAGCCTTGCTTCATTTACCTTCCATTCTTGACTGCATGCCAAGCATTGATAGAGGTGTTTTTTGATTTGCAACCCCGTTGTCTCGCAGTGCGGGCAAGTGCTGCGCGAGTGGAGCCAGTCTCGGTATGTATCGAGTGTCGACTGAACGAGCTCATCTGTAATGACGGTATTGTAGCGTGATGCTAGTTGATTGATAGCATAGCTCCATGCGTCTCGCTCATGCTTTATGAGTTCTATGTCTCTACGGTATTCTGCATGCTCAAGAAGGGCGTGGCTGACTTCGTGAAGAAGAAAGGCGGCGCTGTCAGCTTCATTGCTTTGCCAATGAATAGTTGCAGTAGAGGGTGACCATGCGAACGTTTCCGATTGGTCAAATTGAAATTGAGGAAAGTCTTTCTGGAGTTGTTTAGCTAGTGAGTGTATCGAGCGCATAGTAATAGCATCCGTAAATTACCGCCTCTTCTGGGTGATGTGCTTGAACGAAGGGCGGGCAAGGGATATGGTGAGGAAGCTTTTCTCGCAGGATATTCTCAAGCTGCGTATGGTATTGGTCAAAATAAGTACCAATACTGCCGCCGATGATGATGATTTCAGGCTGAATGAGCGGGATGACAGCAAGAAATCCGCGGCTTACGCGATCAGCGATTTGATCCCAAGTCTTTTTATCGTGGATGTCGCGGGCGAACTTGCCGTAGGTCTTCATAATTGCTTGTCCACTTGCGAAGCTTTCCCATTCACGTACAACGCCGTCAAACTCAACAAGCGCTCGACCACCTTCGCTATGGCGAAGTCCTGGGTCAATCTTTCCCTCTGTGATTACTCCTGTTCCGATACCTGTACTTACCGTGACGTAGAGCGAAGAGGCTGGCATAGGATCGCGCATGCGTGTTTCTGCGAGTCCGGCAAGATTAGCGTCGTTTTCTATGAGGATAGGGGCGCTACCAAGTACTCCTTTGAGTGCCTCAGCGGCATCAAAGTTACTCCATTTTAGGTTGTTGCACCATATGGCAACTCCATCGCGTATGATACCTGGAAGAGCGACAACGACTGCTTCGACGCGCTGTCCTCCGTATAGTTTCTTAAGTGTGCTGCGAAGTTGTGCGATATATTCTTGTTGATCAGGCGGAGTTGGAAATTTTACCTGTTCGCCAATAATTCCATCTTTGGAAAATGCTGCAATCAGTGTCTTCGTGCCCCCGGTGTCGACTGTAACTAACATAGTCTCCAGTGTACCATAGCTAGCTTTAAATAGACGGAGATCATTTGTACGGTATCTTGTTCGCTAATATTGTATTAAATGCAAAAAACCTGTATAGTATAAGAAAAGTTTTGTGAGAGGAACTGCATGTACAACGACACACGAACAAATCAGGCCGGTTCAATTGCTATTTTTCTAGTAGTAACTGTTTTGCTTGCTTTTGCGGTCGTTGGCGGAAGCTATCTGGTGCAGAAACGTGGAGTATCGGCGCGCAGTCAGATGCCAGTGCTAGAGGGTGCTACTTCTGAGCAGAAACCTCAGGAAGATTCGAATAAAAATAGCGAAAATTCTCAGTCAAACACTCAAGCTCAACAAGAGGCAGCAAGAAAAGCAGAGGAGGATCGTAAGAAATCCGAAGTAGCTGCCGCAGCAGAGAAGAAAGCTCAGGCTGACAAAGAGGCGAAGCAAAAGGCTGAACAGGAAGCTACTAAACAGCCCCCGGCAACGTCGGTGCCGCAGACAAGCACTGCTCCTCAGTCTTCTGAAGCGCAACATCTTCCAACGACCGGTCCAACTGAGAATTTCATCGCTGTTATTGGTGCGAGCATTTTACTCGGTGCAGTCGTTGCGTATCTTAAATCTTACAAATTCCGCTTCGGTTCATTCTTTAACTAGACGGCTATCTATTAGACATATCACGCTACTAGTGTTACAATGGTAGCAATCTTGGAGTCGCTTTTTGTAGCGCTCCGGAAATACAATTTAAGGAAGGAGTCTGAAAAGACTTATGGCACAAGCCGCAATAACAATGGACGACTTGCTCGCAGGTAGTGACGCGACAGTCAAGCAAATAACAGCAGGAGAAGTGATTACTGGTACAGTATTATCGCTCCGTAAACACGAGGTTCTTATCGATCTCGGCGCACAGGGTGTTGGATTCGTTCCACGCCGCGAGGTTGGATTCTCACGTGCACTCAAAGAAGGTGACGAAGTCACTGCGAGTGTCGTGGATGCAGAACTTGATAACGGTTACTCACTGCTTTCACTTCGTAAAGCCGCAAAAGATCGCGGTTGGGAAGAAGTCGCTGCAAAACTCGAAAGTGGAGAAATTATCGAAGTATCACCGTACGATGCAAATCGTGGTGGACTTTTGGTTGAATACGAAGGTGTTCGTGGGTTCCTCCCAGTTTCACAGCTTTCAGCAGAGCATTACCCTCGGGTTGGCTCAAGCGACAAAGACGAAATTCTTCAGCGTCTTAACGCACTGATCGGTCAGTCACTCAAGGTTCGTATTCTTGATAGCGATCGCAAGGCAAACAAGCTTATCTTCAGCGAAAAAGAAGCAATCAAAGATGGCCTCGCGGCTCGATTTGAAAAGCTCACTATTGGCGATGAAGTAACAGGTGTTGTAACAGGTGTCGTTGACTTTGGCGTTTTCGTCAATGTCGAAGGTATCGAAGGACTTGTACATATCTCAGAAATTAGCTGGGAGCGTGTCAACAATCCGAGTGACTACGTAAAGGTTGGTGAAACAATCAAAGCGAAAATCATTTCGATCGATAAAGACCGTCTAAGTCTTTCAATTAAGCAGCTCTCACAAGACCCATGGTTGGATGAAGTTGAGCAGTTTAAGCCTGGCACTGAAGTTGAAGGTACGGTGACTCGAATCACGCCATTTGGTGCATTTGTACAGATCAGCCCAGCAGTCGAAGCGCTTGTTCACGTTAGTGAACTTGGCGAAGGTGATAACGCCGATCCTGAAAAAGTCTTCACTCTCAACGAGCGTAAAAGCTTTGTTGTTCTCGATGTTGATAAGGATAATCGTAAGATTTCCCTCAGCCTCGGCAAAAAGAAATAAGCACACAGTTCTAACTTGTGCGATAATTGCCGCCGTCTCCTAGGGTAGGAGCGAGCGGGCAGAAAGGAGTTTATAAGTCATGGCAGAAAAAGTAATTGTCGTCTCAGGCTCAATTACCGTAGGCGAATTGGCTGAAACACTCAATTTGCCCGTAACGACCCTCATCGGAGAGCTGTTTAAGAATGGTATTGTTGCCACGATTAACCAGCGCCTCGATTTTGAGACGGCGCAGATTATTGTAGAAGAACTTGGTCTTGATGTAGAGATTCAGAAAAAAGAAACCGCAGCAGTAGAGCGTGTTACGCACACACTATCCGATAAGGCGGTTGAGCGACCGCCGATTGTCGCAGTCATGGGTCATGTCGACCACGGCAAGACGAGTTTACTTGATGCAATCCTTGAGACGAAGGCAGTAGAAGGTGAAGCTGGTGGTATTACGCAGCACATTAGCGCGTATCAGACGGTTCGAAAAGGGCGATCGATCACGCTTCTTGATACGCCTGGGCATGAAGCATTTGCTGCGCTTCGACAGCATGGTGCGACGCTTACTGACGTTGTGATTATCGTTGTTGCCGCGGACGATGGCGTGAAGCCGCAGACGGTAGAGGCGATTCGATTTGCGCAAACCGCGCATGCAAAAATCGTTGTGGCGATCAATAAAATCGACAAAGAGACGGCTAACTCGCAGTTGGTCAAAACACAGCTTGCTACGGAACATAATCTCAACCCAGAAGAGTGGGGTGGTGACACAATTATGGTTGAGGTGAGCGCGAAAACTGGTCAAGGCATCGATAAGCTTCTTGATATGGTGCTACTTGTAGCTGATTTTGAAGAGCTTAAGGCTGATATTGACGTACCTGCTGAAGGGCTTGTGATTGAATCTCATATGGCTGTTGGCCGCGGGTCGGTCGTGGGGCTACTCGTTGAGCAAGGCGAACTAAAGCCTGGTCACTTTATGGTGGCAGGTACAGCATACGGTAAAGTTCGTACACTGCTTGATTTTGCTGGTAAGCCGATCAAAAAAGCTGGACCATCGACCCCAGTGACGGTGACCGGATTTAAAGAGTTACCGCAATTTGGTGATGTCTTTACGATCGTAAAGAGCGAAAAGCTTGCGCGTCAGGCGACTGAGAAGGCTCGGATTGAGCGTGAGCGCGATGCAGCGAGTACAAATGTCACCGGCGCAGATCTCTTGAAGAAGATGACGCAAAAACACGAATCACAAGATCTCAATGTTATTGTAAAAGCCGATGTACAGGGGTCGCTCACCTCTGTCATGGATAGCCTTAAGCTTGTCGATACAGGTGGAGAAATCACGCTTCGAATTATCGGTAGCGGTGTTGGTAATATCTCTGAGAACGATATACGTCTCGCCTCAGATGAAAATACGATTATCTATGGTTTCAACGTCGAACTCCCTCCTGCTGTGAAGCGACTCGCTATGCGTGATAAGGTTCAGGTGCGTATCTATAAGGTGATCTATGAACTGCTTGATGATGCACGCCAATCAATGGAGGCGATGCTCGCACCGGAAGTTGTTGAAACTGAGATCGGTAAATTAACGATCAAGGGTGTGTTCCGAACACTTAAAGATGAAGTGATTGCTGGTGGTGAAGTTACCTCTGGTAAAGCAGTACCAAATGTCCTTGTTCGTGTTAAACGCGGTGATGAGCAGCTTGCTGAAGCCGAAGTTACGAAGGTACAGAGACAACAGCAAGAGGCGAAAGAGGTCTTTGAAGGTGAGATGTGCGGCCTTTCTCTTAAGACGCAGAAAAAGCTTCTCGTTGAAGAGGGTGATGCTCTCGAATTCTTTACTCGCGAGCTAGTGAAACGCACGCTCGGCTAGTGCTACATTCTTAGTGTAGGGATGGATGTACGAAAAAACGCCTAGTATGGGCGTTTTTTCGTGAGAAAATCAACTTATTACAATTTAGTGCACGTCATGACCATTGTGCTCCGTAGCTGCCCCCTTGAGCGTAGGTACTCAAGGGGGCAGAAAGGAGCAATCAGGCGGTTTTCGTACCTCGCAGTGCTGCCCAGAAGAAATTCTTAGCCTGAGCTATCTTTTGGTCATCACTTGTGGTGACGATGATAGCATGATGCGCTGCGATTCCGAGTGTCGCTCTCTTGTTCCAGTATGTGTGGATAAAAGCTGCCTCCGCCATGCGGTAGACGGTTGCGTCAAAAGCATTGAGGTCGAGCGTTTTTCCGAGTGCCTTTCGTATGAGATAATTTGGCTTTTCAGCGCTATTCTCCCAGAAAAACTTCTTAGCCTGGGCCATCTTTTGGTCGTCGCTTGTGGTGACGAGGATGGCCTGGTTTACTGAATGGTCAAGCGGCTGTCTTTTCTCCCAAAATGCAGTTACGAAGACGCTTTGTGCGTTGCGATGAGTGTCTGCGTCAAAAGCATTGAGGTCGAGCGTTTTGCTCAGGACAGTACGAAGATTCTCTTTTGTGGTGCCGCTCATTGAAAGATCCTTTGTTAGTGGGGTTTCTTCGAGATGCTTCAGAAGTGACGTGTCCACTGTCCCGTAAAGAGTCAGTGACCAAAATACAGTAAGTATCCATAGTCGTTGCTTGCGAGAAGGATTAAGCGGCGCTAACATCGCATCTAGAGCGTGTTGATTGAAGCCACGATTCTTCTCGCATGAACACCAGAAGGCTGTACTTGCACTCTTTTGCTTTGAGCTACTTTCTACACGACTTAATGCTGTAGCTAGTGAGCTTTCTAGAGATTTTCGTACTTCAGTATCAAGAGTTATCGTATGTAGTAATCTCGTACTCACTGTAACTCCTTAATGTTGAGAGGGTGCCAGGTCAGTGACGTGCACTGTAATAAATCGATTTTCAAGGTACTTTATTATATTATATATCAATATAGATAAATTGTCAATAGACGCACGCCTGCTGTATTGTACTTATGTTTGACACGTGGTACAATCCTTGTATCTGTAAAGCTATTGACAAAAGCAATGTTTTATAATAAAATAAACAAAAGGACAAAAATATAGTATGGCTAGTACTGAACTTGACCCATTCATTGAGGATATACTGAGAGACAAGAAACTCCCAGCTATTGATGATGCAGTGCGAACACAGCTGGTAAGTGACCTGAAGGATAGATTATTGGATCAGATTGATCGCGCAATTATTGAAGCCCTTCCTGAGGCTCGGATAGATGGCCTCAATGAGCTACTCGATCGTGAAGCTAGCGAGGCGGAGGTGCATGAGTATGTCGCTGCCAGTGGTGTTGATGTTAAGCGTGTGACGGTAACAGCTATGTTGCAGTTTCGTGACTTCTATCTGCGCTCTCACGAGGAGAGATCGGGGCGGTAAATGACCGAGCGTGCGCAGCGTCATCAAGATGAATCAGCATCAGCTAATGGTGAGCTTTTTTATGAGCAGTATATAGACCAGGTTGATGGGTCGCCCGAAGATTTCCTGGTGACTGACGCTGATATCACTACTCCAGAGATGGATCCAAATAGATTTTCAATTGTTGTTGTGGATCAATCACAAGACGCGCGTGACATGGCAAGAGATACCGCCGACGTCCGACTCAATCAGGAGCTAAATCAGGGGGGTAAGCTTAGTCGGTTTATGAAGGGTGTATGGAAGGGTAATATTGCAAAAGATTATTATCGCCAGAAGTATATTCAAGAAGCACAGCAGCGTATCGAAGAGACGCAGGATGTACTTGTGCATGAAGATATAGAAGATGACGCTCGAAGTCGAGCAATCAGTAAGACAATTGAGCGCTTTCAACATGAATATAGCGGACTCGTCCATGAGACGGCTGGCGAAAAGAAGACAGAGGTAGTCGCAGAGAATGAGGTCTCGCACAACCTAAAGGCTCTCATTCGTGAATATGCGAACGGCAACTTGAGTGATGAGGCTCTGCGTGAGGAGCGAACACGTGTGATTGAGGCGTATCGAGAATCTCATGACGACGATCTATTCGGAGAGGGGATTGCGCAAGTCGATAACATACTAAAGGTTGCGCAGTCGGTGAAGGGCGCGGTTGAACATGGCGAAAGTATCGATGAGATCCTTAGTGGCATGAGAATTATTGCTGGTCACGCGCGCGAGGGTGTGCGGAGTCAAGCAAAGTATGATGTTGTTGATAAGACTATTGAAAAACTAACGAAGAGCAGGGTTGGATCACTGTTGAGTCCAGAGGTGATCACGGCGGCCGTAACAACGACAGCTAGCCTATTGCGGCTTGGTAGTACGAAGGCCGTTGGTGCGGCAGCTATGACGTTAGCACCCGGTCTTGGTGCCGGCTTACTAGCTGGTGTTCGAGAGCGGAAGCGTGTTAAGGATGAACGTACGCAGCATGCAAGAGAGATGGCGCAGGGAAAAGATTTTTCGAATGGTGCGAGGCGCCGAGAGCAGATGGAGCGGACGCGATATGAGACAAAGAACGCATCTGATTTGACGACGGAGTTACGATCGCGAATTGAAGGTTCCGTTCTTGACGAAGGTGGTGACGAGGCGCTCCGTGCTGCAATTGATGCACTTTCGGCTATCACGACACGTGTTAATTATTCAGATGGCAATGGAGTGGATCTTATTTCATATTCCAGTGCTCATGGTGTTGGCGAGGAGCGAATGGATCTTGATATAGCAATCGCCGAAGCAAAAATTGCCACAGGTGGGAGACTAACACCTGAGGCGCTTATAGCGCTTGGGTTGCCAGCAGATGCTACACTTGAAATGCTTATAGAGGAGCGGTCAAGTGAGTTTTTTGAGACGATCGAAAATGATATGTCAGCCAAAGATATGGCATTTCGAAAGCTACGTCGTCGTCGCGTTGCGGGTGCAGTATCAATCGGTGTAGTGTCTGGCTTAACTCTCGGGATCGCTTCTCAGGAGCTTGGAGCGATGATTTCAGATTCGCGATCTGGGCTAGTGGAGCAGCTGTGGTACGCGGAAGATAAGCCTCACGATGGAGCCGATCATTTAACGTTGCTGCACGGGCTTGTCGATAATGATGGCACGACACATACTGATCCGAGTGGCGAGTATGCCTCTAGCGCGTTTGGTGACCATGGCAATATGTCAATCTCTGATGATCATAATATTGCCGTTCAGCAAGACGGTACAATTAGCTTAATTGATCCAAATGGAGTCGCTTCGGCAGAGAACGTCAAGATAAATGCCGACGGCAGCCTCCCTCAAGAGTCTCTCGATGCACTTGCTCAAAAAGGATTTACTGTTGAGGATCTTTCGTTTACTGAAGATGTCGTTACTCATGAGACTCGAACTGTGAGTGTCGATGAGTTCATTGCAAATCATCCGCAAGATGTATCACATGTAACTCGTGATCTTTGGTATGACAATAATACTCCTGCGCCTGTTTTTGATAAGAATGAGCTGAACTTGCAATGGGATGGCAATCAAGGGCTAAATGCCGAAGGTTTTCAGATGAGCGTAGCTTCAATGGTTGCTGTCGGCTCATTCCATGGAGACCAGGTAGCTAACTGGTCTACGCAGGCCCAGTCGGGAAATCTAAAACTTGCCATATCTGCCTCAGTAGATACACAGTCCACTGTATTTATGGTGGATATTAATTCAGATGGGACAATCAATATTCCTCAAGATAGTCCAGCTGGACAGTTTTTTGCAACTGAAAACGGGCAGGCTGTTTTTAAGGGACAGTATGCAGAAGTGGTTCAGCAAAATGGTCCAGGAGTCAATGGAGCAGAACGTATCCGTCCTCTTGCGACACTTGTGGGAAGCGGGGACGTGGCGTCACTACAAGACACCGTAGAAGTTCACACACCGGTCATCCATCCTGACTATAAGATCACTAGTCCCGGCTACGAAACTAAAACCTTTACTGAAATGGCACCTGTGCTGCCTATATACTCTCGACGACCACTTGAAAATCTTGCAGCGCGGCGCCGAAATACTTCAGTGTACGGACCATCATATAACGGGTATCGTGGTGAGTATGGCTATGATGATGAAACGGAGCAAGCAGAGCGGGAACGGTCGCCTCGTTTACGGAATGACCCTAATGCTCTCCTTAATCCCCGAGAGGAACTTGACTGGTATCATGACGAAATCATGCGAACTCGCCCGGAGGATGTTCAAAGGATGCAGGCGACAATTGATGCGTCCAGGATAGTACAGAATTTACCAAGTAATTTCGATACCGTCGTGACACTCCCTGTCTATGCTCCGGCCGAGCATTTGAATATCTACAAGACATTATCTTTGTATGGGCAGCAGGACACAGAGTCATTACAGGATAGCTTGGTCGTGTTGAATGTGAACTGGCAAGATGCAGACCTTACAGATTCTGAGAAGGTAGGCAATATCCAAAAGACAAAAGATGAAATCGAACGTGCAAGACGGGATTTTCCAGGCCTAAGGATTATGATATTTGAAAATGAATACAGTCGCGCAAAAGTTACAGAGACGGGTGGTGCTATAGGGTATGTTTCGCGCGATCTTATGGATTCCGCGTTGTTGATTTTCCGTGATCGCAAGATGAAGGGTGTCATGGCTGATGATGTAGACGGTATGGTTCTTCGAAATGATGCTGATATGAACGGAATGTCACATAGTCATCTGAAGAAGATGCAGAAGATGTTCCGGAATAGTCCTGAGACAGATGTATTTAAGGGTATGACACGGTTTGATGTCCGCTCGAATGAGCGATATCCAGGTTTTGGGATAGTAACTGACCTGAGTAATATGATTAATGTTTGGTCTACTCGTGACGGACTTGTCCGCACGGGCGGTGCTAATTTTGCGACAAGGGCGTCGACGCTTGCTGCTATAGGTGGCATCGGTGAGTTTAACGAGAAGAGGGGAAGTGGGACTGGATCTGACGATGTGAGTATTGGGGGCAAAATCGCGGCCGCGCGCGGTGCGAAGGCTAGAAGCACGTCGTCATCATACGGTAGCGCTGGTATCGTAGGATATGCATCTACAAAATCTTCTAACAGTTCTGGCGCTTCTAGAAAAGTCATTAAGCATGTTGCAGGTGCGAATATTGACACTAACTCTGATCGTCTACTGCCATTTTACTTAAATGGCCAGTGGTATCAACATGCATGGTCGGACGGTGAAGGGTCGTTTAGTGCGGGTGCTAGCGGCTACAGTCAACGTGACTCTATCAAAGATACGATGATAAATAAAATTCCATTCGATAGATTTGGCAGACGTGGAATATCTTATGAGTTTCTTGAAACAAATATCACGAGTGAACTTAAACTTGTAGATGCTGAGTATCAGAGAAAAGCTCTCTCGATCCTTTTTAAGGACACTCCAGGTGCTTATACGTTAGGCGATAATGGCGAATTCCATTTTACAAAAGAGGGTCGCAAGTACCTAAGAAAACAGATAGGACGCCAGGGTCGCAAGTATTACCCACGTAAGTATAGAGGGCTTTATCAGCGAAACGCCTTGAATAAAACTCCGGCACTCTTGTCTCCTGTAGCGTAAGCTTGTAGTATTAAAAGTAATAGATCAACAGAAAAGGGTGGCTAATATGCAAAAAGAAGAATTGCTAAAACTGAGACAAAAGATTGTCGAGAGTGCTCAGCAACTCGCGCTCAATGGCAATGGCTCAACAGAGGACAGATTGAATATACTTGTGGACGTTATTAGTTCGGGTAATGTCACTACTGAGGTCGCAAATAAGGCGTTTGAATTAGCGCAGATGCTTGATGATGATGATCAAAAACTAAGTGCTTTTATGGATATTATTTATGGTGTTGATCAGAATATAGCCCGCTCCGCAAATCGGGATGCTGAGACACAACAAACAAGCACACCCAACCAAGTGGAGCAGGTTGAGAGTCCTGCGCAGAATGACTTTAATCAGTAGTGTATACTTGTAGTAAGGAGATTACATGTTTCAATTAGATGACCAATTTTTAGCAGATATCGGACTTAACGAACTTCCAGACGATCAGAAGCAGGCGTTCTTGCAGCACATTTACGAAGAGCTTGAACTTCGTGTGGGTACGAAATTGTCTGATGGACTTAGCGACGAACAGCTCGAGCAATTTGAGAAGATTATTGATCGCGATCAGCCGTCGGTCGATGCTTGGCTTGCACAGTATGTGCCAAACTACCAGACTGATGAGGTGTTTGTACGTATGCAGCAGGCGACGAAGCTTGAAGCAAACGACCCAGGCCTTAAGTCTGAGTTTGTAGCGACGAAATGGCTCGAGGTGAATCGTCCTGACTATCGCGATGTGGTTAAGCAAGTACTCGGCGAACTAAAGTCTGAGATTGTTAATAACCGTGATGCGATCTTGGGCGGAGATGAAGCTGCGCCTACTGCGTAGATTTTAGCTGAGAAGCGTATCCTGAAAGAAATGCCTGAATGGGCATTTCTTTTTTTCCGATCGGTTTGACGGTATCGAGTATTAGCTGTCCACTGCCTGTTTGGACTGAGAGAGATGGTACGGATGGATCGATAGTAAGTGAGCCTACTATAGGTGATTGGCCTGCTGATTGTACGACATGGGCGGCACTAATAATCACATCGATAGAGCCGAGCTGAGTGCGGCTTTTTGGCCACTCTTGATAGGCGCGAATCTGTCTTTCTATACTGCGAGCGGGAGATGTCCAGTCGATGACTCCATCGGCCTTTTTGATGAGTTGGCAGTATGTTGCCTGAGTGTCATCTTGAGGTTGAGGAGCGATAGTGTCTGTCAGGATATTAGGTAGAACCTCGAGTAGGAGTGTTACACCCTGCTTACCTAGGGTTTTATATAGTTCTTCTGATGTCTCATCGCCTTGGAGCTGGTGAGAAGTTTGAGCGTATACAGGGCCTGCGTCCATCGCAGCTGACAGTTGCATAATACTCACGCCTGTCTCTTGGTCGCCATTTAATACGGCTGTCTCTATAGGGGATGGGCCACGATAGTGGGGAAGTAGCGAAGGATGGACGTTGATGATTCCAGGAGTGAATAGTTCGATGATGGATTGAGGGATGATCTTTCCGTAGCTGACGAGGACGCCTGCGGGAGAATCAAGTGCTCGCACATCTTTGGTGATATCGGTGAGCTTTGCTGGCTGCCAGACGGGAATGCCGTGGGCTTCTGCGAGTAGTTTTACGTGTGGTTTAGTGATTTTTTGTCCACGACCTTGCTTGCTATCTGGCTTTGTAACGACAGCGGCAATAGTGTAGCCGTTTTCTATCAGTGCTGCCAGGGTCAGGCAGCTAAACTCCTCAGTACCGAAGAAGACAATCGACTTAGTCTTCGAAGAGATTGCTGTTTGCGATGTGTGTATCATAATCGAGTGGCTGAAGCTCGCCTTTCTCATCGAGGGTGTAAAATGCATCTTTCTTGTCGCGTATATGATCTATGAAGACGATGCCATTTGTGTGATCGATCTCGTGCTGAATAACGCGAGCGAGAAAGCCCTCGGCTTTGAAGCGAACTTCGTTTCCATCTTCATCGAGTGCTTTGATGCGAATCTTTGAATGGCGCGGTACTTTGCCGTATACTTTTGAAACGCTGAGACAGCCTTCGTAGTCTTCGACGATACTACCTTCGTACTTAACAATCTCTGGATTAAGGAGGACGGTAAAATCACGTGTATTTTTATCGTCGAAGTCACTGCGTACGATAACTGCACGCTCAAGACGGTCAATCTGTACTGCGGCGAGTGCAGCACTAATCTCGTGAGGACGTGAGTCTTCCCAATCGAGGGCGGCGCTTTTCATGTCTTTTACGAGAGTATGCGTTTCGTCGGTGACGATATGAACTTTAGCTGATTTTTCTCGTAAATGAGCATTTGGCAGGGTGATGATGTCTTCTTTTTTCATTCCCTCCAGTATAACAGATTGAGCGGGTGGTTCGTAGTCCCTGCGAGAGTGACATTATAGCAGGCTCATCGGATCGAGTTCTGACTGCCAATGAGTGGGTGGAACGAGCGCAAGTGCGGCAACGAGATCAGCTCTCCTTGGCGACTTCAGTACGAGCTGCCATCTGTAGGTATCGCGCTGTCGTTCGTAGAATGACGGTGTTGGTCCTAATATTTGAACAGATTGTGGACATGTAGCGCGAAGTTCGGTGGCGAGTTTTTTTGCGTTTTTTATAGCGGCTATCTCGGTTTTATAGATACACGTAAGTTTCAATAGGTACGTAAAGGGCGGGAAATTTGCGCGTCGTCTTTCGTCGATTGTCGTGTCGTAGAATTGTTCATAATTTTGCGCTAGTCCAGTGGTAACGGCGAGATGATTTGGTTGATATGACTGTACGACGACGGTCGTGGGGTGGTGCGAACGGCCGACTCGGCCAACGACCTGTGCGAGAAGCTGGAATGTTCGTTCACTTGAGGTGTAGTCGGGGAGGGCTAATCCGGCATCAGCTTGGATGACACCCACGAGTCGTAACTTTGGAAGATCAAGGCCTTTTGCGATGACTTGGGTACCGATAATAATATCGATTGCTCCACTATAGAGATCATTGTAGCGGCTTTCTACAGTATCGCCAGATTCGTTGTCTCCATCAAAACGAACAATGACTTTATCGGGGTATTGTTTACGCAGTTCTGATTCAATAAGTTTCGTACCAATTCCTTTATGAATAATATCGGCACTGTGGCAGGTTGGACAACTTGTGGGTACTTTTTCATTTCGTCCACAAAGATGACAACGTAAATGATGCGCATCGGCATGAAGCGTTAGTGGAATAAAACATTGCGGACAGGTCGCAGACCAACCGCAGTTCTCACACAGTGTCGTGCTGGCGCTACCGCGGCGATTATGGAATATAAGCACTTGATCCCCACGCGAAAAGGAGGCCTCTAGCTCTGATAAAAGCGTGTTTGAGAGAAAGCGGTGGTGTGTAAATGACGCTTTTTTTGTCATATCAACAAGTGTGATAGTGGGTGGAGTTGCGTCTTTTTTTGCTCGTTCTGGCAATGTAATAATTGGTCGGTCTGATTGCGCCGCCAGATAGTAATCGGCTACAAGTGGGGTTGCGCTACCGAGGATGAGTTTTGCATCGTGGAGTCGAGTGAGTACACTTGCTGCTCGAAGCGCAGAGTAGCGCGGTGATTGTTCTTGTTTGAAGCTTGGTTCGTGTGCTTCGTCTATGACAATTAGTCCGAGATGATGGAGGGGTGTAAAGAGTGCTGATCGCGGACCGATAACGACACGCGAGCTTTTGGAATTGAGCGCATCTTGCCAGGCCAGATGTCGTTCGGCTTCGGTTTGGCGAGAGTGAACAAGAATAATATTTTCGAAATGATGAGAGAACTCATCGACTACTTGCGAGGTAAGTGCGATTTCTGGAACAAGGATAATTACAGATTGATTACGGGCAAGTGTACGTTTCGCAAGTTCAATATAGATGTGTGTTTTCCCCGACCCCGTCACGCCGTGAACAAGGGCTGAGCCTGGAGTCATTGACTCAACAGCCTGAACGGCATCACGTTGATCTTTTGTGAGTACAATAGTTGTTCGGTCGCGCAAGGAATCTCTATGAGTAGGCAAGCGATCTCGACGGTTCTTCTGAAGACCTCGAGGCAGGAGTGTTTGAAGTACAGTAGCGAGCGGGGAATTGTAGTATTCTTTCAGCCAAAAAGCGAGCTTTATGAGTTCGGTAGGGAGGGGGGCTGCTTCTATGGTACTTAGTATGGACTTGGTCTCATATGAAGGTTTTTTGGTTGCACTTGTTATGATCCCGGTGAGCTGTTTTTTCCCTACTTCTATGACGACGAGTTGCCCAATTGGCAGTGGAGACTGCGAGGCATAGGTAAACGTATCGCTACCAGTGCGAATAATTGCTGTCGGAGCTACTTCGAAGTAGTGCATACTTACCAGTATACTGGTAGACTGAGCTATATGATGTATTTCGATAGTCGCCTGCAGGCGGGACAAATTTTGGCGAATGAACTTTTTGAAAAGTATCGCTATGAGAATGTTGCGATTGTCGCACTGAGTGATGGCGGCGTGATTGTCGGAGAGCAGATAGCAACAGCACTCCACTGTATTTTGACTATGCTTGTCACTGAAGCGGTGGAGGTGCCAGGAGAGCGGCAGAGTTTTGGTGCCGTATCCCAGGTTGGGGGATTTACGTATAACAGCAATTTATCGACCAGTGAAATTAATGACTACAAGAGTGAATTTCACGGATACCTTGAAGAGGAGAAACGGCAGGCGTTTCATAGGATAAATCGATTGATTGGTGATGGAGGAACAATTGACTACGATCTTCTTCGTGACCATACGATCATCCTTGTATCAGACGGCTTGGACGATGTAACGATCCTTGACTCTGTGTTTGATTTTCTCAAGCCAATCCGTACGACAGGGCTCGTGATTGCGGCGCCTGTTGCAAGTGTTGGTGTCGTCGATAAAGTTCACATGGTTGCTGATGAGCTACATATTATTGATGTAAAATCGAACTATATGGGCACGGATCATTATTATGAACATAATGACGTACCGACACACGAACAAACGATCCAAAAGATCAATCAAATTATTTTAAACTGGCGTTAAGTATAAAGCGATGCTTGCGAAATGTTGTAAGAATGTGTATGCTTAGTAGTAACGACAGGCAGCTAAATTAAGGGAGTGTATGTTAGACGTTTTTATTACCTCACGGGTACGACGAAAGATTGTGGTGGTGTACGCAAAGTACCCAGACTTCCGTACTCACGTTCGTGGGCTTGCAAAGTTAATTAAAGAAGATCCAGGTAATATCCAGCGCGAGCTAAAACGCCTCGAAAAAGTTGGCTTCTTGCAAAGTGAAAAACAAGGTAACACCAAAATCTACTCAACAAATAAGCAGTTTGTGATCTTTAAAGAGCTTCAGAGTATTGTCATCAAGTCACAGCAGCAATCGAGTCGACCGAAACGATCAACGACTGATATTCAGCCGTAGGTACGATGGATCTATTTGAGCAGCTTCTTACCGCGCGCGGCCTATCTGGTCGGGCGCGAGATGCATTTTTAAACCCGAGCTACGATGCAAAACATGATCCGTTTTTGCTCCCTGATATGGAGCAGGCGACTGATAGGCTAGTGCGTGCGAGAAATAATCAAGAGCCTATTACTATTTATGGGGACTATGATATTGATGGATTGACTGCGACGACAGTACTACTCGAAGCGTTTGAGAAGTTTGGATTTGAGCGAGTTGATGCGTTTATCCCAAATCGATTCGTCGAAGGATACGGACTGACGGTCGATGCTGTAGAGCGAATTGCAGCGGCAGGAGCGACGCTTATTGTGACCGTCGACTGTGGAAGTCTTAGTCAAAAAGAAATCGTGCGAGCAAACGAACTGGGTGTTGATGTGATCGTGACAGATCACCATAATGTTGCTCCCGTGCAGCCACCTGCTGTCGCAGTCATCAATCCAAAGCGACTCTTGGCTGACTACCCAGACGAATACGAAAACCTTCTCTTGAAAGATGATTCTAAATCACTCTATCCTTTCCTTGACCTTGCTGGCGTGGGGGTTGCATTTAAGCTGGTGCAGGCGCTTCAAACGAGACTAGAAGGGTTTCCCGTAGGGCAGGAGAAGTGGCTGCTTGATCTTGTCGCACTCGGGACAGTTTGCGACATTGTGACGCTTGTCGACGAAAATCGCGCCAATGTGTATTGGGGTTTAAAAGTTATGGCTCGGGCGAAACGACCGGGACTCAAGGCGTTAATGGCGGTCGCAGGAGTTGAACCTGAAAAGGTCAATGCGAGAAGCCTTGGCTTTGGATTGGGGCCACGCATGAATGCTGCAGGAAGGCTCGAAACAGCGCAACATTCGCTTGATATGTTGCGAGCGCAAGACGGATTAGTTGCACTGGAGAAGGCGCAGCAACTCGACATCCTTAATGTCGCCAGGCGCACTGAGCAGGATAAGATTTTTAAGGAAGCGATTGTGCAGGCGGAGAAGTTCAAGAGTGATGCTGTGCTTGTAGTGAGTGGCGCAGGTTGGAACCATGGCATTATCGGTATTGTGGCGGCGAAATTACTTGAGCGTTATAAAAAACCAACATACGTGTTGGAGGAGATGGGTAGTGAGGCAAAGGGGTCTGCAAGGAGTTACGGAGACTTCAGTGCGGCTGACGCGATTCGTGCGAGTGACGACATAATCATAAAAGGTGGGGGTCATAAATTTGCAGCTGGCGTGACGATGCCGATAGAAAATATCAGCGCCTTTCGTGCACGAGTAAATGAATTTTATGTTTCGCAGAAGTTATTTAATCAAGCCAATCTTTTATTGCCAAAAGCAGATATTGATATAGCGCGGCTTGGATCTGTCGACGAAACACTACTTCAGCAACTTGATCAGCTTGAGCCGTTTGGAAGTGGAAATCCTGAGCCGGTGTTTCGCGCTGAAAACCTTCTTGTCATCAATACGCGTCGCATGGGCGCAGAGTCGCAGCATGTAAAGTTGGAGATTCAAGATGGGGCTGGGCAGTCTATGCAGTTTTTAGCATTTAGTGCACCGCAACATTTTTTTGTTGAACCTGGTGAGTATGTGACAATTTGGTTCCAGCCGACGGTCAACGAATGGATGGGGCGACGTTCTATCGAGGGGCGGCTCCTTCATCTTGAGTCTGCTTAAATAGTCTCAGGCTAAAATGATCTTGCGGGACGAGCTTGAACTTTTTTGTTCAGATGGTTGCGTATCTATAGTTTCTCTGTTACAATAATTGCTATATGGTACAAGTAACACGTAAAGATGGTAACGAAGCAAACGAGAATATTATTCGTCGTTTCAACCGCAAAGTTTTGCAGAGCGGCGTACTTGCAGAGGCGAAAGCTTCAATGCGATTCGCTAAGCCTCTTAGCAAACCTGAGCGTCGTCAGAAAGCGATTATCCGCAAGGAACGCAAGGCTGACAAACTAGCTAAAGCTCGATTGGGACTTCGCTAGTCAATGGCTCACGGCAAATCATTGGCCGAGCAAATTCAAAACGATATGAAAGTCGCCTTACTAGGCGGCGATCGTTTTGTAGGGGAGACATTGCGTAATCTAAAAGCGGCGATTCTTAATGAAGAGGTTGCGACAAATAAGCGAGACGAAGGTCTTGCTGATGATGAGATTGAAAAGATTGTTGCGCGAGAAGTAAAGAAGCGAAACGAAAGTATTGCTCTCTACGAACAAAACGACCGACCTGAATTGGCTGAGGTAGAGCGTAAAGAAGCCGCAGTACTTGCGACGTACTTGCCGACGCAGCTGACAGAAGAGCAGATTCGAGAGATCGCTAAGACAGTCATTGAAGGTATGAGCGATGTTGGCCCGAGTATGATGGGGCAAGTTATCGGTGGCGTCAAAGCCAAGGCTGGCACGAGTGCCGATGGTGCCACGATTGCTCGTGTCGTCAAAGAGTTGCTTAACTCATAATCTAACCTGTAAATTAACATACAAACCAAAACAACTCTAAAAATGATAGAGAGCAAAGGAAAAAGAATGATTGTATTTTTTGGACCAGCTGGTGCTGGTAAAAGTGTTCAAGGGCAAATGCTTGCTGCGCGTAATGGATGGCGCTGGTTAAGTGCAGGTCAGCAGCTACGTGATACTCACGATCTTGAGCTCCTAAAAGAGATGCAGACAGGTAAGCTTGTTACGCCTGAAAAAGTAAATCAATTAATGGGGGAGGCGCTTGCTCGTGCCACGAATATCAATCGAGTAATTCTTGATGGGTTTCCTCGTCAACTTTCCCAGGCGCAATGGCTTGTTGATAGTCAGTCTCACCACGGTCGCGATATCAAACTTGTGGTTGTACTTGAAGTGCCAAAGAGCGAGCTCTTAAAGCGCCTAGAGGTGCGAGGTCGTGTTGATGATACGCCGGAGGCGATTGATGAGCGACTAAAAATCTATCGCACTGAGATGTACCCAATTCTTAGCTATCTTACCGAGAATAACGTGGCGATTGTTCACATTGACGGAGTGGGTACAGTCGGACAAGTACATGATCGAATTATGGAAGAACTTGAAGCGCATAAGCTGGCTTAATTTATGAGTACACCACAAAAAACCGATGCACAAATTCAAGCCATGAGAGATGGTGGGAAGATTCTCGCGACTGTTTTTGACGGGCTTAAGAAGTACGTAACGGCTGGAATGAGCGAACTTGATGTTGACGCTTGGGCTGAGAAGGAAATTAAACGACTTGGTGCGACGCCAACCTATAAAGAGCCGGATCCTAATTTTCCAAATGTGATTTGCGTGAGTACTAATGAAGCTATCGTCCATGGTGTGCCGAGCGAATATGTATTTGAAAAAGGTGATATTGTCAGTTTTGATCTGGTCATCACCTATAAAGGCATGAAGACTGATAGCGCGTTTACGATGATTATTGACGAGAAGCCGTCTGGTGTGAAGAAGCATCTTGTCAATGTGACTGAACGGAGTCTCTATGCAGGTATTGACGCAATTAAGGGTCGAGGTACATACACGGGAGATATCGGCGAGGCTATTGAAAAGGTACTTGCGACAGGCAAGCTAGGAATTGTTCGGGATCTTGTTGGGCATGGGGTTGGTCTTGAAATGCATATGCCGCCTGATGTGCCAAACTATGGACGAAAAGGAACTGGGGTTTTGCTGTATCCTGGCGATACGATTGCGATCGAGCCGATGGCGACTCTTGGTGGCGAGAAGACTCTTGTTGATCAAGAAGACGGCTGGACTATTTTTACGAAAGACGGAAGTCTCGCGGCGCACTTTGAGCACACTGTACTCATCACCGAAGATGGCGCTGAGATTCTCACGCAACTTTAGACGACGACTCGAGAAGCTGCACGACGCGGCGTCCAATAGCTTTTGATGGTTCTATAACAACAGCTCGTCCATCGGCTAGTTCGCTAATGAGCGATTTTATCCAGTGGTAGTGTGTGCAGCCAAGGACGATTACATCGACACCACGCATACAGAGCTGATTGATTGTCGCCTCTACCTCGAGGCAGTTAAGCTGATTATTTTCAATTAAATACGCCCAGTTACTACAGTCGGGTTCGATAATATCGAGGTGAGCACCATAGGTGGATACAAGCTTCTTGTATCGGTTGCTTGCAAGCGTTCTTGGAGTCGCACAGACGGCGATAGTTCTTGTCTTTGTGAGCGTTGCTGCGGTTTTGATCATCGGTTCGATGCCGATGAACTTTTGATTGGGATAGGTGCGCCGCAGATAATCGATAGCAATCGCTGTCGCTGTATTGCACGCAAGAATAATGACATCGTACGAGTCATCAAGAAATGGCCGAATAGCAATCTCTGTGAACTCTCGAACCTGTGACGGTGTTTTGTCGCCGTAGGGTATGTGTTCGCGGTCGTTTACTGTATCAATTTGCGCATCTGGAAAAGTCTCGCGAAGTGCAATCGCAACTGCCTCGCCACCAATTCCACTATCGAATACACCGAGTTTCATATCTCTAGTATAGACTATTCAAAAGCTTCCATAAGCGGTATAATACAACATATGCAAGAAACTTCTCGATATGCTGTCGGTATTGATATTGGTACGACTACAGTTCGCTGTGTCGTCGGGCATATCGACACAACAACAGGTACGCCAACTATCGTCGGTGCAGGTAGCGCACCTAATACAGGTATGCGTAAGGGTGCTGTCGCAAATCTTACAGGCCCGGCACATGCTATTGATGATGCGCTTGGTGAAGCGGAGCGAATGAGTGGGCATCAGGTTGATGCTGCGACAATTAGTATTAATGGATCGCATATTTTAAGCACTAAAGCAGATGGTATGATTGCTGTTGGTGCGCTTGATCATGAAATTATCGAAGACGATCTCGTGCGACTTGAGGAAGTAGCGACAGTTGGTAAGATACCGGCAAATCGTGAGATCCTAGAAGTAGTACCTCATAGCTATCGACTTGATGGTCAAGATAATATCAAGGATCCACTTGGTATGACAGGGACACGTCTAGAGATAAGTGCAAATGTTATTTCTGCGCTTGCGCCGTATGTGACAAATCTACAAAAAGCTGTAGAGATTGCAAAAGTATCCCCAAAAGTGATAACACCGTCAGTTGTCGCATCTGCACATGCAGTACTGAGCGAGCAGCAGCTTGAGAACGGTGTAGCCGTTATTGATCTAGGTGGTGCAACTACGAGTATCGCCGTATTTGAAGAGGGCGATCTGCAGTTTGTTTCTGTGATACCGATCGGCGGGGTGAATATCACCAATGATCTTGCAATTGGGCTAAAAACTGACCCAGAAGTAGCCGAGAAGGTGAAGCTTGCACACGCGACCGCTCAAGCACGTACAGACACTGCATCGGTAAGTGTTAAACACGATAAAGAAACGTACGAGTTTGCAATCAATGAAATAGACGATATTGTTGATGCGCGACTCGAGGAATTATTCGAAGCGATTCATAAAGAATTGAAGAAGGCTGGTAAGGCTGGACAGTTGCCAAACGGTGTTGTACTGACTGGTGGTACGGCAAAGCTAAAAGGGGTCGTTGAATACGCTAAAACTTCGCTTGGTCTTGCTGCGCGAATCGGCAAGGCAAAAGGCTATGGAGGCGTAGCAGATCAAGTTGATACTCCTGCATTTGCGACTGCGGTTGGCTTGATGCTGATTGATGCAGAAGGCGCTGCTGCGGCACCGCAAAAATCACCCCATCATGCAAAAGCTGCCAATGCGAAAGCGGCTGTCAAGAAAACGAGTGGGTTTTTATCAGGGATTTTCGATCGATTTAAGGCGTAGAACGTAAAAATAACGACATTAAATGCTATACTGTAATAAGATATAGATACTAGGGACTGAGGGAGCGAATTCATGCCGGAAGTAACACCAAGCGAGATACAAACATTTGCAAGCATCAAGGTCATTGGCGTTGGTGGTGCTGGTGGTAGTGCGGTAAATCGCATGAAGGATGCCGGACTCTCTGGCGTTCAGTTTATTGCGATGAACACTGATGCTCAGGCGCTTCATAATAGTAAAGCAGATATCAAGCTTCACCTTGGTCACGAAACAACAGGTGGGCTTGGCGCGGGTGCTAACCCCTCTACTGGTGAGCAGGCAGCTAACGAGTCACGTGCCGAGATTGCCGAAGCCCTACAGGGTGCGGACATGATCTTTGTGACGATCGGTGCAGGTGGTGGAACTGGCTCTGGTGCTGGGCATGTAGTAGCTGAGATTGCTCGCGAACTTGGCATCCTTGTTGTCGGTGTCGCGACAAAGCCATTTAGTTTTGAAGGCGAAAAACGCCGGACAAACGCTGACTGGGCGATTAACCGTCTTGGCCGTCAGGTAGATACGCTTATTACCATTCCAAACGATCGCCTTCTTCAGACAATCGATCGCCGTACGCCGCTTCTCGAGACGTTCAAAATTGCCGATGACGTACTTCGTCAGGGTGTCCAGGGGATCTCGGAGCTTATTACTGAACATGGACTTATTAACTTGGATTTTGCGGACGTAAAGGCGATCATGAGCAATGCCGGTTCTGCGCTCATGGGAATTGGACGTGCTAGCGGTGATGATCGCGCTGCCCAGGCTGCGCAGCAAGCGATTGAGTCTCCACTTATTGAAGTATCGATTGATGGTGCAAAGGGTGTGCTCTTTAACGTCACTGGTGGCTACGACATGAGCATGAGTGAAATCCAAGAAGCCGCCGAGATCATCACTAGTGCTGTTTCACCAGATGCTGATATTATTTTTGGTGCGACACTCAAGCCTGATCTTGAAGACGAGCTGATTATTACGGTTATTGCGACGGGATTTGATAGTGAATTTTTCCACGAACAAGAAGTGACACTTGAGCCAGCTGTGGCGCAGGTGCAAGAAGTTGAGTCACGGGGTGTGAGTGACGACGCTGTTAATGCTATTGATCTTGACCTCGATCGTGCAGATGCAGCTGCGAGTTTTGCCGAAGAGCCTACTCAGAATATCTGGGACACGCCCGTTCAAGAAGACGACGACGAGTCTGACACGCCTGCGTTCCTTCGTCGACGTAAAAAGAATCAATCGTCAGACGAATCTTAAGGAGACCTGCCGTGCAAAAGCATAGTATCGGTGATAGTCGAGTAATTGAGTCTCGTGAAGTCAGTGACGGAGTTACTATCCGTCGACGCCGTGAAACTCCAGATGGTCATCGATTTACGACCTATGAGCGAATTGAAAAGCCCAACCTTGCTGTCGTGAAGAAAGACGCATCTCGCGAGTTGTTTGATAGAGAGAAGCTCTCTACTGCTATCCGGCGCTCAGTGGGTAAATTTCTGACATCAGAAGTGGAGATCGACGAGATTGTTTCTAACGTAGAAGATAACCTCTACGCACTCGGCGAAAGCGAAGTAAGCTCAAAAAAAGTCGGAGAGTTGGTGCTTGGTGAGTTGCTTGAGCGTAATGAAATTGCATATGTGCGCTTTGCAAGTGTTTATCATGATTTCAAGACACTTGATCAGTTTGTTGAGGCGATTACAGCCGCTAAGGAGCAGCGTTAATGAAGGTGTTTGTCGTGTATCGTTACGAAAGCGATCATGCGAGAGAAGTGCTTGACTATTTGCGCGATTTTAAACGACAGACTTCGCGAGAAATCGAAGAATTAAATCCCGACACTAGAGAAGGCGCCGATAGGTGTCGTCTTTATGACATCGTAGAGTATCCGACGATTATCGCTACTGACGACAATGGCGTTCTGCAAAATATGTGGCGGGGGACACCGCTGCCAACTATAAATGAGGTGAGCTACTATGTTTAAGCAATTATTTAAAAAAGACCAGACCAAATCAAATCAGTGGATTTTTGGAACAATGCTGGCGTTTGGCATTATTGGTCTTATTGCGTCATTTGTTCTCTCTGTCGAAGAGTTTCATCTACTCAAGAACCCGGATACAGTACTTAGCTGTACCTTCAATTTGGTACTTAACTGTGCGACAGTCATGAAGACGTGGCAGGCGAGCGTGTTTGGATTTCCAAATATGTTTATAGGCCTTATGGCGTACCCAATTGTTATAACGGTTGCACTTGCGGGGCTCGCTAGTGTGCGGTTTCCGCGGTGGTTTATGGTCGCTGCAAATATCGGCTACTTGCTTGGCGCGGCGTTTGCTTACTGGCTTTTCTTCAATAGCGTATACGATATTGAAGTGCTCTGTCCGTGGTGTCTTGTCGTGACATTTAGTACGACAATTCTACTTGCGACGATTACGCATTACAATCTCCGAGAGAACAATTTTACACTATCAAAAGCGCGCAATGCGCAGGTGCAAAATTTTCTTAAGAAGGATTTCGATAAGCTTGTGGTTGCGGTGTGGATTGTACTGCTTGTAGCACTCGTGTTTGCTAAATTCGGCGCAGATCTTTTTGCATAAGCTGTTGCTACCAAGACTTTTTAGTAGGGAAGTGATACGATAAGCATATGAATTTTATTATTACCTTTGTTACTTTTGGAATTATATTTGCACTTATCGACGCTGTATGGCTGAAGACGTCAAACGCTTTGTATAAAAAAGAACTCGGTTCTCTTATCCGTGAAAAGCCTGACTTTGTTGCTGCGATTATATTTTACGTTATCTATGTTGCCGGTGTTTCATTGTTTACGATTACGCCTGTGCTAGATCGCTCTGGTTCGTGGTTGGATGTACTTCTCTTGGCAGGGATGTTTGGACTTGTTGCGTATGCGACATATGATCTTACAAATCAAGCAACGCTCAAAGGCTGGTCGAAGAAGATCGTTGTCATCGATCTTGTCTGGGGGGTGGCTGCGACTGCTGTTTCGGCGACGGTTAGTTATCTTCTTATTACAAACGTTTTTGGAGTTTAGCTGTGGATTGGGTGATCTTTTTGTATGGCTTGATCGCATCAGTTGTACTGCTAATCATGGTATTTTTTATTGCCAAGCGGCGTGATAGATATGATCTGATTGATGTCGCATGGGGGCTCACGTTTATTGCGATTGCTGGTGCGACCTATATGTCTCAGTCCGAGATAATGCTCGCGAGTGTTCAGACAGTTGCATTGATTTTGGTGGGTTTCTGGGGGTATCGATTGTCTCGTCATATCTATGCGCGCTGGAGTGTGTCGAAAAAAGAAGACGGTCGCTATACTGATATGCGCGATCAGTATGCAAATATGCCGGGTGGAGTGGTGATTAATATGTTTGTTCGGGTGTATCTTGTTCAGGCGATCTTGGCAGTTGCGGTATCTTCATCTGTACTTGTACTATTTGCCTCAGCTCCAGCTGATGTCTCCTGGCTAACACTCGTCGGAACTGTCGTATGGCTAATCGGATTCTACTTTGAGGTTATTGGAGACGCTGAGCTTAAGTATCATCTTGCAAATCCAAAAAATAAAGGCAAGCTCATGACAACCGGCCTGTGGCGTTACACGCGTCACCCGAACTACTTTGGTGAGATGACACAGTGGTGGGGGATATTTATTGTCGCGTTGAGTGCAGGTTTGTCGTTTTGGTACATTTCGATTATTGGACCAATTGTTATTACGACCCTCCTTCTTTTTATATCCGGCGTGCCACTTACGGAAAAACGCTTTGCGGGCCGCCCTGGCTGGGACGAATATAAGAGAAAAACAAGCAAGGTACTCCCATTACCGCCTCGGCTATAGACATTGACATTTTACACTATAAGTAGTATAATAGATATATTATGCCTATTGATGTTATACAGACACAACATATCGAAACGGAACCTGTAATTGAGCGTACGCCGCTGTACGTGAGTCGTTACGAGATAGATGCTGAGAGTCCTGTGTTGATATCAACTGATCATTACATGGCGACAACTGATGAGATGCAAGAGTCGATAGGTATCTCAGCTCCGCTTGTTTGTGGTATCTTTGCTGCCGGAAAAGAGTTCGCAGTCCTCGATACAAGAAATACCCCAAAAGTAAACACTCCATTGTTACTTATCGACGGAGAGTATAGCCGAATAAAAGGTACGGAACTAGGTGCATTTAAGGGTCTGCGAGATAATGAGAGTGTCGAAATTGGTAGAATTAAACATACTGATAGATTCAAGTACCCAGACACTGTATCTGCTTGTCATTTTAGCCTTAGTTTCGATGAAAAGAACGAGCAGCTAAGAGTAAGCGATATGGACTCTACAAATGGTACGTTTATTACGGGTTATATCGCGAGCGAGATTCAAAAGCAGGAATTAGTGAGGAGTGATTTCACAAGAAATTTTGGCCGTTATGCCATGGAGGAGCTTGAAAGTCGGTATGGAGACGGTGATATAGATGCTCCATACGGCTATTACCGGAACCACCCAATTATTGGTCGTAATTCACAGAGCGTCAGAAATGGTGTATATGGCACGACTTCCTCCGAGATGGTGCTTGTTGATGACAAAAGCCGAGCTATGCGACGGGTGACTGATGGATTTCTTGATCGCTTAACTGGCGATGATCGCAACAGTCTCACTACAACGATAGGTGTTAGTAGCGTACTCCGTGTGGCAGAGCGCTATGTGGCAAATGTAATGAGGTACGATCTCGATGCTGTAGATCGACTCAGTCGTCCGCACTATGATGACAATGGCCTCATAGACTTAAGTGAATATATTCATAATGGCGTTGGCGTTTGCAGACATCAAGCGTTACTAGCTGCGCATTTCATCGAAGAGTCGATTGATCGGCGTATTATTGCCGGCTCGGTTGGTGTTGAGCGTAATCATGATCTTGAAGTTCAGGGTGCGCATGCATGGGCGGTTTATAGACCTCCTGTGGGTGATGCTATTATTGTAGACCCTGCGCAACATTTTGTAGGTACAAGGAAAGAGGCGGAGAAGCAGCGACGATGGAAGTATAGTCTCGCTAACGTTGTTAATTAACGTATGATATAATCTTATCTAGGAACGTTGTGAGAATCATCACATGAGCGACTATCACTCGCGAAGTTTTGGGAAGAAATCCTGCCAAGGAGATTAGACCCCGACGTGAACGCTACGTTAAAGCGAGCAACTAAGCGCTAAAAGAATCACTTCTTTTGGAAGTCAGATGGAACCACCCATAATTAAGGGTTCTGACATTCGAAAGAAGTGATTTTTATTTTATACAAATTTAGCAGTAATAACGAAAGGATCGATATGCGATGTAGCTGGGCAGAATCAAGCGATGTAGAACGACACTATCACGACGCAGAGTGGGGTGTACCGGTTCGTGATGATCAGAGGTTGTTTGAGTTTCTCGTACTAGAGGGTGCGCAAGCAGGGCTTTCATGGTCAACCATCTTAAACCGTCGAGAGGGCTACAGAGCGGCATTTCATAACTTTGATATAGATGCAGTTGCGAGTATGACGGATGATGAACTCGAGAAGTTACGAGAAGACACAGGCATTATTAGAAATCGATTGAAGATATATAGTGCTCGGAAAAATGCTCTCGCAGCGCAGGCTATTATTCGTGAACATGGGTCACTTGCGAAGTACTTATGGAGTTTTGTCGACAATATTTCGGTTGATGGAGCGCGAGGGAGTATCTCGGAAGTTCCTGCTACGACCGAACGGTCGGATGTAATGAGTAGCACGCTTAAAAAAGCTGGATTTACCTTTGTCGGTCCGACAATTTGCTACGCATTTATGCAGGCAACAGGGATGGTGAATGATCACGTTACGACGTGCTTTCGATACCGGGAGATCCGTGCATGATTATCAAGACTACTACAGAAGAATGGACAGTAATTAATACCATACATAAGAATAAGGAGCACTAGATAATGAAATTCAAAGCAAATACCCGCCGTCGAGCACTAGAGTATGAGAAAGACCTTGTGCAGCAGTGGAAAAAGAATAAGACATTCGAAAAATCAATTGACCAACGACCTGCAGATAATTCGTATGTGTTTTATGACGGCCCTCCATTTATTTCTGGAGTACCACATCATGGGACGCTACTCAGTAGTATCGTCAAGGATGCGGTGCCGCGCTATCAGACGATGAAAGGCAAGCGAGTGGAGCGCGTATGGGGCTGGGACTGTCATGGACTACCCGCTGAGCGCTATACAGAGAAGAAGCTCGGACTGAGTAGTCGTGAAGAAGTTATTGAGTACGGGATCGAAAAATATATCATTGCATGTCGCGAAAACATGGTTCAGACGAGTAGTCTATGGGAAGATACGGTAGACCGCGTCGGCCGTTGGGTTGACTTCAAGGGTGCATATAAAACCATGGACAAAGAGTATATGGAGAGTGTATGGTGGGCCTTCAAGGAACTCTATGAAAAGGGTAAAATCTACGAAGGTGAAAAAGTACTCATGTACTGTACGCTCGATGCGACCCCGCTTTCAAAAGCTGAGGTGACAATGGACGCAGGCGCCTACCAGGATGTTACGGATCCGTCGGTGTTCACGAAATTCAAACTAGCCGACGAAGATGTGTCACTGCTCGCATGGACAACAACACCTTGGACATTGCCTGCAAACACGGCACTTGCAGTGAATAAAGATTTTGACTACGTGGAAGTGGAGCTCGACGGTGAACGGCTAATCTTGGCAAAAGATCTAGTGGAGAAAGTACTCACTGATGCGAAGCATCAGGCCCTTGAATATACGATAATCCGCACTATGAAGGGTGAAGAGCTGGTTGGAAAATCGTATGAACCGCTACTGGGTGAAGATCGTGGTGCGAACGCCCACAAAATTTGGCATGCAGACTATGTGAGTGCTGATGATGGTTCGGGCATCGTCCATATCGCACCAGCCTATGGCGAGGAAGATTTCGCTATGGCGAAGCGTGAAAAAATTCCTGTCGTCCACGTCATCGACGAAAACGGCGATTACACAGAGACTGAATGGAAAGGCGAGAACGTTTGGGCGATAAATAAAACGATCGCCAAGACACTTCACGAGCGCGGAACAGTGTGGAAGATCGACTATATTCGTCACAGCTACCCGCACTGTCATCGCTGTGGAACGAAACTCATGTACCGTGCGCACCCGAGCTGGTTTATGGATATTGATGGCCAGCGTGAGCAAATGCTCGAGCAAAATGGAGATATCAACTGGTTTCCGTCGCATGTCAAAAAAGGTCGCTTTGCGAAGACGATTGAGCAAGCGCCCGACTGGAACCTTAGCCGAGATCGTTTTTGGGCAACGGCTATGCCTGTCTGGAAGGGTGTCGACAAAAGTGGAAAAGAGCATGTCAAGGTTATCGGTAGTTATGCTGAGCTGAAGGAATTGAGCGGTGTTGAGCTTGAGGACTATCATCGTCCATGGGTAGATGACGTCACTTTCGACATCGATGGAATCAAGTACACTCGAACTGACAAGGTTATGGATAGTTGGTTTGAAGCGGGCAGTATGCCGTTTGCACAGTTTCATTATCCATTTGAAAATAAGCAAAAATTTGAAGCAAATTTCCCTGGAGATTTCATCGTTGAATATATCGGTCAGGTACGTGCGTGGTTTTATTATATGCATAGTATGAGCGTGGCTCTATTTGGTGAAAATTCATTCAAGAATGTTATCGTGACGGGGAATGTAGCCGGTAATGATGGCCGTAAGATGAGTAAAAGCTATGGCAACTATACCGATCCAAATGAGCTGATGGACAAGTTTAGTGCGGATAGTCTTCGCTTCTTGTTGTTGCAGTCACCACTACTAAATGGCGAGGATTTTGCGCTGCAAGACAAGGATGTTGGTGATGTGGCGCGCAAGCTCAGTATGATATGGAACATGTACGACTTCTTTACTATGTACGCTGAAGTTGATGGTTGGGAATTTACAGGGGATCTCTCTGATCCAAGTGAGCAGCTCGAAAACCCACTTGATCAATGGATCGTCAGTCGAGTTCATCAGCTGAATCATGAGGTTGAGAAGCATATGGATATCTACGACATTCCAAATGCGATCGATCCGATCTTGCCGTTTATCGAAGATGCAAGCAACTGGTACGTACGCCGAAGTCGACGACGTTTCTGGAAGTCTGGTGATGATACTGATAAAAATAACGCCTATCGTACGCTTCACTATGTGCTCGTACAGCTTGCGCAAATTGTCGCACCATTTACGCCATTCCTCGCTGAGGAGCTCTACCAGAAGCTTACGGGTGGAGAAAGTGTTCATCTTCTTGATTGGCCTCAAGCGGGGCATGTTAATGAGCTCGTCGTGCGTGACATGGAAACAGTTCGTGAGTATGTAAACCAATCACTCAGCATCCGGGCAAAAGAACGAGTGAAGATTCGTCAGCCGCTTGCGAGCGTGACAGTTCCAACGCTTGGAGAGTTTGTCAATTTCGAAGATATTTTGACCGAAGAATTAAACGTAAAAAAAGTGATTCGAGGGAAAGAGTTATCTCTTGATCTTGCTATCACTCCAAGCTTGAAGCGCGAAGGTTTATCACGTGAGGTAGTTCGCCACGTACAGTCTGCTCGAAAAGCAGCAGGACTCAACGTAGACGACCGCATCAAGCTGAGCCTCCAAACTGACGACGATGAGCTGGTAAGCGCGATAAAAGAGCATGCAAGCACAATCGCTGCCGAGACGCTTGCAGACAAGATCGGTGACGCTCAATACGCTCATGAGGCTACTGTTAAGGTCGAGGGTGTTGACCTGATAGTGACACTAGAGAAGTCGTAATATTTTTCATATATGTGTATTTCACATATGGTATGCATTATTGCTGCAACATCGTGGTAGGCGAAAAAGGCTATGGCGCTGCAGTACTAATCCGGGCGGTTGAGCCGCTTAATGGCGATGAAGGGATGAGTAGGCGTCGAGGAGGATGATCAGGGCGAGATCTGACAAATGGTCCTGCTAAGTTTTGCCAGGCGTTTGGCATTTCTCTTGCGATGAACGGTCATTCACTCTCTGAGCCGCCACTGCGACTTCTGCTGCAGCCTGCACTACCAACGGACCAGGTTATCACTACGACACGCATAGGAATTAGTCATGGCAAAGATGTCCCCTGGCGGTTTTATGTAAAGGATAATGGGTATGTTTCGAAGCGGATTGAGTAATATTGTTGACATATCTATATGATTAGGTTCAAGTAAATAGCTGTGTGCGGTAATCTTGGAGAGCGAGCTCTCGGTACCTAGCAACACGAACTTTAACATGTCAATTACCATGCACTATAGTTGAGCTGCGAAAGGAGTGTTTGATTTGATTCAAACATTGCCTCGCAGTTCAACCAGCTGCGATCCTCTCAAAAGAAAGATCTAACTGTGCGAAAAGCTACTTCTGTAGTCCTGGCAGGCTTTCTTGCTGTTCTGGTGATCTTTGGATTGGCAGGGGTGGCAACAGCCGACCCGGTCACTCCTTCGGTCTCTTCTACTGCTGAGGTGGTGGAAGTGGACGGAGTGGCTATTCTGCGCGTGACAGTCTCAAACGAGACCGATCGTGCCGTTTGTATTCGGGTAACTTCTCCCTACGGAGAGAATAAGCCGCCCAACCTTGGTGCTGGTGACTCCACTGTAGTGGAGTTTCCGACGGACCTGGTGGTCACACCAGCCGGAGAAGCGACGGTTGCGTGGTACAACTACCAGACCGGAGTTCGCAATGAATTTTTCGTTGCGTACGAGGGCTTGGATCTGACGCCCCCCGTGGTTGTTGAGCCGGAGCCTGAAGCTCCGTTCAACTTCCTGCAGTGGCTGAAGTCGCTGTTCGGTAATTTTGGATCGCTGTCCTTCAGTTGATCCATGCCCGTAGGGAGTGTCTGGCGCATGCTAGATACTCCCTACGGGGCCTATCTTATCAGAGTAATTTGACATGTTACATTCAAAAATTATTCCAAACGCCTCCGAGTGGGGCGTTTTTTCTACCTCTTCTACAGCTATTGACTTATCATACTAATTATGCTAATATTGTAGTAATAATCAAAAAAACAAACATGAGTATATTTCAACGAAAAACAGTTACATTTGATGCAGTCGACCCTCTAGGGGACGGCCTTGGCGACGATATAGCAGCGGAGCGACGCGAGGCAGATGCTATCACGAGCCTTGAAGATAACGACCCAGCAGACCTAGCTGCATTTTGGGGTGGTGTAGTGGACGATGCAAAAAAAGATCAAGACTGGTTTGATTTTAGCAACGAATAGACATAACTATATAAAGTATAGTAAAGTGATATACATGAACGAACTCTCCGACCAACAATTTGACGCCATCATTACACGAGCTATGAATGAGCTTCCCCAGGAGTACATAAAAGGACTCGAAAACGTCGCGATTGTTATGGCTGACGAGCCGACGGAAGAACAGGCTATAAAGATGAAGCTGCGAGAGCATACGATTTTACTGGGACTTTACGAAGGTATTCCGCTGACGCAGCGTGGCAACTCTTACACGTTTGTATTGCCAGATAAAATCACTCTCTTCAAACATTCAATTATGCGTGTTGTCCGAAATGAAGCAGAGTTTTTTGAACAAACCAAGCGCACGCTGTGGCACGAGATTGCTCATTACTATGGCCTCAATCATGATCGTATGCACGAACTCCAAAAGTAATAAATAGCTATTGCTTATTTCTAAGTTCATTTTATCAGTTGCTTGTAGCTGGCTGAAGTTAGTGTTACAATTAGTGCAAATTAACCACATGTGGAGTGTGGAAAGGCGAGGTGTACATAATGGGACTGCAAATACGACGCGTTTCGAAAGTCAGAGTGATAGCAACTTTAATTGCGGTGTTTGCACTCGTAGCACAGCCGATACATAGCTTTCTTTCTGTCCAGATTGCCCATGCGCAATCTACTGACGTTGCAGTGGTTACTAATGAGGTGGACTTATTAAATGCAGCTGCAGATAAGACAGTAAGGACAATAAGTGTTAAATCCAATATACTCGTTAGTCAAAAGATTGTATTTAGTGGACGAAATGTCTATATAGACGGAAACGGCAATAAGATTACTTTCTCTGGAGATGCTACGGGATGGGGTGGCAACTATGTCATACAGGCTTATAAAAATTTAGTTACTATTAAAAACCTTTCAATTACCGGAGGAGATGCTGCGATATATGCTAATGGTGCGACAGTAAAAGCTGAGGGGTTTGTTGATTTAACTGGAAATGAATTTGGTGGCGTCGAGGTGTCTCAGGGCGCCGGTGTTGTATCACCTGCTTCATTTAACGCAGGGGACGCAATTATACGTAACAATTCTGAAGTTTCAACGAAGCCAACCGTATGGATTGATAGAGTGAGTACCGCAGATGCCACTGTGAGTGGTGCTTTTACTAAAACAACTCATATCGGGCTAGACCAGAGTCAGTTTTATCTAAAAGAGGCAAATGCTGATATTGCAGCGGTAAATACAACAACCAACGAAACATTTGCAACGGTCCAGAATGCTATTGATGATCCAGAGACGCTTGATGGGCATACGATAAGACTTGCTAAAAATATAACGCTGCCTAGTAAGTCAATTCGTGTGACGAAAAATGTAACGATCGATGGCGACAATAAGACGGTCTCAACTCAGTTCAATCGTGGTGAAGGTGGGGTTTCAAATGCTGGATTTGTGGTTCTGAAGTCAGGTACCGCCATTAAAAATGTTACTATCGAAGGTGATGGGACTGGTACGAATGCAGCTCACGGTATCGTTCTTGATAAAAGTCTTAATAATGTCGTACTCACTGATATAGTAGTGAAGAATAACGCGGCGGGAGTAATAGTGAACAGCTCTGCCGCGACAATTAAAAATATCAAGACTATAAACAATACCTGGTACGGTATTAACGTTGACGGTAAATATGGGCCGGCGCAACTAACAATTAAGGGTGTGAATAGTCATACGGAATCAGCACCTATATACGTTGATGATCGAACGACAGTAAAGGTTATTGACGACGATACGCAGTATGTTAAAAAGGCTGTTCCATCTAAGCCTGCTGCTGACTATTATGTATATGATAACGATGCCCCCTTGGTAACTCTGACAGCTCCTGTCGCTAATTCATCACATAAAGGGGCGGTAGATATCAAAGCAACTATCGAAGATGCTAATCTTAGCCACTATTATCTGACTGTTAGTAACCGGGTAGATTCTAGTGCCGCATGGACGACACACAAGGCCGTACAGGTAAGTCGAGAGGCATTTACTAATGAAGTAATTTATACAGTTCCAGCGTCTGTGACTGGCGAAATCCGCGTGAAGCTTGAAGCTCGTGATAAAGCAGGAAACAAAAACGATACTCTTTCTGTAAAGACGCTTAATTTTGTGATAGATAAAACTGCACCAACTGTTATGATTAACGATACTACTATAGTCAACAAGCAATTGAGCTTTACGATTTTCGGAACTGATAATTTATCAGGCATAAAGAAGGTTGGCGTGAATATCTACAACCAAAGTAATACTGGTAATCCTTTGAAAAAAATAGGAACTCAAGCGGAGGGTCTGCCAGCTAGACAGCTCGTCTATTCGGGTCAGGTGTCGAATATAGATTTAAGCGACCTTCCAGATGGTGTCTATACGATCAGAGCGGCAATTCGAGATTATGCTGAGAACCTAACGTATGCAACAAAACAGATTGTTGTCGATAGTACAAAGCCTACTGTCACTATCACTTCTGCGAGCCGAAATGCAGACGGTACTTACACGATCAGTGGTACTGGCGAACAAGGCGCGCCAGTTACGGTGAAGGTTAATGGAAGCTCGCTTGAGTCGATCGCTCCTGACGAGGACGGTAAATGGACAGCGAAGACAGCAAAACTTAACGATGGTCTATACGAGGTTGTTGCCAGTAGTGTTAATGGGCTAGGCAACGAAGGCACCTCTGATGTATTTAAATTTACTGCAACAACTCCTGCAGCGCCCGAAGTTACAGCGCCTGTCGATGGCAGTACGGGGAGTGGTCTTAGCGAGGGTGGACTCACACTTCTTCCGAGTGTCGCATCACTTGCAACGACTATTTCAACTCCACCAACACGCTCATTCCTCGGTGTACCCGTCGATGATCTTGTTGCAAACAATGAGACTCAACAGGCGAGTATCGCCGAGTCACCAGAAATTCTTGGTGCGAGAGATGTGAAAAATAATGTTGCAGCAGTTTCGGGGCCAGTTACTGCAACCGAGAGTGGATGGAAGCTTTTCGGACTCGCATGGTACTGGTGGTTAGTTGCACTTGCTGCTATCGCAAGTATCTGGTGGTTTATAGCTGCATGGCGTCGCCGTAAGAGCGAAGATCAACCGTCATTCCTTGGTTAATTCTTCTGTAAAACTGAAGTAGCGAGAGTATAGTGCTCTCGCTTTTTCTTTTGAAGTTGCTATACTATTAGTCACAGTGCATAAAAAACAAACAGTCAAAAAACAGTCACTTCCTACGAAGGTCAAGCGCCACGTCAAGCTGGCGACTGTACCTCATAGGGAAAATAGCTATCGCCCACACGCAATCCGTCGGTATGGACTGGTGGCTATATTGGTGTTGGCCTTCGGGTTATTGCTCGTGAATAATTACTTTACCACTGGAGACGTATTAGGGCAGCGAGCGGCGATTACGATGAATACGCTGCTGAGCGAATCGAACCATGCGCGTCAGGCTGAAGGTCGACCTGGGCTTGAAATCAATGATACTTTAAATCAGGCTGCGTATGCCAAGGCTCAGGATATGCTTGCCGGCCAATACTGGTCTCATGATTCTCCATCGGGTGTTCAACCTTGGAAGTGGTTCAATGATTATCACTACAACTATAGTCAGGCTGGAGAGAATCTTGCTCGTGGATTTACGTCGAGTGGCGCTGTTGTTTCGGCATGGCTCGCGTCGCCTGAACATAGAGCAAATCTTTTGAGCTCCGACTATAAGGATGTAGGATTTGCTGTCGTAAATGGGGAGATGAGCGGTAAGCAGACGACACTCGTTGTTGCGATGTATGGCGCACCCGCGGAGACGGGAGCAGTTGCTGGTGTGACGACCGGATTTCGTGAGCCCGTAGCGCAGACAGGGATGTTTGCTTCTGTTGGACGATCTGTGCAGACGCTACCTGCGGCAGTTGTTGGGGCTGCAGTTTTGCTGGTTCTTGCTGGATTTGTGGCGCTATTTGCCCAGGCGTATCGTCATAAATTACCAAAGCAGCTGCGCGTCAGTTGGTATCATCACCATGGAGCGTACAAGGCGGCCGGCATGATGTCGGTAGCTGTTATAATAGTGATTATGTATAGTGGAGGACAAATCTAGTGCCAATTACCAAAGCAATTATTCCCGTAGCCGGCTGGGGCACCAGGCGTTTGCCAATTACCAAAGCAATCGAGAAGTGCATGCTTCCTATCGGCAATAGGCCGCTCGTCGACTACATCGTGCGTGACTGTATAAAAGCAGGCATTGCTGATATCTATTTTGTTGTCAGTAAGGGCAGCTCTCAGCTGCAGCAATATTTTGGAGACAACGAAGAGTTAAACCAATTTCTGCGCTATAACGGCAAAGAGTCGATGATCGAACTCGCTCGACCGCCGCAAAATGTACGATTTCATTACATTGAGCAGGATCCAAATCAAAAGTATGGCAGCGCTGTACCAGTGGCGTTGGCATTTCCATTTCTGCAAAAGGGTGAGTCAGCGGCAGTGATGATGGGTGATGACTTCTTGTACAACCCTGACGGAGCTTCAGAACTAGCGCGACTCATGGGGCTTACTCCTGAGGGTGGTAATTCGATGGTTGCAGTGCAAGTTGCTCCAAATGAAGTGAGCCGCTATGGGGTGATTCAGTTCAATGAAGATACGGGTGCATTTGAACAAATTGTCGAGAAGCCGCAGCCTGCTCAAGCGCCAAGCAACTATATCAATGTCAGTAAGTATATCCTCAATTACGATGTGATGACTCGAGTTCATAACTACTGTGATCTCGAACTTTCAGGCGAGTATAACCTAACAGATCCGATTAACCAGTACGTGCTTGATAACGGAATAGTGCAGGTAGTTCCAGCGCAAGGACAATATCTTGATGGTGGTAGTGTTCATGGATGGTTGCATGCTAATAATGTCGTTGTAAATGGCGCACAATAACTATTGTATTGTCGCGAGGATGCCGTTCAGCTGTGCGGAGAGTTGACGCTCTTCCTGTCGAGGAGTGGTGGGTCCGTAACTATGGGATCCAACCTCAGCTAAGCCTGTCTCAAAAGTATGCAAGTCTGCTTCTTTTGAGACAGGCTTGTATACTATTAAGCATACTTGCGAAGTAGTAGCGTATCTGTTACAATGGTTCAGATTGATCAGTAAAAGTAATAAGGAATCATATGACAAAAGCAGTCGTTAAGATCGGTGGCAAACAATTCGTCGTCACCGAAAAAGAGACCCTCCTGGTGGACCTCCTCCCGGAAGGAACTAAAGAGCTCACGCTTGATGCACTATTGGTTATTGATGGTGACAAAACTACTATCGGTATGCCTTTGGTAAAAGGTGTGGTAGTAAAAGCCAACGTGGTCGAAGACCTCGTAAAAGGCGAGAAGATTCGTATCATCCGATACAAGTCAAAGAAGCGTGTCCACAAAGAAAACGGACACCGCCAAAAATACTCAAAGATTGAAATTAGTTCGATCAAGTAGTCCAAAAAACCTGCCGGAAACGGCAGGTTTTAATTTTTAGACAAAGGACATAAGTAATAGGTGAATCTAGTGGGTATGATATGATAAAAGCACTAGCTTTATACTAGCAGCAGAGTAGTTTGCTGCTAGTACTGTAGGTATTTAGATAATGTTACAGATCGTCACACCCCTCAGTCTAAAGATAAGAAAGTTGATTCATCTCCAGCGTGCTTATTTAGCGTTGTTTGCTCTTGGAGCGGGTATGCTAGGGGCTATTGTCATCGGTGTTTTCTTGTTTCGACCCGCACACGCAGAGTCAAACATTGCGCCAGGTACTTCGCCTAGCGACTTCGTGACGACGTGGACGACAAATACGGACGGCTCATCTGATAGTACGATCATGATCCCTGCGAGTAGTGGATCCACGTATAATTATGAGGTTGATTGGAACAACGATGGCATATTTGAGCAGTCTGGAATCACGGGATCTGTCACGCATGATTTTGGGGCTCCCGGTACGTACACTATCCGAGTAAGAGGCGTATTTCCCCGCATACAGTTTGGCGGGCAGCCGTATGAGGTCAAGCGTCGTATCATTAGTATTGACCAGTGGGGAACGCAACCGTGGACTTCGATGGCGTATGCCTTTCAGGGTGCTACAAATCTAAAGATAAATGCCATCGACTCACCAAACCTCTCTAATGTTACCGACATGACCTTTATGCTAGCCGAGAGTACCTCACTTAATGGCGACTTGTCGAACTGGGACACAAGTAACGTAACGAACATGTCAGTATTGTTTAGCGGTTCGAGCGCGTTTAATGCTGATATTTCGAACTGGGACACGAGCAAGGTGACAGATATGAGTGGTATGTTCAGGAGCGCGACTGCGTTTAACGCCGACCTCTCGAACTGGAACACAAGTAACGTAACAGACATGAAGAATATGTTTGACAACGCGACTTCATTTAATCGGGATCTGTCTCAATGGGACACGAGCAAGGTGACGGATATGAGCGGTATGTTCCGCCATGCAGTTTTATTTAATGCTGATATTTCTAGCTGGGATACAGGTAGCGTGACTAATATGCAGATGATGTTCAATGAGGCTGCGGTGTTTAATGCCGACATCGCGAACTGGGATACAAGCAAAGTAACGGATATGACTTATATGTTTAGAGAGGCGCCTGCTTTTGATCGTAATCTTTCAAGCTGGGATTTGACTTCGGCGTCGCAACTTTTCTGGATGTTTGCGTTTAGTGGGCTATCTGTGGCTAATTATGATGCACTTCTTGTAGGATGGTCAGAAAAGTCGTTGCCGCATGATATTGATTTTTCAGTACATGGGCTAAAGTACTGTACCTCTTCAAGTCAACGACAGAGTATCATTGATGAATTTGGCTGGTCGTTCGCGGGAGATGCTGTGTCGTGCCATGTAACGATTAACAATACCGATAATGTGCAAATCTACGACAATAGTCTGCAGGGTTCTGTAATCGGAACGCTAGGCGTAGTAGACTTTATACCGCGCGTAAATTCACCGTACACGCTTAGCTGTGCGAGTCCAGGAGAGGATGATCATTTATTTGCTGTGAGCGGCAGTGAGCTTAGGTCAAACACGATGTTCAGCCACAGTAACCCGGCCGACGCTGATGGTGATAACGTCTACAATATTTGCATACAAGCAAAGAACGCTACTGGTGTTTCGATTGAATCTCGCTTCCAGGTTGTTGTAAGAGCAACACCAGGGCCAAAGAAAATACATTCTGTTGCTTTCTCTGAAGATGCAGGCAAGAAGCTACTGTCTGTGACGGGGGAGCGTCTTGTTGGAGCTGATGATCCAGACGAGTATGCTCAGGCGATGACTCGCTCGCTCGTTACACTCAATGGGCAGCCGTTGCCGTTTTGTACAGAGAATACTGGAGGAGACGCAGCGCTATTCGTAGAAATGATGAACGTGTCGCCAAGTTTAGTGAGTGATGTGAATCCGTGCTATTTCCTTATAGGCGACGAGGCTGGAAGCCTCGCGCTTACACCCGCATACGCGCGCATATGGCTTCCTGATAACTTCGATACCTCTTCTCAAGGTACTATTTCTGTGAATGGGTCACCCGAGTATACGTTTAATCAACAGACAAATCCCAGTGTCGACGAGCCGACCGCTACCGTGGAGAGTGAGTCTCTTGTTGGCGACCCGGTCATACCTAAGCGCCCCTATTTTAGTGGTACGGCGGAGCCGGGTGCCACAGTGATAGTTACCGTTCATTCTGATCCAATTTCTTGCTCTACGATAGCTGACAGTAGTGGCAATTGGTCGTGCCAGCTACCATCCGATCTCGAGCCCGGGCAGCATACTGTGTATATTCACATTATTTTACCTGGTGGTGCTACGCAGGATTTGGGACCCTATTCCGTGACGGTTGTCTCTGGCCGTACGAATAGCTCTCTTGTAAATACAACACCACTTGCACCGAATACGGGGTTTGCTCAAACAGTGAGAGCGTTGACTATGCAGACGCAGGGGTTAATTATTCTGGCGACAGTTCTTGCTGTTCTTGGTGTGGGGATGTTGGCGATACGGGAACAGATAATGAATCGCCGAGCAATGAAATAGCTGTGCTATTATAAAGACACTAACGTTATGCTAGTTACGTGTAAGCGCGTAAGTAAGGAACCATGGTTCATCAATGTTACGTATCATCACTCCGATCAATCTTAAACTCGCTCAGCTCTTTAAGTTTAGTTGCATTCGTGTATACATTGTAGCGACAGGTATTTTTATCTTTGCTGCCACTGTCGGCGTGTGCCTTTTTATAATGCCTGTACACGCTGCATCGAATCTTGCGCCGGGTACGGCTGCAGATAATTTCGTAACAACATGGAATACTGATCCTGATGGTGTCGGAGATACATCTGTCACTATTCCTACGAATGCTACTGAAACGTATAACTACGATGTCGACTGGGATAATGACGGCGTCTTCGAGCAGACAGGTGTCACTAGTGGCGTAACGCATGATTTTGGTGCTACGGGAGAGTATACGGTTCGAATACGGGGTACATTTCCACAGGTTCATTTTAGTAGTTCTCCGCAGCTCAATAGGAGCAAAATTCTCAGTATCGACCAATGGGGGACTGGCGTGTGGAGTAGCATGGCAGGTGCATTTGAAGGGACAAGCAATCTTACGTTGAACGCAGTTGACGCTCCAAACCTTACGAACGTGACGGATGTAAGCGATATGTTTAAGCAAGCCACTTTGATGAATAGCGATCTTTCTGCCTGGGATATGGGTCACGTGGTTAATATGTCCGGTATGTTTACGGAAGCTGCAAACTTCAACGGTAACATTTCGACTTGGAATACGAGCAGTCTAGAAAATGCATCTCGTATGTTTGCAGGTGCTACGAATTTCAATAGTAATATTTCTCATTGGAATGTTGCTAATCTCGAAAATGCATTAGGTATGTTTGCGAGCGCGACATCGTTTAACCAAGATCTTTCTCAATGGAATACGGCAAACGTGACCAATATGCGGTCCATATTTTATAGAGCGTCATCATTTAATGGCGATGTCTCTACATGGAATACGGCAAACGTGACAGATATGAACCAATCATTTAGTAGCGCGACATCGTTTAATCGTGATATTTCCGGTTGGAATACAGAAAATGTCACGACGATGTATGCAATGTTCAATGGTGCAACCGCATTTAACCAAGACCTTTCTCAATGGAACACGGCAAACGTCACAACTATATACAGTATGTTTGGTGGGGCAACGAGCTTTAACGGCAATGTCTCTACTTGGGATACGGGAAATATCACGGATATGTTCGGTGTATTCTCGCAGGCGACTGCTTTTAATCGCAGTCTGTCTGCCTGGAATATTTCACAAGTAAATACGATGTCTTTCATGCTTTCAAACACTGGTCTATCGGTAGAGAATTATGATGCGACGTTGACCGGCTGGGCCTCTCGTCCAGTACCTTCTGGCATTGCACTTGGGGCTACTGCGCTTCAGTATTGTCATGCTACTGCAGATCGTCAGAAGTTGATCGATGATTCTCATTGGACGATTACAGGAGATAAGACAAGTTGTCCTTTACCAAAACAGATTAATAGTGTTGCTTTTTCTGAGGGCGAGGGAGGGGAGAAGCTCTTGACGGTGACTGGACTTCGACTAGTAAATGCCGACGGTGATCCTACTGAGTATATTGAAGCACTCTCACGTTCACTTGTTTCCTTGAATGGCACTCCATTAAAGTCATGTACCTTTGCTGGTATGGACGTGGCTCAGATCATTGCGGTACTCGGCGTAGCGTATCCTAATGTAGGTGAAAATGTCACAGATGACCAACCCTGCTATTATTCGTTTGGTCCATCGTATACTCCTGCTATTACGGAAACCCAAGCACTCGTCTGGCTTCCTCCCACCTTCGACACCGCCGCCCAAGGCACCGTCTCGGTAAACGGGTCTCCCGTTTACACCTTTAATCAACAAACCACTCCTGGCGTTGACGAGCCAACTGCTATTGTCGAAAACAAGCCTCTGACTGGTGTCCCCGTTATTCCAAAACGTCCTCATTTTAGCGGCACGGCAGAGCCGGGCGCTACTGTGACCGTGACTGTCCACTCAGATCCAATCTCCTGCACAGCACTGGCTGACAGCAATGGTAACTGGGCATGCCAGCTACCATCCGACCTCGAACCAGGGCAACACACGGTTAACATCCATATTGTTCTGCCTGGCGGCGGCACACAAGATCTTGGCCCGTACACTGTGACAGTTAACCTTGACGGCACCAGCACTCCCATAACAAACACGACGCCACTCGCACCGAACACAGGATTTGCTCAAACAGTAAAGACACTCACCACACAACCTCAAGGACTCATCCTCCTCGCAACACTTCTTGCTGCCTTGGGTGTTGGTGGGATGGTGGCGAGGGAGCGACGACGGAGCTAATACTTCATATATTTAATCTGGTGTGGGGGGGTGATTTTCAGGCAAATTAGTAACGCTCATGCTACAATAGAACAAATGAATAGGGGAAATAAACAGTGACGACCGTCATTTCTGTGACAAACCAAAAAGGTGGAGTTGGCAAGACGACAACTGCAGTCAATGTTGCGTATTATCTGGCTAAAGCAGGCAAGAAAGTACTTTTGATTGATTTTGATCCGCAAGGTAACGCGACAAGCGGACTTGGGGTTGATAAGCAGGAGTTGCAGTCGACGATGACGGAGGTACTTATGGGATCAACTACGTTATCTGAAATTATTTTGCCAACTGAGCATAAGAATCTTTTTCTAGCCCCTACGACACCTCATCTTGCAAATACAGAAGTTGAACTTGCAGGCGCGCAGCATAAGTTTACACGACTCAAACAAGCTATTGAAACAGTTCCTGACTATGATGTGGTGATTATTGATAGTCCACCAAGTCTCAGTCTCCTCACGGTAAACGGGCTTATCGCGGCGAAGTATGTGTTACTGCCGGTCCAAGCGGAGTTTTATGCGCTTGAGGGTCTTGGCCAGCTACTGGAGACGATGAAGCTAGTGAGGAAGAGTATGAACCCGACACTCGATTTACTTGGCGTACTTCCTACGATGATGGATAGTCGAACAACACTGAGCGGACAAGTGTTTGAAGAGATTAAAAAGCATTTCCCCGGTAAGGTATTTGAACACACTATTCCTCGCAATATTCGCCTTGCTGAAGCGCCAAGCCATGGCCTTCCTGTGGGCGCGTATGATCGATGGAGCAAGGGCGCTAGGGCGTACAAAGCGGTGACTAAAGAAATTATTGATCGTATAGGCTAAAGGGGAACTGTCAGATGAGTGTAAAAAAAGGACTAGGACGTGGATTTGCTTCACTTATTCCCACAGAACTTTTAGATGAATCGTTCGACCCAACGGCAGCTCAAGACGAGCAGATTAGTGAATTACGGCATATCAAGCTTTCGGAAATTGTCGCCGATCCAGAACAGCCACGCCGTCATTTTGATGAGGTAGCTTTAGACGAGATGGCCGCGTCTATCAAAGAGCACGGTATATTGCAGCCAATTGTCGTAACTCCTTACCAAGGTAGTTACCAGATTGTCGCAGGCGAGCGACGCTACCGCGCTTCGCAGCTTGCTGGGCTTGATAAGATTCCGGCATTAGTGCGAACCCTGAGTGGGCAGCATAAGCTTGAACTCTCGCTTATTGAGAACCTCCAGCGGCGAGATCTTAATGTTCTTGAGACGGCGACAGCCTACCTGAAGCTGCGTGACCAGTTTAACCTCACGCTTGATCAGATTGGTGAGCGAGTAGGAGGCAAGTCGGTTAGTGCGATTAGTAACACGCTTCGACTGCTAAGGCTGCCTGAAGTGGTTCGCCAAGCAATTGCTGATGGGAAGCTTCGGGAGGGCCAGGCGCGTCCTCTTATTGGTCTGGATGAGACTATTATTCTTGAGGTGCTTCCGCAAATTCTCAAAGAGGAATGGAGTGCTCGAAAAATTGAGCAGTTTATCGTTACTCTGAAGAAAGGCCAGCAGCAGGCAAGTGACAAACCCCCTGCAGAGCAGGTGACCCGTAGTTTACGCGAAAAGGAAACCAAGCAGCTTGCTCGTCGTTTTGCGACTGATGTAAAAATCCGGACAAATACTCGTGGTGCTGGTCAGATTGTCATCGCGTTTAAGAGCGAAGAGGAATTTTCTCGAATTCAAAAAATGCTTGATGCATAGTGATTATTGTTCGACTGTGAAAGTATTTCTACGTGCTTACTACTAAAACGTTCGAATGCCTGTAAACGGAAAAATACGAATACCAACTGGCCCGATTACATCGTAGAAGGGGATAAGGCCTAGTCCATTACGTGAGTCGTAGGAGAAGCTGCCTTCACGGTGATCACCGCTAACGAATAGCGTACCTTCCGTTACCGTAGTATCAACTTCACCGCTCGTAGGGCTACCTGGCTCTCCATGGTTTTGATCGTCGGGATTGAATCCGCTAGGATGGTCTGCGTTGTAGACGGTGTAGCTGCCATCTTTTAGTACGACTCTCTCTCCTGGAAAAGCGATAACACGCTTGACGATGTACTCATCAGCGCTACCTCCAGTAAAAAGAGGGTTCTTAAACACGATAACTTGTCCGCGCTCGGGGATATACGATTTATTCTGAAGCTGTGCCCACGTGACAGGTAGTCGATTGACGATAAGCCGATCACCGGTGTAAAGAGTCTTTTCCATACTAGGACCTTCGACGTTGAAGCTACGGAAAATGAAGCTATTTATAAAAATTGTGCCAGCGAAGACGCAGATGGCAAAAACAATTAGTCCAAGAATGTCCTTAAAGAGGGGGTGTCGCTGAAAATACGATGCTTCCATTCGTACTTACTATATACAATTTTACCGGCAACCGCCAGACTATTCAGCCAAAACAAAAGCATTTTATGATTTTCAACATCACTGAAGTTATGTATAGTAGTATGAGTATTTATGACAAAACAACGACATTCAATAGATGGATTTACTCCACGCCGTGCTGGCGCGGATCTTGGCGGACTTCATAAAAAAGATAAGGCGACTCCTGTTCGTCCTACAACTCTTCGTGAGCTTCATACAGCTGGCGCTACGACACCACACGCTGAACCAAAGAAGGGTATTCGTCGTTCTGATATTGACGAGTCGCTTAAGGGAATTGATTCTCCAGTTGAGGATAAGAAATCTCGCAAACGTAAGAGTCCTGAGCAAAAAGCGAAGCGTCGCAAACTAATCAAACGAGTTGCGATTTTACTTGTAGTGTTGCTGATATGTGCTGGTGGTTTTCTTGGGGTCAAGGCGCTACTTGCTAGTGGTCAGATATTTAAGGGCCCTATTCTTGATATTTTCCAAAACAAACCGCTTCAGCAAGATAGCAACGGGCGCAGTAATGTACTCGTACTGGGTACATCTGATGATGACGAAGGCCACGGTGGGGCGGATCTCACCGACTCTATGATGATTTTGAGTGTTGATCAAACTAAAAAAGACGCATACCTTATAAGTATTCCACGCGATCTCTATGTGAAATATGGGCGAGCTTGTAATAGTGGATATGCAGGAAAAATAAACGAGTATTTTGATTGCGTTCGTGAAAATAAAGATATAGAAGGCACTCAAGCAGCCCTCAAGGAATCTTCGAAGTTTGTCGGCGATATCTTTGGGCTTGATATTCAGTATGGTGTAAATCTTAACCATACAGTTATTCGCCAACTTGTGTCGGCCGTTGGTGGCATTACGGTGAACATACAAAGCCGTAACCCGAATGGTGTGATGGATAGTAATTTTGACTGGAAATGTGGCGAAGGTGACCGAAAAGTGAGTAAGGCTGAGCGATTAAAGCGCTGTCCTCCAAGTGGCCACTTTATTGACTTCCCGAATGGAGAAGTGACTATGGATGCTGAGCACGCGCTTTACTTTACGATGGCTCGTGGTGATCGTGCTCCGACTTACGGACTTGAACAGTCAAACTTTGACCGTGAAAAGAACCAGCAGCTTGTTATAAAAGCTATTCAGAAGAAGGCGACAAGCGCAGGAACCCTTTCTGATATCACGAAAGTATCTGCTTTGATTGATGCTGTCGGAAGCAATCTTCGTTCAACATTTGAGACTGCTGAGATACGAACACTTGTCGATCTTGGTAACTCTGTCCAGCAGGACAAAATAAAGTCACTGCCATTCAATGATGAAAAGCAAGATTTACAGCTTATGACCACAGCAATGGTTGGTGGTGCAAGTATTGTACAGCCCTCAGCTGGCCTGTATGACTATAGTGATATTCGCGCCTATCTTCAGGAAAATCTGAGCAATAATCCTGTGACGAAAGAGAAGGCAAGTATCGTTGTATTAAACGGCTCAGGTGTAGCTGGCGCTGGTCAGAAAGAGTCTGACAAGCTGACACAGCAGGGATTTGTTGTATCAAATGTTGCCAACGCTCCCGCAGGTGACTACGGTAAAGCAGTCATCTACCAGCTGAGCAGTGAAGGTGTGTCTGCGACAGCAGAGAAACTTAAGCAACTCTACGGAGTATCAATCAAGCAAGAAGACCCACCGGTTGCTGTCGCGGAAGGTACGAAATTTGTCGTGATCATAGGCCAGGCAACTACCTCAAACTAGCCACGACCGTGCTATAATAAGAAAAGTTTATGGAATTACTACGAGTTGTAAAGCACCGTTCTTTGGTGAGCGAACTAGTCTACGTATTACTTAATGTTGGCCTTGCTGTCACTATATTGCTTGTTGTATGGGCGGTGGAATCACCACTTCCGGCGTTTATACTAATCCTTCTTAGCAAATGGCGCATCTTCGCTGTAAGGCCACGCTACTGGCTTGCTCATGTACAGGCGAATCTTGTTGATTTAATTGTGAGTATTAGTTTGGTGGTACTGCTGTACTCTGCTGGTAGTGCAGGTGGGGAGCAGGGAGTTATGCTTCAGGTAGCTATAGCGGTCCTGTATGTCATATGGCTTCTAGCGCTCAAACCTCGCTCAAAGCGTTCATTTGTGGTTGCGCAAGCAGGAGTTGCGCTGTTCGTCGGTACGATGGCATTGTTTAGCGCAGCGTACGAATGGCCATCTTCGGCGGTTGTTGTTGCTATGTGGCTGCTTGGCTACGCAGCGGCACGTCACGTTCTGTCGGCATATTCTGAAACAAGCGCCACTTTCCTGAGTCTGGCATGGGGATTTGTGATTGCGCAGATTGGCTGGATCTCGTATCACTGGGCGATAGCATACAGTCTTCCGCTCATAGAAGGTATTAGACTTCCGCAGGCGTCAATTATTGTGATTGCGCTGAGCTTTGCAGCTGAGCGGGTCTATGCGTCGTATGCAAAGCATGGTTCGGTTAAAGCGGCTGACATCTTACTGCCAGTACTACTCTCAGTGAGTGTTATTGCGATTCTTGTGCTCTTCTTCAACGCAGAGCATTTAAGTGTTTCCTCAGTCTAGTGTCATATACTAAAAGATAAAGGGGTGAGAATAATGAAGAAAGAACCAGAAATAAGCGAGAAATCTTCGCAACCAACGACATCAATTGATGAGACAAAAACTCAGTCAGTCCAGCCTGTGCCACCTGCACCTGTGACTAGTGTTTCGCGGAAGAGGCCTTCAAAAGGTAAGTTTTTTGCAGCTGCTATTTTACTAATCGTTCTTTGTTTTACTGCCGGACTTGGTGGTGGATACATTTCTCAGCTAGCAGGTAATAATACACCTGATTCAAATCGAAATAGCGCAGGTGATGGCAATCAAATCATTACCCAAGAAGAAGAAGACATATCGTCGGTTGCTGCGAAGGTTGGGCCAAGCGTCGTCTCTATCGTCACGAAGGCTCAGGCGCAATCTATCTACGGTACTCGCACCCAGGAGGGTGCAGGAACTGGGATTATCGTGAGTGCCGATGGGTACGTACTTACAAACAAGCATGTTATCCAAGACAGCCAGGAGGTCGCGGTTGTGACTTCTAATGGCGTGACGCATAGCGATGTGACCGTTGTCGGGAGTGATCCGCTCAATGATATCGCGTTTCTCAAAATAAAAGGTGTAAACGATTTGAAGCCAGCTGAACTTGGTGATTCGAGTTCGATCCGTATTGGCCAGAAGGTCGTTGCAATCGGTAACTCGCTTGGTCAGTACCAAAACACGGTGACGAGCGGTATCATATCAGGAACTGGACGTCCTGTGTCTGCACAGTCGGGCGGGTCAGTAGAGACGCTCACAGATCTGTTGCAGACGGATGCAGCAATCAATCCGGGAAATTCCGGTGGACCACTCACGAACCTAAAAGGGCAGGTGATTGGTATTAACACTGCTGTTGCACAAGATGCACAAGGTATTGGGTTCTCTATCCCGATCAACGCCACTAAAGGCATGCTGAAGCAACTGCTGAAGACAGGTAAGGTTGAGCGATCGTATATCGGTGTAAACTACATATCTATTACGCCGGATGTAGCTGAGGCGTATAAGCTACCAGTAAAAGCTGGGGCATACGTCTACTCTGAGCAAGGGACAGCAATTGCATCGGGAAGTCCTGCTGAAAAAGCTGGTATCAAGGACAAGGATATTATCACAAAAGTGAACGACATTGAGGTTGGTGATCGAGGTGGCGTCGCAAGTCTTGTTGCCGAATATGCGCCAGGTGACACTGTGAAGTTAACGATACTTCGAGACAATAAGACAATTACGCTTGATGTAGTGCTTGCCGCCTATAGCCAGAGTTAGTCTATTTTAGTCAGGTGAACAATATAATCACGGGTTTGCTCATGGGCGAACCCGTATTGTTTGGCGAGCGACACGATTGCGCTATGTTGCCTCGGATCAGCTTCAAGAAGAAGCGCGCCGTTCGTTCGCATGCGTTGCTCCGCCTGCGGTATAAGCTGATTGATGAGCGCAAGCCCGTCACTTTCAGCATAGAGTGCAATCGCAGGCTCGGCATTTGTTTCGGGTGAGACCTCCCAGGCGCGACTGACATACGGGAGATTTGCAACGACGATATCAAGCGGGAGTGGGTAGCCACGAAGTAGGTCACCACGCTGCATCGTAACGTCAGCATGAAGTGCTTCGGCATTCTTTTTTGCAACACTCAGAGCGTGTTCGCTAATATCCACAAGTGTGACATTGAGGGACGGGAGCTCAAGTTTTGCAGTAATCCCCAGACAGCCGCTACCCGTACCTACATCGATAAGACGCTTCTGTATAGCCTGTCCGAGTGCAAGTTCTGGTGGAAAAATCTCCTTCAGTATATCGATGATAGTTTCTGACTCGGGTCGCGGAATTAAGGTTGCAGTCGTCACTGTGAATGGACGTCCAAAAAATTCCTTATGCCCGATGATATAGGCAATAGGCGTTCGGTCGATCCGAAGCGCGAGGCGCGCATCTGCGATCTCACGCTTATGGAGCTCAATCAGTTCGTCGTCGTGCGCGTGCAGAAATGTACGTGGTTTTCGAAGTGTGTGTGCAAGGATAATTTCAGCATCAAGACGTGCGGACTCGATACCTGCACGTTGAAGCTCAGTCGTGGCGTTTTGTAGCCATTGGCTAATTGCTAGCGCTGGCGGCTGCAAGCTCACGTTCATATGCCTGAAGATGTTCGATTAAGTCGTCAATAGTGCCGTTCATAGCAGCTGGTATGGCGCTACGGCTGTATCCGATACGATGATCGGTGATACGGTCTTGCGGGAAGTTGTATGTACGGATCTTTTCACTGCGGTCACCGCTACCAATAAGGCTTCGACGCTCGGCAGCAAGTTTTGATTGTTCTTCGTCGATTTTCGCCTGTAGGAGGCGTGAGCGAAGTACGCTCATAGCTTTTTCCTTGTTTTTGATCTGCGATTTTTCATCTTGGTTTGTCACAACTAGCCCTGTAGGTAGGTGGGTGATACGTACTGCGCTGTCGGTGGTGTTGACACTTTGACCACCGTGTCCGCCTGCTCGGTAGACGTCAATTTTTAGATCACCTGCATTGATCTCAATGTCGGTCTCTTCTGCCTCTGGTAGGACGGCGACAGTAACGGTACTTGTGTGGATACGCCCTTGTGATTCTGTGGCAGGAATTCGCTGTACACGGTGAACGCCAGACTCAAACTTAAGTCGGGCATATGGTGCGTCACCTTTGACGCCAAATACAACTTCTTTGTAGCCGCCTGTATCGTTGGCGCTCTCGCTTAGGAGCTCGGTTTTAAGGTTGTTTGCCTCGCAGTACCGGAGGTACATTCGGTAGAGTTCAGCGGCAAATAGACTTGCTTCGTCGCCGCCTGCGCCTGCGCGAATTTCAATAATGACATTTTTCTCGTCATTTGGGTCTTTTGGCGCAAGAGTGATGAACAATTCTTCTTCAAGTTTTTCGAGTGCTTGTTCGCTTTCTGCGACTTCTGCTTTCGCAAGCTCGGCGAGCTCATCGCTGCCGCTCGAGAGTTCGCGGGCTTCAATAATATTTTGTTGTAGCTGCTCACGTTTTTTAGCCATCGCAATTAATGATTCGAGTTCTGTAAATCGTTTGTTTTTTGTTGAAAACTGAGGGTCAGAATAAGCTGACGGGTCAGCAAGAAATGCACCAAGTTGCTCGCGCTCCGCTTCAAGCTCGGATAAGTTAAGGGATATTTTTACCATATAGTCCTATTATAACAGATATGGACTATGACTTCTTGTCGGTTTTTTGGTGCGTAAAGCGCATAAAGCCGATAATGAAACTGATAGTTCCAAGGACGATAGTGATCATCGTAATAACCCCAAGGCTCGTCGTGATTATTCGCATGAGTGCGCCGTCACTTCCAAGGAGGTGACTCTCACAGCGCGTGGCGTTGACGGCACCGGTCGTTATTGCTGAGCTAGAAGGAGCTCCGCAATCTGGAACGGTCGTGAGGCTGTATGACACGAACGACACAAGTCCGTACAGTGCAAAGACTGACACGAGTACGATAATTGGCCAAAGCATGAGATAGCTTGGCTGAAAGCGTTGCGGGCGTGGTGATGGAGCTGCCGGGGTAGTCATGGTAGTGTATTGTTCCTGTTCGTCTAATTACGAAATTCTAGTAGTGTTATTGTATCAAAAAAGGTCGCATTCGTGCGACCTTTTTTGATACCGGAGTAAGCTTACTTATCAGCTTTTTTAGCTTTGATGGCGTTAACCTTCTTAGCTTTTGCTGCAAGCTGCTCTTTGCGAGCTTCGGCTGCTTTTCGACGAGCTTCAAATCGATCAACACGACCTTCGGTGTCGATGATTTTCTCTTCACCAGTAAAGAACGGGTGAGAAGCTGATGAGATGTGGACTTTTATGAGTGGATACTCGTTGCCATCTTCCCATTTAATAGTGTCTTTAGTCTGCGCTGTTGACTGTGTCAGAAACGCAAAACCGGCCACATCGTCGCTAAATACGACTGGGCGATAGGTTGTTGGATGTATACTGCTTTTCATATCTGGACTATTGTATCTGTTTTTGGGTGTATTGTCAAAGGGAATCAACTAGGTACGTTAAATCATGACATTGACAAAAACTAAAAAATATGTATAATAAAACATAAGGATAAAACCACAAAAACAAATAAAACGTAGCTCAATTTATGTCTATCGAAACCTCTCGGCATCTTTCATCTGAACAAACTGCATCCGCCTATAGCGAGGCATTGAATCGAACGGAAACGCGAACTCGCATGCTCGGTGCGTATAGCGTGGCTGAGACTTCAGTTGAGCCTACGGTGTCACTTGAGCAGAGGCGTGAGCAACAAGCCATAAACGAAAAAGAGTACTTTGACGATATAATCATTCATCCTGCAGAGTACGACACACATCTCATGCCAACCGAAATCGTTGACCGCATGGAAGTTGATCATGTCGTGAAGCGAGCACCTCTCCTGAAAGACCAGGTGAGCGACCTGTCGCGCCACAATACCATCAGCTCGCGTAGTCGTAACGGTGCACCCGGAAGCGCTACGGAACATGATGCACTCGTGGAGCTGCAGCAATATCTTGAGGTTGCAGGAGGGTCGGAGCTTGTAACTGACAATAATGCTATGATTGCATTTGAAGCGCATGACATACTCGAGAAGCTGACGTTTATTGGCGAGAAAGAGTATAGCGAGGCGGCCTATGCAATAGCAGAATACTGGAAGAATCTTTTAGCTAAGAATCCACAGCAGCAGATATATGCTGCGACTGGATATATCATGAACGATCCGATGGGCATGTTAGACAAAGGGGAAATAAAGAGCGATAAATACCTTCTTGAGCATGTACTAGAAAACTTCTCGGACGAAGAGCTCAGTGAGTATTCAAGCCAAATTGTTACTCGTCCAGAGGACATCACTACAGTATCAGCGAAAGATCTTAAAGTGGTGTTTCTTGATGACTGGACAATTAGCGGTACGCAACTTTCTCAGGCTGCGGAATCATTCATCGAGGAGTTTCCTCAATTTACACAGGCAGTTGAAGTGCAGCTAATTGTGGCGGATGAACGACGCATCAAGAGAGGGCTGATTGGTCCTGATTTTGGTAGTAGTCGGCACTCATATCACTCAAAACGCGAATCGTTGCCGATCCGAGCATATTACCTTGCCCCGGAGTCACCGATGACTGTCTACGACGAAGATGATACAGATGAAAGCGGTGCTCGCATCACAGGGAGTTACTCTGCAGTAGATTATGGTTTTCAGGACAATCTTATGAGGATGCGGAGAATAACAGAGTCAGAGCTGATAGATCGCAACGAGCTTTCGGAGACGCAAAAGAGTGAGTACGATCGACTATCGACAATTCCTATTTTAGCGGAAGTTGCGCGGCCATATCGCCAGCCGAACTATCGACTTGTTCAGGAGCAGCGACTTGATCGTATACGAGCTTTGTCTCAGCGAAGTGCTTTGTAGGGTATGAATCACAATACGCTTTCAACAGATGTACATTACTCCCATCAAGGTATGGGGTTTGATTTTGACGAGCCCTCAGTCACCTGGGCTGGTAGTGAAGGGCAGTTGTCTGTAGACTATGATGCGCCACTAGGGGTCGAGGAGTCGCAGGCATGGCTTGACCAACAGCAGCTTAACGATCTCGGAGGCGGCCTACGTATAGATAGCCTTCTTAAGAATCCAGACACACTACCTGCACTAGAGACTACAGCGGTCACAGAGCTGGCGGCTATCGTAGCAAGAGATGATAGCAAAAACAATCTTGCTATCATTGCAGCGCGGTACCCTTCGGTAGAGATGGATGAAGCATTAATGAACCGAGTTTTCAGCCATCCCACTGAAATACAGCAGCTTGTCGAGTCGAATAATGATCTTGTCTGGCAGATGACGACAGAGCTTGTCGGGCATGGTGCTGGTCAAAATCAAGGTGGTGCTGTTCCGAGCGTTCTTGAGGCTTTTGACTCAACAGAAGACCCAGAAGTTCGTAGCACGTTGCTTCACCACATGAATGTTCTACACGATGAACGATCATCTGATTGGGCGAAGAATATTTCTTACGCGTTGCTGCGGATGAATGTTGTCGAAGCGGGCATAGGTATGACTGATATCGGCGTCGTGGGGCATATGCGGTCGGCGCATCAGCCGTCGGATAATGTAATTGATACATTGGCAGTACCGCTTGCAAGTGCATTGCCGAGCGTTTCAGCGGAGAAGGGTGTCGATGTTGGCGCAAAGCTCCTGTCTGCTATGAGTGACGATGAAAAACGCATGGTATTTAGTGATAAATTTCTAGAAGATCACCCGGATTTGAGCGTAGTGTCGTCTGCGTCCCTCCCTGTTCTGCGACCAGATCGTCAGGCGGCTGTCGTAAGTAATGCACTGATTACAGCAATCGAAAAATCGCATAACAAAGACGCCCAGGAAAGAGCGTCGCAGCGCAACAAGGCTATTGCGGAGAGTGGTGTATATCTTCGATCGGGTGACCTGATCCACACGACATCAGTCGATAGTGTTGATTTAATTTTGAGCGGAGGTCTCGTCGCCGGTGAATTGATTGGCGAGGGGAGTCGAAGTGACTCATATCCATTGAACGTTGATTTCAATGAGGTAAAGCCAGGCGATCTAACCGAAGGATTTAGCGACCAGATGGATGCTGCGACTGTAGGATTCCACCAGCGCGGTGACACAGCAAGAAAGATTTCCTATATTATCCCTGCTGATCATGAGTTTTCTGATCGTCCCGCTGACTCAGCCAACGAAAACCACAGGCATCGCCTGGCATTTGCTGCGGTCTCAGCTACAGAAATAGGCGGTATTGTACTCAATGACACGTCTGATGAAGCATTAGAGACGACGAAACAGATTGTACTTGAAGCAGTACTTGGTGGGGGCATGTATTATCCGGTTATTTCTGGTAGTGGTGAGCTTTTGTTGACTCCCGAAGAGTTTGCTTCGAGGACGTCACCTCTTCTTGATGAACTGAAGCGCCGCGAGGGTGATGAGCGAGCAACTACTGAGTTGGCTGGGGAATTTGCAGAGAAGGATATTACTATTCCTGATGGTGGCATGTTCTAGTGTACGAAGACTATATTATTGACCTCTGTAGTTCTATCTGTTAGAATTAAGGAGTAACAATTTTTAATGACACAACCATTCACGTACTCCTGAACCTTCAGGGTGAATGGTGAGGAACAAGGAGTTCAAAACTATGGCAGTAACTGTCGATATTAAAGAGCTACTCGAAGCTGGTGTTCACTTTGGACACAAAACGAGCCGTTGGCACCCTAAAATGGCGCCATACATTCATAGCAAACGCCAAGAGAGTCACATCATCGACCTCGTAAAGACTGTAGAAGGTCTTGAGGCTGCACTACCTTTTCTTACAAAGGTCGCTGCAAGCGGTAAGCAAGTACTTTTTGTTGGTACAAAGAAGCAGGCAAAAGACGTAGTTCGACTTGCTGCAGAGAAAATCAACCAGCCATACGTCACTGAGCGTTGGGTTGGCGGTATGCTAACAAACGTTGCTACTGTTGCACAGCAGGTAAAGAAACTAAAAGATCTTGAGAGTCGCATGAATTCTGGTGATCTTGAGAAGCGCTACAACAAGCTTGAAGTACAGCGCTTCCAGGAAGAGATTGATGAACTTAACATAAAATACGGCGGCATCAAAGACCTTAACGGTAAGCCAGGGGCAGTTGTCGTTATCGATGTTATGACTGATGCAAATGCAATCAAAGAAGCAAAGACGCTTGGTGTGCCTGTTGTAGGACTTGTGGATACAAATGTTGATCCAACACCTATCGACTACGTTATTCCAGGTAATGACGATGCAATCAAGGGCATTCAGTTGCTTCTTGATTACTTTACCGCTGCAGTTGCAGAAGGTGCAGGATCAGCTAAACAAGAGGAGAAATAGGCATGGGCGTCACTATTGAAGATATCAAGAAACTAAAAGAACTTACTGGTGTTGGTCTCACTGACGCTAAGGGTGCACTTGTAGAGGCAGACGGTGATTTTGACAAAGCACTTGAAGCAATGCGCAAAAAAGGCCTCACAAAGGCTGAGAAAAAAGGTGATCGTGAGACTCGTGAGGGTCTGATCGAGAGCTACGTGCACAGTGATCGTATTGGTGTAGTTGTCGAAGTAAACTGTGAGACTGACTTTGTCGCACGTCTTCCAGAGTTTAAAGAATTCGCACACCAAATTGCTATGCAGATCGCAGCTATGGCACCAAAGTACTCAACGGTTGAAGATATTCCAGCTGAAGAATACGAAGCGAAAAAAGCTGAACTACTTGCAAGCGACGCGCTTAACGGTAAGCCAGCTGAAATGGCTGAAAAGATCGTCGAAGGTCAGCTTAAAAAGCACTTTGCAGAGCAAGTGTTGAGCGAGCAGACATTTGTACTCGACGACAGCATGACTGTCGAAGATCGAATCAAGGAGCAGATCGCAAAGAGCGGTGAAAATATTCGTATCTCACAATTCAAGCGAATTGAACTTGGCGTTAGCGAGTAGATTACTCTCTGTGTAATCAAAAAAGTAGTCACAATAGTGGCTACTTTTTTATTGAGCATGAACTATGCTATTATTGTTTAAACTAAGCATAAGCTTTGAGGGCAAAACAAAATGTTAAAATCAAAAAATGCCGGATTTACGATCGTAGAACTACTTATCGTGATAGTGGTGATTGGTATACTAGCCGCAATTACGATTGTTGCATTTAATGGCGTTCAGAATAGGGCGAAAGACACCGCACAAATCACCCTTGTTTCTCAATGGGAGTCTATATTGAAGCTTTACGTCGCAGAACATGGAAGTCTTCCTGTTACCGTTTCTGACAGAGTGTGCCTCGGCACATCTTACCCTGCGAGTGGAGTCTTTAGCCTCAATAGTTGTCATTTTTATGAGCAGAATGGATACGATGAACAGCGTAGTGCTGTCGAACCTGATGTCATAAATAAATTTAGAGAAGTAGCAACTATACCTAGTCAATCACCTGATTCCTCTGGGTTCGTTGCGACAGACGGTACTGACAGTATGAAATTTTTGACGAGAGGTGTCGCATTGACTATGAACCAAGCGTCAACGCCACATTCTAACTATAAGCTTGAGTATGGCGTTACGGGAAATAAGTGCCCTTCAGGTGACGAGGGCGATGAGACCGCAACGCCTGAGTCGCTCGAGCCCGGAGATTCTGTAAAAGGAAACCTGTGCGTTAGAAGACTGTTTTTCTAGAGCAAGTCTGGACGTAGAGTGTCAATGTTATATAAATTTGCTATAATTTAGACAACTAACCAAGAGGAAAATTATGTTTGATACCGATACCTATGAATTAAAAATGACGAGTGCGCTTGAACACTTTGAAGATGAGCTGAAAAAGGTTCGCACAGGCCGTGCGCATCCTAGTATGCTCGAGGGTATCAAGGTTGAGGTATATGGCTCTGCCATGCCACTTAACCAGGTAGCAAACATTACTGCACCAGAACCGCAGCTTCTACAAATTACACCTTTTGACCCGAGTAATATTCAATCTATCGCTGCTGCAATTCGTGCTGATCAATCTCTTGGATTTAATCCTTCGGATGACGGTCGACTGATTCGTGTGCCTGTTCCGCCACTTACGGAAGAGCGTCGTAAGCAGATGGTCAAACAGACGGGCGAAAAAGTAGAAGAAGCACGTATCGCACTTCGCAATATTCGCCAAGATGCACTTAAGGATGCTAAGCGCAAAAAAGACGCCAAAGAGCTTTCCGAGGATGATGTAAAAGCGGTAGAAAAAGAGATCGATCGACTCATGGCTGAATATCAGGTGAAGATCGAGTCGGCGTTTAAGGCAAAAGAAAAAGATATTCTTACTATTTAATGACGATTGTCGAACGTGTCTACTTCACGGGACTCCCACTTGATCAGCTCGTGGTGATCGGCAGCGGCGTCCTTGATGCGCTCGAGCTACGACCCGCTGTCGATATCGATATGGTTGTCACGGAAGAGTTATTTGAAACTCTCAGCCAATCTGGTGACTATAGAGAATCGATTATTCATGGTGAACGAGTGCTTGAAAAGGATGATCAAGAGATCTGGCTGTCATGGGGTAGTGAAGGTGTCGCTAATTTTCAGGCTCTTTCTCAGGGTGGAGTGACGATAGGTGGCGTGCGCTTTGCGCATCCTGACTTTGTACTGCAATGGAAGCGAGCTATGAATCGCTACAAAGACCAGAGTGACATACAGCTTCTCGAGAAATACTTGCAGCAAGATGAGAGTGTGGCAGATTTATAGTCAAAAATTACACCTCACTGTATACTGGTAATAGTTATTTTGAGCGACTGATAAAACGGAGGATTGATGGAGTTATTATTTGGAGTAATCGTAGGGCTATTTATACTAGTATTTCTTGTAGTACTGCACGAACTAGGGCATGCAATCGCCGCGAGGCGCAATGGTGTCGTGGTCGAAGAGTTTGGCATAGGGTTTCCGCCAAAAGCATGGTCAAAGAAGCTTAAAAACGGCGTCGAGTTCAGCCTGAACTGGCTACCTCTTGGTGGTTTCGTAAAACTTCAAGGTGAGCATGATGCTGCAACCAAAAAAGGTGATTATGGCGCAGCAAGTTTTTGGGTAAAGACAAAAATCCTCCTTGCTGGAGTGTTTATAAACTGGGTGACTGCTGCAGTACTGCTAACGGTGCTAGCCGCGACAGGCTTGCCGAAAGTCCTCCCGAATCAATTTAGTGTTCAGGGCGATACTTCAGAGGTAAGCCAGCTCGTAAAGCTAACCTCAGTAGGAGAGGGTAGCTCGGCTCAAAAAGCAGGACTCAAAAAAGGGGACGAGATAGTGCAATTTGATGGACAGTCGGTTGCTTCGCCTCAGTCATTGATCGATCAGACAAAGGTAAACGCTGGTAAGTCTGTGGATGTCACGTATAAAAGAGATGGGGTAGAGCAGCGTACGACAGTTTCGCTTCGTGACAATAACGATGATGGCGAGGGGTACTTAGGCGTTGGCTCTGGCCAGATGGCAATGACAAAATCGACATGGTCTGCGCCTGTTGTCGGCGTAGTCGTGACAGGGCAGCTGACGCTCGAAACGCTCAAGGGCCTTGGATCTCTTGTCGGGAATTTATTTACAGGCCTCGCATCTCAACTGAGCGGTGACGGCGCTACAAGAGAAAAGGGTAGTAAGGAGCTAAGCGCGGCTGGTGATAGTGTCGCTGGTCCGATCGGTATTCTCGGAGTAATCTTCCCTGCTGCGCAGCAGGCTGGGTTGACGCAGCTTGTGCTTTTAACAGCGATCATTTCACTCACTTTGGCGGTCATGAACGTTCTTCCGATTCCTGCACTTGACGGAGGTAGGTGGTTTACTATGGCGGCATTCCGACTCTTTAAGAAGAAATTGACGAAAGAACGTGAAGAGAAGATTCAGACTATCGGATTTTTAACTCTAATGGCGCTTGTCGTCGTGGTAACATTTGCTGATGTCGGAAAACTCATCAAGTAATAAGCCTGCACATTCACCAAAGAGTGGACTCGCAAGAGCAAAGCACCGCATTAAAAGTATACGGCGCAATAAAGCTGTTAAAAAACCTGAATACAAATGGAGCAGACTGTTTTTACTTCCAGCGTGGGTTTTTATATCATTTACACTTAGTCAGTGGATCGTTCAACTTGGTGTCCAGTTAAGTGTGTGGGCGGGGCTCCCGCTTCTTCAGACGGTAAACTCATCGGTTCTACAGACGATTCTCACGGCGTTGGTGTTTTTGGTTGCTTTTACGATTACTTTTGGCGTGCCATATCTATTTAGAAAGCAGATTGTCACGAAGGAGCTGCTCGGCATAACTCGTCTTCCAAGTTGGTCTGATATTGGTCTTGCACCACTAAGCTATATTGTCTACGCGCTGCTTTCTGCGAGTATCGCATACATTGCTGTGACCTATGTCCCGGGTTTTCCTGTTGATCAGGCGCAGGATGTTGGCTTTAAGTCTATGGGCCATAGAGAGGAATATTTGCTTGCCTTTATCGCTCTTGTGGTTGTGGCGCCAATCGCAGAGGAGCTGCTGTTTAGGGGGTATTTGTATGGTAAACTCCGAGCGCGCGTGCCGCTCTACGGGGCAATACTTGCGACAAGTGTATTGTTTGGTTTTATCCATGGACAGTGGAATCTTGCACTTGATACATTTGCACTGAGCTTAGTGCTGTGTGGGCTGCGTGAATTGACAGGAAGCATTTGGGCTGGAGTGTTACTTCATATGCTCAAGAACGCAATCGCTTTTTATTTGACGTTTGTCGTGCCCATGACGACAGGCATCGGCGGCTAGTCGCCTCTGAGGTCTGTCTGGCAATACCGATGTAAAAAAGCTACAATAAGGGGATAGTATGAGAATTAGTCAGTTATTTACAAAAACCAGCAAATCAGCCCCAGCCGATGAAGTCGCTAAAAATGCACAACTTTTGATTCGTGCAGGATATGTCTATAAAGTCATGGCAGGCGTATATGCCTATACGCCGCTTGGTCTCCGGGTACTCGAAAATATCAAACAGGTGGTGCGTGAAGAGATGAATGCTGTCAATGGTCAGGAATTGATCATGACAAACTTGCAGCCGAAAGAGACATGGCAAACGACCGGCCGATGGGATGACGACGTTGTTGATGTTTGGTTTAAGACGCAGCTTAAAGATGAGACGGAGATTGGCCTTGCATGGAGCCACGAAGAGGCGATCATGGAGATGATGCAGCAATTTGTTAAGAGCTACAAAGACCTTCCGACGAGTGTCTATCAATTTCAAACCAAGCTTCGCAACGAGCTTCGTGCAAAAAGTGGCATCATGCGCGGACGTGAGTTTGTGATGAAAGACATGTACTCATTGCATGCAAGTGCGGATGACCTGGACGCGTACTACAATTCTGTTATTGAGGCCTATAAGCGAGTATACGCACGACTTGGGCTTGGAGATGATACCTATGTTACCTTTGCAAGTGGAGGGGCGTTTACGAAATTTAGTCATGAATTTCAGACAATTTGTGATGCCGGCGAGGATATCTTGTATGTTCACCGAGAAAAAAATATCGCAGTAAACGAAGAAGTATTCGAAGATGCGATCGCTGAGCTTGGTATCGATCGAAACGAACTTGAAAAAGTTAAGAGTGCTGAGGTTGGTAATATCTTTAATTTCGGTTCTGAGAAATCAGAACAAATGAACATTACCGTAACAAACAAAGAAGGTCAGCAGCAGCCGATCTATCTTGCTTCGTATGGTATTGGCATTACTCGTGTGATGGGCGTGATCGTAGAGAAGTTTGCCGATGAAAAAGGAATTGTGTGGCCAGAATCTGTCGCACCAGCTAAGGTGTATCTTGTAAGGATTGGCGGAGAGGCATCGATTGCAAAGGCGGACGAACTTTATGCTGACCTTAAGACTGCAGGGATTGAAGTGCTTTATGATGATCGTGACGAGCGTCCAGGTGCTAAATTTGCTGATGCTGAGTTGATGGGTATTCCGTATCGCGTCACAGTAAGCGATCGTCTGCTTGAGTCTGATAGCTACGAATATACGGTTCGCTCCAGTGGTGAGACACAAATATTGACACGTGAACAGCTGCACGATATAATAAATTAACTGTAAACGATACGACTTATACAGGGGTTTACAAGGGAATATGAATTGAAGCAAGTGCTCACTGTCGGCACTTTTTATAATGGAATTTAAGGAAAACGATAACAGATATGAAAAAACTATTTCAAATCACTGACGAAGGTAAAAAAGAACTCGAAGCAGAGCTTGAAGAGCTAAAGGGTCGTCGTGGCGCGATTGCTGACAAGATTGCTGAAGCTCGTGACTACGGTGATCTTAGTGAAAACGCTGAATATGATGCCGCTCGTGAAGAGCAGGGTCTTGTTGAGAGTCGTATCGCTGAAATCGAAGACGTACTTCTTAACGCTGAGATTATCACAGCAACAAAAAGTTCAAAAGTAACTCTTGGGTCAAAGGTTGAGTTAAAGACAGCCGGGAAGACGGTGAATTACCACGTTGTTGGCCCTGTAGAAGCTGATCCACTAGAGGGGAAAATTAGCAACGAGTCACCAATCGGGGTTGCACTACTTGGCAAAAAAGTTGGCGATAGCGCTACAATCACTACGCCAAAAGGTGAGATCTCTTACGATATCGTTAAGATTGGTTAAGCCATCAATTCTTCTTAAAAATACCGCAATTATGCGGTATTTTTATTTCAAATGCAATGCTTTTAGTGGGCTGTAGGGTAATGAACACGAGGGAGAGTATCTTCGATTGACGCGCCTTCTGGAGGGAAGTGTGTTGGGACGATGACAGCTAGCTGTTCGTTCTGCTCGTCGAGTGGATCGAGGAACGATTCTTCAAGGGGGATATTCTCTTCTGTAAAAGCCATGAAGGTCATGGGCTTTAGTTGATTATCAAGCTCAAAAGTTTCGTTGGTCTCGAGACGATCTGCCTCTGCTCTAACGTATGCGGTGTTAAAACCGATATTTTCTGCATCATTCTCTTTTTTCTTCGACTCACGTAGAACCCTTTGAAGGAATTTGCGCTCGGATTCATCAGAGAGTTCTTCGATGGCGGCTGCAACTGAGTGGCCAAGTATCTCAGACTTTTGAGGTGTTTTGCCGCTTTTATCGTTTCTTGTGACGTCCCATGCTGTGCCGAGTAGAATAATCTCTTTTTTAGTAGGTGGATGGTCAACGCCGTCGTTATCTCGAATGTAGGAGGTGAGTGCGTATTCATTTCGAACATCTTCTGGTAGTAGGCGCGCTGCAAGATCGAGTGCATTGTCTGCGATAGAGTTGCGGGCTTCATCAATCTCTTCTGAACTGAGAGTACCTTCCCAGCCGCTAATTTTATCAATGTCGCTAATAATTTGTCGGTGGAGCTTAAAAGAGTCGAGTATCGGCGTTTGTTCGACTGCTACTGCGGTGTGCTCGATCGCAAGGGATGAAAGACGCGCTGCGGTTGCAGCGCGCGAGTCTAAATCGTTGTTTTGAGTGTCATAAGATTGCGTGTGTTCAACTGTTTGTTTCATATTGATACCATCTATGCTATATTTACGATTTGATTATGGCTTCATAGTAGCATACTAAGCGGTTTAAATCAACAACTTTATACGTACTATGACGTAGACACTATATGTAGCGGTGGCATAGAGGTCAATGAGGCTATTTTTGTAAGGCGTCTATACCATGAGGTGAATGCGTGCCTATCTCACCGTATGTATAATTTTATGCAAAAATAGTGAAATCTGTCCATTTATGGTCAAATACGCTATAATTTAACAGATATGGCAACACTTCAAGACTACCGAGACGAACGTTTACGTAAACTAGATGAACTAAAGCAACTAGGAATCAATCCGTATCCGGCAACTTCAAACCGAACACATAATGCAGGAACTATTCTTGGGGATTTTGATACCCTCGAAGGAGAGAACGTTGTTGTTGCAGGGCGCATCATGGGTATTCGTAAGTTTGGCAAGTTAGCGTTTATCGTGCTTCGCGATATGAGTGGCTCGATACAGCTATTTCTTCATGCGCCTGATGTCACTGAACTTGACGTAGCGAGTGGCATCCTTGGCATGAAAGAACTACCGCTCCTCGATACGGGTGACTTTATCGAAGCAACAGGTAAGGTAATAAAAACAAAAACGGGTGAAATCTCTGTGGGTGTTTCATCACTTCGTTTACTCACAAAATCGTTGCGCCCTATGCCGACTGAGCTGACGAACAAGGAAGAACGTTTCCGTCGTCGCTATATTGATATGAACGTTAACCAAGAGGTACGAGAGCGATTTATTCGTCGTAGTAAGTTTTGGCAGGCGACTCGTGACTTTTTGAATGAAAACGGTTTCATCGAAGTAAATGTTCCCGTGCTCGAACATACAACTGGAGGAGCTGATGCAAACCCATTTGTGACACATATGGATGCACTTGATCAAGATTTCTATCTTCGCATTAGCCATGAGCTACCGCTGAAGCGCCTACTGGGCGCCGGTTTCGAAAAAGTATACGATCTTGGACCACGTTTCCGAAACGAAAATTATAGTGACGAACATCTTCCGGAGCATATCGCTATGGAATGGTACTGGGGATACGCAAGCTGGCGAGACGGTATGAAGTTTCAGGAAAAGCTATTTACGCATGTGCTCGAGAAGGCATTTGGGACGCTTCAATTTACGCTTCAGGGTGTTGATGTTGATATGAGCAGAGAGTGGGAAGTGTGGGATTATGCAACAGTTATCAAGGAACGCTACGGTATTGATGTATATGAAAGCTCGCTCGATGAGGTCAAGAAGGCATTGACTGACAACAATCTTGAGGTTGAACAGACTGAAAATCGCTCCCGTGGTATCGATAAGCTTTGGAAGAATATTCGAAAAGATGTTGTCGGACCAGTATGGCTTATCAACACACCGAAGTTTATCAGCCCGCTTGCAAAGAGTAACCCTGAAGATGAGCGAGTAGTCGAGCGTTTCCAGGCAGTTATTGCAGGGAGCGAGTTGTCAAACGGATTCTCTGAGTTGAACGATCCGATTGATCAGTTGAATCGTTTCGTCGAGCAACAAAACATGCGTGATGCTGGCGATGAAGAAGCGATGATGCTGGATATTGATTATGTAGAGATGCTTGAATACGGCATGCCACCAGCGTGTGGACTTGGATTCTCGGAACGAGTATTTTGGATTTTTGAGGGAGTTACTGCAAGAGAAGGTGTACCTTTTCCGCAGCTTCGTACTGAGTACGATGCCACGACACGCGATATCTATCCAGAAGTTTCACTATAGATATATTAAAAAACCGAGATGTACGTCTCGGTATTTTAAATATGGGAGCGAGTAGGGATTACGCTGCTTTGTTGATGCCGTCAGCACTTTCAGCAAGTTCGCCGACAGTAATCTCTATATTATCTTGCACGATGGCTTCATAATCAGGGACATGTGTAGCAATCCAAGCTCCAAGCTCTTCTTCTGAAGCAGTTTCCTGAAGAGCAACAAGTTCTTCAAGGTCTTTGTCGCTGAGGGACTCGGTGATTTCTGTGCCGATTCGTTCTTCTACTGTCTCGTTAAGGTGGAGGAGTAGTGAGTCGATATCATGATCTTCGAGGTTAATGCCGAGGGCGAGGAGGGAGTCTTTTGAGATGTAATCTTGCATGTAGTTGGTTTCCTTTGTTAGTTATGTTTATTGTAGCTTAGGCGACAGATTCTTGGTAGCTCGCTTTTGCGGCGCGCGTACCAGCTGCGACTGCTGAAGTGGTTCGTCGTGCAAAACGTCCGATTGCTTTGCCAATTCTTCCGACCTTTGTCTGACCAGCCCATTCAGATGCTTGAGAGATCTTTTCTTGACGCGCATTACGGCGGGCTATTTTACGAACGCGAGCAGCTCGAGCGATATTGGCTGCATTTTGTCGCGCTTCATCGAAAGCTTCATTCTCTTCGATAGCTTCAGTATGAGCTTCGGCGTAGTCGATATTATCCTCATACGAGTCGTATGCCGCTTCTTGGCTCTCTCGCTTAGCGGTAGCGTTGATATTTGAACTATATGAGTCGTATGCTGCTTCTTGCGCGGATTTTTTCTGTGTGTTTATAGAGGCTGCTTCATCGTATGCATCTGCATAATTGACGTTTTCGCTATAGCTGTCAAAAGCGTCGTCTTGAGCTTGGCGCGCTTCAGAGTAGGCAACGTTATCTTCATACGAGTCAAAGGCGCGATTTTGTGCTTCGCGATTTCGATCATCATTTTCTTTATGGGCGGCACGCTCGGCAAATCGTACCTCGGCTTTTTGAGCGGCAGCCATTACTACGTCTTTTGAGATCATCGCAAAGAGGGCAGTTGTCTCAGCGCCACTTTTGCTCGCTGACCAGCCTTTTTTAACTCCTTCGAGGGCGACGAGTCCCCAGTAAGAAACTGCATCTTTGGCGTTCGTTATTTTTTCAGCACGGTTTTCCTTGCGTGCTGCTTTATCGAAGTCTTTATTGAGTAGGAGTGCTTCAGCGTGCTGCTCGTCTCGATGTTCGTTTTGAGCTTGCGTCCAGTCGGATTCAAGCGACTCACGATCTGCAGTGGTCTGGACATTGCTATCGTAAGTGGCAAATGCTTCATTTTGTTCTTGAGTTTGTTGAGCGAAGTTAGCGGCATCTCGAGCTGAGTTTTCTTGATGCGCCTCACTGTGTAGTTTGTTTATTGCTCGCGTATTTAATACGTTGGCAACTCGTGAGGCGGCATTTTTGATACGCTCCGCCATCGGGGAGATTTCTTGTCTTTCACTTGAAAGTTCATTTTCCCACTGATCGAAATCCTGCTGGTTGTCTTCGGGGTTGAACGCTGGAGCGGATGATTCAAGGTTGCGTGGCATGGTTATTCCTATTTTTTGTTTTATTTATAGTGCTGATGGTTTGAGCACGGTGAAGTGATTTGTAGTTTATATTAGCATAAGTATGATAAAAAGTCAATAAAGTTATCTGCAGTGATTAATTTACACTTACGAGTAGTTAAAAGCGGGTGCAGGTAATTACATCTGTTTTGGTATAGTGGAGATATGAAGAAGCTTATGATGTATTGGGTGATGATAGCGAGTGTTGTAGCGGGAGTGATGATTTCTTCGGTTGTGTCGGCAGATGTAAATAACTTTTCTTTTTCGAGTTTTGAGGGAGATTATTATCTTTCGAGAGGGGAAGATGGTAGGTCTCGTCTCAGGGTTGTTGAGACCTTTACCGCCGATTTTCCTGACTACAATCAAAATAAGGGGGTAGTGCGTGCAATCCCAAAGGTATATGATGGCCACTCAGTGTCATTGGCGATAGAGTCTTTAACGAGAAATGGTCAGAATGAGCCTATTTATGATCAGACCACGCAAAACGATAATCTACTCGTATCGACTGGTGATGATACGTACGTAACCGGGCCTCAGACATATCAGCTGACGTATACACTTCAGGATGTGACAAAAGATTTCGGTGATCATCAAGAGTTTTATTGGGATACTGTCGGTACTCAGTCGAGCCAGTCATTTGGGCGTGTCGTTGGTAGAGTGCACTTAGATAGCTCAGTGAAGGACCTCTTTGCAGGTCAAACAGCTTGCTACGAAGGAGTGCAGGGCTCCACGACTCGATGCGACGTTACAAGCCAAGGTGGTGTCTATACGTTTAGCTCTAATGGCGCTATGCAGCCACGTGAGAATGTATCTATGGTCATGAGGTTTCATGGAGCTAGCTTTGCGGGATATTCTGAGGGGCTTGTTGGTGTCGTGCGACAAGCGGGTGCTATTTTAGGGATAGTACTTTCGATTTGCGGGGTTTTATGGGCGATACTCATTCGGGTAAAGCGAGGTAAAGATGCTGTAGGGCGCGGTACTGTCGTACCTGAGTATCTTCCGCCAAAAGACGTTTCGGTGTTGTTTGCGAGTGATTTTTACGGGGGCGCAGCACACGCATTGCCTGCTCAGATGATTGACCTTGCTGTCCGCAAGAAGATCCAGATCATCGAAGAGGAGAAGAAAGGTATTTTTGGTTCATCGAAGAAGTACAGCGTAAAAAGTATCAACACGGATAATCTCAATCAGCACGAAAAGGCATGCATGGAGGCTATATTTGGCTCGCTAGAGCTTGGTGTGATTCATGAGCTGAAATCATCTGACGCAAGCGTATCATCAAAGTTGCAAACACTGACGACAACCGTCAAGAGTGACGCATTTGAAAGCGGCTACCGCCGAAAAGTTCCAGGGGTCTACAGGCCATTTATGTTGAGTGGGTCAGCGATGGTGATAGCGATTGCGGTGTTTATCTATTCAATCGCGACGATACCTGACTGGACGATAGCTGTTTTCCCGGTGGCGGTTACGGGGCTTATTTTTACGGCAATTTTGACTGCGACGCTTCGTCCTTTGACTGAAAAGGGTGTACAGCTGACAGAGTATCTAAAAGGTCTTGAGCTTTATATAAAATACGCCGAAGCGGATCGCTTGAAGGTACTCCAGAGCCCTGAGGGTGCTGAAAAAACACCCATCGATATTTCCGACACGGCCAAAGTAGTGAAGCTTTACGAGAGAGTCTTGCCATATGCGGTGTTATTTGGGCAGGAAAAGGAATGGGCGAAGCAGCTAGAGATATACTACGAATCAAGCCAGACGCAGCCTGGCTGGTATAGTGGTTCAAATGCGTTTAATGCGGCACTCTTCGCGTCATCGTTGAATAGTTTTTCATCAGCTGTCGCCACAAGCTTTTCACCTCCGAGTAGCTCAGGCGGGAGTGGTTTTTCTGGTGGAGGCGGCTTCTCTGGCGGCGGAGGCGGTGGAGGTGGCTTCGGAGGTCGCTAATCTTGTTGAGTGTAGAGGTCTGAGTAGAGTTTGCCTTGCTTGAGGAGTTCAGCATGAGTACCTTCCTCTACGATATGTCCATTGCTCACCACAATAATCTTGTCTGCATGCTCGATCGTCGATAGGCGATGAGCAATGATGAGCGTCGTGCGTCCTTGCATGAGTTTTGTGATTGCTTTTTGTACTCGTCGTTCGCTTGCATTATCGAGTGCACTCGTCGCCTCGTCGAGAAGAAGTATTGGCGCGTTTTTGATGATAGCTCTAGCGATTGATACGCGTTGACGTTGACCACCACTCAGTCCATTGCCACCTTCGCTCAGTACTGTATCGTATCCTTTCTCGAGGTTTTTGATAAAGTCATGTGCTTCGGCTGCTTTTGCTGCAGCAATGATCTGATCATCTGTGGCAGAGAAATTACCATATGCAATATTGTCTCTGATTGTTCCACTGAAGAGTGGGGCTTGCTGAGAGACGACACCAATAGAAGAGCGAAGCGTTTTTGGGTCAATATCGAGTATGTTTGTATTGCCGAAGGTGATAGTGCCGCTTGTTGGTTCGTAAAATCGCTGCAGTAGTTCAAAAATAGTCGACTTTCCGGCACCACTTGGCCCGACAAGTGCAATGATTTTTCCTGCAGGGACTGTAAATGAGATGTCGTGGAGCACGGCTATATCGCTATAGCCAAATGAGACGCCGCTTAGGGTAATTTCAGGTGTAACAGAGATGTCTTTGCTTCCTGATTCCTTGAAGGTGTTTTTGTAGTCGAGCAGATCGAAGATTCGCTTACTCGCTCCGGATGCTTGCTTGAAGCGCCCAAAGATCATGCTGAGTTGTCCAAGGTCGGCAGCAATCTGAATACCATAGATAAGAAAGGTAGTGATAAGTCCAACGGTAAGCGCACCTTCGATAGCTTGTCGTCCTGCAAACCAGACGATGGCAGCGATAGTACTAAAGCCAAGAAAGGTGATTAGTGCCATGCCGAGCGCGTTGAACTTGCTTGAATGAAGTAGCGTCTGGAAGAGAGCTGCTAGTTTTGTGTTGTAGCGTTTTTCCTCGTATGATTCTGCGGTAAAGGCTTTTACGATGGACATATTTTTAAAAACTTCGGTAGCCATAGAAGTAGTATCAGCTAACTGATCCTGACCTTTCAAGCCAAGTTTTTGGATCTTGCGTCCTACTACGATCGCCACGACGATAATAAAAGGAAGTGTTGCAAATACAAAAAGTGTCAGTTGGGGGTTTAGTCCGATCATGATAACAACTGTCGCAATAAGTGTCAGAACGGAGAGAGCGGCATTTGGTATAAGTTCAGAGAAGATACTTTGTAGAGTCGTAGTGTCATTTGAAAGGCGCGAACTCAATTCGCCACTTTTATGGGTAGCGTAGAAGGGTGCGTCATTTGCAAGGAGTTTGGCAAATAGTTTTTTGCGTAATCTATATACAATTGTTTCGCCAATGTACGAAAGGTAGTACGTCTGGAAGAACTGCGCAACTGCCTGAATTACAAAGAGCCCGAGTAGGCCGAGTGCGAGTATATTGAGCTCGTCGTAGCTACCACTATCGATGACACTTGCGATACCCTGGCCAATAACGAGCGGAAATATGAGTCCAGCTGCGGCTGCGATTATGCCTGTTACTCCAGCAACAAAAAACCGTAGTTTGAGTCCCGTCGCAAAGCGTAGGAGGCGCCTCCATGGCAGTTTAATAGTCTCTTCGGTTTTTTGCGAGGGTGTTTCATTCATAATCTACTTATTATAACAGGGGTACTAATGAGCGAGTAGTGGGAAATAGTAAACAAAAAAGATAAGCGGAATAAGTACTTCTTGGGGTACAATAGGTGATATGACAGTTGCATCACAGCTTGGCTTTTCCGACACACTTCCTGTATTTGATTTTTATGACACGATTGTCGACGCCGTTGACCAAAATCAAGTGACGATTATTACTGCAGAGACAGGTGCTGGAAAAAGCACGCAGGTGCCACAATATTTGGCTGAACACGGTTATAGTAAGGTGATTGTGACGCAGCCAAGGATTCTTGCTGCCAGAAACCTATCCCGACGAGTAAGGGAAGAATACGCTATTCGAACTGGCAAAGACGGTGATGATCGTATAGGCTACCGGACAGCACATGAACGTGACGATAGTCCGCGAACACAAATATTATACTGCACTGATGGGCTGCAGCTTGTTCGCGAGATTACTGGAGCTGGCACCGAGGAGCAACAGGTGCTTGTACTCGATGAGGTGCATGAATGGAACGAGAATATGGAAGTTCTTGTGGCGTGGGCAAAGAAGCGCTGCGAAGAAGAGCCTCGTTTTAAGGTGGTTGTGATGAGTGCGACGATCGAAACGAGTACTCTTGCTGAATATTTTGACACGACCGCAGTGGTGAATGTACCTGGGCGAAGTTATGAAGTAAAGAAGCGGCGCGGTACAGACGTACTTAGTGAGATTTTTAATCAACTCGAGGCTACGACAAAGAGTAATATGCTAGTGTTTCTTCCTGGTAAGTCGGAGATCCAAAATGTTGGTGAAGCAATCAAGACAAAGGCAGACGAGGCTGGCGTTCCTGTCATACCTCTACATAGCCAGCTTGAGGCGACTGCTCAGCAAGAAGCATTTGCGAACTATCCGAACGGTAAAATTATATTGGCGACAAATATTGCTCAGACGAGCGTGACGATTGATGACGTCGATGTGGTGATAGATAGCGGCTTGGAGCGTCGTAGCGAAGTGCGAAATGGCGTTGAGGGGCTTTTTATCGCTCAGATTTCTCAGGCAGATTGCTTACAACGGGCTGGGCGAGCAGGGCGCACGAAGGCGGGTGAATATATACTTGCACCGTACGATAGTATGCCATGCCTTGAGTTTGACGACCGGCCGGAGTATGCCACACCAGAGATCATGCGAAAACATATCGATCGCCTCACGCTTCGGCTTGCGAACGTAGGTATCGATATTGAAATGCTTGATTTTTATCATGATCCAAGTAAAAAAGCGATCCAACGCGCTAAGCGAACGCTCGTCGCACTTGGTGCGATGACGAAAAAGGGTGATGTCACAAGGATTGGCCGACAAATGGAGCAATTTCCAGTCGAGTCGAGTTACGGACGCATGCTTGTCGAGGCACAAAAATATAGCAAGGAAGTGCAGACTAAACTTGCAGCAATTATCGGAATACAAGAAATCGGTGGCATCGTAAAGGGCGGCACGCGATATACGGGGTGGCGTAAGTATACGAAACAATATAAGTCCGACCTGCTCGCTCAGTATGATGTTTATTTGGCGCTGCCGCTCATGATTGCAGCTGAGTACGAAGAAACAGGTATTATCAGTAAGAACGTACATAAAGCAAAAGAGGTGATGGAGCGTCTCGATCGTGACTTAGGGCTTGATCCTGAGCTTTTGACACCAATTGCGGAGGATGAGCAGGATCCATTGTTGCGCTGTATTGTCGCGGGTCAGATTGATCAGTTATGGATGATCAATGAAAAAGGTGAAGCCGAGCACATTGTAACGAAACAAAAGCGCGAGCTATCGAGTGGTACGGTCGTGCGGAATCCGAAGCTTGTGACTGGCACGCCATTTGACCTACAGGTACCAACACGTAGTGGTGATCTCGAAACGCTCCATTTGGTTCAGGGGGTAACGGCAGTGAACACTGACTGGCTCTTGGAGCTGGCGCCGGAATTATTTATGTCGCGTCGCGGTAAAGTACAGTACGATCCGCGATCAGGAAAGCTGACGACCCGGCAGATGGTACGCTTCGGTGGGCAAGTTCTCGAAGGGAGCGGTACGTCTGTCAACGAGAACACTCCGGAAAATCGACGTCTTTTTATCGATGCTTTTGCTACATGGGCGTACGAACAGCTTGAGCGAGAGCGTCGTAGCTTTGCGAAGTATCACACCAAACGTATTCCGTCGGTACCGTTGCCGCAGCTACGACAGCAGGCGAGGGTGATTGCTGGGCATGTTATTTCACTCGACGCATTATCATCTAAACAGCGTGTGGAATTGATTAGTTTGTCGAAACTAAGTACACATCTAGGCAATGATTTTATGGCAAAACTCGGTGCTTCACACAGTCGCCACACTCGAACTGAACAGCGCCCAACTCGTCGCGGTTGGCAGCCAAAACACAAACGCAAATTCGATCGTCGTCGGGATTCATAATTAGCCATGCTTGTGTTTTATTGAATAGTATGCTATAATATTTACATACAGTAAGGTAATCTTATGCTTATCTGTTGAACTCTGTTTACATCCGACTACAATGAAAAGAGATAGACCATGTACCGTGTTCTTTGTGAGCTGACGATTGACGATGGCGAATCAACAGGCAGTATCATCTGGCAAGGCGAATCGGCTAATGAACTCAGCAGGAAGTATCCACCAAGTGAAATCTTTGGTGCAGATCCGCTGGATCTATTCTCGTGCAGCGACTTCAGCAAGATATACCACTTCGAGCGAAGGGTTGGCGATGAATGGGCTAAGATTGATGACCCACGTGTTCGAACGACACCCCTTACGGAGCGCGAAGAAGCGATTGATGCCGAAAATCGTCGGCTCTATCCTGGTGATTACCTTGATGAATCTGATGATGAAGTGTCTGAAGCCTATGATCAGGACGATGATCTGTGTGATCTCTGTTCCAGCGCTCACCACTATGGGCCTTGTGATCTCGAGAAAATCAACCTCGAGAAGCTTAAAGTGGTAGATGTCCGTGACGGTTGTACTGTATACGATGCGCCACCCCACGACTATATCATTGTCGAGGGTAACACTCGGATTGAATTAGATTCGCATCTATACAAGCAAGACGCTCGTCCGCTTCATTGGCTGCGAGAAGCAGCAACAACGTAGTCAGTGTAGATAGAGAGGCTGGCCGGGATACATATCCGACCAGCAACTCCACAAGGGTAATATTCAATATGAATAGTGATTTTATGGGGTTGCTGGTATAATGAACGTAAAAGGGCTTGTAATAAGCCATTTCTTGAACAAATCAGAGCAGAGCAAATGATTTACTCTTTTCACATTTGGCCAAGAATAAATAAACTTGTTCAATTCTTAAATAATTAACTTGGAATCCTAAAATACTCTTTGCTTTTCGGCGTACCGAAAACAAGTTAGGTTTTTTATCTAGCTTTTATGGGTAGGACGGTCTATGACAGATTTATTCCGACAGAGAGCGGGAAGGGTAAGCCTTTCCTTCTGAAATAGGAGAAAAAATGAAACAAAATATAATACAACAATCACGTCGCAAATTAGAGGCGACCGAACGTAAAGTGCGAAAATATTGCACCACTAAATCATCTGTTCGACCTTTGGCAAAGGATACATTACGCATCGTGCCGCTTGGTGGGCAGAATGGCATCGGTGAAAAGAATATGATCGTCGTTGAATACAATAACGATGCGCTGGTACTAGACTGTGGGTTCGATTTGGGCATCGAATTGCCAGGAGTGAATTATGCAATTCCCGTTGCAGATTATCTGCACTCGATCCGTCATAAATTAAAGGGCTATGTGATTAGTCACGGCCATATGGACCATATCGGTGGATTAACACATATTGTGCCAGATAATCCCGCACCAATCATTGGCAGCCAGTTTACTATCGGTATGGTAGATACTCATTTTGAAAAGGCGATCGAAAACGGTCTGACGTATCAACCAGAGACAACCGTTCTGGATATGGATACACATGAGCAATTGCAGCTTGGTGCATTAAGGATTGAGTTGATTCGTGTGACACACTCGACGCCCGAGTCGTCGGCGATCGTCGTAAATACGCCAGATGGCCGATTAATCAATACAGGAGACTTTCGTCTAGACCCGGAGCCGCTTGATAAAATGCCGACTGATATCGCAAGGTTAAAACAGCTGGGCAAAGAAGGTGTATTGCTACTAATGAGCGAAAGTACTGGTACGACAAAACCAGGCAGGACGCCAACCGAACATACACTACAAACTAGTTTTGATGAACTGATTGCAAACGCTAAGGGTAGAGTATTTACAGCAGTATTCTCGTCAAACATGAACCGTATTCAAATGATTATAAATGCAGCCGCAAAACACGACCGTAAAGTCGCCCTTGATGGACGTAGTATGATGATGGTTGCTGAACTCGCTGTGCGACTAGGCAACCTAAGTATTCCCAAAAACACACTTATTCCAATGCGTGAGACGGTGTCTGTCCCAGATAATAAATTAGTGATTATCTGTACGGGTGGACAGGGTGAGCCTGGCGCTGCAATGAGCCGTATGAGTACTGATGAGCATCAATATATTAAATTGAAGCGTGGCGACAGTGTGGTCATTAGCAGTACACCAATTCCAGGTAACGAAATAAGCTATCAGCAGGTTGCTGATGATTTGGCACTCATCGGTGCCAAACAATATCGTCATCCAACGCACGAGATAGACGGTTGTGGGCCACTGCACGTATCGGGACATGCGATGCGCGATGAGCATGCCGAAATGATCCAATTGACTCGACCAAAGTATCTGATGCCAATTTATGGTGGTGCAATGAATAGGCAGTATCATAGGGATATTGGGCTGCAAAATAGGCTCGGTGAGGGCGAAATTATTATGGCAGATAATGGTGCGGTGATAGAATTTGCACCAAACAAAAAGCCTGCCGTGACGGGTAAGGTAACGAGTGGGTCGCGGCTGGTTGATCAGACGGGGAGTATCGTGCCAGAGCTTGTCATTAAAGATAAATTGATGCTACAAGATGACGGATTTGTCGTCGTCATGCTATCTATCGATCGTCGTACAGGTAAACTGTTGTCGAGCCCCGATATTATTACGCGCGGCTCGTTCTCTATCAAGGACAATACGCAGCTAATGGATTCGTTGCGGGCAGAATTACGCAGAGCAATCCATGGACAAAAGATTACGCAAGCCACCCTTGATCACGCAAAGGTGAAGCTAAAAACGGTTGTGGTGCAGCATATTGCAGGTAAAACTAAGCTAAATCCGATAGTTATATCAGTTATTAATGTGAGCTAGCTAACAACTGATCCGGACGAAAGTTCGGATCAGCATTTAGATGCGTGGCTAAAAAATAAGATTCCCGTTTAAGGTGTAGTGTACGATCCTGATAAGGATACGATCAATCAGGCAGGCAATATGAGTATTCGGTCCTATTAACAACTATTTTGTATAATCTAGACATAGAGATTAAAGGAGATAAATATGAACCCAGAAAATCAAATACTAGCAGATTTGGCTACAAAGTTAACGGAATCGGCAGTACGTAATACTGCTGGAGCGGTGATAGATAAAGTTACTGCGGTAAAAGCCAAGCGAGATGACAAGCAGACAATTCGCGAACTAGACGATATTATCAATAGCCTGCTTGATGATAAAGGCGAACTAGTCCGCATAGCCCAAGCTTACGAACAGGAGTTGGTATCTCAGAAGATATCAGACAGTGACATTGAGTACATTACCAACACTCTTGTTCCGCTCATTGAGCAGTTCGTTAATAATATTGGAGATGAAACAGAACGGGCAAAGAGCCAGGCGCTCCTGAGTAGTGTTAAATCGGTAATCTCCAAAGAGATGATCACTATCATGCAGCTTGTTGGATTTAATTTCAAACAGGCTATTGGCCAGCCCCTGACTGTACTTGTGCGAAAAACGATAGAGTCGAATATGCCTACAGATGATGCCGAGTTAAAAAGGTTGAATATGGTTAACTCCAATTTAAGTATTGAGTTGTCTAAGGATGAAGAATCATTTCAGCGCTTTATGAGACTGACGGGAAGAGGGTAGACGAATGCTTCCACGGGCATTGAAAGAAGTGAATTGAGTTAGTGATGAAGAAGTCGAAAAAACAGCGAGAATTGATATCATTTCGGCAGGTTTTTCAGTTGAATGACTATCCGAATATTAAGCAAAATGATAAACCTGACTTTGTCGTGAGTCATAACGGCATATCATTTGGGGTTGAAGTAACTGAATACTACCAAGATCAAACTAGCGCAGGCTATGCCAATATACCAAACTACATGAATAACATCCTTGATGATGAGTCGATGATTAAGAGAAAAGACAGGGGAAAGCTTGAGAAAGTACGCGTAGGCCTTGAGATGGGAGGTGTGCCTATGTACTCGCAGGACGCGGTATATCGCCAGTCTTCATCTGCTCAGGACAGGTTGAAGAAATTAAACGACATAATTAACGCGAAAATTACCTCGATGCAAGATTATAATATGGATAACTTGGAATTTGTAGAGTTAATTATTCATGACCAAGGCGACCTATTCGGCGGGGAGAGCGGTCGCAAAATACATCAACACCTGTCGGAGTTGAGTCAGTCGCCGTTCGAGGGGCTTCCTTATCGACGAATATATATTAGCAAGAAATTTGGTGCATTTGACGAGCCAATTATTTTTCGATCGGATATAGATATCGGGGATTAGCTCTAAAGTAGGTCTAATCCTCAGAACGGATAAATGTTAGCGGATCGACCTGTTTAATGGTATCCAATTCATAAGGGTTCAACCCTGAGTGAATATCCTTCGGTCAATTCTAGCGGGATGCCAAACAGATGCTTGGCGCCGAAAGAACTGATACCCGATGACGCAACCCATACAGCCATACACCCGAGGGTTAGTATCTGATAGATCCGCTCCGTAGCTAAACGTAGCCGTTTGCGCGGTATTGTGTCAGCTGACATTTTCCGTCCTAATTCTCGACATATTATATCGAGGTAATCTGATTCCACAGGTGCAAGGATGAGTCCTTGCACCTGTGGAATGTCCGTAAGTGCTGGTCAGAGGTGATGATGATAGTGATCGTGGTGGTAACTGCGCGGCCGTCGTCGTCGAAACAGGACTAAGGCTATCGCTACAATCGCGACAATCCATACCCACGCTGGAATTGACGCAACGACACTCATGAATATCGTGGGAACCACGTATAGAGCAATCACTGCGACCATCAGCCAGACAATCATCTTCGGAAAGAATTCCAAGGTTTTCTCCTTTGATCTGTTGCATCTAGCAGGACGATAATATCATACGCTTATTCGTAGGCATCGTCAACTGTATTATTGACAATAATACAACTATACTGTATAGTATCTACTATCCGTCAACGCATAGCGAGCGGAAGTCTTTGTCGTCTATCAAAGGAATTAACATGTCTATCATGAACCCCAAGCAGGCGCGCAACCAGATTTTGCGGAAAGTTGAAGCTCGTGGACCTATTGGTTCAGTAGAATTCTCGTTCTTGAACGATTTTTTTATGGGCACGACAGCTACGCCCAATGAGAGGAACCTTGTATGTGATGCGGTTAGCTCACTAGCTAGAAGCAAGCAGGTGTATGTAACATACACCGATGATGGTACTATCGCTACTGTCGAGGCATTCGACTGTGCAAAAGCAGAGATGGCCGCGATGAGCGAACCGATTGTTGACCTTGATAGTCAAGAGGAGGATACGACAGTCTATTTCGAGGACGAAATGGAACTCGATCCTTCTCCTGGTCTTGTAAAGCTGACCAGCCTCGTTCATCAGGAACTACTAAAGCGTTCTGATAAGGATGGAAAGGTCCATGCAGAGACGTATGACAGCCTGGTCCGTGAGATCACTGCCAGTCTGAAAGTACGAACGTCGTCGCGTGAGGTTGCCACCTCACTACTGTACTTGTATAAGCTTGGTTTGCGCGAGAGTCTGAAAGGGCGTCGGCAATCCGCGCGCGTTCGCCCATTTATGCTCACGCAGCAGATGATTGATTGCGCGGACAGTATGGGTAAGACGCAGCCATTCGAGATCTCGATGGAGGATGCGCGATTTGAGGTCGACTCTTTGGGAGAGTCTGCTGTTCGAGAGAACATTCTCAAAACGCACGTACTGGAGCAACAGGATGCAGAACTCGCAGCTGAGCGTAGAATAGTGGCTGATCTGAGGGCAGAGCTCGAAGCTGAACGCCAAAAGACGACCGACTTTGCTCGAATGGAGCAGGAAAACGCTGATCTTTTGGTTCAAAATCAGGAACTTACAGATGAATGTCAGAGGCTTGAAGTAGAAAGCCAGCATATGACAGCAACTCTGGTAACGTTTCGTGAAGCGGTAGACATAGCACTGGAACGATAAAGGCACAGCCCCATACTATTTACATAGTATGGGGCTACTTTTATGTCGTATAGAAGGCATATTAAAATGGGCAATCACAAGTAAGGAGCTGTATCGTGTAGCTATCCTCATCGCGCGATAGAACCAAAACCAGCTTCTTAGTTTTTATGTATTGTATTCTCTCCACCAAGCTTCGGTCTGATACTCTTCAGCTTTGAAGATGACTGATTCACCAATCCGTGGGGTGATGATCGTTACACCAGCTTTTGTACCTGCTACGAGCGCTCGTTCTACTGGCTCAGTCCAATCGTGTAGAGCTAGTACGAACGCGCCCCAATGCATGGGGATCATCCGCTTGCCGCGTAAGTCTTTGTGAGCCTGGATAGTCTGCTCGGGGGCCATGTGAATCGTTGACCAGCGTGGGTCGTATTGACCACACTCAAGTAGCGTAAGATCAAACGGTCCATACTGTTTACCGATTTGTTTGTAGTGTGGGCCATAGCCGGAATCGCCACTGAAAAATATGCTCGTATCGTCGGTACGTATAACCCAAGAAGCCCATAGCGTCGTCGATCTATCGGTCAGGGTGCGACCCGAAAAATGGCGAGATGGCGTACAGATAAGCGAGAGCCCCTCGAAGGTACGCTCGTCCCACCAGTCTAGTTCAGTGATGTGTTCGGAGTTAACGCCCCATTTCCGCAAGTGCGCTGCGAGACCAATCGGGACAAAAAACATCGTTGTTTTACTGTTGAGCTTTTTTATAGAAGGATAGTCGAGGTGGTCGTAATGATCGTGTGAGATGACGACAGCATCGATGGGAGGTAAATCTTCTGGATTAGCGGGCAGTTCGTCACTAAAACGTTGCGGTCCAATGGCAGGAATAGGTGATGGTGATTTGCCAAACATTGGGTCAAGCAGGATATTTTTGCCATTAATTTGCAGCAAAAACGCGGAATGCCCAAACCAAGTAATTTGCGGCTCTTTTGGCTGTTTTGACGTGTCGAGATGTTCCGGGGCCAGGCGGCGAGGTGGCTGACGGTTCGGTGCGCTTTTGATCTGGTCGCGAATGATCGATATTATTTCGGTAGGCTTCATGCCCATAGACGTAGGGATTTGATTCACAAATTTACCATTTTTGAAGTTAGGGGAGCGTTGCTTTATAGAGCGTTTAGTTTTACCACCCAATGGTGGGTAAGTTCGAAAGAAAATATAAGTTGACACGGCAACGATAAGTAAAAAAATATACATGCTATTTATAGCATACCACCTAGAGGGGTGGCATACTGTCTGGGAGATAAAACGCCCGCACTATCTCTAGTACGGGCAACCGTTCTCGGTCAGCGAACTCTTCCTTGGGTATTTACCATACCTCGGTGATCAAATTGTACAGTTCCTCTAATTCTTCCACCGAGGCTATTGCTGCGCTCATTGATAACTCATCGAAGGAGGTTTTATGTCTGCCGTAATGTGTTATTGATGCGAAGATTGTCTGCAGAACAGAAGTTGACTCACTCTGATCTGACCACTCTGACACCGAGTGCTTAATCTCGCACCTCGCATCTTTAGCGTGATGAAGAAAGTATCTTTTTTCAACGAAAACAGGCGTGTTAAGCATCGTGTCTGGATCATACGAAAACCCAGCATCTTCTAGTACGCGACAGCAGGAGATCCTCCTTCTTTGTAGCGCAAATAGCCTGACACCGGGTTGTATCAAGCTCATGTGGTATGGTGCGCCTGAGGTATATCGCTCCATTGGTAGCTCTCCAATTTTATCGATTATCTTTTCTTTGATGGCGAGATAATTGGAGATTTCTTCCTCAATATCTGCATAGCTTCGGAGATCAGCTCTGTAGTTGAGTAGCTCCTTGCTTAAGATGTAAGTAGATATAAAGAATACCGTCATTAGGAGTAGGGCGATTATTCGCCACCAATCTTCAGTGAAAATTGCAGCGAAGGCGTAGGCCAGGAATCCTGATAAGCTTAGGATGACTTTCACTAGTCTGTGAATAAACGATGGTTTCTGAGTGATGTGCAATGTACTTCCGATTCTTTGTAGGAATGAAGAGTGATTATATAATACAATATATATTAGAATATCACAAGTATCACGATGCGTGTGATTAAAAATGTAAAAATGCCTAGACAAGATGCTTATGCTGTAGTAGTATAAAGCCAGTAAGTTATCAAAAAGAAACACTTACACCTAGCTACAGGGCACATTCCGATAAACAATTGAGGAAAGGGCCGTGAAGCACAAAATCCTTATCGCGATAGGAATAAAAATACCAGTCTGATCAACTGGTTTTTTTATTTATACAATAAGTACCGAAGGACTGGGTGAGTGTAGGCTTTGTGATATCATATAGACACTTTATGGAAAATCAGCAAAAACCTACAAGAAATTATGACTATACACGCTTAAATAGCAGGGTAGCTATTAGGGATATGCTTGCCGTTATCCAATCAAAAGTAACAAAGCCGGTGTTCTATAGCTATCTGTTTTTGATGAGTGTATTTGTGTTTGTAGCTACTTTGGTGCTTGTACTGTCTATGCCAGCTCTTTTGTCGGGTCAATTTGGCCAGACTGCACAGAGCGTCATCATGGTTGTGATTATTTTGATTGTTATTCGAATCTCCCGGCGACACCTACAGGTCACCCGACAGCAAGTTCGTCTAAGGGCGTTTGCGGCAGTGAATGGGTTTAGCTATCTTGACTCGGTGAACACAAGCATTGATGCCTACAATGGCATGATGATGAACGAGGGGCATACTCGTACTATCTATGCCGGTATAAGATCTACTCTCGGTATACAATATGAATTAGCAAACTGTAGCTATACTACCGGTGCAGGAAAAAATTCGAGAACATATTACTATGGATTTATTCGCATAAAGCTTCCTCGCAGACTGCCTCACATGGTGCTGGACGCAACCGCCAATAACACGTTCGGACGTTTTTCAAATTTACCAGTGACTTTTAGAGACGGCCAAAAGCTCTCACTTGAGGGTGACTTTGATAAGTATTTTACTCTTTATGCGCCAGCTGAGTATAAAGCGGATGCGTTGTATGTATTTACGCCAGATGTTATGCAGCTTTTCATTGAACGTATTCATACATTCGATGCAGAGATTATTGACGATGATTTGTACCTGTATAGTCCACGGCTATTTGAGCTCGATAGTCCCGCGTCGCTTCAGGCGCTACTAGATCTTGTCGATAGTATCTACCCGAAACTTTACAATCAAAGTAGCTACTATGCTGACTCGAAAGTGGGGGAGCGAGCTGTGAACGATATTGCACCTCAGGGTGAACGATTGAAGTCACGGATATCGTATATTGTGATCGCTATTATTGTATTCTTTGTGCTTATACTGATTTTACCAACCCTGATACGTCTAGTGGGGTCACTAGGAGGTTCATAGTTAACGGGCTGCGGCGAGTGGTTTTTGCGTCCGCGCTATCTTGACAGCGTTAAGCATAAACGTTTAACTAGAGTCATATATGAGTGGGTATTTACAATCAGCAGAAAAACTAGTTATTAGTGGCGATATCAGTCATGAGTGGGAATCTCGACAAGCAGTTAGCCGAGATGCAAGTATATTTGAGGTAATGCCAGCAGGGGTGATTTCTCCTCGTAGTGTAGAAGATATTCGTCGGAGCGTGGTATGGGCGACGCAAGAGACGAGAGCGGGGCGTCCGGTTTCACTGACAGCACGAGTTGGTGGGACGTGCATGTCGGGTGGACCACTCACGAGTAGCTATGTGCTTGATCTTAAAAAATACCTTCATAATGTGGGCAAAATCGACACAGTTGGCCGATCTATCACGACCCAGTCTGGCGCGATGCATCGCATGATCGAAGAGAAGACGATGGCAGAAGGCTTATTGTTTGCGCCGTATACTTCCTCGCATGATATTTGCGGTATTGGCGGTATGATTGGCAACAATGCAAGTGGTGAGATGTCAATTAAATATGGTCCAACTAGTAGTAATGTCGCAACGCTAAAAGCAGTGTTAAGTGATGGCAATGAGTATGAGTTTGGTCCATTGACGCGTGCTGAAGTAGAGAAGAAGAAGCAGCTTGCGACATACGAGGGCGAGATCTATAGACGTATCACAGCTTTATTGGAACAGAACAAGGATACAATCGCTGCCAACCATCCCCGAACGGTGAAGAATGCAGCTGGCTTCCAGTTATGGGAGTTATGGGATAGGCATGAGCAGGTATTTGACCTTAGCCGATTGTTCGTGGGGTCGCAGGGCACGCTTGGGATTGTGACAGAAGCGACACTAAAACTTGTGAAGCGTGCGAATTTTTCGAGGATGATCGTCACTCCTATCAGTGATCTTATGAAGCTTCCTGAGGTAGTACGAACAACCCTCGCTTATGAACCTGCGACATGCGAAACTTTCGATCATTTCACCTATGAACTTGCCGAGCAATACCACCCCGAAGATGCCGCACGTGCTCACGTGGCAAAAGGCAAGCATATCGTGATTTTATCGGTGTTTCAGGGAGACGATCAACAGCACACTGATGTATTAGCGGGTCAGGCAAAAGAAAAGCTTGAGTCTCTTGGTCATGAGACATTTTGGATCGATGAACCTGCGACGATCGAGAGCTTCCTTAATATTCGACGGTGGAGTTTTAAGATGTTGCTCGAGCATCCCACTCCAGGTACGCGAGCTGAAGCGTTTCTGGAGGATACAATTGTACCACTTGATCGCTATGGCGAGTTTTTGACGCAACTTGAAGCGATTTTACGTGAGTATAATATGATCTATACGTACGCTGGTCACATTGGTGCAGGGAGCATTCGACTTGTGCCGCTCGTAGACATGGAAGCGGATGGTGCGGCAGAGCGGGTGATGGAGCTCGAAACTCGAGTGAATGATCTTGTTATTGAATTTGGTGGTTCTATCAGCGTAGATCACAATGACGGCATCATTCGCACGCCGTATCTTGAGAAGCAGTTCGGTAGTGAAATGGTTCGGCTTTTTGAAGAGGTAAAGCTACTATTTGATCCACTTGGCATATTCAACCCAGGTAAAAAAGTCGGTGGAATATATGATGATGCATTGAAATATATAATTCGCGAAAACGTAGCATAGATACGTGCGAGTGTTGTAGAATGAGCGTATGGATCAAATAATTATTGTCATCGGTGTTATTGCAGTTATCTTACTCATCATAACAGTAGTAAGTCGCAAAAACCGTCGCGAGAACAGTACGAATAGTGGCTCGTCGGACGGTGGAGGCGCAACGACATTTTCCTCTGAGCGTCATGACATGGATAGTTCATCGGACACTGGTTCAGACGGTGGTGGTGACGGTGGTGACGGTGGTGGCGGAGGAGGTGAATGATGACGAAGGATAAACTAGTGGGGTATGGAGCAAGCGTGCTATTTATTGGCCTTGGCCTTGCGCTACTTGGGACGCTACTGAATTTTTATGATAGTGCATTTATCTATAAGATTATCGTTCCGTTGACACTGCTGGGTGCAGGAGTTGCACTACTTGGCAACAACCCTTCTGAGCGAACTCGTCGATCAGTTGCTTTGGGGTTGATTGTCTTCGGGCTTGTCTCTCTGTTGATTCAGTTTGAAGTACTGCGCGGCGATGTTGTCAACGCAATTGTAGGGGTTGCGTTTGTGAGTGCGGGCGTCTTTATGGTCTCTCGTCTTACAGACCGTAAAAGTCGAAACGACACAGAAGTCGACGATATTAGCGTCGTTTAATCATAATTTCGAGATTCGAAATATACTGACGAGCATTTACCATTTTATTTTTGCGTAAATACGCAAGGTGTACTTCGACAAAAGGAAATCTACTATCTGGGTAGTCAGTTGCCATGGGGCTGTAAACGCTTTTTGTGTTCATAGTCGGGTCGTCTTGAAGATCGGCAAGTTTTGCAGTAATCTCTTCGATGGTCATGACAAGAGAGGGTGGAGTAGGAGTCTCACTAATAAGCGTTGCTTCGTTTGACATGATAGAACCTCTTTCCGCGTATACTTCTTGAGTCACGCATATTGTTCTTAGTATGCGCTTATTTTCAATAAATAGCCAATCAAGTTTGACTTTTTATAGTACCTTGTATAACATAGAACTATGACACACAAAGCAGATAGGATTACGTAATGGAAAGGATACTGATGGAAGAGAGCGCTAAATATGCTGAGCAGCTAGCAACGCAGCTGCGAAAAGGTTTCTTGGTGTACTGCGTTTTGCGCGTATGTTCTCACGAGCCGAAGTACACGAGCGACATTATACGAACGCTCAGTGAAGCGGAGATGGTGGTCGTAGAGGGTACTATATATCCATTGCTCAGCCGATTGCAAAAAGATGGCCTGCTGACACACGAGTGGCAAGAGTCAGAGCAAGGGCCGCCGCGAAAGTATTATAAAATCACCGATTTTGGTAAAGACGTAATGGATCAGGTGACGAAGAAGATTGCTTCACTTAATGCAACACTAAAGAAATTATAAGGAATAACTATGAAAGAGATTACAAGAATTCATCTCGCAGCAACTCCATTTAATGTAGAGATTGATGCAAAACGTGATTTAGAAAAATACCTAGCTGCTATTGAGAAATCGCTTCAGGCTGACGAAGACGCACTGCGCGAGATCGAAGCGCGTATTGTTGAACTACTCGCTGAGCGGGGCGTTGTGAATGAAAGGGCGATCACACGATCCGATATCGAAGCCATCAAGACTCAGCTTGGGGAGCCAGGCGAGTTTATCGATGAGCAGGCGGTTGAGACTATTGTTCATATGCCGTCAAATGATAAACGCTTGTTCCGTGATCAAGATCGAGGTGTTTTGGGTGGTGTCCTTGCGGGAATTGCGGCATATTTTGACGTCAACCCGGTATGGTTCCGATTGATTGCAATCGCTTTGACATTCGCATCATTCGGTACAGTTGTCTTGGTGTATGCTGTGCTTTGGATTGCATTACCTCCAGCGAAGACGGCAGCGGAAAAACTGCAAATGGCGGGTAAGCCAGTGACACTCGAATCGATCAAGGGTCAAAGTGAGCAGGCGAGTGACGCAGCTGATCATAGTAAGCCACTAGTAATTGCATTGAGAGTTTTGCTTGGTATCGGGTTTATTGGTGCCGCGATCGCCGGACTGGCGGTAACAGGAGCGGCTCTAGTGGCGAGTACACCAATACTCGGAAATGAGATGAATGATGCATCTATTTGGCTGTTTGGTGCAGTCGGCGTAGCAGCGATAAGCGGAATTCTTTTTGTCACGCTTATGAGTCTGGCGGCATACGCATCGTTTGCATGGAAGGTAAGCAAGACGATGATAGTAAGCGCCATAATAATTACCATGGCAGGGTTGACGACATTTGGAACTGCAGTTGGTATTGGCTTTTATGGCTCAAATGTACGAAACCAGTATCTTGATTCGATTACTCACGAAGAAAGAGTTGAGCTATCCACCGAACTTCGTGACGTTAAGCGTATTGTGAGTGAAAGTAAGAGTAGTGCGACTGCGAAAATTACCTACAAAGTAACAACCGATGCTCCATATGCTGAAATAAAAACAGTGAGCGCGAGCACCAATCGACCAAAGCTTGCTGTTACGAGAAGTGGAGACGAAGCACGACTTTCAATTGAAAATACGCAGAATAATAAGTGCAATCAATGGGATGGATATTGCCTGGATAGTATAGAGGTGACCGTATACGGCCCAGCCCTTACGGCGGTAGAGGCAAAAGAAGGCCAGGTTTCGTATGCGGCTATAAATCAACCTGAGTTATCAGTTATAACTCACCGGGATGCGAGCGTTACGATATCTCAGGGATCGGTGATTGCACTGAACGCACACCTCGCACAAGGGAGCTCACTGAACGCCAGCGATGCGGCGATCAACGATGTGATGGTAAAGACCGAAAGCGGCACGTCGATTGATCTAGGAGTGCTTACACGTCTTACGCTAGAAACGCCTGAATCATGTCCTGCTAATAGCAAGGTGACGATTAGTGCGGAGCGAATTAACTCAATAGTAAAAGCTGGACTGCCGCTAGCTCAGTCTGATGAAATAAACGAAGCCTGTACGCAGATACGTCTCGAAGAGCCAACCCAGTAGTTTATATACGAGAGCCCTCGACAAGGAGCACTATTACATCGAGTTGAGTTGCAATTTTGTTGATTATTACTAAATTACTAAATAGCTAGATGGTACAATAAGAAAAAAAGGGGTGCTATGATTGAAGTAAAGAATGTCACAAAGACATATGGGAAAAAGCAGAATGCGTTTATCGCACTCGATAATGTAAGCTTCACGATTCCAGATGGTGCGAGTGTCGCAATCCTCGGTAAGTCGGGTAGTGGAAAATCAACACTGATGCATGCAATGAGCGGTCTCGATCGACCTGAAAAGGGTGAGGTCGTTATCGACGGTGAAGACATCTTAAAACTGAAGACGAAGCAGGTTGATAAATTCCGCGCAAGTAAGATTGGATTTATTTTTCAAAGTTTCTTTGTGCAGGCAAACGAAACAGTGAGCGATAACGTAAGTTTACCTCTTGAGATCGCAGATATACCTCGCGGTGAGCGCAAGAAAAAGATTCAAGCAGCGCTTGAAGGCGTTGACCTGAGTGAAAAGATTGGTAGCAAGGCAAAAAACCTTTCTGGCGGTCAGAAGCAGCGACTCGCTGTTGCAAGGGCGATTGTAAATAGTCCACAAATTATTTTTGCTGATGAGCCAACAGGAAACCTCGACAGTGTTACAGGCGACAAGGTAGAGAAGATGCTTTTTGGCTACAATAAGAAAAACGGCGTTACGTTAATTATCGTCACGCACGATCCTGAACTTGCGGCGAAGTGTGATATTCAGATAAATATTAAGGACGGTAAAGTTGAGTCTATTCGCGACACGAAGCCAGCGGCTAAACAGCATACCAGAAAGGTAGTTTCATGAGATTAACCGATACAATCAAGCGGGCAGGTCGCAGTCTTCGTAACGCAAAAGCTCGTACGTTATTGACGAGCCTCGCTATCGGCGTAGGCGCGTTTACTATTACGCTTAGCCTCGCGGCAGGTCAGGGCGGGCGTGCATATACCGATGAAATCGTGACAGCAAACACAAGTGTAAATGAGCTCCTCGTCACGAAAAAACAGCCAGAAGCTAATAGTGGTCCTAAAAAGTATGAAGATACGGGCGTCTCCGCGATGGCGGGGTCGATGTCAAACCCTGGTGCAGCTGATATTGCATATCTAACACAGGACGACATCAAGGCAATGGAAAAACTGAATAATGTTACGTCAGTATCGCCAAACTATAGCCCAAGTGTCCGCTATATTACTCGAGAGGGTCAGGATCGCTACGTCGTGGAATCAGTCTCGACATTTAGTCCGAGCGTTACACTCAAGTATGCGGCAGGTTCAGTAGACGGTAATCTTGCTAATGACGAGATCATTCTTACTGAAGAGTATGCAAAGGTGCTTGGATTTTCAAATCCATCAGATGCAATCGGTAAAACTGTTGAGATCCGTGCAGATAAGTTATCTGCACCAGTAAGTGCACCTGAGAACAAACTATTCCCATTCAAGGTGAAGGCAGTGAGTAGCAAATCTGGTTTTGCATTTAGGGCTCAAGGTTCTCTCCTGGTATCGAACGATGCAGCCCGAGAGCTGTATGAGTATATCAACAAAGATACACGAGCGTACGGTAACTTCTTGCTTGCATCGGTGCAGGTAAACGATGAGAAGAATGCGACAAGTGTCAAAGATGAGCTTGGTACAAAAGGTTTTGAAGCGCAGACGGCAGAAGATGTGCTCGGAACTATCAATACGTTTATCAATGTACTTCAGGGTATTCTGATTGGCTTTGGTGCACTTGCTGTTCTTACGTCAATCTTTGGGATCATCAACACTCAATATATCAGTGTACTTGAGCGTACGCAGCAGATTGGCCTGATGAAGGCACTTGGTATGCGTCGTCGTGACGTAGGAAGGCTCTTTAAGTTCGAAGCTGCATGGATTGGCTTCTTGGGCGGAGCTATTGGCTCAGGAATGGCAGTTATTGCCGGTCTGATTGCTAATCCACTCATCAACAGCGCACTTAAGCTTGAAGATGTGACGTTGCTACAATTTAATCCTATTGCTGTAGCGAGTGTCATTATCGGTCTTATGATTATTGCGATTGCTGCGGGAATTCTGCCAGCTCGAAAAGCTGCAAAACTTGATCCAATTGAAGCACTTCGCACAGAATAAAAGCGAACTATAATTGGACATGAAAGCGCCCTGACCACGAATGGTCAGGGCTTTTGCTTCCGCTAGTTTTCGGTGAATGAAGTGCTGTGGGTTAGCTTGTACTGCTTTTCGAATTTTTCGATCTCAGGCAGCGAACTCATCATGTACGAGAGGAGCACGCCTGCGATAGAGAGAAGAACGATCGTCTTCGTGTCGAGCCAGTTGAATTTAAGCGCGACGGCGGCGATAGAGGACACTACTAGTATGCCGAGCATAGTCAGTGCGATCGTTTTTACGCTCACGAGGCATGCTGCGATTCCTTTGTACCACTGCATGGCGTCATACGGGAGTTTCTCTTGCTGAGAGCTGTCCATTACTTACTCCATCCTATTTCTGAAAGAACTGCGGAATATATCTATTATACTACTTATGTATTAAAAAGTCAATGTTACATACGCTTATAGGCCGATACTACCCACGAAAGTAGTTTTCCTCTATAATAACAACTATGTTAGATATCCGTTACGTACGCGAAAATCCAGAGCGCGTCAAAGAATTCTCAAAACAAAAAGGCTATGATGTCGATGTCGATAGAGTGCTTACTCTTGATGAGCAGCGTCGAGAATTGCAGCAGCAGATCGAAGTGTTACGTACTGAGCGTAATAGTATTGCTGATGCGATGAAGCAATCGGGTGGTAAGCCGGACCAGACACAGATCGATAGAGGTCGCGAATTGAAGGTTGAGATTGCAGAGATTGAAGAGAAGTTTAATGGTATTGACGATGAATTCCTGAGTCTTTTTAAGAAGATCCCAAATATTCCCGCAGATGACGTGCCTATTGGTGCAACCGAAGATGAAAATGTCGTTGCTAAGAAAGTAGGGGAGCCGGCGCAGTATGGCTTTACGCCAAAGTCTCATGCGGAGATTGCCGAAGCAAAGGGCTGGCTCGACAAGGAGCATGCGGCGAAAGTGACAGGCTCACGCTTCGCCTACTTAAAAGGTGATCTCGTGAAGCTACAATTTGCTTTGATTCAGTTTGTTATGGATAAACTATCTGACCAAGCATTTATCGATGAGGTTATTTCTGAGAATAATCTTACTGTGAGTAATAAGCCGTTTCTTCCTGTGCTGCCACCGTTTATGCTGCGAACCGAACTGTATGATGCAATGGATCGCCTTGAGCCACGCGATGACCGCTACAAGATTGAGGATGAAGATCTCTGGCTACAGGGAAGCGCAGAGCATGTACTAGGAAGTATGCACGCTGATGAGATTTTCAACGACTCAGAGCTACCTGTTCGCTACATAGGGTATGCGACGAGCTTCCGACGCGAGGCGGGTACGTATGGAAAAGACATGGAAGGTATGTTCCGTATGCACCAATTTGATAAGCTCGAGATGGAAAGTCTCACTGCTGGCGATGATGGTCTGCAAGAACATCTCTTATTGGTTGCGATTCAGGAGAAAATTATGTCTCTTCTCGAGATTCCATATCAAGTGCTTCAAAAATGTACTGCAGATATAGGTAAACCGAATGCACGAGGTGTTGATATCGAAGCATGGCTACCGGGGCAGTCTGCGTATCGCGAGACACACACCGCTGATTATATGACTGACTATCAGGCGAGGCGATTGAAGACTCGTGTTCGTCGCGCTGGCGGTGATATAGAGTTGATTCATACAAATGATGCAACAGCACTGCCACTTAGTCGTGGACCGATTGCAATCATCGAAAATCACCAGACGGCGGAAGGGGATGTGATTATCCCGACGATTCTACGTTCATATATGGGTAGCAAAGAACGTATTTAAGGTCAAAGTACTTCTTCTGCAGGCTTTTTAGGGGCATGGCAAAACATAAGCGGATGAGCTATAATAAAGGGACTAAACCAACGCGGATATAAAAGCCAAGGAGGATAGCGAATGATTAGTAATATCAGCATTACTGGAGTCAAATATGACCTGGATGAGACGACAAAAAAGTACGTCATCAAAAAGATCGGACGGCTCGATCGTTATCTTCCACGGCACGCTCGAAAGTCAGCATCGGCCGACGTCGTGCTCAAAGAAGTCGGGCGTGTTCACGGCAATAAATATGAAGCTGAAGTCATCATTCATGTGCCGGGCAAGACACTCACCGCGAAAGATTCAACAGTAAATATGCTTGCAGCCCTAGATATTGTAGAGGCAAAACTTGCCTCGCAGCTACATAAGTATAAGGAAACTAATATTCCGCATGTCGGAAAACGAGGTATACTTGCACGTTTTAAGCGAAGTTACGCAAGAGAAGCTGGCGCATAGTACAGTAAGTCGAAAAACACCTCTAGGAATATGAGGTGTTTTTTTGTCTGGGAGCTTTTATCTCAGGAGAAAACAGCGTATACTAGACCATAGTAATTTCAGACTATTTTTCAGGAGCAAGGGTATTTCTATGGTCAGTAGACAAAAGGTGTTAACAAAAGTATTTGGCGATCCGCAAAAGCGACTCTTGAGGGCGCTCGAAAAGCGCGTTGACGCGATTAATGATCTCGCCGAAAAATACAACAAGATGACAAAGCCAGAGCTTAAGAAGCAGACGGCTGAACTTAAGAAGAAGCTTGGTAAAAAGGGTGTGACGCTTGATACGATTCTTCCCGAGGCGTTTGCACTAGTGCGTGAAGCGAGTGATCGTGTACTTGGTATGCGACATTTCGACGTGCAGCTCATTGGTGGTATGGCACTTCATGATGGTAATATCGCCGAAATGAAGACAGGTGAAGGTAAGACGCTTGTTGCAACGCTTCCAAGCTATCTCAACGCACTTGAAGAAAAAGGTGTGCATGTAGTGACTGTGAATGACTACCTAGCTCAGCGTGATGCTGGCGAAATGGGTGAGTTGTTTGATTTCCTTGGCCTATCGACTGGTGTTATCATCGCCGATGCTTCATTTATCTATGATGGTGAGTACGACAATGATGCGCATGATGACCCGCGCATGCGCCGGCTCCGACCAGTGTCTCGCAAGGAGGCATACGCAGCTGATGTCACCTATGGCACAAACAATGAGTTTGGTTTTGATTATCTCCGCGACAACATGGTGAACGAAGTTGAGCTACTTCGTCAGCGTGAACTGAACTTTGCGATTGTGGATGAGGCCGACTCGGTGCTTATCGACGAAGCGCGCACACCGCTGATTATTAGTGCGCCTGCCGCAGAGAATCCTGATAGCTATCATCAATTTGCAAAAATTGCCGCGAAACTTGTTCCGGATGATTTTATCCTTGATGAAAAGCGTCGTAGTGTTTCGCTGACGGACGAGGGTGTCGAGAAAGTACAACGCATGCTTGGGGTGAAAAATCTTTATACGCCAGATTATATTCGTTCTGTCTATCACCTTGATCAGGCACTAAAAGCGCAGACGCTCTTTAAGCGCGACAAAGATTACGTAGTAACAAACGACGGTGAAGTGATTATCGTCGACGAACACACGGGCCGTTTGATGCAAGGTCGTCGCTACAACGAAGGTCTTCATCAGGCGATTGAGGCAAAAGAGAATGTTCCAGTGCTTCAGGAGAGTATGACGCTCGCAACTGTATCGTTCCAGAACTATTTCCGCCTGTACAACAAGCTTTCGGGTATGACGGGTACAGCCTTCACTGAAGCCGAAGAGTTCCAGCAGATCTATAGCCTTGATGTTATTCAGATTCCATCGAATCGTCCGATTGCTCGTGAAGACAAAGAGGATCTTATATTCAAGTCTGAGAAGGGAAAGCTTAAGGCTGTTGCAGAAGCAATCAAGGAGTACCACAAAGTTGGCCGTCCGGTACTTATCGGCTCTGCATCTATTGCAAAAAATGAGATGATTGCGGCGTATCTTGATAAAGAGAATATTCCGTATGAACTTTTGAATGCGAAGAACAATGAGCGCGAGGCGGCGATTATCGCAAAGGCTGGAGAAAAAGGTGCAATTACACTTGCAACAAACATCGCTGGTCGTGGTACGGACATTAAGCTTGGTGAAGGTGTCGTAGAGCTTGGCGGACTGGTTGTGATTGGCTCTGAGCGACATGAGTCACGCCGAATCGATAATCAGCTCCGTGGTCGTGGCGGTCGACAGGGTGATCCGGGAGAGACGCAGTTTTACGTTTCGACCGAAGATGACTTGATGCGTATCTTCCAGGGCGACCGAATTGCAAGCCTGATGGATCGACTTGGAGTTGATGAGGATACACCAATTCAAAACAAAGCTGTATCGAAGACACTTGAAGCTGCTCAAAAGCGTGTTGAAGGCTACAACTACGATACTCGTAAAAACGTTGTTCAGTACGATAATGTCATCAACCGTCACCGACGTGTCGTTTATGTTATGCGACGTAAGATCCTTGAAGGTGATGATATCAAGCCTGAGATCGAACGACTGCTCGAGGAGAAAGTGCGTGAGCTGACAGCAGTTCCTGCGAAGAATAACAAAAACTTTGCTGAAGAATTTACCTCTGTATTCCCAATTGATGATAAAAAGCTAGAAGCTATCGGCCTTGAGAAAAAGGACAAGCTTCGTTTTGATGAGGCGCTTAAGGCAGTCAAGAAGCTATACGAGGCAAAAGAGAAAGAGCTCACTCCTGAGATTGTTCGAAAAGTTGAGCGCGAAGTCTACCTTCAAGTGCTTGATACGCTCTGGATGCAACACCTCGAGAATATGCAGCACCTCCGCGAAGGTATTCACTGGCGAAGTGTTGGACAGCGTGACCCACTTGTTGAATACCGTGCTGAATCACAAAAACTCTTCGAGAGTCTTCAGGCGACACTTCGCGATGAAGTGCTTCGTGCTGTCATGCATGTTCACCCAAGCGACGTAGTTGTTCAGGCAGAGGAAGAGTATGACACTGAGCTTACAAAACTTGCTGAATCGGCAGTTGAAAAGGGTGTCAACGAAGTGACTGGCGGTGAAGAGAATCGTGATGACGACTTTAGTAAGACAAAAAAAGCTAAGACAGTTTCTGAATCAAATAAGATCAAGAACGATGCGCGTAAAAAGAAGAAGACCGCTCGTCAAAACCGAAAAAAGAAGCGTAACTAGGCCACGCCTGTATGAAGCATACTGTTGAAGAAGTACGTTTAAGTAACGGTGCCCGTGGGCTTTTGATCGATGTACCTGGTGCAACGGTGATGAGTTTTCAGTTTCAATTTCGCGCGGGCAATCGCTATGTGGCGAATAAGGATATTTACGAAACTGCGCACATCATGGAGCATATGGCTTTTGGTGCAAATGCTCGATTTAGAAATGAGCATGAATTTGAGGCTGAGTTTACAAAAAATGGTGCGTATCATAATGCCTATACGAGTGATATGAGTATGGTCTATGTCGCGGATTGCGCTGACTTTGAATGGGAGCGAATCTTCGATCTTCAGCGAGTATCTATCTGCCAGCCTCGCTTTAATCCTGACGAGCTCGAGGCGGAAAAGGGTAACGTAAAGAGCGAATTGACTGGGTATTTAAATAATCATAATCGAGTGTTATGGCCAAAAGTACAGCAACTTCTCGGTGAAGATGTCTACACATTTAACCAACGATTAAAAACAATTGCTAATGTAACGCTCAAAGATATAAAAGAGCATCACAACCGTACGCATACAGCTAAAAACATGCGCTTTGTCATCGCAGGTAAGCTTCATGGACGAAAAAGTGAAATCAAAAGACAGCTTGAAGACTGGGAGCTAAAAGAGGGTGAGCGATTCGATGCGCCACACGACCTATTTTCTGCGGGCAACCCAACGTTGATTCGCCGCAAAGAAGCATCCAACCTTACGTTTGCTTGGTCTATGATTGCTCCACGTGAATTGTCAGATGAAGAGTCTGATGCTATGAACTGCTTGGATCATATTTTGACAGGTACAATGCATTCACGGATCTACGGTGCGGCACGCAAAAAAGGCCTCGCTTATGGTATGTTTAGTGACACGTCAGTAGGGTTCCACGACAGTAGCTGGGATTTTGGAGGACAAGTAAACCTCGAAACATCAGGTGCGCTGTTTGATATCATCGTTCGTGAGCTTGGGCAAGTTCTCGACGGTAAGATTACAGAGGCAGAGATTGATGCGGCAAAGTCATACGCACTCGGTCGTCACCAGATGGGCGCACAGACAGTGGCGCAAATTAGTAATTTTTACACGAATCGTTATTTTGCTGACGGTGAGGTGAAGGATTATGAGAAGGTACCTGAATCGATAACACATACTTCTCGTGACGTGATGATCAATACCGCTCGCGAGTTCATTGATCATAATATATCAGTACTTGCGGGAGTGAGCAGTGGTGAAAAGCAGGATATTGTTGAGCTTAGCAGTAAGCTTGAGACATTGTTTGTGAAAAAATAATAGGAGTATTTAGCGCTATGAATGTTGTGATCGCAGGATACGGAGCCGAAGGCAAATCCAACTACGAGTATTATTTAAAACGTGGTGACTTCGTGACGATCGCAGATGAAAGGCTAGGGCTTGACGATGCTCCCGATGACGCCGCACTGCTACTCGGTGAGGACGCGTTCGCTCGATTAAATGGATTTGACCTTGTCGTTCGAACAGCTGGTCTCGCCCCTTCTAAGATTTCTACCGATGGACAGGTGTGGTCGGCGACGAATGAATTTTTTGCCGAGTGCCCAGCTCCGATCATCGGAGTGACAGGTAGCAAAGGTAAGGGGACGACCTGTAGTCTTATTACGAGTATCCTCCGAGCGGCAGGAAAAACGGTGCATCTTGTTGGTAATATCGGAGTACCAGCGCTTGATGTGCTGCCTAAAATCTCCGCTGAAGATATCGTTGTGTATGAGCTGAGTAGTTTTCAACTATGGGATCTAGAGCGATCCCCATCGGTTGCAGTTGTGCTGCACATGGAGCCTGATCATCTTGATGTTCATGCCTCTTTTGAGGAATATATAGAAGCGAAAGCGAACATCCGCGTCCATCAAAAAGACTCAGACGTATGTTTCTATCATCCAACGAATGTTTTCTCCAGGCAAATAGCAACTTCACTGACTACGGAAAACGACGAACAGGTATTGCCGTACAATACAGCCAATGAGCGTAACGACAAGGTGTCGGTTGTCTTTATAGATGGGCAGAATTTCTTCGCATCACGAAAAAATGCGGAGCCGATACGGATTTGCCCACTCAATGCATTGCAGCTCCCAGGGGCGCATAATCAAGAAAATGCCTGTGCGGCAATCTCGGCAAGCCTTTTATTTACCGATGATTTTTCTGCAGTAGAACGGGGTCTCCGAGATTTCTCAGGCTTGCCTCACCGATTGAAGTTTGTGAGAGCGGTAGATGAAGTCCGTTATTACGACGATAGTATTGCGACAACTCCTGGAAGTGCTTCAGCAGCACTGGCTGCTTTTTCAGAACCAAAGGTGTTGATCATGGGTGGATCGACAAAAGGTGCTGATTTTACAGATTTTGCAAAGGTGGCGCAGCGGAGTAATATACGAAAAATTATTCTGATTGGGGATGAAGCGGGTCGTATAGGGGCCGCACTCGATGAATATGGGGTAGCCACTGAAAATCTTGGCAGTGAAGTGACGATGACGCAAGTGGTGGGAGAGGCGCACGCCTCGGCTATCGCAGGCGATGTTGTAGTACTAAGTCCCGCATGCGCAAGTTTTGGTATGTTTAAGAACTACGCCGATCGTGGTGACCAGTTTATCGCTGCCGTTCAGGCGCTTTGATATAATAGAGAAAATAAAAGGGGAGAGCTATGCAACAACAACCAGAAAATGAAGCTGTCACTAAAGCGCGTCGTTCGAGTGATCTCGTCGTATTGATTAGTATACTTGTGGGTATCGGAGTAGTGCTATTTGTATTTTTCTTAATGGGGCTACTGCTTACTATTGCCGGCAGTGAGTTTATGCGAGATGAGTATACCGGTGAAGTCGGTACAGTTGTCGACTATCTTCTTGGGATTGGATTCTACGCATTTTTCCTTGGAATATTTTTAGTGATTTTGCTCGTTACGATTCGCGTTATGCGCCAATCGTTTCTTGGAAACGCTCTGCAGGTTGAGTATAGCAATTACGCATGGCTTCGTGATTGGAGTAATAAGGTTGCCGAAGACTTGCAGATGCCGCGTGTTGAGATTTTTATTACTCAAGACCCTGTCATTAATGCATATGCGATTGGATTTAAGACGCCATATAATATTATGCTAAACTCTGGTGCTATTCGGTATCTTTCGAAAGAAGAGCTAAAAGCCGTAGTGGTGCATGAAATGGCGCATGTAAAATACCACCATACCCAATGGAATGCATACCTTGGAATTCTAACAGCCCTACCTATCATTGGTGGACTGACAAGCTGGCTAATCGCATTTTGGGGTCGTCGCGCTGAGCTTACCGCTGATAGGCTTGCACTTTGCTACCTTAAGGATGTGGAACTTGTGAAAAACTCTCTCGTAAAAGTGCATGTTGGCCCGGATGTTGCCGCATCATTTAATGATGTTGCTCGCCAGTGGCAGGTTATTAATACAGAAAGTACGTTTAACCGATTTTCGCAAACGTTTAGTAGTCATCCTTTCCTTGTTCGACGGTTGCAGCATCTTGATAATTCTACATACCTGATTACTCCGCCGGCGCAAAAAGAGGCTCATGCAACCACTCATTAAGCGTGTAACACAGTTACGCGATGCGATTGATGTTGCGTATGGACAATTGGCGATTGATGATCGTAGCAACAAAGCTGTCCGTCTCGAAGAGGATCTTGCACGTCCTGAGATATGGAATAATCCAACAGACGCCCAAGAGAAGAGCCGGCAACTTGCAGCGCTCCATAGTATGATTGAGCCGTGGCAGACACTTCGCGCGCAGACTGCAGATATTGTTGAGCTCATGGAGCTTGGAGACGACAGTCTACTGAAAGAGTTTGATGGACAAGTGAATGCGCTAGAAAAGGAATTTAGTGAGCGCAAAAAAGAGCTCCTGTTTAACGGTGAATATGATGATCACAATGTCATCTTAAGGCTTAGTGCTGGCGTCGGGGGACTTGATGCGCAGGATTTTGCTGAAATGCTGGAAAGGATGTACCTACGCTGGGCGGAAAAGCAGGGCATAGAGACCCGTCAAATCGAACGCTCTAGCGGAGATGAGGCTGGACTTAAGACGAGTGTGATTGAATTTGTCGGACCGTATGTGTATGGAAAGCTCCGCTCCGAGAATGGCGTCCATAGACTCGTGCGACTGAGTCCGTTTAATAGTGATAACCTACGACAAACGAGCTTTGCTCTTGTGGAGGTGCTGCCGCAAATTGACACTCCAGATGAAGTGAAGATCGAAGATAAAGATTTAAAAATTGATGTCTATCGCGCGGGCGGTCATGGTGGGCAGAGTGTTAATACGACAGATAGTGCTGTGCGAATAACGCATATCCCTACAGGTATTGTTGTGGCGATCCAAAATGAGCGCTCACAGCTTCAAAACAAAGAAACGGCTATGAAGATTTTGAGGTCAAAGCTTGCAGCACTTCGTATGGAGCAGCATGCGGAGAGTATTAGCGATTTGCAAGCGGGGGAGTCAGCGAACTGGGGATCTCAGATACGCAACTATGTCCTTCATCCATATACACTTGTTAAGGATACTCGCACGAAGCATGAAGATCGCGATGCGAGTGGTGTTCTTGACGGTAAGATTGATGGCTTTATTGAAGCATATCTCGAGAGTCAAATAGGCGAGTAGACTGGTATTTTAAAGCTGATTTGATATAGTAGATAATAATGCTTACGGATACCCTTATTGCCTATGGCTTATTAGTTGCAGCCCTTGTGGTTGGCTATATTTTTGTTAAATTACCTATTATTCGAAAGGCATACTTGCCTGCCAGTGTTGCCGCAGGGTTGTTGCTTCTTGCGCTTGGACCGCAGCTACTCGGAGAGATCCCTAAAGAATACTACGGGACGTGGTCTCCACTCCCGGCATTACTTATCAATGTTGTCTTTGCGGGTCTGTTCCTTGCACGCCCGCTTATTTCGTTAAAACGCATGTGGCAGGTTGCAAGCCCGCAAGCCGCGTTTGGTCAAACAATTGCTTGGGGTTACTATGCGTTAGGCGGGTTGGTGACGTTGTTTATCCTGATACCACTTTTTCAAGCGTCGCCGCTCACGGCAGCTTTGATAGAAGTGAGCTTTGAAGGTGGTCATGGCACAGCTGCTGGTATGATACCAGTGTTCCATGAGCTGAATTTTGCCGCTGGCCAAGAGATTACGGTGGCGCTTGCAACGACGAGCCTTGTCTGTGCGTTGGTATCGGGTTTTATTTTGATAAGTTGGGGGCGTCGTCGGGGGCATTTCAAGGAGGGCGGTCCGGTCGAGAAGATTCAGAATAAGATATATCATCGACGGATTATCCACGAACTTAAGCAAAAAGGTGTTCAACTTCGCGAGGAGATAACAATTGGGCGATTCGTTTCTCATATTGTTCTCATTGCAGTTGCAGTGGGGTTAGGACTCTTGACTCATTGGCTTTTGCTTCAGATCGAAAATGCCTGGTGGGGACAGAATGGCGTGAAAGTGTTCGGCTATATGCCTGTGTTTACCTTCTGTATGTTTGGGGGTATGGCAGCTCAGATTATTTGGACGAAGTTTAAATGGCACGTATCGCGACCTGTGGTTGAACTGATCTGCGCGGCGGCACTGAGTATCCTCATTGTAACCGCTATTGGAACAATGTCTCTTGATTTCATCTCACGAGATGGCTGGATCTTTGTTATTCTGGCAGCCACAGGTGTTCTTTGGGTATTGTTTTGTTTCTTGGTGCTTGGTCGTTTTATGTTTAAGAAACACTGGTTCTCAAATGCGATCGTCAGTGCCGGTCAGTCAATGGGGACGACGGCAACTGGACTCCTCTTTGCTCAGATTGTTGACCCAAAACAGCGCACAGGAGCGGTGGAGAGCTTTGGCTATAAACAACTTTTGTTTGAGCCGTTCATGGGCGGAGGTGTTGTCACGGCACTCTCAATGCCAGCTATTGTTTTACTGGGTCTTCCGCTGTTCACGACGATCGCTGGTGCGTTCTGTCTGTTTTGGCTTCTCGCTGGCTTGTTGTATTTTGGTAGACGGTAGGCTGGATCGACTTTTCACACAAAACTTATGCTATAATACTATAAGTAATGATTCTATTAGATAGGGTAACTAAATCGTACGGCAAGGACATGAAGCCGGCAATTAATCGCGTGAGTCTTCACGTTGAACCTCGAGAGTTTGTCATCTTGGTGGGCACAAGCGGAGCAGGCAAATCTACGCTTCTTAAGTTGCTAACTCGAGAAGAGAAGCCAAGTAGCGGTAAGATTGTTGTCGGTGGAATTGACTACGATACACTCAAGGATAAACATATCCCGCTACTTCGACGAAAGATTGGCGTTGTCTTCCAGGACTTCAAGCTGCTCCCACAGCGTACGGTATTTGAAAACATCGCGTTCGCTCTTGAGATCGCCGGCATGACAAATCGTGAGATTAAAAATACAGTCCCTAAGGTGATTGAACTTGTTGGATTGAAGGGTAAAGAAAAGAACTTTCCACACCAACTTTCTGGCGGAGAGCGTCAACGTGTGGCGATTGCTCGTGCAGTTGTTCGTCAGCCAAAAATTCTTATTGCCGATGAGCCAACGGGTAACCTTGACCCTCGTCATAGTTGGGATATTGTTCGCTTACTTGAAAAGATCAACAAATACGGAACAACGGTTCTTCTGACGACTCATAACGTAGAGATCGTTAATAAATTGCAGCGTCGCGTGATTACTATTGAACACGGAAAGATTACAAGCGATCAGGCGCAGGGGAGCTATAGACAGTAATGGCAAAACGTAAACTTGACGCAAAAGCGTTCTCACAGCAAAAACGCAAACGTCGCCAGTGGCTCACGTTTGTTCGTATGTGCCGCTACGGAGTCAATAACTTCAGTCGTAATGCGTGGCTGACGATTGCGGCTACGGCAGTTATGACAATCACATTGTTGATTATCTTTGTGACACTTTCTGCACGGCAGGTGCTTGTCGACACAGTTGATCAAATCAAAGATAAAGTAGATATGTCAATTTACGTTAAAACGGATACGACTGACGATCAGGCAAAGAAAGTGAGCGAGGAGCTTAAAAAGCTCGGTAGCGTAAAAGAAGTGACGTATATAAGTCCTCAACAAGCTCGTAAGGACTTTGCTGCTGCAAACGTCAAAGATGACCAGACTCTGGATGCGCTCAACGAAGCAACCAATAAACTCCCAGGGACGTTTCGTGTAAGTATCAGTGACATTAACAACCCTTCCGAGTTAGATAACTTCGTTAAAAATAATCAGACATATAAAGCGCTTGCAGATCCAAATCGTGCTGCATCTTTTAGTGGTGAGCGACGTACTGCCATACAGAATATTGGCCGTTGGGTGGGATTCGCGGAAAAGGTTGGATTAGCAGCCAGCGCAGTGTTTATCGTTATATCATCGCTTATCGTCTTTAATACGATTCGCATGGCTATCTTTAATCGTAAGGAAGAGATTCAGATGATGAAGCTTATTGGTGCAGACCGAAGCTTTATTCGCGGCCCATTTGTTGTTGAGGCTGTCGTGTACGGCTTTATTGCGGCGATTCTTGCTACGGGGTTGGGTATGGCGGCGCTCTATGGCTCGAAAGAGAAGCTTGAGAGCTATGAGGTTGCTGTTGGACCGACTATTGATGCAGCAACTCTTTATCTTGGATTTGTTCTTATTGGTATGATTTTTGCCGGAGCACTCATAGGAGTTATTTCCTCACTTCTTGCGACACGAAAGTATCTGAAAATTTAACGTAAAAGCAGCTTAAGTTTTTGCTTAGGCTATATTGCTTATGATAGGATAAATAAGATGATCAAACACGCCACCACGCATAATAACAGGGTAGGATATGTCACGAGACTCTCTGCTTTTGCAGTAGCGATTCTTATGATGATTGCAGCGCCGATTGCCTATACTGATAAAGCATTTGCTGATCAGTATGATAATCAACTCAGTGCTCTTCGCGCACAGGCTGACCAGTATCAGGCTCAGGCAAATGAATTAAGAGCAAAGGCGGATACACTACAAAATAAACTCGATGAGATTACTGCGCAGAAAAGTGCTATTGAAGCAAGAATTTCGATTAGCCAGACAAGACATGATCAGCTCGTGCAAGAAATTGCACAAAATGAAAAAAAGATGGGACAAGCGCAGGATGTTCTGGGTGACACATTGGCGAGTCTTTACGTCGACGGAAAGATATCCTCACTTGAGCTACTTGCGAGTAGTCATAATGTTGGTGATTTTATTGACAAGCAAGAATATCGCAGCTCAGTTCGCGATGAGCTGAAGAAATCAATCGATACGATTAAGGCACTGAAGAAAAAGCTTGATGCTGATAGAAAAGATCTAGAGAAAGTGCTTGCTGATCTTGCTACCCAAAATGCACAACTTGCCGCAACACAGGCCGAGCAGGCACGACTTGTTGAGCAGACTCGCGGAGAAGAGGCTGCATATCAGCAGCTGGTAAATAGTACCCGAAGCCAGATGGCGGAGGTGACATCACAACAACAGGCGTATTATCAAAGTCTTGTGAGTAAAGGCGGGGGAGGTAACTCGGGAGTTATCGGAAGCTTTAGCTACTCTAATCTTAGCCCTAGTAACGGTGCAGGTGGCTGTTCTGGCGGATATCCGTATTGTCAGGCGCAAGACACAATGGTTGATCCATGGAATTTGTATAACCGAGAATGTGTTAGCTATGTCGCATGGGCACTTGAAAAACGTTTTAATAAGAAGGTGAATCCCTTCCGAGGTGATGGTAATGCGACTGACTGGCCCGTAAGCGCGGTCACATGGAGTGGTGCAATGCGTGTCTACTCGCCCCAGCGTGGAGATGTTGTCGTACTTCCTGCTTCAGGTAGCTTTGCTCCTATCGGACACGTCATGATTGTCGAATCAGTTTCGGGTAATACTATGTTTGTTAGCCAGTACAATTTCTATGGAACAGGGCAGTATAGTACGATGAACGTACAAAACTCCGGTGTCGTACTTTTACGCTTTCAAAATAGGTAGATAGGTCTGCCGCTAAGGTCTGGACATTTTATCCTGCTTATGCTAGGATGGTAAGTAATGAAACAACGGTCCACCACACTAGTTTCGAACACTTCTTTTGCCGTGAAAGCGTCACTAGTTGCAATAGCCATACTGATGGCAGTTGCTACTCCTATCCAGATAGGAAAAGTCGTAAAGGCGGATGAGTTCGATGAACGAATAAAAACGATACAAAACGAAATTGATCAGTACCAGACAAAAGCAAATGAACTAAAAGGAAAAGCAGATACACTCCAGCAGGCTGTTGATGCATTAACAAATCAAAAAAATACGATTCAAGCCCAGATCAACCTCAAGCAGGCTGAGTTTGATAAATTGACTGCTGATATTGCGGCAAATGAAAAAAGCATTGCAACAAACCAAGACGTACTTGGAGATACGATTGCGAGTCTTTATGTTGATGGTAAAATCTCGACACTTGAAATGCTTGCGAGTAGCAAAAACATCGGTGAATACGTTGATAAGCAGGAGTATCAATCTTCTGTCCGTGATACGCTAACCAAGACTATTAACGACATTAAAAAAACAAAGAAGCAGCTTGAGCAGCAGAAAACTGCCGTTGAGCGTAACCTAGAAGACCAAAAGGCCCAGCGAGAAGTGTTGGCACAAAAAGAAGCTGAACAAGCAAGCCTTGTTGCTCAGACTCGCGGAGAAGAGGCTGCCTATCATAATCTTTCCGGAGAACGTGAACAGCAAAAGCAGAAACTGCAAGAACAGCAGCAGGCAGCGATTGAAGCTGCAATGCGACGTGCTGCGGCAGCAAGTGGTGGTAGCGGTTCACAGGCAGTAGCGGGCGATCCACGAAAGGGCGGCTATCCAGCAAATCTCGCTAACTCCGACTACTACAACCCTGTAGTTGATAACTGGGGTACGTATTCTCGCCAGTGCGTAAGCTATACTGCTTGGAAAGTATTCCAGAAGAACGGCTATATGCCATACTGGGGCGGTCGAGGCAATGCTAATCAGTGGCCAGGCAACGCTCGTGCTGCTGGCATTGGTACCGGGACAACTCCTCGTGCGGGCTCTGTCGGCGTAATTATGGCCGGACAGTATGGTCACACCGTATGGGTCGAAAGCGTCAATAGCGACGGCACGATAAATATTAGTCAGTATAACTATTTCAATGCTGGCGGTAGTGGCTGGGGTCACTATAGCGAAATGTACAATGTATCACCTCGTGCTTACGACGTATACATTTATTTCTAGGCTGAATTAAAGCAAAAGTAGTATAGCGCACTCCTTGAGGGGTGCGCTATACTAGTAGGGAATTAAATTCCTAGTAAACGGAATGACTGAAGGGGAGTATAGAGTGACTGAAGCGCCGAAGAATGTGACGCCAAAACGAGCAAAGCAGAAAAAATGGAGTATGATGCCAAGTACGTTTGTACTTATTATTGGCGTAGCTGTCGTGGTCGGTTATGGGGCGGGAACGCGCAATGATCAGATTATGGGGACAGTGGGGCCGTTCTTTGGGCTTCGGGTTGCCTCAGGTGAGATTGACTTGTCTAATGTGCAAGAGACGTATCGGCAATTGAAGGCTAATTTTAATGGCGAGCTTGACGAGCAGGCAATGAAAGATGGCGCGAGTCGTGGACTTGTTGCGTCTGCAGGTGATGATTATACGGTATTTCTGAGTCAAAAAGAGGCAAAATCATTTGATGACGATCTGAACGGTAATGTTGGTGCAGGAATCGGGGCTGAGATAGGGCTACGTAGCGATAAGCCTACAGTCATTCGTCCTTTGAAAGATAGTCCTGCCCTAAAAGCGGGTATAGAGGCGGGCGATGTTATCGTCAAGGTGAATGATGAAGTGGTGACGAGTGAATGGACGGTCAATAAGACGGTAGAGAAGATCAAGGGTGAGGCCGGCACGACAGTGAAGCTATCTGTTCTTAGGGACGGAGAGGTCAAAGAGTTTACGGTGACACGAGATACCATCAATAGTCCAAGTGTAGAGTCGCGTATTGATGGTAAATTGGGCGTGCTAACGATTAGTCGGTTTGATGGCACGACGACCGATCTTGCGCGAAAAGCGGCGCAAAGTTTCAAAGACCAAGGCGTTGAAAAGGTTATACTTGATCTTCGTAATAATGGTGGAGGTGTTCTTGGTGCTGCTCAAGATGTGTCAGGGTTGTGGCTTCGCGATAAGGTGGTCGTTAGTGAGCGACGCGGTGAAAAAGTGACAGACGAACTTCGTTCTGGAAATAACCCCATCCTAGAAGGAATGCCCACAGTCGTGCTTGTAAACGGTGGTAGTGCGAGTGCGAGCGAAATCGTAGCCGGTGCACTCCAGGATCATAAAGCAGCAACGCTGATAGGTGAGAAGACGTTTGGTAAGGGAAGTGTGCAGCAGCTTATCTCACTACCAGACAGTGCTGTATTGAAGGTGACCGTTGCACGTTGGTATACACCGAACGGCAAAAACATCAACAAAGAGGGTATCCAGCCGAACGAGAAGATTGAAATGACGAGAGACGATGTGAATGCGGGCCGAGATCCTCAGCTCGAAGCAGCGCAATCTAAGCTGCAGTAATAGATAAGCTTGTGCCTTATGAGTGATCTGTAGTACTATAGAGACACTATGCAAGACCAACCAAAAAAGAAAATCCTACTTGTCGAAGACGATATTGCATTGGCTGCAGTATATCGCTCCCGACTTGAACTTGAAGACTTCGAGACACTTGAAGTAAATAACGGCGAGCAAGCGCTACAAGCAGCAAAAGAGTTCAAGCCTGACCTTATTTTGCTTGATGCGATGATGCCGAAGATTAGTGGGTTTGATGTACTTGATATTCTTCGAAATACTCCAGAGACTATGAATATTCGAGTTATTATGCTGACAGCGCTAAGCCAACCGAAAGATAAAGAGCGCGCAGAAGCACTCGGTGTGGATGACTATCTTGTAAAGTCACAGGTTGTTATTGGTGATGTCGTTGACCGGGTGAGGCATCATCTCGGACTTGCAGTAAGCTAGGTACGTTATCTATGCAGCAAATGACACCCACTATGGGGTGTCATTTTTGCTATATAGGAGTTAGCACTAAAATAGCACAGATAAATCTGTGCTATTTTACGGTTTTAGTGTCGTAGTTACTTTACGATAACTTGCGTACGTGGAACGGTCTTGCCTGTAAACTTGCTCTTTCGAACTTTTGCAAACTCGACAACGCCATCAACGGCAGCATGGATAGTAAAGTTGCGGCTGATAAAAGTACCAGGACCAGCAATTTTTGAGCTACCAGTTTGACGAACGAGTACTTCGCCTGCACGAACTTTTTGGCCACCAAAGCGCTTGACGCCAAGACGGCGACCGGCGTTATTGTGGATGTTTTTGCTAGAACCACCAGCTTTGACATGTGACATAGGGCAAACTCCTTATAGTTGCTAAATCAATCTGTACCATTGTAAGCGATAAAATAGCTTTCGTCAACCCCTGTTTGAGGTGAAGTCCGGCGTCAAATCTTAGAAAGACTATTTATTTTTTACGTAAGACGAGGAGCTCCCTGGCGACAACTTGATCGTCACGCGCATAGAGGAGTTCTTCGTTGCGAACGTTCGCAAATTCATGACGAGTAAAGCCAAGCTGTTCGAGAGTATTGATCAACGGCAGGTGGGTGAAGCTGTCATCAGTACTACGCCATGCGGGGACACCGACGCACAGTGGCGTACCGGATTCAAGCTGCGGGCCTATGTTTTCGAGAAAGGCTGTAATGATCTTATTGCAATTGCCACGCACTTCAGTGAGCTTGCTTGGAGATGGCGGTGCACTAAACGGCTGACCTAAGTAGCTCTCGCATGCAACTGCGTCTATAGGCTGAGTCCAGCGCGCTGTCATGGCGTCATCGGCCTTTAGTTCCCATGTGTGCTCATCAATATGATGCGTTTTCTTTAACCATTCAAGATTTGTCTGAGTGTAGGCAATCATCTTTTCGGAAAGATCGGTACCATACGCATCATAGTCAAGCAGTAGAGCTTCTTGTGGAATCACTCCAGTACCGCAAAAAGGGTCAAGAATCCTTAACGCTCGCGAGTCTTTATCGGCGTTGTCTGGTGTCGCGAGGTTGATCATCATCTGTGCTAGTTTAGGAGGAAGCATACCGACAAACGCATCTCGTTTCGGGCGTTCTTGGTCGCGACGGGCAAGCGCGGTGATGTTTTGAGCACCAGTGCTTTCTGCGATAATAACTTTGCCGTTGCGGGCGCGCACAACAAGAAGCTCTACTTTATTGCTTGATAGGCCAAGTTTGTTGTGGTGACTTGCTGCGGTATTGAGCGCAATCTCTTGATTTGGAATGAGTCGCAGACTAACATCTAGTTTCTTGAGCTTTTGCTTGAGGACAATCCCCGTTTTTTGCACATCTCGAGGGGAGATGTCAAACCCGTATGCGCTAATACCAAGAGTGATTTTTCCTTCAACCCCCGACCATGCGTCGGTGTAGGCTTTTACGAGCTTCATACTACTCGTGCGCCAATCACCCCGAGGGAGTGTGGCGACGATTCGACCCGCCTTTAGGGTGCCACCAAGTTTTTCGATAGAGAACTCATCGGTTGTGATTACTGCAGAGTGATCAGAGAACCATTTTACGTCGCCGTGAACTTTTTCAAGTTCAGCCATGCCAAGTGCTGGTTGGCGTCCAAGAAGTGCTATATACATAGTAGTAAGTATAACATCAGATCACGAGGTTGGCTATGGGTTCTCCTGATAGGTACGTGAGAAAAGTTTTTAAGTTTATCGACAGGTTAAGGACCTACGGGTGTATAATAAAAGATAGATATGTCGTTTAGAGCTTGGTTGAGTGTCATTACTTTTTTATTGATTGCAGTAATCCTGTACTTCTCACGCCATGAACTAGTGCATGCTTGGAGTTTACTTGGAAAAGTGAATATTTGGATTCTTTTACTGCTTATTCCAGGGCAGATTATTGTCTACTATGCAGGTGCAGAAATGATCTTTTCGTACCTACGAGATAAGGGTAAGATGCGAGAGGCTTCTAGGGCTCAGCTGACATCGATTGCGCTTGAATCTAACTTCGTAAACCATGTTCTTCCAAGCGGTGGAGTGAGTGGTATGTCATATCTGACATGGCGACTCGGTCACTTGGGTATACCGGCTGGGCGAGCGACAATGGCGCAGGTTGTTAAATATGCTATGGGCTTTGTGTCGTTTACTGCTTTACTGCTCGTGGCTTTGTTTGTAGTTACGATAGATGGCAATATAAATCGTTGGATTATATTGAGTAGTGCGCTTCTCATTGTAGGCATGACTATAGTTATTAGCGGAGCAATTTTTTTGTTCAGCAGTCAACGACGCACTGATCGATTTAGTAAGTGGCTCATTAAGAACAGTAGCTATATTGTCCGAAAGGTGACAAGAGGTAAAAAACATCAGCTGGTAAAGCCCGCAGTTATCGATACGTTTTTTGATGAGATGCATCGGGATTTTCTAGAGCTACGGCACGATAAAAAATTGCTTGTAAAGCCATTTCTATGGGGGTTACTATATACAGCGATGGATGCAGCTTTGTTCTTTATCACTTTCTTGGCGTTAGGGGAGGTTGTAAACCCTGCGCCAATCCTTATTGCATATGGTGTAGCAAGTATGGCTGGATTTTTTGTTCTGACTCCTGGCGGAGCCGGGGCATATGAGGCGATTATGGTTGCATTTTTGGCAGTAGCGGGACTTTCACAAGGAACGGCCATTGCAGGTATTGTGCTGACGCGCGTAATCCTTTTGCTTGGAACAATTATTTTTGGATACATTTTTTATCAAAGGACGTTGATTCGGTATGGAAAAAACACCGACATTTAGTGTTAGCGACTTTATCGCTGTTACAAATCAAACACTTGAATATGCATATCCGAGTGTTGTTATCGAGGGTGAGGTGTCTGGGTTTAAAGTTAATCAGGGTAAGTTTGTCTTTTTTGATTTGAAGGATGTACAGGCGAGTGTCGGTTGCTTTATGATGGCTTTTCAATTGCGTATGCCTATTGAGGACGGAATGAAGGTCGTTGTTGTTGCACAACCTAAGTTAACAAACTGGGGTAAGTTTAGTCTTACTGTGAAGTCGATTCGACCAAGTGGCGAGGGTAGTTTAAAGAAGAGTTTTGAGATTTTGAGAGCAAAACTTGAAAACGAAGGTTTATTTAATGATGAACGCAAGCGAACACTACCAAGAGTGCCTACTCATGTCGGTGTTATTAGCAGTACCCAGGCTGCTGGATATGCGGATTTTGTTAAGATTTTAGACGATCGATGGGGTGGTCTTGAGCTGCAGGTTGCACAAGTACAGGTACAGGGTGAGGCTGCGCCAGATCAAATAATACGCGCTATTGAGTATTTCAACAGCCTAGAGCGGCCACCAGAAGTACTCGCACTTATCCGTGGCGGTGGTAGCGCGGACGACTTAAGCGCGTTTAACGACGAGCGACTTGTGAGAGCGATCGCGGCAAGTCGAGTCCCGACACTCGTAGGGGTGGGGCATGAAACCGATGAGAGCCTTGCGGATATGGTGGCGGATAGGCGAGCTTCAACGCCAAGTAACGCTGCACAAATACTCGTTCCTGATAAAGCAGAGGTTCAGCGGAGTGTTCGGTATCAGATGCGATCGCTTATTCCTAAAATTCAATCGGTCGTCGAGAAGCAGGTACTCGGTGTTCGCGAGCTCGTTTTTTATGCATTGACGCGTATAGAAGATAAAGTAAAAATGCATGAGGATCAAATTGGTCAATCAAAAAAAGTGCTCGCGCAACTCAATCCAGAAGTGGTATTGCGGCGAGGCTATGCGCTTTTGAGGGGTGAGGCGAAAGTTGGCAGCACTATCGAAATAGAGACGATACGCGCTATAATTAAGGCAGAGGTAAAAGATGTCAGAAGCAAGTAAAACAATCCAAGAGAAAACCGATGACCTCAACCAGCTTGTGGCTTGGTTCGATAGTGAAGATTTTATTTTAGAACAGGCAGTCGAGAGATTCCAGCAGGCTGAGATGCTCGCGAGCGAGATTGAGAACGATTTGGCTGAAATGAAAAACACTATTACAGTGATCAAGCAGAAGTTTGATCAAGATAGTGTGTGATGTTTGTCGCTATCGTTATAGTGGTAGCAACGATACTTCTGGTTTTTGGGCTCGTGGTGTTCCGCGGTGCGCCGTATGTGCCAACATTGCGTAAAAATCTCGAGCAGGGGTTTCGCGATGTTTATCCTCTTAGTGAACGCGATCTACTTGTCGATATCGGCTCAGGCGATGGGGTTGTCCTTCGCCAGGCCGCCAAATGTGGGGCGCGAGCTATCGGCTACGAGCTAAATCCTTTTTTGGTGATGCTTTCTAAGTTATTGTCACGGAATAATCCGCTTGTAAAAATTTATTTGGCGGATTTTTGGCGAGTGTCTTTGCCTGATGAAACAACGATTGTTTATACATTTGGCGAGTCGCGGGATATAGAAAAAATGTATCAAAAAGTACAAGAAGAGGTAAACCGTTTGGCGAAGCCAATATATTTTATGAGCTTTGGTTTTCCGGTGAAGGACAAAGAGGCTCTTAAGACTGAGGCGGGGTTTTGTCTCTATCAGGTGAGCCCTTTACAGTAGAGTAAAGCACAAGTATAATGGCTTCATGAAACTTTATAAAACACACAGCAATGAGCGAGGCTCTATCTCCGGCGCTCAGGTTACAATTATTGGACTTGCGGTGCTCGTACTTGGACTCGGTTCGTTTGGTATTTGGGCATTTGTAAGCTACAGCGACGCAAAGGATAATGTCGACACTCGTGTCGCAACGGCGCGAACTGAAGAGCGACAAGCGACGCAAGAAGAAGATGAAAAGAAATTTGCCGAGCGAGAGAAAGCCCCCTATAAACAATTTGTTGGCCCAGTAGACTACTGCCGTGTCACGTTTGACTATCCAAAGACATGGAGCTCATATGTAAACAAAGATGTTGCAAACGGTGGTGATTATGAAGCATACTTCCATCGAGATGTTGTACCTCCGGTGTCTTCGGATCAGCAATTTGCACTTCGATTTACTATTGAGCAGAAACAGCTCGATAAGGTGCTTGATTCTTATCAGGGCCTTGTCACTAAGGGTGATTTAAGGTCAAGTACTTCTAGTTCAGATGGTAACGATTTTACGCGTCTGACTGGAAACTTCTCAAAGAAAATTCGTGGAGACGCAGTACTGTTTAAGTGTAACGATAAGACAGTTACTATTCGTACCGATGCGGATGTATTTAAGCCAGAATTTGAAGATCTTATCAAGACTATTCGCCAGAAGAACTAGTGCGTAGCGTTACATCCCCATGCTACACTAGGAGTAGCTATGAGTGAGGGGACTAGTAAAAAAACGACAACCATAGCCGGACTGTCACTTGATAGTCCGGCTATGGTTATGGTTGCGGCACATGAACTAAAGGCGCCTCTTGCACTTTTACGGCAGCTTTCGCTTTCTATAGAGGCGGGCGGCTTATCGGCAAGTGATGTAGAGCGAGTGGCGCGTCAAATGACGCTCACGAGTGAACGTGCGCTACGCCTAACAGGAGACATGACTCGCACTGCTCAGCGCGATTCCGCACTATTTAAACTTGAGCCAGTAAACCCTGTTTCTCTTTGTGAAGAAGTTGCAAAAGAGCTTATGCCTTTATTTGCTGCGCACAATAAATCTATTAGGGTGCGCTACCGTCGCTCATCACCACTTGCAGTTGCTCACCGAGAGCTGCTACGGCGGGTGCTTATTAATTTTAGCGATAATGCACTGCATTATTCGGCTGATATGAAGCCTGTTGAGCTAAGTGTGCAGGTAACTGGCTCAACAGTGCGTATCGGCGTAAGGGACTATGGCCCAGCAATCGCGGCAGATGTTTGGCGGACGCTCTCGTCTCGATTAAAGCAAGGAGCTATGCAGCCACTTGCTGCTCGTCCACAGAGTAGTGGGCTTGGGCTCTCCATTGCATCTCAGTTTGCTGAGATGATGCAGGGTACTATAGGGGTTACTCGTCATCGTGATGGAGCGACCTTTTATGTCGAGATTCAGCAGTCGAGGCAAATGAGTTTACTATGAGCAATCTGTCCGCAGATGTACTAATTATTGAGGATGATATTTGGCTCAGCGAACAATTTGAACGTACATTACAACGCGCTGGCTGCCAGACCGTCAGCACCTCAAATGCACTTCGAGCTATGGAGTTGATTGATCAGTCTCCACCGCAAGTCATAATACTCGATATGCTTCTAGGCGGTGCTTCTGGGCTCACGCTTCTTCATGAACTTCAGAGCTACACGGATACTGCTAAAATTCCTGTAATACTCTGTACGAACATGGCCTCTTCGATCGATAAAAAGGATGTTGAGCCTTATGGAATACGACGGATTCTAGATAAGACAACGATGCACCCTGATGATATTGTCGTTGCTGTGCGTGGAGCACTTTTGTGAGAAGCGAACGGACGCGGGCGGTTGTATTGAGGCGAACAAATTATGGTGAGGCGGACCGTATTCTTCAGCTGATAACCCCTCTTGGAAGAAAAAGTGTCATGGCTCGTAGTGTTCGAAAAGAGAAGTCGCGGTTAGCCGGCGGAATCGAATTATTTGCGATTAGCGATGTTGTGATTGGACAGGGCAAGGGTGATTTAGGTATTTTGACCTCCGCACGACTTGTTTATTTTTATCGACATATTATGGAAGATTATGATCGAATGCAGTTTGCTTACGAAGCATTACGGCAAGTAGGTAAAGCTAGTGAAACACTTGATGAGCCTGAGTGGTATGACATTATAACTGAAGTATTGATGGGGCTTGATGCGTCTTCAGTGGTTCTTCCGCTGACGCAGGCATGGTTCTATCTTCATGTTAGTGCCATGCTTGGCTATGAACTTAATGCGCAACGTGATATTAATGACCAGAAACTGCAAGAGGGTGTGTCCTATCGCTACGATAGCAATGAGCGTGGGTTTGTAGAGGCGAAAAATGGAACGATAACTACTGAACATATAAAGGTTCTTCGTCTCATAAAAGAACGACCATTGCAGGTTATCGTGCAGGTTGGGGGGATTGAACAGTTGCTCGCTGAGTGTCTGTATGTGGCGCGAGAACATGCAGCCTTGTCATAAGGTTGCTTAAAAAAGTAAAAACCTCCGCTTACATAACTTATTTTGAAATTATGTAAGCGGAGGAGTACCTCCATTTCTTTTAACGAGAGGGGTGACAGAGGCGGAGTAGGTCGCGAAAGCATTCGCCGACGAGTCGGGGCTTCTTGCCGCAAGCTTGCCTCATCAAATTCTCGTACTGGTGTTGCCGAATACTGTCGCCACTATGGTAGGCCGCTGCCGCTGCATTGACGTAGAATGATCGCCTTTGCAGGTTTGACGGTCTGAGGCGGTGGATTATGATAGCGCGGTGGTGCTGACTGGCAAATTCCAGCCGTTCAGCTGGGTCTGATACGAAATCAAAACCAGCGAGTACCGGTTCGAACAAAGGATCATCCTTAATCATGATGCTACCTCTCTAAAATCTGGAAATGTACTACTATATTTATAGCATAATTATGCTATTAATACAAATAGTTCAAGAAGGGTTAGCGATCATGAAAAGTGCCGTCATCTGTTATAATAGGGTAATTATGAGTAGTCCCACCGAAAAAAACCAAGAGATGGAAAATATTGTTAGTTTAGCGAAGCGTCGCGGATTTATCTATCCAGGGTCGGATGTCTACGGTGGCCTTTCAGGGACATGGGATTATGGCCCTCTTGGCGTCGCGCTCAAGCGTAATATTATGCAACTATGGTGGAAAATGTTTGTTGATGATCGTGATGATATGTATGGCGTGGATGCAGCAATCTTGATGAATCAAAATGTCTGGAAGGCGAGTGGGCATGTCGATACATTTACCGACCCACTTGTTGAGGATCTAGAAACAAAGCAACGATTCCGTGCTGATCATCTTGTAAAAGATGCTGGCTTTGCTGTCGATGGACTGTCAAATGGCGAGCTCAATGAGCTGATTATTGAAAAGCAGATCAAAAGCCCAAATGGCAACGATCTTTCAGAAGTACGGACGTTTAATATGATGTTCCAGACGACTGTCGGGCCAGTTGCTGATGAAAAGTCGATTAGTTACTTGCGACCCGAAACTGCACAGGGTATCTTCACTAATTACAAAAATGTTGTCGACAATTTTTATCCAGATTTGCCATTTGGCCTCGCACAGCAGGGTAAGGCATTTCGCAATGAAATCAGTCCACGTGACTTTATCTTTCGCTCACGTGAATTTGAGCAGATGGAAATCGAATATTTTGTCAATCCAGAGAACTGGGAGGAGTCATTTGAAGCGCTTCTCAAAGATATTCATAGCTACCTAGCGGCGCTAGGGCTTCCTGCTGAAAAGATCCACGAGCTCGAGGTGGACGAGAATGACCGTGCTCACTACAGTAAGCGTACAGTTGATATAGAGTTTGATTTTCCTATTGGGCGTGAGGAATTGCTCGGCCTTGCGTATCGTACTGATTTTGACCTTGGCAACATCCAGCGCGTGGCTGGAAAGAACATGGAGTATACGATCAAGGGCACGAATACAAAATTTGTTCCTCATGTTATCGAACCATCGTTTGGTGTTGAGCGCGCACTCATGGCGGTACTGTCAGCAGCGTACACCGAAGACGAAGTAAATGGTGAAAAGCGCGTCTTCTTGAAGTTCCCAGAGCATCTCGCCCCAATACGGTATTGTGTTTCACCGCTGTTAAAGAACAAGCCGGAGCTTGTTGCGAAAGCTCGCGAAGTATATACGCTTCTCAAGAAAAAATACGGAAATGTGATGTGGGACGACAACGGAAATATCGGCAAGCGCTATCGTCGTCAGGACGAAATCGGCACACCGTACTGTGTCGTTATTGACTTTGATACGCTTGAAAAAGATGGACTCGTCTCTATTCGTGAGCGTGATACAACTGAGCAAAAGCGCGTGGACATAGACAGCCTTTAAGGTTAAAATGCCTGAGAGTACGACTACTACAAAGGAGTGCCTGGCCACTTCTAAGAATGGCAGGGTGGTGTATATCGACTATGGCAATACGAATGTGACATTTCATATTCGCGAAACCTCAAACCTACTGGAACTTGTAGAAGAGGTGATTGAGCAAACGGATATCTCAGGTGAGAAAGTAGTGTTTGAGACAGATATGGGTCGAGTCGTCGGCACAACAACACTTGTTGAGACAACTGGTCGTGATGAGATTGTATATGCAAAACGAAAAGAGCGGAATGCATATTCACGATTCGTAAAACATCGAGAAGCTGTACCGTCACAATATATTGTGGTTGCATTGAACTATATTGCAGGTGACTATTTTCTCTGAACGGCTATGTGTGGAAGATTACTTCCTGACGACTACTATGATCCATCCGATCGACTGAAGTCAGACGGCTTCTACCAGACACATGCTCAGGTGTACGACGAAAGTCTCATCCAGCTAGATACTGTACGGATGGATGATCTAGGGTTGTTTTGAGCCGTCCGACTCCTGGCGCCTATTTTTATAGTATCAGGTGGGGAAGAGGTGATACACTTACTTTAATGAGGAATGAAAACGAAGGTGTAATTCGGCGGTGCAATAAGGCTCCTAATCACCTGGAGATTGATCGAATTAGGACGATTGGCGGAGACGTCATAAAGGTGATCATTATGGGCGATGAGATTGCTGTCTTTACAGCACTGCCAGAGGCGGAAGCCGAAGCTACTCAAATTGAAGATGAGACAAAGAGGACGGAGTAACATATGACCCCAGAAATCGAAGTGAAATTTGCAAATGTCGACCATGAATCAGTTCGCAAGAAGCTTATCGCTGCAGGTGCTCGTCTCGTGCAGCCGATGCGGCTAATGAGACGAGTAGTATTTCATAATCAGACGCTTAAAGAAAAAAATGCGTTTATACGCGTCCGAGATGAGGGTAATAGAGTCACTGTAACGTATAAGCAGTTCGATGCGATCTCTGTCGATGGAGCTAAGGAGATCGAAACGGTTATTGACGATTTTGATATAGCTGTTGCGCTTTTAGAGCAGACAGGTCTATCAAATGATGCGTATCAAGAAACTCGTCGAGAAACATGGCTACTTAATGGTGTAGAGGTTGTGCTTGATGAGTGGCCGTGGGTGCCGACATATATTGAAATTGAGGCTAAGACCGAAGAGGAGGTGCGTTCAGCAGCTGAGTTGTTAGGTTTTGATTGGAGTAGGGCGCTGTTTGGCGGTGTCGCGTCGATTTATATGCTCGAGTATCCTACGGTTGGGGATGAGATGCCCGAGATTATCAACCATAAGGTTGGAAAGATCCGTTTTCAGGATCCAGTGCCAACACTGTTTCTAAGATAGGAGGGTATAAACATATGCGAGAAATAGAAGTAAAAGCACGATTGAAGGATATGACTTTAGTAATTGATCGTTTGACGGGTGCTGAGGTGACGGTGAGTGACCCTGTGACGCAGCGGGACCAGGTGTTTGGTCTCATTGGACAGGACGGCAGTGGGGATAATCAGCATCCTTGGTTACGACTTCGTACAGAAACAAAAAACAACACGACAATACATATTTTTACACTTAAAAAATCCGTTACAAGTCAATTAGACAGCATCGAGCATGAAACGATAGTAGATGACCCTGCGGAGCTTGTCCAAATTATTGCACAGCTTGGCTTTGAAGCATACTCTGACCTTACGAAGACACGCCGCAAAGCTAAGATTGGTTCTATAGAGCTATGTCTCGACACTGTTGAGGGGCTCGGTAACTTCATTGAAGCCGAACAACTAACAGATGACACCGCTGATTATGATACTATCTCGCAAGGGTTGTGGCGTTTGCTTGAAAAGTACGGGGTGTCACGGGTGGACGAGGTTACTGATGGGTACGATACTCTCGAGAGGCGACAGAGAGGCCTTGAGTAAGATGAATGCATCGGAGGTTATCAAGGCTCACCTTCGAGATGCTCATGTCATGCAGGTAGCAACTGTATCGAAGGAAACGGGTAGGCCGTGGGTGTGTTCTGTGTATGTGGCGATGGACGCTACGAGTACTCAGTTATATTGGCTCAGTCTTCCTGGGCGTCGGCATAGTGTTGAGATTGCCGATAACGCATACGCTGCTGTTGCGCTTGTTATTGAGTCGCAGTTGCCGGTCGTGGGAGTGCAAGCTGAGGGGCTTGTTGCGGTAGTACAGGACAGTACGCTTATCGAGCAGGTAATGGAGGATTACGTCAGGCGACATCATACGGGTATGTTATATATGGATCGCCTCAAGAACGGAAATGCAAAGCATGTTCTTTATTGTTTTACGCCATCACGCTTCAGTCTTTTTGATGAGCGTCAGTTTCCTGACTATTCTCCTTTAGAGTGGGTAGTTGAGGCATAAGAAGCTTGTCGCTAACACTTGTGAGATGGTAAACTATATACATGAAAGCACTATGGAACAATACAGTCATTGCAGAAGCGCCCGAACAAGATCTTATTAAAATTGAGGGAAACTGGTATTTTCCACCTGAAAGTATAAACAGGCAGTACCTCAAGCCAAGTTATGAGACTTCAGAGTGCGTATGGAAGGGTACAGCAAGCTATCATGATGTCGTTGTTGACGATGAGAGAAGTGAAGCTGCTGCATGGTATTACCATGAGCCAAACGACAGCGCGATAGCTCGTGTTGGTAAGGATTTTACTGACTACATCGCGTTTTGGCGTGGCGTTGAAGTAGCGTAGTCTGTGATTACGTACTACACTGACGGCAGCGCAAGCCCTAATCCAGGTCCTGGAGGATTCTCCGTTATAAAAGAAAAGCAACCGTATATCTTAGGTGGCGAACCAAGCGGCGCAGTGACGACGAATATTCGTATGGAAGGCCTTGCGATCGTTGCAGCGCTCACTGATGCGGGTGGCGAACCATGCCAGATCTATACAGATAGTGAATTCTGGATTAATGTCATTACAAAATGGGCACCCGGCTGGGCGGCAAAGGGTTGGAAGAAAAAGGGTGGCGAAATCAAAAATATTGATATTGTGCAGCAAGCATATCAACTGTACCAAGATTCACAAGCGACGCTGACGTGGGTGAGGGGTCATGAGGGTGATGAGGGTAATGAACTTGCAGATGAGTGGGCGAATAAAGCTCGTGAACGCCACGAGACTATGCCGATTAAGGTCTCTGAGCTCTAGCGTACTTTACCTTTACGCGTAATGTCGTTATGCTTATATATATGCGTCAAACTATTCTTCGTGCTGTAGTCCTGAGTAGTCTACTTATTACAAGCCTTATTGGTATTCAGATCCTCGGTTCGCCGACGGCAGCCGCAGTAACTTCAGACCCTAAAATGTTCGTCAGTAGCGACAACACGTTCTACGCGTATGTAAAAAGTGGCGAGTCGGTGAGTGCGAATTTTTTGAAGAGTGCTCAGGTTGAACCGCTCGGTCTTCCGGCGGTTGATATTGCCGTAACACTTGAAGGCCCAGGTGTGCCTCAGAAAAAATGTATGATTGCTAAAGATGTGGCGACTGGTCAGGGCTGCGGCTTTAAGGATGTTGTCGCGCCAAAAAGTGGTATTTGGCGAATTCAATTTGACGTTCCAGATACGGGCCAACTATATCCTCAGGTCTCACCGACTGTGCGCTGGAATCGTACTATGTTTAGCTGGAGCATAGCTGTTGCGGACAGTGCGGGTGAAAAGAAAGGTCGGGTGTGGTCAGAGCTATATTCGATTCGTCAGCCGATTGAAGCGGGGTATGATACGAATCTTCTCTATTATTATGTGAGTGAGAGTGGGTATGTCTATAGGGCAACCTATAAAGGGTATAATGGACAAATATCGACGTTGTCTGCAGATGCTTTTGGTATTCGTCAGGGTGAAACGTGTATGTCAGCGTATCAGAGTGTCGCCGTAGACGACGCGAAGATGTCACCGGCATTTGGAACATGTGGCGGAAGCTATAAGCTGTTTTTTGAGCAGCCTTCTGGTGATCTTCCAAAAAATGCAGAAAAGTGGGATGAAAAGAATGACTGGATTTCTCCTGCTGTTAGTCGGCCAGTTGTCTCTGATCTCTCTTTCGAACAAGACCAAGCGGGAGATATGCAATCTGGGAAGATTAGCTTTTTGTTAAAAAATTATATCGGTCAGTTTGATATCAAGATAGATACAAATAATGATGGTAATTTTGACGCTACAGAGGATGTGAAAATTATTCATCAAATCAAAAAACTCGACAGTGGTCGTCAGGAGATCCAATTTAAGGGTATGAATGGTGATGGTCAGCCGGTACCAAAGTCTCAGAGAATTGGTATCAAGATTGATATTGCTAAGGTTGCGGAAATTCATCTCGTTAACGCTGACGTTGAGGGGAGAATAGATGGCCTTGAAATCGTACGTATGAATGGAGATAATGCTCCGTCGAGTCGTATGTGCTGGGATGATACAAAACTAGCAGCGATCGATAACCAAGCGCTCAAAACTGAGAAAACTGACGGACGACTTTGTCCCGATAGTACGGGCGGTGTTCACGGATGGGCGTACGGAACTGGTTCCTGGGGCGATATGCGCTATATTGATGATTGGGCGTATGCGTCGGCAAAGGTTGACGGTACGGCTAAAATTCTCTTTCCGTTGAACGAGGAAGAGATGACTGCTGTAGTTAAAAAGAATAATACAGCACTCATCATAGCTATAGTTAGTGGAATCCTTGTCTTGGCTATAGTCGGAGCCGTAGTGACGATTGTCGTCAAAAAGAAGCGCCGTGCTGCAGCGATTCGTGCAGCTCAGGCGGCGCAAATTCCTCCTGAACAATATCCACCGTCACAGTATAATTAGGCTATGTATACAATTCTTGCCCCCTCAAAGACGCTGGAGTTGTCGGCATCACTCCCAAGTTGGGTTGAGTCGACCAGACCTATTTTTTCCGTTCAAGCTAAAGAGATTCACGAGCAACTATTGGGTATGGCTGAGATGGATGTTACGAAACTTATGAAAATTAGCGCCAGTAAGTCCGAAGAAGTGCAGCGATACTTACAAAGCTGGAAGAGTACTCCTTCGCGCTCTGCGGTATATACCTATAGAGGAGATGTCTATAAGGGCTTTTACGTTGATACGCTAGATGAGGCTGCTATGCTATGGGCACAACGACACATCGGTATTATGAGTGGACTTTATGGCATTCTTCGTCCACTTGATGACATGTCGCCATATCGCCTTGAAATGGGATTAAAGTTGCCTGTTGGCAAAGCAAAAAACCTTTATGAGTATTGGGGCGATAAATTGGCGCGTTATGTGGATAGCCAAGCGGACGGTACTATCTGCGTCCTGTCTTCTGAAGAGTATGCAAAACCTGTTACAAAACTTAGTCAATCTCGAATTATTATCCCTGTATTTATGGATCATAAGCCAAATGGAACGGTGGGGCAGGTGCCAATCTATAGCAAGATGATGCGTGGAGTAATGGCGCGGTGGATAATTGATAACCGCATCGATGACGCCATCGGATTAAAAGAGTTTACTGGATTTGATTATAAGTACGATAAAGATCGTAGTTCATCTGATAGACCAGTTTTTGTGCGTTCAACTATGAAGCCGTTAGTGTTTTAAGTGTGCTATTCATGATACGATAGTATTGTTAACAACCTAAATATCAAGAGTCTAGCGAGGGATACTGGCCCTACGACCTAGCGGCAACCGGGTGGAAACATCACGGTGCTACTTCCAGCCTGACGTAGCTCAGGGAGATATTTTTCTTTTTATAGAAGTATTCTTTCTGAATGCCGATGGGTAGATAGAAAGGATTTTTTATGTCTATTGAATCAAACTACCGAACCGCAGAGAGTGTGAGTCCAAAACATCCGGATAAGATCGCTGATCAAATTTCTGATGCAATTCTTGATGCTCATCTCGTTAAAGATCCTAGGGCGCGAGTTGCTGTAGATGTTGCAGGTGGTCATGGCAAGATCTATGTGACCGGGGAAGTAACCTCACATGTGACGGATATAAATGTGCCCTCTATAGTGCAGCGACTCGCGGGAGATAGTATCGAGTTGATTGAGAATATTGCCGAACAGAGTCTGGAGATTGCTCAAGGGGTCGATACCGGTGGTGCGGGAGATCAGGGTATCGTTGTAGGCTATGCGACGAGCGAGACTCCTGAGTTACTTCCAAAAGAAGTGGTGTTGTCTCGTGCGCTTAATCAGCATCTTTATAGGTCATGGCCATACGATGGTAAGACGCAGATTACACTCAATGGCAAGGGTGATATTGTTGGGGTGGTGGCGAGTTTTCAGCATGCACCAACACCTCATCTAAAAGAAGCAGTGGAGTCATGGCTTGATGATTTTGCGGTGGCCGAACAGGTTCGTATTCATGTAAATCCTGCAGGGGATTGGCATATTGGTGGATTTGATGCGGATGCAGGGCTGACTGGTCGTAAGCTTGCAGTAGATAACTATGGTCCGCGTATTCCTGTTGGGGGTGGGGCATTTAGTGGTAAAGATCCAAGCAAGGTTGACCGTAGTGCGGCGTACGCAGCACGGCAAGTCGCCGTACGATACCTTCACGAGCGACAGGCTGATGAAGTGTTTGTGCGTATTGCCTATGCAATCGGCGTGGCTGAGCCGCTCGAGCAAACAGTGATTGTCGATGGCGTGGCAGAGCAGATCACGGGTTTTGACCTAACCCCAAACGGAATTATAAAAAGCCTTAATCTTAGAAGGCCTATTTATGAACAAACAGCAAGATATGGTCATTTTGGCCATGGATTTGACTGGGAGTAGTCAGGTTTCGTGTCAAGGAAAAATATACAACGCTTAAGCTGCAAGCATGTGCTTTAGATGTAGTACAATGAAACAAGTTGTAAAAAAAGAAAGTTAGAATATGGAACCTGAAACCCCTCAAGAAATTGATCAGACTATTGATGTCGTTGAAGAAAACACACAAGAAGATAAAGCGTCACGTATTGAGCCAGAAGAGACGCATACTTTGGATGCTACGGATATCTTTTTATGGGCGAACAATACTGATGGGGTAAAAAAAGAATTGGATGTTGAGTTCTTTTTGTTCAATAAAAACTACACGCCATATTCGACAAACTTCGCGAGTGAACTCAATGCCCAAATCAAGCCACTTTTTCTGTTTGATTTGATTAACTTTGTTAATCTTGGTGCAGGCACTGGTCTTAGTGTCAGAGACTTTGAAATGAGCGAGGGTGAAGATAATGTACTGCTTCGGACAGATCTTGATAAGGTCGGACGAGCTGAAACGCTCCTTCACCTTATCGAAAATGAGCGTCATGATATGGTTGAGTTTAGCGAAAGTGAGCATGAATTTAAGCGCATCAAAGGTATCATTGCGAAATTTTCACATAAAGATTCACCCGACAAAGTCTTTTACAGTATTAAGCAGATCCAGCAGGGAAGTGTTCTTAAGGGCGCTACTGCATGGGAATTTCGTGATGGTAAATTTGGTGCGTTTCAGGCGGAAGTTGGACTTAAAATTCCAGATGACAACCAAGTACTTATTATCGACAAAGATATATTCGTGTTTAATCAGTCAAAATTTGAAAAATTGTTTAACTATGAGTACAAGAAGCAGCTTCTCGCTGATCAAAAGGTAGCCGAAATAGAAGATAAGTTCCAGCTTAGCTTTCCTGACGGCCTTGATCTACAGTCACTTGTACGAGATCGAAAAAAGATCGTCAATAAGCTCCAGAAGATGGAGATTGGTGATGTTACTCAAGAGCAGGCGGTTGAGTATGCTGATGAGATGCAATTAGAGCTGATGACTGATGATGCAGGCGCGATTATCATTATGGATGGTAATGATCTTGATACATTTGTGAATCTTATCAATGAAGACTACATCACTAGCCATGTAACAGGTAAGCGTTACGAGATTAAGAGCAAGAAACTCCTCGATGATGCAGAGGGTGAGCCACCTCGTGGATAGCTCGTCAGTGAGTTCTGCCGACTAGTAGGTGAGTGTATACTTGCACAATGTAAGGCCGCTCGATACGGATGTTTCAACTACAAGGTCATCGGGGCAAGAATTATTTGATTCAAATGTTCCAATAAGTTTGATGTCTGTTGCTCCTATGATTGCATATGGCCCAGCGTACGTAGCGACGGCTGAAGTTGATACAGAAGGAAGTGTAGGACTAACGCGCTTTAATTCGTTCATGAGCCCTGTACTTGCAGCGACAGTTGGCGCTGTCGAAGATGATGTGTCGGCGCACTTTCCTGTAGAAAAACTACTTCCGAGGCAATATGAGCCGGTTGCCTGAGAAGGATAAGTACTGAAACGTGTCTTATATAGCTCGAAGGTTGATTTCCATGTCTCAAGTTCATTGGCGCGTGCTGTATTGCGCGATTGAACTGATACACCATTCCATCCTACGACTACGATAGCTGCAAGAATTGCCATGACAGCAATGACGATGAGAAGTTCGATGATAGTAAAGCCAGTGGGTTTTTTATACATTGATTTAATCATAAGCAATATACTCCATGTGTGCAATGGTACAGGAAGAAAATAAATGAAAACAAGAGGAGCTAAAGGAGGTATGCACACCTCCAAGCTGTTATACTAAAAAGAATGAATCAGGGATTAGCTCTAGAAATTATGCTTTCAGGTGAAAGCGTTTTGTTGACCGGACCAGCGGGAGCAGGTAAGACATTTGTATTAAATCAGTTTATTAAGATTGCTAAGGCTGACGGTAAACACGTCTCTGTAACCGCTACGACAGGACTAGCCGCCACACACCTCGGAGGTACGACAATTCATTCTTGGTCGGGAATGGGTATTCTTGATCATATTCCCGAGGGGTTTGCGGCGCATGTTGCAAAAGGTCGTCGAGAAATTATAGAGAAGACTGATGTATTGATTATCGATGAGATTTCGATGTTGCACGACTATCGTCTTGATATGGTTGATGAGGTATGTCGGCTGATTCGGCGAAAAGATATTCCATTTGGCGGCATACAGGTGATTATGTCTGGAGACTTCTTCCAGTTACCTCCAATAAATAGAGGTGATTCACGTGCAGGTGGATTTGTTGTACATAGTAACGTCTGGCAAGAACTTGACCCGACGATCTGCTATCTCCAGGAACAGCACCGTCAGGACGATGAGCATCTCCTCGATATTCTCAATTCACTTCGAGCCGGTGATATACGGCGTCATCATGCCGAAAAGCTGCTTGCACGTGTCGAGGCTACGCCACCTGAGGGTATGGTGATGACTGAGCTACATACGGTGAATATCGATGTCGACAAACTAAATGAGCAACGACTCGATGCGCTTTCGGGTGATGAGCTTTTTTATACACAGTCAACAACGGGAGCTGACAATTACGTTGAAAACCTTCAACGGTCTGTACTTGCCCCTGCGACACTTCGACTCAAAAAAGGTGCGCTGGTAATGGCGGTGAAAAATGCAACCGATCGTAGATATGCCAATGGGAGTGTCGGGACGGTGATTGATTTTGAAAGCGGTACTGAATATCCAGTTGTTGAGTTTAAGACGGGGCGTATCGTGAGTATGCAGCCCGATAGCTGGGAGCTTCGTGATGGTGATAAGAAGCGCGCGAGTATCAGTCAAATCCCTCTGAGACTTGCATGGGCGATTACGGTCCACAAGAGTCAAGGAATGACGCTTGATGCCGCAAGGATTGATCTGCGAAAAGCATTTGTAGAGGGGATGGGATATGTGGCGCTTAGCCGTGTGAAAAATCTTGAGAATCTCTATCTCGAAGGAATTAATCGCATGGCGCTTGCGGTGAGCGAAGATGCTCAGGCTATTGACGCGAATCTGCGCACACGAGCAAGTAATGATGTTAAAAAATTCTCACATCTTGAAGTCAAAGCTGAAAAACGTAAGCACGCACCTGAGCCTAAGAAAAAGCCAGCCGTAGGGTCGAGTGGGTGGGCTGATAAAATTGCTAAGATGCGCGAGACGTATCCAAACGCGTATAAGCCATGGACGAATCAGGACGATTCTCTCTTAAAGCAAGAATTCCAAAATGGTGTTTCCGTTGCAGGACTAAGTGAACAGCTTGGTCGGCATGAGGGAAGCGTGAAGATGCGTCTGCAAAAGCATTTCGGTGAGGATGCTGTTCAGTAAGCTATTTGAGCCTGGCGACTTTTATACTGCCATCAGTGACATAAAATGTCCGAATCTGCTGTCCACGAAACCGCAGTTCTTCACCCGAAGCAGTGACGAATGATTTTTTTATACACTTGTTAGCTTCAAGGGAAGATAAGATAAAGTCCCGTTCTTTATCGCTGTCATGACTACCGCCGTGCGTGAGACGACCAGTACGCCATTGGATATCGATCGCGTGCGTCTCTTCAGTTGCTGCACCAATCCATACTTCACGTGTGCCAGAAAAGAGATGCTGTAATTTATCTTGCCAAAAATGATAATGACCCTCGTTGCGCGCGCCGCTATTTGGTTCCTCTAGTCGCCAAAACCGTACATGGTGACGTGTCCGCGCGCTCCCTGCAGTATTTGTTGGAATCTCAAAGCCTATGTCGTGCGTACGATCAAAGAGATAGAGATTGCTCAGTGGTGCCTCTGGATAAGACCGATTAAATACGATAGACAATACTTCCCGAAATCCATTTTTGAAAGTAAGAGGATCAGCTGTGTACCAGCCGGCTTCTTGCATTTTGTGCTCTAGGTGGGAGCGATTTTTGACGATCAGCGCTAGGTTGACGGGGTCGGAAGGCCAGCCGTCACCAGTCGTTACGTAGAGAGGGATATGATGCGGGCGGGAAAATACATGGAAAAGTCGCATGAGGTTGGGTATGACGACGTATGCCATGAGACAGTAAAGCAGGAGGAGGCCAAAAAAGAAGGCGAGTTGACTATCCGCATATGGCCATGCTGTATAGCTGATGCCGGCAAAAATAATACACCCAAGCAGAAAAATAAGTGCTCGCCATAGCGTACGAAGAATAAAACGAAGTTGTGACATGATTGTAGTTATTATACCTTACAAAATCATCTTCGTGTGAGACGGTGCGGTATAATAGAATGATATGAGTACAACACCGGCATCGAAGCCATTTCCGAAAAAATTCCTTTGGGGCGCCTCTACTGCAGCACATCAAGTAGAAGGGGGTAACCACAATCAATGGTCAGTCTGGGAGCTCGAGAACGCAAAGAGTCTTGCGACGCAGTCTGAATATCATTACCATGACCTCGAGAGCTGGTCTCGCATTAAGAAAGAGGCCACATCACCTCAAAACTACATCTCAGGCGATGCAAGTGACCACTATGTTCAGTATGAAAAAGATTTCGACATTTTAACAAAGCTCAATATGAATGCGTTTCGTTTTAGTGTCGAATGGTCTCGCATTGAGCCGCAAGAGGGGGCGTGGAATGCTGAGGCGATCGAGCACTACAAGCACTATGTGCAAGCATTGAAGCAGCGAGAGATTGAGCCTATCGTGACGTTATTTCATTTTACATTGCCCGTATGGTTTAGTGAGCTTGGTGGGTTTGAAAAGAAGAAAAATATCCACTATTTTACACGCTTTGCAGAAAAGATCATTAGTGAACTCGGGGTGTCAGTTCGGTACATAATTACCATCAATGAACCAGAGGTGTATGCACACGAAAGCTATCTTGCTGGTAATTGGCCGCCGATGAGGCAGAGCAAGAAAACGATGATCACAGTGCTCAACAATCTCGCAATAGCTCATAAGCAGGCAGCGAAGGTTATCCATACGCTGAATCGGCGATATAAAGTGTCTGTAGCGAAGAATTCTTGTTATTTTTATGCAGGTGACGATGCGTTGTTGAGTAGGAAAACTGCGGACATTATGCAATACGGTCAAGATGACTATTTCCTTAAAAAAGTTGCAAAACACTGTGACTTTCTCGGAGTTAACTACTATTTTAGCAATCGAGTATACGGCTATCGCGTACATAACCCGGATATTGATATGAGTGATTTGGGATGGGATTTAAGCCCTGCAAATATCCAGCAAGTACTCGAGCGGCTTCATGACAAGTACGAACTACCAATCATTATTACTGAAAATGGACTTGCCGATGCAACGGACGAACATCGAAAGTGGTGGCTTACCCATACAATTATAGCTATGCAACGAGCAATGGCGTATGGCGTGAAACTCGAGGGATATCTTCACTGGAGTCTCCTTGATAATTTTGAGTGGGATAAGGGGAAGTGGCCGCGATTTGGGCTTATTGCTGTTGATTATGCTACGCAAAAGCGTTCAGCACGCCCGAGTGCTATATGGTTGTCTAAAACATTAAAAAAACTGAGGGGAATATAGCTTGATGATGAAAGAACCGTTTGCTCGCACTGAAATAAAGATTGCTGTTATAGGTGGGGGGACGGGTAGTTTCACATTACTCAGCGCGCTAAAGGATCACACTTCTCAAATTGCAGCTCTGGTAAATATGGCAGACGATGGCGGAAGCACAGGGGTGCTGCGCGATGAGCTTGGTGCGCTGCCTCCTGGTGATGTACGCCAGTGTCTTGTAGCACTGAGTCGAACGCCTGAGGTACGTGATCTGTTTGACTATAGGTTTGATGAAGGTAGCTTAAAAGGTCATGCCTTTGGTAATCTATTCTTAACAGCACTTGAAAAGATGACAGGTGACTTCGGAAAAGGTATTGAACTTGCGAGTCAGGTACTCAATATCACTGGTGTCGTGGAGCCTATTACGCTGACGAACGTAAAGCTATCGATGCGTCGCGCTTCGGGCGAGGAGACGCATGGTGAGTTTGAAATAGCGCATAAAGAGTTTAAGGATGAGAAGCCTGAATTCTGGCTCGAGCCGAATGCGACGCCAAATCCAAGGGCTATCCGCGCAATTGAGTCTGCCGATATTGTCGTTATTGCACCTGGTAACCTCTACGGTAGTCTCGCACCTGCATTGATCGTTCCTGGTGTAGGTGAAGCGCTGGCACGAACGAATGCATTTAAGGTGTATGTTTGTAATCTTGTTACAAAGCCTGGTCAGACGGATGACTATAAGGTGAATGATTTTGCTGATGAGATAGAGCGACTTGCGGGCACTCGATTTCTCGATGCGGTTCTATACAATACCAAAAGGCCGACAGACGACTTGATGGATAAATATGCCAAAGCAGGCGAGAGGAGCGTTGAGTATGATGACGCTACTCTTGAGGCGGCTCCGTATATTGCTGCGGGCACAAATCTTCTCGCAGGATCAATTTGGAAGAATTTTAACGCAGCAGATCCAATCGCTGCGAGTCGTACGTTGATACGTCATGACTCTGCGGCGGTAGCGGCGGCAATTGTCGAATTATACGAGTATAATCGTGGCTCTAAGAGTTAACCGCACGCTTCCTTCTGCAGTTGAAGTCGTTTATCTACTTGATTTTGATCGGTGTCTTGTAGACACGGAGAGATTATTTGGTATGTTTGTCGAGGTTGTGACGCAGCATACATCGATTCCTATTAGCGAACTTGAGGCTGCGGATCGCGATATGAAACGACGAGGGGACTCATTTGATACCGCAAGCTTCGTCCGCGAACGGCTACTTGAATTAGGGGATGTAATTATATGGGAGAAGATTGTTCAAGAGTTTATCGAAAAGGTAGGCGAGACGGATGTTCTCATGCCGGGTGCTCGTCAGCTTATTGATCGGCTCGACAGTCATCAGTTACATTACGGTATCTTAACATATGGTAATCCACTTTGGCAGGATATAAAGTTACGGGCCTGTGGTCTGAGTGATATTCCTACCTATATTGCTCCACGAAAAGAGAAGGGTCTTTTGATTCAATCGTGGCTACACTCGGGTGTTTTTTTATTGCCAAAAGAGCTGACGGGAGTGTGGGCTAAGGCGCTCATACTTGTTGATGACAAGGCCGTAAGCTTTGATGGATTTCCGTCATTGCCATCTCGAGGTTTTTGGGTGCTGGATGATACGAAGCCTATACTTCCGTCCCAGCAAGGAGGCGTACCGAGCAATGTTGAGCGAGTGCAGAATCTTACTGACGTAATAAATACTATATAACATTTATATTCATATTATTGACAAAACATAAACAGTATGCTAGTATAATAATATTATGACAAAGCAGACAAAAATAACCAAAAAAACAGTTACCACTAAAAAACAGCTTACTCTTGAGGCGGCTACTCCTGTAGTTGTATCAGGCGCCACTCAAGCAGACCAAGACGCTAAAAATGCGCTTCTTATCGTCTCTCTCGCGATTAATATGTTTATTTTTATCGGCTGGATTGCCTTGCAGGTGACGACAGCCTATGACTACCAGGTTGCTGCACTGCTCTTTACTCGCTAGGGCGCTCGCTTCATTGCTTTAAATACCACGGATTATTAATAATCCGTGGTATTTTTTGTTCTCTGTTGATGCCTATGGTTATCCACAGAATTGTGGATAAGTAAGACACGTCTGTGTTTATTGTCAAAATTGGGGGTTGTAGTGGGTAGTTGTGGGTAGTATGATAAGTCCAGTGGCAAACGTAGAACACCTACAAAAACAAACACACCACTAAACAAAACATTAAAAACCAATCTAACCAAAAACCCGGAAAGGGAATACGGTGGCCAGTATAGATTATTTTGAACGAAAGCTCGATGACAAGCGTCGATTGACGATACCATCTGAGCTGCGCGATGAATTATCAAGCGGCGTTGTACTCACTAGGGGATTTGGCAAGTATCTTCATATGTATCCACAGCAAACGTGGGACAACGAAGTCGAACCAGAGCTAAAGGGAAGTATACTCGATGAACGAGTTGCTGACTTGAACGTACGGTTTCGACGCGGGAAGACCGATGCACAACTTGACATGAAACAGGGTCGAGTGACAATCGAGCAGCATCTGCTTGAGTATGCCGGTATTGACCGAGATCTTGTAGCCGTTCGAGCTGGCGCCTATTGGCGTATCATGAGTCCGTCGGCCGAAGATTAGGTATATCAATTCGTCCTTTAACAATTCAACAAAGTAGAGAAACACTCTCGAGATCAACTATCTGGTAATAGTGCGTGGAAAACTGCAAGAACCACATCATCAAAAAAAGACTTGTCGCACCTTCCTCTAAAACACACCTCCCAAAAAACTCCACCTCACAAACACATAAGTCTCTCAACCGGTTTGATAGGGTATGAGTTACATAGTAACCCCCCAGTAATTCAAACCGGACCACTTATTACAAAAACAAACACACTATGCGAAAACAAACAGCGCTATTACCGGTTAGGTGATCTCGAACTTTACGACTAATGATATAGTAGTAAAGATGAGTAAAGAACATCCACCACATCAAAATTTACATGTTCCAGTTCTTCTAGAAGCAACGCTTGATTCACTACATCCTATTGAGGGCGAGAATTATCTTGATCTCACGGCGGGATATGGCGGTCATGCAGAACGCTTTTTAGAAGTAACTAAAAATTTCTCGGATTCCGTTTTGGTTGATCGGGACGACTACGCAATTGCGCGGTTGTCACGATTTGAGCAAGAAGGGGTTCGTTTGATGCATACCGACTTTGTCAGTGCTGCAAAAGCATTGGTCGAAGAAGGGAAGCAATTCGATATTGTACTGGCTGATTTGGGGGTGTCGTCACCACAGCTCGACCAGGGCGAACGAGGGTTTTCTTTTAAAAATAGTGGTCCACTCGATATGAGAATGGATCGTCGGCAAGAAGTGTCAGCGGAAACGTTGGTAAATACACTAACGGCAGATGAGCTTATTCGAATTATTCGTGATTACGGCGAAGAGCCGCATGGATTTGCAAAACGTATCGCTGAGGCGATCGTGGTGAATCGACCATTTACTTCGACAGAAGAACTCGCAGAACTGATCAAGCAACAACATCGGGGCAAGTGGACGAAAGTTCATCCTGCCACGCGCACTTTTCAAGCTCTCCGTATTGCGGTCAACCAAGAGCTTCGGCAAGTTGAAGAGTTACTCCCACTCCTTCCACGACTTCTAAAGAATCAAGGAAGAGTAGGTATTATCAGCTTCCATAGCTTAGAGGATCGGCTAGTAAAGCGCTATTTCAAAGAACAAATAGATGCTGGACTCGAAGCCGAACTTCAGATTCTGACTAAAAAGCCGCTCGACGGAGCCACTTACGACGTTCACAATCCGCGGTCACGAAGCAGCAAGTTTCGGGCAGCAGTGAAAAAATAAAACAAAAAAACGAAAGGGCAAAACACCATGCCAATTCATATTCCAGTACAAAACGCATCAGTCGAAACACGAATCGCTGTACGCGTAAAATAATTGTTGTGCCGGCGAACTTTCGTTCGCCGGCTTTCGCAACGCCATTTTATGGTAATTAAAATACGTTACGAAAGCCTTTTTACAACCCAAAAAATAAACATAAAAATGAGACTCCACCACAATGTCATATCAAAGAACTCAACAATTTAGCAGTCGACGCCAGCAGAGCTGGAACCGCAACCAGAATACAACTCGATTTGTGTCTGCCATTAAACTAGGGCCAGTTGCTCATACAGTTATTGTGGCGCTTATGATTACTGTACTTGGTCTGATATACTTAACACAGGCAACTCGGGCAACCAGCTATGACTATCAAGCAAAAGAAATTGACAGTCAGATTGCAGAATTGACGACTAAAAAGGGTGACCTTGAGGTTGAAAATGCTCGTCTCACTGCACTTGAGGCTGTGCAAAACAGTAGCGTTGCTCGTGAAATGACGCAGCCTGCATCGACCGAATACGCTCGTTAATTATAGATACACTTATGAAGCTAGAGATACAAAAGGGTAGTAGATCAAAAATTCTCGCCATCATCGTCGTTGGACTGATGGCGGTTTTTGTGGTTCGGCTCTTTTATCTTCAAATTATCAAACACGACGAATATGTCGCACTTGCCAATAGCGAGCAAGTAAAGCGCTTAACGATCCCTGCGAAGCGGGGGCTTATCTACGCCATGGACGGCACTCGTCCAGTTGAGCTAGTGCTCAATGAGACAGTGTATACATTGTTTGCTGATCCAAAAATTATCAAAGACAAGTCAAAGATAACTGATACAATCCATCGAATCGCTGGTGGAAATGTCCGACCAAATATAGACGTTCTTCTCGATAAAAAAGAGACTCGATATCAAATACTTGCTACGAAGCTTTCACGAGCCCAAGCAGAGCTTATTAAGAAAGAAAAACTCGCTGGAATTGGCTTCCAGGAGGTATCACAGCGCGTTTATCCAGAAGGGGGCTTAGCCGCTCAGACGCTAGGATTTGTTAATGCCGAAGGCAATGGTCAGTATGGTGTTGAGAGCAAACTAGACGCACGACTCAAAGGTGAGGATGGCATGCTCCAGTCGGTTACTGACGTCAGTAATGTACCGCTGACGATTGGTGATCGCAACGTGCATGATCCTGCAAAAAACGGCGATAACGTCGTACTTACAATTGATCGAAACATCCAAGCATATACCGAAAAAGCCTTAGCGACAGGACTTCAGCAAACGGGCGCTCAAAAGGGAAGCGTCATAGTTATGAATCCCGAAAACGGCAGAGTTATGGCGATGGCAAATCTACCTACATATAAACCTGCTGAATTTAATAAAGTACAAGATGCGGACGCTTTTAACAACGCTGTTATCACTAGTCCATACGAGCCAGGTTCGGATATTAAGACACTTACAGTAGCAATGGGGCTTGATAAGGGCGTCATCGAACCTAACTCGACATTTGTGAATACGGATAGCATCAAGGTAGAGGATAGGACGATCGGTAACGCCACCAAGGGCCAAACAGGGACGATTACGATGCAGACGGCATTAAACTACTCTCTCAATACAGGTATGGTGACAATTGCTCAGCGTTTAGGTGATGGCAAAAGTATCAATGCTAATGCCCGAAATACGATGTACGAATATTTTCATGATCGTTTTGGGTTTGGGATGAAAACAGGCATCGAACTTGCTGGTGAGCAGCCCGGTACGATCATAGCCCCAACGCAGCAAGAAGGTAACGCAGTGCGATACTCCAACATGGCATTTGGGCAGGGTATGGACCTCACTATGGCCCAAGTGAGTGCGGCATTTTGCTCAATCATCAACGGTGGAACCTACTTCAAGCCGACTGTTCTAGCAGGAACAATGAGCGTCGACCGTAAGACGTTCAAAGAAGATACAGTGCAACCGGTTCGAAGTGCAGTGATTTCACCGAGTTCATCAGCGAAAGCTCGAGCGATGGTGTACGAGGCCCGTACAAAATTTTATGCTGGTAAAGATAAACCGGGATATGAAATTGGTGGAAAAACAGGAACATCACAGACGATCGTTAACGGCAAGTATGTCGACAATCAAACTGATGGAACATATCTTGGATATGGTGGCGATGATCGACCTCGATATGTCATAATGGTGCAAGTATCAGGCAAAAATATGAATCTTGAAGGCGGTAAGCATGCACTGCCGATATTTACTGATATTTCCAACTGGATGATAGATTACCTAAAATTACAGCCAAAGGGCTAAAGGAACACTGTGGAAACATTTACACTCGATCAACTTACTTCAGAACTTGTCACAACATTCCTGCTTAGCTTTGGTGCGTTTGTACTTGCCATGCTTTTGACACCTCTTTATACATCACTTGCATATCGATTTAAGTTTTGGAAAAAGCAGCGCGACACAAGTACGACAGGGGAGAAGCTGTTAGTGTTTGTGAAGCTGCACGAGGCGAAGTTCAAGCGAAACATCCCGACGATGGCGGGAATTATCGCTGTGCTTGCAGTAACTGTCGTAACAGTTGGATTTAACCTTGACCGTGCGCAGACGTGGCTGCCGCTTGCAGCCCTTATCGGTGGCGGACTTGTTGGATTGCTTGACGATATTATCAATATACGAGGACAAGGGACGGGAGTTGCAGGCCTGCGCTCAAGCTTTAAATTCCTTATGATCACTGCACTTGGCGTAGGGCTTGGATGGTTTTTTGTAGTAAAGCTTGGCTTTAACACCGTGAATCTTCCATTCCTTGGTGATTTTGCGTTAGGCTGGATGATGATTCCATTATTTGCATTTGCCGTTGTTGCTGCAGGTAATGCGGTAAATATTAGCGATGGTCTCGATGGCCTCGCTGGAGGCTTACTGCTTGCATCATTCGGTGCATTTGGTGTTATAGCGCTCCTTCAAGGTAACTTCGGCATTGCGGGCTTTTGTTTCACGGTTATTGGTGCGCTTTTTGCATACTTGTGGTTCAATATCTATCCAGCACGTTTCTTTATGGGTGATGTGGGGAGCTTTGCGCTTGGCACTAGTCTCGGTGTTGTCGCGATGCTGACTAATAGCTTTTTCCTTCTTCCTGTTATTGGTATCTTGTTTGTTGTCGAGGCGGGTTCAAGCGCTATACAGATATTTAGCAAAAAAGTATTTAAACGAAAAGTATTTATTTCTGCGCCAATTCATCATCATCTCGAAGCAATTGGTTGGCCTGAAACGAAGGTGACCATGCGTTTTTGGGTGATTGCTTGCGTTGCTGCATTCTGTGGTGTCTTACTTGCACTTGTCGGAGGGCATATCTCTTAATGCAACAAGGGTGGCGCTCAACACGTACGGCGGTAAGTAGAAGAGTCAAAGGTGTGGCTCAATCTGCTGTTGCCTCGGTACGACGACACCGCCCTGACTACCAGATTGCTCTGTATATGGGCCTTCTCATGCTGATTGGCCTCGTGGTGATGTACGCGATTGGGCCGCAACGCGCCAACTTCCTCAATACGAGTGAGGGGACTGATTTTTATACAAGCACATACTTCTTCATCAAACAGACTGTCAGTTTGTCGCTCGCGATAGCTTTTTTTGTATTTATGTCGATGGTGCCGTATAAAATTATTGATAAGTACGCTGCAAAGGTATTGATAGTCGCATTTGCGGCCTGTGCGCTGCTTGTTTTTATGGGCAATATTTTAAATGTAGAGTGGCTTACGCTCTGTACGAAAGGTGCGTGTCGTTGGTTTGTCGTTCCTGGTCTGGGCACTATTCAGCCAGCAGAATTTTTGAAGTTTGGTATCTTATTATTTACTGCTGGATTCCTGGGTGTTCGTTCACAACAGGGGTTGATTAATGACGTCCAGAAGACACTCATCCCCATCGGAATTGTTACTGCGCTTGCGATGTTTTTCGTGATACTGATGCAAAAGGATATGGGAACGGGAATCGCACTTGTTTCTATTCTTGCGACAATGCTTGTTGTGTCTGGGATGCGGTGGAGACTGCTTTCAACGATTTTCGTAGGGCTTATTGTAGCAGGGTTGCTCTTAATCGTTGTTGCGCCTCATCGTATGGATCGGGTGACAACGTTTTTCAATGGCGATAATACATCAGTGGACGAAAAGGGTGGATATCATATTACGCAAGCTAAAATTGCGATAGGAACAGGCGGTGTTCTCGGGGTTGGTATAGGCAATAGTGTGCAGGCGTCTGGGTATCTCCCTGAATCGATTAATGACTCGGTCTTTGCGATTATGGGTGAGACATTTGGTTTCTTGGGACTTGTCGGTGTGCTGACGCTTTTTACAGCATTGTTGTTACGACTTCTCAAGGTGACGGATCATCTTGTTGATATGAAATTGAAACTGCTTGTCGCTGGAGTCTTTGGCTGGTTAGGTTCGCATACTATATTAAATGTTGCAGCTATGATCGGGATATTTCCGCTGACGGGCATTACATTGCCGCTTCTCAGTTTCGGGGGAACGAGTATGATATTTATCGGCGGGGCGCTGGGCTTAGCGTTTCAGCTATCGCGTTATACGGCATTTGGAGGTAAACTAGAGGGACATGACAAAGAAAATTCTAGCAGTCGGCGGGGGGTCGGGCGGTCACGTTACTCCAGTCGTCGCAGTACTCCGCGAACTTAAATCTCAGGATCCTTCTATAGAAGTACGATTTTGGTGCGATAATACTTTTGGTCGACAGGCAAAAAGTATCGTTGGCTACTATGATCCTGAAGTGCGTGTAGATACGATCATCTCAGGTAAACTGCGCCGGTATCATCATTTGACGTTTTTACAACATCTAACTATTCCATCTGTCCTATGGCCAAACCTAAGAGATGGCGTGCTCGTTGTTGCTGGTGTAGTGCAGAGTGTGAGTAAGTTGTTGATTTGGCGTCCGGATGTCGTCTTCACTAAAGGAGGCTATGTTTGTTTGCCGGTGGGCTGGGCGGCTCGTTTTTTGCGTATTCCACTAGTTATTCATGATAGCGATGCGCATCCAGGTCTCACGAACAGATTACTAGCAAAGCACGCTGATATTATTGCCACAGGAGCGCCCTTAGAGTATTATTCCTATCCGAAAGAAAGGTCTTACTATGTTGGTATTCCTATCGGGGAGGAATTTAAACCATTTTCTCAGGAAGAACAACGTCATGCAAAGCGTCTACTGGGAGTTTCACTTGATAAGCCGTTAATCGTCATTACGGGTGGTGGTCTAGGGGCAAAATTATTAAATGATGCCGTCGTATTGCATCTCGATGCACTCATGGAGCTTGGAACAGTTATACTTGTCTCGGGTTCGGCTCAGTATGATGAGCTTCGTGCGATTACTCCAAGTGGTGATAGTCGTTTCCAGCTTCATGCATTTATATCAAATGGCATGGCGCAGCTTCTTGGTGCCGCTGATGTTGTTGTTACAAGAGCTGGAGCAACCACAATACTCGAGCTTGCAGGCCTCGCAAAGCCAACAATTCTCGTCCCGAATGGCCGACTTACTGGTGGGCATCAGCTAAAGAACGCGAAAGTGTATGAAGACAAGAAGGCTGTACTTGTCATTGACGACAATAAGTTTGCCGAGCCGAGCGATGCATCTCTCGTGACCGCCGTAAAAACAGTCCTCGGTGATTCCAAGCTTCAAGAGTCGCTGTCTGCTGCGATTCGCACATTTGCAAAGCCGAATGCAGCAAAAGATGTCGCTAAATTAATCATTCAGGCCATCAAAAAACAGTAGTCATCTGCTACAATTAACAGTAGCATTATGGCACTATTCTCAAAAAAATCAGCAGAATCTGATCTTCCTCGACGTCGAAGGCAGTCGAATGAGCCTCGTCGCGAGGAGGCGAGTCAGCGTCAGCAGAACGCGAACTACACGTTTAAACGTAACCGTACGCTAACTGGGAGTGCCTCATCGCATGTAATGAGTATTAGTGATCCACATGGTGATCTGCAATCTCCGCGCACACAAACGCATCACTTAACGATGCATCGGCGCAAGCTTGGTGGGGTGTTTGCAATGACGATGCTATGTACTATGTTTTTTGGCTTCCTGCTCTATCAATTTACTGCAACAGCTTCAGTATCTGCCGCGGATCAGTCACTAGCTATCGACGGCAAAGTATATCAAGAAACGATACAGAAATACCTAGTACAGCATCCAATTGAACGTTTTCGCTTTGCTCTGAATGAACAGCGGTTGACGGCATTCCTACAAAAGCAGCACAGTGAAGTAACCTCAGTGGCGAGTAATGGAATTAGCGGACTAGGTGCAAGTCAATTTTCTGTCGCAGTACGAAAGCCTATAGCGGGCTGGGTTATCGGTGACAAGCAGTATTACGTAGACGCTACGGGAGTTTCTTTTCAAAAAAACTACCACGCTGCTCCTGGTGTTCAGATCGTTGACCAAAGTGGTGTTCGTCAGTCGGGCGTAGATGGCGGCGCGGTTGCGAGTGGACGATTTTTGACGTTTGTAGGGCGTGCTATTGCATACGCTGAGACTCACGACATGATAGTCGAGCAAGCAATTATACCACCTGCTACAACTCGACAAGTAGAGCTACGTATTAAAGCGTATGACTTTCCTGTTAAGCTATCATTAGATCGTCCAGTAGGGGAGCAGATTGAGGATATGCAGCGAACGATCATCTACCTACGAAGTGAAAGTATTACACCTAAGTACATCGACGTGAGGGTTTCCGGAAAAGCCTTCTATCGATAAAAGGGTAGTGCTACTATCATAGGCGTTGATTATGAGGAGGTATGGCTCCTCTTTTCTTTTGCAGCATGTTCTATTTTTGTTCTGTCTTTTACGTATCATGGCACGATAGAGAAAAAACATATAATAATATCATAATAACAAAAAAGCAAATAGGTGAGTAAAACGTAAAAAGAGGGTAGTAGGTAATAAAAAGAGAGAAATGCAAACATCTAAAAAACTATAGCAATATGTGGAAAACTATATAAAGTCAAATTATGACGTATGAGTCAAATGGTGCTTCTTGTTGTCGTGGCTACATAGATGGATCTATATATAAAATCTGTAGCTTGTGTAGTGTGACGATACGTATGATGATCATCAGTATTGAACTGGAGGTGTTGTATGTACTAAATGAATAATACATACTACTCCACTGAGAGTTAGTGTGTATATTTGTATGCGGTTCTATATGTGGTCAAATAGCATACATTAAGGATGTATACTGAATCATCTTATGTTTATTATTTTAATGTCGTAAAAGATATATTGTGCGACGTAAGATCATTGTATTGATGCTGGTGTAGTTGTTATGATTCATCCATACAAATTAACGGTTCCGTCACCAAAGGAAAAAATCCATGAATCACGACAACGCCCTACCATCAATCGCCCGCTTCTCTTTAGTCGAAAAAACGTCTAAAGTCGGTAATCTCTACACTGAAGGAATTTTGCATTTAAATAATGATTATCAAATCCGTGTCGAGTTCTTAGCGCCGAATCTTATTACAGCCATCAAAGAATCTCTCAAACTTGCTAAAAAACAGACCCTCCAAGATTAATAACTAATGTTCTACTTTTGTTCTATTCTTTTAGAACACTCAATTAAAAAATACTGAATGTCGCGGTTCAGTTAATATATTCAGATCGATAGATAAAGTACAGTGCATATAGACACGCTAAGATTGCAGGGATGAGATATCCGTATACTGATCTTTTGTACGCATTTTTATGTTTACGATTCACTATACTGCTTGTAATGCCGCATACGATTATGATTGGTATTCCATACCCTACCGCGAAGAGAATGCCAATGCCCGTGAGCATATTAGTATCGGGTTGGAGGTAATATGGATGTCGCCATCATGACTACCCATACAGGGCTTAGGATAATTGAGAGTATGAGTATGCCGTGTAGGATTTTATTAGTCATAGTAGTGTGTGGGTATTTTAGATTATGCGTAAAGGCTACTATTTATCGTAGTCGAAGTATTCCGTCATCCTGGGGTTTTTGCTGAGGAGTGGGCGCTTGTGGTGTAACGACAGGCGGTTGTGGTGGCTGTAAAGGCTTTTTATCAACAGGGGGTGTTGATGGCACCACTTTAGTGTGATCGACGCGTAGTTTTGTTGGATCTGGTGATGGCTTGTGGGGTGATGCTTGAGCAGGTGCGTGAGGTTGCTCTCGCCTGTGCGGTGAAGCGCCATGAGGTGTTGTAGGCGCTGCTGTAGAGTCTTGCTGATGCTGTCTTGGTGCTTGAGGGATTTCGTTTGTAGGGGTACTTTGTTGTCGCTGAAGTTCAGTATTCCCTACCTCGCTTGAGGCTGAATTTTGAGTAGTTTGATCTGATTGTGTCGCTGGGGGATTTTTCTTTTTGCGACTACGAGTTCGTTTTTTCTTGACGGGTGTGCCGTCGGGATTGAGTGCGACTGGTGGATTCGCCGCTGTGTTCTGCTGTTGTGGCTGTCGAGGCGGCTGCGGTTGCTGGCTTTGAGTGACACTACTCCCCTGCTCCGCCTGAGAGCTCAAAGATGGGTTTTCTATGATTATGCGCGGCTTATTTGGCTGTGCAGGAACTGCAGGCTTGTTCTGAGGGTCGACGGGCCATTGCTTTGCCTGTGCACTTGACTGAGGTGGTTTCTTTTGAAGATTTTCTGGCATTTGTATGACATCGGAGATCGACTTCTCTACCTCGGCTCGAGGGAGACTGTAGAGTTGGCGAGAGTGTTCAATTATATGTGCGGTGTTGTCGACTTGAGGTGGCGGAAGCTGCAATGTTCGAGCGCTAAATGCTGGTGTTTTCTCTCCGTTGATTACCATATTGATGACAAAGTTTCGGTTGTGCATCTGGAGTAGATCATTTGCTTCAAACTGAGGTTCGAACTGCTTAGAGAGAATCGGAGCGTCGTCTGCAGATACGCGGAAACAAATCATCGTTCCGACATTTCCGAAGACTGCATCTCGAACAGTTTCATTCATCTGGCTGATGTATTGGTTTGCTACTGTAAGATTGAGCGCATACTTACGTGCCTCAGAGAGGATAGTGGCAAATGAATCGGTTGCAAAGTTTTGGAATTCGTCTACGTAGAGGTAGAACGGGCGACGGTCTTTGATATCTGGAATATCCGATCGACTCATCGCTGCAAGCTGGATTTTAGTTACGAGGAACGACCCAAGAATAGAGGCGTTGTCCTCACCGATAAGGCCTTTTGATAGGTTGACGATAAGAATCTTTCCATCGTCCATGATCTCGCGAATGTTGATAGTACTTTTTGGTTGGCCGATAATGTTTCGAATCACAGGGTTTGCGGTAAACGCTCCTACTTTATTGAGTACAGGTGCGACGGCTTCAGCGACAAACTTGTCATTCCAGCTCGCAAATTCTACTGTCCAGAATTGCATAACGACCGTATCCGTACAGTAGCTGAGTGTCTCTTTCCGGAATTTTTTGTCAGTAAGCATACGAGTAATATCGAGCATAGTCGTCTCTGGGCGGTCGAGAAGCGCCAAGATAGTATAACGAAGGATGTATTCGAGGCGAGGTCCCCAGCTTTCACCAAACATACGCTTCATAACTCCGATCACTTCTGAGCTGATATTACTCTTCATCGATGGATCGGTGACTTCAAGCGGGTTAAATCCGAGCGGGAATGCTGTGTCTGCTGGGTTGAAATATACGACATCTTTCATGCGCGAGGCAGGGATAAACCGCATATTATCGACTGCAAAGTCTCCGTGTGGGTCGATTATTGCGTAACCGTGATTATGGAAAATGTCTGAAAGTGCAAGAAGCGAGAGAGTACCGGTCTTACCTGCCCCAGTTTGACCAATGACGTACATATGCCTTGAACGGTCAAAATTGAGCATGCCAAACTGATGGTTGATGCCGCGGAAATTAGTTAGGCCGAAGGCGCTAATGTTTTCATCGATTGCAGCGTTGCCTGTGATGATCGGTAGCTTCGCTGGTGGTTCAGCGGTTTTACTGCTCGCCCATACGATATTTGGTGTCTCAACGTTTGTGTGTGGTAAGTGGAAGACGCTGGCAACTTCTTCGATATTAAGGACAAACCCTTTATCAATAAAGAGTCGTGCTCGGTACTGCCCAAGGTCTTCTTTTTTGAAACTCGCCCCAGACACACGAAAACCGTTCAAGTTAGTACTGTTGTACTGTTTGAACGTACCGACGATAGCTTGCATACGTTGCTTGGCGATAGTTGTGTCTTCGCCGAGATATGCAAGACGAATCTTCACTTGGTAGCCAAGTTTTGTTGCTTTCTTTTCAGCTTCTGAAATACGAGTTTTGTTGCGTTCAGAAATCTCCTTTGGCGCTGGCGCACCGCCCGCTCCTTGCTCGGGCGGTTTCCATAGAGCTTCAAGAAGGCCTAGTATCCACTTCATACTAAACCCTTCACCGCCTGTCAGCATTGTCATCGCGCCACTACCACCGCTCTTTACTGATTTTACCCAGTTATCGGAATCCTTGTGCCATGTGTCTGGAATCGGGCGAACGAGTACTTGCACCCAAAGCTCCTCACCTGACGATGGAGTGCTGCCGGTTGACTCTGATTCGAGCTTCGCAAGTGTTCCGGTGATGCCGGCAAGAGGATCTACTTCAAAGCTCTGGAATGATTTGATAGGAAGAAATTCACTGTCGGTAAGTGTAATCTCGCTTGTGTAGATGACGCTATGTTCACGTTCGTGCGAAACGTAGTCTTCATCGGCTTCATGAATTTGAACAGTTGGGTACTGAGCATAGATCTGCCCTTCTACGAAACTTTGCAGAGCTTTCGGTACCCATACATAGAAGCGGATCTGACCATTGACGGAAGCGATCTCAAAACTAAGATGTTCTTGGATCCCACCGTTTAGTTTCAGCTCTTCTTTATCGCGTAGTATGCCGTGGAGACTCGCAAATAACTGTTCCGCAGCCATTTCTGACTTGTCGTTTGCCTTTGGAATCTCAAGAATAAGCAGTGTGCTTTCGATAGCTTTGACAGCGTCGATACGCTGATAGTTTTTCCACGTAAGGTATCCCAAAAAAAGCACGATGGGAAGCCATACGTACCACGAAAGGAGCAGCCCGAAGATCCAGGATATAAGTTCCATAATTTACTTCTCTATTGTCGCACCTGTCGCCTCTGTATGCAATGGCAGATACGACGAGTGCGGAGGGTTATTTTTTAGCAGGTTCTTCAACGAGTGAGTAGGTTGCTTTTGCAACGCGCTTGAACTGTGGTTTGCTCTGTAGATTGAGGAGGATTGTCGTTTCTTTGACTTGTCGATTCTTGAGGACGCGTTTTACGATCTCGTCGCGGTGAAGTGGCTCTTCTGATTTTCGAAGGATGTCGGCGATAGTATCAGCGACAGTTCCTTTGCTGTAGCCCCAGCTGTCGAGCGCGTAGATGCCACGACCGATCAACACGAAGCGCTTGTCTTTGATAAGTTCGTTGTGAATCGCCTGCGTTGTAACGTTTTTGCGACTAAAGTTACTTTCCTTGATTGCATCGGCAATTTCAGAAAAATGAAGTGGCTTGCCATTTTCAGCGAGAATAACGTAGATTTTATCACGAATATTCTTTGGATTGACCGTTGGCCATTTGATAAGTCCCCAGAGGTCTTTTAGATGCGCAAGGTGCTTGCTGACGCTTGCAAGTGCGCGAACCTGGCTGGGGTGCTCGTAGTTGAGTTGCTCATGAAGCTGGTCGATCGTGAGTGGCTCGCCATGCTTTTTGATAGCTTTAACGATTGCGTCAACTTCTGTACGAATCTTCTTCTCATCACCGAAATCTTTGATAGCGACAGCATGACGATAATTATCATTTTCATTTACGACAGTGAGGTTTGGCGCAAGCTCTGCGATAAATGCAACGCGAGCACGCTCAAGAGGTTCTGCAGTCTTGCCGAGTAATTTATTGGCAAGGTCAGTGACGGTCGCAAGGCGGCCCATCTCAGAGAGGTCGCGGACGATTTGCTTCTCTACTGCTGGGACTGCTGGAATTTTTCCTTCTTCAGCTGCGATCTTGAGGCGAATAAGAATAGCCTTTTCGAGCTGACGAACACGCTCTCTCGTGATGCCAAGGAGTTCACCGATTTGCTCAAGCGTCTCTTTGCGATCGTAAAGACCGAAACGACGGGTGATGATTTCTCGTTCTCGCTCTTGATCGATTGTGCCAAGAATTGTTTCAACAATTGTATTGATATCAAGTGTTGTCTCTGTTTTGGGAGCTTCGCTCATAATGTGGTATCGTCCTCTCTGCCTCACCTCAGACTGCATTGGATTTGTTATTTTCTCAATGTATTCACTATAAAACAAATTTTTCATAATGTCAAACATTTTTCTTGATTTATTCAATTATAGCATGAAATAGACGCAATTAGTAAAGAGTGTTTTAGGACTTTTTAAAACTACAGCTATAGTATGTTGCTTATATACAGTAGTACCTGTATGTGATATGGCACTACGGATAGCGCTCGTGATTAACAATTGCCCTTACGTGCTGAGCCGCCTGGACGGATCATCCATGGCGAGCTAGCGCTCACACTATGTACTGCGCGAAGACAATAGTATGCGCCGCTTTCGATAGGCGTGGCGCTCGGTAGTTCTTCTTTTGCTACTCCGTTTCCAGGGGTCGCCCAAGAATCCCAGAATGTCATAATCGGAAATGAGCCACCCTGCGCGTTAAGCCGATTGATAAGTTCTTGATAGAATCCTCGTACGGTTGACTGTTGATTGGGGTGCCAAGCGTCGCCAGCTGGAACAGATACAATATAGTCACTGAAGGTTGCTTCCGTAACTGGCGTTGTAAACACCTTAGATTCCCAGCCGGTGACTTGCATACTGCCGTGATTCCAGTTACCACAGCCGGTAATGTATGCGTCAGTGCCACCTCCCAGATTGACTCCTTGACCGAAGCCTTCGTTTATCAGATCTTGGCAGATTTGAGCCACTAGCACACCATTTTGTACAGCTGAGACTCGATCGTAATACGGCAGTGATGATTCGATGAGCGAGAGAGTTACTTTTGGTGAAGGCTTAACTGTAACGGGAAGTGCCGTTGGATAATGGCCATCGATCGTTTTTGCTATTTCCATGTGTTTGGCTGCTTGCATGAGATCATTTTTGATTGTGGTTCTGATTGCCCTACTCTGGACACTGTTAAATGCTACGAGAGTGATTGCTGCGAGTATGCCGATTACGACAATAACAATGAGCAGTTCAACTATAGTAAAGCCTGAGTTTTGTTGAGGTACCCACCGGTTCATTACGTTTTATGATAACAGATTTTTATATGAAAAACCCACCTCGAAAGATACTGCCGAGAGTAAATTCTCGAGGTAGGTCTTTCGGGGTGGGTTAAGCTCTTTACGTTGTATCCTCGTTCCGTCGCTGATAAGCGACGGCTCTCCAGGAGAGGAGTGCGAATAAGAGGTATGTTGCAACATAGGCGGCAATCAGTGAACTCCGGCTACTTGCGTATATCGATAGGCTACTCTCGGGTAAGAGTACTTGACCTAAGGTAAGCGGAGTCCAAAGAAATACGCTGCAGGGCAAGAGTATACGCTCTCCGAGGCGGAGGGCGTGAGCTATTGCTTTTTCGGGCTGTTGTTGTGTAGCGCGAATGCCAGGCCTCAAGGTGATATGGTGTATTATGGCTGAGCCTGTTATTACGACCAGCCATAATGCTATGTATAATACTGTAGACATCGTCATCACCGTCTCTCTGTAGGCTGTAAAAGAACTAGCCTTACTATAGAACTATAGTTACATTGTGTCAATATATGAAAAACCCGCCCCGAAAGAGCGATACTTGCCCTTTCGGGCGCGGGCTTCATTTCATGTGGACGGGTCAATTCTTTACAATACAGCCTTACTCCGTCGCTGACGAGCGATAGCCTTCCAGGACAGAAATACCAGTATGAGATAGGCTGCGATATAGACAGCTACTAACGGCACCGCAGTACTAGTGCTGATAGGTTGACCCATCTCTTCGGGGTGCTCGGACGACATCATTCTATCGATACCGAGCACCAGTAAGACCGCTAGGCCGTAAGTCATGACCAAGATATTTCCAAGGTCAAGAAACACCATCTTTTTGTATTGACCTTGCTGTTTTGCCGCGCGGATGCCGGGTAGTATGGCAGACACATGTAAGGCCGTGAGGAGGGCTACTATACCAAAGCCCATCACTAATATCATTGTCATCGCCTTCTCTCTGTAGGCTGTAAAAGAACTAGGTATACTATAGGATTGTATTTATATTATGTCAATATATGCCGTTAGTTTAGGCGGATTTTTTACGAGTTGCTGTAACGGTCTTTTTGGCCGCTGGCTTTTTCTTTGCAGCTGGTTTCTTTGCTGGGGCTTTTTTGGCTGTCGTCTTCTTTGCGAAGCGGCCTTTTGCTGGCTTTGCCTCAGCGAGGAGCTCGATAGCTTGCTCGTGAGTTATGTCTTTTGGCTCAACATCTTTTGGGATTTTTGCATTTTTTGTACCATCAGTAATATATGGACCATAGCGCCCCTTGAGTACTTTGATGCCATCGCCAAAATCAGCAATGTTCTTCTCTGCTTCAGTCTTTAGTTTCTCGGCGTAGAGCTCGAGCGCTTGATCGAGTGTGATGTCATGCGGGTCGATCGGTTTTATGCTGACAAATAGCTTGCCAACTTGGATGTAAGGTCCAAAACGACCGATATTGGCTTTGATTACTTCGCCGTCTTTGGTTTCACCGACGACACGAGGGAGCTTGAACGCATAGAGTGCTTCTTCGAGAGTGACAGTTTCAATCTTACGACCAGCTGGAAGCGGAGCAAACTGTGGTTTGTTTTCTTTGTCTTCGGTGCTACCGAGCTGAAGCATCGGGCCAAAGCGACCAAATCGTGCCATGACAGGCTTGCCAGATTTTGGATCGATGCCTATTTCACGAGCTTGTGCGACGGTGCTACGGTCGATACCACCTGACTGTTCAATAAGTTTGTGGAATGGCGTGTAAAATCGCTCAAGCATGGTGTTGCGTGCAAGCGCGCCAGTGGCGATCTGGTCAAACTCTTCTTCGACGTTTGCTGTAAAGCCGTAGTCAACGATTTGGTCGAAGTGATCGTTAAGGAAGTCACTGACGACCTGCCCTGCTCCAGTTGGGATGAGCTTGCCTTTATCTGCGCCAGTTTTTTCCTGCACAACTTCACGTTTAACAGTGCCATTTTCGAGCGTGAGTGTAATAACATCTCGAGGTGTTCCTTCACCGTCGCCTTTTTCTGCATACCCACGTGCCTGAACTGTATTGATGATCGTCGCGTAAGTACTTGGGCGACCGATACCGAGCTCTTCAAGTTTCTTGACGAGGCTACCTTCGGTAAACCGAGCGGGTGGTCGGGCGAATGTCTGACGAGCGCTCGCTGCGAGTAGTGCAAGATCGTCTCCAGTTTTTACTGGAGGCAGGATGTCTGGATCTTTTTTGCCGCCGCCGTAGATTTTCATGAAGCCGTCGAAGATGATAACTTCACCCTTTGCTTCAAATACTTTATCGCCAGAGCTGATCGCTATCGTGACAGTTGTCTTTTCGAGTTTTGCGGGTGCCATTTGGCTCGCGAGTGTGCGATTGCGGATGAGTGTATAGAGTTTTTGATCGTACTCATTACTGCTGCCCCGTTCTTGACGCATGTCGGTTGGGCGAATTGCTTCGTGAGCTTCCTGTGCATTTGAGCTTTTCGTCTTGAAGGTGCGTACCTGAGAGTATTGCTCACCAAATGCACTCTTGATGTAGTCTGCCGCAGCAGCAATCGCTTGGCCGCTTAGGTTGACTGAGTCGGTACGCATATAGGTGATCTTACCTTCTTGGTAGAGCTTCTGTGCGCTCGACATAGTTGCCTTTGAGCCAAAGCCAAGCTTGGCGTTTGCGTCTTGCTGGAGTGTACTGGTTGTAAAAGGAGGGCCTGGGTTTCGTGTGCTTGGACTTGTAGAGATATCGGCAACGCTAAACGATGCACCGATAAGGCTCTCAAGAAATGTCTGTGCTTCCTCTTCGGTGTCAAAGCGCTGTGGCAGCTCTGCTTTCATCTCGTCGCCTTCGTGAGCGAACTGAGCGATGACTTTAAATTGGAATGAGCCATTAAAGGCATCGATTTCTCGTTCACGCTCTACGAGTAGGCGAACTGCCGGAGATTGGACACGCCCAGCTGATTTACCACCTGGCACTTTCTGCCATACTACCGGGGATAGTTCAAAACCAACGAGACGGTCAAGGATTTGACGAGCTTGTTGGGCTTGCACGAGGTTCATGTCGACGGTGTGTGCGTTTTTGATCGCCTCTTCGACGGCGCTTTTAGAGATTTCATGGTACGTGACGCGCTTCGTGGTTGTCGGATCAAGTCCAAGCACTTCACAAAGATGCCATGCGATAGCCTCCCCTTCTCGGTCGGGGTCGGTTGCGAGAAAGATCTGATCAGCTTCTTTTGCTGCTCGCTTGAGCTCTGTGACAACCTTTTTCTTTTCGGCGTCTACTTCATATGTTGTCGCGAAGCCGTTTTTGACGTCAATTGGCGGCGTACCGTCTTTCGTTTTTTTGACGATAGAACGAATATGTCCAACGCTCGAGAGAACGCGAAAGTCTTTACCGAGGTATTTCTCGATTGTTTTTGCTTTTGCTGGGCTCTCGACGATTACTAAATTCTTTGTCATATAATTATACGTTATGCTTATCGTATCTAAACACAGTGGCTGATTGTATGCAACTTGGAACGTTACGTCAATAGGACGCGTCTATATGCTATTGGGTCGAGACGTGAAATGCCGCCCGTGTTGCCACGGGCGGCGAGTAGTGAGATAAAACAGGATGTTCATGCGAAGGGGATGCCTCCATTCTGTTCGTAGAGATCGGCGATTGCGTCTTCATCGAGATGGAAACACTTGATCACCGGATCTTCATATGCCGAAGCGATATGAGAATTGGGTACGTTGTAGCCCGAGACGGCAATACCATCTCCGCTGTGAAGCGGGCCCTTGAGTACCCGCTCTGAGAGTGTCTCGAAGGAGGGGGCGACGTAATTTGTCATGACGACTCCTTTGTGATTCGATCCCCGTAAATCAAACTACTGTTTCTGAAAGAGTCAAACGCTAAATGTGTAGATGTGAGCGTGCTCTTTCTGAAACTATATGCATTATACCACAAGCAATATTAAAAGTCAATATATTTATAGGAAGAATGAGAAAAGCGACCAGCCGGTTGGATGGTCGCTGTACTCTTCATGATTCATGAAGAGCCTGCTCGTAATGTGAGCAACTCGGCTGGAGGGGTGCTACTTATCCTGCACACACAGTGTGATCTTGGTGATCGGCGTCACTTCGTGGAAGTCGTTGGCCGCATCAAGCGTGACTGTGGTTGCGGTCTGAGTGGCGACCTCGGGCGGGAGCTTGCCGGACACGGTATCATTCACAATGAACGATACCGCGCGGAGCTTGCCGGTAATGACAATGGAGACTTTCTCCTCGGTCATTGCGCTCTTGAGGATACTGTCATGGTAGGTGACGGTTCCCTCTTTCGCGAGAGCGACTTCGTTTGCCTGCATGTCGCAGACCGGTTTGCCTCCTTCGGTGGCGACACCAGGTGTGGTGCCACGTTCGATGTAGACGGGGATGGGGCTGGTGTTTTCCGCCACCGGCTCGTCATTCGACGAGCAAGCGGACAAGATCAGAACTGCGACGAGTAGTGCCAGGACAGCTGCTGCACGAGTCTTTTCCTTGGTTCCCATGATTTGCAATATAACATAATAATGTATCTATGTCAATACAATTATGTAATTGTCCACTGATTTCCACCTAGGCTACGGATCATGCCGTTTAGTTCAAGCATGGTTAGTTCTGTACTAAATGTGCTCACAGGTAGCTTCGTGAGGCGCTGCAGTTCGTCTCCGTCGCGCGTTCCTGATTGAATGAGTTGGAGTATTTGGGTTTGTAGTGGATTGTCGCCAAGCGCAAGTTGCGTCTGCGGCTGCAGGAGATCTGGTGCGATGATTTCGAGAATATCCTGTGCGGAGGTGATCGGATGCGCACCCTGCTTGAGGAGATGGTTGCAGCCGGCACTTAAAGGGCTGGTGATATTGCCTGGCACGACGCATAGTTCCCTGCCTTGTTCAAGCGTATGGCCTGCGGTATTGAGAGTGCCGCTTTTTGCTGCAGCTTCAGTGATGATGGTTGCATCTGATAGGCCGCTGACGATTCGGTTTCGTGCAAGAAAATGATGCACGCGAGCATCGGTATCGGGAAGGTACTCAGTAATAATTGCTCCGCCTTTTGCAACGATGTCCTCCCCTATCTGCCTATTTGTGGCGGGCTGTATTGCTGGGAGGCCATTTGCAAGTACGGCAATAGTTGTGCCGCCAGCATCTAGCGCGGCTCTATGGGCGATAGCATCCACGCCAAGTGCGAGGCCGCTTACTATCACTACTCCGCGCTTGGCGAGCTCGTAAGCAATCTTATAGGTCACCTCTTTCCCGTAAGTGCTTGGCTTGCGTGTGCCGACGATGGCGACAGTTGGACGACGTTCGGTCGGTAAGTTACCAATAAAATACAACTTTTTAGGCACAAGCGCAATAGTAGTTATAATCTGTAAGAAATTATTGCTCTGGGGTGATAGTGAGTTGATTTTCATAAGAAAAGTGTTAAAAGGTATTGACGTAAAGTCAAATCCGTGCTAATATGGTACATGATTGATTGAGCTGCGAGGCCAATCAAACGCACCTTATACCCCCTATTCTAACTTATGTTAGGTTGCACGTCATGTTTCTTTAAAGTAACTACCCTCCACTTTTTACGAACTTGCTCTTTGAGCTTGACCGCATGACGCGCATACTAACCCCTTTAACCAGCGAGTATCTGCGCTCTGATCGAGATCACTACGCATGCCCCACGGGTGGGTTGAAGGGTAAAATGGCGCCAGGCGATGCCCACCCTTGCCTGGCGCTTTTTTAGTGGAAAAATATTATAGTAAATAGCCCCGCCATATATCATGGCGGGGCTTTATTGCTTGACTGGACGCTAGCTAGTGGTAGCTAGTTTTTGTAATGCTGGAAGGAGGTGATTTTCAAGGACGCCAGTGTCATACCGACACGAAATGATGTCTCCAAGAGGAGTCCAAAGTTCAATGTCGTGGTCGAAGCCAAGATCACGTCGACAGGACGTGCCGTAGAGTTTTCCTTTCTGGTCAAATCCAAATCCGTAGAAGCTATCAAGTAAGTAGATGCGACGGCGCTTTGACAGGATCGAGAGTTCGACTCTGCCATGTCTAGTCGGCGACTCGATACTCAAAGACCTTATGACTGTCGATGCATCAGTATACGTGCATAGATGATCAGTTTTGGCGAGCGACTGCACTGCACTGAGAACCTTTTTTGCAACAACTTGTCGCCTATCTTCTACAGGGTGAGTGCGAATGTCGAAAGCTCGACCGGATAGATCTCTTGATATCTTAATGTAGGTCATCGTGCAGCTCCAGTTCGCTTGTGTCTGGTTGTGTCAAGGCTCATCTTGATGAGTGGCGGCGATGTGATTTCGCGTTACCTACTCTACAAGACAGTATATATTATAAATTATAAATATATTATTGTCAATGATCGCTAATGAAGCGCCCGCCACGGTAAAGTGGCGGGCGGTGATGGACAGTGAGCTATCGCACTGGAGTGTTGTCGAGCTTTTCATGAAGCGTCTGTAGGAGGTGGATCAGCTTATCGCGAGGCTTTGCTTCTCGCCTGAGAATATCAAAATCTTTAGCGATTCTGCGTAGTTCAAACAGCGGCAGTACATGTACGGGGAGTTCATACGTCCCACTTCCCGTCCCAAGGTAAAAGCCGCTACTGGTGCGGATGATCCACCAGATTTCGTTATCGATACGGCCAAGCTGATGCGCGGCTTTGCGTTCTATCTTTTGCCATGTTGCATGCTTCCTCCATGAGAACCGGCGCGCCTGTTCGTAGTGTAGCTCTTGTACATACGGCAGTTGCATGAAGCAGTCGGTGTGGTGCTTTGCAATTGCGGCAACTTCGTTGCGGAGGATGGTCTCATAGTCGCCTGCATGCAGCGGAAAGAGTGGGATGTGGATCTTCTCTTCGCCACCAGAGACTATGGTCTGTGTGCTGTCGAAAAACATATCCCATGGTCGTTCAGTAGTATCCATAAGGCTGACTGACTCCAATGCACTTGTTGTCGGCTCGTGTCCAGTTAAACGAGTGTAAAACGACGAATGTCGCGCTACTTCTCAAGTAAAACTAACACTATTTAAACATATAAATAGTGTTTAAGCAATCGGCACACCCACTCTGGTACAATAGTGAGCGATATGTCACTACTTAAAAAAGCCACTCACAAAAACCATCCGCTTCGTATATTTGCGATTTCGGGCATCCTCACACTTATTATTGGAATTATTGTTGCCTTTTACGGTGGATTGAGTGCGCTATGGCTGTTTGTCGTACTTGCAGTGCTCGAGGTAACCTTTAGCTTTGATAATGCCGTGGTGAATAGTCGCATCTTGGTGAAGATGTCGCCATTTTGGCAGATGTTGTTCCTGACAGTCGGTATCTTTATCGCAGTATTTGTCGTACGTTTTATCTTGCCTATCGTCGTCGTCATGCTCCCTACGGGACTTGGGTTTATGGAGGTTGTGCAGTTGGCTCTGAATAACCCTGAGCAGTATAGTGACAAACTGACTCAAGCTGGGCCGCTTATTGAAGCATTTGGCGGTACCTTTTTATTGATGATCGGGATTAGTTATTTCCTTGATCATGAAAAAGACGTTCATTGGATTCGCCCCCTTGAAAAGCGTCTTGCACCAGCCGGTCGAATCGAAAATATCAAGGTGTTTATCATGTTGATTATCGCTGCAATTTTATACTTCACTGTTGAGCCTGCGCTGCAATCTGCAGTGATTGGTGCAAGTATACTTGGTATCTTACTCCACGTAGGCCTTGAGATGTTTGGGCAGATCTTTGCAGGTGAAGGTGAAAAAACAGGCGGTAAGCTGAAGCAACAGGTGGGCCTCGCCGCGTTCGCTTCCTTCATGTATCTTGAAGTACTTGACGCGTCATTCTCGTTTGACGGAGTGATTGGCGCATTTGCAATTACCTCGAGTGTGCTCCTGATCGTTGCAGGGCTTGGCGCTGGGGCGTTCTGGGTTCGTTCACTGACTGTTTATCTTATGCGGACTGGGACGCTTGCGAAGTATCGCTATCTTGAGCATGGTGCGCACTGGGCGATTTTGGCGCTTGGTGTCGTGATGCTCGTAAAGTTGTACCATGTCGAGCTTCCTGAATGGTTTACGGGCTCGATCGGGCTGATCTTTATCATTACGGCGATCGTCTCAAGTGTCATTGAGAAGCGTCGCTTGAATCAATAGCTAACTACTATATTGACTTTGATTAGCGTTAGTGGTATAATGCAACATAAGTTACATCCGTAGCTTAACAATGGTCTACGTGATAGACCTAGAGCGAAGGAAGTGGTTCTTATGGCATTGTCTGTTGTAGGAATAAGGGGCCAGAAGGTTCGCGCTAAGGAGCATTTGCTTGCTTCAGGGCGTTTCATATGGTCAGCATTCTTTATCGTGCTGGTTGCGTTCATGCTGATTATTGCGCCAGAAATCTTGGCGTCAGCTGCCATCTTTGTCGCTACAGTGAGTGCCGTGGTGCTCTTGGTGCTTATGGCATGCGGAGGGTGGCTGCGACACTGATGATTTTTTCACCATCGATAATTGAGCGTGGCGTCGGATCACTTCCTTCGCCTCTCTCAATCTTTTGTATTAACCTCGGTTGATATTAGGGATTGCGAGAGGATGTTTCTTTGCACGAGCTGCAGAGTCCGGTCAGTTCGACGCTGTGTTCGGCGAGCTGATAGCCTTTTTTTGATGCGACGAGCTTCAAGACGTCTTCGAGTGTGCCATCTTCGATGTTTTCTGTAGTTCCACATTCGGTGCAGCTAATGTGGTGATGGTGTGCCCTGAACGGTTCTGCAAGCTCTGTCAGTGGAGTCCATCCACGGATGACAGTGTTTGTAATACTAAGCGATGCAAAAAGCTCTAGCGTACGATAGACGCTTGCGCGGTCAATAGATGGTGTAAGACGAGCAATCTCCCCGTTTTTTAGGGGTTCTTTGGCATCTAGGAGCACTCTAAAAATTGCCAGGCGTGGCTTTGTAATGCTGACATGGTTATGTTTGAGGATGGTTGAAAATTTGTCGTGTTCACTCATACGTATTCTGCAACTATAGCACATATTGCGACATTATCGCAATTATATAATAAATTGCATCACTTTTGCAAAAATATATATTTCTCACTATGCTTAGGTTATGAGAATTGCATTTGTAGGAAAAGGCGGCAGCGGAAAGACGACATTGGCGTCGCTCTTTTCGCAGTATGCTGCAAAAAATAATTCACGAGTCTTAGCGCTTGATGCTGACATAAACCAACACCTTGCCTCTGCGCTTGGATATACGGGTGAGTTAAAAAGCATGGGTGAGGATATCGACGTGATAAAGAAGCATCTTCGAGGCAACAATCCACTCTTTGCGGCTGCGAATATGCATAAAACAACACCACCTGGGTTGGGATCTAATTTTGTAACCCTCGATGAATCGGATTGGTTCATGGGTAGGTATACTGTATCAATAAATGGTGTTCATGCTGCAGGAGCTGGAGAGATTCCTCCAGGGAATATTGGTGTACGTTGCTATCATGGGCTGAATGGAGCAATATTGAACTTCTCCTTGCATATGATTGATCGCGCTGAGGACACAGTAGTTGTCGATATGACAGCGGGTGCGGATGCCTTCTCCTCTTCTCTTTTTGCTAAAGTTGATGCACTTGTGCTTGTTGTTGAGCCAACAGTTAAGTCATTGAGCGTGTACGACCAGTTCCTTCCGAACGCTAAGAAATACGGGGTGCCGCTTCTTGTGGTTGGCAATAAAATCATCGACGAAGAGGATAGAAAATTTGTCGAGCAGAGAGTTGGCGCCTTAGTGGCCTGTGTCGGTAGTTCGCCGTTTGTTCGCGCTCGTGAACGTGGCGCGATGATCGATTTTGGTGAAATAGAGCCAGGCCTAGAGCAGCAACTGGCGTCTGTCTTTGCGACAGCTCAATCCTTAGAGCGAGACTGGGCGGCGTTTGAGCAAAGGAACCATCTGTTCCACCAAAAGAACGCGGACGCCTGGGCTGGAGCAGATGCGCGGATGCAGATTGACCATACTTTTTCTTTAAAGCAGTATGCTGATGGTTATTTAGGTAGTACCTCCTGACGTACAGGAGAATAATGCCAGAGTACTACGGCATTATTCTCCGGTCATGAGGCCGGAATTCATCTAGTGAAAGAGTATTGCTATGACAATGCCAAAAACAGCGGCGGTAATGAAGCGGCTAGATCGAGGCGTGCTTCCTGAAGAGATGAGCGATCAGCAACTTGCACAAGCAATTGAGGCACTTCGTGAAGATCTGCCCGGTGATCCTGTGGAATATATCTCACGTATAGCGCCTCTTAGTGATCGCTGCGAGTGCGGCGCGATACATTTGAGTATCGATGAGCCGACGCTAACTGCGGAGTGCCTGAGGAGTCTTCATCGACTGCTCGCAACTCCATATGGTGATATCGTTCGAGAGTCGTTTCGACGAAGTGATGCCGTAAAAAACATTCGTTTTGGGTGGAGCGGTATTGAAGCTCATGTACCCGAGTTTGTTCGAGCCGTCGATAGCTGCGATGCACGGCAAATGTCGGCCGTGGAGATCGATGACGAGCGACTCGGCTTGATCGTTGATGCAGTGCGTCGTGATATGCCGCGTGTGCTTGAAATGGTTGAACGCTCGGTGGCAGGCGTGTCTGTTATGTCGGTGTCTCCAGAACCGGGCATTATAGGGCAGCAAGTATGGAAGCAACTGATTGACCAGCTCATGTTTGTATGGTCAACTCCTGTAAGGAAGTATCTTGCAGAGTGGCTATTGCGACAATATGGTCTTCGGGGCGGTGCCGTGAATTGCTGCATCGTAATGACGGGTCGTTATGATTCGGAAGATGCATGGCGACGTCGCTGGATGGACGAACAGACGAATCAGCAGTTGACGCCTGATTGCTAGATGAAAAAGATGTGCGCGACATTCGCGTAATCGTAGGAAATTCCCACGTCCCCGCTTTTTTAGCGGGGTTTATTCTTTAGGCGTATTGTAAAAATATACGTATAATGATATAGTATGATTGTTCTTCGACATCCGAGAGAAGGGTTTACTATGCAAGTTGACGTGTATGCAACAAAGCATCAGCGACGTCGAATCACTTTTGACGAGTGTGTCAACTGGATCGATCTCGTTGTTTGCTGGTGTGAAGCTGTACGTCGAACCCGCAAGGGTAAGTCCAGATTTATGACAGGAGTACGATGATGCATGACTCAAACGGAATTTTTTGGGCTCCTAGTTGGGCGGAGCTTGCTCAGTTTATGAGAGAGCTACGAGACGTATGGGTGGACCATCGCCGGAAGCGTCGCGAAGCGCGAATAGAGTGCGCAGAGCTTGAGAGGATATTCCGGCTTTGACCAAAAGTCGCATGGAAGAACTATGTTACGGGGAGTGATAATGTCGCATGTGCGGTACTATCACTCCCCGGTTTTTAATTGGTCAGATTTTTAAAACAGGTAGTGACTTGTATTATCATGTGTGCCCGAGAGAAATTTTTCAATGAGCTCGTCTATCTTTGGAAATAATTCTTCATCGAGCTTACTAGCCTCTTCTCTTGAGAATCGAGCGAGTACAAAGTCTGCCGAGTCTATCCTGTCGGCGAGCTCAGTACGTATGCCTACACGGATACGCGCGTATTCTTGGCCGAGGTGGGAGTTTAGTGATTTTATGCCATTATTGCCAGCATCACTACCTTTTTCTCGAGTTCTCAGTGTACCAAAAGGAAGTGCAAGGTCATCATGGATGACAAGAATGTCATTTGAAGAGACCTTGTAGAAGTCAGATAGTATGCGAGCTGATTGGCCAGTCTCATTGTAGAACGTCAAGGGTTTTACGAGGAGGTGCTTTTCGCCATCATGAGTGAGCTCAGCGATATCAGCATGAAACTTCGATTTTTGCTGAAATGATACATGTGCTGAGTCGGCGAAGTGGTCGAGCGCTAGGAAGCCTACGTTGTGACGCGTGTTTTGGTATTGTAGGCCGGGATTGCCTTGGGCGAAGATGATTTTCATTACTCACCATAGTATATCATTTGAATCAAAAACTCCCTCGTTGATGAGGGAGTTGTGAATTAGACGTCTTGGTCGAGCTTTTCGGCAGCGATTTTTTCAAGTCGCTCTTTTTCTTTTTGTTCTTTGTACTTTTTAGTAACAGGATCAAGTCCTTTAGAGACGCGCTCTTTGTTTGATTTCACTTGTTTTTCGTCAATGAAACTGAACTTAATTGGTGTACCTGCATAGTTGTATGTTTCGCGAAGAAGACGTTCTAGGTAGCGTTTGTAGCTCCAGTGGACGAACTTTAGATTGCTGCCGTGAATCACGAACCATGGCGGTGTAGTGTCGGTCTGAACCATATAGCGAAGCTTTGGGTGGGTGTTTTTGAGGCCTGATGGTGGATGGCGCTGGATGGCTTTTTGAAGCATGTCGTTGAGGACGCGAGTCTTTGTCTCTTGTTTTCGTCGTGCATCAATATCAAGCGCAAGGTCGAAGAGCTTTGTGACGTTCTGCCCTGTAACGGAGCTTGTAAAGATAAGCGGTGCCCACGGAGTGAACTTGAAAGCTCGTGAAATCTGCGGCGCAATAGCATCGCGGGTGTAGGCATCTTTTCCTTCGACGCTGTCCCACTTGCTGACGACGATCGCCATACCCTTGCCTGCTTCATCGATAATGCCCGCAAGGCGCTGGTCAAGCTGTGTGTTGAGTTCGTTTGCATCCATAAGTAGGAAGCAGACGTCTGCTTCTTCGATAGCCTGGAGCGTACGTAGTACGCTAAACTTTTCGATTCCCACTTCCTGCTTGCCTGGTTTTCGCATACCTGCAGTATCGAGGAGTTCAATATCACGAGCACCATAACGAATCGATACACGGTTGACGTCCCGAGTAGTGCCGGCAATGTTTGCTACGAGAGCCTGCTGCTTGCCCGCAAGCGTATTGAAGAGATATGACTTGCCGACATTTGGACGACCGATGAGTGCTACGCGGAGTACTTCATCAGGTGTCTCTTCGTGTTTGAGTGGGATATGAGCAACGATTTCATCGAGTATCTCGATAATACCTTGATTATGCTCAGCACTCGACTGAAGAATCGTTTTGATACCGAGTCGTTTAAATTCTTCTGTAGGGAGATGGCCTTTTAGGTCAGCTTTATTGGTGACAAGGATAACTGGCTTCTTAGAGCGGAGGGCTTTTTTAGCAACAAAACGATCTTGGTCGCTCACATATTGGTTGCTATCGACAACGACAAGTATAACGTCGGCGGCATCAGCAGCTTCGGTGATCTGCTCCTGGATACTTGCTTCAAATTCATCATTTGGGTCTTTTAGTCCAGCAGTGTCAACAAGCCAAAATGTATGGTAGTTGTGCTCTACTCTTCCGAGAACATTGTCACGAGTGGTACCGGCTTCTCTCGCGACGATCGCTTGTTGAGCGCGCACCATACGATTAAAAAGCGAACTCTTGCCGACGTTCGCTTGACCAATGATTGCAACGGTTGGTAATTTGCTAGCCATAAACTTTTGCTAATTATAACAGAGGTAGCCGCGTCTCGCAAACATAAGTAAAATAAAACAGGGGTCACTGCGAGATAAAATATCTCTACAGTGACCCCTTTGGGTGGACAATGTCATTGCGCAGCATCTATAACTGTGTAGGAGTAGCGACTATTGCTAGTCATCGTATCGCTAACCGGCCCGCGATGTCGTAGATCATCCCATATAATCAGTGCAATTGACTCCCCTTTTGTATGGATGTGGCCGACAATGATTCCACGGCGTATATCTCCAGAGCTAATCGTCCTTTTCTGAACGCGTTTAACCTGTGATTCTGACATTCGCAAGCTCCTTTTGTGAAGAGTGCTTGACGTACCCAATGAAAATACTATAAATCTTTTTAATATATATGTCAATAATATAGTAGAGCGGCGATCTTAGCATAGGCTAAGATCGCCGCAGGTGTCACTCTTCGAGGTCTTCGATGATAGTGACGTAGCCATTCCATTCTCCGTCCGAGTTCGGTGTGATGCCTAGTGTGCATAGCTCAACGGTTGAGCACTCTCCGTTCATTTCGATATTTACGACTCGCTCTTCACGCTCTGTCGTGTACGGATATGAACGAAAGATGCAATATTATAGCGGTTGAACGGTTTCGATTTCGCCTACCGCTAGTTCGCCAAGCGCGTAAGGACCAAAGTTCGTGCGATGGAGTTTTTTGACGGTGTAGCCAAGCGCGCCAAATGTTCGACGAATTTGGCGGTTGCGGCCTTCGCTCATTGTGACAATCCAGCTCTTCCTGTCAGTCTCGTTCATACGCTCAAGCTGAAGTTTACTGCCACCATCTTCAAGTTGAACGCCATGGTCGCTAATCATTTGCTGGTGAAGTGGCGCGAGTTCGTTTTCGAGGCGGACATTGTATATCTTAACTTTTGCAAATTTAGGGTGTGTCATGCGATAGGCAAAGTCGCCATCATTTGTGAGGAGGATAAGTCCGCTACTGTCTCGATCGAGTCGACCGACAGGCTTGAGATGATGGTATTGTTTTGGGATGATATCGTAGATTGTCGGGCTGTCGCCTTGTTGCTTGCGTGAACATACGTAATCGACAGGCTTGTGAAACGCTACGTAGCCATATGCTACTTGGCTTCCCGTTTCTTTTCCTTGTACTTTGATTGAGTCGCCTTCGTCGTAGCGTGCGCCTAGTGTCGCAACTGTATCGTTCACAGTGACTTTTTTTGCATCGATAAGATCATCGGCTTCTCTACGCGAAATACCTAGCTGAAGCGCTAGGTATTTGTTGAGCCGAAGGTTAGTTGATTCAGACATCTATATAGAAGATGGTAGCACAGCTTATTGCTGTTGACCAAATTGAGAGCTCTCATTAGTTGGACGAGGAGTTTCCTCGTATGAAGTGTTTTCAGCTTGTATAGGGGCTTCCTGCGTAGGCTGCTGTCCATATGACTGGAACTGATCAACTGGAGCTTGGGGAGCTACAGAAGGGGCTTCTTCGGCAAGATCAGGCACAGACTGAACGGCGTCTGGCATCGCTTTTAGTTCTTGAGCGATTTGACTACTGACAGATTCACTTGTCGTTGGAGCAGCTGATTCTAGAGGGTGGATGATTCTTTCGCCAAGTGTAGCTGGCCGTGGTGATGAGAATGGCGCAGTTGGCTGTGGAAGGGTGGCTTCAACTGGAGCAGGGGCAACTTGTTGTTGCTCTTGTGGTGCAACTGGCGTATAGGCTTGGTCTGCTGGAGGCAAGACTGTTGGCTGTGGAGGGAGAGACTCGATTGTTGCTGCCGGAGCTGGAGCTACTTGTTGTTGCTCTTGTGGTGCAACTGGCGCAGTCTGAGGTGCTGGCGAGCTTGGAGCGGCTTGTTGATCTCCAAGTACTTCATGAACGGTTCGGACGACATCCTCGATACCTACTTGTGACTTAACGAGGTAGCGATCGGCGCCTAGCTGTTCGCCGCGAGCGCGTTGGTCATCGCTGCTGAGTGCTGTCATCATGATGACCTTGATATCACGAGTCTCTGTCGTGCTGCGAAGAATATCGAGCATATCAAAGCCGCTGATTTTTGGCATCATTACATCGCTTACGATAAGCTCTGGGCGCTCCTTGATTGCCATGGCAAGCGCTTCTTCTCCATCGCCAGCGGATACGATGTCATATCCCTCGGCAAGAAGTCGAACTCCATAAATTTCTCTTAAGCTCTTGTCGTCTTCTACTAGTAGTATCTTTGTCATATTGTCTCCATTTTACTAAAGCATTAGCGAAAATACTATACCTGCTTGTGTTTAAAGTTTTATTTCTAGCGATTCGGGATTGTTAATGGCCTATCTTGTTGTGTTTGAGCCTGGGGCTGGGAGGTTGCGGGCGGCGTAGGGGGTGTTGCTGGCGCTGGTGTCGCTGTAGGTGCTGTTCCCCAAGGAACGCTCGTGACCGGACCACTTTGAGGTTGTGCTACGGGCATAGGTTGCTGAATTGGTTGTGTTTGCTGCTGCGGGGGTGTGATAATTTGAGCAGGAGCAGGAGCAGGAGCAGGAGCAGGAGCAGGAGCAGGAGCAGGAGCAGGAGCAGGAGCAGGAGCAGGAGCAGGAGCAGGAGCAGGAGCAGGAGCAGGAGCAGGAGCAGTCATGC